>Ga0316205_10000095_pt1 | contig 203286 bp, 172 predicted proteins | sample 3monthpyrite_MG_FD_204941 | JGI IMG/M metagenome (GOLD analysis project Ga0316205, IMG submission 204941) | Microbial mat bacterial communities from mineral coupon in-situ incubated in ocean water Damariscotta River, Maine, United States -... | ecosystem: Environmental > Aquatic > Marine >... | reverse complement strand
TATTCCAATCTTTTACTTTTGCTGTAAATCCTTTGTGATTAAATAAGTGTTCTTGAAGTCTTTCTTTTACATCTTTGCTAGTATAACCAACATAGTGTTTTTGGAGTTGAATAGAAAAAAGAATATAGACAGTAAACATTCTTCTAAAATAAGAAAAAGTTGAATATAAATTAAATATTCAACTTTTAGTCGGGGTGGCAGGATTCGAACCTGCGACCTTCACGCTTTTAGCGTGACGCGATGTCGTTCATATATCTTTTAGCTCCACGTTTTTTAATTTTTCTTTCAAATACAATTGCTTCAGCTTTTGAAGAAAAATTAGTTTGATAAATGATATTCCAATCTTTTACTTTTGCTGTAAATCCTTTGTGATTAAATAAGTGTTCTTGAAGTCTTTCTTTTACATCTTTGCTAGTATAACCAACATAGTGTTTTTGGAGTTGAATAGAAAAAAGAATATAAACAGTAAACATTCTTCTAAAATAAGAAAAAGTTGAATATAAATTAAATATTCAACTTTTAGTCGGGGTGGCAGGATTCGAACCTGCGACCTCCTCGTCCCAAACGAGGCGCGATGACCGGGCTACGCTACACCCCGAAATATAAAATTTTAGTGTAAGTTTATGTCAATTTAAAAACACTCTAATACACTATTAATTTCGGATTGCAAACATACTATATTATTTCTATATTGTAAAGCATTTCTATTTTAAAAATAACCAATAAAATGAAGAAATTAAAAATAATTTTCGGAGTACTTTTAATGGGTACTTTACTATTTAGTTTTATCAATCTAAACAAAGTAAAAAATCAAGAAAGTAAAGAGTATGAGTTGGTTGTTTCAGATTTATCAATTCCGTGGGGATTTACTTTTTTACCAGATAATTCAATGTTAATAACAGAAAAAGAGGGTAAATTAATTCATTTCAAAAATGGTAAAAAGCAAAATATTAATGGGTTACCTAAAATAAAAGTACAAGGACAGGGTGGTTTAATGGATATAGAATTGCATCCAAATTACAAAAAAAATGGTTGGATTTATTTTACATATGCTTCTGCAACAGGAGCTGGAGAAGGAGCCAATACCACTTTAATGCGTGCAAGATTAAATAATAATAAACTCATCAATCAAGAGGTTTTATATAAAGCAAGTCCAAATTCTAGAAGAGGGCAACATTTTGGTTCTCGTATTGCTTTTGATAAAAAAGGGTATGTATATTTTAGTGTTGGCGATAGAGGAAATAGAGATGAAAATCCGCAAGATATTACTAGAGATTGTGGTAAAATTTATCGATTGCATGATGATGGCAAAACACCAAAAGACAATCCGTTTGTAAATGTAAAAAACGCAAAACCTGCAATTTATAGTTATGGACATCGGAATCCGCAAGGAATGGAAATAAATCCGTTTACTGGAGAAATTTGGACACACGAACACGGACCAAGAGGCGGAGATGAAATTAATATCATCAAAAAAGGAAAAAATTATGGTTGGCCAAAAATAAGTTATGGAATCAATTATAGCGGAACAAAATTTACAGATAACACCGCTTTGCCAGGAATGGAACAACCGTTACATCAATGGACGCCATCAATTGCACCAAGCGGAATGGCTTTTGTGAGCTCTGATAAATATCCAAATTGGAAAGGTAATTTATTAGTTGGTTCTTTAAAATTTCAATATATTTCTAATTGTACTTTAAAAAACGGAAAAGTAATTAAGGAAGAAAAAATGCTAGAAGGTTTGGGGAGAGTTCGTTCTATTGAGCAAGGAAATGACGGGTATTTGTATGCAGGAATTGAAAGATTAGGAATTGTTAGAATACTTCCAAAGAAGTAATTTAATCAACTATTGATTTTTGTTATAAAACTATTTTAATTTATCATATAATATCTTTCAAAAAATAGTTTAAAAAAAATACATTTGCAATCATAAAATTAAAACAATAATGGCAGAAAAAATTAAATGTTTAATTATCGGTTCAGGTCCAGCAGGATATACAGCAGCAATTTATGCAGCAAGAGCAGATATGAAACCAGTAATGTACACAGGCATGCAAATGGGTGGTCAATTAACGACAACCACAGAAGTAGATAATTATCCTGGATATCCAAATGGTACAGACGGAACTGCAATGATGAACGATTTGCAAAAACAAGCAGAACGTTTTGGAACAGAAGTGCGTTTTGGATTAGTTACAAAAGTTGATTTGAGTGAAGAAGTTGGTGGAATACATAAAGTTATTGTGGATGAATCAATAGAAATTGAAGCAGATACAATAATTATATCAACAGGCGCAACGGCTAAATATTTAGGTTTAGAAAGTGAGCAGCGTTTAATTGGTGGTGGAGTTTCAGCATGTGCAACCTGTGATGGGTTCTTTTATAAAGGACAAGATGTTGTGGTTGTTGGAGCAGGAGATACCGCAGCAGAAGAAGCTACGTATTTGGCAAATATTTGCAATAAAGTTACAATGTTGGTTCGTAAAGATTTTATGAGAGCTTCAAAAGCGATGCAACATCGAGTTAACAAAACAGCAAATATTGAAGTTTTGTACAATTCTGAATTAGATGAGGTTCTTGGAGATAAAGTTGTAGAAGGCGTTAGGGTTGTTAATAATCAAACAAAAGAAAAACATACTATTGATATTACTGGCGTTTTTATAGCGATTGGACATAAACCAAATTCAGATTTGTTTAAAGGTGTCTTAGATATGGATGAAGTAGGTTATTTAATCACGAAAGGAAAATCTACGAAGACAAATTTACCAGGAGTTTTTGCCGCTGGAGATATACAAGATAAAGAATATAGACAAGCAGTAACTGCAGCAGGAACAGGTTGTATGGCAGCTTTAGATGCTGAGCGTTATTTAGGAGCATTAGAATAATGCAACTTATTAAAATTATAAAATTGAGATAAAGGTGATGTAATCATCTCTATTTTTTTGTATTAAAAAGACCGTTAGATGAAAATCTAACGGTCTTTAACAAACAACTAAATTCTAAAACTTATAAAGTTTAAGAAAGTTTTAAATATTTTTAGAAACAATATTTGTTTTCTGCTTTTACTTTTTCTGCAATTGTGTTTCTTAAGGCAATTACATTTGGGTAATTTGTGTATTTCGTAAAACGTTTCAATCCCATTAACATCATGCGTTGCTCATCACCTTCAGCAAAAGAAATAATTCCTTCTTTTCCATTTTTATTGATGATTTCTACAGCGTTATATAAGTATAATTGAGACATTGCAATTTGTTCTTTTTGAGAATCTTTACCAAAACGTTTTACGTTCTTTTCAGTTCTTAAAATTCCAGATTCTGCCATGTATATTTCAATCAAAATATTAGCAGCAGCATTTAATAATTGTTGATGCTCTTCTAATTCTGGTCCAAATTTTTGTATTGCTGATCCAGCAACCATTAAAAACACTTTTTTTAAATTAGCTAGAACTTGTTTTTCTTCAGCAAATAATTCAGAATAATCTGGAGTGTCAAAAGATGGAATACCTAATAATTCTTCACCAACGGCAGTTGCAGGGCCTAATAAATCTACATGACCTTTCATCGCTTTTTTCACCAACATTCCAACAGATAACATTCTGTTTATTTCGTTTGTTCCTTCGTAAATACGAGCAATACGTGCATCTCTCCAAGCAGATTCCATCGGCGTTTCCTCAGAGAAACCCATTCCGCCAAAAATTTGTAAACCTTCATCAGCACAATTTTGTACATCTTCAGAAACAGCAACTTTTAATATTGAGCATTCAATAGCGTACTCTTCAACACCTTTTAACTCTGCTTCTTGATGAGAATTTCCTGCTGCTTCACGCATTGCAATTCTATCTTCAATGTTTTTTGCTGCACGATAAGATGCAGATTCACCAACATACGTACTGGTTGCCATTTCTGCAATTTTAGATTTTATTGCACCAAATTCAGAAATAGCTGTTTTAAATTGTTTACGTTCATTAGCATAATTTATAGCAATACTTGTAACTCTTCTTTGAGAATCTAAACATGCAGCAGCCAATTTAATACGACCAACATTCAACGCATTCATGGCAATTTTAAAACCTTCACCACGACCCGCTAACATATTTTCTACAGGAACAACTGTATCATTAAAAAATACTTGTCGTGTAGAAGAAGCTCTAATTCCTAATTTATGTTCTTCTTCTCCTAAGGTAATTCCGTTTGGATTTTCTTTATCAAATTCTACAATAAACCCAGTAATATTTTTGTCATTTTCTATACGCGCAAAAACAATCATCAAGCTACAAAAACCTGCATTTGAAATCCACATTTTTTGTCCGTTTATTTTATAGCTTTTTCCATCTTCTGATAAAGTAGCAGTTGTTTTTCCTGAGTTTGCATCAGAACCAGCACCGGGCTCAGTTAAACAATAAGAGCCAAACCATTCTCCAGAAGCTAATTTTGGAACGTATTTTTGTTTTTGTTCTTTGGTTCCATATAAGGTAATTGGCATTGTTCCAATTCCGGTATGTGCGCCAAATGCTGTGCTAAAAGATCCTGTTCCGCTTGAGATATAATCACACGTTAACATGGTAGAAACAAATCCCATTCCCATTCCACCATAAGCTTCAGGAACAGAAACTCCTAAGAATCCTAATTCACCCGCTTTACGCATCACCTCTTCTGTTAGTGCATAATCTTTCGCTTCGAATCTAGCTTTGTGAGGAATAATTTCACGATCGTTAAATTCCATCACAGCTTCTTTCATCATGGTTTGTTCTTCAGAAAAATCTTCTGGAGTAAACACATCTTCACACTTTGTTTCTTTTACTAGGAATTGTCCTCCTCTTAGTAATTCTTTTTTTGTTGTTTCCATTTTCCTATCCCTAACCCTTTCCGAAGGAAAGGGAACTTGTCCGGGTTATTTTAAGTTATATTTTATTTAATTATATATTTTTATTCAAATACTCAAAGTCTTCCCTTTGGGAAGATTTAGATGGGATTTTACTATTTCAAAAATTCATAAATTCCTGCTGCACCTTGTCCAGTACCAACACACATGGTAACCATTCCATATTTTCCGGTCATTTCTCTTTTGCGCATTTCATCGAATAATTGCACAGATAGTTTTGCTCCTGTACAACCTAAAGGATGTCCTAGAGCAATTGCTCCACCGTTAACATTTACAATGTCTTGATTAATATTTAACTCTCGCATTACAGCTAAAGATTGAGAGGCAAATGCCTCGTTCAATTCAATTAACTCAATATCATTTTGTTTTAATCCAGCTCTTTTTAGTGCTTTTGGTATTGCTACAACAGGACCAATTCCCATGATTCTTGGCTCAACACCAGCAGCAGAATAGTTAACCATTCTTGCGATTGGTTCAATGTTTAATTCTTTTACCATTTCTTCACTCATGATTAAAACAAAAGCAGCTCCATCACTCATTTGAGAAGAGTTTCCAGCAGTTACGCTTCCGCCTTGAGCAAATACTGCTCTTAGTTTTGCGAGAGCTTCTTTACTTGTTCCAACTCTTGGACCTTCATCCTTTGTAACGGTATAAGATCTTGTTGCTTTCTTACCATTTTCATCAACATAGGTTTGTGCTACATTGATAGGAACAATTTGATCTTGAAAACGATTTTCTGCTTGCGCTTTTAATGCTTTCATATGAGAATTGTACGCAAATTCATCTTGATCCTCTCTAGAAACTTTAAATTGATTTGCTACTGCTTCTGCAGTATTCCCCATACCCCAGTAATATTCTTCATAACCAGATTTTACTAATTCGTAATTCAATTCTGGTTTAAATCCGGTCATCGGAACCGCACTCATGCTTTCTGCTCCACCAGCAATGATACAATCTGCCATTCCGGCTTGAATCTTAGCTGTTGCCATTGCAATAGTTTCTACACCAGAAGAACAAAAACGATTTACGGTAACTCCAGGAACATCAACAATGTTTAATCCCATTAAAGAAATTAAACGAGCCATATTTAATCCTTGAGAACCTTCTGGCATTGCATTACCAACAATCACGTCGTCAATACGTTTTTTGTCAAAGTTTGGTAATTCATCCATCATGTATTTGATGGTTTCTGCAGCCAATTCATCTGTTCTTTTAAAACGGAATACACCTTTTGGTGCTTTTCCAACTGCGGTTCTGTATGCTTTTACTATATATGCTGTTTTCATTTTATTATAAGTATTTAGTGGTTAGTAATTAGTAGTTAGTGATTTCTAATCCCTATTTACTAATTCCTTATTACTATTCGCAACTAGTTGCGAAGCGGTTTTCCTGTTTTTAACATGTGTTGTATACGTTCTAATGTTTTCTTTTCTGTACAAAGACTTAAGAAAGCTTCACGTTCTAGATCTAATAAATATTGTTCTGTTACTTTAGTTGGTTCAGATAAATCTCCTCCAGCCATTACATAGGCTAATTTGTTGGCAATTTTCTGATCGTGTTTTGAAATATAATTGCTGTCCTCCATAGAATCTGTTCCTACTAAGAACATTCCTAATGCTTGTTTACCAAGAACTAAAACATCTTTACGCTTTACAGGTTGTGTATATCCAGCTTCAGCTAATAAAATTGCGTGTTTTTTAGCTTCTGCAATTTGTCTATCTTTATTGATAACTACCACATCTTTTCCTTTTTGTAAAATTCCTAAATCAAAAGCTTCATAAGCAGAAGTAGCAACTTTTGCCATTCCGATTGTTAAGAAATATTCTTGTAATACATTTAATTGTACATCACCTTTGTGGAATAAATCTTGAGCTCTTAATGCCATCTCTTTTGATCCACCACCACCAGGAATTACACCAACTCCAAATTCTACTAATCCAATATAAGTTTCTGCAGCAGCAACAACTTTATCAGCGTGCATTGAAATTTCACATCCACCGCCTAAAGCCATTCCGTGAGGAGCAGAAATAGTTGGAATTGAAGAATAACGCATGCGCATCATGGTATCTTGAAAATACTTGATTGCCATGTTTAGCTCGTCATATTCTTGCTCAACAGCCATCATAAAAATCATTCCAATATTTGCTCCGACAGAGAAATTTGGTGCTTGATTTCCGACAACTAATCCTTGAAAATCTTTTTCTGCTAAATCAATAGCTTTGTTGATTCCTGCTAACACATCACCACCAATGGTGTTCATTTTAGATTGGAACTCACAGTTTAAGATTCCGTTTCCTAAATCTTCAATTACAACACCAGAATTTTTAAATACTTCGTTTGATTTTCTGATATTATCTAAAATAATAAATGAATCTTGCCCTGGTTTTTTAGTTTGTGCTTTTTCAGGAATACCGTAATAAAAAGTAGCGCCTTCTTTTACTGAGTAGAAAGATTTAGATCCGTTCGCTAGCATTTCTGTAACCCAAGCAGCTGGAGTTTTACCTTCAGATTTCATAATTTCAATTCCTTTTTCTACACCAACAGCATCCCAGATTTCAAAAGGGCCATTTTCCCATCCAAATCCAGCTTTCATTGCATCATCAATTCTGTAAACTTCGTCAGAAATTTCTGGAATACGATTAGAAACATATTCGAACATTGCCGAGAAATTTTTTCTGTAAAACTCCCCAGCTTTGTCCTTTCCACTAACCAATACTTTAAATCTATCAATCGGTTTATCGATTGTTTTTGTCAACTCTAAAGTTGCAAATTTTGCTCTTTTATTTGATCTGTATTCTAAGGTGTCTAAATCTAACGTTAAGATTTCTTTATTTCCTTTTGCATCCACAGATTTTTTGTAAAAACCTTGTCCAGTTTTACTTCCTAACCATTTATTTTCCATCATAGTGTTGATGAAACTAGGAAGTTTAAACAATTCATGCGCTTCATCATCCGGACAGTTTTCGTAAATTCCGTTTGCTACATGAACTAATGTATCTAAACCAACTACATCAACAGTTCTAAACGTTGCAGATTTTGGACGACCAATAACTGGACCTGTTAATTTGTCAACTTCTTCTACTGTTAATCCTAATTCTTTTACTTGATGAAACAACGATTGAATTCCGAAAATTCCAATTCTATTTCCAATAAAAGCTGGAGTGTCCTTTGCTAAAACAGAAGTTTTACCTAAGAACTTAGAACCGTAGTCCATCAAGAAATCTGTTACTTCTGGTTTACAATTTGGTCCAGGAACAACTTCAAACAATTTTAAATATCTCGGAGGATTGAAAAAATGGGTTACAGCAAAGTGTTGCTGAAAATCATCACTTCTTCCTTTATTCATAAAATGAATTGGTATTCCAGATGTATTTGAAGATATAATGGTTCCAGGAGTTCTGAATTTTTCAATTTTTTCAAAAACTTGTTGTTTGATGTCTAAACGTTCAACAACAACTTCCATAATCCAATCTACATCTTTTATTAAATGCAAATCATCATCTATATTTCCTGTGGTAATTCTATCAGCAAATGCTTGAGAATAAATAGGTGAAGGTTTCGATTTTAACGAAGCCGTTAATGCATCATTTACCAAGCGATTTCGAACAACTTTGTCTTCTATAGTAAGTCCTTTTGCTTTTTCTTTATCATTGAGTTCTCTAGGAACAATGTCCAATAAAAGTACTTCAACACCAATATTGGCAAAATGACAAGCAATTCCGCTTCCCATTATTCCAGAACCAATAACTGCTACTTTTTTAATTCTTCTAGTCATTTGTTTGTAGTTTATTTTATACAGCTTTTTTGTTGATTTCTTTATAAATCTGTTTGTCTGCAATTAATTTATTAATAGTAGAAGTTACTTTAAAAAAGGTGTCAATTTCTTTTTCTGTAAGTTGTTCTCTAACAACTTTATTAAATTGGATGACAGAATCTTTAGATATTTTTCGCATCTCTTTTCCATATTCTGTTAATTTAATAAGTACACTTCTTCCGTCATCAGGATTTTTTTCTCTAGAAATAGCTCCTTTGTCTTCCATTGTTTTTAAAATTCTTGACAAACTTGTTGGTTCCATTCCCATTAAAGGACCTAAAGCGGTTGATGGGGTTCCGTTTTCGTAATCAATATTTAACAACACAAAAGCAGTTGCCATTGTGCTATCGTGCTTTGCAGCTTGCTCGTTATACAGTTTTGCAACTGCTTGCCAAGTTGCTCTTAATTGATGATCTATTGAAAACGTTTTATCCATGTTTACAAATGTATAAAAAAAATGTTATGCACGCATAGTAAATGATAAAAAAATTATGCGTGCATAGTAAAATTTTATTGTAATACTTCATTTTATCAACAAACAATTAAAAACTAATGCGATGGAGTAAGAGAATATTACTTAATTTTGTTCCTTATCAAAAACTACTAGTATTCGTTTAACAATCAAACCAAATCAATGAGTAACTTATTAGAAATAAATAATGTAACGAAGAAGTACGGAGAATTTACGGCTTTAAATAACATTTCTTTAAGCATTCCAAAAGGAAGTGTTTTTGGGTTGTTAGGTCCAAATGGAGCAGGAAAAACATCATTAATTAGAATTATCAATCAAATTACATTACCAGATAGCGGAACTATTCTTTTAGATGGAGAACCCTTGCAGCCAAGTCATATAGAACAAATTGGGTATTTACCCGAAGAACGTGGTTTGTATAAAAGTATGAAAGTTGGTGAACAAGCGTTGTATTTAGCACAATTAAAAGGATTGTCTAAAACAGAAGCTAAAAAACGATTGAAATATTGGTTTGATAAATTTGATATTGCTGCATGGTGGGATAAAAAAATTGAAGAACTTTCTAAGGGAATGGCGCAAAAAGTACAATTTATTGTTACTGTGTTACATCAACCAAAATTATTAATTTTTGATGAACCTTTTTCTGGATTTGATCCGATAAACGCACAATTAATTGCTAAAGAAATTTTACAATTACGTGATGAAGGTGCAACAATTATTTTTTCTACACATAGAATGGAATCGGTTGAAGAAATGTGTGATTACATTGCATTGATTGACAAATCAAATAAAATAATTGATGGAAAATTAGATGATATCAAACGTCAATTTAGAACAAACACGTTTCAGGTTGGTGTGAAAACAAAGAATCCAAAGGAAATTGAAAACTTGTTGAAAGAAAAATTTGAAATTTTTCCAACTGATTTTAGAATGTTAAGTGAAGGTTATACAGCAAACGTTAAAATTCCTGAAAACGAATCTCCGAATCAATTGTTATCTCTTTTAACCAAGTGTGGAGAAGTACAACATTTTTTAGAATTGGTGCCAAGTGCAAACGATATTTTTATTCAAGCAGTAAACAAAAACAGCTAAGTTATGAAGAAGTTAAAATTAATAATAAGAAGAGAATTCTTAGCGAAAGTTAAAAATAAATCATTTATAGTAATGACTTTTTTAAGTCCACTATTAATTGTAGGGATTGGATTTTTAGTGTTCTTTCTAAGTAAAAAGAATGATGAGAAAGTGAAAAAAATTGTATATGTAGATGAATATCAATTATTTAATAAAGAAGATTTTAAAGATTCTAAAACGATACAGTATACAGATTACACACCTATAGGAATTGAAGAAACCAAGAGAAAAGTTGAAGAAGGAAATTATTATGGCTTTTTATACATTCCTAAAAAAGACAGTTTAGAAACCCTTGCAAAATCTATTGAGTTTTACTCAAAAGATTCTCCAAGCATGTCTGTTATTAGTAATTTAGAAAACAAAGTAGAAACAAAGTTGAGACATCTTAAATTAGATCAATTAGGAATCGATTCAGAAAAAATAAAAGCTTCAAGAATACCCACAAATATTAAAATGTATAATTTTTCTGGTGAAGAATCATCCAAATTAATTAATGGATTAAAAATCGGAGTCGGCTTAATTGCAGGGTATCTATTAATGATGTTTGTGATGATTTACGGAACCTCTGTAATGCGAAGTGTTATAGAAGAAAAAACAAGTAGAATTATAGAAATAATTGTTTCGTCTGTAAAACCATTTCAATTAATGCTTGGTAAAATTATTGGTAACGCTTCTGCAGGACTGTTACAGTTTTTTATTTGGGGAATTATCTTATTAATAATTAGTATAGTTTCTTCATCAGTATTTGGAATCGGTATGACAGAAGTGCAAACATCAAAATTATCTCCAGAACAAATAGCAGCAATGAAAGAAGTAGCAGGGAATGGTACTATGCAACTAGCAATTCAAGAATTTTTCAGATTGCCATTAGTCACCATTTTTGTATTATTTATTTTTTACTTTTTGGGAGGTTTCTTTTTATACAGTTCTTTATTTGCTGCTGTTGGTGCAGCTGTAGATAACGAAACAGATACACAACAGTTTATGTTGCCAATTATGTTGCCCTTAATTTTAGGAGTATATGTTGGTTTTGCAACGGTTATTAATGATCCTCATGGTCCAATTTCTACCATTTTTTCCATGATTCCATTTACATCGCCAATTGTAATGTTAATGCGAGTTCCGTTTGGTGTTCCTTGGTATGAAATTGCAATTTCTATGATAATATTGTTGTTTACCTTTGTTTTTATGGTTTGGATGGCAGCTAAAATTTATCGTGTAGGTATTTTAATGTATGGTAAAAAGCCAACATATAAAGATTTATACAAATGGTTAAAATATAAAGGATAAAATGTATCTTTAAAACATGGAAAAAATAAAAGATTTTTTAAATTATTCGTTTTCTTTTGGTGAAAAAATACAGATAAATGTATTGGCAATTATTATATTAATTCTTGCTTTTATATTTACTGGTTTTTTGTTAAAAATATTACGAAAATTCATTACCAGAAAATTGCCTGATAACGATAAGGTGAAATTTATTTCAGTCTTTAATTACTTAAAGTGGCTAATATATGTTATTATTTTTTTAGTAACAATGCACACATCTGGAGTAAATGTAACAGCAATATTTGCAGCTTCTGCAGCGTTATTAATTGGTGTTGGTTTAGCGCTTCAAACACTTTTTCAAGATATTATTTCTGGAATTTTCATTTTAATTGATCAATCGGTTCATGTTGGAGACATTATAGAGTTAGAAGGTAAAATAGGTAGAGTAGAGGTAATAAACTTAAGAACCACAAGAGCAGTTACAGTTGATAATAAAGTAATGATTATTCCAAATCATTTATACTTAACAAATACGTTGTATAATTGGACAGAAAATGGAGTTGAAACTAGAGAGGGAGTAAATGTTGGAGTAGCTTACGGAAGCAATGTTAAACGAGTAGAAGAAATATTACTAGAAGCAGTAAGTAATAATGCGGCAGTACTAAAATATCCATCACCTAAAGTATTATTTATGAACTTTGGTGATAGTTCATTAGAGTTTAGAGTTGCATTTACTATAAAAAATAGTTTTGAAGTACGTTTTGTTCAAAGTGATGTTCGTTTTGAAATAGACAGATTGTTTAGAGAAAACAACATTCAAATTCCTTTTCCACAAAGAGATATTCATATTATAGATAAAAAAATATAAGTATGCCAAAAATTTTAATTATTGAAGATGAAGCTGCAATTAGAAGAGTATTAAAAAAAATTATTTCAGAAGAAAATGATGGCTATCATGTAGAAGAAGCAGAAGATGGTCTGCAAGGAATTGAAATGATTATGAGTACTGATTATGATTTGGTTTTTTGTGATATAAAAATGCCAAAAATGGATGGTGTTGAGGTATTAGAAAAAGCAAAAAAAATAAAACCAGAAACACCAATTGTTATGATTTCTGGTCATGGAGATTTAGAAATAGCAGTTAATACAATGCGTTTAGGAGCGTTTGATTATATATCAAAACCACCAGATTTAAACCGTTTATTAAATACTGTAAGAAATGCGCTAGACAGAAAAGAATTGGTTGTAGAAAACAAACGTTTAAAAAAGAAAGTTAGCAAAAATTACGAAATGGTTGGAGAAAGTACTGCCATTTCTCATATTAAAGATATTATAGAAAAAGTTGCAGCTACAGATGCAAGAGTTTTAATAACGGGTCCAAACGGAACAGGAAAAGAATTGGTTGCACATTGGTTGCACGAAAAATCGGATCGCTCTAAAGCAATAATGGTTGAAGTTAATTGTGCTGCAATTCCATCTGAATTGATAGAAAGTGAATTGTTTGGTCACGTAAAAGGATCATTTACAGGAGCAAATAAAGACCGAGCAGGAAAGTTTGAAGCTGCAAATGGCGGAACTATTTTCTTGGATGAAATTGGTGATATGAGTTTGTCTGCACAAGCAAAAGTATTACGAGCTTTACAAGAAAGTAGAGTCTCAAGAGTTGGTTCAGATAAAGATATAAAAGTAGATGTTAGAGTAGTAGCGGCAACAAACAAAGATTTAAAAAAGGAAATCTCTGAAGGGCGTTTTAGAGAAGATTTATACCACAGATTAGCTGTTATTTTAATTAAAGTTCCGGCATTAAATGACCGTAGAGAAGATATTCCATTATTGGTAGATTTCTTTTCGCAAAAAATAGCTAAAGAACAAGGCGGTGCTAAAAAAGACTTTTCTAAAGATGCAATTCAATTATTACAAGAATATGATTGGACAGGAAATATAAGAGAACTTCGAAATGTAGTTGAGCGATTAATAATCCTTGGAGAAAATGAAGTTACAAAGAGTGATGTAAACTTATTTGCTAGTAAATAATCATCAATTGAGTCAAAAAAAAAAAAAGGGAATCAAAATATTTTGATTCCCTTTTTTTATTATTAATAAAAGATTATAAATCATAGCGATCAAGATTCATCACTTTAGTCCAAACAGCAATAAAGTCTTTAACAAATTTTTCTTTGTTATCATCTTGTGCATAAACTTCAGCATACCCTCTAAGAATTGAGTTTGAACCAAAAATTAAATCTACTCTTGTAGCAGTCCATTTAGTCTCTCCTGTTTTACGATTACAAATTTCGTAAATACCGTTACTTGTTGGTTTCCAATTATATGACATGTCAGTTAAATTCACAAAGAAATCATTGGTTAAAGCACCTTCATTTTCAGTTAAGACACCATGTTTAGTGCCTCCATAATTAGTTCCCATTACTCTCATTCCACCAATTAAAACAGTCATTTCAGGTGCTGTTAATCCCATTAATTGAGTACGATCTAACATAATTTCCTCTGGACTTACTACATAATCTTTTTTCAACCAGTTTCTATAACCATCTGCCAACGGTTCTAAATAATCGAATGATTCTGCATCTGTAATTTCATCAGTTGCATCTCCACGCCCTGGTAAAAAAGGCACACTTATATTCATGCCTGCATTTTTAATAGCTTTTTCAACACCAACATTCCCTGCTAAAACAATGGTGTCTGCAACACTAATTCCAAATTCTGCAGCAATTGATTCTAAAACTGTCAATACTTTTGATAACTTTTTTGGTTCATTTCCTTGCCAATCTTTTTGAGGAGCTAAACGAATACGCCCACCATTAGCTCCTCCTCTGAAATCGGAACCTCTAAATGTTCTTGCGCTATCCCAAGCAGTTGAAACCATTTCTGATATTGAAAGACCTGAATTAACTATTTTAGTTTTAATAGCATCTACATCATAATTCTTTTTTCCTTTCGGGATTGGGTCTTGCCAAATTAAATCTTCTTTTGGGGCGTCAGGTCCAAAATAACGTTCTTTTGGTCCTAAATCACGATGTGTTAACTTAAACCAAGCACGTGCAAAAGTATCTGAAAAACCATCAAAATCATTCTTAAATTTTAAAGAAATCTCTCTATAAATTGGATCAACTTTCATAGCCATATCTGCATCTGTCATCATTGGATTATGACGAGTAGTCATGTCTTCAACATCAACAGGCATATTTTCTTTTTTTATAGTTACAGGTTCCCATTGTGTAGCTCCTGCAGGGCTCTTACGTAATTCCCATTCGTGGTTAAATAGCATTTCAAAAAAACCATTGTCCCATTTTGTTGGGTGTGTTGTCCACGCTCCTTCAAGTCCGCTTGACACAGTATCACGCCCTACACCAGTTCCCGTTGGGTTAGACCAGCCTAAGCCTTGTTCTTCTGGAGAAGCAGCTTCTGGTACTGGACCTAAAATACTAGCATCTCCATTACCATGAGTTTTTCCTACTGTATGTCCTCCTGCAGTTAAAGCAACTGTTTCTTCATCATTCATTGCCATGCGTTTAAAAGTTTCACGCACTTGAGAAGCTGTTTTTAATGGGTCAGACTTTCCATTAACACCTTCTGGATTCACGTAAATTAAACCCATTTGTACTGCTGCTAAAGGATTTTCCATTGTTGAGGGGTCATCAACATCTTTATAACGTTCATCACTTGGCATTAACCATTCTTTTTCTGCTCCCCAATAGGTGTCTTTTTCCGGTCCCCAAATATCTTCTCTACCAAAAGCAAAACCAAAGGTTTTTAAGCCCATACTTTCATAAGCAATAGTTCCCGCTAAGATTATTAAATCTGCCCAACTTACTTTGTTTCCATATTTTTTTTTGATTGGCCATAACAAGCGTCTTGCTTTGTCTAAACTAACGTTATCTGGCCATGAATTAAGTGGTGCAAAACGTTGGTTTCCAGTCCCAGCTCCTCCACGACCATCAGAAATTCTATAAGAGCCTGCTGCATGCCATGCCATACGAATCATTAGCCCTCCATAATGTCCCCAGTCTGCTGGCCACCAATCTTGACTATCTGTCATTAAATTATGCAGGTCTTTTTTAAGCGCTTCAACATTTAGTTTTTTTAATTCTTCTTTATAATTAAAATCTTCCCCTAATGGGTTTGTTTTTGTATCATGTTGATGTAAAATATCTAAATTTAATGCATTTGGCCACCAATCTATAACAGATTCTTTTACAGTAGTATTTCCTCCATGCATAAAAGGGCACTTGTTTATGTCTCCACTATGATTATTTTCCATGATTTTATTATTTTAAAGTTGATATACTTCAAATTTACAAAAATGTTTTTGATAATTTTTATCTATATTTTTTATATAGTAATAGGTGTGCCCTATAATTATTTTATCTAAAGTATATATTTTTATGTTTAAGAAACTATGTGATGGTTGATGAAAAAGCAACTGTTAGTGAAGTGAAACAGGGTATCAATAAATCTTATTGTATGATAAGGAATAAAATTTGACAAGGTTTTTTCAAACTGTATTGTAAGTGTATATTTGCCAATTGAAAATTAATATTAATTAAAATAAAAATCACAATATGGCTACATTAGTTGGTAAAAAATTCCCAAGTTTAAACGTAGATGCAATGGATGCTAAAGCAAGTACTTTTAAAGTAAATGTTTTAGAAGAAGCAATTAACAACAAGAAAAAAGTATTATTATTCTGGTATCCAAAAGATTTTACTTTTGTTTGTCCAACAGAATTACATGCTTTTCAAGCTGCATTAGGAGAATTCGAGAAAAGAAACACTATTGTAATCGGAGCTTCTTGTGATACTCCAGAAGTACATTCTGCTTGGTTAAATACGCCAAAAAATCATGGAGGAATTCAAGGAGTTACCTATCCTTTATTAGCAGATAGTAACAGAAACTTATCTTCTATTTTAGGAATTTTAGATATTACTGCGGAAGAATTTGATGAAGCGACACAAACAATTCAAGTAGAAGGAGATAATGTAACCTACAGAGCAACGTATTTAATTGATGAAGACGGATTGGTTTTTCATGAAGGAATCAATCATATGCCAATTGGTAGAAATGTAAATGAATACATTCGTTTGATTGATGCTTATGCCCACTTGCAAGAATTTGGAGAAGTTTGTCCTGCAAACTGGCAAGAAGGAGATGATGCTATGCAAGCAAGTGCAAAAGGAACTGCTGAATACTTAGCTTCTCACTAAGAAAAAATCCTTATAAAATTATAATCCCTAGTTATTTAACTCGGGATTTATTTTGTATTTTGATTTCATTGATTAAAGAATTATTATATTTGAAATTAAATTTTAAAAAAAAAATAATATGAAAAAATTAAAATTATTTATGTTTATGGCTTTTATAGCTTTTTCTTCTTGTTCAAAAAAAGACAACTCTGAAACCACTCCAACTACTTTAGAAGTAAAAACAACAGTAGATTTAACAGTTTTAGAGAATTTAACAGGAAATGACGCGACTGCTTTAATTTCTTTTTATGGAACACCAGCAGATCAATACACAACAGATGCTCTAATAGGAGATAAAATTATGTACACAATTGAAACTAATGATGCTACAACTTTTGTGCGTTTAACAGGTTATGAATACTCTTTTGGAAGTGAAGATTTATGGGGGAATTTAGAAAACGTAAATGTAGGTGGTTTTCTTGTAGGTTTAGAAGTTAAACAAGGAGCTGTAATTGATCAAGAAACAAAATTTAATATTTATTTTCAACTTGAGAAAAATGGTGTGCTTCAAACTCAAAAAACATATTTTGTAGATCCAAAAATTAGAATCAGATCAAAGAGACCTTCAAGTGCTAGATAATATAATAACTTCTATACAAAAAAAAATAAAAGCCTGTTTATTAATAGGCTTTTTTTTGATGTATAGTCAAGTAACTTTTTCTCAAGACCAACAAGAATTGGATAGCTTAAAGCTTGAATTGAAAAAAGGAAATTTTACTAAAACCCAAGAATTAGAAAAGTTAACTAAGATTGCTGAGTATGATAGTGATCCTAATGAAATTTTATTATACAGTAAAAAGGTAATTGAATTAGCTGAAGAGCTTAATATTCCGTTATCTATTTATCATGGTTATTTGCAAAAAGGAAATGGATATCGGTTTAAAAGTGATTTAACGAAAGCTTTAGAATCCTATTTTAAAGCTGCTAAAATAGCAGAAGACAACGGGTTTTTTAATAAACAAGCTACCATAAAAATTTCTATTGCTGATGCCTACTCAATAATGGGTGATAGTAAAAATGCTGTAAATTATTATAGAAATAGTATAGAATTACTTAAAAAAGAAAAAGAAATTGACTCTATAAATTTAGCTTCTGCACAATTAAATTTAGGAGATGAATATTATAATCAAAAAAAATTAGATTCTGCACTATATTTTTTCAAACAATCTGGAAAACTTTTTAAAGAGTTAGAATATGAAGAAGGTGTGGCATACAACCTTGGAAACGTAGGATTGGTTTACGCAGAAAAAGAAGAATTTATTAAAGCCGAAAAAAACTTAAATGAAGCGATTAGAGTATTAACAAAATTAGAAGATTATTACCCTATTTCTGTGTATTTAAATGCCATGTCTGATGTGTATTTTGATAAAAATGAAATTAAAAAAGCTTTTGAATATGCAAATAAAAGCCTTGCTTTAGCAAAAAAATATGGTTTAAAAGAACAAATAAGCGATGGTTATTTAAAACTTTCAGACTTATTAGAAAAAGGTAAGGATTATAAAAAATCTTTCAGTTTATACAAAAGACACATTCAGTATAGAGATAGTGTCAGAAATGTATTGGACGTTCAAGAAATGGCAGATATAAAAACAAAATTTGAAGTTGCCAAAAAACAAAGCGAAGTTGACTTACTTAATGAACAGAAAAGAACTCAAAGAATTATAGCTATTGCAATTTCCATAGCCCTTTTATTAATTGGAATGTTTGCATTTTCGCTTTTTAAAAAGAACAAAATAATAGCTCATGAAAAAGAACGTTCAGACGGTTTATTAAAAAACATTTTGCCAGAAGAAACAGCAAAAGAATTAAAAGAGAAAGGTTTTGTTAAAGCTAAAAAATTTGATTCAGTTTCTGTTTTATTTACAGACTTTAAAGGGTTTACAAAATATTCTGAAAAATTAACACCAGAAGAAATTGTAAAAAGTATGAATTTTTATTTTTCAAAATTTGATACAATTATTGAGAAGTATGGGCTTGAAAAAATTAAAACCATTGGTGACGCATACATGTGTGCTGGAGGATTGCCTTTTCCAACTAAAGACCACACCTATAAAATTACATTAGCTGCTTTAGAAATAGCAGAATTTGTAAAAGAAACTATGGAGATTAATTCTTCTGAAAAAGCAAATTTTGATATTAGAATAGGTATTAATACGGGACCAGTTGTTGCAGGAGTAGTAGGAACAATTAAATTTGCATATGATATTTGGGGAGATACTGTAAATGTTGCTAGTAGAATGGAAAGTTCTGGTGAGATTGGTAAAGTAAATATTAGTGAAGAAACCTATAATTTTCTTAAAACGTATAAAGAATTTCAGTTTGAACCAAGGGGAGCAATTGAAGCAAAAGGGAAAGGAAAAATTAACATGTACTTTGTTAATAAAAATACTAATAATTAAGAAAAAGCATTCTTTCTTATAATATTAATATCTTCAATTGAAAATATGTTATTTTCATATAAAGCATTTAATTCTTTAGTAACAGTTGCATTAAATAAAATAAGATCATCTGTATTTACAGTTACTTTTACTCCTTTGTCAAATAATATTTTTATTGGATGAGTCTTAAAGCTTTTAACAGCACCAAGTAAAATATTACTTTTTAAACAAATATTTAAACGAATATTTCTTTCTAGAATTAAATCAATTGTTTTTTGGGAGTTTACAGCGCTGATACCATGTTGAATTTCATCAGGATTTAATAACAAAATAGCTTCATTAATACTTTTATAACCAGAAAATTCGCCAATATGAACTTTGGTTTTTAGATTGTTTTTTTTTGCAGTTTTAAATAGTTCCTGAAAAGGCAAAAGATTTTGACCTGCTTCTTTGCCGTAAATATCAATACCATTAAAAACACCACTATCAATACAAATTTCAGCGTAACTATAAACCTTTTTCAGAGGTAACTCTTTGTTGAAACCTATTTCAGGTCTAAAGTTTATTTTGGATTTATGCTTCTCTTTTATTTTTTTTATTTCATAAATAACAGCTTCTATTGAGTCGTTAAAAAAACGAGCCAAACCAACATCAACACTAGCCTCTAGGTAAGTAATATTATCATCAATACTACTCTGAATAGACATTTCCATAAAATTAATAACATCTTCTTTAGTGGTCATATAATTATTAAGATGCTTGTAAATAAAATGGATCATTCCATCCAAACCATCATAGTTTTTAGGAAATGAAAAGGAAGCATTGTATTTTTCTAAAAATCTTTTTTGAGATCCACCTAAATGAAAGTGACTGTGAACATCTGCTTTTGGCAATTTATGTAAGTATTCATGTAGGTTGTCCATTATTTTAAAAATAACATAATCACAATTTCTGATACAATTAATAAACCAAGAAGTGTTAAACTAATAACTAAATAGCGAATGGAAGCATTTACTCTTTTAAATTTTAAGGCTGTGATTTTTGCATTCACATATACTTGTTGTCCTATTTGGGTATAAATTTTTTCTTTATCTACATTTGTTTTTAAAAAGGTATGAGAAAACTGATGTATGTCTCCAAATTTTGAAATAATATCTCCAAAGAAAAAAACATTTGGATCGTAATTTTTTTCAATTCGAGGGATAAATGTATTTACACTATGATAAATTGAAATTAAAGTGCTTATCAACCATAATGATAGTAAAATATATAGAAAACTATAATCTGTTAAATTTTCTTTTACTCTTTCTATATTTTGATATACAAAATTAAAAATAATACCAAAAAAAGATAAAATTAAACCCGCTTTTAATTCTGAAGACCTTATAAGTGCATATAAGTTATTTAAAGCTCCCCAATAATGAAATGTTAAATCTCCAGCATTTAATTCTTCTTTCGTAAAAGTTGGTTTCTTTTTTTTAGTATCCATAGTTTTTTAAATTAAAAATTTAGGGTTAAAAATAATTAAAATAAATGGTTATTATACATCTTTATTTTTTTCTTCATTTGCCTTTTTAATAATAGCTTTTAACTTTTCTTTATTAGCAATTTTTTCTTGCTTTACCTTATTAATTTTACGATTTATTAATTTGGTATGCTTGGCTTTATTAACAGTATTTTTTGCTTTTCCTTTTTTAGACATTTTGTATTGCAAATTTTTAACTTATACCTAACAATAAGTATATGGCAAGTAAGGCTGTAAAAGGTAATAAACTTTGAAGCTAATATTATGCCTAAAATTTTGTTTTTCCTCAAATATACAGATTTAGGTAATACGAAAACAGCGTTTAAGAGTTGCAGTTTAACTTTGCTTGCTTACCGAAAAGGTCTATTTGCAATATATAATTATTGGCTGGTATTTTTTATGTTATTTTGTAGTATGATAATATGAGTAGGTTCCAATTGCTGTATTTATGTAACCTATCTCATCTACATTTTTGAAACCTACTTTTTTTATATACTTAGGTAAAAGCCCATTTACATTGTCATTCGTAGTTTTAAAGCCATCAAATATTTGTACTGCATAGAATACAACTCTCATTACCTTAGTTTTTGCCTTGCCCCAATCGCCAATAATAAGTTGTCCGTTAGGTTTTAAAACTCTATAGATTTCTTTTATGGAGGATAATTTAGTTTCCTTATCTAAATGATGAAATACTAACGAACTAAATACCTTGTCAAACGAATTATCTGCATATGGAAATGTTTTTCCGTCATAGAGATCAAAACTCAATGTGATTCCAAGCTTATTTTTCTTATTATCAGCAATTTGTTTAACTTTTGGGTCAATGTCAACACCTGTAAATTTAGCCTTAGAGTTTCGTTGATTGGCAAGAATCATGTTTTGTCCAGTTCCAAAACCAAACTCTAAAATAGACTCATTGTTTTTTGGATTTAAAATGTCAATAAGTTTAGTTCTAAACTTTCTTTCTGGCATTGTTAATTTTATTGTCAAGTCATATAAACCCGTCAACCAGTTGTAGCCTAATGCAGGAATAAAATCTTTTTTCTTTATCATATTCTTTTTTTTTTTTTTAAATTAAGAGCAAAATTAAAACATGAAAAGAATCTAAACTTGTATAAACTTGCTAATTTTTTAAAATAGCAGCAGGAGTATTACCAAACATTTCTTTGAACGTTCTATAAAAGTGAGATAAGTCTGAAAACCCACCATCATAAGAAGCCTCTGTGAATGAATTGTTATTTAAAAAGGACAATAATGTTTTTTGAATTCTTAACCATAAAATATATCTCCTAAAAGGAATACCTACCTGAAGTTTAAATAAATGAGCAAATCTACTTTCAGATAAAAACACGAAGTTGGCAACTTCAGAGAGTTTAATTGTTTTATCTAAATTATTTTGTAAATACTCGATACTCTTAGTAATACGGATGTCTTTAGATGAATTAGTAATGCTAGATCCTGTAATTAACTCAATAAATTTTGTTGTTAATAATTGTATTTCACTGCTTTCCATAATTAACCATTTTTTTAATGGTGGAATTTCATTTAAGATATGATTAGCAATAATAATATCAGTTTTTAATGAAAATTTATTCTTTAAAAGTTGAGATAGCTTATTAAACGGGTCTAAATAGATAAAAACTTGATAATCTTCCAAGGAACAATTAAATTGATGAGGAACATTTTCTGGAATGATTACAAATCTGCAATTTTTAACAATCCTATTAGGAGTTATAATTTCAAAAGTTTGTTTAAACGAAATAGTCAATTGTATTGCATGATGATTATGAATTTTTGTCGAAACGCCTTTACCTATATATACAGCACCTCCATTAATAAATTTTAATATAGGTTTTTGACGTTTCATTTCTGTAATAAGGAGTCTTTTATACTTACTTATAACTTTATTTAAATAAATTTAGTACATGGCGAAGTTATTAATAAACAAGTTTAGAAACAAGTTAAATAATTTTTCTGTTAGCAAACAAAAGGGTTTTTAAAAACATGTGTTTTGGCAATATTTTATGTTTAAAAAAACAAATAACAAAAGAGTTTTCTATATCTTTAACGTACTTTTTATTGTGAAAAAATAGCAACAAAAAACATGAAATTAAAATTAGAAAAACCAATCGTATTTTTCGATTTAGAAACTACAGGAGTCAATATTGGAACAGATAAAATTGTAGAAATATCAATTTTAAAAGTATTTCCGAACGGAAATAAAGAAAGCAAAACGTGGTTGGTAAATCCAGAAGTTGAGATTCCGAAAGAAGCATCAGACATTCACGGAATTACCAATGAGCAAGTAGTTACAGAGCCAACATTTAAAGAATTGGCATCACAAGTAAATGAATTAATTGCAGATTGTGATTTGGCAGGATTTAATTCAAACCGTTTTGACATTCCGTTATTAGCAGAAGAATTAATGCGGGCTGGTATCGATTTTGATATGAACAACAGAAAAGCGATTGATGTACAAGTAATTTTTCATAAAAAAGAACAACGAACCTTAAGTGCTGGTTATCAATTTTACTGCGGAAAAGAATTAGAAGGTGCACATGGAGCGGAAGCAGACACAAGTGCAACGTTTGAAATCTTGTTAGCGCAATTAGAAAAATACGAAGATATTGGAACTTCTGTAGATGAATTGAGTGCCTTTTCATCACACGGGAAAAGAGCAGATTTTGCTGGTTTTATTTTGTTTAATGATGATGATCAAGAAATATTTTCTTTTGGAAAATATAAAAATAGAACTGTAGAAGAAGTGTTTAAAGAAAATCCTGGCTATAATAATTGGATGCAAAATGCAGATTTTCCGTTGTTTACAAAGAAAGTGTTAGCAGGAATTAAAGAACGTATGTCTGCTTCTAAAAATACCATGACAGATAATGAAAAATTAAATGCATTACAGCAAAAATTTAATTTGCGTTAAATGAAAAAGTGTGTTCTTTTAGTTGTTTTTATTTCTTTTCAACTTGTTGGTCAGCAAACAATTTTTAAAGGAACTTTACTAGATTCAAAAACGAGAAAACCTATTGTGTATGCAAACATCAGTTTTTTAGAAACTACAAAAGGAATTTCAACTACAGAACAAGGAACTTTCTTTATGTATATTAAACAAAAATATTTGAAAGGGAAAGTACATATTTCTTGTTTAAATTATAAAGACACGTTGGTAAATGCATCAGATTTAAATGGCAAAATACTATTTATGTTACCAAAAGAAAATGTATTAAATGAAGTTATAATTACAAAAAGAATTGATAAAACAATTGTATTAGATAAGGTAAAAAAGAAAGTTCATGGAGTGCATACAGTTGGTATGAGAATGTTGGCTAAATATTTTCCGAATACAATGAAAAATAAATACTGTAATTATATTTCTAAAGTAGCTATTTATTTTTCTAAACGACACAATAAAAAATCAAAATTTAGAGTTCGTATTTTTGATAAAGATGAAAAAACAGGTTTACCAAAAAACGATTTATTAAATGTGAATTTGCCTGTTACAATAATAGAAGGACAATTAAGCACTAAAATTGATTTATCTAATTATAGTATAGAAATGCCAACAAATGGTGTGTTTATTGCATTCGAAAAGTTGTTTATTCCGTTTAACGAATATGGAAAAAAACAAACTGAATCAGAATCTGAAGTTTTTTATGCGCCAGTTATTGGTTTTACAAAATACAATTACAATAAACCAAAAGAAAGAACATATTATTATGTAAAAGGAATTTGGAAAAAATCGGTATTTACACAAATTAAAAAGTTTAGAAAATTTGCTCCAGCAATTTCTTTAACTTTATCAAATTAAAAAAAAAGACAAAAATGTTTACAGAATATAAAGATTTACCAAATAACTCAAGAGTTTGGATGTACCAATCCGATAGAGTTTTTACTGCGCAAGAAATCGATTTTATTTCTATGAAAGCAAAAAATTTTATTGAGCAATGGACGCGTCATGGAGATAATTTAAAAGGTTCGTTTACCATTAAATACAATCAGTTTTTAGTGTTAGCAGTTGATGAGGGTTTTAACAATGTTTCGGGTTGTTCAATAGATGCATCTGTTCGTTTTGTGAAAGAATTAGAAGACGAATTGCAAATCGATTTAATGAATAAAATGAATGTTTCTTTTAAAGACGGAGACACTATTAATATTGTAAAATTATCCGATTTTCAACAGTTTGCCAAAGAGAAAAAAATAACAAAAGAAACCATCGTTTTTAATAACATGGTGCAAACCAAAGAAGAAGTAGAAAATAATTGGGAAGTTCCGGCAAGTAAAAGCTGGCATAATCGTTTTATGTTATAATTTATGAAAAATAATTTAATGCTACTTTTTGTGTTTTGTTTTCTTGGATTACAAGCACAATCTAAAGATCCATTACAAACGAAAGATAAAGAAGCTCAAGAGAAATGGGTTGACAACATTTTAAATAACATGACCAATGAAGAAAAAATAGGTCAATTATTTATGGTGCAAGCGTATTCTACAAACGATACTTTGAATGAGAAATTAGTGGAAGAATTGATTCAGAAATACCATGCTGGGAATTTAATTTTTATGCAAGGAACTCCAAAAAGACAAGCAGAATTAACAAATAAATATCAAGCATTGTCAAAATATCCTTTATTGATTGCAATTGATGCAGAATGGGGATTAGATATGCGTTTGCAAAATTCGTTTCGTTATCCGTGGAATATGGCTTTAGGAGCAATACAAGACAATTTGTTGATAGAAAAATTTGGAGAACAATTAGGAAAACATTCCAAACGATTGGGAATTCACATTAATTTTGCACCCGTAGTAGATATCAATATCAATCCAAAAAATCCAATTATTGGAAATCGTTCTTTTGGAGAAAATAAATACAATGTAACAGACAAAGCAATCGCTTTTACGCACGGGATGCAACGTTTTGGCGTCTTGGCAAATGCAAAACATTTCCCTGGTCATGGTGATACTGCGGCAGATTCACATCACACTTTACCCGTTATTAATTTTGATGCAACTCGTTTAGACACGTTAGAATTGTACCCATATTATAAATTATTTGATAAAAATTTAGCGAGTGTTATGACAGCACATTTAAGCATTCCTAAATTAGAACCAAACAAAAGTTTGCCATCTTCTTTATCTCACAAAATTACAACTGGATTGTTAAAAGAAAAAATGGGTTTTAAAGGATTAATTATAACCGATGGATTGAATATGAAAGCCGCTGCGGATTTTGCAACGTCTAAAGAAATTAATTTAGAAGCAATTTTAGCAGGAAATGATGTGTTGTTAATTCCGCACGAAGTGCCAGAAACAATGGACTATTTTTTAAAAGCGATTAAAGATAAAAAGTTAACTATTGAAAGATTAGACGAATCAGTTAGTAAGATTTTAAAAGCAAAATATTGGGCTGGATTGCAAAATTATAAACCCATAGAGTTACAGAATTTGCATGAAGATTTAAATACAAAGACAGATGAGTTATTACACAGAGAATTGGTCAAAAATTCTATTACTGTAATAAAAAACGAAGAAGATATAATTCCGATTCAAGATTTAAACAAACAAAAAATTGCTTATGTAAAATTTGGAGATGCAGATAATACCTCTTTTGTTACAATGTTAAAGAATTACACTAAAGTAGATGTTATTTTGGTTGACAATAAAGCAACATTATTATCAAAATTAAAACCATATAATTTAGTAATTATTGGATATCATATTTCAAATGAACATCCTTGGAAAGATTATAAATTTAAAAAAGAAGACATTGCTAAAATCCAACAAATAGCAAAAAGTAAAAAAGTAATCTTAGATGTTTTTGCAAGTCCTTATGCTTTATTAGACGTTACATCTTTTAAAAACATAGAAGGCTTGGTTGTGTCGTATCAGAATAGCAAAGTTGCGCAAGAAATTTCTGCACAACAGTTGTTTGGCGCGATTAAAACAAATGGGAAATTACCAGTTTCGATAGATAAAAATTTTAAAGAAGGTTTTGGTTTGTTTACAGCCTCATTAAGTCGATTACAATATGGAATTGCAGAAGAAGTAAAAATGTCTTCCATAAAATTGGCAGAAATTGATAGTATAGCAAACGATGTTGTAAAAAAAAAAATGACTCCTGGAATGCAAATTCTAGTAGCAAGAGCAGGAAAGGTAATTTATCAAAAAAGCTTTGGTTATCATACAAATGATTCAGTTTTAAAAGTTAAAAATACCGATATTTATGACGTTGCTTCTTTAACTAAAATATTAGCAACCTTACCAATGGTAATAAAAGCTGTAGGTGAAGGGAAATTTAGAATTGCAACAAAATTAAGATACTTATTACCAGAAACAAAAGGAACAAATAAAGATACTTTAACTTTAAAAGAAATTCTTTCTCATAACGCTAAACTTAAAGCTTGGGTTCCGTTTTATAAATTAATTCAAGATAGTATTACCAATAAAAATTTGCCAGATTTTTATCGAGAAAAAAAATCAAAAAAATACAATATAGAAGTTGCTAGAAATTTATTTTTAAGTTCTACTTATCGAGATTCTATTTATAAAAAAATAGAGGAAGTGGATCAGAGAGAAAAAGAGGGATATAAATATAGCGATTTAGGTTTTTATATGTTAAAGAGAACTATTGAAACAAAATATAAAGAGCTTTTGAATGTGTTAGTTGAAGAAAATTTTTATGCGCCATTAGGCGCAAATAGAACTAGTTATTTGCCGTTGAATAAATTTCCAAAAAAGGAAATTATCCCAACAGAAAAAGATAATTATTTTAGACATCAATTATTGCATGGTTATGTGCATGATATGGGAGCAGCTATGTTAGGTGGAGTTGGTGGTCATGCTGGTTTATTTGCAAATGCAAATGATGTTGCAAAAATTATGCAGATGTATTTGCAAAACGGATATTATGGTGGTAAAAGATATTTAAAAAGTGCTACCGTAAAGATGTTTAATAAGCGATATTATAAGGATAAAAAAATACGAAGAGGTTTGGGTTTTGATAAACCACAATTAGATCCAGAAATTGAAGCAACTTGTGGTTGTGTTTCTGAGGAAAGCTTTGGTCATAGTGGTTTTACTGGAACTTATACTTGGGCAGACCCAAAAAGTAGAATTGTATATGTTTTTTTATCAAACAGAGTATATCCAACAATGGAAAATAATGGTTTAATTACAGAAAATATACGAACAAAAATTCAGCAAGTTATTCAAGATGCTATCTTGAAATAGAAGCTAATTTACTATATAATAGTTGTAAAATTAGTGTTATAATTACATAAAAAACAGCAATTTTTAAGTTGTAAAAGTTATAGATTAAGATTGCTTGAATGCAGTAAAAAAAAGGAAAAAGACTAATTCCTAAAGCAAACCTAAACGTATCTACAAATTCAGTTTCATCAATCTTTTTTTGTATCATTTTCCAAATTATCCAAGGAATAATACTGTTTAAAATAATTAGAAAACGAATTGGTTTTGCAAAGTTAAAGGCAGCTTTCATGCTTTTTATTTCACCAGTTTTTACACTGCTGTTAGTTAGCCTTACTTCAGTGAAATCAACATTTTTAGTGTTTAATTCGTTTAATGTTTTTTCGTAATTTTCATCAGCCGGAATATGTACAGATAATTCTTTTAATTGGTTTGAAACTTCGTCTTTAATAGAGCGTATAGAGTTGTTTAAATTAGCGGCATCATAATAACTATTAGCTAGAATTGGCTTGCCATAATGGATAGCCACTTTACAAGGAAACTGACTTGGGTTTTGATAGGTAATGCCAACAGGAATTACTGTTATTTTTAATTTTGGATATTTTTCAAAAGCACCAAAAAGAATCCGCACAAACCCTTTACTTAAATTCCGTACAGTTCTTCTTTTATCATGACTTCCTTCTGGGAAAATCATCAAAGAATTTTGGTTTTTTAAAATTTCAAAGCAATCATTAAAAACGGTTGTATTTTTAGAAAGTTCTTTTACGCCATCTCTAATTCTATAAATTGGCATTAAATTTAACGTAGCTAAAAACTTTTTTACTAGTGGTTTTTTAAAAACAGCTGCTCTTACTAAATAATGTGTGCTTCTCGGAATATTTGTAGTAACTAATAAAGGATCTAGTAATCCGTTAGGGTGATTTAAAGCAAAAAGTACTGCGCCTTTTTTAGGAATATTTTCTTTGCCTACAATTTTTATTTTTTTGATATAAAAAAACAAGCCTATTTTAATGTAAATTTTAAAAAAGTTATACCAAATTTTTTTCAAAAAAGTAAAATTTTAAAACCCTTGCGCTATTTTTTTGAGTTTAGAAACGTTTAAGATAGAAATGTTTTTTCCTTTTAAAGAGATTAATTCATCTCTTTTAAACTCAGATAATAATCGAATTGCAGATTCTGTTGCTGTACCAATGATGTTGGCAATATCTTCTCTAGATAAATGAATATTTAAAATATTATCTCTATTTCGACCAAATTTTTTATCTAAATTCAATAAAGTTTCGGCTAAACGCTGTTTTACAGTTTTTTGCGCCATATCTACGATTACATTATCTGTATTTTTTAAAGACATTGCCATATTTTGTAAAACACTCATAGAAAATTCAGGGTTTTGTTTTAAATCATTAATTATTTCTTCTCTAGGAATAAAGCAAACTTCCATGTCGTTAATTGCAGTTGCTTTTAAGTTAGCAGCATCGTCATTGATTAAACTTCGTTCACCTAAAAAATCTCCTTTATTTATTAGATGAATAATTTGTTCTCTACCGTTAGCGCTCCTCTTAGAAACTTTACAAACGCCTTCACTAACGCAAAAAACACCATTTATATAATCTCCTTCATCAAAAATTACCTCTCCTTTTTTTACTGTTCTGGTTGTTTTACAAGCTGATATTTTTAAGAGTTCATCTTTAGATAAAGTTTTTAAAGAATTAAGTTGCCTGACTATACACTGTTCACATTTACTCATATTGCCTATTAATTATTCCTTTCAAATATAAGTAAAAACTGACAATTATCATATTATAAAATAAAGTTATCTTAGACATTTGTTCTAGGCATTCAGGGTAAATAATATGAACGATTTAGTATGTTATCATTGCGGTAATACTTGTGATAATGAGTTAATTACGGTAAAAGGAATTTTTTTTTGCTGTAATGGATGTAAAACTGTTTTTGAGATTTTTGCGGAAAATGATTTAATGTGTTATTATGATTTTGACCAAAGTCCGGGAGCAATTCCAGAAGAAATTCAGGGAAAATATGATTTTTTAGACAATCAAAAAATTGTAGAAAAATTAACTGAATTTAATGATGGCAACAAACAAATAGTATCATTATACATTCCTCATATTCATTGTAGTTCTTGTATTTGGGTATTAGAAAATTTACATAAACTTCAAAAAAATATTGTTACTTCTCAGGTAAATTTCCCAAAGAAAACCATTAGAATTACATTTGATTCTGACCATATTAGCTTAAAAGAAATTGTAGTATTATTAAGCTCAATCGGTTATGAACCTTACATTAGTTTAGAAGATTATGAAGTTGGAAAAAAGAGCATTGATAGAACTTTATTATATCAATTAGCAATTGCCGGTTTTGCCTTTGGTAATGTGATGTTTTTATCGTTTCCAGAATATTTTGAAGTAAACGAATTTTGGTTAGATCAATACAAACAAGTTTTTAGATGGTTAATGTTTTTCTTTTCAATACCCGTTGTTTCTTACTCGGCTAAAGATTATTTTATTTCTGCTTATAAAGGATTAAAATCTAACATATTAAATATTGATGTTCCTATTGCTCTTGGAATTTCTGTATTGTTTTTAAGAAGTGCAACCGATGTAATTTTTAATTTAGGCTCAGGTTTTTTTGATAGTTTAACAGGCTTAGTTTTTTTCTTGTTAATAGGTAAGTTTTTTCAACAAAAAACATATAGTTTCTTGTCTTTTGAACGCGATTTTAAATCGTATTTTCCAATTGCAGTTACAAAAATAAATACTAATAAATCGGAAGAGAACATCCAAATTTATGATGTTGTAAAAGGCGATAGGTTGTTAATTAGAAATAACGAATTAATCCCTGTTGATGGTGTTTTAATAAACGGTAAAGCAACTATAGATTACAGTTTTGTTACTGGAGAATCTGTTGCAGTTGAAAAAAAATCTGGAGATAAAATTTTTGCAGGAGGTAAACAACTCAACGGAATTATAGAAATGGAAGTTTTAAAATCTGTTTCTCAAAGTTACTTAACGCAATTGTGGAGTAATGATGTTTTTAGCAAAGAAAAAATATCGAAATTTAAAAATTTAACAGATACCATTAGTAAGCGATTTACTATTTATGTTTTATCAATCGCAACTATTGCAACGCTATTTTGGTTGTTTACAGACGCAAGCAAAGCATTAAATGTGTTTACTGCTGTTGTAATTATTGCGTGTCCTTGTGCCATTGCATTGGCAGCACCATTTACATTAGGAAACCTTTTAAGAATTTTAGGAAAAAATAAATTTTATCTTAAAAACGCTTCTATTCTAGAAAAATTGGCAACTATTAATACCATTATTTTTGATAAAACAGGAACGTTAACTTCAACTAAAAACACTGAAATTCAGTATAAAGGAGAACGATTTTCAGATAAAGAAAAAGAGGTTTTACAAAATGCGATGCGTATTTCTAATCATCCATTAAGTAGAATGTTGTATGATACTTTTGGTACAATACATCAAATTGAATTAGATGCTTATAAAGAATTTGTAGGACAAGGAATTGAGGCAACAGCAAACGGAATTTCAATAAAAATAGGTTCGCAATTATTTGTAGAAAATAGCCCAAAAGACAATCAGTTTGAAACAGCAATTCATATAAGTGTTAATGGAATTTATTTCGGAAAATATGTATTTAAAAATTCGTACCGAAAATACATGAAGCGTTTATTTAGTAAATTACAAAACAAGTATAATTTATCAATTATTTCGGGTGATAATGAAGGAGAAAAAGAATACTTAGGAAAAAGATTGCCTAAAAAAGTTTCCTTTTTATTCAACCAAAACCCAGAAGATAAGTTAAAATATATAAAATTATTACAAGAAAAAGGAAATAAAATTTTAATGATTGGTGATGGCTTAAATGATGCTGGAGCTTTAGCACAAAGTGATGTAGGAATTTCTTTATCAGAAAATATAAATGTGTTTTCACCTGCGTGTGATGCTATTTTAGATGCAAGTAAATTTAAAAACATAGCAACATATTTAGAAATTTCAAAAAAAGCAATTCAGATTATTAAATATAGTTTTGTATTATCTTTATGTTATAATATAATAGGTTTGTATTTTGCAGTTACAGGACAATTGGAACCTGTAATTGCAGCTATTTTAATGCCGTTGAGTTCTATTACAATTGTAATTTTTACAACAGTTATGACAAGTATTTTAGGAAGAAAATTAAAAAAATAAATTATGAGTGTTCACATTGATGCAAAACCAGGAGATATAGCTGAATCTATTTTGTTACCTGGAGATCCGTTAAGAGCAAAATGGATTGCAGATACATTTTTAGAAAATGTAGTTTGTTATAATAAAGTTAGAGGAATGTTAGGTTTTACAGGAACTTATAAAGGTAAAAAAGTATCTGTTCAAGGAACAGGAATGGGAATTCCGTCTGCATTAATTTATGCAAATGAATTAATTACACAATTTGGAGTAAAGAATTTAATTCGTGTTGGTTCTGCAGGATCTTATCAAAAAGAGGTTAAAATTAGAGATATAGTTTTTGCAATGGCGGGTTCTACAACATCTGGTATTAATGCACAACGTTTTCATGGAGCAAGTTTTGCACCAACTGCAAGTTTTAAGTTGTTTAATAAAGCAGTTATTGTTGCAAAAGCAAATAACATTCCAATTAAGGCAGGAAATGTGTTGAGTTCTGATGAATTTTATTCAGATAATTTTGATGATTATAAACATTGGGCAGAATTTGGTGTGTTGTGTGTAGAAATGGAAACGGCAGGTTTATATACAGCAGCAGCAAAACACAATGTTAATGCGCTATCAATTTTAACTATTTCTGATAGTTTAGTTACAAAAGAAAGAACATCTGCGGAAGAAAGAGAACAAACTTTTAAAGAAATGGTATTAATTGCTTTAGATACAATTTAAATTAAATCGATATATATTCTGTCAATTCAAGCGGAATCGAGAATAAGAAAATATATTTAGAGAAAAGACTAAATAATATGAGTTCATTAATTCAAAAATACAATATTCCAGGCCCAAGATATACAAGTTATCCAACGGTTCCTTATTGGGACAAAAAAGGAATATCGAAAGAAAATTGGATAGCTAGTTTTCAAAAATCATTTAAAGAAAGCAATCAATCAGAAGGAATTAGTTTGTACATTCATTTGCCCTTTTGTGAAAGTTTGTGTACGTTTTGTGCGTGTCATAAGCACATTACAAAACGTCACGAAGTTGAAGAAGATTATATAGATACAGTTTTAAAAGAATGGAAATTGTATGTTGATTTGGTTGATGAAAAACCAATTATAAAAGAGATTCATTTAGGTGGCGGAACTCCAACATTTTTTTCAAGTGACCAACTAAAAAAATTAATTGATGGATTGTTTTCCTTAGCCGAAAGACACCCAAATTATGAATTTAGTTTAGAAGGACATCCAAATAATACAACCAAAGAGCAATTACAAACTTTGTACGATTTAGGGTTTACAAGAATTAGTTTTGGAGTACAAGATTATGATCCAATTGTGCAAAAAGCAATTCATAGAATTCAGCCTTTTAAAAATGTAGAAAATGTAACAAAATGGTCTCGAGAAATTGGATATACATCGGTAAGTCACGATTTAATTTTTGGATTGCCTTTTCAAACCAAAGAAAATGTAATCGAAACCATAGAAAAAACAAAAGCATTGCAGCCAGATCGAATTTCATTTTACAGTTATGCACATGTTCCGTGGGTAAAAGGAGTTGGTCAGCGTGGATTTAATGAAGAAAATTTACCAAAAGACGACGAGAAAAGAGAATTGTACGAAGTAGGAAAAAAAATGTTTGCTGAGTTTGGTTATGAAGAAATTGGAATGGATCATTTTGCATTAAAATCAGATTCTTTATACAAAGCAACTCAAGAAAAAACAGTACATAGAAATTTTATGGGCTATACCGCTAATAAAACATTATTAATGGTTGGACTTGGAATGTCTGCAATTTCTGATTCATGGTACGCTTTTGCACAAAATGTTAAGACTGTAAAAGAATATCAAAAATTGGTAAATGATGGGGAAATTCCAATTTTTAGAGGACATTTATTATCAGAAGAAGATTTAATTGTTAGAAAACATATTTTAAACATGATGTGTCATTTTAATACATCGTGGGATAAAAAAGATTTAAAAGTTATAGAATTAGAAAAACATTTTTTACTTTTAGAGGAAATGGTGGCAGATGGTTTGGTAATTCTAGGTAAAAATTATTTAAAAATTCCAGAGAAAGCAAGACCTTATGTTAGAAACATATGTATGGCATTTGATGTACGTTTGCAAAAAAGCAAACCAGAAACTCAGTTGTTTTCTATGACAATTTAAATTTTTTTAAAAAAGAAAAGATGACAAATGTCATATTATTAATAAACGAGCAAATGTATTTTTGAAATTCAAATCAGGCAAGATATGAGCGTTATTTATTTACTTCTTACACTAAGTATTTTAGTGGCAATCATTTTTTTTATAGCATTTATTTATTCGGTAAAGAGTGGTCAGTATGATGATTCTTACACGCCATCTGTTCGAATGTTGTTTGATGATGAATTAGTAAAAACACCAACCAAAAAAGAAACTAACTAGATATTAAATACAATTAAATTATGGAAATGCAACAATTTTATTACGATAACAAAATCGTAAAAAAGTTTATTTACGCAACTTTACTATGGGGAATAGTAGGTTTTACAGTTGGGTTATTGCTGGCCTTTATGTTTTTATTCCCAAACCTTACTGATGATATTTCATGGTTAAGCTTTGGTAGAATAAGACCTTTACATACAAATGCAGTTATTTTTGCCTTTGTAGGAAATGCCATTTTTGCAGGAGTATATTATTCGCTACAAAGATTGCTAAAAGCTAGAATGGCAAGTAACCTCTTAAGTAATTTTAATTTTTGGGGATGGCAATTAATTATTGTTGCAGCAGCAATTACTCTTCCATTAGGATATACTTCTTCTAAAGAATATGCAGAGCTAGAATGGCCAATAGATATTGCAATTGCTTTAGTTTGGGTTGCTTTTGGCGTTAATATGATTTGGACTATCTTACAAAGAAGACAAAGACATTTATATGTTGCTATTTGGTTTTATTTAGCCACTTTTGTAACTGTTGCAGTATTGCACATATTTAATAGTTTAGCATTACCAGTAGGCTTCTTAAAAAGTTATTCTGTATATGCTGGCGTACAAGATGCTTTAGTACAATGGTGGTACGGACATAATGCGGTAGCATTTTTCTTAACTACACCATTCTTAGGGTTGATGTATTACTTCGTTCCTAAAGCTGCAAACAGACCTGTATATTCATATAGATTATCAATTGTACACTTTTGGTCGTTGATCTTTATTTACATTTGGGCTGGACCTCACCATTTATTATATACATCTTTACCAGATTGGGCTCAAAACTTAGGGGTTGCATTCTCGGTGATGTTATTAGCTCCATCTTGGGGTGGAATGATAAACGGACTATTAACACTTCGTGGTGCTTGGGATAAAGTTAGAACAGACCCTGTTTTAAAATTCTTTGTTGTTGCAATTACTGGTTATGGTATGGCAACTTTTGAAGGCCCATTATTATCACTTAAAAGTGTAAATGCAATAGCGCATTTTAGCGACTGGATTATTGCTCACGTTCACGTTGGGGCGTTAGCCTGGAACGGTTTCTTTGCATTTGGTATGATTTATTGGTTGGTGCCTAGAATGTTTAAAACAACATTGTTTTCTAAAGGATTGGCAAACTTTCATTTTTGGATTGGAACATTAGGGATTATTTTATATGCACTACCAATGTATGTTGCAGGATTTGTTCAAGCATCAATGTGGAAACAATTCAATCCTGATGGCACATTAACGTATGGTAATTTCTTAGAAACTGTAAACGAAATTATGCCAATGTATTGGATGAGAGCAATTGGAGGTAGTTTATTTATTATAGGAGCACTTATAATGTTATATAATATGGTTAGAACTATTAAATCTGGTAGTGATGTAACAGACGAATTGGCTGAAGCACCTGCGTTAGAAAAAGTCTCTAAATACAGAACAAAAGGAGAAGGTTGGCATACTTGGTTAGAACGTAAGCCTATCAAATTAACTATTTATGCAACTATTGCAATTTTAATTGGTGGTGCAGTTCAGATTATTCCAACCCTATTAGTAAAATCAAATATTCCTACACTTACTAATGTTAAACCTTATACTCCTTTAGAATTAGAGGGTAGAGATATTTATATACGTGAGGGTTGTGTTGGATGTCACTCTCAAATGGTTCGTCCATTTAGAAGTGAAGTAGAGCGTTATGGAGAATATTCTAAAGCCGGAGAGTTTGTATATGATCATCCATTCTTATGGGGTTCAAAAAGAACTGGTCCAGATTTACATAGAATAGGTGCAAAGTATTCTGATAGTTGGCATTTAAATCATATGTATGACCCACAAAGCACTTCACCTGGCTCAATTATGCCAGGTTATAAATGGTTGATAAGAAACGAATTAGATAAATCATCTACAGAAAGTAAAATGAAAGTGATGGTTACTCTTGGTGTACCATACACAGAAGAAGACATTGCAAATGCTCAACAAAATATGTTAGAACAAGGTGCTATCATAGAAAAAAACTTATACGCAGATCCAGATTTTGTAAAAAATTATGAAGCAGATAAGAAATATGCTCAAGATAATGGAGAACCATTTATAGAAATGAAAAATAGAGAAATTGTAGCACTTATTGCATATCTACAAAGACTTGGAACAGATATTAAAGTAAAAGAAGTACAAGCTTTACTAACTAATGAAAAATAAGAAATTATGTTAAAATTCGCTAAAAATTATATGGAAAGCATTACAGGAGTAGAAATTTACCCAATGATTTCTCTGTTAGTCTTTTTCACCTTTTTTGTAGTACTTTTTTGGTGGGTATTTACCTCTAAAAAAGAATATATAAATGAAGTTAGTCAAATACCATTAGATAATTAAAAAATAAATAAAAATGAAAAAATATATCATAGCAGTCGTATCCGTACTCTTCATTTTTGCAATGCCATTTGTGTTTACAGAAATTTCGGCAAGTTTTGAAGAGCCCTTTAATATGCTTGAAAACCCATTACCATGGTTAACGTTAATTACCTTTATTGGTGTATTATTAATGCTAGTTTGGTTACTAACAGTAGCTCTTAAAAAAGTGCAACTTTTAGAAAACGAAAAGAAAGGTATCGCACCAAAGGTATCTAATAATAATTTTAATCTTTGGTTAAAAGAAACGTTACAAAAATGGACAAAAGCAAAAAGAATAGATCAAGAAGAAGAAATTATTTTAGATCATAATTATGATGGTATTAAAGAATTAGATAATTCTTTACCGCCTTGGTGGGTATATATGTTCTATGCTACAATTGTTTTTGCAGTTGTATATTTAGTTCGTTTTGAAGTAATGGATGGAGATAATCAAGTAACAGAATATAATAATGCTGTTGCAGAAGCTAAAGCTTCATTAGATAAATACAAAGAAACAGCTACAGATATGGTTGATGTATCTACAGTTACATTATTAACTGATGAAAAAGATTTAAGTAGAGGTAAAGCTATTTACAATTTAAACTGTGCTGCTTGTCATGGTGTAGATGGTGGTGGCACTATTGGACCAAACCTTACAGATAAAAACTGGATTTTAGGAGGCGGAATCAAAAATGTGTTTGCAACAATTTCTAATGGAGGAAGAGATGGAAAAGGAATGGTTGCATGGAACAAAATTTTAAAACCAATTGATATCTCTAAAGTTTCTAGTTATATCATTTCTTTACAAGGAACAAATCCAGCAAATCCTAAGCAGGCAGAAGGAGATATTTGGAAAGAATAAAGATTCCAAAATATTGAATTAGTAAATACAATGGAAACACCCAAAAACGAACAGTTTAGAGATAGTATTGGTACTATAAATAAAGAGGGAAAACGTTCTTGGATATTTCCAAAAAAACCAAGTGGAAAGTTTTATAAATATAGAACTTATGTAAGTTATTTTTTATTGTTAATTTTAATAGCATCACCTTTTATTAAAATTAATGGGAATCAATTTTTACTATTCAACGTAATAGAACGTAAGTTTAATATTTTTGGTTTTCCATTTTGGCCACAAGATTTTCATTTGTTAGTAATTTCTCTGGTTATTGGAGTGGTATTTATCATTCTATTTACCGTTATTTTTGGTAGAATTTTTTGCGGATGGATTTGCCCTCAAACCATTTTTTTAGAAATGGTTTTTAGAAAAATAGAGTATTGGATTGATGGCGATAGAGGAAAACAGATAAGACTTAGTAAACAACCATGGAATGCCGAAAAGATTAAAAAAAGAGTTTTAAAATGGATTCTCTTTTTTATCATTTCTTTTTTAATAGCTAATGTTTTTTTAGCCTATTTAATAGGAGGAGATACCGTTATAGAATATATAACAGGCTCTCCATTTAACAATCTAAACACATTAACTTCTCTTTTAATTTTTACTGGAGTTTTCTATTTTATTTTTGCGTGGTTTAGAGAACAAGTATGTATTATTGCTTGCCCTTATGGTAGATTACAAGGAGTTTTATTAGATGATAAAACCATTAATGTTGCGTATGATTTTGTTAGAGGGGAAAAAACAGAAGGAAGAGCAAAATTTAAGAAAAATGAAGATAGGGAAGCTTCTGGAAAAGGAGATTGTATCGATTGTTTTCAATGTGTACATGTTTGCCCAACAGGTATTGATATTAGAAATGGCACACAATTAGAATGTGTAAATTGTACTGCTTGTATTGATGAATGCGATGATATGATGGAAGCAGTTGGTCTTCCTAAAGGGTTGATTCGTTATGCAAGTGAAGACAATATTGAAAAAAAAACACTTTTTAAATTTACTGCCAGAATGAAAGGCTATTCTGCTGTATTATTTATTTTAGTTGGCTTATTAGTAGGAATGTTATTTTTAAGAAATGATGTTGAAGCTACCATTTTAAGATTACCTGGTCAATTATATCAACATAAAGAAGGAAATATAATTAGTAATGTATATACCTTTAAAGTAATCAATAAAACAACAAAAGATGTTGAAGATGTAAGTTTTAAATTGCTATCTCATAAAGGAACAATAGAACAAGTAACACATAAAGATTTTGTTGTACCCAAACAAGGTTTAGCAGAAGGAACATTGTTTATAGAAATGAATAGTTCTATACTAACAAAAGATAAAATTGAAATTAAAATTGGAGTGTATAGCGGAGATAAATTAATTGAAACAACCAAAACCAATTTCTTAGGACCTAGAAGTTATCGCTAATAAAATCATGTAAGATGAAGATTAAATTAAATTGGGGATTTGGAATAATAGTTGCATTTGTTAGCTTTATAGGTTTTATTCTGTTTTTTGTAATAACGATGAGTTCTGATAAAAAGTACAGCTATGATCTAGTAGCAACTGATTATTACAATCAAGAATTAAAATTTCAAAACAAAATTGATGCAATAAAAAATGCTAAAAATTTAAAAGAAAATATAAGGATTGAAAAGATAGAAGAAGGATTAAAAATAATTTTTCCTAAAGAATTTAACCCAGAACTAATCAAAGGAAGAGTGTTCCTATACAGACCATCTAATAAACAATTGGATTATGAAATGCCTATAGCAATTTCAGGTTCATCTTATTTGCTCATGCCTGACAAACGTTTATTGGATGGTCGCTGGAACATTACAGTCGATTGGACATATAAGGAACAAAGTTACTTATTTAAAAAAGAAATCTTTTATTAAATGTTGTTTTCGGCAATCATTTTTGGGCTTTTAGGCAGTTTTCATTGTATTGGAATGTGCGGTCCAATTGCCTTTATGTTGCCAGTTGATAGAACAAATAATACCAAAAGAATCTTGCAAATTTCTGTATATCATTTGGGTAGATTGTTTACATACGGAATTTTAGGATTGCTCTTTGGTTTCTTAGGAAAAGGATTATACCTTTTTGGATTTCAACAATATGTGTCAATAATAATTGGTGTTTTAATGATTTTAATGGTAGTATTACCTAAAAAAACAGTCACCAAATTTAGCATTACAAAACCTATTTATAAATTATTATCTGGAGTTAAAAACAGATTAGGGAGAGAATTAAAAAAGAAGAGAACTGATACTTTCTTTACCATTGGTTTTTTAAACGGATTTTTACCTTGCGGATTAGTCTATGTGGCAATCTTTGCTTCTATAGCAACAGGGAATGCAATATCCGGAAGTTTATACATGATTTTATTTGGATTAGGAACAATTCCGTTAATGACTGCTTTTGTGTATTTAGGAAACTTTACAAATGGTTTGGTACGGAAAAGAATTCAACAATTTATTCCAGTTGCAGTTGTTGTAATTGCGGTATTATTTATTTTACGCGGAATGGGGTTAGGAATTCCGTATGTTTCTCCAATTCATGTTCACGAAATGGTTGCTGGAAATCAAATGTGTCATTAATTTAGTTAGAAAGTTGCAAAGGGGCAAAGATGCAGAGTTGCAAAGGCTAAAAGAAGTGAAATTTTAATATTGTAAAGAGTGCAAAATTTTTATTTTTGATAACTGATAACTGATAACTGATAACTGATAACTGATAACTGATAACTGATAACTGATAACTGATAACTGATAACTGATAACTGATAACTGATAACTGATAACTGATAACTATTACTTCTTCCTTCCCCAATACGTTGCCAACGCCATTCCAGAAAAAACGTCCCAAATTCCCCAAAAAGCTGCTAATAAAGCCATTCCGCCTAAACCTTCAAAAAAACCAAAGATTAATAACAATCCTAAACCACCATTTTGAATTCCAGTTTCCATGGAAATTGTTATTGTATTTCTTCTACTTAAGCCAAAACTTTTAGCAGTGTAATATCCAAGGATATAAGCAAAGATATTATGAAAAATTACTAAGAATAAAACCAAGTCAATATAATTCATAAAAATGTCTAAGTTTTGTGAAAAAGCTACAAAAATTAACGCTACAAAAACCAACATAGAAAGCGGTTTCAACACTTTTTCTATTTTTTTTGCCATTTCAGAATGATAATGTTTGATTAACATTCCGCATATTAATGGAATTCCAAGAATTAAGGAGACTAGTTTAAATAAGTCGTACGGATTTAATTCTACAGTTTTTAAAATAGAAGCAGTTGGTTCGTATAAACTTCCCCAAAACTCTAAATTAAAAGGTGTCATTACAATACTAATTAAAGTAGCAAAGGCAGTTAAACTAACAGACAAAGCGGCATTTCCTCCAGCCATTTTACTGTAAAAATTAGAAACATTTCCACCAGGGCAAGCAGCAATAATCATCATTCCTAATGCAAAACTTGGATGAGGTTTTATAATTAGTATTATTAAAAAAGTTGCTGCTGGTAATAAGATAAATTGCGATAAAACGCCAACAAAAACAATTTTCGGCTTTTTAAATAAACGTTTAAAATCATCCATTGTAATACCTAATGCAACACCAAACATAATAATTCCGATTGCAATATTCAACACCCACAATCCGCTAGAATCAAAATGGATTTTAATGTCGTCTATGTTGGTAATCTGATCAGTTTTTAAAAGCATATTCTATAATGTTTGAACCCATTTTTAAAGCTTTTTCTCGCACTTCTTTCGGATCGTTATGTACACTAGTATTTTCCCAACCATCGCTTAAATCAGATTCATAATCATAAAAACAAATTAATCTTCCTTTGTAAAACAATCCAAATCCTTGTGGACGTTTCTTATCGTGTTCATGAATTTTCGGCAAGCCTTTTTTAAACGTAAATGTTTGATTAAAAATAGGATGATTTTTAGGGATTTCTTGAAATTGCAAACTAGGAAAAACTTTTTTCATTTCTCTACGGATAAATGTATCCAATCCGTAGTTGTCAGAGATATGTAAAAATCCGCCAGAAATTAAATAATCGTGTAGGTTTTTGGCTTCATCTTCTGAGAAAAAAACGTTTCCATGACCTGTCATAAAAACGATTGGATACTTAAAAATATCTTGATTTCCGACCGTAACAAAAGTTGGATTTTTCTTAATTTTCGTGTTGCTATTTGTGTTTGTAAATTCAATTAAATTGGGTAATGCAGTTGGGTTTGCATACCAATCTCCGCCGCCATTGTATTTTAAAACTGCAATTTCTTGTGCATTTGTAAAAAGGGGAAAACTAAAAAAAATGAAAATAAAAAAATGCTTCATTAAGTAAATTGTAATTGTATTTGAAGCAAGATAAGGAATTGAAATAAAAGGGCACATAAAAAAACACCATACTAGCAATAATATGGTGTTTGTGTAAGCACTTTCTTTTTTAGTATTTCTTGGTTATAACGCTATTGTTGTACAGGTAATATTGGGCCACCACCAGAACCAGGTGCTGGAAGAACATTAAACAATTGATAACTCCAATTTGTACATCCGCAACTATTTTTTGCTCGAGCTCCTATATTAATCTGTCCGCTATAATAGGGTTTTACATCAATTATTGAGGTATCTAAGTTTGTTTTGATATAACTTTTGGTACATTCCACTCAAAAGTAAAAGGAGCCTGTATATTACTATCAATAAGCAATACAGAAGGCACAGGGAATGATGCGTTTAATTTTGTCCATTGTTGAGAATAGATTTCATATCCTGCTATTTTTTTTATTGCTAATGTATTATTATTTGGAGGAGTACCAATCCAAACACTTTTAAATAACTCATTTGTAACACCATTAATTGTTGCAGTAATATAGCCAGCTCCAGTAAATGTAGAACTTATGGGAGCTACGTTTATAGTATTATTGCTTTGCGAAATAATTTGCAATCCACTAGATACTGCCCAGGTTGTTGTTGCAGAACAAGACGGAATGTTTATGGTATAGGCATTGGTTTTATTAAAGTATATTGTTACATCACCATTAATTGTTAAATTATTAGGAAAGTAAACTGTTGGATTTGGAGTAATACCATTAAATTCTTTTAAAATCCAAGCTATGTTTTTTGAATTTAAAGTAATATGAGGTTCATTTTCAATTGGTGCAAAATAATTATCAAAAGGTGTTTCATTTGTGCAAACTAAATCTCTATTTCCAATATTTTCGTGCCATAATTTATTAGAACCACTAAAAGCTAAAGAACTTTTTGTAGGTATAAAAGCAGGTGAACCTTGTTTTATATCTAAATAGATTGAACTGTTTGTTCTCAACAAAATTAATTGAACAATAGCATCAACCAGCCAACGTGCTGGTTGATCTGTAACATTTAAATAAGAATTAACAGCTATACCAGCGTTGCTATTTGTTAGAGGCAATTCTGTGCCTAAAAAACTTTCAAATTCATTTTTCATATCATAGGTGCCACCGGGCGAATTATCTAAACTTCCTTTACCAGTATTGTCTATTAGATATGCAGCATGTGTGTTTTTAAAAAATAGAGCTCTCTTATAACGCTCAAATATTTTATGTCTTCCACCATCATGTGTTGCAAAAGTTTTTATTTTATATCGACCCAAACTACCTAAAATTGTTTTTACAATTTTTACATCTACATCTAACATTGTTGTTTTTGGAGCACCTTGTCTTGTGCCATTTATGCTGCCATTAACCAAGGCTAAATTTCTAGTGGTATTTGAAGGGAAACCTAAAGTGTTTAATAAATTATTGAAAGTATTTCTAGTTGTATAGGTTTGTTCTACTACTTGAGTAAGTAACATTTGCCTAGCAGCTGGTGTTTTTAACATTTCTACTTGATCTAATTCCATATAATTAAAAAAATACTGTAAACCAACAGGAATGTTTGCACCCAAGTGTGGGCTATCGAAACTTACCCAAATATCTGTGTTGTGGTTTTGGTTGGCTTGCTCCATTTGTGTTAAAGCAACTCTACTTATTAAACCACCCATACTTGGGCCAATAATTTTTAGCTTTTCTGTACTACCATTAGTTACTAACTTTCCATTTAATTTTGTAATTAATGCTTTTAACACATTGGCATTACGCTCTATATAATCTGCACCACCATCTCTGTAGATATCTGTAGAAATAGTTACATATTGGTTAGTCGTAGGATTAAAAACACTTTTATTTTCTGTTCTAATTGGGTAATTTGGAAAATTTAAAATAACTACATCAAAACCAGCTTTTTTGAATTCATTCATATTTGCTTCATTACCTTGATTATCTATTAAATCAACGATTGAACCACTTCCATTATCTATTTTTCGAGTATCACCTGGGTCAAATCCATCTAATATAATTATTGGTTTTTTTAAGCTAGTCCTTTGTACTTCATTAGCATCGTCACCAAAAAATATTTGATACTCACCTTCGCCAAAGCAATTACCACCACAATCGCTAGCCTCATCATAGCCTTTAAAGGATTCTGTAGCAATTATTGAATCAATTGCATTATTTTTATAGAATACATTTATAATTTCCACATTTATTGTAGCAGAACTTATCAATTGTTTTCCATTAGTATAGGTAGCTTTAAATATTAATGTTTAAGACCAGAAGTTGCAAAAGAATAGGTGAAGTTTGTATTTACAAATGTACCGTTTTGTATAATAGTTTTAGTAGTATTGTTATAAGTTACTTGTAAGTTATGGAATGGTAAATTAGCTTGGTCTAACACAAAAACATCTGTTTTAAAAGTAACGGGTGTACTGGCACCTGTTTTAATAGCAGCAGTAGTTGAAGGACTTGCTAGAAATAAATGCTTGTCTTCATAAGGCGATGGGCTTGTTGCACGGTTTCTGTTTACCAATTGTGTAACAGTTACATTATCATTCTCAAAATCTTCTAACGTAGTATTTGTAAACTGTGTAAAATCTATATTAATTAACCCCACAGGTATTATATTTTGTTTTTGATAGTGGTTGGTAATTTGTTTTAAATCAATTAGAGGTATATGTTTTGTTGTAGGTTGTAATCTGGCATTGTACAATTCTTGCCATGCTCTTTGAAAATGAACTCCGTTAGTTGCAATGTTTGTATTAACTTCTCTTAAACTGGCTAACCCCATAATTCTGTCATATAAAATACTGTTTTTATAAAGGGCTTCATCTGCTTGCAATAAAGGCGCTAAAGCTAATGTGGTTTCATGGGTGTAGGTAAGGGCATCGTTTTCTAATTGTTGTGAGCTGCTAAATAAAGGAAATAGCAGTAATAAGAGTAAGACTGTAATTTTTTTCATAATTTTGAAATGTTAAATATTAATAAATTAGTGTTTGTTATGTTTAACTTTTGGCGGTTGTTGGTAGCAACCGCTTTTTTAATTTTTTTTGCTGTCTAAAGACAGGTTAAATTTTCCGTTGGTAACCTTCAATTCATCTCCATTGTCATTATATAATGTACACTCAAAAGTACCAACAGCTTTTGTTTCAGAAAGCTCAGTAAAAATTACACTGCCATTGTCTTGATTGCTTTTAGTATTGTAATAAATAATACTATTTAAAAGAACCATTCCTGTACTACCAAAATCAAGAGAATTTCTTAATTCTTGATTTAAAGAATTCTCTCCTTGATTTGGATTAATTATATTAATAAATAATGTGTATTCTCCTCCGCTATTAAAAGTAATCCTTGAAGAGTTGTCATTATATGCCCATGCAAAAGGTCTAATATCTCCACCATTAATTCCTGTTCCAGCAGAAGGTGTGTAAAGTTTTCCATTAACGAAGCAAGAAAATGTGTCGTTTCCTGTAGAATCGTTTGTATTTATGTTATTGCCTTCGCAACTAAATAGTGTTAATGCAAAAAGAAATAGTGCTGTTTTTAAAAATAAATTTTTCATAAGATTATATTTTAGGGTTTATGTAGGTTAAAGTTACTAAGAAATAAAGTTTTTGGAGTCCAGTATTTCTCTATTTAAAGAATTCTGGACAAATTTGTGAAATTCTAGACAAGGTTTTAAAGTAATTTTCTTTATAACTTTGTTGTGTTAAGTATTAATAAATTTAGCAGTAGTTAGCGCTACTGCTTTTTAATTTTTTTTACTGTCAAGAGATAAATTAAACTTACCTTCTGTTACTTTTAATTCATCTCCTTTATCATTGTATAAAGTACATTCAAAAGTTCCTACTGCTTTTGTTTCTGATAATTCAGTAAAAGTTACAATTCCATTATTTTGATTGCTTCGAGTATTATAAAAAATAAGCTCATTATGTACGACCATGCCTGTATGATAATAATCAAGTGCATCTGTTAATTTTTCATTTAGAAAGTTCTCACCTTTTTTTGGGTTTATTAAGTTTATAAATAGAGTGTATTCTCCACCACTATTTATGGTAATAAAAGGGTCATTAACCCCTCCAAAGGCCCATGCAAAAGGTCTAATATCTCCACCATTAATACCTGTACCAGCAGAAGGTGTATAGAGTTTTCCATTTACAAGGCAGGAAAACGTGTCGTTTCCTGTAGACTCGTTTGTATTTAAGTTATTGCCTTCGCAACTAAATAGTATTAAAGCAAAAAGAAATAGTACTGTTTTAAAAAATAGATGTTTCATAATAAAAGGGTTTTAGGTTGGTTGTTATAAATTTATGTTATTTAAGAGTTTTAGGAGTCCAGTATTTCTTGGTTTTAAGAAATACTGGACACATTTATCTTTAATTTACTGATATTTAACACTTTAAAAATGTAAAATTTTAGCATAAATATTTGGTTTTAAAGAATTCTGGACACATAAGTATGATATTTGAGTCTCATTTTTCTAAATTTTTATGCGTTTTTATTAGTATTATAAACCATTAAAAAAATAGGCTAAAGAACCTACTAATATTGATACTAATATACCATAGGTAAATCCTAGCGTTTTAGCCAAAGAAAACTTTCTCCCTTTTATTTTTTCAATTTCAGAAACAGAAATTATTCTAGTTTTAATAGTGTTTTTTAATACTATTCTGTTAATAGAGTATTCTATAATTTTACCATCGTATTTTTTAGCATTTTTCAATTCAATCTTTACTTTTTTTGGTTTTATTGTTTCGTAATTATTTAAATCAAAAGTTTTATAAGAATAACAACTTTGAAATAGAATAAGAATTGATAATAAGTAAGCTAATTTTTTCATAATTAGTTAATTTTAGATTTTCAACCAAATTAAAATACAATTATAAAACAAGAGTCCAGAATTCCTCGGTTTTAAGAAATACTGGACACATTTGCGAAATTCTGGACACATTTTATTTCTTTAATGTCATTCCGACGATAGGAGTGGTCTCACTAATGTAGTTGTAGTTTTTTTTGAGATTTCTTAACCGTGAAAAACTCATTTAGCAATGACAATGTAAGTTTAATTTACTTTTCCAAAGACTTCTGATATTCAGTAGGTGTTAAGCCAGTAAGTTTTTTAAATGTGTAGTAAAAAGTAGATTTAGAATTGAAGCCAGATTCTAAACCAATTGCAGTAATTGTATAATTTATATAATCTGCATCTATTAACAATTTTTTTGCCAGTTCAATTCTAAACTCATTAATATAATCATTAAAACTTTTGGCAGAAAAATGGTTGATAATAGTTGATAATTTTGAAGCATTAATATCAACTTCATTTGCTAAAAAATCAATATTTAATTTAGGCTCTGTAAATAGTTTTTTATCATCAATAAGAATATTAATTTTATCAAACAATAATTTTTTATCTACTTCTTTTTCATCATTAATTTTAGGTTTAACTTCTTTAATTAATGATTTGAAATTTAATTGTTTACGTAAGTTTTCTCTTTCTTTAAGAAGGCGTAATTGAAGTATTGCTTGATATCCTATCCAATAAATTAAAACGGTGGTTAAAACCCGTAAAGGGTAATACGAGTAAATAAATTCTTTAAAATTTAACGCTACAGTAATTGCTAAAGCAACAATCCAAAATACATAAGTTAATAAACCTAATTTAAAAAAGGTGTAAATCCATTTTAAGTTATCAAACGATAAAACCTTGGTAAATAACTTGCTTTTTTTTGATAGAATTTGAAATGAATATACAAAAATAATTAGAGAAACAATCAAACTGAAAATTTCTTCTAAAGAAGTATATTTTTCAAAAAGGAAAGCAACATCTGTTGTGTTTTTATCACTAAAAAAAGAAACAAAACCAATGCGTATCGTAATTATTAAAGTAAAAATGGGTAGAATAATTTTTAAAAGATTTTTACTGCGTTTTTCAATCTCTAAATAATTGATTAAGAACATATAAAAAAATGGAGCAATTAAGAAATGCCAAGGAATATGTACATAGTCTAAAAAGAAATATTCTATAAAAAAATCTTTTGCTAAAATCCAAGATTGAATATTGTTAAGGGAAATTGTAAGCACTAATAAGTTGATGAATATCATGCTTTTTTCTTTTCCATTTTTAGAAAAAAGTATAATAAAACAAAATAGAAAACCGTGCAACGCACTAATTAATAAAAATAAATTAAATATTGACTCGGGGGAGAAATTCATAGCTCGCAATTTATGAATGATAAATATAACCCGTTGTGCATTATATAAAACGCTGTCAATTCGAGTAAATTTTACGATTAAAATGAGGAAAATTTGTATCGAGAATAGAAATTTTAACATTTAAAAAGTTCTCGATACAATTTTTCGTTCCTCAAAATCACTCGAACTGACATTTTGATACGATTTAGAATCATAATACACAACGAGTAAATATACTAAAATTTTTTACGAATTCAATTCATTAATCAAAGCAACAGTTTGTGCCGCAACAACACCAGCAGTTTCTGTTCGTAATCTGCTTTCTCCTAAAGTTACAGGAGTACATTTATTTGCCAAAGCTTTCTCTATTTCTATTGGAGAAAAATCGCCTTCTGGGCCAATTAGAATTAAAACATTTGTGTTTGGTTGTATAGTTTTAGCAAACGATTTTTTATCCAATTCTTCGCAATGTGCAATAAACAAATCACCATCAAATTCTTGATTGATAAAATCAGAAAACTTAATTGGTTCATTCAATTTGGGTAGTACAAATTTTAAAGATTGTTTCATTGCAGATTGCACAATTTTTTCTAATCTGTCAGTTTTTAAAACGGTTCTTTCAGAGTTTGAACAAATAATCGGAGTTATTTCATCAATACCAATTTCTGTCGCTTTTTCTAAAAACCACTCTAATCTATCGTTATTTTTTGTCGGTGCAATGGCGATGTGTAACTTGTAGCTCCAAGGTTTTGGTTTTACTTCTGTTTTTACAATTTCCACCAAACATCTTTTGTCATTTGCTAAAATTATTTTTACAGTAAATAATTCATTTTTACCGTTGGTAATATGTAAAATATCTCCGTCTTTTTTTCGCAATACTTTTACAATATGTCTGCTTTCTGTTTTATCAAACGTAAACTGAGTATCTTCTTTTGATATGTCTTTGTTGTAGAATAATTGCATTTTAATTTTTTAAGTTGCAAAGTTGCAAAGGTTTGATTTTTTTTGTGGTTTTGTGTGATTAAAATTTTTAACTTTTCCTAATTCCTAATTCCTAATTCCTAATTCCTAATTCCTAATTCCTAATTTATAAGTTCTACGTCTTTTATGTGTAACTGGATCAAAATCCTTCCAAATTTTATTGATCGCTTCATTCTCTTCCAATTCTGGAGTTCTAATACAATTTATAATTCCTTTTGGCGTAAATGTCTTTGTAAATTGATTAAATAATATAGCTGTTACGCCTTTGTTTTGATATTCAGGTTGCACGCCAATCAAATAAAAAGTAACATCTTTTGCATGTTTACGAGCTCTTAATAAATGAAAAATCCCGAACGGAAATAATTTTCCTTTTGCTTTTTGTAAAGCTTCAGAAAAAGAAGGCATTACAATAGCAAATGCTATTAATTTATGATTTTTATCAACCACAAATTTTATAAATTCTGGATTGATAAAACTGATATATTTCTTTTTAAAAAATTGTATTTGAGCATCAGAAATAGGGACAAAAGTTGAAAGTTTAGAATAGCTTTGGCTAAAAACCTCAAACATTTCATCTACATAAGGCATAATGTCTTTTGTATTTGTAAAGTCTAACGCTTTTAATTCGTATCTTTTTTTAATAATATTGCTAATTCTGTTATAATACACAGCATCAACATTTTTAAATTTGAACTTATTTTCTAAGTATTCTTTTTCTTTTTTGTAGCCTAATTTTTCTAAATGATCTTTATAATACGGGTGATTATACCAGGTAATCATCGTTCCGATATGATCAAAACCTTCAATTAAAACCCCTGTTTTATCTAAGTTGTTAAACCCAACTGGACCTTCAATATAGTCTAGTTTATTTTGACAACCAATCTCTTTTACTTTTTCTAATAAAAGTCTGGTAACTTCAACATCATCAATCATATCTAGCCAACCAAAACGCATTTTTTTTATGTGCTGCTTTTTAACTTCGTAATTGTTAATAATTGCAACAACTCTACCAACAATTGTATCGTTTTTGTAAGCTAAAAAAAAGCGAGCATCTGCGTGTTCAAAAACTGGATTTGTTTTTTTATTAAAAACTTCAACTTCATCTTTTATTATTGGTGGCACCCAATATTTGTTGTTTTTATAAAGCGAAAAAGGAAATATAACAAACTGTTTCAATTCCTTTTTTGTATGAATTTCTTTAATGGTTATCATAGGTTAAATATACAAAAGACTCAATTATTAATTTTCGTTTTTAGTATCATCTTTCTTTTTACGTTTTAAGAAACTAAAGAATCCACCTTTTTTCTTTTTTGAGTTTTTCTTTGTTGTTGTAGCCTTAATTCTTTTTCGAACAGGTTTTTTTCGACCAAATGTATTTTCTTTGTCTTTGTTTTTCTTTTTAAATTTAAAGAAATCTAACAAACGTCCAAAAAATGTTTTCTTTTTGGTTGATACAGGTTTGTCTTCTACAATTATGTTCCCTTTTTCGTCTAGCAAATCAAATGCTGGAACATGTCTGTCTAAACGAAACGAAAAACCAAAGCCGGTGTAAAATTCAGTTGTTTTTCCATTAAAATTTAATCGAGTAGAAGCATCAATCTGAAAATGTCTGCTAGATAAATAAGCAATTCCTGTTCCAAAATTATTGTTTGTTTGGTACTTATTATAACTACCCTTATGTTCTAAAAAAGTACTCCATTTTTCATTATAAGCATAGGTTCCAGTAATTATATAAGACATTTCTGAATACGAACTTCCAATATTATCATAAAAAATATTGGTAATAATATTTAGCTTTTTAGACAAGTTGTTTTGTAATAAAACGCCAAATTTTGGAGTTAAACCTTCTAATTTATAAATGTCGTTTACCAAATTTGTGTTAATTCCTAAATACACAGCAACAGACGGAATCGCTCTTTTCCAATCAAAAGCATGTCTGCGTTTCCAGCTTCTAATTTCTTTAGATTTGTCTTCGTATTCTTGCTGAAAAATTAAATATTTTGCTCCGAAAGATAAACCACTTAACCCTGAGATTGAGTAATCAGAAGTAAAAACATTTTTAAATGCTACTTTGTCTTTTTGAAGTGTTAGATTGGTATTGAATTCTAGTCTTTCATTAAAAAAACTCGTTCTAAAAACTATGTTATAGCCAAAAGATTTTGGAATTGTAAAGGTTCTAACAATTTTAGAGGAGTTATAAAAAAAACCAGTTTCTATTTGATAAATGTTTGTGCCAACACTATACGGACTTTCAGAAAAACCAGGTCTATTAGAGTTAATTACATTTGTGTATTGAGCATTTAAAAAATAACTACAACACGTAAAAAAGAAAAAAAGAATCTTTTTATTCATATTCATTTTGGGGTAATTTGTCAACAATGCGCTAGCTTTTTGCTGATAAACACAAACATACAGCAAAAAAAGCATTCGTCATATTTAAGAAAATGCTTTTTTAAACTTTAACTAGTGTTTTTTGTGTAATCTTAACGTTAAAATTGCTATCAAATTGTTACTTTTGAAGTAATTTTTAGAATCAAAAAAAAGCAATTACATTACAAATGGGTTTATTAAGAACAATCGTTATTATTTTATTGGTTATTTATGGGTTTAAATTTTTGACTAAATTATTTGCACCATATTTAATGAAAAGAATGGTAAATAAAATGCAAGAAAAAGCAAAAAATCAACATAGAAACCAACAACAATCAGATGTAAAGGTTGGAGAAACTGTTATAGATAAAAAGCCGCAGAATTCAAATAATAGCAATAATTCTGTAGGCGAATATGTTGATTATGAAGAAGTAGATTAAGATGAAAATTAAAAAGACATTTCCATATATTATAGCAATTCTGATTTTTGTAATTGCTGCTGTTTTATATTTTAATCCTGTTTTGAAAGGAGAGAAAATGAAACAGAGCGATATTACTCAGTTTAAAGGAATGTCTAAAGAAATTGCTGATTATAGAATAGAAAACGGAGAAGAACCTTATTGGACTGGATCTGCTTTTAGCGGAATGCCAGCCTATCAATTAAGCGCATATTATCCAAACGATTTTATAAAAGTATTAGATAGCACTTTACGATTTTTGCCCAGACCAGCAGATTATGTTTTTTTATATTTTTTAGGATTTTTTTTGCTGCTAACAGCTTTAAAAACCGAATGGAAACTAGCAGTTTTAGGAGCTCTTTCCTTTGGGTTTTCAACGTATTTAATTATCATTTTTGGCGCCGGGCATAATGCAAAAGCACATGCAATTGCATATATACCAATGGTTATGGCTGGTGTTTTATGGGTTTTTCAAAAAAAATATCTACTCGGATTTGTTGTTACTGCAATTACAATGGCATTAGAAATAAATACGAATCATCCTCAAATGACGTATTATTTAGGATTTACGTTATTAATTTTAGGAATTGTAAAACTTATTGAAGCAATTCAAGAAAAAGTGTACAAACCTTTTATAAAACAATCAGTAATTATTGTTTTTGCAATGTTTTTAGGACTTGGAGTTAATTCTACTCGTTTACTTGCGATGAAGGAATATGCAAGTTTTAGTACGCGAGGAAAAACGGAATTAACTATTGAGCCAAATGGCACTCCAAAACAAGTTACAGAAGGTTTATCTAAAGAATATATTACCGAATATAGTTATGGTTTAACTGAAACTTTTAACTTATTTATTCCGCGTTTTATGGGCGGCGGAACCTATGAAAATTTAGGAAAGAATTCTAGTTTTTATGAAACCTTAAAAACACATCCACAAATTGGCCCTGTGCAAGCATCACAAGCATCAAAGCAAGTTTTAACTTATTGGGGAGAGCAAACAATAATAGAAGCTCCAGCGTATATTGGAGCTATTTTAGTGTTCTTATTTTTACTTGGAGCATTTTTAGTAAAAGGAACTATTAAAAAATGGTTAGTTACTGCAACCATATTTTCAATTGTGTTAAGTTGGGGTAAAAACTTTGAGATTATTACCAATTTATTTATCGATTATGTGCCTTTATACAATAAGTTTAGAGCAGTTTCATCCATCCAAGTAATTGCAGAAATTTGCATTCCGTTATTAGGAATTTTAGCATTAAAAGAATTCTTTTCTAAAGCGGTTTCTTCGGATGAAAAAAAGAATGCATTAAAAAAAGCGTATTATATTTTAGGCGGAATTTTAGTTTTCTTTATCTTTTTTGGATCAAGTTTATTTGCTTTTGAAGGATTTAGAGATACCAATTATCAGCAAGTTCCTGGTTTGGTTGAAGCATTAATTTCTGACAGAAAAGCAATGTTGTTTAGCGATAGCTTACGCTCATTAATTCTAATTTCAATTTCATTTGCAATTTTATGGTTTTTTCTTAAAAAGAAAGTAAATCAAACAAAAGCAATTGTTGCATTTGCAATCATCATTTTATTCGATTTAGTTTCTGTAGATATCAATTATGTAAATAAAGATTCGTTTGAAAGAGCAAGAAATATCGAAAAACCTTTTCAACTAAACGACATTGATAAACAAATTTTAAAAGATAAAAGTTATTACAGGGTCGCCAATTTTCCAAGTCCGCTACAAGACGGAAGAACATCGTATTTTCATAATTCTATTGGTGGTTATCATGCTGCAAAAATGGGACGTTATCAAGAATTATTTGATTATCAAATTGTAAAAAATAACATGGAAGTATTAAATATGTTAAATACCAAATATTTTATCATTCCAGATCAAAAAGGAAATACAACTGTACAAGAAAATCCAAATGCAAATGGTAACGTTTGGTTTATAAGAAACATTAAATTGGTGTTATCTGCTGATGAAGAAATAATGGCTTTGGATAGTTTAAAAACGAAAAGAGAAACGGTTATTAATACTTTGGATGGTTACGGATTTAGTAGTGATGTGAAATTAAATTATGCACAGGATTCTACTGAAACAATCAAATTAACAAAATATGATGTAACTTCATTAGAGTACATTTCTAATGCTACGAAAAATCAGTTTGCAGTGTTTTCAGAAATCTATTATAAAGATGGTTGGAATGCGTATGTTGATGGAAAATTAACACCATATTTTAGAGTAAATTATGTATTGCGTGGAATGGAAATTCCTGCAGGAAAACATACGATAGAATTCAAATTTGAACCAACAATCATTGAAAAAGGAAACACGATAACATTAGCTTCTTACTTCTTGTTATTAATTATTCCTATTGGATGGTTTTTTTACGAAAAGAAGAAAAAATAAAGCTACTTTATGAATATTGGAATGCTATTAAACGGAAATTATCCGGCAGATATTAGAGTTCGTAAAGAAGCTGAAACCTTAGTAGAAAATAATCATTCGGTTTTTGTTTTGTGTAAAAAAAACAACAATGAAAAAGAATACGAAATTGTTAATGGTGTTCAAATTATCCGTAAAATAGAATACAGAAGTTTAGCTCATGAAGGCATTGTTGATGTCATTGCTTCAGTTGGTTTTGTACATCCTTTTTTTAAAAAACAACTTCCTTACTTTATTAAAGAAAATAAAATTGAAGCGTTGCATGTGCACGATTTACCTTTAGCAAAAACAGCATTTTTAGCAGCTAGAAAAAGACATTTTAAAACGGTGTTAGACTTACATGAAAATTATCCAGCTGCATTAAAAACATGGTTTTCTTGGCGAAAAAATCCAATTATTCGTTTGAAAAATAATTTATTTTTTAGTTATAATAGATGGAGGAAATATGAATCAAGAATTATTAAAAAGTTTGATATTTTAATAGCTGTTGTAGATGAAATGAAACAGCGATTAATTGAGCAACACAAAATTTCTGAAAACAAGATTGTAATTGTACCAAATTCAGAAAAAAAAGAATTTATCAAAAATTTTGACGATTCAGCAACTAATTATTTTACAGGATTAGAAAATAAATTCATCATTTCTTATGTTGGTGGTTTTGGTCCGCACAGAGGTTTACACACCGCAATTTTAGGAATGAAAGCAGTTTCTAAGAAAATTCCGAATGCTTTTTTAGTGCTGGTTGGCCCAGCAAATAAAGATGTTAGAAATCATTTACAAAACATCATCAATCAAAATAAGTTACAAGATTTTGTTGAAATAAGAGGGAGAGAACCTTTTAAAAATGTAGTGAATATTATGAAAAATTCTTCTGTAAATATCATTCCGCATATTTCTAACGAACATACAGAAAGTGCTGTTCCGCATAAGTTTTATCAAATTTTGTTATCAGGAAAACCATTGTTGGTTTCTGATTGTGCACCAATGAAAAGATTGGTAAAACAATTTAAAATCGGAACTTATTTTGAATCTGAAAACCCTCAAAGTTTTGCAAATAAAATTATTGAAATTCATTCTGATTATGATTCTGCAATGCAAAAAGCAAAGAAAGGAAATGACGAATCTTTAAATGGTGAACTTAATTGGGAATTTACTTCAAAAAACTTAGTACATTTATACGATAACTTAGGTAATTGAAAGTACTAATTATAACATATTATTGGCCTCCTTCTGGCGGTTCTGGAGTGCAACGTTGGTTGAAATTTGTAAAATACTTACAAGATTTTGGAGTTGAGCCTGTCGTTTATACGGTTGATAATCCAAAATATCCAATTATAGATGCTTCTTTAGAAAAGGAGATTCCAAAAAATATCACCATTTTAAAACAACTAATTTGGGAACCAAACAATATCTTATCATTTTTTAAAAAGGAAAATACACAACAATCTGCAGGATTTTTAAATCCAAATCCAACTTTTTTTGGAAAAATATTACAATATATTAGAGCCAATTATTTTATTCCTGATGCACGTAAATTTTGGATACAACCTTCTGTAAAGTATTTAAAACAATATCTATCAGAGAACAAAATTGATGCAATAATAACTTCGGGTCCGCCACACAGTTTGCATTTAACCGGACTGGAATTAAAGAAAGAACTGAACATTAAATGGATTTCTGATTTTAGAGATCCGTGGACAGAAATAGATTATTTAGAACAATTGCCATTGACCAAAAAATCAATTAAAATTCATCAAGAATTAGAAAAAGAAGTTGTAGAAAAATCGGATGCAGTTTTAGTTATCGGAAAAACAATGAAAGAAAATTTCTCTAAATTTTCTAAGAAGATTCATGTCATAACAAATGGTTTTGATACCGATGTTATTTCTCAAAAAGCAACTTTAGATACTAAATTTACAATTACACACGTTGGTTTGATGAATGCTGATAGAAATCCGATTTCATTATGGAAAGCAATTCAAGAAATCTCTCAAGAAAACAAAGAGTTTGCTAAAGATTATCAAATTCAATTTGTAGGGAGAATTGCACCAGAAGTTCGTGATAGTTTAGAAGAATATCAAATAAAAAATGTGTTAGATGTTGGATATGTTTCCCATCAAGAAGTAACTAAATATCAACAAAAATCCCAAGTTTTATTGCTGGCAATAAACAATGTAAAAAGTGCAAAAGGCGTTATTACAGGGAAAATATTTGAGTATTTACAAGCAAAACGTCCTATCTTAGCTATTGGACCAACCGATGGAGATTTGGCTGAGATTTTAAAAGAAACACATTCAGGAATTATTGTAAATTTTGATGCTGTAGAAAACTTAAAAAAAGAAATTTTACAATTCTATCGTTCTTTTAAAAACGGAAATTTAGAATCAAAATCTAGTAATATAGAGCACTATCATCGCAGAAATTTAACAGAGAAATTAGCCAACATCATTAAAGAAACCGTTTCGTAATTTTTATGAAAAAAATAGTAACCATTTTAGGAGCAAGACCACAATTTGTAAAAGCTGCAGTTTTAAGTAGGGTTATAAAAGAGCATAACGAAATTGAAGAAGTGATCATTCATACTGGTCAGCATTTTGATGCCAATATGAGTGCTGTTTTTTTTGATGAAATGGAGATTCCGAAACCAACTTATAATTTGGATATTAATAGTTTAGGTCATGGCGCAATGACTGGGCAAATGTTAGAAAAAATTGAAACAATTTTATTGGATGAAAAACCAGATGCTGTTGTTGTGTATGGAGATACAAACTCAACCATTGCAGGTTCTTTAGCAGCAAAAAAACTACATATAAAAGTAATTCATATAGAAGCAGGTTTGCGCTCTTTTAATATGAAAATGCCAGAAGAAATCAACCGAATTTTAACAGACAGAATTTCCGATTTGTTGTGTTGTCCAACAGATACAGCAATCAAAAATTTGCACAATGAAGGTTTTGATAATTTGCAAATCAAAATTGTAAAGAATGGCGATATTATGAAAGATGCAGTGGAATATTATAGCAAAACATCCGCAGAAAAATCTTCTATAATTGCTGATTTAGAGTTAAAGAAAAACGAGTTTGTGTTGGCTACAATTCATCGACAAGAAAATACAGATGATGTAAATCATTTAAAATCGATTTTTGCTGCGTTAGAAGAAATCAATAAAGAATTTACTGTAGTTTTACCTTTGCATCCTAGAACAAAAAAAATCTTAGAACAGCATCATATTCAACCAAAAATCACTTTGATAAACCCTATCGGTTACTTTGCGATGTTAGAATTATTAAAACATTGTAAACTCGTAATTTCTGATAGTGGTGGATTGCAAAAAGAAGCTTTTTTTAACAAAAAGAATTGCATCATTGTAAGAGAAGAAACTGAATGGATTGAGTTGGTAGAAAACGGTTTTGCAGAAATTGTTGGAAGTAATCAATCTAAAATCATAAGTGCATTTAATAAGTTTAAAAATTCAGAAATGAATTTTAATAAAGAATTGTATGGAAATCATGTTGGAGAAAGTATTTACCAATCTATTTTAACCTTACTTACTAAATAAATTTTCATTGGGAATTGTATTAAAACAATCATTTAAAAACACAATAATCACTTTCGCAGCATTCGGAATCGGTGGTATAAATGCATTGTTTTTATATACCAATTTCTTAACAGACGAATATTATGGTTTGGTTACTTTTTTATTATCAACAGCAAATTTGTTAATGCCGTTAACAGCTTTTGGTGTGCAATATTCTATTGTTAAGTTTTTTTCTTCCTATACTTCTAAATTTGAAAAAGATAAATTTTTAACATCTTCGTTAGTTCTTCCTTTACTAATTGCATTGCCAATTGGTTTTTTTGGAACTGTTTTTTACGAGCAAATCAGTAACTATTTGTCTTTAGAAAATCCAGTTATAAAAGAGTTTACTTGGGTTATTTATTTAGTGGCAATTGCTACGGCATATTTCGAAATTTTTTATGCTTGGGCTAAAGTGCAAATGCAATCTGTTTTTGGGAATATTTTAAAAGAAATGTTTTCTAGAATTGCAGTAATGATTTTGTTATTTCTAGTTTTTTTTAAAATAATAAATCAAGTAGAATTCATTTATTATTTAACCGCAGCTTATTTTTTACGAGCTCTTGTAATGCTTTTATACGCATTAAAATTATACACACCAAAGTTTATATTTCAATTACCAGAAAATTACAAAGAAGTATTTAAATACGCTTCATACATCATTTTAGCGGGTTCTGCAGGTGCAATTTTATTAGATATTGATAAGTTTATGATTCCGCAAAAAGAAGCAATTGCCTACACAGCATATTATTCTGTCGGTGTGTATATTGCATCGCTATTAGAAGCTCCAGGTAGAGCAATGGCACAAATTGTCCAACCAATTACAGCCAAAGCGTTGAATGAAAATAATCATCAAGAAATTAATAAGTTATATAAAAGTACATCCATTAATTTATTTTTAATCTGCGGATTGTTTTTCTTGTTGATTAACCTAAATATCAATCAAGGATATTTATTAATTGATGAAAAATATTCTCAAGGAATTTGGGTTGTGTTGATGATTTCTGTTGCAAAATTATACACAATGGCATTAGGAAATAACGGCGCAATAATTTCAAATTCTAAATACTATAAGATTTTATTACCCTATTCTATTGCGATGGCACTTGCGGTAATTATTTTAAATAATTGGTTTATTTCTCTTTATAGGATGAATGGAGCAGCGTTATCTACATTAATTGTTTTATTGTTTTTTAATACGATTAAGATTTGGTATGTTAAAAAGAAATTTAATATCCTGCCTTTTACGATAAAAACAATTTATTTACTTTTCGTTTTAGGTGTTATTTATGGCTTGTTTTTCTTCTGGGATTTTTCTTTTCATCCACTAATTAATATTGGATTAAAAGGGACTTTAATTACTGTTTTGTACTTGGTTATTATTTATAAACTAAATATATCTTCGGACATCAATACAATCATCAATAAACTTATAAAAAACAATCAATAGTATCTGCAAGGATGTGTAAAAGTAATCCTACTCCTAGGATTCTAGATTTTTTCCAAATCAATAATAAAAAATAAAATCCAATAGCAATATAACTGTGTAATGGGTGAAAATTAATACTGCATCTGTTTGGATCAAAAATTGGATTTGCCAATAAATGATCTACATCAATTAGCATGGTTGCAATAAAAATTAGATACACTTTTTTCCAATTTTCTTTGAAGAAAATAAAAGCGACTATTGCTGGAACAATAAAATGAAAACTATAGTGTACAAGAAACTTTAAATCCATTTTGTAAAAATAAAAAAGACTTGTCGTTAAACAAGTCTTTTTTTAATAAACAACTAGGGGATAGTATATTCATCGAGGGACATTAAGGTATCAAATATAGGTTATTATAGAATATGTTCTATTAACATATGTTTATAGATAGGTTATTTAGAATACAGCTCTTTTCTGATTCTACTTAGCTGAACAGGAGTAATGTTCAAGAAAGAAGCAATATGATATTGCGGTATTAAATTATTAATATCTGGCACATCTCTTTTTAATTTTATATACCTTTCTGTAGCATTTAATACACTAAGATCAAAAATTCTTTTTTCGGTTCTAAGAAATATACTTTCTAAAACCCTATTGTAAAATAATGCTAAATCGTGATGTTCTTCTGTAGATTTTAAAAATTTAGGAAAATTACCAACCAATATTTCTGCATCTGTTAAACAATCATAGATTGCATCTGATGGTTTTTTTGTAATTAATGATGATAATGATCCAGAAGTAGTAATGGGTATATATAATGTTCTAATATATTCTTTTCCTTTTAAGTCTCTAATAAAACTTCTTAAAATACCAGTTTTTAAGATGTAAAAACTTGTTGGTATTTCACCAAAATTAACAATAACATCTCCTTTTTTGAACGTTTTTAACTCAATATAGGATTCGAAAATTTGCCTAGATTTTTTAGATAAATTAGGCGAATATGCATTTATAAATTCGGATACAAAATCCATAATATTATTTTGAATTACTCAAATTTAGTGATTTTTTTCTAAAAAACTAATTGCATTTGGTCCTTCCATAAATAAAAGATCCAATATAGAGAGGTTTTTCTGAAAACCATATTTGTCATCAAACATTTGAATATAACTATCAAATTTTATGTCTAACTCTTGTTTTGCATTTGCTAAATATCGACAATCATTTTTAGTTTTAGATTGGTACTCTTTTGTTTTTTTATATTCTTGATTGATCTGTAAAGCATCCGTAATAAAAAGAAAAGTGTCAATATTTACATCTATTAAATATTTGTACTCTTTGGATAAAATGGGCAATAAATCATCTTCGTAAAATTCAAAGAAAGGCGAATTTCGATATGCAATTTGTATTGATTTTAAATGTTGACTTTGCCAAGAAGCAGTATTGTCAACTAAAGTATCCTTTGTTTTTTTAGACGAATTAGCACCATGTTTTATAGGAATATTAAGTAATTGTTTTCCGTTTGGACCATAAATATAACAACGATTTCTATAGGTTTGTTTCTGAAAATTGTCTTCAACTTCAAAAAGTACTTCGTCTGAATTTACCATCGCAATATATTGCGAAATAGGAGAGAAGTAAGTCGGTAAGAATAACGACATTTATTTAGTAATTTTTTTCTTTTTACGGTAATAACTTATTACAAAATAACCTATTAAAATAAATAAGAATACTTTAAAATACGAAACGGGTTTTCCACTTCCACCAACAGTTGTAAACATTCTGTTCCAACGAATAGATGCAAATTTCGCAAATCCTTTTGCGTTTGGATCCCAACTTAGCCAAATAAAAACAGGCTTTCCTACAACATGATCAAACGGAACATAACCCCAAAAGCGTGCATCTAAAGAGTTTTGTCTGTTGTCTCCCATCATCCAATAATAATCTTGTTTAAAGGTATAAGAAGTTGCTTTTTTTCCATTCAAATAATAATTATTACCAACGATAGATAAATTATTATGCTCGTATCTTCTTATAATTTGCTCATAAAAAGGCATCGATTTTTCATTCAATTCTACTGTTTCGCCTTTTTTAGGAATATAAATAGGTCCATAATTATCTTGACTCCATAAATAATATGGACTGTGTGGAAATAAATCTTTATTAAATGTTCCTTTTGGTTCTATGTTTTTTACAACACTTTTTACAATCGGATTGTTTTTAATGAGTGCAGCTTCATCATCAGTTAAATTCAAAATAAATTTTCCGTTTTCAAAACCATATTCTCTAATATTATATCTTTTTGCTGCTCCTTGGCTAAATTGTTTTCCGCCAGTATCAACAGTAAAAAAATATTGAGGCTTTGCTCTATCTGGTAACACAGTTCTTTTTCCGTTTATATACACATAACCATCTTTTACTTCTAAAGAATCTCCAGGAATACCAACTGCACGTTTTACATAATTGGTTTTTTTGTCGATAGGTTTATATGTAAACTTTTTAGAATGGTCTCCCCACATTAAATTTAAAGAATCTGCAGGCCAACTAAACACAACAATATCGTTGTGTTTAATTTTTTGAATCGCTGGAAATCTCATATAAGGAAACGAAAGTTTATTTACTATCGAATTTTGATCTTTAGAATTTGAAATATAAGATTTACCAATAAAAGGTAGCGTGTCGTGTACCATTGGCGCAGCAACTGTTGTCATCGGAATTCTCGCCCCGTAATGAAATTTACTTACAAATAAAAAGTCGCCAACATACAATGTTTTTTCTAATGATGATGTAGGAATTGTATAGGGTTGCATAAAATACGTATGCACTAACGTAGCGGCAATAATTGCAAAAGCAATAGAGCTAATCCATTCTCCAAGTGCACTTCTTGGCTCTAAACTTCTGTCTTTTACATATTCGTTTTTAGAAAAATAATTAATATAAAATAGATAAAAACCTAAAGTTGCTATAACAAGAATTGTGTCTAATTTTTTATGATGATTAAAACTTCTACAAGTTTCTATCCAGATTATTGGAAACATTAACAAATTTATAATTGGTATAAACAATAAGATTGTCCACCATTTTGGTCTATTTATAATTTGCATTAATACAATTGCATTGTAAATCGGTACAATTGCTTCCCAAGCTTTTTTATCAGCTTTTACGTATAATTTCCAAGTCGCTAAAAAGTGGATTACTTGTATCGCTAAAAAGAATAAAAACCATTCTGTAAATGTCATAATTTGTGTTTTTTGATTGTTTTCTTATTAGAAAACGTCATCGTAATATTAGCTTATTAGTTTGTTTTATTGAAAAATGTTACAGTCTTTAACCAATGTTTAACACATCTTTCATTGTAAAAACTCCTTTTTTGTTCAAAATCCATTCTGCTGCAACAACTGCTCCAAGAGCAAATCCTTTTCTGTTGTGTGCTGTGTGTTTTATCTCAATTGCATCTACTTCAGATGTGTAATTTACAATATGTGTTCCAGGAACATCAGCAATTCTTTTTGATGAAATTGGAATAATTTCTGATGAATTCTCACCGTCTAATTTCCATGTTATTTTAGAACTATTTTCTATAATTCCTTCTGCCAATGTAATTGCTGTTCCGCTCGGAGCATCTAGTTTTTGTGTATGATGAGTTTCTTCTAGTGACACTTTATAATCACTTAAAGTATTCATCATTTTAGCTAATTGTTTATTGAGTTCAAAAAAAATAGTAACTCCAATACTAAAGTTAGAGGCATATATAAATGCGCCATTTTTTTCCTTACATAAAGCAACAATTTTATCATATTTTTCTAGCCAACCAGTTGTTCCAGAAATTACAGGAACTTGATTTTCAATACAATTCGAAATGTTGTTGAAAGCAGAATTTGGCACACTAAAATCAATAGCAACATCCGCAGTTTTTATATCATAAGAACTATCTGAACTGGTTTTAAGCACAATTTCATGACCTCTTTGTAAAGCAATTTTCTCAATTTCCTTACCCATTCTTCCATATCCTAATAATGCTATTTTCATCTTAAAAAGAATATTTAAAGTTTAATCCAAATTTTGGAATATCATATGAAATAGGGTTGGAAATCATCACAGGAGAAAACGTTAAATTATCATTGGTGTTAAATTGCAACAAATGTGCATTTACACTTGCTTCAACAATTTGTAAAACATAAAAAACGATAGTGGTTAACAATGCTAAATCTCTATTACTTTTTAATGTTTTTTGTGCGCTTATTAATCCATTTCTAGATATTGTTAAAGAACCATCGTTATTTGTAAATTCATCTTGCAAACCTGCTTCACGAATTTTAAATGCGGTTCTATATCGATTGTATTCGTTGTTATTATCTAAATACAAATAAATACTTGTTCCCATAGCTCCCCAAACAATTGGTGCTTTCCAATATTTCTTGTTGTAAATTTGTCCACCACCAGGAAAAATAGCGGAATAAAATGCTGCTTTTGATGGTGATAACGGATTAAAATAATTACTATTTACATTAATTTTTCCTTTTATTTTAAGATCATCTATTTGTGTAGAATCTTTTTGTGCGCTTATAGAAAATGATATAAGTACACTTAAAAAGAAAAATATTTTTTTTAGTGATAACACTATTTTAATAAGTTTTTTATTCGATTAAAATCTTCTTCTGAGTTAAATGAAATTGAAATTTTTCCTTTCCCTTTTGCTGTAGCATTTATTGCCACTTTACTTCCAAAAAAGGTATTAAATTCTGATAGGGATTCTTTTACAAAACGTGGAGTTTGCTTTTTTATTTTTGTAGTAGTATTTCCTTCTTTTAAGTTTTTAACCAACTTCTCAGTTTGTCTAACAGACAATTTATCTTTCACAACTTTGGTGTAAATATTCAATTGATTTTCAGAAGAATCAACATTGATTAAAGCTCTTCCGTGTCCCATAGAAATAAACCCATCTCGCATTCCGGTTTGGATAATTGGATCTAATTTTAACAAACGCAAATAGTTGGTTACCGTAGATCTTTTTTTACCAACTCGCACACTTAATTGTTCTTGCGTTAATTTTATTTCTTCAATTAAACGTTGATAAGAAAGTGCAACTTCAATAGGATCTAAATTTTTTCGCTGGATGTTTTCTACCAATGCCATTTCAAGCATTTCTTGATCGTTAGCAAGTCTAATATAAGCCGGAACAGTTGTGTTTCCAACTAACTTTGATGCTCTAAATCTTCGTTCTCCAGAAACTAATTGAAATGTGTTTCCTTCTAGTTTACGAACTGTAATTGGCTGAATAACACCTAATTCTTTAATGGAATTGGCTAATTCGGATAACGCATCTTGGTCAAAATAAGTTCTTGGCTGAAAAGGGTTTACTTCTATGTTTTCTAATTCAATTTCTACAATGGTACCAACCAACTTGTCGGCATTTTTGTCTGAAACAGAATTAATGTCTGCCGAAGATTCTTTTAATAAAGCAGATAATCCTCTACCTAAAGCTTGCTTTTTTGTTGCTTTTGCCATTATGCGTTTTTCTTAATAATTTCGTTTGCCAAACTTAAATAATTTACAGCACCTTTACTTGTTGCATCATAAGCAATAATGCTTTCTCCGTAACTTGGAGCTTCTCCTAATCGTGTGTTTCGTCTAATAATGGTATCAAAAACCATTGAGCTAAAATGCTTGCGAACTTCTTCTACAACTTGGTTAGAAAGACGTAAACGAGAATCAAACATGGTTAGTAATAAACCTTCAATATCTAAATTTGGATTGTGGATATTCTGTATGCTTTTAATTGTATTTAATAATTTCCCTAATCCTTCTAATGCAAAATATTCACATTGTATTGGGATGATAACTGAATTTGCAGCAACTAGAGAATTTAAAGTAATTAAGCCTAAAGAAGGTGCGCAATCAATTAAAATATAATCGTATTTGTTTTTTAATTTTGTTAAAGACTTTTGAAGCATATATTCTCTTTGCTCTTTATCTACTAATTCAATTTCAATGGCAACCAAATCTATGTGTGCAGGAATAATATCTACATTCGGGGAAGTGGTTTTTTGAATTGCATCATTGATTGAAACTGTATGTTCTAAAACTTGGTAGGTTCCTATTTCAACAGCATCAACATCAATTCCCAAACCAGAAGAAGCATTTGCCTGAGGATCAGCATCTATCAACAACACTTTCTTTTCTAAAACACCTAAAGAAGCAGCTAAGTTTACGGTAGTTGTAGTTTTACCAACACCACCTTTTTGATTTGCAATTGCAATAATTTTTGTCATTAAAACATCGGATTATATAAAAAGTAAAAATACGATTATTTGTTGTTAATTAAAATCAAAGATGTTAACAAAATAATAAAAATATATTTAATTATAAATCAGTTAGTTACGTTTGTTTTGTTGAAGATAATAAACATTGTATTGCATGAAAAAACCGTTGAGTTATCAACGGTCTTCCTATTAAGTTTTATTCTTTTTTTGGAATGTTTTTAAGTATTTCCAGTAAGAATTTCCAAAATTTTTGGATTGATGAAATGCTTGCTTTTTCGTCTGGTGAATGCGCTCCACGAATGGTTGGTCCAAAAGAAACCATGTCCATTTCTGGGTAGTTCTGTCCTAATATTCCACACTCTAATCCAGCATGACAAGCAGCTATTTTTGCTTTTTCTCCGTGTAGTTTTTCGTATAAATTATCTAAGGTTTTCAAAATTTCTGAATTTATATTTGGTAACCAACCAGGATATTCACCAGAAAAAGTAACTTCAAATCCAGCCAATTCAAAAGCAGAACGAATAGAATTTGCTAAATCTATTTTATTGCTTTCAGAAGAAGAACGTGTTAAACAATTCACTAAAATTTCTCCATTTTTTACAATAATTTTTGCAATATTGTTTGAAGTTTCTACCAAATCACTAATGTCTGGACTCATTCTATAAACTCCATTTAAAGTAGTATAAATTGATTTTATCAATCCTTCTTGAACACCTAATTCCATTACTTTTTCAGGAGCATTTGTTTCAGAAATTTCGATGGATAAATTAGGTTCAAGACTTTTGAATTCTGCATAAATATTGTTGATGAGTTCGTTCATTTCAAAAAAGAAAGGTTCTTTAGAAATAGCATCAATTACAACTGTTGCTTTGCTTTCTCTCGGAATTGCATTACGCAAACTTCCTCCATTTATTTCGGAAATTCGCAAACCAAAATTTTCAAAACCATCAAACAAAATTCGGTTCATTATTTTATTTGCGTTTCCTAATCCTTTGTGAATATCCATTCCAGAATGTCCGCCGTTTAATCCGTTTACAGAAATCGTAAATGCTAATGTATTTTTAGAAATTGCTTCTTCAGAATAGCTTCTTTTTGCTGTAACGTCAATTCCGCCAGCACACCCCATTCCAATTTCATCATCTTCTTCAGTGTCTAAATTCAATAGAATTTCTCCGTTTAAATAACCAGCTTCTAATCCCATTGCGCCAGTCATTCCGGTTTCTTCATCAATTGTAAATAAGGCTTCAATTGTTGGATGTTCAATCGTTGTAGATTCTAAAACACTCATAATTGCAGCAACTCCTAAACCGTTATCTGCACCTAAAGTTGTGCCTTTTGCAGTTACCCAATCACCATCAACATACATTTCGATTCCTTGTGTATCAAAATCAAAATCAGTGTCAGAATTTTTTTGATGTACCATGTCTAAATGACTTTGCATCACGATTGTTTTTCTGTTTTCAAATCCAGCAGTTGCCCGTTTTTTAATGATAACGTTTCCAACAGGATCTACAACAGTTTCTAATTTTAGTTTTTTACCAAAACTCACCATAAAAGCAATAACTTTTTCTTCTTTTTTTGAAGGTCTTGGTACAGCATTTAAATCTGCAAAATTCTTCCAAAGAGCTTTTGGTTCTAAGTTTCTTATTTCTGTGTTCATTGTGTTTATTTTTTGTGTTTCAAAAGTACTGTTTTACTCTTGTTATATAAAATAAAAGTATTTAAAAGGTCTCGACTCCGCTAGACCAGACATCGTATAAATGTCGCTTCGAGCGGAGTCGAGAAGTTTTTTTTAGTCAATCTAAATATTAGTTGATTTCGATAATGACTTCGCTAGTGTGTTTACGAACTTTTTTTAAATCTTTCATAAAATCATCTTCAGCTCTAAAGCCAACAGGAAGTACTAAAACCGACTTTAAATTATGTTTGTCTAGATTTAAAAGGGCATCATATTTTTTAGGAATAAATCCTTCCATCGGACAAGAATCAATATTTTCTGAAGCCGCAACAGTCATTAAATTCCCTAAAGCGATATACGCTTGATTTTTCATCCAAGAATGTAGATCAACTTCAGATTTAGTATCCATATCATTTTTTAAATATTCTTTAAACGGATTTAAAATTTTATCAGGTGTATTTCTGATTTTTTTGACTAAAGAAAAGTAACTTTCTATGTCTTCGTTAGACATGTTTTTTTGAATACAAAGCACTAAAACATGAGATGCTTGTGCTATTTGTTGTTGATTCCAAGAATATTTTACCAATTCTTGTTGTAGCTTTTTATTATGAACAACAACCATTTTTATAGGTTGTAAACCGTATGAAGTTGCAGTTAAATTAAATGCTTTTTTTAAGGTGTTTATCTGTAAATCTGACAGCAATTTTGTTGCATCAAATTTTTTTGTTGCATAACGCCATTCTAAATTTTTTATAATACTCATCTGTAATTTTTAACGTAGCAAAAGTACCATAAATTCATTTTAACACAGAAGTTAGCTCATTAGATTTAATAATGTGTACATAGATTTTTTCTTTAGTCAACTTTTTTTTCTAAATTGATTGGCGAAAAAGAAAAATATTTAGCTATGAAAGAAGATTTTCTACATTATGTATGGAGACATCAATTGTTTTCTAAAATAAATTTACAATCCACAGAATTTAATAGAATTGAAATTGTTTTTCCAGGGATTTATAACACCAATTCTGGACCAGATTTTTTAAATGCTAAAATTAAAATTGATGATATTTTATGGGCTGGAAATGTAGAGATTCATGTAAAGTCTTCTGACTGGTATTTGCATCAACATGAAAAAGATGCCAATTATGATTCTGTTATTTTACACATTGTTTGGGAAAATGATGTAGCAATTTTTAGTAAAAATAATTTGTCTTTGCCAACCATAAATGTTTCAACTTTAGTGGCTAAAGATTTGTTGAAAAACTACAACCAATTGTACTCAAAAGAGCAACGTTGGATTCCTTGTCAAAATTCAATTAGTTCTATAGATTCTTTTGTTTTTAATCATTGGAAAGAACGTTTGTTTTTTGAAAGATTAGAAGAGAAATCAATCTTAATTCAGCAGTTATTAAAAGATTCAAATAACGATTATGAAACGGTGTTGTTTAAATTATTGGCAAAAAATTTCGGATTAAAAACCAATGCAGAAGCATTTCTTAACCTAGCAAATTCGTTTGATTTTTCTATTGTTAGAAAGCTACAAAAGAATGAATTTCAATTGCAAGCATTATTTTTTGGTCAAGCAGGGTTTTTAGAAAAGACATTAGAAGAACAATATGCAATTGATTTGAAAAAGGAATATGAGTATTTAAAACATAAATTCAAGTTAGAGCCAATTCACAATGGACAATTTCAATTTTTTAGAATGCGTCCAACAAATTTCCCAATCATAAGAATAGCACAATTGGTTTCTTTGTATCGCAAACAGCAAAATTTATTTTCTAAATTGATGAAAAATTCTAATGTAAAAGAAGTGTACAAGTTCTTTTCTATTGAATTGAATGATTTTTGGAAAACCCATTATACCTTTCAGAAAGCAGGATTGAAAAGTGCAAAAAATATTACAAAATCCTTTGTAGATTTATTGTTGATTAATACTATAATTCCTTTGAAATTTAATTATTTAAAAAGTAGGGGAGAAGTAGAAGAACCTGAATTCTTAGCATTAATTCAGCAGTTAAAACCTGAGCAAAATTCTATTATTTCTAAATTTATAGATTTGGGAATTAACTCTAAAAATGCTTTTGAAACACAAGCTTTATTACAGCTTAAAAATAACTATTGCGCAAAGAAACGGTGTTTGCAGTGCGCAATAGGGAATAGTTTATTGAAAAATTAGTATTGTCAGGTTGAGCGGAGTCGAAACCTTTTTAACTAGTACAAACTTTTATACTTTACAGGATTTGCTTCGTGCATTATTTTATAAACAGTTTCAAAAATATCTTCAACAGAAGGTTTAGAGAAATAATCCCCATCAGTTCCGTAAGCTGGTCTGTGTGCTTTAGAAGTTAATGTTGTTGGCTTACTGTCTAAATGTTGATATCCGTTTTGATTTTCTAAAATTTCTTGCAATAAATAAGCAGAAGCTCCGCCAGGAACATCTTCATCAACAACTAATAATCTGTTTGTTTTTGCAATACTTTTTACTGTTTCATGATTGATGTCAAAAGGTAATAAACTTTGTGCATCAACAATTTCTATATCAATATCAACTTGTTGTAATTCTTTTGCTGCTTCTTCTACCAATCTTAAAGTAGATCCGTAAGAAACAACAGTAATATCTTTTCCTTCTTTTATAATTTCTATTTCTCCGATTGCAGTTTTAAAATCACCTAAATTAGTTGGTAATTCTTCTTTTAGTCGATACCCATTTAAACATTCTATTACCAAACCTGGATCATCTCCTTCTAATAAAGTATTATAGAAACCAGCAGCTTTAGTCATATTTCTAGGAACCAATACATGCATTCCACGAACATTATTTATAATTCCGCCCATCGGAGAACCAGAATGCCAAATTCCTTCTAATCTGTGTCCACGCGTTCTAATAATTAATGGCGCTTTTTGTTTACCAACTGTTCTATAACGAAGTGTTGCTAAATCGTCGCTCATAATTTGTAAAGCGTATAGTAAATAATCTAAATATTGAATTTCTGCAATTGGTCTTAAACCACGCATTGCCATTCCAATTCCTTGACCAAGAATGGTTGATTCTCTAATTCCTGTGTCAGAAACTCTAAGCTCTCCATATTTTTCTTGTAAACCTTCTAATCCTTGATTTACATCACCAATAAAACCTGCATCTTCACCAAAAATTAAAACTTCTGAGTGTTTTTTTAGAATAGCATCAAAATTATCTCTCATAATAATTCTAGCATCTACCAATTTTTTTTCAGAATTATATGTTGGTGATACTGGAGATATATTTGTTGTTGCTAATTCTGTTTCACTTAATAAATGAGTTGAGAATAAGTCAAATCCTTTATTGATTTTGTTTTTTATGAAATTTTGTAAAGTAATTTTTTCTGCAAAAGTTTCATCTTTTACATATCGTAAAGCTTTTCTTGTTGCAATTAAAACATCTTTTCTGATTGGTTCTGAAATAGCTTCTAAATCATTCTTTATTTTTGTGATGAAAGAATTATTACTGCTTTTTTCTGCAACATTTCCTAACAATGAAATTGCTGTTTTTACTTCGTCTTTTATTTCATCTAAATATGCACTCCATGCATTTCTCTTTGCAGTGCTTACATGTTTTTTTGCATCTTTTTCTAGTGCTATTAATTCTTCTTCTGAAGTAACGAATTTCAACGTTTCTCCATCGCCATCTTCTAATTCGAAATCTAAAATCCAAGAACGCATTTTTGCAATACAATCAAAATCTTGTTCCCATTTTAATCTGTTTGCGTCTTTATAACGTTCGTGAGAACCAGAGGTTGAATGTCCTTGAGGTTGTGTTAATTCTTTAACATGAATTAAAACTGGAACATGTTCTTCTCTTGCAATTTTTGCTGCTTTGTTATAAACATCAATTAGTTGCACATAATCCCAACCGTTAACAACAATAATTTCGTAACCATTATTTTTTTCGTCTCTTTGAAATCCTTTTAAAATTTCTGAAATACTTTCTTTTGTCGTTTGATATTTAGCGTGAACAGAAATCCCATATTCATCATCCCAAACGCTCATCACCATTGGTACTTGTAAAACTCCGGCAGCATTAATAGTTTCAAAAAATACGCCTTCGCTTGTGCTTGCGTTACCAATTGTTCCCCAAGCAACTTCGTTTCCTTTGGTAGAAAAATTAGCAGCATTTTTTAATTCATCTACATTTCTGTAAATTTTTGATGCTTGTGCTAATCCTAATAAACGAGGCATTTGTCCGGCAGTTGGAGAAATGTCTGCACTAGAATTGTATTGTTTTGTTAGATTTTTCCAATCTCCGTTTTCTTCTAAACTATGTGTTGCAAAATGTCCGCCCATTTGTCTTCCGGCAGACATTGGATCTGCTTCAATACTTGGATGTGCATATAAACCAGCAAAAAATTGTTGAGCAGTTAATTGGTCCAGAGCCATCATAAACGTTTGATCTCTATAGTAACCAGATCTAAAATCTCCTTTTTGAAACGCTTTCGCCATTGCCAATTGTGGCACTTCTTTTCCGTCTCCAAAAATTCCAAATTTTGCTTTTCCGGTAAGTACTTCTCTACGACCTAATAAACTACATTCTCTACTAATACGTGCAATTTTATAATCATTTAAAACTTCGTTTTTGAAATCATTAAAAGATAATTTTATAGAACTAGAGAGTGCAGTATCTTGAGTCATGTGTTATAAATTTTAAGCTTTTGCAAATATACCTTTTTTGATTGAAATTTAAAAATATTTTATTTGATTGAGAATATCGTAAATAAAACAGATTATTTGCTTCTAAAAATAAGAAATCAATAATAAAATAGCAACTATAAAAAACCTCTTCTAAAAAAGTTATAAATGGCAGAAGGTCTTGCTGTTAAAACAAAACGTATTTTACTTGGATATGCTTCTTGCGTTATTTCCCAACCATTATTTGAATACATTGGAAAATAAACTTCTAAAATATTATGAATAAAATTAAACCGAATTCCGTTTTCATATGCAAAATAAGTGCTTTGTCCTTTGTTTTTTAGAAAAGCGACGTCTGTATAATATTCTACCCATTTCCAAAGCCCGATACTTGAATTGAATGAAGCCATAAACTGATTTGCATAGCGAGTTGGTAACACAGATTTAAATCCACCATCATTAATTATTACTTGTTGGCTAAAAATACCAGAACTTTCTGATCTTCCAAAGTAATTTTGCTCAAACAAATAATCTGACGGGCGATCTAATCCAAAACTAAAATAGTTTCCAGTAGTTTTATTGTTTAAAAAGAATCCACCAAAAAACCTAAAATCTAACTGTCTGTTAGTAGCGGTTAGCATTCTATATCTAATATCTGTAGAAAATTTTGTAAAGTTTGATGAAATATCTGAATTAATTTTATACGAAATTCCTTCAATAATATTTGGTTTAGAATAGAGGTATTTTACATTTAAAACACTATATACATCTTGCTCTCTAGTAGGAGTATTAGGAGCATTTTCTTTATAAATATTTACATACTTAAGGGTTAAAGCACTTCCGCCAACATCACGCAAACTTTTACGTCTAAAAATTGCAGAAATGTACGGAGTAAAAATACCGTAAAATAAATCTGGAGCGTAATGAAAATTGCTAGCCGAAACGCCATAAATAATTTGTTGAATTTTAGATTTTTCGAAATACTGATTGTACATTACAGTTGCTAGACCAGTTAAACTTTGACTTTTTGTTGCGTAAAAAGGAACTAACTTAAAAACAAAATTTCTAGAAATAATAGGTTTGTTATGAAGTTTTAAACCAATTGAAAATCCATCATAATAATTGTAGCTAAATTCTGGCTGATAAAATAATTGATTATAATATGGGTCTTCTATATCTTTGATTAATTTTAACTGTAAGGGTTTATTTAAAAAACTTTTATTTACATTTCTCCAATTATCTAGTGTGTTGTATTCTGGGTATAGTTGCTCGTAATTAAGAGATATTTTATCAAAATTTCTTTTAGCAACCGTTACGGTTTTTGTAGAATCTATTCCGGTAATCCATTTTTTAAATTTTATTTCTTTGTCTTTTACACCATATAATGCAACTGGAGCAGTAATGTTTCTTTTGTTTTTAATTACAATTTTTAAAGAGTCATTTTCTGGAGTAATTTTTTTTATGGTATAATCTATTTTCTTATTGGTGTTTATATAATCTCCAAAAAACCATTTTAAATCTTTATTAGTTTTAGATGAGATAATTTTATTAAAATCTGAACTTGAACTAATTTTTAAAAGGTGAGTTGTGTAATATTCTTTAAAACTTTGTTTGACAATAGAATCACCTAAGTACCCTTTTAAATACTGCAAACCTAAACCAGCTTTATATTTGTTAACAATTTTTCTATTGAAATTTGATAATAAATCTGCTCTTGTGGTTAATGCTTGATCTAAAAATTGCCGCGCGCTAAATTGATATACAAACGGATATTTATCATTAAAATTAAGCTTTGAAAAGTTAAAACTTCTAATTCCCCATATTTTAGAAACAGTTCCTAAAAGTTTAACTTCTGGGTAATATTTGTTTACATACTCAATCATTAAATATGTTTGAATACCGTCTAGTAACCAATAATCTTTTCGCTTATTTAAGAGTAATGTGTTTTCAAGATATTTGCGTGTTATTGCTTTAAAAAAAGTAACATCTCTGTCAAAAATATCAGAAAACGGACTTAGAAATTTTGGTAATTGATTTAAACCATAAATTGGGTTTTTATTTTGAGAAATTTCGTCAATTAAAATTTCTTTATGAGGGTATAAGCCTAAATAACTTTGTATAAATAAAATTTCTCTATTAAAAATATCTGAAGCTAATTTCTTATTAATGCCTTTTAAAGAAATATCTGTAATAACGTCAATATTATTGGTTTTATAAACAGTATATTTATTTGCCTTGTCAATACCAAGAATTACATCTGTTTTGTTTTTACCTGTTAAATTATAAACCGAATTTGCTTCTTTTTGTTGCGTTAAATTACTGGTTATAAAATCATCTTTTTCCGCTTTTAAGCGGATGTTATAATTGGTAGTGTTGATGAATAAATCATCAATGTTTAAGTTACTCATTAATTGCCAATTATCTGTAAAAACCGCTGGCGTTAAATACCAATACCTTAAATGATAACCCGTTTTAGTTTTACCATAACCTGTGAATTTTGCGTCTGGTATTTTAACAGTATATGAAGCTTTTATGATCACAGAATCAGCAGGATTTAAGACCTCATTTAAATCGATTTTAATAATATCTTCTGTGTTTTTATCTGAAGTAAAACGGGTTACTTTGTAATTTACAGATAGATTTAAAATTTTGCTAAACCCTCTTTCATTATCTTTTGCAAAATATAACGATTTATCATAATCTTCAATCAATCTTTTTGTTAATGGTGTGTTTTTATCATTAAAACTATTTGCCCAGTTTAGGAGATAAATTTCAGTTAAAGGTTGATTAGAATTGTTGTAATAAATAATTTCTTGCTGAATTTTTAATACATCTTTTTTTTCATCTAAAACAGCATTGATTTGTATCGAATTTGTTTGCGCACAAACACGAACTACAAATAATGTAAAAAAACATGTAAATAATAATTTCAGTCTCAAATCGAAATTAATTTTAATAATGATTATACTTTATTAATGAGAAAATTTCAAAAAAAGTATGTAAAGGTTTTTAGAAGTTTGGTTTTAGACTGTATTTTGCATAAAACTTATTTAAGTGATCTATCGCTTCATCAGCAGTATCAACAATTCTAAATAAATTTAAATCTTCAGCACTAATATTACCTTCAGCAATTAAAGTCTTTTTAATCCAATCTAACAATCCGCTCCAAAAATCTCTACCAACTAAAACAATAGGGAAACGTCCAATTTTTTTTGTTTGTATTAATGTAATTGCTTCAAACAATTCATCCATAGTTCCAAAACCTCCAGGCATTACAATAAAACCTTGAGAATATTTTACAAACATTACTTTACGAACAAAGAAATAATCAAACTCTAAGTTTTTATCACTGTCTATCCAAGGATTAAAATGTTGTTCAAAAGGTAATTCTATATTTAGTCCAACCGAAGTACCTTTTCCTCTATGAGCTCCTTTATTACCAGCTTCCATAATTCCTGGTCCTCCACCAGTAATAACACCGTAACCATTTTGTGTCAATTTAAAAGCAACTTCTTCAGCAAATTTATAAAATTTGTCTTCTGGTTTTGTTCTAGCAGAGCCAAAAATTGAAACACAAGGGCCAATTTTACTTAATTTTTCATATCCTGTAACAAATTCTGACATGATTTTAAAAATAGCCCAAGAATCATTTGATTTTATTTCATTCCAAGATTTCTGATCTAATTTTTCTCTAATTTTATCCTCTTCTTTAGGATCCATAACCTCTATTTTTTAAATTATTTTATTAAAATTCTACTAACCAAATTAATTTTTTGACAAACGTGCTAAGATACTTCTTTTTTTAAAAACTTAGCTGTGTAGCTAGTTTTATGTTTAGCAACAATTTCTGGTGATCCAAAGCATAAAACTTCTCCACCTTTTTTTCCACCTTCCATACCAATATCAATTATGTAATCGGCAAGTTTAACTACATCTAGGTTGTGCTCTATAATTAAAACAGTGTTTCCTTTGTCTGCTAATTTGTTTAAGACATCCATAAGTACTCTAATGTCTTCAAAATGCAAACCAGTTGTTGGTTCGTCTAAAATATAAAATGTATTTCCGGTATCTCTTTTAGATAATTCTGATGCTAGTTTTATTCGTTGCGCTTCTCCGCCAGAAAGTGTTGTAGATTGTTGACCTAACGTAATATATCCTAAGCCAACATCTTTTATGGTCTTAATTTTTCTGTGGATTTTAGGGATTTTTTCAAAAAAAACAACAGCTTCATCAATGGTCATTCCTAAAATATCTGCAATTGATTTTCCTTTGTATCTAATTTCTAAAGTTTCTCTATTAAAACGTTTTCCTTGACATGTTTCACACTCTACATGAACATCTGGTAAAAAATTCATTTCAATAACTCGAACTCCGCCACCTTGGCAAGTTTCGCATCTTCCGCCAGTAACGTTAAAAGAAAATCTCCCAGGTTTGTAGCCTCGAATTGCTGCTTCTGGAGTTTTAGCAAACAAACTTCTTATTTCACCAAATACGCTTGTGTAAGTTGCAGGATTTGAGCGAGGAGTTCTTCCAATTGGAGATTGATCTATGTCGATTACTTTGTCGATATGTTCTAAACCTTTTATGCTTTTGTATGGCATTGGTTTTTTAACGCCACGATAAATATGCGCGTTTAAAATTGGATATAACGTTTCGTTTATCAAGGTTGATTTGCCGCTTCCAGAAACTCCAGTAACGCAAATCATTTTTCCTAAAGGAAAATCTACCGAAACATTTTTTAAATTATTACCTGTTGCTCCTTTTAATTGAATTTTTTTCCCGTTTCCTTTTCTTCTTTTTTTAGGAACAGCAATTACTTTTTTACCAGTGATATAATCCGCAGTTAATGTATCGTGTTTTTTTAATTCATCAAAAGTTCCTTCGCTTACAATTTCTCCGCCATGTCTTCCAGCTCCAGGACCAATATCAAACACAAAATCTGCAGCTTCAATCATGTCTTTGTCGTGCTCTACAACCAAAACCGAATTACCAATATCTCGTAATTTGATTAAAGAATCAATTAATTTTTGATTGTCTCGTTGATGCAAACCAATACTTGGTTCGTCTAAAATATACAACACGCCAACTAGTTGAGAACCAATTTGTGTTGCTAAACGAATGCGTTGTGCTTCTCCACCAGACAACGACTTTGAAGTTCTGTCTAAATTTAAATAGTCTAAACCAACATCTAGTAAAAACTGAATTCGAGTTCTAATTTCTTTTAAAATTTCTTCAGCAATTGTTAACTGTCTTTTAGATATTTTCTTGTCGATTTTATCAAACCAATTTGCCAATTCGGTGATATCCATCTTTGCTAAATCGCTAATATTTTTATCGAGAATTTTAAAATATAACGCTTCTTTTTTAAGTCGATTTCCGTTACATGTAGAACAAGAAACTTCATCCATAAAATCTTTTGCCCATCTTTTTATAGAAGTGGATTCACTGTTTTTATATTGGCTGTTGATAAATGAAATAATTCCTTCAAAATCTATTTCATAATTTCTGGTGATGCCAATTGTTTTGGATTCTATATTAAATTTTTCATTTCCACCATTTAAAATAATATCAATTGCTTCTTTAGGTATTTTGCTAATAGGCTCGTTTAGTTTAAAATTGTATCGTTCTGCAATTAATTCTAATTGTTTAAAAATCCAACTATTTTTTTGTTCTCCTAAAGGAATAATTCCACCATTTTTTATAGAAATAGTTTCATCTGGAATTACCTTTTTCAAATTTACCTCATTGGTAATTCCTAATCCGTTGCAAGATGCACAAGCGCCTTTTGGTGAATTAAATGAAAATGTATTTGGCTCAGGATTCGGATATGCAATTCCGGTTGTTGGGCACATTAAATCTCTACTAAAATATCTTGGATTATTGGTTTCTAAATCAATAACCATTAAAATATTATTACCTGTATATAAAGCAGTTTTAATCGTTTCTTCTACTCTTTTTTCTACGGAATTATTGACAGCAATTCTGTCAATTACAACTTCTATATCGTGCGTTTTATATCTGTCTAAACGCATTCCTTTTGTAATCTCAATAATTTCTCCATCAACACGAACCTTCACAAAACCTTGTTTAGAAATTTGTTCAAATAATTCTCTATAATGTCCTTTTCTAGATTTTACAAGTGGTGCTAAAACGGCAATTTTTTTGTTATTAAATTCTGATAGAATTAACTCTTTTATTTTTTCATCAGAGTAACTTACCATTTTTTCATCCGTATTATAAGAATACGCATCAGCAGCTCTCGCAAAAAGTAAACGTAAAAAATCGTAGATTTCTGTAATCGTACCAACAGTAGAACGTGGGCTTTTATTGGTGGTTTTTTGCTCGATAGAAATCACAGGCGAAAGTCCGTCAATTTTATCAACATCAGGTCTTTCTAAGCCGCCTAAAAATTGTCTTGCATACGCAGAAAACGTTTCAATATAACGTCTTTGTCCTTCGGCATAAATAGTATCAAAAGCTAACGAAGACTTTCCGCTTCCACTTAAACCGGTAATAACAACTAGTTTTTCACGCGGAATTTTAACATCAATATTTTTTAAATTATGTACTCTTGCGCCAAAAACCTCTATGTATTCTTGTTGTTTCAAACCGTTGATTTTTTAGGAAAAAGGCAAAGTTACACAAACCAATTTATTTTTTACTAAAAACCTAAGAGCAATTCATCTTTATATATTATATTGCGTAAACAATATTATTAGATGAATTTTATACATTCTGTAAGGCATTATTTTGAGCGTCACGGATTTGCAGTTTCTACAAGATTAGCAGATCGATTAGGAATGCGAGCATTAAATATAAGATTGTTCTTTATTTACATTTCTTTTGTAACCGTTGGTTTGTCTTTTGGTTTGTATTTAACTATTGCATTTGTGTTGAAATTAAAAGATATGGTTTATACAAAACGCAGTTCAGTTTTTGATTTATAATGATTAATTTAAAGTCAAAATTACATAGAGCATTATTTTTTCTATTTTCAATTTTAGCAATTGGGGTAGTAGGTTATATGATGTTGTCTGATTTTAGTTTTGTAGATGCTGTTTACATGACTGTTATCACAATTTCTACAGTTGGATTTAGAGAGTTACACCCATTAAATACAGAAGAAAAAATATTTACCATATTTCTAATTTTAACAAGTCTTTCTTTATTTGGATATGCAGTTTCAGCATTTACAGAAGCATTAGCAAGTGGAGAATTTTTTAAACAATTAAAACGAAAGAAAGTGCAACGAAAAATAGATAAACTAAAGAAACACACCATTGTTTGTGGTTATGGAAGAAATGGAATGCAAGCAATTCAGAAGCTAAAAAACTATCAAAAAGAATTTGTAGTTGTAGAAAAGGATAAAGAATTAATAGGTTTATTAGATCAAGAAAATCTTTTATACATTGAAGGAGATGCAACAACAGATAATATATTAATAAATGCAGGAATAGAAAATGCGAGTAATTTAATTACCGCTTTGCCTTCTGATGCAGACAATTTATTTGTGGTTTTAACAGCAAGTCAATTAAATAAAAATTGTAGAATTATTAGTAGGGCATCTAACGAATCATCATTTAGTAAGTTAAAAATAGCAGGTGCAACTAGTGTAATTATGCCAGACAAAATAGGAGGAGCGCATATGGCAGCATTAGTTGTAACTCCAGATGTTATTGAATTTGTTGATAGATTAACTATTGAAGGAGAGACAGAAACATCTGCAAACTTAGAAGAAGTAGCAGTAAATGATTTACCAAAAGAGTATTTAGATAAAACTATTTTTGATTTAGACTTAAGAAAAAAAACAGGTTGTACGGTTATTGGATTTAAAACTTCGGATGGAAATTATATTATCAACCCAGAAGCATCCATAAAATTGCTGGCAGATTCTGGATTGATTGTTTTAGGAAGACCTGAGCAAATAGTAAAATTAAGAGCTTTGTTTTAATGAAAATAAAAATTATTATCACTGGTAGTAATGGGTTATTAGGTCAAAACCTACTTAATTTATTTCTTAGTGAGAAAAAAAAATATAAAATTTTTGGCTTTTCTAAAGGAAAAAATAGAAGCGGTAGAACCGATTTTGAATACCAAGATATTGATATTACAAACAAGAAATTTTTAGAAGAAAAAATAAAGCAAATTAAACCTAATTTTATTATAAATACAGCAGCAATGACAAATGTTGATGCTTGTGAAAATGACAAAACTGGTTGTTATGATTTAAACGTAAATGTTGTAGAGTATTTAATTACAATTTGTGAAGAAATAAATGCACATTTAATACATATTTCTACAGATTTTATTTTTGATGGAACAAAAGGAAACTATACAGAAGAAGATATTCCTAATCCGTTAAGTTATTATGGAAAAACTAAATTAATTTCTGAACAACTTTTACAAAAATCAACAATAAAATTCACCATATTAAGAACTATTTTAGTGTACGGTTTGGTAATTGATATGAGCAGAAGTAACATTGTGCTTTGGGTAAAAGAATCTTTAGAGAATAAAAAAGAAATTACGATAGTAAATGATCAATTTAGAACACCAACTTTTGTAGAAGATTTAGCACTAACATGTAAAATTTCTATTGATAAAAAAGCAACTGGAGTTTTTAATATTTCAAGCAATCAGTTATTAAGTATTTATGAAATAGCGCAAGAAATTGCAGATACTTTTCAATTAGATAAAACGTTGATTAAACCCATTTCTACAAGCACTTTAAATCAGACTGCAGCAAGACCAAAAATTACTGGGTTTGATTTAACAAAAACAAATAGCATATTGAATTTTTATCCAAAATCATTCAAAGAAGATTTGCAAAGATTTAAGCAGAAATTAAGTTGATGTTTATTTTTAACGTCTAAAAGTTGTCAAAAGCTCAATTTTTTAGGATATTGCAGCGAACTAAATTAAATTAACTAACTTATATATTATGAAGAAAAAACTTTTTGCGTTATTGTTTTTAATAACACCTATGTTAACATTTGCACAAGAAAAAGGTCTAGATCAACAAATAGATGAGGCTTTTGGAAGTGCAACAGGGTGGTTTGTAAATTTTATATTTTATCAAATTGATTTTGGAGGAGGAATTAAAGTTTTTTGGGTGCTTTTTCCCTTAATTATAGGAGCAACTTATTTTACATTCTATTTTAAACTTATAAATTTTAGAGGTTTTTTTACTTCAATTAATATTGTTAGAGGTAAATATGATCATTTAGATCACCATGAATCTTTACATGGAGCAGGAGATCTTACAGAAGGAGATCATATAGAAACTATTGCTATTGAAGGGCATGAAGGGGAAGTAAGCCACTTTCAGGCATTAACAGCGGCACTTTCTGCAACTGTTGGTTTGGGTAATATTGCCGGAGTTGCTATTGCTGTTTCTATTGGAGGAGCTGGCGCAACATTTTGGATGATTATCGCAGGGTTTTTAGGTATGGCATCAAAATTTGTAGAATGTACCCTTGGTGTAAAATACAGAGATATTGAAGAAGACGGAACCGTATATGGAGGACCAATGTATTATCTTACAAAAGGGTTGAAATCTAAAGGATTAGGTGGTTTAGGAAAAGTGTTAGCAGTATTGTTTGCAATTTTCGTAATCGGAGGATCTTTTGGAGGAGGTAACATGTTCCAAGTAAACCAAGCATTTCAATTAGTTGAAAATATAACTGGAGGTAACGATTCTTTTTTACATGGTAAAGGATGGTTGTTCGGTTTAGTAATGTCTGTTTTAGTTGGTATTGTTATAATTGGAGGAATTAAAAAAATTGCAAAAGTAACAGATAAGATTGTTCCTTTTATGGTAGTAATATATGTTGCTGCGTCCTTATTTGTTATTATTGCAAAATATGATTTGATTGGTAGTGCATTTGCAGCAATCTGGAATGGAGCTTTTAGTCCAGAAGGAATTGCGGGTGGAATTGTTGGTGTCTTAGTACAAGGATTTAGACGTGCTGCATTTTCGAACGAAGCAGGTGTTGGATCTTCATCTATTGCGCATTCTGCAGTAAAAACAAAATATGCGGCAAGTGAAGGATTAGTGGCTCTATTAGAACCATTTATTGATACAGTTGTAGTTTGTACAATGACTGCCTTAGTATTAATTATCACAGGATTTGTAGATCCTCTTAACCCACCAGCTAACGATGCTCAAGCAATTTTGTTAACATCAAGTGCTTTTGAATCTTCCATTTCTTGGTTTCCTTACGTATTAACTATTGCAGTAATATTATTTGCATTTAGCACAATGATTTCTTGGTCTTATTATGGGTTCCAAGGTTGGGCATATCTATTTGGAAGAAGTAAGAAGATGGAGTACACCTACAAGTTATTATTTTGTGTTTTTGTAGTAATTGGTGCAGCAGCAAGTTTAGGTTCTGTAATTGGCTTCTCTGATGCTATGATTTTCGCTATGATGGTTCCTAACATGATTGGTCTAGTTATACTTGCACCAAAAGTTAAGTCTGAATTAGCAAAATACATGGCAGCAATTAAAGCAAAATCTTGATAAACTTAAAAAAATGAAAATAGTAAAACCCTATTTTTGGTATAACAAAAGCCAACGGAATGGGGTTTTCTTTTTGCTATTATTAATTATTGCTTTGCAAATAGCAATTTCATTTGTTGATTTTTCAAATGATGCTGAATACTTTAATTCAAAAGAATCAATTGCATTAAACGTAAAAATAGATTCTTTAAAAATTGTTGAGGTAGAAAAAAGAAAACCAAAAATCTACCCTTTCAATCCAAACTATATTACAGATTATAAAGGTGCTCAATTAGGAATGTCAATGCAAGAAATTGATAGGTTACTAGCTTTTAGAAAACGTAATAAATTTATTAATTCTGCAAATCAATTTCAAAAAGTAACACAAGTTTCTGATAGTTTATTACATCAAATTTCTCCATATTTTAAGTTCCCAGATTGGGTTGTAAAGCAGCAACAGAATAGTGTTAAAGAATCAACATTAAAATTAACAAAATCTAAAACAAAACTAAGCACTAGAGATTTAAACTTTGCAACTGCAAAAGATTTTCAAACAATAAGCGGAGTTAATGAGTATTTGGCTCAAAGAATACTTAAATACAGAAACAAACTAGGTGGATTTTCATATCAAAATCAATTACAAGAAGTATGGAAATTAAATACAACTACTGCAAAAAGAATTTTGAATGTTTTTAAAATTATTGATAAACCGATTATCAAAAAAATAAATGTAAATACTGCTTCATTTAAGCAAGTACTTTCAAATCCATATATAGATTATAATTTATGCAAAAAAATATTTGCTTTTAGAGATGAAGTTGCTGAGTTACAATCTATTGAAGAATTAAAAAATATTGAAGGTTTTCCTGTTGATAAATACGATAGAATAGTTCTATATTTGGAGGCTAAATAAACAAACAACTAAAATAGCAAACAGTACTATGAATAACATGTACTTTACAGAAGAACACGAAGTTTTTAGAAAAAGTTTTCGTGATTTTTTACAAAAAGAAGTAACTCCATACATTGATAAATGGGAGAAATCTGGAACAATTGAGCGCTTTATTTGGAAGAAATTTGGCGAAATGGGATATTTTGGATTAAACTCTCCAGAAGAATTTGGGGGCTTAAATTTAGATATTTTTTATACAGTTATTTTTTTAGAAGAATTACAAAAAATTAACTCTGGTGGATTTGCAGCTGCAATGTGGGCACATGCATATTTAGCAATGACACACGTTACAAAAGAAGGCGACGACAGAATCAAAAAGAAATATTTAACACCAAGCATTGATGGCGATAAAATAGGTTGTTTATGTATTTCAGAGCCTTTTGGCGGAAGTGATGTTGCAGGAATGAGAACAACTGCTGTTAAAAAAGGAGATTCGTATGTAATTAATGGCTCTAAAACGTTTATTACAAACGGAATTTATTCTGATTATTTAGTAGTTGCAGCAAAAACAAATACAGAAGATAAACATAAAGGGATGAGTATTTTTATTGTCGATAGAGATACGTCTGGGATTTCATCAACCAAATTAGATAAATTAGGTTGGCGAGCTTCAGATACTGCAGAAATTGCTTTTGATAATGTGGTAATTCCATCAGAAAATTTAATGGGCGAAGAAGGGAAAGGTTTTCCTTATATTATGCAACATTTTGCACTAGAGCGCTTAATTATGGCAATTAACGCACATGCAAGAGCAGAATATGCCGTTGATTATGCAATACAATATATGAGTGAGCGACAAGCTTTTGGGAAAACGTTGGATAAATTTCAAGCATTAAGACATAAAATTGCAGAAATGGCAAGTGAAGTTGAGATGTGTAAAGAGTTTAATTATTCAATTGCAAAAAGATTGAATGACGGAACGTATGTTGTAAAAGAGGCAAGTATGGCAAAAATGGTGTCAACCAAAATGGCTGATTCTGTTATTTATGATGCGCTACAAATGTTAGGAGGATATGGTTATATGGAAGATTATCCATTAGCAAGAATGTTAAGAGATAGTAGATTGGGACCAATTGGTGGTGGAACTTCTGAAATTTTAAAAGAGATTATCGCAAAAATGATTATTGATAAAAAAGACTACAAACCTGCGACTTAGTTTAATTGTTTTTGCGAAAATGGTTTTTCCCATTCGTAAAAATAATTATCGACAAGAAAGATTATAAACCAGCAACGTAAATAATCAATCTTTTTTTCTTGTCTATTAAAAAAACCTTTGTATTTTTGCAGTCCATTAAAAAAACAAATAGATAGAACAGATGAAAGGAGGTGCATATATATGTTAATTATACCAGTTAAAGAAGGAGAGAATATAGATAGAGCTTTAAAGCGTTTCAAAAGAAAATTTGATCGTACGAAGACAATGAAGAACTTGCGTAACAGAAAACATTTTACAAAACCTTCTGTTGCTAAAAGAGCTCAAAACATCAAAGCATCTTATGTTCAGAAATTAAGAACTCAAGAAGAAGTAGGTTAGTAATAGTCTATTTTTAAAATATAAAAATCCTGTTTTTTTAAGCAGGATTTTTTTGTTTCATACTTTTTGCTACTTTATATATATGTAACTTTGAAAATACCAATCCTTTTATAATGATAGAATCATTTTTAGAGTATTTAATTTTAGAGCGGAAATATTCAAATCATACCGTTATAGCGTATAGAAATGATATTACTTCTTTTTTTGAGTTTTGTATGGATGAATATGAAACTAAAAATCTAACAGAAGTAGGTTATAATCAAATAAGGTCTTGGATTGTGAAATTGGTTGATGAAGGCATTTCAAATAATTCAATCAATAGAAAGATAAGCTCTTTAAAATCATTTTATAAATTTTTGCAAAAGACAGGTCAGGTTAAAACAAATCCTCTTGTAAAACATAAGTCACTTAAAGTTGCAAAAAAAGTTCAAGTTCCGTTTACATCAAAAGAAATAAACGAGGTTATTGATGACTTAGAAATAGGTAACGATTTTAAATCATTTAGAAATAAATTAATTGTAGAGTTGTTTTATTCTACAGGAATGAGAAGAGCAGAGTTAATTAATCTAAAATCTAACACAGTAAATTTTCAATCAAAAACAATAAAGGTGCTAGGGAAAAGGAATAAAGAAAGGTTAATTCCATTAATTCCTTCTGTACTAAAAACAATAGAAAATTATTTGATTTTTAAAAAGAAGATTGTAACCAATACTAATTATTTATTTGTCACAGAAAAAGGAAATAAAATATACGAAACACTTGTTTATAGAGTTATAAATAATTACTTTAGTGCTGTTTCTACGAAAGTAAAAAAGAGTCCGCATATATTAAGACATTCATTTGCAACTCATTTACTAAATCAAGGAGCAGACTTAAACTCGGTTAAAGAATTGCTAGGGCATTCAAGCTTAGCATCAACTCAAGTTTACACACATAATAGTCTAGAAAAAATAAAAAAAGTGTACAATCAGGCTCACCCTAGAAGCCATAAAAAGTAAAATTATATGAAAGTATTTATTCAATCAGTTAATTTTAATGCAGATTCAGATTTATTAAAACATGCCGAAACTAAATTGCAAGGTTTGGCTAAATTTCATGATAAAATTATAGATGCTGAAGTTTTTTTAAAAGTTCAAAATACAAGTGGTAAAGAGAATAAAACTTCAGAAATTAAAATCAATATTCCAGGTAGTGAATTGATTGTAAAAAAAGAAGCAAAATCTTTTGAAGAAGGAATAAGTATAGGTGTAGATTCGTTAAAAAGACAACTTAAAAAGGCAAAAGAAAAATTGAGAGATTCGATGTCTATTTAAAAAACAAAAAAATAGGTTAAAAAAGTTTTAGAAATAAAAAAAACTTTATACATTTGCAGTCCGTTAGAAATAGCGGATTGTTTTTTTATGCAATAAGCCGATGTAGCTCAGCTGGCTAGAGCAGCTGATTTGTAATCAGCAGGTCGGGGGTTCGAGTCCCTTCATCGGCTCAAAAAGACAAAAACGTTCATTAAAACAATGGTGAGATACTCAAGCGGCCAACGAGGGCGGACTGTAAATCCGCTGACTACGTCTTCGCAGGTTCGAATCCTGCTCTCACCACAATAGTTTTTCTAATTGAAAAACAAAGGATAAAAATAGAATGCGAAAGTAGCTCAGTTGGTAGAGCGTCAGCCTTCCAAGCTGAATGTCGCCGGTTCGAACCCGGTCTTTCGCTCTAAGTTTTAAGCCGGTGTAGCTCAGTTGGTAGAGCGCATCCTTGGTAGGGATGAGGTCACGGGTTCAACTCCCGTCGCTGGCTCAATTAAATTAGAATAAAATAAACACTAAATATATTTAACTAAGAATTAAAAATTAATAATCATGGCAAAAGGAACTTTTGATCGTTCAAAACCACACTTAAACATCGGTACAATTGGACACGTAGATCACGGTAAAACAACTTTAACTGCTGCTATTACAAAAGTACTAGCTGATGCAGGTTATTCAGAAGCAAAATCATTTGATCAAATTGATAATGCTCCAGAAGAAAAAGAAAGAGGTATTACAATTAATACATCTCACGTAGAGTATCAGACAGCTAACCGTCATTACGCTCATGTTGACTGTCCAGGTCACGCGGATTACGTAAAGAACATGGTAACTGGTGCTGCACAAATGGATGGCGCTATCTTGGTAGTTGCTGCTACTGATGGTCCAATGCCACAAACCAGAGAGCATATCTTATTAGGAAGACAAGTTGGTATTCCTAGAATGGTTGTATTTATGAATAAAGTAGATATGGTTGATGATGAAGAATTGATTGAATTAGTAGATATGGAAATTAGAGATTTACTTTCTTTCTATGAATATGATGGTGATAATGGACCTGTAATTGCTGGATCAGCATTAGGTGCCTTAAATGGTGAACAAAAATGGGTTGATTCTGTACTAGAATTAATGGCAGCTGTTGATACTTGGATTGAAGAGCCAAAAAGAGAAGTTGATAAAGATTTCTTAATGCCAATTGAAGATGTATTCTCAATTACTGGTCGTGGAACTGTAGCTACAGGACGTATCGAAACAGGTATTGCAAATACTGGAGACCCTGTTGAGATTATCGGTATGGGAGCTGGAAAATTAACTTCTACAATTACTGGTATCGAAATGTTCCGTCAAATCTTAGATAGAGGTGAGGCTGGAGATAATGCAGGTATCTTATTAAGAGGTATTGATAAAGAACAAATCAAAAGAGGAATGGTAATCTGTAAGCCAGGTTCTGTAACTCCACATGATAAATTCAAAGCTGAGGTTTATATTCTTAAAAAAGAAGAAGGTGGACGTCATACTCCATTCCATAATAATTATCGTCCACAGTTCTATGTAAGAACTACAGATGTAACTGGAACAATAACTTTACCAGCAGGAGTAGAAATGGTTATGCCAGGTGATAACTTAACAATTACTGTTGAATTACACTCTACAATTGCAATGAATGTTGGTTTACGTTTTGCTATCCGTGAGGGTGGTAGAACAGTTGGAGCTGGTCAGGTTACTGAAATTCTTTAATTAGAATTCATTTAATAACATTTCAAGGTGCTTCTCAAAAATTTGAGTTAGCACCTTATGTTTACGGGCGTAGCTCAGTTGGTAGAGCACTGGTCTCCAAAACCAGGTGTCGGGAGTTCGAGTCTCTCCGCCCGTGCAAATAACTAATAATATGATAAAATATATCAAAGAATCATTTGAAGAACTAAGTAATCATGTAACATGGATACCTAGAGACGAAGCACAAAAATCAACGGTAGTTGTTGCTGTGTTTACTATAATTTTTGCATTAGCAGTTTTTGCTGTTGATTCTGTCTTTCAATTAGGTTTAGATAACTTTTTTACCATGTTTAATAATTAATTATGACTGAATCGGTTAAAAAGTGGTACGTAGTTAGAGCAATTGGTGGTCAAGAGAATAAGGTTAAAGCTTATATCGAAACCGAAATTGCAAGATTAGGCTTGTCTGATTATGTTGACCAAGTTTTAGTACCCAAAGAAAAAGTTATACAAATTAGGGATGGAAAAAAAATAAACAAAGAGAAAGTTTATTTCCCTGGTTATATAATGGTAGAAGCTAATTTAGCTGGTGAAGTTCCTCACGTCATTAAATCGGTAACAGGTGTTATTGGTTTTTTAGGTGAAACTAAAGGAGGAGCACCTGTTCCATTAAGAAAATCAGAAGTAAATAGAATGCTAGGTAAAGTTGATGAACTTTCAGCTCAAGACGATAACATTGCAATACCTTATATTATTGGAGAAACTGTAAAAGTTGTAGATGGACCCTTTAATGGATTTGATGGTGTAGTAGAAAAGATAAATGAGGAGAAAAGAAAATTAGAAGTAATGGTGAAAATCTTTGGACGTAAAACTCCTTTAGAATTAAGCTATATGCAAGTAGATAAAATTTCATAATTGTTACACAAATAGAAATTGATTTTGAATTGCTTCCACGATTTCAAAATCTTAAACTAAAGTTTAAAAAATGGCAAAAGAAGTAAGTAAGGTTGTTAAATTACAAGTGCGCGGAGGATCAGCAAATCCTTCTCCACCAGTTGGACCTGCTTTAGGTGCTGCCGGAGTTAACATTATGGAGTTCTGTAAGCAATTTAATGCTAGAACTCAAGATAAGCAAGGGAAAGTTTTACCAGTAGCAATTACTGTGTATAAAGACAAATCTTTTGACTTTGTTGTTAAAACTCCACCAGCTGCAGTACAATTATTAGAAGCAGCAAAAATTAAAAAAGGTTCTGGAGAACCAAACCGTAAGAAAGTAGCTAAAGTTTCTTGGGATCAAATTAAAGTTATTGCAGAAGACAAAATGGTAGATTTAAATGCATTTACAATTGAGTCAGCAATGAAAATGATTGCAGGTACAGCTCGTTCTATGGGATTAACAGTAACAGGAAACGCTCCAGCTTAAATTTTAATAACGGTTATTCAAAATGGCAAAATTAACAAAAAAGCAAAAAGAGGCAAGCGCTAAGTTAGATAGTACTAAAACGTACAATGTAAGTGAAGCTTCTGCTTTAATTAAAGAAATAACAAATGTAAAATTTGATGCATCTGTTGATTTAGCAATACGTTTAGGAGTAGATCCTCGTAAAGCTAATCAAATGGTTCGTGGTGTTGTAACATTACCTCACGGAACTGGTAAAGATGTAAAAGTTTTAGCATTAGTTACTCCAGATAAAGAAGCCGAAGCTACAGAAGCTGGTGCAGATTATGTTGGATTAGACGAGTACCTTCAAAAAATTAAAGGAGGATGGACAGATGTTGATGTAATTATTACGATGCCTAGTGTTATGGGTAAATTAGGCCCTTTAGGTCGTGTTTTAGGACCAAGAGGTTTAATGCCTAACCCAAAAACTGGTACAGTAACAATGGATGTTGCTAAAGCTGTTGCAGATGTAAAAGCTGGTAAAATTGACTTTAAAGTTGATAAAACTGGTATTGTACACGCAGCAATTGGTAAAACATCATTCGACGCTGATAAAATTGCAGATAATGCAAATGAATTAATACAAACAATTGTTAAATTGAAACCTACTACAGCAAAAGGAGTATACATTAAAAGTGTATTTATGTCTAGTACAATGAGTCCTAGTGTTGCAGTTGAAGTAAAAGCAGTTTAATCTTAGAAATTATGACAAGAGAAGAAAAATCACAAGTAATCCAAGATTTAACAGCTAAGCTAGCAGATACTAACATTATCTATTTAGCAGATATTTCAGGTTTAAATGCTTTAGCTACTTCTAATTTAAGAAGAGCGTGTTTTAAAGCAAATGTAAAACTAGCAGTTGTTAAAAATACACTGCTTTCAAAGGCAATGGAAGCTTCTGATAAAGATTTCGGAGAGTTACCAAATGTATTAAAAGGAAATACTTCTATTATGATTGCTGAAGCAGGTAATGCCCCAGCAAAAGTAATTAAAGAGTTCAGAAAAAAATCAAATAAACCTGTGTTAAAAGGTGCTTTTGTTGAAGAGTCTATTTATGTTGGTGATGACCAATTAGATACTCTTGTAAACATTAAGTCTAAAGAAGAACTTATTGGAGATATTATTACCTTATTACAATCACCAGCTAAAAATGTTATTTCAGCATTGCAGTCTAGTGGTCAAAAACTTTCTGGTATTCTTACAACATTATCAGAAAAATAAGTACGCGCACTAATAAACTAAAATAAATAAAATTTTTAAAAACAATTAAAATGGCAGATTTAAAAGATTTCGCAGAGCAATTAGTTAACTTAACAGTAAAAGAAGTTAATGATTTAGCTACTATTTTAAAAGATGAATATGGAATTGAGCCAGCAGCTGCTGCAGTAGCAGTAGCAGGACCAGCAGCGGGTGGTGCTGATGGTGGAGCTGAAGAGCAAACTGAATTCGATGTAATCTTAACAGCAGCAGGTGGTTCTAAACTAGCAGTTGTTAAATTAGTTAAAGAATTAACTGGTTTAGGATTAAAAGAAGCTAAAGGTATCGTTGATAGTGCACCAGCACCAATCAAAGAAGGTATCTCTAAAGATGAAGCTGAAGGGCTTAAAGCATCTTTAGAAGAAGCAGGAGCTGAGGTTGAGCTTAAATAAGCTTTAATAGCTTAAACAAACTTAGGTTTAGGTCTTTAGAACAAGCGTTCTTAGACCTAAACCATTTTGTGTATATATTCGTTTTATATTTTATTATCGATTTTAATCAAAAAAAATTTCTCTTTTGACAACGAAAAACACTACTGAAAGAATAAACTTCGCATCAGCAAAATTGGGAACTGATTATCCAGATTTTTTGGATATTCAGGTAAAATCTTTCCAAGATTTTTTCCAATTACAAACTAAAGCTGAAGAGCGTGGTGAAGAAGGTTTGTATAAAACTTTCATGGATAATTTCCCAATTACAGATACACGTAATAATTTTGTGTTAGAATTCTTAGACTACTTTGTAGATCCTCCAAGATATAGCATTCAAGAATGTATCGAAAGAGGTTTAACACACAGTGTTCCTCTGAAGGCACGTTTAAAATTATACTGTACAGATCCAGAACACGAAGATTTCGAAACAATTGTACAAGATGTTTATTTAGGAACTATTCCTTATATGACAAACTCTGGTACATTTGTAATCAATGGAGCAGAAAGAGTTGTAGTTTCACAACTACACAGATCTCCAGGTGTATTCTTCGGACAATCATTCCACGCAAACGGAACCAAATTATACTCTGCAAGAGTAATTCCTTTTAAAGGATCTTGGATAGAATTTGCAACAGATATCAATCAAGTAATGTACGCTTATATTGATAGAAAGAAAAAATTACCAGTAACAACATTATTTAGAGCTATCGGTTTTGAAAGAGATAAAGATATTCTAGAGATTTTTGATTTAGCAGAAGAAATTAAAGTTTCTAAAGCTGGATTGAAGAAGGTTCTTGGACGTAAATTAGCGGCTAGAGTTTTAAAAACTTGGCACGAAGATTTCGTTGATGAAGATACTGGAGAAGTTGTTTCAATTGAAAGAAATGAAATTATTTTTGATAGAGATACTATTATAGAAAAAGAGCATATTGAAGAAATAATAGAAGCAGGTGCTAAGACGGTTTTACTTCATAAAGAAGATCACCAAATGGGTGATTATGCAATTATTCATAATACGCTACAAAAAGATCCAACAAATTCTGAAAAAGAAGCTGTTGAACATATTTATAGACAATTACGTAATGCTGAGCCGCCAGATGAGGAAACAGCAAGAGGTATAATTGATAAATTATTCTTTTCTGAGCAACGTTACAATTTAGGTGAAGTTGGTCGTTTTAGAATGAACACAAAATTAGGTTTAGATGAACCTATTGATCAAAAAGTATTAACAAAACTTGATATTATTACAATTATCAAGTATTTAATTGAATTAATAAATTCTAAAGCAGAAGTAGATGATATTGATCACTTATCTAATCGTCGTGTTAGAACTGTTGGAGAACAATTAGCAGGTCAGTTTGGTGTAGGTTTAGCAAGAATGGCAAGAACAATTCGTGAGCGTATGAACGTTCGTGATAATGAAGTATTTACGCCAATCGATTTAATTAATGCAAAAACCTTATCGTCTGTAATTAACTCATTCTTTGGAACCAATCAGTTATCTCAATTTATGGATCAAACAAATCCATTAGCAGAGATTACTCATAAGCGTCGTTTATCGGCCTTAGGACCTGGAGGTTTATCAAGAGAAAGAGCAGGATTTGAGGTTCGTGATGTTCACTATACACATTACGGTCGTTTATGTCCAATAGAAACTCCTGAGGGACCAAATATTGGATTGATATCTTCTTTATCAGTATTTGCTAAAGTAAATAACTTAGGATTTATTGAAACTCCATATGTAAAAGTTACTGAAGGAAATGTAGATGTTAATAAAGAGCACATATATTTAAGTGCAGAAGAAGAAGAAGGATTAAAATTTGCTCAATCTAATGTAAAGGTAGATGCAAAAAGAAATATAGTTGGTGAAAAAGTTATTTCACGTGAAGGTGGAGATTTTCCAGTAGTTACTCCAAATGAAGTAAACTATATGGATGTAGCTCCAAATCAAATTGCTTCTATTTCAGCATCTTTAATTCCTTTCTTAGAGCATGATGATGCCAACCGTGCATTAATGGGATCAAATATGATGCGTCAAGCAGTTCCATTATTAAGACCAGAATCTCCAATAGTTGGAACTGGTTTAGAGCGTAGAGTTGCAAAAGATTCTAGAATCTTAATCAACGCAGAAGGATCAGGAGTTGTAGAATATGTAGATGCTAATAAAATTACAATTAAGTACGATAGATCTGACGAAGAAAGAATGGTAAGTTTTGATTCTGATGAGATATCTTACAACTTAATTAAATTTAGAAAAACCAATCAAGGTACTTGTATCAACTTAAAACCAATTGTACAAAAAGGTGATAGAGTTACAGAAGGACAAGTTCTTTGTGAAGGGTATGCAACACAAAAAGGAGAATTAGCTTTAGGAAGAAATATGAAAGTAGCCTTTATGCCTTGGAAAGGGTATAATTTTGAAGATGCAATTGTGATTTCTGAAAAGGTGGTTCGTGAAGATATTTTTACATCAATTCATATTGATGAATATTCTTTAGATGTTAGAGATACAAAATTAGGGACTGAAGAGTTGACTAATGATATCCCTAACGTTTCTGAGGAGGCAACAAAAGATCTTGATGAAAATGGAATGATTAGAATTGGAGCAGAAGTAAATCCTGGTGATATTTTAATTGGGAAAATTACTCCAAAAGGAGAATCAGACCCAACTCCAGAAGAAAAATTATTACGTGCTATTTTTGGTGATAAAGCAGGCGATGTAAAAGATGCATCACTAAAAGCTTCTCCATCTTTAAGAGGTGTGGTAATTGATAAAAAATTATTTAGAAGAGCTGTTAAAGATAAAACAAAGAGAGCAAGAGATAAAGAAGCTATTGTTGCTTTAGAAAGCTCATTTGTTACAAAGTTTGAAGTATTAAAAGATCAACTAGTTGAAAAACTTTTTGCCTTAATTAGTGGAAAAACTTCTCAAGGTGTATTTAACGATTTAGGCGAAGAAGTACTTCCGAAAGGAAAGAAATTTACCTTAAAAATGTTAAATTCTGTAGAAGATTATACACATTTAACTCAAGGGTCTTGGACAACTGATAAAGGTTTAAACAAATCTGTAGGAGAATTAGTTCACAACTATAAGATTAAAGTAAACGACCTACAAGGTAACTTACGTCGTGAGAAGTTTACAATTTCTGTAGGAGATGAATTGCCAGCCGGAATTTTAAAACTAGCAAAAGTTTATGTTGCCAAAAAACGTAAATTAAAAGTTGGTGATAAGATGGCAGGACGCCACGGAAATAAAGGTATTGTTGCTCGTATTGTTAGAGCAGAAGACATGCCTTTCTTAGAAGATGGAACTCCAGTTGATATTGTATTAAATCCATTAGGTGTACCATCACGTATGAATATCGGTCAAATTTATGAAACAGTTCTTGGTTGGGCTGGTCAAAAATTAGACAAAAAGTATGCAACACCAATTTTTGATGGCGCTACTTTAGATCAAATCAATGCATACACAGATGAAGCTGATGTGCCAAGATTTGGACATACTTATTTATATGATGGAGGTACAGGAAAACGTTTTGATCAACCAGCAACTGTTGGAGTAATTTATATGATTAAGTTAGGACACATGATTGAAGATAAAATGCACGCACGTTCTATAGGTCCTTATTCATTAATTACACAGCAACCATTAGGAGGTAAAGCTCAGTTTGGAGGTCAACGTTTTGGAGAGATGGAAGTTTGGGCATTAGAAGCATACGGTGCATCAAGTATCTTACGTGAAATTTTAACAGTAAAATCTGATGACGTATTAGGTAGAGCCAAAACATACGAAAGTATTGTTAAGGGTGAAGAAATGCCTGAACCTGGTTTACCAGAATCATTTAACGTATTAATGCACGAACTGAAAGGTTTAGGATTAAACGTTCAATTAGAAGAATAACAAACAGTGAAATGTCATCAAGTTTTTTGACTTGATGACAATCATATATTTAGAAGCCTCTAAAGAGGTCATTTTTACAATTTTAATTCGAATCCATTACCATGGCAAGAAAAAACGAGAAGTACACTGTAAAAAAGTTTAATAAAATCTCAATTGGATTATCATCTCCAGAATCTATTTTAGGAATTTCTAGAGGAGAGGTGTTAAAACCAGAAACAATTAATTACCGTACACACAAACCAGAAAGAGATGGTTTATTTTGTGAGCGTATTTTTGGTCCTGTAAAAGACTTTGAATGTGCTTGTGGTAAATATAAAAGAATTCGCTACAAAGGAATCGTTTGTGACCGATGTGGCGTAGAAGTAACAGAAAAAAAAGTACGTAGAGATAGAGTAGGACATATTAATTTAGTTGTTCCTGTTGCTCATATTTGGTATTTTAGATCATTACCTAACAAAATGGGGTACCTTTTAGGATTGCCATCTAAAAAGTTAGATATGATTATCTATTATGAGCGTTACGTAGTAATTGCTCCAGGTATTGCAAAAAATGCAGAAGGAGAACCTTTACAAAAAATGGATTTTTTAACAGAAGAAGAATATTTAGATATTGCAGAAACACTTCCACAAGAAAATCAATATTTAGATGATACTGACCCAAATAAGTTTATTGCTAAAATGGGTGCAGAATGTTTAATTGATTTGTTAGCTCGTATCGATTTAGATGCACTTTCTTATGAATTAAGACACAAAGCAAATACAGAAACTTCTAAGCAGCGTAAAACAGAAGCGTTAAAACGTTTAAATGTTGTTGAAGCATTTAGAGACTCTAATAAAGAAAGAGAAAACAAACCAGAATGGATGATTATGAAAGTAGTTCCGGTAATTCCACCAGAATTACGTCCATTAGTTCCATTAGATGGTGGTCGTTTTGCTACTTCAGATTTAAATGATTTATACCGTAGAGTTATTATTAGAAACAACCGTTTAAAACGATTGGTAGAAATAAAAGCGCCTGAAGTTATTTTACGTAATGAAAAACGTATGCTACAAGAATCTGTAGATTCATTATTTGATAACACACGTAAATCATCTGCAGTAAAAACAGAATCTAACAGACCATTAAAATCGTTATCAGATTCATTAAAAGGGAAACAAGGGCGTTTTCGTCAAAACCTTTTAGGTAAACGTGTTGATTATTCTGCACGTTCTGTAATTGTTGTTGGACCAGAATTAAAGTTATCGGAATGTGGTATCCCAAAGGAAATGGCAGCCGAATTATACAAACCTTTTGTAATTAGAAAATTAATAGAAAGAGGAATTGTAAAAACTGTAAAATCTGCAAAGAAAATAATCGATAGAAAAGAGCCTGTAGTTTGGGATATTTTAGAGAATGTTTTAAAAGGACATCCTGTATTATTAAACCGTGCTCCAACGCTTCACCGTTTAGGAATCCAAGCTTTTCAACCAAAATTAATTGAAGGAAAAGCAATTCAATTACACCCATTAGTGTGTACGGCATTTAACGCCGATTTTGATGGAGATCAAATGGCAGTACATTTACCATTAGGACCCGAAGCTATTTTAGAAGCACAGTTATTAATGTTGGCTTCTCACAATATCTTAAATCCTGCAAATGGTGCTCCAGTAACAGTTCCTTCTCAGGATATGGTACTTGGATTGTACTATATGACAAAAGAAAGAATTTCTACTCCAGAAGTTCCAATTAAAGGAGAAGGCTTGACTTTTTATTCACCAGAAGAAGTAAACATTGCTTTTAACGAAGAAAAGGTTGATTTGAATGCTGGAATTAAAGTAAGAACTTTTGATGTTGATAAAAACGGACAACAAGTTCGAAAAATAATTAAAACAACAGTTGGTAGAGTATTATTTAATGAAGTAGTACCTGCAAAAGCTGGATATATTAATGACGTATTAACTAAAAAATCTTTACGTGGTATAATTGGTAATATTTTAAAAGTTACTGATATTCCAACAACTGGAGAATTTTTAGATAATATTAAAAACATGGGATATAAGTTTGCATTCCAAGGAGGATTATCATTTAGTTTAGGTGATATTATTATTCCTGAGGAAAAAACAGCAATGATTGCTGAAGCAAATGAAGAAGTAGATGTTATTATTGCAAACTATAACATGGGAATGTTAACGAACAAAGAACGTTACAATCAGGTAATTGACATTTGGGGTTCTACAAACAATAGATTAACAGAGTTATCCATGAAACGTTTACGTGAAGATCAACAAGGATTTAACTCAGTGTATATGATGTTAGATTCTGGAGCCCGTGGTTCTAAAGAACAAATCCGTCAGTTAACAGGTATGCGTGGATTAATGGCAAAACCTAAAAAATCTACTGCTGGTGGTGGAGAAATTATTGAAAACCCAATTCTTTCTAACTTTAAGGAAGGATTATCAATTTTAGAATATTTTATCTCTACGCACGGTGCACGTAAAGGATTAGCCGATACGGCATTAAAAACTGCCGATGCAGGTTATTTAACACGTCGTTTGGTAGATGTTTCTCAAGATGTAATTATCAACGAAGATGATTGTGGAACATTAAGAGGATTAGAAGTAATGCCTTTAAAGAAAAATGATGAAATTGTTGAGTCATTAGCAGAGAGAATTGAAGGTCGTGTGTCTTTACAAAATGTTTACGCACCTTTAACTGATGAGTTATTAGTAAATGCTGGAGAAGAGATTTCTTCTGATGCAGCAGAAGCTATACAAGCAACAGGAATTGATAGAGTTCAAGTTCGTTCTGCTTTAACTTGTGAATCAACTAAAGGTATTTGCGCAAAATGTTATGGACAAAGTTTATCTACTCGCAATAAAGTACAAATTGGAGAAGCAGTTGGTGTAATTGCAGCTCAATCTATTGGAGAACCAGGTACACAGTTAACATTAAGAACTTTCCACGTTGGTGGTGTAGCAGGAAATATTTCTGAAGACAATAAATTAACTGCAAACTTTGATGGTAAAATTGCCATTGAAGATTTACGAACTGTAAAAGGAAAAGATACAAGTGGTGAAGAAATTGATATTGTAATCTCTAGAACAGCAGAGATGAAAATTATTGACAAGAAAACCGGAATTACCTTAAGCACAAATAATATTCCTTATGGTTCTACTATTTTTGAAATGGATAGAAGAGTCATAAACAAAGGTGATGTTGTTTGTCAATGGGATCCATTTAATGGAGTTATTGTATCTGAGTTTAGTGGTAAAGTTTGTTTTGATGATTTAGAACAAGGGATTAACTACTCAGTAGAGATTGATGAACAAACAGGTTTCCAAGAAAAAGTAATTACAGACTCTAAGAATAAGAAAATTATTCCTTCATTAATTATTGAAGACAAAGACGGTAATGCTTTACGTTCATACAGTTTACCTGTAGGAGCACATTTAATGATTGATAATGGAGAAAAAGTAGAGTCAGGTAAAATCTTAGTTAAAATCCCTCGTAAATCAGGGAAAGCAGGAGATATTACTGGAGGTTTACCTCGTGTAACTGAATTGTTTGAAGCTCGTAATCCTTCTAATCCAGCAGTAGTTGCTGAGATTGACGGTGTTGTTTCTTTTGGAAAAATTAAACGTGGTAATAGAGAAATTATTGTTGAGTCTAAAACGGGTGATATTAGAAAATACTTAATCAAATTATCTAATCAGATTTTAGTACAAGAAAATGACTTTATAAAAGCTGGTATGCCTTTATCTGATGGAGCTATTACTCCAATAGATATCTTGAATATTCAAGGACCATCTGCTGTTCAAGAATACTTAGTAAACGAAATTCAAGAAGTATATCGTTTACAAGGTGTAAAAATTAATGACAAACACTTTGAGGTTGTAGTACGTCAAATGATGCGTAAAGTTAGAATTATTGATTCTGGAGATACACTTTTCTTAGAAAACCAATTGATTCATAAAAATGACTTTATTGAAGAAAATGATGCTATTTATGGGATGAAAGTTGTTGAAGATGCAGGAGATTCTGAAAATTTAAAAGCTGGTCAAATCATAACTTCACGTCAGTTAAGAGATGAAAACTCTATTTTACGTAGAAATGATAAAAATTTAGCGTCAGCTAGAGATGCTCAGCCTGCAACTGCAGAACAAATTTTGCAAGGTATTACTAGAGCTTCTCTACAAACTAAATCGTTTATCTCTGCGGCATCGTTCCAGGAAACTACGAAAGTGTTAAATGAAGCGGCCGTTAATGGTAAAATAGATACTTTAGAAGGATTGAAAGAAAATGTAATTGTTGGTAAAAGAATTCCAGCAGGTACAGGTATGAGACAATATGATCATATTATTGTAGGTCCAAAAGAAGAAATAGAAAAAAATCTATAATATTAAAAGCCTACAAAATTTATTTTGTAGGCTTTTTTAATACTATTCATATGGAAGATAATAACAACGAACAAGGGCAACAATTAAATATAGAACTAGACGAAACTGTTGCAGACGGAACCTATTCTAATTTAGCAATCATCAATCATTCGGTTTCAGAATTTATTGTTGATTTTATCAATGTAATGCCTGGTGTACCAAAAGCAAAAGTAAAATCTAGAATTATTTTAACGCCACAACACGCTAAAAGATTAACCAAAGCTTTGGCAGATAATGTACAAAAATTTGAACAAGCACACGGCGAAATAAAGGATTACGAACAACCACCAATTCCAATGAATTTTGGGCCAACAGGTGAAGCATAAAACAAAAAACTGAAACTAATTAGTTTCGGTTTTTTATTTTAATAAAGAATCTTATTGAATTATAATAATTAAACTAAATTTTTCTAGTCCTATTCAATAAATAAAAATCAGCCAACACCAAAGCAGTTAAAGCTTCTACGATTGGAATTGCTCTAGGAACCACACAAGGATCATGTCTTCCTTTACCTTGAATCTCGGTAAGGTTACTTTTAGAATCTATGGTTTGTTGATTTCGCATAATGGTTGCAACAGGTTTAAAAGCAACACGAAAATAAATATCCATTCCGTTGCTAATTCCACCTTGAATTCCACCAGATAGATTGGTTTCAGTTTTTCCATCAGCATTAAAAACATCATTGTGTTCACTTCCTTGCATTCTTGAACCACAAAAACCGCTACCAAATTCAAAACCTTTTACAGCATTGATTGTTAACATTGCTTTACCCAGTTCTGCGTGTAATTTATGAAAAATAGGTTCGCCTAAACCAATCGGAACATTTTGTGCAACACACGTTATTGTTCCGCCAATAGTATCGCCTTGTTTTTTAATTTCTTTGATTTTAGAAATCATTTTTTCAGCAGAAATTGCATCTGGACAACGCACGATATTAGAATCAGTTTTTGAAAAATCTAGCTCTTGATAGGGTTTATCTATAAAAATATCACCAACTGAAGAAGTAAATGCATTGATATTTATATGAGCAATTAATTGTTTTGCTAACGCTCCTGCAACTACCCAATTGGCAGTTTCGCGAGCAGAAGTTCTTCCGCCACCACGAAAATCTCGAGTTCCATATTTTTTATCATACGTAAAATCTGCATGAGAAGGACGATATACATTAGTATTATGAGAATAATCTTTTGATTTTTGATTGGTATTTTGAATTTGAAAACCAATGGAAGCACCAGTCGTAATTCCTTCAAAAATTCCTGATAAAAACTGAACTGTGTCTGGTTCTTTACGTTGTGTAACAATATCAGATTGACCAGGTTTACGTCTGTCTAATTCTTTCTGAATAGCATCAAAATTAACTTTCATTCCTGCAGGGAAACCATCAATAACTCCACCAATAGCAATTCCATGAGATTCGCCAAAAGTGGTAAGTTTTAATAAGTTTCCAAAAGAATTAAACATCGGCTTTTAATTTTAAAGATCTGCGTAGCGAAGTTACTTTTTTTTCTTAGAAAAAACATAATTTTATATGTTACATATTTTATAAGAAGTAATAATGATGAAGACAATATAAATTATAAAATAATAGTAAAAAAGTTTAAAATTCTTTTAGGAACTCAAAAAAGATTCTATATTTGCACCCGCATTCAAGGAATACTTGATGAGACACTCGGAGAATTGGCAGAGTGGTCGAATGCGGCAGTCTTGAAAACTGTTGACTGTAACAGGTCCGGGGGTTCGAATCCCTCATTCTCCGCAAAACCCTTATAATCATTTGATTGTAAGGGTTTCTTTTTACAATAGTTTTTATTTGAAAAAAATATTTTATCTTCAAAAAAAATTAAATTCTATATATTTATGTTTTTAAAAAGAATGATTTGAAACACCTATTAACTACCTTGTTTTTGTTGTTTGCAACACTAACAATTTCTCAAAACACTACTTTAAAAGATACTGTTGTTGCAACAATTTCTGTAGCTCAAATACAAAAATATTACACAAAAGGGTTAGAATTTTTATCAGAAGAAAATTTTAAAGATGCTTTTGCTGTTATTTCTAAAGGTTTAGATATTGCTGAAAAAGAAAATGATAAAGATTTAATTGGTTTTGGTAATTTTTATTTGGGTAATTATTTTGCAAAGCAAAAAAGTTATTCAAGGGCTGTTATTTATTATAACAATTCCTTAAACGTATTTACTCAATTAAATAACGAAGTTGAAATAGCAAATTCTTTTTTTAATATTGGAAAAATGTATCAATATACATTTGAGTTTGAAAAAGCATTATTTAATTTTTTCAAATCATTAAAAATTGCAGAAAAAAGAAATGATGAAAAGCAAATAGCTGATAATTTAACAAAAATAGGTGAGGTTTATTTATTAACTCCAGATTTAAAAAAAGCACAAATAAATTTTAATAAAGCTATAGAAATTTATACTAAAATTAATAAAGAAAAAGAAATTATTGGTAATTTAATAAACTTAGGAGCAAGTTATCAGAAACAAGGAAATATTACCAAAGCTATTGAAATATTTAAGAGAGGTTTAGTAAAAGCTATAAATGCAAATCTTAAAATAAGCGAATCAATTCTGTTAGGAAATATTGGCTCATCATCTAGAAGAATTAAAAAATATGATACTTCTTTAGAATATCTTTTTAAAGCATTATCTCTTAAATTAAAACTAAAGAGATATGCCAGCGCAGCACACACGTGCAACGATATTTCTGAAACGTATATAGAAATAGGAAACCTTGTTAAAGCCAAAGAATATGCTTTAAAAGCAATAGAGTATGCAAAGAAACGTAGCTTACATCAAGAAAGATATGCGTACTATGTTTTATCAAATATAGAGTATAGTTTGGGCAATTATAAAAGCGCAATAAAAAATTTAAAGCAATACCATATTTTACAAGACAGTTTATTTTCTATCGAAAAAATTGCCAGCATTAACGAAATGCAAATAAAGTATGAGACAGAAAAAAAGAATTTAAAAATTGAAACTCAACAAAGTAATATTGCATTGTTGGATACAGAAAACCGAGTTAAAAACCAGTGGTTGTTATTTGGAGGAACTGGTTTATTGGTTGTTTTTTTATTTATTACGTTGTATAAATCTAGAAATGCTGTTAAAAAAGAGAAAAAATTACAACAACAATTCTCTGAAAACTTATTAGTATCGCAAGAAGAAGAACGAACAAGAATTGCTAGAGAATTGCACGATAGTGTTGGTCAGCAATTAACTTTAATAAAAAGGAAATCGCAAAACGAAAATCAAAAAGAAATTACTATTTTAACCAATAATGCACTAGAAGAAGTTAGAAGTATTTCTAAAGGATTATATCCTGCATTATTAAAGCAATTAGGCTTAACAGAAAGTATTGAGCAATTAATTAATGATTATGATGAACAAACCAAATTGTTTTTTTCTGTAGATATAGACAATGTAAATGAATATTTTACAGAAAGTACTAGCTTAAATTTTTATAGATTAATTCAAGAATGTTTAACAAATATTATTAAACACGCAAAAGCAAAATCTGTTACACTAAGTATAAAAAAACAAAGCAATGCAATAATTACATTAATTTCTGATAACGGAAAAGGCTTTAATGTAAATGATAGCAAAAAGAAAAATAGTTTAGGCTTAAAAACAATATTTGAAAGAATTCGTATAATGAATGGTAATATTTCTATTGATAGCCAACCAAATAACGGAACCAGTTTTATATTTTCTATACCAATAAAAAATGAATAATAAAATAAGTATTCTTGTTGCAGACGACCACCCAATATTATTAAAAGGGTTAAGAAACGAATTGTTAGAACTAGGATTTAATGTTCTACAAGGCGCAACAAATGGTGCACAAGCTTTAGAATTAATTGTTTCTAAAAAACCTACTATTGCTATTTTAGATATTAGCATGCCATTATTAACAGGTTTTGAAGTGATAAAAAAATGCAAAGAAGAAGCTTTAGAAACAAAATTTATAATACTAACTTCTTACAAAGAAAAAGGATTTGTGTTGAAAGCAAAAAAAATGAATATTGATGGATATTTGTTAAAAGACGAACCTATTGAAGAAATAAAAAAATGTATTCAATCTGTATTAAAAGGAGAATTTTATGCAAGTAAACTATTTGATAAAATTTTTAATAATCAAGTTTCTCCAGAGTTAGAAAAAATGAAATTTCTATCACCGTCAGAAAGAACTATTGTTCGGTTAATTGCTAATGAAAATTCATCAAAAAAGATCGCAGAAATTTTATCAATCTCTACAAGAACTGTAGAAAAACATAGATCTAATATTATTTCTAAATTAGATTTACCTTCTGGCACAGAAGCACTTTTAAAATGGGTAAATAAAAACAAAGATTTAATAGAATTAATTTAAACTTTAACCTTTCGGTCGTAATCGAAACTATTTAACATTGAGTAGAATTTTAGAACTCACATACGTAGTCTTACGTATAATTAACGTTTAATACTTATTTTGCAATCTAATGTTTTGGTCTAAATTTGTACAACAAATAATAGATTATTAAAAAAAATTGGATGAAAAAGAAAGAATATCAAGTGAAGTTATTTATTATCTAGTAACCAACTGAAAAACATCTAACCAATTTTTTGTTTAAACCTTACAACTTTTGTTGTAAGGTTTTTTTGTACTTTTAAAAGATGGATTTATTCAACCAAGAAACAATACAAAACATTTTGCCTTTTGATGGAATTACCAATTATCATGGTAAAATTTTATCAGAAGAACAAAGCAAATTTTATTATCAAAAACTATTCTCTGACATAGCATGGAAAAATGATGAGGCGATTATTTTTGGTAAAAAAATGATTACAAAACGAAAAGTTGCATGGTACGGAGATACCAATTATTACTATCATTATTCAAATGTTACTAAACAGGCTTTAGTTTGGACAAAAGAGTTGTTAGCATTAAAAGAAATTGTAGAAAAAGAAAGCAATGCAACCTATAATTCATGTTTGTTAAATTTATATCATTCTGGAGAAGAAGGAATGGCATGGCATTCTGACGGAGAAAAAATGTTACAAAAAGAAGGAGATATCGCTTCCTTAACTTTAGGAGCTGAGCGTAAATTTTCATTTAAACACAAAGCAACAAAACATAAAATAGATATTGTTTTAGAAAGAGGAAGTTTATTGGTAATGAAAGGTACTACACAGACCAATTGGTTACATCGATTACCACCAACAAAACTGATTAAAACGCCAAGAATAAATTTAACTTTTAGAACTATAATTCTTTAAAGAATCCGTTTCTTTGTAAAAATAGTTTAGCACTTTTGGAGCAGAAAAATCAACAATCTACAAACCTTAATAAATTTATTAGCAGCACCGGTATTTGCTCTCGTAGAGAAGCAGAAAAACTAATTGTTGCTGGTAGAGTTACCATAAACGGAAAACCAACAGAGTTGGGAAACAGAGTTTTTGATGGCGATGTTGTAAAAATTGATGGAAGAGCATTAGAACCAAAACCAAAAACACTTTATATTGCTTTTAATAAACCTATTGGAATTGTGTGTACAACCGATTCAAGGGAAAGAAACAATATCATCAGTTATATAAATCATCCTGAACGGTTATTTCCAATTGGTCGTTTAGACAAACCTTCTGAAGGATTGATTTTTTTAACAAATGATGGCGATATTGTAAATAAAATTTTGAGAGCCGGAAACAATCATGAAAAAGATTATGTTGTAAAAGTTGATAAATCAATTACAGACGATTTTATCAAAAAAATGAGTAATGGAATTCCGATTTTAGGAACTGTAACTAAAAAATGTAGCGTCACAAAGATTAGCACAAACACCTTTCAAATTGTATTAACACAAGGTTTAAATCGCCAAATTAGAAGAATGTGCGAATATTTAGGGTACGAAGTTTTAAAATTACAACGAACTCGTATTATGAATGTACAACTCGATGCTTTAAAAATTGGCGATTGGCGAGAAATCACAGAAAAAGAATTGTTAGAAATTAATGCAATGGTGGCTAGTTCTTCTAAAACAGAAGAAGCATCTGTAGATAAAACTAAACCTAAAAAGAAAGTATCAAAAAAGCCAGCAATAAAACCAAATGAGTTTACAAAAAAGAGCGCTGCATTTAGAAAAAACTCACCAAAATCTAAACGAAATTCTAATACATCATTCAAAAGAAAAAAGAGGTAAAATCCTATAATTTCTTTAACAATTCAACTCTTAAATAACTGTATCTTTGCCAGCAATGAAATTTGACTTAAAAATAACCGACCCAAAAAGTAAAGCCAGAGCTGGAGTAATGACTACGGATCATGGCGAAATTGAAACTCCAATTTTTATGCCAGTTGGTACAGTTGGTACAGTAAAAGGAGTGCATCAATCCGAATTAAAAAACGACATCAATCCTGATATAATTTTAGGAAATACCTATCATTTATATTTACGTCCAAAAACCGACATTATAGAACGGGCTGGCGGTTTGCATAAATTTATGAATTGGGATCGTAACATTTTAACAGATTCTGGTGGTTATCAAGTATATTCTTTATCTGGAAGAAGAAAAATTAAAGAAGAAGGCGTTAAGTTTAAAAGTCATATTGATGGTTCTTATCATTTCTTTTCTCCAGAAAACGTTATGGAAATTCAACGTTCAATTGGGGCAGATATTATTATGGCTTTTGATGAATGTACGCCATATCCTTGCGATTTTAATTACGCAAGAAGATCTATGCACATGACACATCGTTGGTTAAAAAGATGTATCAATCATTTAGAAAAAACACCTTTAAAATACGATTATAATCAATCTTTTTTTCCGATTGTACAAGGAAGTACTTATAAAGATTTACGAAAACAATCGGCAGAATTTATTGCTTCTGTAGAAGCAGAAGGAAATGCAATTGGAGGATTATCTGTTGGAGAACCAGCAGAAGAAATGTATGCAATGACAGAAGTTGTTACAGCCATTTTACCAGAAGATAAACCTCGATATTTAATGGGCGTTGGAACACCGATTAATATTTTAGAAAATATTGCGTTGGGTATTGATATGTTTGATTGTGTAATGCCAACAAGAAACGCTAGAAACGGAATGTTATTTACGGCTCACGGAACCATAAATATTAAAAATAAAAAATGGGAAAATGATTTTTCTGCCATTGATGAAATGGATATTACGTTTGTAGATACGTTATATTCTAAAGCCTATTTGCGTCATTTATTTGCCGCTAAAGAATTGTTAGGTAAGCAAATTGCTACCATTCATAACTTAGGGTTTTATTTGTGGTTGACTAGAGAAGCAAGAAAGCATATCTTAGCAGGAGATTTTACCGAATGGAAAGATAAAATGGTAAAACAAATGGACAAAAGATTATAATTTGAAAATTATTGATTCTTACATATTAAAAAAATATTTAATAACCTTTTTTTTTACGTTATTAATCTTAATACCGATTGCCATTGCAATTGATATTGCTGAGAAAGTTGATAAGTTTTTGGCTTCAGATACAATCACTTTATTTGAAATAGTAAATGATTATTATAAAAATTTTATCATTTATTATGCCAATACTTTTATGCCCCTGGCATTGTTTGTGGCTGTAATTATTTTTACATCTAAATTATCAAATAATACAGAAATTGTTGCTATTAGCAATGCAAGAGTTTCGTTTACGCGTTTTTTATATCCATATTTTTTAGGAGCTACATTAGTTACTATTTTGGCTTTGGTAATGAATCATTTTGTAGTGCCAAGTAGTAGTAAAGTTCGTAAAAAATTTGAAAGCACTTATTTATCAATTCCAAAATACGGCGATAATATAGTGAAAGATTTTAGCCTTCAATTAACAGATAGTACCTATATATTCATCCAAAGTTTTGATTTAAAAAGAAATACAGGTTATAATTTTTCTACCGAAGTTTATCATGGTATTAAATTAAAATCAAAATTAACAGCTAATTTTTTTAGTTGGAATGAAAAAGACAGTACGTTTAAGCTATCTAATTATAAACTTAGAAAAATCTACAAGAAAAGAGATAGTATTTTCTCTGGAAGTGCAATAGATACTGTTTTTGCATTTTCTCCAAAAGATTTAGTGTATAAAGCTGCATTAGCTCAAGAAATGCCTTCAAATGAATTGAGAAAGTTTATAAATATTTCTAAAAAGAGAGGTGTAAAAAACCTAAATGCCTACTTAGTAGAATTTCATAAAAGAACTAGTTTGCCAATAGCATCTTATATACTAACTATTATTGCGGTTGCTTTAGCATTTAAAAAACGCAGAGGAGGAACAGGAGTAAATTTAGCTGTAGGTTTTGGTTTAATGTTTGTTTATATTTTTTTCTTAAAAGTTTCTGAAGTTTTAGGAGCTGTTGCTGGAACAAATTCGTTAGTAACTGTTTGGGTGCCAAATTTAGTCTTTGGTTCTTTAGCTCTATATCTCTATTACAATGCCAGAAAGTAATTTAAAACACTTTTTGCAACTTCACTTGATTGTTTTTATTTGGGGATTTACAGCTATTCTAGGGAAATTGATAAGTATAAATTCTATTCCGTTGGTTTGGTATAGAATGTTCTTGGCAGTTTTTTTTGTACTACTATATTTTTTGATAAAGAAAAAACGTTTTTCTGTTGATGGTAAATCTCTTGTAAAGTTTATTTTAACAGGAATAATTATCGCTTTGCATTGGATCGCTTTTTTTGAAGCGATAAAAGTATCAACCATTTCTATTGCTTTGGTAACCATGAGTACAGGAGCTTTTTTTACTTCTTTAATTGAGCCATTGTTTTTTAAAAGAAGGATTAAAACAATAGAGATTTTTCTTGGTTTATTGGTGGTTGGAGGATTATATATTATTTTTAATTTCGAAACTCAATATTCTTTAGGAATTTTATATGCCTTAGCAGCGTCATTATTATCTGCTATTTTTTCAGTATTAAATGGGTTATTTGTCAAAAAAAATGACGCCGAAGTAATCTCTTTTTACCAATTACTTTTTGGAGGTGTATTTGTAACCATATTTTTATTTTTTACTGATGGATTTTCAACCGATTTTTTTAGTTTGTCAAATTTAGATTGGTTTTATTTAATAATTTTAAGTAGCGTTTGTACAGCTTATGCATTTATCGTTTCTGTTAAAGTGATGAAGTATTTGACGCCGTACACAGTCGTTTTAACAACGAATCTAGAACCTATTTACGCCATTATATTAGCACTACTTATTTTTGGTGATAAAGAAAAAATGAAAACAGAATTTTATTTTGGCGCTTTTATTGTCTTATTTGTTGTGTTGTTAAACGGAATCATAAAAAATAGAAGTGCAATTCATCAAAAAATCAAAAAGAATAAAAAATAAAAACAATACAACAAAAACAAATTTTATAGTAAGTTTGTAATGTTGCAATTTCAATCAATTTAAAATTGATTCAGTTAAAATTAATCAACTAGAATATGGAATATTTAGATTTTGAACAGCCAATTAAAGAGTTAGAAGACCAATTAACAAAATGTCAAGTTATTGGAGAAGAAAGTGATGTAGATGTTACAGCTACTTGTAAAAAAATTGAAAAAAAATTAGAAAAAACAAAAAAAGAAATTTATAAAAATCTTACTGCTTGGCAAAGAGTACAATTATCTCGTCACCCAAACAGACCTTATACGTTAGACTATATTAAAGCACTTGCCGGTAATACTTTTATGGAATTGCACGGAGATAGAAGTGTAAAAGATGATAAAGCGATGATTGGTGGTTTGGGAAAAATAGGAGATCAATCTTTTATGTTTATTGGACAACAAAAAGGATTCAATACAAAAACGCGTCAATATAGAAACTTTGGAATGGCAAATCCAGAAGGTTATAGAAAAGCATTACGGTTGATGAAAATGGCAGAGAAGTTTAATATTCCTGTGGTTACATTAATTGATACTCCAGGAGCATATCCTGGATTGGAAGCAGAAGAACGTGGACAAGGTGAAGCAATTGCGAGAAATATATTAGAAATGACTCGATTAAAAACACCAATTATTGCCGTTATTATTGGTGAAGGTGCTTCTGGAGGAGCATTAGGAATAGGTGTAGGAGATAAAGTATTGATGCTAGAAAATTCATGGTATTCTGTTATTTCCCCAGAAAATTGTTCTTCTATTTTATGGCGAAGCTGGGAGCATAAAGAAAAAGCTGCTGAAGCTTTAAAATTAACTGCTGAAGACGGAATTAAATTAAAAATAGTAGATGGTATAATTAAAGAACCTTTAGGCGGTGCTCATTCAGATAGAGAAGCTACATTTAAAGAAGTAGAAAAAATAATCTTAGCATCGTATGCTGATTTAAAAGACCTCAGTGATAAAGATTTGGTAATGCAACGAATGGATAAATATTCTAAAATGGGCGTTTTTAAAGGGTAAAGTTTTGTCATATAAAAAAAGCAGGAAGATAATTCCTGCTTTTTTTATGCTTTATTTTTAAAAATTAAATTCCTAATTCTTTAAAAAGAATTTCTAAACCAGAATCTGAAGGTCTTGGAGCATTTGAATTTACAATATTTCCATTTGGATCTATTAGAATAAATCTTGGTATTCCATTGACTTGATACTCTTCCATAAATTTGGTGTCTTTACCTGCAAATAGCTGTACTCCTGATAAATTTTTACTTTTTATCATTTTTTTCCATTTATCTTTAGCTTTATCCCAAGAACCAGCAGTAGTTTCATTATCGATAGAAATACTAATAAATTCAATTTTTTTACGAGCATATTTTTTTTCTAATTTTTTTAAAAAAGGAATTTGTTCAAGGCAAGGTTTACACCAAGTAGCCCAAATATCAATATACACATATTTTCCTTTAAAAGAATCTAATGAAGTTTTACCTCCTTTATAATTTATATAATTATTAAATTTTGGAGATGGTTTTCCTTTACCTAATAATTCTTGTTTTTTTAGTTGTGCTAAAATATTTGTGTGTTGAGTGTCATAATTTTTTTCGAGTAAATTTAGTAAATCTGTATTTTGACTGTTGTTAATTCTAACAACCATGGTATCTATTTCTCCATATAGTTTTTTTAAACTATCATAACCAAATTTTATGCTATTTAACTTTTTCTTAAAAGCATCTTTTTTTAACATAAATATTTTTCTAGAATCACCTAAAGCTAAATTATATTTATACTGATCAATTAAATAATTAGTTGTATTTGCACCTATGCCAGTGTATTTTGTCGATTCAAAAAAAGAATTATTATCTGCAGTTAATTGTAAGTCAAACCCGTTTCTTAAAAAGACAAACCCATAATTTTTATTGTTAAAAACCAAGGTGTAATAATCCGCTTTTTTAATATAAAGTGTGTCTTTAAATGTACCATCAATATTTATTTTAATATCTTTTGTATATGTTTTGCCTTTAATGGTAAAAACAGTATCATTTTCACTCATATTGCTAAATTTTCCAGAAAAAGAAACAAAGCCAGGTGTTTCATTTTTACAAGAAATAAATGTTACAAATAAGACGAAAACTAAAATAATTTTTTTCATGGTAATAATTTAAATTTAATGCAAAGATAAGTAAATGCCTGTGACTCTTTTCAAGAGGGAAACGTTATTTTTTTCATAAAAAAAACCGAGCGTTTTGCTCGGTTTTTAATTATTCTTCTTTTTGTTCTTCTGGTGCTTTTTTTACTTTCTTAATTTTAATTGTTAATGTATTGCTTTTAGAATTTAAATCCATTACAATGGTGTCGCCTTCAGATAATTTTGAATTTACAATTTCTTCTGCTAAAGCATCTTCAATATATTTCTGTATAGCTCTTTTTAAAGGTCTAGCACCATACTTCTTATCAAATCCTTTGTCTGCTATGTAATCTTTTGCTTTTTCGCTTAGCTCTAATGTATAGCCTAAATCAGAAATTCTATGCAATAATTTATTTAATTCAATATCTATAATAGAATGTATTTGTTCTCTCTCTAAAGCATTAAACATAATTACATCATCAATTCTGTTTAAAAATTCTGGTGCAAATGATTTTTTTAATGCATTTTCTATAATTCCTTTAGCATGTTCGTCTGTTTGAGCAACTTTAGAAGAAGTTCCGAATCCAACACCAACACCAAAATCTTTTAATTGTCTTGCGCCAATATTAGAAGTCATAATAATAATTGTATTTCTAAAATCGATTTTTCTTCCTAAACTATCTGTTATAAATCCGTCATCTAAAATTTGCAGCAGCATATTAAAAACATCTGGATGTGCTTTTTCTATTTCATCAAGTAGAACTACAGCATAAGGTTTGCGTCTCACTTTTTCTGTTAATTGCCCACCTTCTTCATATCCAACATAACCAGGAGGAGCTCCAATCAATCGAGAAATAGCAAACTTTTCCATGTATTCACTCATGTCAATTCTTATCAAAGAATCTTCAGAATCAAATAATTCTTTTGCTAATACTTTTGCCAATTGTGTTTTTCCAACACCAGTTTGTCCTAAAAAAATAAATGATCCAATAGGTTTGTTAGGATCTTTTAATCCAACTCTATTACGTTGTATTGCTTTAACAACCTTGGTAACTGCTTCATCCTGACCAACTACTCTTCCTTTAATTAGGTTTGGTAATTCACTTAAACGATTGCTTTCTGCTTCGGCAACTCTGTTCACGGGAATTCCTGTCATCATAGAAACAACTTCCGCAACATTGTCTTCTGTAACAATTTCTCTGTTTAATTTAGAATCATCTTCCCATTGTTTTTGGGCTGATTCTAAAGCTGCTTCAATATTTTTTTCATCGTCTCTTAGCTTTGCTGCTTCTTCGTATTTTTGACCAGTTACTGCTTTGGTTTTGTTTGAACGAATGTTTTCTAATTCAGTTTCTAAGGCAAGTACTTGTTGTGGTACTACAATATTTGTAATATGAATTCGAGAGCCAGATTCATCTAATGCATCAATTGCTTTGTCTGGCAAATAACGATCTGTCATATATCTGTTGGTTAATTTTACACATGCTTCAATAGCATCGTCAGTATAATTAACATTATGATGTTCTTCGTATTTTTCTTTGATGTTATGTAAAATCTGAATTGTTTCTTCTACCGTTGTAGGTTCTACAATTACTTTTTGAAAACGACGTTCTAAAGCGCCGTCTTTTTCGATGTTTGTTCTAAACTCATCTAATGTTGTAGCGCCAATACATTGTATTTCACCACGTGCCAAAGCAGGTTTTAACATATTAGAAGCATCTAAAGAGCCAGTTGCTCCACCAGCACCAACAATGGTGTGAATTTCATCAATAAAGAGAATGATATCATCATTTTTTTCCAATTCGTTCATCAATGCTTTCATACGTTCTTCAAACTGACCTCTGTATTTTGTGCCAGCAACTAAACTTGCTAAATCTAGAGAAACAATACGTTTGTCAAATAAAATTCTTGATACTTTTCTGTTTACAATTCGTAAAGCTAATCCTTCTGCAATGGCAGATTTACCAACACCAGGTTCTCCAATTAACATCGGATTGTTTTTCTTTCTTCTGCTTAATATTTGAGAAACACGTTCAATTTCCTTTTGTCGTCCAACAACAGGATCTAGTTTGTTTGCTTCAGCTAATGCAGTTAAATCTCTACCAAAATTATCTAAAACAGGAGTTTTAGATTTTTTTGCAGCTGCAGCTCCTTTTTGTGGTTGTTGTCCATATGGATTTGTTTTTTCTTCACTAAACTCATCATCAGAAGGAGTTTCTGCAATTGGGTCTATAGAAATTTCTGACTCATCTATATGTAATTGTTTGTAAAAAGCTTTTGCCTGATCATAGTCAATATACATTTTGTTTAATAGTTTTGTTGTTGGATCATTTTCATTTCTTAAAATACATAACAATAAATGCGCTGTATCAATAGCTTCACTTTGATATAATTTAGCTTCTAAAAAAGTTGTTTTCAACGCTTTTTCGGCTTGTCTTGTTAAATGTAGGCTTTTTTTATTCTCTCCAGCATCAGTAAAGCTAATAGCTGCAGGATTTAATTTTTCAATTTTTTTACGTATTAATTCTAAATCAACATCAAATGCAGACATTATGTCAATTGCTTTGCCTTCTCCTTTTCTAATTAAGCCTAATAATAAATGTTCTGTACCAATAAAATCATGACCTAACCGTAAAGCTTCATCTTTACTAAAGGTGATTACATCTCTTACTCTTGGTGAAAAATTATCGTCCATATAATTGTATATCTAATTGTAAATTTAGTAGATTTTTTATGAAAAAATTACAAAAAAAGTGCCAGTTTAAAATATTTGTCAAATTGTCCTTGAAAAACTGATTAGAAATGACTGAAAATCAGCTCTATAAACTTTGTTAAAAAATATTAAAAAATGTTGATAACTCTAGGAATCAGCTTCTATTTTTTTTTGAGTAAAAAGGTAAAAAATTGTATCTTGCTCGTTTAAGAAATTAGTATAAAAATTAATACATAAATATATATGACAGACGGAGAAAAATTGATTCCGATTAATATTGAGGAACAAATGAAATCTGCGTACATTGATTACTCAATGTCGGTTATTGTTTCTAGAGCATTACCAGATGTAAGAGATGGTTTAAAACCAGTGCATCGTAGGGTTTTGTTTGGAATGCATGAATTAGGTATAAAAGCTACAGGTTCTTATAAAAAATCAGCAAGAATTGTTGGAGAAGTATTAGGGAAGTATCATCCACACGGAGATACTTCTGTGTACGATTCAATGGTGCGTATGGCTCAAAGTTGGAGTCAACGTTATATGATGGTTGATGGACAAGGAAACTTTGGTTCTGTTGATGGAGATAGTCCAGCAGCAATGCGTTATACAGAAGTAAGAATGCAGAAAATATCTGAAGATATGCTGTCTGATATTGAAAAAGACACAGTTGATCATCGTTTAAATTTTGATGATACGTTACAAGAACCTACCGTCTTACCTACTAGAATTCCAAATTTATTAGTAAATGGAGCTTCTGGAATTGCAGTTGGTATGGCTACAAATATGGCACCACACAACTTAACGGAAGTTGTAAACGGAACATTAGCATATATCGAAAATAGAGATATTGAAATTGATGAGTTAATGCAACATGTTAAAGCTCCTGATTTTCCAACAGGCGGAATCATTTATGGTTACGAAGGTGTTAAAGAAGCTTTTCATACAGGTCGTGGACGTATTGTGATGCGTGCAAAAGCTGTAATTGAAGAAGTTAAAGGGCGTGAATGTATTATTGTTACCGAAATTCCGTATCAAGTTAATAAAGCAGAAATGATTAAAAAAACTGCTGAATTAGTAAATGATAAAAAATTAGAAGGTATTGCTAATATTAGAGATGAATCTGATAGAAACGGAATGCGTGTTGTTTATATTTTAAAACGTGATGCAATTCCAAACATCGTTTTAAATAAATTATATAAATACACCGCTTTACAAACTTCTTTTAGTGTAAATAATATTGCATTGGTAAATGGAAGACCAGAGCAATTAAACTTAAAACAATTAATCCATTATTTTGTAGAACATAGACATGAAGTTGTTGTTCGTAGAACAAAATATGAATTGAAAAAAGCAGAAGCTAGAGCACATATTTTAGAAGGATTAATTATTGCGTCAGATAATATTGATGAAGTAATTAAAATTATTAGAGCCTCTAGTAATGCAGATGATGCAAAAGAAGCATTAACTACTCGTTTTGAATTAACAGAAATTCAAGCAAAAGCAATTGTAGAAATGCGTTTGCGTCAGCTTACAGGTTTAGAGCAAGATAAATTGCGTGCCGAGTTTGAAGAAATCATGAAAACGATTGCAGATTTAAAAGATATTCTTGCAAACGAAGACAGACGTTACCAAATTATTATTGATGAGTTAATAGCTGTTAGAGATAAATATGGAGATACACGTCGATCATATATTGAATATGCTGGTGGAGATATGAGTATAGAAGATATGATTCCAGACACCAAAGTTGTCGTGACAATTTCTAATGCAGGCTATTTAAAAAGAACAAACCTAGATGAATATAAAGTTCAGAACAGAGGAGGAAGAGGTCAAAAAGGTGCAACAACACGTAATGAAGATTTTTTAGAGCATTTATTTGTGGGTACAAATCATCAATACATGATGTTCTTTACTCAGAAAGGAAAAGTATTTTGGATGCGTGTTTATGAAATTCCTGAAGGTGGAAAAAACACCAAAGGAAGAGCAATGCAGAATTTAATCAATATAGAACAAGACGATAAAGTAAAAGCATTTTTGGTAACTCAAGATTTAAAAGATGAAGAATACATTAATAATAATTATGTAATAATGGCCACTAAAAAAGGTCAAGTTAAGAAAACATCTTTAGAGCAATATTCTCGTCCAAGAACAAATGGTATTAATGCAATTACCATTAAAGAAGGTGATGAGTTATTAGAAGCTAAGTTAACAAACGGAGAAAGTCAAGTAATGTTAGCTTTAAAATCTGGAAAAGCAATTCGTTTTGAAGAAAGTAAAACCCGCCCAATGGGAAGAACAGCTTCTGGAGTTAGAGGAATTACACTACAACATAAAAATGATGAGGTTATTGGAATGGTTGCAGTAAATGATGATGAGAGTAATATCTTAGTAGTTTCTGAAAAAGGATACGGTAAAAGATCTAATTTAGAAGATTATAGAATTACCAATAGAGGAGGAAAAGGTGTAAAAACTTTGAATATTACAGAAAAAACCGGAAATTTGGTGGCTATTAAAAATGTTACTGATGAAGATGATTTAATGATTATTAATAAATCAGGAATCACAATTAGAATGGCTGTTGCAGATTTGCGGGTAATGGGGAGAGCAACGCAAGGAGTTAAATTAATTAACATCAAAGATTCTGACAGTATTGCTGCTGTAGCAAAAGTACAACACGAAGAAGAAACAGAAGAAAATGAAACTGGCACAGAAGTTGACAATACCACAACCGAAAGCCAAGAATAAAAGTATGATTAAAATTATTTAGAATGAAAAAACAAATATTATTAGTAGCGTTTGGGGTGCTTACAGTAACAGCCTTTGCGCAAAAGAAAGAATTAAAAGCAGCAGAAAAAGCAATAAAAAATCAAGATTTTGCAACTGCTGTTACTGAAATTAATTCAGCTGAAAGTTTAATTGCAAACGCTGACGCAAAACTAAAATCTAAATTTTACTTTTTAAAAGGTCAAGCTTTTGGGGGTAAAAAAGAATTTGAAAAAGCAGCAAAAGCATATAAAGATTTATTTGAATTCGAAAAATCTATCGAAAAAAAACGTTATTCAGACGATGCAATCCCTTTATTAAATGCACTAAAAGAGGAAGTAAACAAAAAAGGGTTTGCGCTTAATGATGCAAAAAATTATAAAGAAGCTGCAAAAGCATTTTATCTAAGATATACTTTAGATAAAAAGGATACTATGTTTTTATATAATGCAGCTCTTTTGTCTTTACAAGCTCAAGATTTTGAAACTTCTTTTGACTACCATACTCAATTAAAAGATTTAAGATATACAGGTATTTCAAAAATTTATGAAGCATTTGACAAAGAAACTAAGGAAAAAGTTACATTCAATTCTAAAGCAGAAATGAATTTAATGATAAAATCTGGTAAATACATCAATAATTCTATTAGAAATTCACCATCAAAAAGAAATGATATTTTAAAGAGTTTAGTAACTATTTTATCACAGCAAAAAAAGTTTGATGAAGCAATAGATTTAATCCAACAATTACGTAAAGAAGAACCAGATAATTTACAATTATTGATGACGGAAGCTTATATCTATAATGATTTAGGACAGCCTAAAAAGTTTGAAGCATTGATGAAAGAAGCTACAGAAAAAGACCCAACAAACCCTGATTTATATTTTAATATTGGAATTGTAAATTACAATGCTAAAAACATTAGTGAAGCAGAAAAATATTTTACTAAATTAGTAGAAATTAAACCAGATTATCCTAATGGAAATTGGATGTTGGCAAATACGCTACTTTTGAAAGATGGAGATTTAGTAACAAAAATGAATGCGTTACCAATGTCAGATATCAAAAACTACGATAAGTACCAAGCTAAACGTAAAAACTTATTTAATAAAGTGTTGCCCGTCTTGCTTAAAGCAGATAAAGCAAAAAGAAATTCAGATACAGTACGTTTATTAATAGGGGTTTATGAGCAATTAGAAATGCCTGATAAAGCTGCTGTATTGAGAAAAATATTAGAAACTTTAAATTAATTTTTAAAGAATGAGTCGTCCTAAAATAGGTTGACGCTTATTAATAAATTAGACCAGAACATTTATTTGTTCTGGTTTTTTTTATGCTAAATAATTTTTTTGATGACCCTAAGCTTATGCGTATGTCGATTTGTATCTACATTGTAAATTCCGCTATGATCTAATCTGTCTATTCTAACTTTTCCGTGGGCATGAATAATGTAATTATCTTTCATTATAATTCCAACATGTGTTATGTTTCCTTCATTATCATCAAAAAAAGCCAAATCTCCTGGTTCACTTTCTTCAATAAAACTTAATACTTCTCCTTGGGTTGCTTGCTCTTTTGCAAGTCTTAATAATCGATACCCACAAAGTTTATAAACCATTTGTGTAAAGCCAGAACTATCTACTCCAAAAGGTGTTTTTCCTCCCCAAAAGTGAGGAGTGTTTAAAAACAAAAAGGCAGTTTTTAGAATGTAATTTTTCTTTAATATTTTATTGATAATTAAACCTTCATACGAATATGGTTTTTCGCCGATAAATGTTTTTTTATTGCTAAAAAAAGGCAATGTAGCGCCAATTGGTATAGTGGTTAAGTTGCCATTTTCTTCAGTAATAAAATCGATAAGTTCACCTGATAAAGTTGCTTTAGCATTTGACAACTCTTCATACACTTCTTCAGTGATTTCTTCAAACTGTTTATTGTCTATAAAACCTTCGCAAGAATCAAAATGAATTCTAATTTTACTCCAGTTTTTTCTTTTCTCGATAACTTTAAAATGCTCGCCAAAAAGAACTTGAGAAACCATTTCAGATTCATCAGAAGGTTCAAGTTTTAAAGGAACAATACTTAAGTTACAAATGCCGTAGAGCATAAAAGAAATGGAAGTTAGATATTATATTTTTTCGATAACCATTGCGCTTGCGCCACCGCCACCATTACAAATTGCTGCAGCGCCAATTTTTGCATTATGTTGCTTTAAAATAGAAGTTAAAGCTATAATAATTCTTGCTCCAGAAACACCTAAAGGATGACCCAAAGAAACTGCTCCACCATTTATATTTACTTTATCAGAAGACAATCCTAAAATTTTCATATTTGCTAATCCAACTACAGAAAATGCTTCGTTTAACTCAAAATAATCTACGTCATCTAAAGTAATTCCTGCTTTTGCTAATGCTTTGGGTAATGCTTTTGCGGGTGCAGTTGTAAACCATTTTGGTTCGTGTGCTGCATCTGCATATCCTTTAATTTTTGCAAGCGGAGAAAGATTTAATTCTTTTGCTTTTTCGGCAGACATTAAAATCAATGCTGCTCCACCATCATTTATTGTTGATGCATTAGCAGCAGTAACAGTTCCGTCTTTTGAAAAAGCTGCTCGTAAAGCAGGAATTTTCTCCATTTTAACATTTTTGTATTCTTCATCTTCTGAGAAAATGATTGGTTCTCCTCGACGTTGTGGGATTTCTACAGGAACAACTTCATCTGCATATTTTCCATCCTTCCACGCATTTGCAGAACGATTGTAAGATTCTATTGCGAAATTGTCTTGATCTTCTCTAGAAAAATTATATTCCGTTGCACATTCATCAGCACAAACTCCCATTGCAACTTTTTCGTAAGCATCAACCAAACCATCTTTTTGCATTCCGTCTTCCATAGTGATTGGTCCAAATTTAGAACCATTTCTTGCATGTTGATAATGTGGAATCATACTCATATTTTCCATTCCTCCAGCAACTACAATTTCTGCATCGCCTAAAGCAATAGTTTGTGCCGCTAGCATAATAGATTTCATTCCAGAAGAACAAACCTTATTGATTGTAGTACATGGAACTGTATTTGGAATTCCTGCAAAAATAGCAGCTTGTCTAGCAGGAGCTTGTCCTAAGCCAGCAGAAACAACATTTCCCATAAATACTTCCTCAACCATTTCTGGTTTTAAATTAATTTTACTTAAGGCTCCTTTAATTGCTACAGCTCCTAATTTTGGAGCTGGAATTGAAGATAAACTTCCCATAAAACTACCTATTGGAGTTCTTGCGACTGATACAATTACTACTTCTTTCATATCTTTATATCTAAAATGTTTTGTACATTAATTTTGTATTGCAAAAATAATCATTTTATTGTGAGCAATAAAATATAAGGTGACCATTTCTTAAACAATGAATAAAGTTAAATCAAATTTTTGTTGAAGTAACTATTTAAAGTAAGTTTGTAATTAAATTTAAGCAGCTAAAAAAATACGAATGAGTAAGTTTATTAATAAAGTATATAAAAATAATGCGATAGTTTACAAGGTATTATTATTTCTAATAGCTGTAGTTTCAATTGTTTATTTATTTCCTAAAGGAGGACAATTTAAATACGATTTTAATAAAGGTAAACCTTGGCAATACGATAATTTATATGCAACTTTTGATTTTTCTATTCAAAAAACAGATGAAGAAATTAATAAAGAGAAACTAGAAATTACCAGAAATAATAAGCAGTATTTCGAGTTTGATAATGCAATTGTATTAGCTGTTAAAACAGAATTTACCACTAAAATAAATTACATTCAGGCAAACGATTCTATTGAGTATCAGCAAATGTTGAATTTAATTTCAATAGGTAATTTTGTTATTGATAAAGTCTATGAATATGGTTTTATTGATGTTGCAAGTCAAGGGAAAATTTTTAATGAAAATGAAATTATTTATTTGCGTAAAAATAATGAAGTTGAAGAAATTGCGTTTAATAAGTTGTTGATTTATAAAGAAGTGCTAGAAGTTATTACAGCCAATATTGGTAGCCAACCGTTAAATTATTCAGAAAATAAATTATTAAACACTTTATTAGAGGTTTTAAAACCTAATGTTAGTTATGATGCTGGTTTTACTCAAAAAAGCTTAGAAGAATCATTTAAAAATATTTCATACACAAAAGGATTAGTTACTACAGGAGAACTAATTATTTTAAAAGGAGATATTGTTGAAGGTAGAAACCTTGAAATTTTAAATTCTTTAAAAAAAGAGTCAGAATCTAAAGTTTGGACAGAGTCAAGTTATCTATGGATCGTTTCTGGTTACACTATATTAGTATCATTTGCTTTATTAATGTTATTGCTTTTTTTAAAAAAATACAGATTAGAAATTTACAATAACAATAACAAAGTAACATTTATCTTTTTCAATGTTTTCTTAATGATTTTAATACAAACTTTGGTTATAAAATACAATCCTGATTATTTGTATATAGTTCCGTTAAGTATTTTGCCAATTGTTTTAAAAGCCTTTTTTGATGCCAGACTAGGTTTGTTTGCCCATGTATTAACAGTATTATTATTAGGTTTTATTGTACCTAATAGTTTTGAATTTATTTATTTACATATTATTGCAGGTATTGTTACAATTTTAACAGTTTCTGAACTTTATAAAAGAGCTAATTTGTTTATCTCTGTTGGTCAAATTACCATTATTTATATGATCACCTATTTTGCATTTTCAATCATAAAGGAAGGAAATGCATCTCAAGTAAATTGGTATTATTTTATGTTGTTTTCTGCAAACGGATTGTTATCATTTTTATCATTGTTCTTTATTTATATGTATGAAAAAATCTTTGGATTGGTATCTGATGTAACTTTATTAGAGTTGTCAAATACAAATACAAAGTTATTGAGAGAATTGAATGAAAAAGCGCCAGGAACCTTTCAGCACTCTATGCAGGTAGCAAGTTTAGCAGAAGCAGCGGCAAATGAAATTGGAGCAAATTCTATGTTGGTAAGAACGGGTGCATTGTATCATGATATTGGTAAAATGTTAAACCCTATGTATTTTATAGAAAACCAATCTACGGGAGTTAATCCTCATAACGATTTATCTCCAAGAGACAGTGCGTATTTAATTATAAATCATGTGATAAAGGGAATTGAATTAGCAAAAGAAAATAGATTACCAGATAGAATTATAGATTTTATAAGAACACATCATGGTACTAGTTTGGTATATTATTTTTATAAGCTAGAGCAAGAGTTAAATCCAGAAGAAGAAGTGGATATTTCTAAATTTCAATATCCTGGTCCAATCCCTTTTTCAAAAGAAACAGCAATTTTAATGATATGTGATGCTTCCGAAGCAGCTACAAAAAGTATTAAAAATCCAACAGCACAATCAATTGAAATGTTAATTGATAAAATAGTAGAAAAGCAAAAATCTGATAATCAATTTATTAATTCTGATATTACTTTTAGAGAAATAGAAAAGATAAAAAAGATTGTAAAAAAGAAATTGATGAATATGTATCACTTGCGAATAGAGTATCCAGATTAGACGATAAAGTTTAAGAAAAAAACCTAAAAAAAGGTTGTAAAATTACATTTGTAGTATTACATTTGCACTCGCAATTTTTAATTAATACTTATTAAGTATTGTTAAGGAGAGGTGCCAGAGTGGTAATGGAGCAGATTGCTAATCTGTCGACGGGTAACTGTCGCCAGGGTTCGAGTCCCTGTCTCTCCGCAAAATTTTGCAAACTCGGAGTGTAGTTTCGCATTAAATACGGCATAAACTACGCTCAGAGAATAAAAGAGAGTAAAAAGAGTTTTTATATTTTAAAATCATATAGAATTCTTTTGAAACTCGGAGTGTAGCGTAGCCCGGTCATCGCGCCTCGTTTGGGACGAGGAGGTCGTCACGCTAGAGGCGTGACCACCCAAAAAAAGTAGAACTATGTTTGTCTATATTCTATTTAGTGAAACACGTTCAAGATATTATGTAGGACAAACTGCAGATATCATTAAAAGATTGGAAAGACATAATCAAGGAAGAGTAAAATCGACAAGATTAGGAATTCCTTGGAAATTAGTTTTGCAACTAATTGTTGAAACACGTTCAGAAGCATGATTTTAGAACGTAAAGTAAAGAAACGAGGAGCAAAACGATATTTAGATAACCATTTCGGGGTGTAGCGTAGCCCGGTCATCGCGCCTCGTTTGGGACGAGGAGGTCGTCACGCTAGAGGCGTGACCACCCCCAAAAAGTAGAACTATGTTTGTCTATATTCTATTTAGTGAAACACGTTCAAGATATTATGTAGGACAAACTGCAGATATCATTAAAAGATTGGAAAGACATAATCAAGGAAGAGTAAAATCGACAAGATTAGGAATTCCTTGGAAATTAGTTTTGCAACTAATTGTTGAAACACGTTCAGAAGCAATGATTTTAGAACGTAAAGTAAAGAAACGAGGAGCAAAACGATATTTAGATAATCATTTCGGGGTGTAGCGTAGCCCGGTCATCGCGCCTCGTTTGGGACGAGGAGGTCGCAGGTTCGAATCCTGCCACCCCGACAAATAAAGTGTGGAGTTTTCGTAGAAAGTTTACTTTCTAAAGAAAACGGAGAAGTTTATTTCAATTAAAGTTTACCTTTAATTTGCAACAAACCCTTCAGGATCAACAAAGTTAATCCTGCCATCCCGACACTGTTTTCGTAGAAACAATAAAACTACGGGCTCGTAGCTCAGCTGGATAGAGCACCTCCCTTCTAAGGAGGCGGTCATAGGTTCGAATCCTATCGGGCTCACATAAAGCTTCACAGAAATGTGAGGCTTTTTTGTTGTTTATAATATTCTCTTTCTTTATAAGGGGTTTTTGAAGATTTCTACTTTTTTATACATAAATAAGACAAACAATTTATTAATCAAATTACACCATTTTAGGTGCACATTTAGGTGTACCATTTTTACGTTAGGTGTACCATTTTAAAAATAAATAAAAACATGAATAATTATAAACTATCTGTACTCTTTCTTTTAAAAAGAAACAGAATAAATAAAAAAGGAAATTGCCCAATAAGGTGTAGAATTACATTTTTAAAAAGCAGAAAAGAATTCTCTACAGGAATATTTATCAATCCAGAATTATGGGATAGTGGTAAACAAAAAGCATTGTCACCAGATAAAGAAAACACAATACTAAACAACAAATTAAGCCTTATTCGTCAACAGATAGATAAGGCTTTTTTAATGCTTCAAATTCTGCCAAATGAGTTTGATGTAGATGATATTTTTAGAAAGTATAAAGGAGAAGATTCTAAAGAAGAAATTACCATTTTAGGAGCGTATGATTTACATAATGAAAAGACAAAAAAATTAATTGGAATTGATTTTAATGAATTGTCTTGGAGTAGGTATGTTGAGAGTAGAAGGAAGGTTGTGTTATTTATTACTAAGTTTTACAAAAGAAAAGATGTTAGACTTAAAGATTTGGATTTAAAATTTATTCAAGATTTAGAGTATTTTTTTAAAACAGAATTAAAATTAAAACAAGCTACAGTATATAGAAGTATTCAAAGAGTAAAGAAGATAATTCAGTTTGCAATTTCTGAGAACTATTTAAAGAAAGACCCTTTTCATCTATATAAAAACAAGAAGTATAAAACTGTAATTATTTATTTAACTGATGAAGAATTGAAAAAGCTAGAGAAACATAACTTTAATCAAGAGAGATTACAGCAAGTAAAAGATTTATTCATTTTCTGTTGTTATACAGGCTTGGCTTATCAGGAGATGTCAACTTTGAGAGCTAACCATATCATAATTGGCTTTGATGGAAATGAATGGATTGAAATGTATAGGCTAAAAACTAAGAGTAAAATTTCAGTTCCATTATTAACTAAAGCAAAAGAGGTTTTAGTTAAGTTTGATAATCAATTACCATCCATTAGCAATCAAAAATTTAACTCTTATTTAAAAGAAATCGCAGGGGTTGTTGGAATAGAGAAAAGGCTAACTCACCATATTGCTAGAAAGACTTTTGCTACAACGGTCTTGCTTTATAATAACGTACCAATTGAAATAGTTTCTAAGCTTCTTGGTCATTCTAGTATAAAAATCACTCAAAACCATTATGCAAGTATTGTAAATAAGAAAGTTAGTATGGAAATGAAAATTCTAAAAGAAAATCTTGATAGAAAAAGTTGACATGTTGACTTTTATAATTTGAAATTATTTATTAAATACTATCCATTCACTTTCTGTAAAAACACTTTACAAGTAAGATAATTGGTATTGCTTCTGTAATTTTTTTTCTTTTCAAATTTGATAGAAATAAGCTCTCCTAATTGTAAATTTTCTAAATGGTTTACCATCTTTAATAAAGAATTAAAATTTCCTTTTACCTCGAAAGAATAAGTATGTAATCCTGTAACATTTGTATTAAAAACATGGGGCTCGTTAAAAGCTATTATCTGTAATTTATTTTTTTTAGCAAATGAAGTCACGCTTTGAAGCAGTGTTTGTTGAAATGAGTTATTAATAGAAATATTTTTCTTTTTAAGGATTACATCTAATTGAGCTTCTTTAGCTTTTAAATTTGATATTTTGGTAGAAACATTATTTAATAGTAATTTTTCTTTGCTAAGCTCGCTAACAATCTTTTGAGCTTCAACAGTATTGGAGATGGCAAATTTATACACAATAAAAAGAGATGCTATAAAGCCAACTACTAAAATTTTATTTTTAAGTTTTATATCCATATTAATTCTTTATGGTTATTAAAAACTCAAATTCAGAAATCGTACTCTTTCCCTTCCCGTAAGAAACAACGACCACTTTTTCAATCCAATCTTTTAATTCTAGTTGAGCAATCCAATTAGAAAACGAATGATTGTCCTTAGAAACACCTTTTACTACAACCTTATTATTATAAACAATTATTTCTTTATCTTTTTTAATTGAACTTGATACTGGTTGAAAATCAATTAATTTCAACTGTAATTTAATAGGAACAGATTTTCCTAATTCGTTTAAATACCAAGTGGATTTAGAAGAAGATAATGAAGTAATACTTTTTGTAAGCTCCATTTTTTTATCTACTCTATTTTGTAATTGGATTAATGTATTTTTATAACTACTGTTTGTTAGCAATTCAGAGTTTAAAGTGGTCATTTTTGAATGTTCAGAACTAAAAAATACAAAATTGATTAACAAGATTGAAAAAATGAAACCTAGAGCTATTCTGAGTCCAACAGTATAAAACTGGTAATTATTATAAAGAGTTTTTAGTTCTTTTACCTTGCTTTTAAAATTCGATTCATTGCTATTCGTGTTATAAAAATAAGATAGAACTCCACTTAAAGGAAGAAGATATGTATTAGAGATGTTTAAATCATTTATATTGAGTTCTATTTCATTTATTTCTTCACTTTTTGTAATCTTTTCAAGTTGCTCTTCTATAAAAGATAAAGTACTATTAGAAGTTTGTATTTCTGGTTGATTAATAAAAGGAAGTAATGATTGAATGGCTAAATTTTGCAAAGAAAAATCAATGATATAAATACCATGAGCAAGATATTCTTTGACTAAGTTCTCTATATATTCTTTTCTGCAAATGGCAACAAAACAATGTTCTTTATTTTGCAAAATTTCATAATAGAAATCAGGAATTTTAATATTTGGAAAAGCTATTTTTACAATTTTCTCTTGATCATTTATTGTATTGTCAACCTTTTTTAAAAGAACATTTTGATTGTTTACAATTAAGAAAACATGTTTTTGAGTTTTTAAGTGCTGAAATAGATCTTGTTTAGAACTAAACTGTTCTTTATTTCTTACAGCTAATTCTTTCTTACTCTTTTTGAGCTGTAGCGCATAAAATACTTCAACAGCATCTTTTCCAGAAGAATGTTCTACGGAGCAAAATGTATTTCCATATTTTAAAAACTGCTGAATCATTTATTGAATGATTGTTGGTTTAATGAGTACAGACAATTTCATTTTAGAATTAGTTCTAGTTCTTTTACTAAAGAGGTATTTGATAATTGGAATCCTCGCTAAAAAAGGAACTCCAGAACCTGAATCATTTTTTAAATTTTCCTCTAGTCCTCCTAAAATGATTACATCTTGATCCTTTACCCTCAAAGTAGACGTAAATTCTCTAGAATTAATTCCTGGAGGAGCTTCTGGGTCAATTTTTTTTCCATTAAAATTAGACTGAACAACTTTTATACTTAATGTAATTTGATTGTTTCCAGAAACTAATGGTTTTATTTTTATAGAAAGATTTGCGTCAATTGGAACATAGTTTTTCACCTCTCTAGTTTGCGGATTTTGAGTGCCAATAATATCAGTAGTTGTAATTGCATAATAAGAGCGTTCTCCATTAGATAAAGTAGCTTCATGTCCGTTTAAAGTTGCAAGTTTAGGAGTAGATTTAATATCAATATCACCATTGGTTTCTAAAGCTTCAATTTTAGCATAAAAATTAGGGGTTACTTTGCCTAAATTTAGAGAACCAAATCCGTTAAAACCACCAATTATTTTATTGATTGAAGTAGCTCCCAATGTTAAATCTGTATTAGGGTAAATTCCTCCTTTGGTTGTTGTTGGTTGTTCGCCAATTCCTAAAGTAATACCAGTACTAACGCTAGCACTTTTGCTAACTTCTATAATCATTACTTCAATAAGAACAACAGGAACGGGTTTGTCAATCAGTTTAATAAATTTTCTAAATTTTTCTATTTGTTGAGTTGGTCCGCTAACAATAAAGCTATTATGCTCAATATCATTTTTTATATCTAGTTGATTTCTAATTTCTTTTGGAAAAACATCGAGTAGGGCTTCAGTTTTAGTCTTAGATTGACCAAAATTTCTGTTCGAAGTTATATTTTGTGTTTGTTGTCTATTATTTTGGCTTTGTCTAAGATTGTTGTTGTAGTTGTTCTGATTTTGGTTAAAAGAATTATCATTAGTAATAGTAGAGTTATTTTGATTGATTGGTTCATCCATTATTTCAATAGATCTGTGCATCAGTGGAATTGATACAGTACTTCTTAATGATGTTTGTTCTCTCTTTCCAAAATAATAAATACCACTTTCTTTTTTATAAGAATAAGTAGAATCTTTCTCAAAGATGGCTTTTAGTAAATTATCAAAAGTAATATTTGTAGCTTTAAAAGAAGTGTTTTTCATTTCAGTTAAAGGAAAAGCCGTGTACATATTAATGTTCAAATCCAAGCCTACTTCTTTAATAATATTGGCAATGGATATATTATCAAAATCTACATCTAATATTTTATTGATAGTATCTTTAACTTTAAAATAAAAATTAGCATTTTTATATCGTAATGTTCTTTGTGGTTTGCTTTTTTGAGAACTAACTTGTGTTCCTGTTTCAAAAAGATAATAATTGTCTTTCGTTTTTGTTATTTGAAGATTATTGGCGAAAGCCAATTTATCTAAAGCACTTTTAAAAGACATGTTCTTAATATACACCGAGATTTTTTTATTGCTTAATTCTGGCGAGAAAACCAAGTTTTTACCCGTTGTATTGGTTATTTGTTTAAAAGCAGTAGCCAATAAATCGTTTTGTAGATCAATTGTAAATAAATCTTTGGGTTTATTATAAGCAATTAAGATATCTCTAGGTTCTGGAGCAGGAATTTTCTTTTTACTAATGGAAAGAATAGAACCAATAAAATTAATATCTAAATTAAATTTCTGAGCACTAAAGACCAACACATCTTTAACACTAACATTAGAGAAATTTTGAGAAATAATCACACTTTTTAAAGCAGGATCTACACTTACATTTAATTTATGTGCAATTGCTATTGCTCTAATAAAATTAGGAAACTCAGAATTGTTAATATTAAAATTAACTTTTTTAGATAACGCAGGAATGTGTTTTTCTAAACTATCTAGCTTATGTTTTAGTACATCTATCTCTTTAACGGTATTTGTTTGTGCATTTACGAATGAAAAACACATTAAAAAGAGAAGCGAAATTATATATCTTTTTATCACAATTTGTTTTTTATATTATTGAACTTCAAAAGAAGTTGTCGTATAATTTGTTTGATAATCTGAATTAATAGCTTTAACTCTCCATTGATAATTACCAATAGTGATGTTTTTAGAAAAAGAAGTTTTGGTTATTATAGTATCTAAAACTACCTGAGATGCATTTGTAAAACTAGGTGTTGCTATTTGTATTTGATATGACTCTGCATCATTAACAGCATTCCAATTAAAATTAACTTCACCACTATTAATAGTAGTTCCTTCAGTTGGAGCTAAAATAGTAACAGTAGCATTAGAAATGTTTTCTACAAAGATGGCTTCACAACCATATAACATTCCTATTACAAAAAGCAATAGAAAACCCTTTTTCATAGTTGGTAAATTATATTCGTATAAAGTTAAGAAATTATTTGATTTTTTATACATTTGATAGAACGAATTTTAAGTTGCTAGTTATGAGAAGTTATAAGAAAATAATATTAAAAAAAACACCTGCTTTTAACTTGCAAGAATTGTTGGTGGTATTGGTAATTATAGGTATTTTAATACTTATTGCGTTGCCCAATTTAATGCCTATGATCTCTAAAGCAAAAAGTATTGAGGCACAAGCTCAATTAAATTCTTTGTATGGATTAGAACGCACACACTTTTATATGCACTCTACATATTCTAGTGATTTACATGCAGTAGATTTTATTGCTCCTAAAACTGTTAAAAATGGTGGAAGAGCAAATTATATGTATGAAATTATTGAATCTTCAAACAATACTTTTAAAGCAAGAGCAACAGCGATTACAGATTTTAATGGTGATGGTAAATTTAACGTTTGGGAAATAGACCAAGACCAGAATTTAAAAGAAGTTATTAAAGATTAGAATCACTTATTTTTGCATTTAAAAAACTATGAAAATAGATTCTGCTCGTAAGAGTTGGGATACTGCTGTTAAACATTTGGCTCGTCATGGAATTTTGGATGATGTTCTTTCACCATCTCAACTCAAATTAATTCCTTCTTCTAATATTTCCAGATGGAAAAGTGAATCTGATGACAAGTATCTCTATTGTGAAATTAATAAAATTGTTGCTGAAGAAATTAAACTGATTCGTAAAATGAATCAATCTTCAAAAGTAAAAAAAATTATTTCAGGTTATTTTCAGCTTTGCGACACCTTTCATTCTATTATTGATTCTGTAAAAGGTGTAAAATCTGTCTTGAAAAAACATCGAGATGTAATTGTAAACACAATAGAAAATGTAAAAGAGTTTGTTTCTATTGATTCCGCTCTGAAAGTTTTTAATCTTTCTAGGAGTTCTTTTGAACATTACAAAAACCGTTTACTTTATCAATGTGATGATTCTTACTTTAATTGGTGTGTAAAAAAGCATCCCAATCAATTGTTATCAAGTGAGATTCTCACTATTAAAAAATACATGACTCATGAGATTTATAAGTATTGGTCAAAATCTTCGATTTATTTGAAAGCCATCATTGATGGTAATTTGCTTTGTGGTATTTCTACATTTTATAAATACTGTTCTTTACTTGGTTTTCAAAACAAACCCAGACGTAAAAAATCCGATGACTATCGTCCTGTGGTTACTTCCAAACCAAATGAACTTTGGTGTGTAGATGTAACTATTTTTAAAACCAAAGACCATGTTAAACAGTACATTCATTTATTAATTGACCATTACTCAAAAATGATTCTTGGGTATAAAATTAAGTCCAGCTCCTCTGGAATGACTATCAAAGAATTATTACAAGATGCTTATGTGAAATATAAACCTGAATCTATACAACTTTTATCTGATGGTGGAAGTGAAAATGTAAATAGTACTGTTTCTAATTTTACTAGTTCAAATCAGATTAAACATCTAATTGCTCAGAAAGATGTTGTTTTCTCAAATTCCATGATTGAAGCTATTAACAAAATTATCAAACATCAATTTTTACATCCTAAAGAAATTCCTGATAGAAAACGACTCGAAACTATTCTTGAAGAAACCGTAACAATATATAATTCTATTAGACCTCAAATGAGTTTACAAGGAAATACGCCAATAGAAACTTTTCAAGGAAAATCGGTGGATTTCTCTATTTACTCTCAGAGATTTCATACTCAAAAAGTTATCAGAATTCAACAAAACAAGAAAACCAATTGTACAAAATGCCTTTAATGTCAAAGAACCTTCTAAATATAAAAAGTAAGAGGAAATTAATCCTCTCACTTTTTTAAAACTTATAGTTAATTATGATTTATCATTTTAATAGCTCATAATTAATTCGTTTTTAACCTATTCCCTTAAATGGGACAACTATTCGTATAATCATCTCGTAGGTTGCAGTGTATCAATTTTTTACATTGTTTTTGTTATTTCTGTTATTCGAATACTCAAAATAATCAAATCGTGTTGAGAATTTTAGAGAGTGTAGTTTAATGTTAATCATTTTTGATAAGTGTTATTTTGGTACATTACTGCGAGTGCCCAGCGTTGTCAATTACTAATTACCAATATGCAGGAGCAACTCTTTTTTTATTTTGAATTTCAAAAACATTGTCTTTGAGTTTCATTGGAGTAATCTCAGTTGCTATACTAGTCATTATAAACTGTTCTGTTTCTTGAATTGTCTTGATAGGTAAAGCTTTAATTTTAGAAACTATATAATTCCAATTCCCATAATTATGCTGCTTATACAAATCTGGATTGATTTTATAATTACTACTAAAATAAATAGATGTTTTTCCTTTCTCAGATTTAACTGTAATTAAATCACATAGAATGCCCATTATGGTGTCTTTATTTTTTTCAATCTTAAAACTTAAAACCTTGTCTTTATTTAAACTATAATCTTCATAGTATAGAGTATCTGATTTGCTAGTCAAACTATAATTTCTATTTTCATCATTTTTATATATCTGTAGTTTAATAAATAAACCGTTAAAAACAGATTTATAATTACCTTCTTTTATAGCATAAAACTGTTTTGTTCCTAATAAACTGTTTAGTTGTTCACTAGAAACACTACTGTCTTTACTCTCATAATTGATAGAATTCACAAGAATACCTTCAAAATTTTGAGATGCTAATGAGATTGAACTCAATAAAAACACTATAATAATTAATCTTTTCATTCTTTACTTTTTATTTAAGATTTTTTTCTAAAAGAAAAAATTAAACCCCAAACTATTCCATAGCAAACAAATAAACCAAGAACAATTAAAACAATTAAAAGACTATTATTAATAATTCCATATATAACAACAGCCACAAGTAGAATCAAGAGGTAAATATTTTTAGGAGATTTAATCCATTCAGATATTTTTCCTTTAATTTTATTTTTGCTCATTTTGTTCATTGACCTTGTTTTTTACAGTATAATAAGTTTTAGTTCCAGCACCACTTGCTGTTGTTCCAGCAGCAGCAGACCTTGCAAAAATATATGAATTAAATTTAGATTCAGCTTTTTCCACTTTTGCGCCACTTTTACCAATTCCTTGTTTTTTTGTCTTTCCTCGGGCAATATTTTTTTGCTCATTGATTTTTTGTTTCAATTTCACCCCTTTACTTGAGTTTGCTGCTTTTTTTCCAGCAATGGCTCCAGAAGTCCTACCAACTATCTGCCCAGCTGTAACATCAAGAAGTGTGTTTTCTAAACTAACTTCTCCATTATTTATAGTTTGACTTGCTACACTAATACCTGTATCTACAAGAGCTTCAACAATTACAGTTGTGACTTCAGTAGCTTTCTTCAGCTTTGTAAGAGATGATATCCCTCCACTCAAAGCTCCAGCACCTGCAGATGTTAAAATTGACTTACCACTAACATTTGTTAATGAAGACCAACCTTCCCCCTTTGCAACATTACCAGCAACTTGAAGTCCATAATCTACAGCAGCACCTATTATTGCTCCCCATATACAGCTTGGACAATCACCATAAGGGTCATTGTACTGAATAGGATTATTATATGCATACTGATAAGGTGTCAAACTCTCTTGAGGGTTAGTGTCAGCTAAAGGATCAATACTCGTAAATCTACCTAATGCATAATCATACATTCTGAATTTAGTCATATCAAGATTAAGACCTAATTCTTCTTGTCGTTCTACTTTAAAAGATTTACCTTCTTTACCTTGGAAATTTTTCCCAGCAGTACCTTGATTGTATTTAAATTTCTGCGCCACAGCATTCCCACCAGATGTTACGTTATTGTACCCTTTATGTTTTAAGCCAAAAGGATAATAGTTAGATTCTTCTACAACTTCTAGATTTCCTCTACTTACAATAATGTCATCAACATAATATTGGGTAGCAGATGGAATTGCATTTGCAATATCTAGTTTTATTTGAATTTGCGTTGAATTCCCTATAACTGTATGAGTTCCTTCAAAAACTCCATTATTTGCATAACCAAACATATACCAACCATAACCACCAACTCTTGTCTCTTTTATAAGAACTCTAATTGGTGCAGTTGTAGTATTCTTATCCATCTCTAATCTAACATGTATTTTTTCTCCTGCATTAAATGATTCGTAAAAGTTTTTTACAGTACCACTATATTTTAATTGTGTAGTTACTTTAAGTCGTCCATTTTCTATTCCTACAGTTGCTCCTGATCCACCCCAGCCATCTGTTCCATTCTCAAAACCAGTGTCACTTAATAATTTATAATCTCCATTAACATCAGCATATGATAATCGAACATTTCCTAAATGGTCTTTGTATTGGTATACATAGTTACCACTTACATTACCACTAGTAGAAGTAACATTAAAATAACCTTCTGCTGTGTTAAAGAACTGTAAAGCATTGTTCTTATAGATGTAATTACCTGCATAGTCTGTGGTTACACCACTTACTACTTTACGTAACTTGGTGCCAGCTGCATCATAAGTGTAATTAATCGTATTTCCTCCAATTGTTACTGTAGTTGGTAGGTTTAAATGGTTGTAGGTAATAGAAGTGATTCCTTTGTTTGTATCGGTTTTCATATTACCGTTGTTATCATAAGTAAAATCATCAGTAGTATCAGTTGCTGTGTTTACTGCATCATCTTTAAATCCAAATTGATCAATAACAGCTGCATCTGCAACTTTTAGTAATTTATTTCCACTATCATAAGTATAGGTTAAATCATCCATAGTACCCCAACTAGTGACTTGAGTATTTACAGGTCCTTTGCGATATAAAGAAGTTATATTTCCATTTTTATCATAATTCACATAGCTAAGATTATAGCGCCATGTATTATCTATAGCTGACTTTATTCTATTTAATGCGTCATATGTATACGTATAAATTTTTGTACTAGAATCTGTATTTAAAGTATTCCAATTTGTTTGGCTAATATTACCATTGTACAATGCTGTGCCAGAAGTTGGGTCATTATACTTTAAGGTAAAGTTAAACAGATCATTATCAGCTATAGCGTCTTGATTAATATTAGTTAACCAACCACGCACATTGTAGTTGTAATTTACTGTTTGTAAACGAGAACTATTTTTGTTGTTCCCAACACCTTTAGAGGTTAATTGACCTAATTCATCGTATGTGTTACTGACAACCCTTTCCCAAATACCAGAACCATTTAAACTTTGATCTTGAATTTTTAAACGTCCAGCATGGTCATAGGTAAGCACATCTTCTATTGACTGTGTAGAATGATTTCCATTTGATTTGGTGTGTTGTGTGGTTACTGTTTTAGCTTTACCAACAAAATCAAGTTTTGTTTTTAAAATATCTGTAGTTTGCAGAAAATCATTTTTTGAAAAAATATAAATAGGTCTCGCTTTGTCGTCATAATAGTTAACAGTTGTAATCCAGTTACTGGTATTAAGAACTTTTACTTTTGTTCCTGTTGCTAAACCTTTAGTATTTGTCGTAGAAGTTAAACCATATGAGATTGCTGTAGTGCCAATTCCCGTAGTTCTATCAAAAGTATAGTTATCGTAATAATTTACTGTTAACACTTCCAAGTTAGATGAAGGAAAATCACTATTTGAATAGTAAATACCTAAAGTTCCAGAAGTTGTCAGTTTTGTTTCATAATTGCTTGTTGCAGCTTTAGAATCAAAAGTACTTTGTAATGATAACCTTGTACTATTAGAATCATAAACCCCAGTATATACAACTCTTCCTAATGCATCATATTTAGTAAACAGCCATTCATTTGTAGATGGTACTCTTTGGTTAGCATCTTGCGTAAGTACTGGTCTATCTAAATTGTCATATACAATATACTCTTCTCCTTTACCTGGAATTTTCTTTTCCACCAATCGGTTTCTATGATCATATTTGTATTGGTAAGATAATTCTGATAGCTCTGTACTACTAATCCCATCAGAAGTAATTACTTTTGGAGGTAGCACGTAGGTTAAATTTCCAAAATTATCATACACATAATAGGTATCGTGCGTTATATTGTTATTATATGTTCTTTTTAAAACTACTTGTCCTAACTTGTTTTTAAACTCTTCTGTTGTGTGATCTTTTAGGTACGTTTGTGTAGAGTTCCAATTTTCATCTTCGGTAATGGTTTTAGTTAACACATTTACAGTATAAACTCCATTATAAATTAAAGCTGGTGTGTAAGTATTATTGGTATAGATAGTTGTAACACTATAGCTCTTTACTGCGTCATTGCTTGAGTTGGTGTCATATTCAAATTTTATAGTATGACCATCTGTATATCCTTTTGGTAAAAAGTTTCCTCCCAGTTTCCAATCTTTTCCAGGTGCCGCTTGTTCTAATACTCTATTTAATGGGGAATTTTCAATGTTTTTTTCTGAATATGCATTTGCATTTTCAGGCAAAGTAACTCCAGCAAAATCTGTTGCATAATTATTGAAATAATACTGATTTGTTGCTGATGCTTGGTTACCTGTTCTAAACAATCCATCATTGCTTATAATGGCATAGGGCAAATAGTCTTTAATTTGCCTCCCTAAGGCATCATATTCAAAATGAGTTACAATATCTTCTTTATTGCCTCCTGCTTTTACAGCAACATTTTGTTTGGCTCTTCCTAAACCATCAAAATAACTTACTATTTTAGTTATACTGTCAGCAGGAATGGTGTTAAGACCACTAACAGTGGTTCTTTTAGTATTAAAAACTTTTTTTACCACATAATTCTCTGTAGTGGTTTGTGCTATTACTAAACTTGGTAACAACAACAATATATATATCAACTTTTTCATAGCACTTAGTTTTTATAATTGTATTGGTTCTCTGTTAAAATATTTCCTTCGTTATCTTTTACATATTGTAATCGATTAAAAGAATCATATAGATAATATATACTCCTACCTCTTGGATCTGTTACACTAGTGACACCTATCAATGGGTCATATGTATAATAGGTCATCATAGCGTCACTAGGTATATTTAATCTTAGAGTTTCAAGATTTGACCTTAACGTTTGCTCGGTTGAAGCGTTAATATCTAAATTAGATTTGTTTTGTAGATTACTTACATAACTTGAAATTTCTGTGTATGTTATATTTTCTATTTTAGCAATAGGTTGTGTTTGATTATAGCCCCATATATAAACAATGCGAGTGCCATCTTTTTTGCTTACCTCTCTTACATTACCATTGTCATAATAACTGAGGAAAGTAATTCTGTCTTCCAGAGAGTTTGATCCTTTTGAAGATTGAATATTTTGAGGTAAATAATTCGCTCCATAAGTAGTGTAATTTGTTTTTTGAGTACTTAATAGAGTTCCATTAATATATGAGTCTGTTTGTAATGGAATATACAATCCGTTTTTGTTTAATAAAGCAGTTTCTTGTGGTGTTTTATTAAACACATAAGTTGTATTGGTTTTTCTAATATTCCCCTTACTATCTGTAACTTCTGAGCTAATAGGCGTATAATGTAGTACAACATTATTTATATCTTCACTGTATTTTTGTGTGCTCGTTTGTGTTAGAGTTCCTGAATCATTATATAACTTTGTAATTGTTTGAGAAGGTAAATTATAACCCGTAAAAATTTCGTAATATGTAAATGAGTTACCAGATACTTTTAATCCTCTTACTGTTTTAGCAGCATTCTTTACATAATCGTCAATTGTAGGGAAGTCTCCCAATGCATATTTTAATGAATTAAATACATTAGATGTTTCTGATACAACATTAAAAGTAGTACCGCTTTTTTTATAATTAATTCGTTTTTTTTCAACACCTCTTAAAAAATCTTTACTGTCTTCAACAGCAGGAGGATATGTACCAATATTTACACCATCAAAAACTTGCATTCTGGTTGACCCGTCTGTTGGGTCGATTGAATCATAAGAATTTGGGAAATCATCAGACGTAATATAGTACACTTCCTCTTTTCCATTAATTTGATTTTCATTTGAAACGGTTACCTTGCCATAACCAACGTGACTACCTTGTGTCGTTGCTAATGGAGTAATAGAATTTACATACTCTTTATATCCGATTGGAGTATTAGAATTATAAGTAGAGTATGTCAATCTGTAATATTTAGGAATATTAACAACTCTCCCAGAAGTATAGCCGTCATCACCTGTGTATTCAAAATTTCTTTTTGTTGTTAATAGGCTGTTTTCATAATTTGAGATACTATTTATTCTCAACCCTCCAATTGTTTTTGTTAATGAGCTACTCTCATTGCTCCAGCTTAATTTTATTGCTGCAGGATTAGGTTGTGAACAATTATTTGACATAAAAGACTCTAAAACAAACCAAGCTTGATAGGTACCTGCTTCTAAAAGCACTTTGTTTGGGTTCATTCCATTAAACGGTAATGAAAGAATAGATTGTTGATTTGTTGTGGTGTTTTTTATGTAAATCTTAGGAGAGCACATTGATATTTCATCAAAATAACTACCGCTTACTTTAAGTTGGATTAATGGGTTTGCTTTTGAATATGTATTTACTGAGAAAGTACTTATTTGATTGTTCCACATCAATATAGTACTTTGATTTGTTAATGCACCAGAAATTTCATCATGCACAGCAGTATGTGATTCATAATTGAATACTGACTTTCCGCCGGTTGGATATTCAATTTCTTCTAAAACTCCAGCTTTAGCATAAGCTATATTTGGAGATCTGTCTGCTGAACCACTTTTGTTAATTACCCAAGAACTTATACTAGGGTTGTACCATCTAATAAAGTGATTAGGAAGCGATTTTGTATTACTAGTTTTTCCGTTGTAATACCCCCAGTGATCTTGGGCTTTAGAATATCTATTTGGCAAATATTGAGATGTGTTGTATGTGAATTTTGTAGATGGTTTACAATTGTTATTGCCATCGCATTCTTGAATTGATGTAAGAATCAATCTGTTTTTACCATCATTAGTTAAATTAGTATTGACATCAACTAAAGCGGTAGAAGTCATGTATTTATAGTTGAAATAAATAGTTTTAATAATTTTATTGTTACTATTTTTAACGATTATTTTATCAAGGTATTTATTGTTGTCAAGGTCTTTTCTTACTGGAGAAGATGCAATAAATTCAACAGATCCTTTCGAAAATGTTATTTTATTAAGTCTTTTGCTTATGTATGTAGTTTCTGTATAAATATCATTTTCAATATTATTTGTAACTGAAATTGAACTTCTAGCTCTTTTTAGTGCGTATCCATAAGTATCATAAGAAAAATTAATTGATTTCGTTTCGTTAATATTCTTTATGCTACTAATATACCATGATGATGGAAAACCTCTTGTATCTGTATATGGTTGACCATAAGTTATTGTGTTCGAGCGTTCCTTGTCTTTAAAATAGTAGGTTCTTCCTAATTCATCTCTTAATGTGAAATCTTTGATAACTTCATCATAAGTCGTACAATATGGCATAGAAATAGATTCTGATTCAACCCCAATAGAATGGTTTATTGATATCTCTCTTTTTGGTTTTAAATATAATGTCTTGTCGTAGTTGTAGAAAAAACTCCCTGAGCCTCCAGGGTAATTGTACATAAATTTATCAGCCTCTCCATCTGCTATTCCATTACTTATATCATTAAAAATTGCGATATTTCCTATAGGAACATTAGGGATAGGGATTTCTGTCATTTTAAAAAAACCAGTTTTTGTTTCATCTTCATCAGCTAATCCTCTTATAGTTCTTGATACTGCTCCACCAGCATTTAAGGTCCAGCCTAAACCAACCCAACTTGCAATTTCTTCAACTTTTATTCCGTTTCCTCCTGTATATTTTAAATAAATTGGAACAGATAAATCTCCATCTTTAACTTCAAAAATAGGAATTGAAATATTTGTTGACCCAGTATAATTATTCACTTGGGTATTACCATACACATGGAATGCTGCTGCATTTGGTGATGGAGGAATGATTTTTGGTAATTCTTGTGCAGGCATAGTTGCACAAATAAGTATAGCAAGAATACTTAATACTAGTTTTTTCATAAAGCAAAATTTTTAATAATTAGTAAATAGCAATCTTTTATAAAAAAAGATATGATAAAGATAGTTATTTTTTTGAATAAAAAAAATTACAGAAAATGAAAGGGTTCTACTTCATAGTTTTCTCTGACTTATATAGCATAATAGCTCATTTTAATAGAAAATTCTAAAGATAGAAAGTGAAATTTACTTTGTCTAAAAAAATATCAGATCTTAAAAAAAACGTAGGTTTAATGTTTTTTGTTTACGTTTGTTTAAAAAATTTAAAGACTTGCTATTCATTTTAAACTGCATATTTTTATTAGGATTAATTCTTATTGTTAACCAAGACTTTAAGAATAGAGAAGTATCTATTCTATTATTTTTAGTAATAGGAATTGTTGGTGGTTATTTACATTACAAGACACAATATTTGAATGTTTTTTTATTGAGTCTATTAATAAATTTTAGCACGATACTAATTTTAGTATTTATACTATTAATATACACAAAGTTTGTGCTGAAAATGGAACTAAAAGAAACCATTGGTTTAGGAGATCTATTCTTTTTTATGGTATTGGCAATTAGTTTTCCAACGATCTCTTTTATGATGCTATTTTCAATGTCATTCGTTTTTTCTTTAATACTCTTTTTAGTGTTAAAAACAAAAATGAAGAATAAAACAGTACCTTTAGCTGGTTTACAAGCACTCTTTTTAGGACTAGTAATTTTAATAAACTTGCTATTTAATTTTGTGAATCTTTATGCTATTTAATGACAACAACCAAATTTAATATAGACACTTCTTTAACACAGATAATTAGTTCTGATATTGCTTTTCAATACAGGATTATACCTTTTCAACAAAACGAAGATAAAGCACTATTTAAAACAGATAATGTATCGATTGATACGCTTAAACAAGAATTGGAAATTGTTTTAGGGATGTCAATCCTTTTAGAAAAAGAAACATCTGCCAATATAGATCAATACTTATTAGTCAATTATAGAAAAAGAGAAATAAATACTTCCATTTCTTCTTTAAATTTTACAGATGATTTTTTAATGAATCTACTTTTTGAAGCAAAAGAAATTGGTAGTAGTGATATACATTTTGAAGCATTTGAAAAGAACTGTAGAGTACGATTTAGAATTGACGGAAAACTGATTGAGAAGTATGTAGTTTTGTTAAGTGAGTACCCAAAAATTGTGAACCGAATTAAGATTATGGCAAGTTTGGATATCTCAGAAAAAAGATTGCCTCAAGACGGAAGAATAAATCTAGCAACTGAGCAAGATGATTTTGATATTCGTGTGTCAAGTTTGCCAACTTTACACGGAGAAAAAATAGTATTACGTATTTTAACTAAAAATGGTTTAGTAGTTAACTTAGATGATTTAGGGTTTACACATCAAGAACTAGGAATCTATAAACAATCAGTTAAAAAACCAAATGGAATTGTTCTAATATCTGGACCTACAGGCTCAGGAAAAACAACGACATTGTATGCAACCTTAAAATTGTTGAACACAAAAGATACAAATATATTAACTATTGAAGATCCGATTGAATATACTTTAGAAGGCGTAAATCAAGTACAATTAAAAGAATCTATTGGATTGGATTTCGCAAGTACATTACGCACATTTTTACGTCAAGATCCAGACATTATTATGGTTGGAGAAATTAGAGATGCGAAGACAGCAAATATGGCAATTAGAGCAGCTTTGACAGGGCATTTAGTATTGTCTACAATTCACACCAATTCTGCTTGGGCAACCATTTCTAGACTGATAGATATGGGAATTCCTCCATTTTTAATAGCTAGTACTTTAAATGTTAGTGTAGCCCAAAGGTTGGTGAGAAAATTATGTGTAACTTGTAAAGAAGAACATTTAATTACAAAAAATGATTTTCCTTTAAGATATGAAATTCCAAAAGCATTAAAAAAGCAATTTAAAGCTAAAGGCTGCAACGAGTGTTATCATACAGGATATAAAGGCAGAAAAGCTATTTATGAAATCATCCCAATCAATAAAGAACTTATAGAAAATATTGAGGATAAAAAAATAGAAATTGAAGCCTATTTAAAAGAGAATAAAATTGCGACATTGAAAGATAATGCAATTTCATTAGTAGAGAAAGGCATTACATCAATTGAAGAAATTTATAGTTTTATAAATGAATAAAAAGCAAAAAACATATCTCCTTTTAACTTTAGTTATTATCGTTTGGAGTTTAATAGGCTATAACATTTACAGCTATTTAAACCCAACAGTTGAGAAACAAGAAATAGGTAATCAAGAGGTACATACAATTCTGACTGAACCATTACAGAAAGACACTTTAGTTATTTCTAGTTATAGAGATCCTTTTTTAGGCAGAATAATTACCAATAAAAGGAAGATTAAGAAACAAGAACCTGTTGTGGTTAACTTTCCTACTGTTATTTACCACGGATTGGTTAAAGGAAACAATACTAAATCATATATAATTAGTGTTCAAAATCAACAAGAAATTGTAAAGGTTGGTAAAGCTTTTTTAAATGTGAAATTGATCTCAGCCAATGCTAAAGAAATCACTGTAATGTATAAAGGTGTTAGAAAAATCATCAAATTACAAGATTAATGCTTTTGTTTTCTAAAATAAAAGCAAGCGCACTCCAAATGGTATTGGTGGTAGCAGTTATCATTGTAATTTTATTATTTGCTTTTATTTCTTTGATGTATTTTCAAAAGAGGGTAGCTTTAAAACATTCTAATTATACAGAAAGTATTTACTCCAATCATCAAGTATTTGAATATTTAAAGACAACTGATATCCCTTTTGGAAAAACAGATTCGATTACCTTGTTTTCAAACGAATCAATCTCATTAATTACTAAAAAACAATGGGGTATATTTGAATTGCTAGGAGTAGAAACTAAAAGAAATAAAGAACTCTTTAACCAAATCGCTTTAGTAGGAGAAAGTAATCTAAGGAGAAAAGCGTTGTACTTAAAAAACAACAACCAACAATTAATATTGGTTGGGAATACAACAATTACAGGTGATGTTGTATTACCTAGGTTAGGTGTAAATAGCGGGAATATTGGTGGTGTTTCTTATAATAAAGAAAAATTTATTTATGGAGAAATAGGGCAAAGTGAAACAGAAATTCCAGCAATTATAAACAAAAAAAATATTACATCATTTTTAAACTCTTACGCTAATGATACCATTGCTTTTTTTGATCTAAAGGAAGATATGACTTTGAATAATTCGTTTACTAAGAAAACACAAGTGTTTCAAAGAAATGGAGTAGTGGATATTGTAACTTCAAGCTTAATAGGAAATATCATTATAGAATCTGACACTTTAATTCGAGTGGATAGGTCAACTATATTAAAAAATGTTATTTTAATTGCTCCTCGAATAGAGATTTTAAAAGGTTTTAAAGGAAGTGTTCAAGCATTTGCTACAGAAAACATTTTAATTGAAGAGAATGTACAATTAGAATATCCTTCATCATTAGTATTATTTAATGATAAAGTTAATGGAAAGATTCATGTTTCAGAATCATCAACTGTTAAAGGGGTAATTAGTTATTTTTCTAATTCGCTAAAGTCAAATTACAATTCTCAAATTTTATTAGATACTAAATCTATTGTGCAAGGAGAGGTGTATTGTCAAGGTAATTTGGAGTTAAAAGGAGAAGTTACAGGATCTGTCTATACAAACTCTTTTATTGTACATCAACAAGGAGGTATTTATATCAATCATATATTTAACGGTGGTATAAATTCAGAAAAGTTACCTAAACAATATGCAGGTTTATTCTTTAGTAATTCATCAAAAAGCGTTGCTAAATGGTTAGACTAGAAAAAGCATATAAATTAAAAATAAAGGCTTCATCCATAACAGAAACTATTGTGGCAACAACTATTGTCATTATTGTTTTTGCAATAGTAACAGTTTCATTAAATAACGTCTTACGAAATAGAGTTGTAAATGACACTTCTTTTATTGAAAATAAAATCAACGAACTTATTTATAAAAATCAATATCAAAAGATAAAACTACCAGCTACATTTAATGAGGAAGATTGGATTATAAGTTTGAATAAAGAGCAAAATAAAAACATCAGTTATATTGTTATTGAAGCTACGCATGTTCAATTGAAAAAGAAAATTGTTAAAACAATCATTGATAATGAAAAATGAGAAAGTAAAAGCATTTACGCTAAGTGAGCTATTGGTTGTTTTAGTAATCTCTAGCATAGTTATTTCACTTACCTTTATTGTACTTGGTTTGGTTCAAAAACAAATAGCACAAATCCAACAAGGATATCAAGATCAGCAAGAAATAGTATTATTGAAACGAGTTTTGTTAAAAGATATAAATACACATGATGTGTTTTTTGAAGCTAAAGAGAATCGTTTGTTTTGTTATAGTTCTAAAGACACAATTCAATATTCGTTAGAGCCCAATTATATACTAAGAGAGAAAGATACCTTTAAGCTAAAACTAAAAGAAAAGCAATTTTTATTAGATAATCAAATTGTAAAAAAAGATTGGATTGATGCAATTCATTTAGAATTTGATCAATCGTTTACCGCTAAAAAAATATTCCTTTATAAAATAAAAGACGCAGCACATTATTTGAATCATTAAGCCATGGCATTTAAGTTAGATAAGACACCAGTAAAGAATCAAAACCAATCAAAATCTTTTGATGTTAATGCAATACTAAAAAAAGAAATAAATTTATTTGGAAGCTCATTTTCAAATAAAAAGAAGGAAGCATTCTATGTTGAATTAAGTGTGTTGTTAGATGCAGGATTAACTTTAAAAGACGGATTACAATTGTCGGTCGAAGAACAAAAAAAAGAAGCTGACAAAAAACTAATTTCATCTTTATTGAATCAGTTAATAGAAGGGAAAAGTTTTTCTGATGCTGTAAAAAAGCATAAAGAGTTTTCTGAATATGAGTATTACTCATTAAAAATTGGAGAAGAAACAGGAACGTTGCAAAAAATAACAAGTGAATTAGGTGTATTTTATAAAAGGAAGAATGAGCAAAAAAGAACAATAACAAGTGCATTGTCTTATCCAGTAGTTGTACTTCTTACCGCTTTTTTAGCAATTTTTTTTATGTTAAAGTTTGTTGTTCCAATGTTTGCAGATATCTTTAAGCAAAACAAAGTAGAATTGCCTTGGATCACTAATGTGATACTTTCCTTATCTGAAACGTTTCAAAAATATTATGTAGTTGGTATTGTTATCTTTATAGTTTTTTTAGTTTGGGTGAAACTAAATAAGAAGAAAGCATGGTATAAAAAAATAACCTCTTCAGTAATACTAAAAACACCTTTTATAGGTGAGTTTGTTAGAAAAGTTAGAATAGCTCAGTTTACTCAAGCTATAACATTATTAACAAGTGCTAAAATTCCTTTGTTAAACGGAATACAGTTGACAAAAAAAATGTTCAATTACTATCCATTACAAAAAGCACTGATACAAGTAGAAGATGATATTTTACAAGGAAAAAGTTTGTCACAAAGTATGCTACAACATAAGGTGTTTGATTCAAAAATGATTTCGCTTATAAAAGTGGCGGAAGAGACAAATCAAAATGAAACAATTTTCCAACGATTAACAGATCAGTATAATCAAGAAATTGATTACAAATCAAAAATGATTAGTTCTACTATTGAGCCTTTTATAATTTTATTTTTAGGAGGGATTGTAGCAGTAATCTTAATAGCAATGTACTTGCCTATGTTTAAATTGAGTACTGTTATTGGATAGGTTCTCTTAACTTTACTAGAAGTTAATTAAACACCAATTATTTTGAGGATTAATAAAAAAACACTACTTCTTTAGAGAGGTGGTGTAAATTGCTATGAAAAAGATAGGGGTTTACCTATCTTCTAGTCAAATATAGTAAAATTATTCTTCTATTAGTTTAAAGAAGCTTGAAAGTTTGATTTCTTTAGCTTCACAAATCTTTTCAATAGTTTCAATAGGGCTCACATAAGCCTTACTAGTAATAGTAAGGCTTTTTGTTGGTTAATAGTTTTATGTTGCTTTGTTGTAAATAGGTTTTAACTCTTACACTTACACTTTCTTTTCTTTAGTTTGATAGCTTCAGATTCTTTGTGTTCTGTTATTTTACTTTTACATCTTTTCTTTAAAGCTGTATGTGATTTTGAAGTGTGATAAATTTTGCTTTTACCACATACATATACAGTTTTATCAGCATTAGTAAAATTAGTAAATGAAATAAGTATTGCTATTAATATTATTTTTTTCATATTTACTTTATTTTTTTATTCTATCAAATTTAATAAAAAACACAAACAAGTACCTTAATATCAATATATTATTTTTTTTAATTTTTTCTTTTTTATTTCAAAAAATAAATTACATTTGAGCACTTTTTAGTAAGTAAAATGTTATATTTTTCTTATTTCGTAAATACTTATTCTTGGGAAGAAAATAAGTATTTAGCATTTTGGAAATGCGTCGAAAAAATTATGGTTTTTCCCAATTCTCTTATAAATATACACCAGTTTTCTAAACTACATGTTGTCTATTTAAATATAAGACAGTGATCTTTTATTTTAATAAGGTTATCTCTTATCAGAGCATTAGATGCTAGTTTGATACGTTAATTGTATAATTTTTTTAAAAAAGTAAATGAACACTAAATACACAGATTTAATAGAACAAACTTTCGATTTTCCTCAAGAAGAATTTCGTACAGAAAACAACAACTTATTTTTTCATAATATCGATTTAGCAAAGTTGGTTGAACAATACGGTACGCCTTTAAAATTCAGTTATTTACCAAAAGTATCTGAGAATATAAAAAGAGCTCAAAATTGGTTTCAATCTTCAATGAAAAAATACAATTATAAAGGAGATTATTTTTATAGTTATTGTACTAAAAGCTCGCATTTTAAATTTATTCTAGACGAAGCTTTAACAAATAATATTCATATAGAAACTTCGTCTGCCTTTGATTTAGATATTATTAAAAATCTAAAAGCAGAAGGAAAAATAAAAGACAATACTTATATTATTTGTAACGGATTTAAACGTAATCAATATATAGAAAATATTGGAGAGTTAATAAATTCTAACCACAAAAATTGTATACCGATTATTGATAATTATGAAGAGCTTTCGTTGCTTCAAGAACAAATTAAAATGAAGTTTAAAGTCGGAATTAGAATCGCATCCGAAGAAGATCCAAAATTTGAATTCTATACAAGTAGATTGGGAATTGGCTACAGAAATATTGTGTCTTTTTATGAAAGAGAGATAGTTGATAATCCGCAAGTAGAACTTAAAATGTTACACTTTTTTATCAATACAGGGATTAGAGATAATGCCTATTATTGGAACGAATTGTTAAAATGTATTAGTGTTTATATCAAGTTAAAAAAAGCTTGTCCAACGTTAGATAGTTTAAATATTGGTGGTGGGTTTCCGATAAAAAACTCGCTTGCATTTGAGTTTGATTATCAATACATGATTGATGAAATTATCAATCAAATAAACGAAGCGTGTAAAAATGCAGAAGTAGAAGTGCCAAATATTTTTACAGAATTTGGTAGCTTTACTGTTGGAGAAGCAGGTGGGGCAATTTTTGAAGTGTTGTATCAAAAGAAGCAAAATGATAGAGAACGTTGGAATATGATAAATTCATCATTTATTACAACATTGCCAGATTCTTGGGCAATTAATAAGCGGTTTATTATGTTGCCAATTAATAAATGGAACAGACAATATGAACGTGTTTTATTAGGTGGTTTAACCTGTGATAGCGATGATTATTACAACTCAGAACAACATATAAATGCTATTTATTTACCCATTTATGAAAAAGATAAACCATTGTATATTGGTTTTTTTAACACAGGCGCTTATCAAGAATCTATTGGTGGTTTTGGTGGATTGCAACATTGTTTAATTCCGCACCCAAAACACCTATTAATAAACAAAGACAGTAATGGAAACATTACATTCAAAGTATTTAAAGAACAACAAAAAAGTAAAGAATTATTATCAATATTAGGATATGAAAACTAGTAAAACGTACGCAGGAATCCCTGAAAATTATTCAAAAATAGAACAATCAAAAATTGTTTTAATTCCAGTTCCTTATGACGGAACAAGTACATGGCAAAAAGGTGCTGATAAAGGACCAGAAGCATTTTTAAATGCTTCAGAAAACATGGAATTGTATGACATAGAAACCGATTCTGAAGTTTACAAAGAAGGTGTTTATTTAGCAGATGCAATTACAGAAAACTCATCGCCAGAAGCGATGGTAAATGTGGTACATCAAACAACAAAACAGTATATCAATAAAAATAAATTTGTAACACTTTTTGGGGGAGAACATTCAGTTTCTATTGGTACAATTAGAGCATTTAATGAGTGTTTTGATAATTTATCTGTTTTGCATATTGATGCGCATGCAGATTTGCGTAAAGAATACGAAGGATCTTCTTGCAATCATGCTTGTGCAGTTTATGAAGCAAATCAAACTACAAATTTGGTGCAAGTTGGAATAAGAAGTATGGAAATTTCTGAAAAAAGAGTAATGAATTTAGACAAAGTTTTCTTTGCACACGATATGGTTGTAAATGAAGATTGGATGGAAGACGTGATTGATCAATTAACAAATAATGTGTTTATTACTTTTGATTTAGATGCATTAGATTCTTCTATAATGCCGTCAACAGGAACCCCAGAACCAGGTGGTTTATTTTATTATGAAACCTTAGAATTCTTAAAGAAAGTGTTCGAAGAAAAAAATGTTGTTGGTTTTGATATGGTTGAATTATGCCCAAATCCAACAGAAAAATCTTCAGATTTTTTAGCAGCAAAATTGTATTATAAAATGTTGAGCTACAAATTTGCATCAAATGATGATACTTATGATAGTGGTGATGAAACTGATAATATGAATCCATTTAGTAAATTATCAAAATTTAAAAATAATAATGATTTTTAGATTTTAGAAATGATTCAAAATATAGAAAACATAGAGCTACAATTTTTAACACTTGATGATTATAAAGCGTTAAAAACAGCAATGATTGAAGCGTATGTAACAATGCCAGATTCGTATTGGAAAGAATCGCAAATAAAAGCGTTAATTGATAAATTTCCAAAAGGACAGGTGGTTATTAAAATTAATGGAGAATTGGCAGGTTGCGCTTTATCTATTGTCGTAGATTATGATAGCTTTGATGATAAACATACGTATGAAGATATTACCGGAAAATACACTTTTGACACGCATAAAGAAGATGGAGATGTTTTATACGGAATAGATGTTTTTATCAAGGCAGAATACAGAGGTTTACGATTAGGAAGAAGATTGTATGATTACAGAAAGGAACTTGCTGAAAAGTTAAACTTAAGAGGAATTGCTTTTGGCGGAAGAATTCCGAATTACCATAAATTTGAAACAACTTTATCACCAAAAGAATATATAGAAAAAGTAAAACGCAAAGAAATTCACGATCCGGTTTTAAATTTTCAAATTTCAAATGATTTTCATCCCACAAAAATTTTAAATGGTTATTTAGAAGGTGATGAAAACTCTGGAGAATTTGCAGTTTTGCTAGAATGGGATAATATTTACTACAAGAAAAAATCTAAAAAAGCAGCGACTAAAAAAACGGTGGTACGCTTAGGATTAATTCAGTGGCAAATGCGTTTGTATAAAGATTTGGAAGAATTAATGCAACAAGCAGAATATTTTGTGGATGCAGTTTCTGCTTATCGTTCTGATTTTGCGCTGTTTCCAGAGTTTTTTAATGCGCCATTAATGGCAGATAACAATCATTTACCAGAATCGGAAGCAATTAGAGAATTGGCAAAATATACACCAAAAATTGTACAGAAATTTTCTGAGTTGGCAATTACCTACAACATTAATATTTTAACAGGTAGCATGCCAGAAATAAAAGATGGTTTGTTGTATAATGCTGGTTATATCTGTAAAAGAGATGGCTCTACTGAGCGTTATGAAAAATTACATGTAACTCCAGATGAAGCAAAAGTTTGGGGAATGCAAGGAGGAAATGAACTCAGAACCTTTGATACTGATTGTGGTAAAATCGGAGTTTTAATTTGTTACGATTCTGAGTTTCCAGAATTGAGTAGATTATTGGCCGATGAAGGCATGGATATTTTGTTTATTCCGTTTTTAACAGACACACAAAACGGTTATTCTAGAGTGCGTCATTGTGCACAAGCTAGAGCCATAGAAAACGAATGTTATGTAGCCATTGCTGGTAGTGTTGGCAATTTACCAAAAGTAAATAATATGGATATTCAATATGCACAATCAATGGTGTTTACTCCTTGTGATTTTTCGTTTCCAGCAAACGGAATAAAAGCAGAAGCAACCACAAATACAGAAATGATTTTAATTGCTGATGTTGATTTAGATTTATTAAAAGATTTAAACCAATTTGGTAGCGTACGAAATTTAAAAGATAGAAGAACAGACATCTTTGAAGTAAAAAAACTTAAGAAATAATAATTATTAAAATGAATAAACCAATTACAAATTTTATTGAAAAATATTTTTTGCATTTTAATGCGGCATCTTTGGTTGATGCGGCAAAAGGATATGAAGATCAATTAAATCAAGGCTCTAAAATGTTAGTTTCTTTAGCAGGAGCTATGAGTACAGCAGAATTAGGAAAGATTTTTGCAGAAATAATTCGTAAAGATAAAGTGCAAATTATTTCTTGTACAGGTGCAAACTTAGAAGAAGATGTTATGAATTTAGTAGCACATTCTCATTATAAGCGTGTTCCAAATTACAGAGATTTAACTCCGCAAGATGAATGGAATTTATTAGAAAAAGGGTTAAATAGAGTTACAGATACATGCATTCCAGAAGAAGAGGCATTTAGACGTTTGCAAAAACATATTGTAAAAATATGGAAAGATGCTGAAGCAAACAACGAACGCTTTTTTCCACATGAATTTATGTATAAATTATTATTATCAGGTGTTCTTGAAGAGTATTATGAAATTGATTTAAAGGATTCGTGGATGTACGCAGCAGCAGAAAAAAATCTACCAGTTATTGTTCCTGGTTGGGAAGATTCTACGATGGGAAACATCTTTGCATCCTATGTAATGAAAGGAGAATTAAAAGCAAGTACTGTAAAATCAGGAATTGAATATATGACGTTTTTGGCAGATTGGTACACGGATAATTCAGCAAACGGAATTGGGTTTTTTCAAATTGGTGGAGGAATTGCAGGAGATTTTCCAATATGTGTAGTACCAATGCTATATCAAGATATGGAAAGGCCAGAAACGCCATTTTGGAGTTATTTTTGTCAAATTTCTGATTCAACCACAAGTTATGGTTCGTATTCTGGAGCAGTACCTAATGAAAAAATAACTTGGGGTAAATTAGATATAGATACTCCTAAATTTATTATAGAAAGTGATGCGACTATTGTTGCACCGTTAATTTTTGCTTATTTATTAGAAATGTAAAAAAATGTTAGTTAGAACTGAGTAGAGTTGAAAATTCTTTTATATTTTTAGAAACACTTTTAACTTTTAAAGAGCTCAATAAGACGACATAAAATAGATTAAAATGAAACGAGTAATTGTAGACTATGCAAAACTTACTACTGATATATTAGATATGTTGGTAGAAAAATATCCTGACGGATATGATTATTCTGATGTGATTTCTTTTAAGAATGCTAAAGGAGAAACTATTAAAGCAGTAGAAGTAAATACAGAAGATACCGTATTTTTAGTGAAAATTAGTTCTAAATTAGAACAAACCATGGAAGATTATGCAGAAGATGAAGATTCTTTTGAAGAAGAAGATTTTGAATTGAATGATGATGTTAAAGAAAATTTTGATGATTTTTAAAACACATATAGTATGAATTCATTATTCCATTTATCGTTGCCATGTAAAGGAATAGAAAGTACGAAGAACTTTTATGTAAATATTCTTGGCGCAAATTTAGGTAGAAATACAAATCAATGGTTAGATATTGATTTGTACAACCATCAGATCACGTTTACAAAATCTGGAGATTTTAATTTTGTTTTTAAAAATTATAAATTTGAAGGCATCATTTTACCTTCTTTTCATTTTGGAGTTATTTTATCTAAAGAAACTTGGACGAATCTTTATCAAAAATTGATTTCTTCGAAAACGATTTATATTGAGAAAACATCATTTTTGAAAGAAAAAAACGGAGAACATGATTCGTTTTTTGTGAAAGATCCAAATGGATATATAGTAGAATTCAAGCATTTTACAAATATGGAAACTATGTTTTTACCTCTTCCTAAAATTAGTTGATGGCTTTTTAATACATTAAATTAAACCAGTGAAATTGTTTTCACTGGTTTTTTTGTTTTTACAACTTCCCTTTTCTTATTTTTAGCATCTATATTCTTCTAATGATAAAACGAATCTTACTTTTTCTGCTGATTTTCCTTATAAGTATTACAGGATATTATTTCTTTTCTGATGCGGAGATAGCAAACAACTCTAATGTAAAACAAGCGTCTAAAAGCAGAGATTCAGTGGTACATGTTACACCTATTTATGTAGATTTTTTATTTCCAGAGTTAACCAAAAATCAACAAGTAAATCATTTAAAATACAGTTTTTCTTATAGCGAAAAAGATGAACAAGCAGAATGGGTTGCGTATAAGTTATTTAAAAATTCAATAAATAATTCTGTTAAAAGGAAAAATAATTTTAGAGAAGATTTAGATGTTATAACAGGTTCAGCTACTTTAAAAGACTATAAAAATTCAGGTTTAGATCGAGGGCATTTAGCTCCTGCAAAAGCAATGTCATTTTCTAAACAAACAATGAGTGAAAGTTTTTACATGAGTAATATGAGTCCGCAAAAGCCATCATTTAACAGAGGAATTTGGAAGAAATTAGAAGAAAAAGTACGAAGTTGGATTTTGATTAGTGATTCTTTATATGTTGTAACAGGGCCAGTTTTAGAAAATCCTTTAGGAAAAATAGGAGAGAACCAAGTTACAGTTCCTAGGTATTATTATAAATCTATTATTCGGTTTAACAATAACAAATTATTTGGAATTGGGTTTCTACTAAAAAACGAAAAGTCGAATAAAAACGTAGCGTCTTTTAGCGTTTCTATTGATAGTATTGAAAAAGTTACAGGATTAGATTTTTTTTATCAACTAAATACTACTGTTCAAAATCAATTAGAACGCAATACAAATTATCAATATTTTCTACAAAAATAAAGCTCGTTAAAAAACGAGCTTTAAATTATGATTTAAGAAAGTGGTTTAAACTTCTTCTCCTTTTTGAATTTTCTGAGCAACTTCTTGCACTTTATCTAAAACTCGTAATAAGTTTCCGCTCCAAAGTTTGCTAATTTCTTCTTCTGTGTATCCTCTTTTTACCAACTCTAAAGTAACATTAAATGTTTCTGATGCATCGTTCCATCCGCTAACACCACCACCGCCATCAAAATCTGAACTGATTCCAACATGCTCAAGTCCCATTTTTTTAACTAAATAATCAATATGATCAACAAAGTCAGCAACATTTACTGGGTCAAATTGATCAGGGTTCTCAGCCATTTTATCTTTAGCTAATTTTCTAATTTTAATGTATTGCTCATAATAAGTTTCTTGCTCTTTTTCTTCCAACTTTCTTGCATCAGCTCTAGACATCATTTTAAATCCTTGCTCTTTTGCAATTTCTTCCATAAAAGAAGTTGATGCTTTATTATAAGCATTATTTTTTTCGGTATTTAAATAAGAACTAAACGCAACGGTTTGTACAACACCACCATTTTCTTTTATCCATCCTAATTGCTCATCATCTAAATTTCTACTGTGATTACATAATGCTCTAGCAGATGAATGAGATGCAATAATTGGTGCTTTTGTTAGCCGAATTATATCTTTCATAGAAGATTTTGATGGATGAGAAACATCAATCATAATTCCCCATTTATTCATTTCCTTTATTACTTCTTCTCCTAAAGAACTTACTCCGTCATGCAACCATTTGTCATCTTTTTCTCCTGTATTTGAATCACATAATTGACTATGACCATTATGAGATAAAGACATATATCTTGCTCCTAAATCGTAAAATTCTTTTACTCTTTTAATATCTTTTCCAATTGGATATCCGTTTTCGACACCAATCATTGCAACTTTTTTTCCTGAAGCATAAATTCTTCTTGCATCAGCAGAAGTAAGTGCTAATTCTATTTGATTTGGCGCAATTTCTTCGGTAAGTTTATGAATAGCTGCAAATTTAGAAATGGCATTTTTATACGCTTTGTCAAAGCCTTCATCTGTTAAATCTCCTTGACCAGTATAGACAATAAACCAAGAAACATCTAAACCACCTGCTATCATTTTTGGAAGATTTACTTGGTTTCCTAAATCTTGCGTGTAGTTTTTATCATCGGTAAAATTGTTGATGTTAATATCGTTGTGAGTATCTAAAGTCATTACTCTTTCATGAATACCTTTTGCTTTTGTTAATAATTCTGCAGCCATGGTTTTATCATTTTTTTTTGTTTCTGTTTTACAAGAAACTATTAATAGTAATGAAGCTACTAAAAGTTTTAAATTTTTCATTGAGAAGTTAATTTTGGTTATTTTAATTTAAAAATATGATAAATATAAAGATAAAAATTTGATATAGAAGTTTAAAAATTAGCTATTTAGAGGTTAAAAAACTAATCCTATAATTTAATCCAATATTTAAACTAGTACTATTTAAACTGCCACCTTTGGCTTTAACTTTACCAACAGAAGTTTTAAAACTTAATTTATTATTTAGTTGGTATTGAAATCCAATACTCGGTTTTAGTATTAAACCCTGTCCTGTACTAATATCTCCGCCACCGGCAGCACCAGCTAATAGTTGCGTAAAAAATTGAACTTTATTATTTAACAAAGGGTTTGACTGAAACCCAAAACCAACAATTCCTTCTGCATACGCACCAGCGTTTCCAAAATCTGCAAAAGAAGTATGACCCGCCAAATACATATTTTTACTTAAAAACAAATTTACTTGCAGTGCAATTTGGTATAAATTTTCTGTTGGTTGTAACATTCTTTGCGCATTAAAATACATTTCTTGTCCGATAGAAACTTCTATTCCTTTAAACTTAGAGGAATTATAATACGAATTATTTTGTTGTTTAATTCCTTGTTGATTTGCATAATATTTTAAACCAAAACCGAATGTAGAACTCGTAAAATGTTGATTTGGATTTAGTAAATATCCTTTATTGATTGATATATAAATATCATTAAATAATCTTTGTTCTAGAGAAATATCAGGATAAATTAAAAAGCCACCGCCAGAATCTAAACCACCGCCACCACCAGCTCCAATAGCAAATTTTGTCACAACATTAGTTCTGTTTTTATTCATAGAGAAATGATAACCAGCTCCAATGAACAGATCCATATACCCACCTTGAATTCCATAAAAAGCACCATCAGCTCTAAAATAAGCAAACCAATTTTCTGTAAAATAAGAAGCAATTTCAAATCCCGCTAAACGGATTGTTTTTCCTTTTAAAGAAGTGAAATCTGTTAATTGAGAATCGCCATAAGGATTTACATTATCTACATGTAGTTGTAACGAAATTCGTTTTGAAACTTGATTCCACTTTGTGTTTTTTAATTTTGCAGGAGCAAACGATTTTTCTCGATTTTTAAAAGTTGCATAATTATATGACAACGGAATTTGAATTCCTACTCTAAATTGATTACTAGTTATGTTTCCTTTGTCAAAAAAATTGATATAACTATACCCTAACGTTGTTAAGAATTTTTTGAATTGATATCCTAAATTTATGTGCGGTAAAATAAATGCACCGCCACCATCAGGAGCAGAAGCGCCTCCGCCGCCGCCAAAATGAAAACCTGTATCAAAAAATAAGTTTTTAGAAATATTTTTTTTGACCCCAAGATTAACTCCAAGTGTAAATAAACCACCACGTTGCCCATTTACTGAACCATAAAAACCTAAACCAGCATAGAAAGAATTATTAAGAAAAAGATTATAATGAATTCCGGTTAAACCCATATTTTCCTCTGGATTATTAAATTCATCATTGGGCATTTTTACAGAAATATAATCTAAATTGATAAAACCATTTTGGGTGAATTTAGCTGGAATGGTTTCTTTTTCTTGAGAAAAAAGAACTTGCGAATAAACACAAATCAATAAGGAAATAATTATTTTTTTCATTTGAATTAGCTGACTTTTGTTGGGTTTGCATAAATAGTCATTTTATTTGTTCTACTAAAACCAATTAAGCAAATTCCAAATTCTTTGGCATAATCTATTGCTAAACTAGAGCAAGCAGAAACTGCAACGATAATTCCGATTTTTGCAAAAAAGGCTTTTGAAACAATTTCATACGAAACTCTACCGCTTACTAACATGCAATATGCATTAGGTAATTTGTTTGTTTGAATCAAATCTCCGACAACTTTATCAACCGCATTATGCCTGCCAATATCTTCTTTTAAAGAAAGTATTTGGTAATTTTTATTAAAAATTGCTGCAGCATGACTTCCGCCAGTTTGTTTAAATGTATCTTGTAAAGAAGTCATTTTTGATGACATTTCTTTAATTTCATCCGAAGAAAATAATTGATTACTTTTTAAAGCTTTACCCTTTAATTCGATGTCATCTAGTTCTTGTTTTCCGCAGATTCCGCAAGAAGAAACCGATAATAATGTTCGTTTATTTAAGTAGCCTTTTCCTAATTTTTCTTTTGGGATATTGATGTTTATAATTGAAAATCCGTTAATTTTTTCTTCAACAATTTCGAAGTTTAGCGGTTCATCTTCTTTGTAAATATCTTCTGCAAACAACAAACCTCTTATCAACTCAAAATCATTTCCTGGAGTTCTCATTACAACCGTATAAGATTCGGAATTAATATTGATTTGCAAAGCAGCTTCAACTACAATTCCATCAGAAACTTTAGTACGTTTTTCGTTTGAAACTAAAATTCCATCATACTTGAAAAAGGGTTTATTTTTTAAGTTAAATTCGCTCAAAATCTACTGCTACAACTTTATATTCTGGCGTCATGGTTTCTTTGTCACCAACACTTCCAGTAATAATATTAATAAATACTTCTGGTTGATGAAAGGTAGTTCTTAAGATTCCACGTTTCACATTTTTAGAAAACTTAACCGGAATTTCTACACTTCCTCTATCAGAGAAAATACGAACAATTTCATGATCTTCAATTCCTTTTCTTATTGCATCTTTTGGATGCACTTCTAAAACATCTTTTGCTAGTATTTTTTGATTATCAGTTCTACGAGTCATTGTTCCAGAATTGTAATGTTCTAATTCTCTACCCGTAGTTAAAATAAAAGGAAACTTTTTTCCGTGGGATACAATTTCTGGAGATTCCTCAAAATCAAAATGATGGAAAGTACCAATTCCTTTTTTAAATGCTCCATCAATGTGCAACATTTTAGTATCTGTTCCATCTTCTTTTATTGGCCATTGCAATCCATTTTCTCCTAAACGATCCCAAGAAAGTCCTTTCATAAACGGAATTACATCTGCAATTTCTTTGATTACTTTTTCAGCATCATACGTTAATCCTGTTGGTTGATCGTATCCTAAACGACTCATTATATCAATTATAATTTGACCATCTGGTTTTGTGTTTCCAATAGGCTCAATTACTTTATTTACACGTTGCACTCTTCGTTCTCCGTTGGTAAACGTTCCATTCTTTTCAAAATAAGAAGAAGCTGGTAAAATAACATCAGCCATTTCTGTAGTGGCTGTCATAAATAATTCTTGCACAACAATTAAATCAACATTTTCAAATGCTTTGATGCTATGATTGGTGTTTGGATCTGTCATAATCGTATCTTCACCCATAATATACAAAGCTTTAATCTTACCATCTATTGCTGCATCTAGCATTTCTGGAATTTTTAAACCATTGGTAGTTGGCATTTTTTCAATTCCATATTTATCAGCATAATATTGTTGAATGTCTAATTTTGTTACATCTAAATAACCAGCACCTTGGTGTGGTTGAACGCCCATGTCTGCTGCGCCTTGCACATTATTTTGTCCACGAAGCGGATTTAATCCAACGCCGCTTCTACCAATATTTCCTGTCATCATTGCCAAATTAGAAAGCAACATTACTGTTTTACTTCCTTGAAAATGCTCTGTAACTCCGAGACCGTGAAATTCCATCGCTCTTTCTGCTTTTGCATAGGCACGAGCAGCTTTTTTAACCAACTCTTTATCAACTCCAGTTAAGACTGAAAGTTCATCCATATTTAAGTTTTCTACATGAGATTTGAATTCTTCGTATTTTTCAGTGTGAGATTCTATAAAATTAATATCAACCAAATTATCTTTTACAATATAATGTGCTAACATATTTAGAATTGCCACATTAGTTCCAGGCCTAATTTGCAAATGATAATCTGCCAATTCGGCAAGTTTTGTTTTGATAGGATCTACCACAATTGAGGTAACTCCTTTCATAAATGCTTGCTTAATTTTTGCTCCTGTTACTGGATGTCCTTTAATTGGATTTGCCCCAAACATAAAAATTGCATCGGCTTGTTTTAAATCTTCTACAGAATTTGTTGCTGCTCCAGTCCCAAAAGATTGTTGCATTCCCCAAGCAGTAGGAGCGTGGCAAACACGGGCACAACCATCTATATTGTTTGTTCCAACAGCTACACGAATCATTTTTTGCATTAAATAATTCTCTTCATTAGTTGCTCTTGAAGAAGAAATTCCACCAATTGAATCTGCTCCGTATTTATTTTTGATATCAATTAATCTAGTTGTGATAAAATCATAGGCCTCATCCCAAGTTACTTCTTCAAATTTTCCGTTTTTCTTAATCATCGGTTCACGTAAACGCTCTGGATGATTGTAAAATTCAAAAGCAAAACGCCCTTTTAAACAGGTATGACCTTCATTGACTTCTGCGGTTTCTGGCGCTTGAATTCCTTTGATTTTTCCATCAATTACTGATACTTCTAACTGACAACCAACACCGCAATACGTACACGTTGTTCTTACCGTTTTATCAGCAATTAAAGTTTTTGTTTCATATTTATCTGTCAATGCTTCTGTTGGGCAAGTTTGTACACAAGCTCCACAAGAAACACAAGCTGATTCGTCAAAAGATGTGTCAAATCCTTTGATAATATTGGTGGCAAAACCACGTCCAGACATTCCTAAAATCATTTCTCCTTGAATTTCTTCACAAGCTCTAACACAACGAAAACAATTGATACATTGCGATAAATCTGATTTTATGTATGGATGTGCTCTATCTTCTTCAATACCTAAATGTGTTGAACCTTCAGGATAACGAATATTCGGAATTCCAATTTGAGCAATGGTTTCTTGAAATGGTGTTGCTTTTTTATTTTCTGGCGGAAAAACTTTGTCTGAAGGATAATCTGTTAAAACCAACTCAACAATATTTTTACGAAGACGTTTCATTTTATCAGTATTATGATAAATGTACAAACCTTCTCCAACTGGCGTATGACAAGAAGCCATCGTTTTTGTGACACCATCTTTTTCTCTTGCAACTTCTACAGAACAAACTCTACATGAACCAAAATTTTCTAATCGATCATCTTGACACATGGTTGGTATTGCATCTTTGTTGCTTTCAATTCTTCTTACAAACTCTAAAATGGTTTCTCCAGAATTGAACTCGTATGCGATATTATTTATAAATGCTTTCATAATTGTATTGTTACACTAAGATTCACGAAGAACCTCAGAGGTACACAAAGTTTTTATAATATAAACCTTCTGATACCTTCTTTTAATAATTTAACATTGAAATTTAATAATAATCCTAATTTATAGTTTCCTAATTTCATATAGGTTAATATTTGTGCTGTATGAACATCTGTTAAAAACTCAACAGTCTTAAGTTCTATAACTACTTTTTCTCTATTAACAAATCTATTCGATAACCATGATCTAATTTTATTTCTTTGTACACAATTGGTAAGGCTTTTTCTTTTTCAACTGTTAAACCTTCCTTTTTTAATTCATAATACAAACATTCTTGATGCGCTGATTCTAAAAGACCTGGGCCAAGCTGTTTATGAACTTCAATTCTTTACCTAATATTATTTTTTGATATTTCATTTTCTGACATTTTCTTTTTCTTTGTGAGTCTTGGTATTTCTTTGAGCAACTTTGTGAAACTTTTTTTAATTGTTAGTGAAATATCCTTTTAATTCATCTTGAAAATACTGTAAAGCATTTTTTACTGGTAATGGAATCCCACCGCCCAAAGCACATAAAGAACCAATTTCTAAGGTTTCTAATAAATCATCAAACAATTCACGATTAATTTTATAATCAGAAGTTTGAGCTTTTTGAAGCATTTCCATTCCTCTATGTGAACCAATTCTACACGGATAACATTTTCCACAAGATTCATCCGCAGTAAATTCCATTAAATGTTCTAAGAATTTTACCATTGGAAAATCTATCGGGATAGAAACAAAACTTGCGTGACCTAATAAAAAACCGTTTGTGTTTAACGATTCAAAATCTAAGGTCAACTCTTTAATTTTATGCATCGGTACAATTCCTCCTAATGGACCACCAATTTGTAATGCTTTTATTGTTGATTTAAATCCGCCACCAAACTCATCAAAAATGGTTTGTAAAGGTGTTCCCATTTCTATTTCATACATTCCTGGCGTATTGAAAAAACTATCTAACGAAACTAATTTTGTTCCGGTTGATTGTCCTTTTCCTAAAGCAGCATAAGCTTCTCCACCATTTTCTAGAATCCAATGAATATTAGCAAAAGTTTCTACATTGCTTAATACGGTTGGTTTTCCGTACAATCCATATTGTGCAGGATAAGGCGGGCGAACACGAACTTCTGGGCGTAAACCTTCGATAGAACTTAATAAAGCGGTTTCTTCTCCACAAACATAAGAACCTTGTCCACGTATGATTTTGAATTTAAAATTCTGTATTAAATTTTTTGATTTAATTTCTTCAATTGCATCATTTACAATTCTGATAGAATCTGGATATTCTCCACGAATGTATAAAACACCAGTATCTGCGCCAACTGTTAAGCCAGCAATGTACATTCCAAACAATACTTTGTGTGGTTGATGTTCCATTAAATACATATCCGAATAAGCGCCAGGATCTCCTTCATCTGCATTACAAACAATGTATTTTTGTTTATTGTTTTCTTTGATAACTGCATCAAGTTTAAACCAAAAAGGAAAACCTGCGCCACCACGACCTCTTAAATTAGAGGTTTTTATTTGTTGAATTACATTTTGAGGATTGTCTTTATGCTTTTCTGCTAATTGATAAAAAGAAGTAATATTATCAATTTTTGAAGTTAAAATAGGAGTTGTATTTGCTGCTACTTTATATTCATTTTCTTGATAATTTTTATTTAAAATGATGCTGTCAATACTTTCTTTTGAAGAAGCATTATACGTTTTGTCATCATACATAAACGCATTATTTGTATGACAACGACCAACACAAGCAGCATGACCAATTTCACCAGAATTAAAATGCATTTCTAAATTTTTGTTTAAACTGCTTTGAGATCGAGCCACCATACAAGCAGTTCCAGAACAAACATGCACTTTTTTGTTTTTGTTTTCTTCTCTCGTAAAATCATAAAAAGTACTGGTTCCTAAAACAACAGAATCATCAATCATAAAATTTTTCGCAAGGTTTTGAAGTTCCTCTTTTGAATTTTCTTTTTGTGATGCGGTTGCTATATTTTCAAATAGATTTTCTTTTAATTCTTTTCTAGATGATAATGTTCTAATATTTTTATTTGCCATGCTTCGTTTTATAAAAGTCTAAATTTAATAAAATATTATAACTAAGAATACAACTAGAAGGTTTTTATAAGTAGAATATAGAAAATAAAAAAGCCTTGAATAAAATTCAAGGCTTTCAGTATGTTTTATACCCCTAAAAATAAAACATACCGTTTGTTGTAAATTATGATGAACATAATATAACTGTTGCAAATATAACGATTAAACTATCCTAATATTTGTAGTTGGCTTATTTTGGATTAAATGAGATTTTTTTTTTAATGAAATATTGTTAAAAAACCTGTGAACAAATCAACACTTTTAAATCGCCATTATAAACAGTAGTAAAAAATAAATAGTAAGAGCCACCATCTTTTATTTTTGTTTTTTTTCTTATTTGAGCAACAGTTTCAGGAAAATTTCTAGTAGTTATATTTGCTTTGTTTTCGGTCAAGTATTTTTTAATTTCTTTTTTCTTGTACTGACAACTATTTTCTAGTAAAAAAGTTCTACCTGGAAATTCAATAAGGTTATTTGAAGTATATAAATGAGAATGTGGATGCAATTTTTCTATATTTAATTGTACACTTATTTCGTTAAATCCACCAGATTTTAAAATGGCAGCATTTGGTTCGTAGATATATTTTTTAGGTTCTGAATAATTTGATTCTGAGTTGTTAATATGCTTAAAATCAAAATATTGATTATTTTTTTTATGAATATTAATAGTTTTTATTTGAATGTTGTCTTTGTAATCTTTCTCTAAAATAAAGAGTAATTCCTTTACTTCGTTTGTTACAGCAACTACATGAATTTCTTTTACAAAATTTAATTCTTCTATGGTTTTTGAAATATCTAAAATTGGTGAATTCTTTATAAGAATATATTTAGATTTAGAAAATAAAAACTCTAAATTTTCTGGAACATTTGGTAAACAATCTTTTAATAAGAAGACTTTATTGTTGGCAAAATCTCTTCGAGATGGATCAATATAAATCCAATCATATTTTTCTGAAGTACTTTTTAAAAAGGCAACTCCATCTCCAGAAATGAGTTGAATATTGTTCGCTTTTAATTGTTGATAATTGTTATTAACAATTGTTGATAAGTTTGCATCTAGTTCACAATGAGTTACTTTGTTGATTTTTTTAGAAAAATAGTAGGCATCAATACCAAAACCTCCAGTAATGTCTATCACTGAACTCCCTGTAATTAGTGATGATTTATACATCGCGGTAATTTCTGATGAAGTTTGTTCTATATTAACTTTTGCTGGATAATAGATGTTTTTTGTTTTGAACCAAGTTGGTAGTTTTTTCTCGCTTTTTTGTTTAGAAATGATTTGTGTTGCCAATTCTTGAGCAGAAACAGAATTAAAAGGGCTTCCTTTAAATAACAATTTAGAAATATCTGTATGTAAATAATCAGAAATAAATTGCTGAACCTTTGGATGTAATATAGTTGAATTCAAAAAAACTTCTTTAAAAATCTTTTGTTAGTGACTTAACGATTTTATTATCAGCTAAAAACTCTTTTAAAATTACTTTTAAGGCTGTGTAAAGAGGCACAGCAGTAATCATTCCTACAACTCCAAATAATAATCCACCAATAATAATAATTAAGAAAATTTCTAATGGATGTGATTTTGTAGTTTTAGAAAATATAAATGGTTGACTAAAGAAATTATCTATTATTTGTGCAATTAAATAACCAATCATTACATACATAGTTGTTGGTAAAATTTCTGTTTGAAAATCTTGTCCTAGATTACTTGTCATAGATAATAAGAACATTATTACAGCACCAATTATTGGTCCGATGTATGGAATTAAATTTAGCAACGCACACAAAAATGCAATTACAACGGCATTGTTAATTCCGAAAATTAAAAGCGTAATTGTGTACAATACAAACAATATTGTTATTTGTAAAACCAATCCAATAAAGTATCTAGATAATAAATTGTTAATGATTTCTGTTGATTTAGAAAACTTGTTTTCACTTTTATTTGGTAAAATAGTTAGTATTGCATTCATTAATAATTTACTGTCTTTCATAAAGAAAAATGAAATGAATAGTACAGAAAATAAACCAACACTTAAAGATCCTAATGCACTTACAACAGAATTTAATAAATTTGGAATTGCTTGAAACCCAGATAAAAAATCAACATTTTTTAATTCGGATAATAGATTAATGTTTTTTGTTGCAAAATAATTATTTACCTGATTGATAACATCTTGTAAATTTTGTTGTAATTTATCTGTTTGTAAAAGCGATAAACTTTCACCTTGCTCAATAACTAATGGGATAAACATTCTAATAATTCCTACAAGAAAACTAACTAGAATCACCATGGTTGTAATAACAGCTATTGTATTAGGAAATTTTAATCTACGTTTTAAAAACCGAATTATTGGTCTAGCAATTAATGATATAACGGCAGCAACAATTACATACACAATTACAGATTGAATTAAATATAAGAAATAAAGTAGTAGTGTTATTCCTAAAATAATTGCTACTGCTCTTAATATTCCGTTTGTAATATTTTTTGAATCCATCCTATAAATATACTGTTTAATTATACCCTTTTACATCTCCCATACTCAACTTACGTCCGCCAGAAAACGCATGATTTTTAGGTAATAATGTTCCAGATTTTGTTGTAATCCAATCTTCCCAAGTTGCAGGAACTTGATTCATTTTCATGCTTGGAACAGTCATTAAAAATTGTATTGGAAAATATGTGTCATTTAAAACCCAGATATAAGAATCTCCTGGAGTTGATCCACCAATTGTATATGTTACTTTTAAAGCATCTTTTCCATCAATATTTACAATATTTCTAATAATTCCAGGTTCAAAAAGTTTATGAGGTGCAACTAACCAAAAACTATCATTATTAAACATTGATTCAGCTCTTTTGATCAACTTTTCTTTGCTTTCTGAAATTTGTTTATTGTTAATAAAAACGATGCTATTTTCTAAATTATTTGGATGTAAAATAACTTTATTTTTATCCCAATTTACCGCTACAATGTGTTCTTGTTTATCCCATTTATATTGACGCCTTCCACCAAAACTCCATTCTATATAACGTGTTTTTTTGTAAGCTTCATGTTTTATGTTTTTTAGAATTTTATGTGCTAAAGCATCTGCTTTTGGATTAGATGCTTTTACTTCTCCCATTCCAATTTCAACCCCAAATAAATCAATTACATGTTTTGTTGGTAATTGAAATCCCGCTTCCGTTTGTTTCCAATCACTCCATGAAGCTTCTAATCCGCCAATCGGAATGATGTCTGCCCACATTTTATAACTTGTCGGGAATCCGTCTTCATTTAAAATCCATAAATAAGAATCTCCAGGAGTAGATCCGCCAGTTGTATATGTTATTAAAAGAGCATCTTGGTTGTTGTGCGTTACAATTCTTCTTTCTACTCCGGGATCAAAAATTTTAAAAGGAGCTACCAACCAAAAATTATCATTGTTAAAAAAATCGGTTGCTTGTTGAATTATCTCTTGTTGGTTTGTTTCATTTGATTCGAGAACTTTCGAATTTTCAGCATTTTTAGTATCAAGCTGAACTTTGTTTTCATCCCAAGAAACAAGTACTGTGTTTTCAGATTTATTCCAGGTATAAAAATGTTCTCCTCTAAAACTCCATTCTAAAACTTCTGTATTTTTATACGCTTCATAATTTAAAGCGGTTAACATTTTAGTTGCTAACGCTTCTGCTTCTTTCCCTTCAACACCAACAGGCAAAGTTTCATTGTTTTTATAATAAAAAATGGCAATTACTATTGCTAGGATTGCCAAAATTATTCCGAGTATTTTTAAAGCTTTTTTCATGAATAAGTTCATTCGTTTGGTTAACGCAGCTAATTTACCTTATTTATTTTTATTATAATAATCTAAAATGTGTGTTGGAATTTCCATTTTTTGAGGTAAACCTTCATCCGAAATTGGATATTCTGTAACTTGTTTAATTGGTACAATTCCTGCCCAAATTGGTAATTCATAATCTTCAGGTTCATCTGCAACACCAACATCTCTAACTTTTGCAGAAGCGGTTTCTATGGTCATTTCTACAACTATGGTTCTATCTAATTCTTTTTGATACATTGGTCTTAATGAATCCCAGTGATTTGGTACCATTTGATCTACAATCCAACCTAGAATCTCCGTTTTTTCTGCATCATTTTTAATCTCTTTTAAACTCCCGAAAAGTGTTACCGATCTGTAATTTACAGAATGATGTAATCCAGAACGCGCTAAAACCAATCCGTCTAAATGCATCACCGTTATTGATGTTTCTTTGCTTTCTAAGATAGAAAGTAACATTCTGTTTGCTGTAGAACCATGAATGTAAATTTTGTCTTTTCTTCTTGTATATGCCATCGGAATTGTAATGGGTTTTCCATCATAGATGTAGCCAACATAACATAAAAACCCTGCGTCTAAAATAGTGTTGATTTTTTCAACATCATAAGTTGCTCTATTTTGTCCACGTTTAACTCTGTTCAATTTTGACTTTTCGTATTCTTTCATTATTGTAATTTTTTTGAGAAAACGATATTTTCATATTCTTTACCATTGACGATAAAATTTAAAACTCCAACATTTTCAAAACCATTTCTTTCATAAAATCTTATGGCTCTATCGTTTTTTACATAAACGGAAAGCCATAAGATTTCAAATTCTAATTCTTTAACTGTTTTTACGGTGAAATCAAGTAGTTTTTGCCCAACTTTTAACGGAATGAAATCATCTAAAATGTAAATCCTTTCTAAACAACAAACTTTAGTTGAAATAATATTTTCATTGGTAGAATTCAGCACTAATTTGGTAAATCCAATTGGAAATCCATCAGAATAAAGGAGATAAAAAAGAATGTTTGGATTGTTTAATTCTTCTTTGGTTTTTGAAATAGAAAACGTTGCATCACTATATTTTAATAAATCTTTTTTATCATCTATAAAATGTGCGTGAGATTCTGAATAGGTAACTCTTCCTAGCAACGCTAAAACTTCAACGTCTGTTTGGTTTGCAATTCTGATCTCAATCATTTTTCTGTTTTATAATATTTAGACTTTATAAATAACGTTCTTTAATAATATTAATGTGCCAAACACTGTGGCCTAATAAAATATAAGCGCAAGCTCTAGCAGAAACTGGAGAGTCACTTGCCGTTCCTAAATTCTTTAAATTTTCATCAGAAATACTGCTGATTAAATTAAGAGAATACATTCTTGTTACTGAAAATTCTTCCAATAAATCTTCTATCGACTTGTTGTTTGCTTCTGATGGCTCAACGTAAATATCTTGGTTATATCCTGTTAAAGGTGCTGTGTCTTTTCTTGCGATTCTCAATAATCGATACATAAAAATGCGTTCGGTATCAATAATATGCTGCAATAATTCTTTAATAGTCCATTTTTCTGGCTGATAACGATATACTAATTTTTCTTTTGGGATTGATAAAAAGAAATCAATGACCATTTTTTTATCGTCTTCAAAACCAGTTTTTAAATCGGTGTTGTCAGAGATTACATCAATATATCTTGAATAATATTCATTGTATTCTGTCGGTTGTAATTCTTGTTTTATCATGGTATTTTTTTATAGTTTCAAAATTGCAGATTTACAAAGACATATCAAAAGTATTTTTTGATTATTAATTTTCATTTGGAAAAATCTTTCTAAATTTTTTAGGCAATTCTTTTGTAATCGAGATTTTTTCTTGCGTAAATGGATGTGTAAATTCTAAGGATGAAGCGTGTAAATACAAGCCTTTTCCATTTAAAATAAATTCAGAATTTCCGTATTCTTTATCTCCTAATAGTTGATTTTCAATTTCGGATAAATGAATTCTTAATTGATGTTTTCTACCTGTTTTTGGTGATAACTTTACCAAGTTTAAATATTCAAATCGTTTTGATGTAACAGTTTCTAGAACTTCGAAAATAGTTTCTGATTCTTTGTTTTCAATAGGAATGTTAATACTTCTAGAAGATTTTATTTTACCAATACAAATGGCATGATATGTTTTTTGAATTTCCTTGTTTTCAAACAACTTGCTCAATATTTGTATTGATGAGCTTGTTTTTCCAATTAACAAAACCCCAGAAGTTGGATAATCTAATCGATGGATTGGTTGCGGTTTTACGGCGTCAATTTGAGCGCTTTTTTTAAGGTTTTGTGTCAATGCATTTGCAATGGTTACAAATTTGTTTCCGCTCACTAAAATTCCTGCCGGTTTGTAAATAATTGCGAAATAATCATCTTCAAATAATACTTCTAAAGAAAGTTGTAATCGTTTAAACTCAGTTGCATTCTCGTCAGAAAATAATTCAATAGTTTCTCCGCCATGGATAAAAAGCGCAGTAGAAGCAAGGTTACTATTTACAAACAGAAGTCCTTTTTTTATGGCTTTTTTAATTCCAGATTTAGTCGGAATGGTGTTGAAAATTCCAACTGCATATTCTTGTAAACGGATTGGTTGTTCGAGGGCAATTGCAATATGAGTTTCTGTTAATTGCATTATTTATTTTGATGTCAGGTTGAGCGGAGTCGAAACCTAATGTAAATTAACCTCTCGCAAGCTACGCTTTTATCTTCAAATTAAAATATATTTCAATTCTCAATAATGCTCGAGGAGACAATATGTAATTAAAATTATTTAGCAAACAACTGCCTCATGTCTTTAAAAGCTTTAAACTCTAATGCATTGTTTTCTGGATCGGTAAAAAACATCGTTGCTTGTTCTCCAACTTTTCCTTTAAAACGAATTGTTGGTTCAATAACAAATTGAGTGTTATCTGCTTTTAATCTTTTTGATAAACCTTGCCAACCTTCCCAAGTTAAAACCACTCCAAAATGCGGAACAGGAATGTCGTGTTCATCAACAGGATTAGTAATATATTCTTCATTGTAAATTCCATCTTTTTGATGAATGACCAATTGATGTCCGAAGAAATTAAAATCTACCCAATACTCAGAACTTCTTCCTTCAGTACATTGCAATACATCTCTGTAAAATGCTCTACATTTTTCTAAATTTGTAACTGGGATAGCTAAGTGAAATGGTTGAATCATTGTTTTAGTATTAAAGGATCAAAGGTTTTTGTTGTCAGTTCGAGTGTCACGCCCAAGCGTGATGTATCGAGAACATTTACTAACTTTAAAAGCATATTGTTAAGAATTCTCGATTGTGCTCGAACAGATAATTATAATTGTTCACTGAATTAAAACCCAACAGCAGCATCATCTCCACGAGGATCTGCGCCTCCTTCTAATTTTCCGTTTGGCAATACTAAAATGGCATCAACTCTACCAATAATTAACGAGTTTCTTTCTACTATTTCGTATCCAAGTTTCTTTAAATTTGCTTTGGTAATGCTATCAAAACCGTTTGGTTCCATTCTAATATTATCTGGCATCCATTGATGATGAAAACGTGCTTTGTTTACAGATTCTTGCATTCCCATATCATATTCAACTACATTTAAAATATTCTGTAATACTGAAGTAATAATTGTTGATCCTCCAGGAGTTCCAACCACCATTTTTAATTTCCCATCTTTTTCTACAATTGTTGGCGCCATAGAACTCAACATTCTTTTTTCTGGAGCAATTGCATTTGCAGCAGAACCTAATAAACCATACACATTTGGTACGCCAGGTTTTGCACTAAAATCATCCATTTCGTTATTTAAGAAAAACCCTGCACCTTTTACAAAAACCTTAGAACCATAACCTGTATTTAAGGTTGTAGTAACAGAAACCGAGTTTCCAAATTGATCTACAATAGAATAATGTGTTGTTTCATTACTTTCATAACCTAATATTTTTCCGTGAGAAACATCCGAAGATTTTGTTGCTTTATCCCAAGAAAAAGTACTCATTCTTTTGGCAATATATTTTGTATCTGTTAAACTATCAATAGGTACATTTACAAAATCCATATCGCCTAAATAATGTGCTCTATCTGCGTACGATCTTCTTTCTGCTTCGGTAAGTAACTGAATGTATTTTGTGGAGTTGTGCTCTATTTTAGATAAATCATACGGCTCAATAGATTTTAAAATTTGTGCTAAACAAATTCCGCCACTAGCAGGCAACGTCATAGAAATTATTTTATATCCTTTGTAATCAAATTCTATTGGTTTACGCCAAATAGCTTTGTATTTTTCTAAATCTTCGTGCGTTATAATTCCGCCTAATTCTTTTACATAATTTACAATTAAATCAGCAGTTTTTCCTTTGTAAAAACCATCTCTACCATTATCTTTAATCCGTTCTAAGGTCTGTGCAAACTCTTCTAACTTTACAACATCGCCTTCTTTCCATTCACCTTCATATGCAATTTTATAATTATTAGCTTTTTGAAATCTTTTTCGAGTTCTGTTTAAAGATCTCGCTTGATTTTCAGTTATTTTATAACCATTCCTTGCTAAATCAATTGCAGGTTGCACTAAATCTTTAAAAGGTAAACTTCCATATTTTTCATATACTTCTACAATTCCTGCAACAGAACCTGGAACACCAGAAGAATATACTCCAAAACTACTTTTACCAGGAATTACATTTCCTTTTTCATCTAAATACATGTCCTTGTCTGATAATAAAGGCGCTTTTTCTCTAAAATCTAAAGCTCCAGTATTTCCTTTGTTGTCTCTGTGTACCATAAATCCACCACCACCAATATTTCCAGCTTGCGGATACACAACCGCCAATGCTAATTGAGTTGCAATCATTGCATCATAAGCGTTACCACCTTTTTTTAAAATGTCAGATCCTACTTGAGAAGCTTCTATACGAGCAGAAACTACCATTGCTTTTTCTGCAATTAATCCGACTACTTTAGAATCTTCTTTTGTTGTTGTACAATTTGCGAATAGGATTGTAATGAATAGAATTGAAAGTGATTTTTTCATGATGTCTTGTTAAGTTCTTTTAGTTTTTGGTGTGAAAAGATACGCAAATCTTCGAAAAAGATCAAGAAATCTTCCTCAAATTCTTTGTGTAAGTTTTGTAAATCTTCTACAGCCAAGTGCATTTGTGATTGCAGATTAGTTCTCTTGTTCATTCCGTTGAGTACTTTTTCGATTCCTTCAATGTATTGATAATTGTACAACCAATTATAATCAATCATAAATGGTAATAAATGCTGTGTTTTTTTTGGAAGCATTTCAAAATTATCTTGCAAAAGTGTATAAACAGATTGCACAAAATTTTCAAGTGAAATATCAGAATACAACTGCCAGTTTTTTGCCAAATAATGATCGTAAAAAATATCGATAATTACACCTTTGTAATGTCTGTATCTTGGATGCAATCTGCGTTTGCTTTTGCGTACAATTTTATGTGCATCGGTAAAGGTGTCTATTTCTCGGTGGAATAAAATTCCTTTTTGAATCTCTGGATGAAAATGCGTAAAATTATTTCCAGGAATATGATCTGCAATAAAATTACCAATTAAAATATTGGTATTGTCATCTGATAAATATAAATGTGCAAGAAAATTCAAGAAAGTGTTGTTTTGGAAGTTAAATGTAAACAAAAAACCACAACTTTTAGTTGTGGTTTAAAATAGTATTTGTGAGATTGCCACGAACTTTACAAGTTCTCGCAATGACATTTTGGTAGTTGAGCGAAGTCGAAACTAGCTATTCAACATCACTGGCATTACCAACATGGTAACTTGTTCTCCTTCGTCTGTTCCGTCAATAGGTGTTAAGATTCCGGCTCTGTTAGGTAAAGACATTTCAATTAAAACATCGTTAGAGTTTAAGTTGTTTAACATTTCGCTTAAAAAACGAGAGTTAAATCCTATTTGCATATCATCTCCAAGATAATCACAACTTAAACGTTCGTCCGCTTTGTTTGCATAATCTAAATCTTCTGCAGAAATGTTTAATTCTGTTCCTGCCATTTTTAATCTGATTTGATGTGTTGTTTTGCTTGAGAAAATAGACACACGTTTTACAGAGTTTAAAAATGAAGCTCTATCAACTGTTAATTTATTTGGATTCTCTTTTGGTATTACCGCTTCGTAATTTGGATATTTTCCATCAATTAAACGACAAACCAATACAAAATTGTCAAAAGTAAATTTCGCATTTGAGTTGTTGTATTCTATAGAAACATCGCTATCAGAACCATTTAAAATTCCTTTTAATAAGTTCAACGGTTTTTTTGGCATAATGAATTCTGCACTTTCATTTGCAGTAACATCAGTACGTGTATATTTTACTAGTTTGTGTGCATCTGTTGCAACAAAAGTTAAACTTTCTGGACTAAACTGAAAGAAAACTCCGCTCATTACCGGACGTAAATCATCGTTTCCAGCAGCAAAAATTGTTTTTGAAATGGCGTTTGCTAAAATAGCAGACGGAATTACAGTAGTACTTGGCGCAGCTAAAGTAACTGCTTTTGGGAATTCTTCTCCTCCAAAAAATGCCATGTCGTATTTTCCTTGATCAGAACTAATTTCAATAGCACTTTCTCCTTCGGTTTTAAATGTTAAAGGCTGATCTGGAAATGTTTTTAAAGTATCTAATAACAAACGTGCAGAAACAGCAATAGAACCTTTAGAATCTGATTCTACTTCTACAACAGCACTCATCGTGGTTTCTAAATCTGATGCAGAAACTTTTAATTCGTTTTTTGATAATTCGAATAAGAAATTATCTAAAATTGGTAATGTATTGTTACTGTTTATTACGCCTCCAAGAACTTGAAGTTGTTTTAATAATTGCGAGCTTGATACTATAAATTTCATTGATTTATTTTTTAAAATGGTCTTTTTTATTGATTTCCTCTTACTGAGGAGGTTAAAAAAAGAGAATTACAAATATATTCTAAATAAGTGATTTTAAAAATAAATTTATCAACAGTTTTTAAGATGAACACAAACGGTTAAGAGAAAAGAATTGAGACCGCTTCGCTGTCAGATTTTAGATTTTCCTTTTTGTGATTCTAATTTTTCTATTGAATGATTTTTGTTTAGTTACAATCAAGTCTTGTTTCTTTAAATTGTTGATAAAAAACTACTTGTCAGTTCAAGTGATTTCAATGAGTAATTGAAATTGTATCGAGAACATCTTACGCCCAAAGATATCTCAATATTAATTTGATTTTCCCTGTCGGACATCAAATTCGCTCGATATGATATTTTCCATTAAAATTTATATTGATTGTTATAATTATGTTAATGCTTTTTTAAGAATTAGAAGCGATACATATAAATACTATATTTGTTTTGACTACTTTTTTGTAAGAAAAGTTGTTAAATGTCTCCTCGAGCGCAGTCGAGAGGTTTATCTTTAGGTCTCGACTGCGCTCGACCTGACATTTTTTATACATTATTATATGAAAAAAAGAATTCTTATTCTATTTCCTTTTTTGTTTTTGTTTATATCAATTCACGCTCAAAAACCACAAAAATTATCTTCAAATCAGATGTATGAAAAGATACAGAAATTAAATTTTTTAGGATCTGCATTATACATTGCTGCGCATCCAGATGATGAAAACACACGGTTAATCTCATATTTGGCAAATCACGAAAAAGCTAGAACAGGGTATTTGTCTTTAACTCGTGGCGATGGCGGTCAGAATTTAATTGGTTCAGAAATAAGAGAATTATTAGGTTTGATAAGAACCCAAGAATTATTAGCAGCTAGAAGAATTGATGGTGGCGAACAATTGTTTACAAGAGCAAATGATTTTGGATATTCTAAGCATCCAAAAGAAACATTAGAATTTTGGGAAAAAGACAAAGTGTTAAGCGATGTTGTTTGGGCAATTAGAACTTTTAAACCTGATGTAATTATCAACAGATTTAATCATAGAACTCCAGGGACAACGCATGGTCATCACACAACTTCTGCAATGTTAAGTGTAGCAGCTTTTGATTTAGCGAACGATGCAACAAAATATACAAGTCAGTTAAAAGATACAGAAATTTGGCAACCAAAGCGTTTGTTTTTTAATACATCTTCCTGGTTTTATAATAATCAAAAGGATTTTGAAAAAGCAACAAAAGGAAAATTAACTTCCTTTGATGTTGGCGTATATTATCCGTTAAAAGGGTTCTCTAATAATGAAATTGCTGCGTTGGCAAGTAGCGAACATTTATCTCAGGGTTTTGGTCAATTAACAACTCGTGGAACTCAACTTGAATATGTTGAGTTTTTAAAAGGCGATAAACCTAAAGATGTTTCTGATATTTTTTCAGGAATTAATACTACATGGAATCGTGTAGAAGGCGGTGGAGAAATTGGTGCTATTTTATATAATATAGAAAAGAATTTTGACTTTTTAAATCCGTCAAAACATTTACCAGCATTATTAAAAGCATATGATAAAATTCAATTGTTAGAAGATTTGCATTGGAGAAAAATCAAACTGAAACAAATTAAAGAAATTATTGAAGCTGCTGCAGGATTGTATTTAGAAGTTTCTGCGACAAGTTCAAGTACAACTCCAAACGGAGAAGTTACATTGAAAATAGAAGTTTTAAACAGAAGTGATGTTACTACATTTTTTGATAGTTATCGTATCACAGAAAATGGAGTTTCCATTGTTAAATCTCCAGAAAAGCAATTAGAGAGCAACGTTCGTGTAAATATTACGGATAAAATAAAATTAACAAACAAACCGTATTCAGATCCGTATTGGTTGCAAAACAAAGGAACTTTAGGAATGTATGCTGTGGATAATCAAACGCAAATTGGAAAACCAGAATCAGATAGACCTTTACAAGTTGAATTTAACTTAAATATTTGGGAACATGATATTACATTTATAAAAGATGTAGTTTATAGATATTCTAGAAGTGATGTTGGAGAAATCTATGAACCGTTTGAAGTCTTACCAGAAGTAACCACAAAACTGGCAAATAAAGTAATTATCTTTTCTGACGGAAAACCTCAAAAAGTACAAGTTGTTGTAAGAGCTGGAAAGAAAAATATAAAAGGAAATGTTCGTTTAGATATTCCGAATAACTGGAATGTTTCTCCGAAGCAAATACCGTTTTCTATTGCTCAAAAAGGCGATAATCTAACGGTTGATTTTATGGTTACTCCTCCAGTAAATCAATCTGAAGGGACCTTAAAAAGTATTGCAACCATTGATGGAAAAAACTTCAACAAAGAGTTGATAGAAATTAATTATAATCATATTCCGAAACAATCGGTATTGTTAAATTCTGAAACAAAAATTGTTCGATTAAATATTCAGAAAAACGGAAACTACATTGGTTATATTAAAGGAGCTGGAGATGTAGTTCCAGAAAATTTACGTCAAATCGGTTATAATGTAATTATCATAAATCCTAATGAGATTAACGAAGAGAATTTACTCAAATTTGATGCTGTTGTCGTTGGAATTAGAGCGTACAATACCGTTGATGTTTTAAAGTTTAAACAAAAATTCTTGTTAGATTATGTAGAAAAAGGAGGTAATATGATTGTGCAATATAATACAAGTGGAAGAAGAGGAGGAATTGATGTTGGAGCGCCATATAAATTAAATATTTCTAGAGATAGAGTTACTGATGAAACTGCAGAAGTTAGAATGTTGGCAAAAAATCATTCACTATTAAACTTTCCAAATAAAATAGAAGCGTCAGATTTTGATGGTTGGGTGCAAGAACGTGGATTGTATTTTCCGAATTCTTGGGGAAAAGAGTTTACACCAGTTTTATCTATGAACGATAAAGATGAACCAGCTAGAAACGGAAGTTTGTTAGTAGCAAAATTCGGAAAAGGACATTATATTTACACAGGATTAAGTTTTTTTAGAGAATTACCTGCAGGCGTTTCTGGAGCGTATAAACTCTTTGCAAATATGTTATCTATTGGAAAAGAAAATATTAAAAAGCAAACAGAAGTTAAAGAATAATTTGAATGTCAGTTCGAGTGATTTTTCGAAAAGAAATGAAGAAAAATTGTATCGAGAACATTTCATTTAAAAAGATATCTCGATACTAATTTGATTTTCCTTTCGGACATCAAATTTACTCGATATGACAAATTTAATATGAATTAAAGAATAGAAATTATGGAAGCAGAAAAACGTCCTTGGAAAAAAATATATAGCGTTGTGCTTATTGCCAATCTTATATATATTATTTTATTTTATTTTATCACAACCTATTTTTCAAATTAAGCGCATAAACTATGGAATTATTAGATTGGATTGTACTTTCTGCTACCTTATCATTTATTGTAATTTACGGTGCTTATAAAACTAGAAAAAACAAAAGTGTACAAGATTATATAAAAGGAGGAAACGATACAAAATGGTGGACGATTGGTTTGTCTGTAATGGCAACGCAAGCAAGTGCAATTACTTTCTTATCAACACCAGGACAAGCATTTCATAGCGGAATGGGATTTGTGCAATTTTATTTTGGATTGCCAATTGCAATGGTGATTATTTGTTTGGTTTTTATTCCTATTTACCACAGATTAAAAGTCTATACAGCGTACGAATATTTAGAAGGACGATTTGATTTAAAAACAAGAACTTTAGCGGCTATTTTATTTTTAGTACAACGTGGATTGGCAGCCGGAATTACCATTTTTGCTCCTGCAATTATTTTATCTGCTGTGTTGGGTTGGGATTTAGTTTCGTTAAATATTATCATTGGAGTTTTGGTGATTATTTATACAGTTTCTGGCGGAACAAAAGCTGTAAATGTGACACAGAAACAACAAATGTTCATCATCTTTTTTGGAATGTTTGTAGCCTTTTTTATGATAATTGATAAATTACCACAAGACATTTCGTTTTCAAAAGCATTGGATATTGCTGGTGCAAGTGGTAAAATGAAAGTACTCGATTTTTCGTTTGATTTATCAAACAGATACACGGTTTGGACAGGTTTTTTGGGTGGAACTTTTTTAATGTTGTCTTATTTTGGAACGGATCAAAGTCAAGTACAACGATATCTGTCTGGAAAATCTGTTAGAGAAAGTCAGTTAGGTTTGTTGTTTAATGGATTGTTAAAGGTGCCAATGCAGTTTTTTATTCTATTGGTTGGTGTTATGGTATTTGTTTTTTATCAATTTAATGCTGCACCATTAAATTTTAATCCTAAAGCTCAAGAAGCTGTTATTAATTCGGAATATGCAGAAGAGTATAAAGGATTAGAGAATCAATATAGACAAATAGAAGAGGATAAAAAAACGTTGGTTTTAGATGGAGTTCAAGAGAGTGATAAAGTGCAAATTAAAGCCTTGGAATTAAAAAGCGTTGCTTTAAAAGAACAGGCAAAAATCATTATTAAAAAAGCAAGTGATACAGTAGAAACAAACGATAAAGATTATGTGTTTATTCACTTTATTTTAAATAATTTACCAAGAGGATTAATTGGTTTGTTATTGGCGGTAATTTTATCAGCAGCAATGTCTTCAACTGCATCAGAATTAAATGCATTAGCTTCTACTTCAGTAATAGACTTATATAAAAGAAATGTAAAAGAAGAAAAATCTGACGAGCATTATGTAAAAATGTCTAAATGGTTTACGTTAGGTTGGGGTCTTCTAGCAATTCTCTTTGCTAGTTTTGCTTATTTAGTTGATAATTTAATTCAGTTAGTAAATATCATCGGTTCTATATTCTATGGAAATGTATTGGGAATCTTTTTATTAGCATTCTTTATAAAATTCGTAAAAGGAAATGCCGTATTTACAGCTGCTTTAATAACTCAAGTAATTATTATTGCCGTGTTCTTTATGGATTGGTTGCCATACTTATGGTTAAATCTTCTAGGTTGCGTATTGGTAATGGGGATTGCAATGTTATTGCAATCAATGAACATGAAAAAACAAACAATTTCTTAATTAAATAATTAATAACAATTTAAGAGACAATAACAACAGTTATTGTCTCTTTTTTGTTTATTAAAGAATATTAAACATTACAAAAAGTAAAGAAAACTATACAATATGTAATATTTTCATTACATTTGTCTTGTAATATTAAAATTAGAAAGAAATGGAAACAAATTATTTATTGCCAAACAAGTACAAAAAACTAGGTTGGATACTATTTATACTTGGAATTTTAGGCGGTGTGTTTATTTATGTCATCGGATTCGACCCAACTGAATATTTAAAAATGAATGTATTGTCTTTTTATCATGATCCATATATAGGAGAACCTACTTTTTTTAAAATTATTGAAAATGGAGTTCTGGATGAATTAATTTCTATATTTATTATTCTTGGAGGTTTGTTAGTTGGATTTACTAAAGAAAAGATTGAAGATGAATTTATTTATAAGCTTAGAAAAGACTCCTTAGTTTGGGCGCTAATTGTAAATTATAGTATCTTAATGATTACTATTTTATTTGTATTTGATTTAGCTTTCTTTCATGTTTTAATGTTTAATATGTTTACTCCTTTGCTGTTTTTTGTAATTAGGTTTACAACATTAAAATCTAAATATCTACGTAATGAAGAATAGATTAAAAGTACAACGAGCTATGCATGATTTAACGCAGGCAGGTTTAGCGGAGAAAATTGGAGTAACAAGGCAATCAATAAATGCAATAGAGAAAGGAAAATATGTACCTTCTACAGTCTTGGCGTTGAAAATTGCAAAATTGTTTAATGAATCCGTAGAAAACATCTTTACTTTAGAAGATGATGATTAATACAAACAGCCGAAAGGCTGTTTTTTTATTTTGTCATTCTAAATTTAATAACAAAAGAAGACAGAATTGTAATAATTCCGATGGATATAATTGCGTATTCAATTCCCCAAACATCAGCAATAATTCCTGATAAAATGGCGCCAATTGCATAGCCTAAATCTCGCCACAATCTGAAAACACCAATGCTTTCTGCTCGTTGAGTTGGAGTAGTAGTTGCAGCAATTGCTGATAAAAATGTTGGATACACCAACGCAGTTCCCAAGCCTAAAATTGCAGCAATAAAAATCAAACTAAAAAAATTGGTTGTATAAACGATTGAAATAATTGCAATTCCTTGCAATAACATTCCCCAAAACAACATCTTCTTTTTAGAATAAACGTCAGACATTTTTCCTGTAAATAACTGTCCGATTCCCCAAACAGAAGGATACACAGCAGCAATAATTCCGATGCTTTTGGTGTCGAATTGCAAACTGATTAACAAAATGGGTAATAAACCCCAAATCATACCATCATTTAGATTATTCACTAAACCAGCTTGTGTAATTGCACTTAAATTTTTATTCTTAAAAGTGGTTTCTAAAAACACATTATCTAATTTTCTTGTTGTGTCAATTTTTTGCTCTTGATTCACAAATTTTTGTGTGTCATTTACAAATAAAATAGAAAGCAATAATCCAACTACAGAAATTCCAATTCCGATATAAAAAGGATAAGGAGTTATGCCGTATTTCTGCGCTATAATTCCGGTTAAAAAAGCCACAATTCCGACAGCAAAATAACCTGCAAATTCGTTAATTCCCATAGCTAAACCTCGATCTTTTTCTCCGACTAAATCAATTTTCATAACAACTGTGCTACTCCAAGTTAAACCTTGATTTATTCCCAATAAAATATTGGCAAAAATCACCCAATTCCAATCCGCAGCATTCATCAAAATAAAAGGAATAGGAATTGCAAAGAACCAACCTAAAATCAATAAGTTTTTTCGGCCATATTTGTTGGCTAGTTTTCCTGTAAAATAATTGGTAATTGCTTTTGTAATTCCGAATGCAATAATAAAAGAAAGAATTGCTGTTTTTGAAGAAACACCAAACTCAATTTCGGCAAATTTCGGAAAAATGCTACGCTCTAAACCAACCATTCCACCAACAAAAGCATTGACGATAACAAGAATTGTAAACTGAATCCAGTTTTCTTTTAAGCCAAGTATTGGTTTTGTGCTCATAATGCTTTTTGAAAAATTCTATATTTTTTATAAATCTCATGATTCATACGCTCATAAGTAGAACGCATTTGAACATTTTCTTCCATAGTAACATGACTGTCCATTACCGTTAAATTTCCTTTTCTGGCGGAATCAAATAAGGCAACTGTCATTAAAGCATCCAGGCCAGCATTTCTGTGTTTTTGTTGCACACAGCCTAATAACATATCTAATTGTGTTGTGCTTTTTAGCGCTTTTAAAATATGGAGAAATCCAAAAGGTAATAATCGTCCGTTTGCTTTTCTAAATCCTTTCGTAATGTTTGGCATTGCTACCAAAAAAGCAACAATAACACCTTCTTTATCTTTTACCAATTTTATGTAATTTGGATTTAACATTGGTAAAAAACGATCAGAAAATTCTTTTGCTTCTCTATCATCTAAAGGAGCAAATCCGTAGATGTCTGTATATGTTTCATTAATTAAATTGAATACTGTTTTTACATATGGTTTTATCTCTTTTGATTTTGTAAACTCTACTATTTTAAAACCATAATTTTTAACGCGCTCTGCAATTTTTAAATAAATAGTTGGTGTTTTATCTTCTAACTGAACTCGATATTGAAATAAATCGATTTTCTTTTGATAACCATTTCTTTCTGTATGAGAAATCATGTATTTAAAACTACAATTGGTTACCATAACTGTCATAGGATCCTCAAAACCTTCTAATAAAAACCCTTGCGGATCTTTATCCGAAAAACCTAATGGCCCAACAATGGTGTCCATATTTTTTTCTTTTCCCCAAATTTCAATTGCTTCTATTAGCTTGTCAAATACTTCTGCATCATCATAACATTCTAAACCAAAGAAACGAGCATTTTTTTCGTTATTCCCAGAGTTGTAAGTATGGTTGATAATTCCCATAATTCGCCCAACAACCTTACCTTTTTTAAATGCCAAATACATAATAGTATCGCAATGTTCAAAAGAATGATTTTTCTTTTTATCAAACACTTTATACTCATCAGTTAATAATGGCGGCAACCATTCTTTGTGGTTTTTATGAATTTTATAAGGTAGTTTAATAAAGGTTTTTAATTCTTTATAATGAATAACTTCTTTTAAGTGAATCATAATTTAGTTTGTCTGAATCTCTTTTTGGATTGATAATAATACATAAAATCTGATAGATAAAGTATGAAAGGTGCAATTAAAAACCCAGCAATAGCATCAACTGCATAATGTGCTTTTATGTACACGGTTGAAAGCATTAATAGTATTGTTATGGGTAAACAGATTTTGTAAAATAATGGCAAGGTTTTTCTTGCTAATAATAAAATGACAATGGTTACACCAACATGAGAACTTGGAAAAGCACCAGTTGGTTGTTCTGCACCATCTTGTATTACATGCATTATTTTTTGAAATAAATATCCATTTGTAGGAACTGCTCTTTCAGAGACATCAAAATAAAATTGCGGACCAGCAGAAGGAAAAATTGCAAATATGAAATAGAAAAATAAGAGCGAAAAAGCAACTTTGTAAGTGCTTTCTATAAACAAAGATTTTCGTTTAAAATACATAATAAACACAAACCCTAAAATGATAAAATAGAACGAGAAATAACCAAAGTACATCAATTCTGTAACAAATGAACTTGAGAAATATTCATAAAACTCTATACTTGGTTGAAAACCAAAAACCCATTGATCAAATTTTATGAAAATAGCATCTAAATTATTGAAAAAGAGTTTGTTGTAATGTACTGTTTCTGTGTAAAAATAGCCAGCAAATAATATTGGATAGATATTTCTAAAAAGATTAAATAATGCAGATTTCACAATCGGGTTTAAAAAAATAAAACCGATACTGATTATAAAAATAATTCCTCTTATCGTTAATAATTCAACTACATTCTCGGTTTGATTCCAAGAGCAAATTAATAAAATAGTTGTAATTAAAAGAAATCCTAAAAAAAGGAAATCTATTTTAAGAAATCTACTCATAAATGATTAACTCAGCTTTTCTTTAAAGAAATCTATTGTTCTTTTCCAAGATAATTCTGCTGCAAGTCTATCAAATCTTGGCGTTGTATTGTTATGAAAACCATGATTTACTTTTGGGTAAAAATAGGCTTGATGTTCTATGTTGTTTGCTTTTAAAACTTTTTCAAAAGCTTCCCAACCAGCATTTACTCTTTTGTCTAAACCTGCATATTGTAGTAATAAAGGAGCTTTTATCTTTGCCGCATCTTCATCATTTGGTTGTCTTCCATAATATGGAACAGCAGCTCCTAAATCAGGAATTCTTACAGCCATCATATTTGAAATCCAACCACCAAAACAAAATCCAACGACACCAATTTTCCCGTTACAATCTTTGTGGTTTTTTAAATATTCATAAGCAGCAATAAAATCTTCCAGCATTTCGTTCCGATCACGTTTACGTTGCATCGTTCTTCCATCATCGTCATTACCTGGATAACCACCAAGCGGACTTAAAGCGTCAGGAGCTAATGAAATAAAACCATCCACAGCTGTTCTTCTTCCTACATCTTCTACATAAGGATTTAATCCACGATTTTCATGAACAACCACTATTCCGGGTAATTTCTTAGAAACATTTTTAGGAGTTGATAATAATCCTTTGATAGTTCCGCCACCTTTTGGAGACTCATAATTAATGAAACCTGATTCTATACGTTCGTCATCTTTTTTTATAGTTATTGTATCTACATAATTTGGAGACATAAAACTTAATAAAGACGGAACAGTAATTCCTGCAACGGCATACATTCCTAATTTTTCTATAAAACCTCTACGGTCAATTTTATTATGCGCATAATCGTCGTATAAATCAAATACTTCTGGACTAATGTCTTTTTTGGTTAGTTTTTTCATGATGTAATTGTTTTAAAAAAAATATTTATTATTTCAATAAATATACTAAAAACAAGCAAGTAAAAGAATTGTTGAAGTTTTTTATACTCTTTGAGAATATTTTTTTCTTCTTAAATAGTTAAAAATAACTCCAAAAATTGCTAATAATACTAAAGGTAAAACAATATTAAATAATTGCCAAAACGAACGTTCTTTAAAAGTTTTTTGCTTGTCTAAAATATTAATTTTTAGAGATTTATTTCTAAGATTAATTAAGCCATCATCATCTAGTAAATAATCTACAGTATTTAATAAAAACTCTTTATTTCCAAAGGTTTCTTGTGTCCATTTATCTGTTGATAAATCGTAAGGTTGATCTTTTAATAGTTGATTTTTTGCAATATCTCCGTCAGCAATTATAACCATTTTATTTGCACTACTTTGCTCTTTATAAAGCGATGTTTTAAAAGGTTTTATTCTGTCTTTGTAAGCAGATTTAAAATTGCCTTCTAACAATACAGCAGTTAGTTGTTTTCCGCTTTTATATTCGTTTAGGTTTTGCTCATTAGCAATACTTTTTAGTTCTACAAAATTTGGAGTTCCCAGTTTTGCTGATAATAATGATGTTGCTAATAATGGTGCTTTTTTGATGTTGTTTTTTAGGGTGTCAATTTGAGTTGTAAACTGCAAACGAACTGGACGAATATTTTTTGTAATCGGATGATTTGGATTTCCGTTGACCAACGGATGAAAATTCCAAGGTACATATTGAAACTGCGTTTTATTGCCAACATTTCCGGTTGCTAACGGAATTTTAGTGGCATACATATCTTTGATTAACGTTGTGTTAATTCTTACTCCGTAGGCAAATAATAAATCGGTTAAATTCAAATCTCTTGGATACGCAAGCATTTTTCCTGTTTGCAATAAACTGTCTTGATCTGCTTGTACATTGTCAATCATCCACAATGTTTTTCCTCCATTTATAATAAATTGATCGAGCGTTAATTTTTCGTTATCAGAAAATTTAATGGTTGGTTTTGCAATAATTGCCAAATCGAAACTCGTTAAATCTTTTAATGTTTTTTGTGGATTTGTAACCACAGAATCCAACGTAAATTTTGCCAAACTATATTTGGTAGCAACTTCTTTTAAAAAACTGTATAAATAGATGTCTTGTAATTCGCCATTTCCAGAAAGTACCGCAATTTTTTGTTTGTTTTTTCGGTTGATGTTTTTAATTGCACTTGCAAAAGAAAACTCCAAATTTTCAACTGCATTTTGCAATTGTTCGTCTTGCGAATTGGCGTTAGAACTTGGTAATAAATTTACCAAATTGGTTTTGTTTTGATACGAAATTTCTGCCCAAGGAAATATAATGGCTTCCGATAATTTCCCATCTTCTTCAACTGTTAATCTACTTGGAATTAACCCTTTTTTGATTAATTCTTCTCTAAACGTATCTGGATTGATAAACTGAATTCTAAGATTAGAATTTACAGCTCTTAATTCTTCTAAAAACTGTTTTGTTTCAATTTGTAAGCGCTTAAATTCTGCCGGAAAATCACCTTGTAAATAGACTTTTACATTGAGGATTTTATCAACAGAATGTACAATTGATTTTGTTGTGTTTGTTAACGTGTAGCGTTTGTCTTGTGTTAAATCAAACCGTTTGTAATATTGATTTCCTAAGAAGTTAATCAAAAGTAAACCGAGTACTAATTTTGCAATAAATTTTAAATTCTTAGACATTACGTAACTGGTTTTTAGTTAGTAATAAAAAGAAAACGCTTACAGAAACAAAATACAAAACATCTCTTGTGTCAATAACTCCGCGACTAATACTTTTAAAATGTTCGTTGATTCCTAATAATTGAATGGTATAACTATCGGATGGAAATAAACCTGCAATAGCGTCAAATCCGTAATACAAAAAGAACGTAATAAAAACGCCTAAAATAAATGCTACAATCTGATTTTTAGAAAATGTTGAGGTAAATAAACCAACAGAAGTATAAGTTGCCGCTAAAAATAATAAACCAATGTACGAACCAATTGTGCTCCCTAAATCTATATTTCCTACTGGATTTCCTAACTGAATAATTGTATACACATAGGTCAATGTTGGCGCTAAAGCAACTACAATTAATAGGAGTGAAGCGGTAAACTTCCCCAACACAATTTGCCAATCTGTAATTGGTTTTGTGCGCAGTGTTTCTATGGTTCCGGCATTTAATTCGTCTGCAAAACTTTTCATAGTTATTGCCGGAATTAAGAACAATAAAATCCAAGGCGCTAATAAAAAGAAGCTATTTAAATCTGCAAAACCAGCATTTAAAATATTAGTATCGTCTTTAAAAACCCATAAAAATAAGCCGTTTACCAACAAGAAAACTCCGATTACTAAATAAGCAATGGGCGAAGCAAAAAATAAATTGAATTCTTTTTTTAAAATTGGAATCATATTATTGATGTATATCGAGACGAAAAATACGATTATTTTCAAAACTTTCGTCGCTTCTTTCTGGTTGAAAAACAAAATTGTGCTTCTCTAACAACGCAATAGAAGCTATATTATTTTGATGTGTAAATGCTTCAATTATTTTTAGTTGCATTGTTTTAATTCCAAATGAAATAACAGTTTTCATCGCTTCATTCATAAAACCTTTTTGATGAAATGTTGGATGTAATTCGTAACCAACTTCTGCATACTTATCATCCAAAGAAATAGTATGATATACAATGGTTCCGATTATTTGTTTGTTTTCTTTAACTTCCATTGCCCAAAAAATACGATTGTGTTTTTCAAATTCTTGTTGACAAACAGCAATAAAATCGGCAGCTTCTTCAAGGTTTTTTGGTGTTTTTCTAGTGATTAATTTGTTGATTTCTTTATTAGAACGCAGTTTAAAAATGGCATTAGCATCATCAGCATTTAATTGTCTTAATAACAAACGTTCTGTGTTGATTTCTGGAAAATCTGTAAAAGAAAATTGCTTCATTAATAATTGTTCATTGTTTATTGAAAACTGTTTACTGATAATTGTTTATGGTAAGCAAACTGTTTTATCAACACTCCACGCTTCTGGTTTTGTATTGAATAATGCTTTTGTTTTTGCCCAAACGTCTTTAAATAATTTAGAGTTTCTATAATTTTCTAAATCTTGTTCGGTTTCCCAATAACTATACGTAAAGAAAATACTTGGATTCTTTTTATCGCGATACAGTTCTAATAGCTGACAACCATTATTACTTCTGATTTTTTGTTTTTTACTTTCAAAAATTTCTAAAAATGTTACTACATGTTTTTCATGAAATCCCATTTTTACAATTCTAACAAACATGTATGCTTTTTTAAAAATTAATAAAATTCTACTGTTATAGTGTCTCTATAATTCAATCCTAATAAAGAAGAAGCACTACCAACTGTACTTAAATTACTTCTATAAATGGCAATTTCTAAAAATCCGGCAGAATTAAAAATGGCTAATTTATTGCCGTCATAATGTTTTCTATCCTCATCAATTTGATAATTGATAATGTCGTTGTATTTTTTATTGATTGTATTAAAAGTGTACCGTCTTGCTGTTACCTTATAACTTCTCCCTTTGCCAACATCTGTAAAAAGTTTTTTACTAATATTACTGATTACATTTCCGTAATTATCTATATAAATGACATTTCCAGTAATTTGAGTTTCATTGGCGTTTATTTTAGGTTGAATCTCAATCATTTTTTTATACGTATAAGTCACTTTTCCAATAACATCTAAATTTCCGCCACGGGCGATAAAACAGGCAACTTGAACAAATACATCTAACACAGGAAAACTACTTTCTACACGATCGTGAATGTTAATTTCTACTATTTGTGTTGGATTGATTTCTGAAGCAATCATTGAGATTAATCCATTATCTGGACAAATAAAATAATGATTATCTAATAACAACGCAATGTGTTTGTTTTCTGTACTCAATTCAGAATCTACGCCAATAATATGAATGCTTTTATCAGGAAAACTTTTATAAGAATTTTTTAAAATGTAAGCAGTTTCTGTAATGCTGAATGGAGAAATTTCGTGGGTAATGTCAACAATTTTAGCATCTGGTAATTCTGAGTAAATTGCCCCTTTTACAGCACCTACAAAATGGTCTTTAGTTCCGAAATCTGTTGTTAAAGTTATTAAAGACATGTAAAAATTACCTGTTGATTAGTTTTAAAAAAAAGCATTTAAGTGTATAACTTAAATACAGATTAAAATTGTCATTCCCGTGAAAACGGGAATCTAAAAAAAAACATAAAAATTTTACACAAAGCTAATCAATTCTAAATTTTTATCCGTAATTTTCTTGTATAAAAAGCAGATAGATTTTATCTCATTTTATTTTATGTTATTTTTTACAATCAACAAATTGTTAACTTATTAAAATAGAATCATTTGACAGAAAGAATTATTGAACTAACAGACATTAACCCAAAAGACTTTTTTGGAACTCAAAACAGCACTATTGCACAATTAAAAAAATACTTCTCAAAAATAAAAATTGTAGCAAGAGGTACTCATTTAAAAATTTACGGAGAATCAGAAATTCTAGACGAGTTTGAAAAACGGATAGAAATGTTGATTAAGTATTTTAATAGATACAATAAACTCGATGAAAATAGTATTGAACGGATTTTAACTTCAACTGGAAAAGAAGAAAAAAGTGATTACAATTCAAAAGATGTTTTATTGCATGGAGTAAACGGTAAATTGATAAAACCACAAACGGTAAATCAACGTAAAATGGTTGCTTTAATGCAGAAAAACGATATGCTTTTTGCAGTTGGTCCAGCAGGAACAGGAAAAACATATACAGCTGTAGCTTTAGCGGTAAAAGCCTTAAAAGAGAAAGAAGTCCGCAGAATTATTTTAACAAGACCAGCCGTAGAATCTGGAGAAAATTTAGGGTTTTTACCAGGCGATTTAAAAGAAAAATTAGATCCGTATATGCAACCGTTATATGATGCATTGCGTGATATGATTCCGCACGAAAAATTAGAATCTCATTTAGAAAAAGGGGTTATACAAATTGCGCCTTTGGCATTTATGCGTGGTAGAACTTTAGACAATGCATTTGTAATTTTAGATGAGGCACAAAACACTACGCACAATCAAATGAAAATGTTTTTAACAAGAATGGGAAAACATGCAAAGTTTATTATAAATGGAGATCCTGGTCAAATAGATTTACCAAGAAGGCAAGTTTCTGGTTTAAAAGAATCGTTGTTGGCATTAAAAGATATTGAAGGAATTGCGCAAGTGTATTTAGATGATAAAGATGTAATTCGTCATCGATTGGTAAAAAGTATTATAAAAGCGTATAAAAGTATAGAAACGGAATAGTTTTTTGTTGTTCATAAAAAGTCTTTAGTTTACTTTTGCAAGCAACAACAACACAATAATTAATGAATACAATTAACGAAACAAACTTTAACTTTCCGAAGCAGAAATCTGTATATAAAGGTAAGGTCAGAGAAGTTTATAATATAAATAACGAAGTATTAGTAATGATTGCTTCTGATAGATTGTCTGCTTTTGATGTAATTTTGCCAAAACAAATTCCGTTTAAAGGACAAATTTTAAATCAGATTGCAACCAAAATGATGAATGATACTTCTGATATTGTTCCGAATTGGTTAGTAGCAACTCCAGATGAAAATGTTGCCATTGGTCATTTATGTGAACCGTTTAAAGTAGAAATGGTAATTCGTGGGTATTTATCTGGTCATGCAGCTAGAGAATACAAAGCAGGAAAAAGAATATTGTGTGGGGTAGAAATGCCAGAAGGAATGAAAGAAAATGACAAATTTCCAACTCCGATTATAACACCATCAACAAAAGCCGATAATGGTGATCACGACGAAGATATTTCTAGAGAAGCCATTTTAGCAAACGGAATTGTTGCTGAAGAGGATTATTTAATTTTAGAAGAATATACACGTAAATTATTTGCAAGAGGAACAGAAATTGCTGCAAAACGCGATTTAATCTTAGTAGATACTAAATACGAATTTGGTAAAACCAAAGAGGGTAAAATTGTCTTGATTGATGAAATTCACACGCCAGATTCTTCTCGTTATTTCTATGCTGATGGTTATGAAAAAAGACAAGAAAAAGGAGAGATTCAAAAACAATTGTCGAAAGAATTTGTAAGACAATGGTTAATAGAAAACGGATTTCAAGGAAAAGACGGACAACAAATACCAGAAATGTCTGATCAGAAAATTACAGAAATCTCAGATAGATATATTGAATTGTACGAGCAAATTACCGGAGAAAATTTTGTAAAGGCAAATACTGAAAATGTATTGAATAGAATTGAGAAAAATATAACGAAGTTTTTAACTTCAACTAATTAAAAAATTAAATCATCTCGATACAAATTTAGTTTTTCTATCGAACATTAAATTCACTCGATGTGACATTTCGATTGTCAGTTCGAGTGATTTTTAGAAGTGAAACGAAGAAAAATAGTATCGAGAACATAAACAACCAATTATGATTATAGAACCAAGAACAAGAGGATTTATTTGTTTAACAGCACATCCAACAGGTTGTGAGCAAAACGTAATGAATCAAATAGCATATGTAAAATCTAAAGGAGCAATTAACGGCGCAAAAAAAGTGTTGGTAATTGGTTCTTCAACAGGATTTGGATTGGCGTCTAGAATTTCTAGCGCTTTTGGATCTGATGCAGCAACAATTGGTGTGTATTTTGACAAACCTTCAACACCAGGAAGAACGGGGTCAGCTGGTTATTACAATACAGCAGCTTTTGAAAAACATGCTCATAAAGCAGGTTTGTACGCAAAAAGTATCAATGGTGATGCATTTTCAAATGAAATCAAACGTCAAACTTTAGACATGATTAAAAAGGATCTAGGTCAAGTAGATTTGGTGATTTATAGTTTGGCTTCACCAGTTAGAACACATCCAGATACTGGAGTTCGTTACAAATCGGTTTTAAAACCAATTGGCGGTGTTTTTTCTAACAAAACAGTAGATTTTCATACAGGAAATGTAACTGAAATCTCAATCAACCCAGCAGAAGGAGATGATATTGCAAACACCGTTGCAGTAATGGGCGGCGAAGATTGGAAAATGTGGATGGACGCTTTGAAAAATGAAAACTTATTATCTGAAGGAGCAACAACTGTTGCGTATTCTTATATAGGTCCAAAACTTACAGAAGCAGTTTACAGAAAAGGAACCATTGGCGCAGCAAAAGATCATTTAGAAGCAACCGCTTTTACAATTTCTGACGATTTAAAATCTATTGGAGGAAAAGCGTACGTTTCTGTAAATAAAGCCTTGGTTACACAAGCAAGTTCTGCAATTCCTGTGATTCCGTTATACATTTCTTTATTGTATAAAATCATGAAAGAAAATGGAACTCATGAAGGATGTATAGAACAAATTCAACGTTTGTACAGCGAACGTTTATTTGGTGGAGATTTAGCTTTAGATGCAAAGGGTAGAATTAGAATTGATGATTTAGAAATGAAAGTAGATGTACAAGCTAAAGTTGCTGAACTTTGGAAAACTGCTTCTACCGAAAACTTGTCAGAAATTGGAGATTTAGAAGGATATAGCAATGACTTTTTTAATTTATTCGGCTTTAAAGTTGAAGGTGTAGATTACGATGCTGATGTAAACGAAATGGTAGAAATTCCAAGTGAAAACTAGAATTTATATTTCCATTTACTTTACGAAATTAAATAGATGAAAGCAGTAACCGTAAAAAAAATCAAAGACGAATTGAGTTATAAAAACTCAAAAGAGTTGATTGATTTATGTTTGCGTTTATCAAAATTTAAAAAGGAAAACAAAGAATTACTAACATATTTATTGTTCGAGTCTTCGAGCGAAGAAAACTATATAGAAAGTGTTAAAGAACAAATAGACGATTTGTTTGATCAAATTAATACCAACAGTTATTTCTATATCAGAAAAAGTGTTCGTAAAATTTTAACGCTTACAAAAAAGTTTATTCGGTATTCTCAAAAAAAAGAAACAGAAGTAGAGTTATTGATTTATTTCTGTCAGAAGTTAAAGAATTTTAAACCTTCAATAAATAAAAGCCCAAGACTTACAAATACTTTAGATAGACAAGTGATATTAATACAGAAAGTAGTTGGTACTTTACACGAAGATTTACAATACGATTTTCAACAAGAAATAGAAGGATTACTTTCTTAAAACAAATATTTCCATAAAATTCTAATACTTACAAAGGCAATCAATACAGCGGTTGCCTTTTTTAATTGAATAGGTTTTAAGAATTTGGTACTGAATCTGCTTCCAATTTGTCCGCCAATAAAAACGGTAATTAATAAAACAGTTGTTAAATTCCAATCTATAGTAAATTCAGGATTTAAATATTGTCCGCTTAAACCAGCAATAGAATTTACCAAAATAAACAAACTTGCAGTTGCGGCAATTTTTTTCGACGTATCCCAATTTGTTAAATGTAATAAAGGCGCTAAGAAAATTCCACCGCCAATTCCGACCATTCCAGAAATAAAACCAATAAATCCGCCATAACCAGCATTTTTTGACATTTTTAATTGTGTTGTTTTTTCTTCGGATGCAATAAATTTTTTAGAAACCCACATCGTAATCGCTGCAAATAACAACGTAAATCCAAGAAGAATGAAAAAGAACGTTTGGCTGATTTTTAAATATCCGCCAATAAAAGCAAACGGAATGCTAAATAAAACAAGCGGAATTACTTTCTTAAAATTGTAAGTTTTTTGTTGATGAAAATAAAATACGTTTCCAATAACAACAACAGTATTACACAACAGTGCTGTAGCTCTAATTTGTGTAAAAGCCAAACCTGTTAATGCCAACACTGCTAAATAACTAGAACCACCACCAAACCCGACAGAAGAATACAATACAGCAATGGTAAAAAAAAGTAAAATAATATGCCAATTTGTATTTATAACAGATAAAACTTCTTGAAAATTCATAAAGCAAATATAATTTTCTATTTTTAGAATGTCTTAAGAAAAACAAAACAATAATGAGTAATTATCACATCAAACACTTAGAAGAGTATTATCAAGTGTATAGAAAATCTGTTAACGAACCAGAAAAATTTTGGGAAGAAATAGCTGAAGAACACTTTTTATGGAGAAAAAAATGGAATACCGTTTTAAGTTGGGATTTTTCTAAACCAAAAGTTGAGTGGTTTAAAGGAGCAAAATTAAACATTACAGAAAATTGTATTGACAGACATTTACCAACTCGTGGAGATAAAACGGCAATTATTTTTGAACCAAACAATCCAGATGAAGCAGCAGAAAACATCAGTTATAGACAATTGTATGAACGCGTAAATCAGTTTGCAAACGTGCTTAAAAGTAAAGGCGTACAAAAAGGCGATCGCGTTTGTATTTATGTTCCAATGATTCCAGAATTGGCAATTGCAACGTTGGCTTGTGCTAGAATTGGAGCGATTCATTCAGTCGTTTTTGCAGGGTTTTCATCCAAAGCATTAGCAACAAGAATAAATGATTGTGATTGTAATATGGTAATTACTGCTGATGGATCTTATCGCGGCGCAAAAACAATCGACTTAAAAGGAATAGTTGATGAAGCATTAGAAAGTTGTCCTGGAGTAGAAAATGTGTTGGTTGCAAAACGGATTAATTCTGATATTTCTATGAAATCAGGAAGAGATTTTTGGTTACAACCCTTATTGGAAAAAGCATCAACAGAAGGAAAAGCAGAAGTAATGGATGCAGAAGATCCGTTATTTATTTTATATACGTCTGGCTCTACAGGAATGCCAAAAGGAATGGTTCATACAACTGCTGGTTATATGGTTTATACTGCTTATACATTTAAAAATGTATTTCAATATAAAGAAAATGATGTGTATTGGTGTACTGCAGATATTGGTTGGATTACTGGACATTCTTATATCGTTTATGGTCCGTTAGCAAACGGAGCAACAACAGTACTATTTGAAGGTGTGCCAAGTTATCCTGATTTTGGACGTTTTTGGCAAATAGTAGAAAAGCATAAAGTGAATCAGTTTTATACAGCGCCAACAGCAATTAGAGCGTTGGCAAAACAAGGAACGGAATTGGTTGATAAGTGCGATTTATCATCATTAAAAGTTTTGGGTTCTGTTGGAGAACCCATAAACGAAGAAGCTTGGCATTGGTATAATAATAATATTGGTAAAAAGAAAAGTCCGATTATTGATACTTGGTGGCAAACAGAAACTGGCGGAATTATGATCACTCCAATTCCGTATGTAACACCAACAAAACCAACGTATGCAACGTTGCCATTCATCGGAATTCAACCGGCATTAATGGATGAAAATGGAGATGAATTAATTGGAAATCAAGTTGATGGTCGTTTATGTATTAAATTTCCTTGGCCATCAATAGCGAGAACTATTTGGGGAAATCATCAACGTTATAAAGAAACGTATTTTTCTGCTTTTGAAAATAAATATTTTACGGGTGATGGTGCTTTGCGTGATGAAGTCGGTTATTACCGAATTACAGGTAGAGTAGATGATGTAATTATTGTTTCTGGACATAATTTAGGAACCGCACCAATTGAAGATGCTATAAATGAACATCCTGCAGTTGCAGAAAGTGCTATTGTTGGTTTTCCGCATGATATAAAAGGAAGCGCTTTGTATGGTTACGTTATTTTAAAAGATGTTGGAGAAACGAGAGATCATGATAATTTACGAAATGAAATTAATCAATTAATTGCAGATAGAATTGGACCAATTGCAAAACTAGATAAAATTCAGTTTACAGATGGATTGCCAAAAACACGTTCTGGGAAAATTATGAGACGTATTTTGCGTAAAATAGCATCTAATGAAACGGATAATTTAGGAGATATTTCTACTTTATTAAATCCGGATGTGGTGCAAAGTATTATTGATCATAGATTATAAAAAAACGCAATTTATAAAGCTCTGTTATAGGAGCTTTTTATTTGTAATTTATAAATTTTGTTATTCTGTCATGTTGATAGTTAGTGGCATATCATTTGACAAATAAGAGCATACACTTTAAGAAAAGAAAAAGCATCCATGAAACAATATAGCAATTCATCAAAAAATAAAAAGAAACCAAAAGTTACTATTGTAAAAGCATTTAAAACAATTATTTGGCCAAAGCGTAATTTGGTTTTTATTGGCTTGATTTTAATTGTAATAAGTAGATTGTCAAGTTTAGTATTGCCATGGAAAAGTAAAGCCTTATTAGATAATGTAATTCCGAATAAAAATTACAATGAGTTATACAACTTGTTATTAATAGTAGGAGTTGCAATTTTAGTGCAAGCTATTACTTCTTTTTTATTGACACGAATTTTAAGTGTACAAGCGCAATATTTAATTTCAGAATTAAGAGCGCAAGTACAAAAGAAAGTATTGTCTTTACCAATCAGCTTTTTTGATAATACAAAATCTGGAGCGTTAGTTTCTAGAATTATGAGCGATGTAGAAGGAGTTCGAAATTTAATTGGAACAGGATTGGTACAGTTAGTAGGAGGAACTATTACAGCTGTAATTTCAATGATTTTGTTAATTAGAATAAGTCCGTCTATGACATTTTTTGTACTGATTCCTGTTGCAATATTTGGTTTAGTAGCTTTAAAAGCATTCAAATATATTAGACCGATATTTAGAAATCGAGGCGTAATTAATGCTGATGTAAAAGGAAGATTGACGGAAACTTTAGCAGGAGTTAGAGTAATTAAAGCATTTAATGCAGAACAACAAGAAAACGAAACTTTTGAAAAAGGAGTAGATCTGTTATTTCAAAATGTAAAGAAAAGTTTAACGGCAACTGCAATTATGACAAGCTCATCCACTTTTTTGCTAGGAATTGCATCAACTGGAATTATGGGAATTGGTGGTTATAAAATTATGATAGAAGAATTAACTGTAGGAGATTTTTTATCATTTACATTATTATTAGGTTTTATGATTGCACCAATTGTGCAAATGAGTAATATTGGAAGTCAATTAACAGAAGCCTTAGCAGGTTTAGATCGAACCGAAGAACTAATGAATATGGATGCAGAAGAAGATAATGAAAACAGAATAATTCAGTTAGAAACTATTGAAGGAGAATTGGTTTTTGATGATGTTTCTTTTTCTTATGAAGAAGGAAAAGAAGTGTTGAATAACATAAGTTTTAATGTTCCGAAAGGAACTGTAACTGCATTGGTTGGAAGTTCTGGGTCAGGAAAATCGACTATTGCAGGTTTGTCAGCGACGTTTTTAAATCCAAAATCAGGAAAAGTTACCATTGACAATAATGACATGTCAAAAGTACAATTAAGTAGTTATCGAAAACATTTAGGCGTTGTTTTACAAGACGAATTTTTGTTTGAAGGAACTATTAGAGAAAATATTTTATTTCCGCGACCAAATGCAACTGAAGAGGAATTACAAAATGCTGTAAAAGCTGCTTATGTAAATGAATTTACAGATCGTTTTGAAGATGGATTAGATACTTTAATCGGAGAAAGAGGCGTCAAACTTTCTGGAGGACAACGTCAGCGTTTGGCAATTGCAAGAGCCATATTAGCAAATCCAAAAATCATTATTTTAGATGAGGCAACTTCTAGTTTAGATACAGAAAGTGAAGCCTTGATTCAGAAAAGTTTATCAGAATTGATAAAAGATAGAACCACAATTGTGATTGCACACAGATTGAGTACCATAAAACAAGCAGATCAAATTTTGGTAGTAGAGTCAGGATCGATAGTTGAGCGAGGTACGCATGACGAATTGATAGAAAAAGAAGGAAGATATTTTGAACTGTACACCTATCAATCGAAAATTTAATTGAAAAGAGTTTTTTCCAAAGTATTTTGCTTTGGAATTTCCTATGAAATTGTCATTCCCGTGAAAACGGGAAACTCAATTAAGATTTCCTTAATTTTGTAATCATAAAATAAAACTAAAATGAAAAAAATACTCGTATTATTTGTTCTAGCAGCAATCTCAATTTCATGTAAAAATGAAGAAAAGAAAGAAACTAAAAAAGAAAAATTCCCAAATGAATTAGCAAAAGTTTTTGAAAAACATGGAGGAATTGATGCTTGGAGAAATGCAAAAACGTTGTCTTTTAACAAAGGAGAAGAGGTACATACAACAGATTTGCAATCTCGTAAAATAGTTGTTACTGCACCAAATTATTCACTAGGTTTTGACGGAAAAGAAGTTTGGCTATCTCAAAAAAACTCTACCGCGTTTAAAGGAAATAAAGATTTTTATTACAATTTGTATTTCTATTTTTATGCAATGCCTTTTGTGTTGGCTGATTACGGAATTATCTACGAAAAAACAACAGATTTAGTTTTTGATGGTGTTAGTTATCCAGGATTTAAAATTTCGTACAAAGCAAATATTGGTTCATCACCAGATGATAATTATATCATTTATTACAACAAAAATTCTTATCAAATGGAATGGCTTGCCTATACAGTAACGTTTAACAGTAAAAAACCATCAGAAAAATATAGCATCATTAGATACAATGATTGGAATTCTGTAAACGGTTTGTTGTTACCAAAATCAATAACTTGGTATAAAAAAGATAGTGTTGGCGTACCAAAAGAACCAAGAAGAGCTGCAACTGAATTTACATTGCCGCTAATTAGTGATACAAAAGTATCAGATTCCTTTTTCGAAAAATCTACAAAATAATATTGATTTTATCATACACAAAATCGTAATAATTTCTAATATTTGGCACCATAAAACTTCCATGCTTTATGGTGTTTTTTAAGATTGAAAGATCAAACAATTGAATATCATCAACCTCTCCGATTTGCATTGTTAATTCAGAAATTTCTTTAGTTAGTTTACACAAAAAAAGATGTTTAAACTCGTTGTCTAAAATTCCGTTTGGATGTACGATTTCATCTTTTCTTAATCCAATTTTTATCAAATCAGCTTCAGAAATTGTCAAACCGATTTCTTCATTTACTTCTCTAATAGCTGCATTTTCTATTTTTTCTCCAGCAGCAACATGTCCAGCAACAGAAACATCCCAAAGATTTGGAAACACTTTTTTTACGGAAGCTCTTTTTTGAAGAAGGATTTTATGATCATCAGTATAGAACCAAACATGTACCGTTGCGTGATATAAACCTTTTTGATGCGCTTCAGATTTTAAAGAAGTTTTTCCGGTTGATTTTCCGTCAGAAGTTAAAATATCTAAGAACTCATCCATTTTTTACAGTTGATGTCTTTTCGAAATGAGTTTTAAAAACGATTGAGAAATCTCATAACCCTAACTTAAAACCTTGAGGTTTCTCCTATCGTCGAAATGACACGAATTTTTAAAATGTTTTGTAAAAATCCGTGAATTCGTGGCTTTTATATGTTATTCAAAATAAGAAAATGTTTCTCCGTCTTTTATTTTCAATAAGGTTTCATAAATCATTTTAATTACATTTTCAACATCATCTCTATGAACCATTTCTACAGTTGTGTGCATGTAACGTAGCGGTAAAGAAATCAATGCAGAAGCAACTCCGCCGTTACTATACGCAAACGCATCTGTATCTGTTCCGGTTGCTCTTGATAAAGCTGAACGTTGAAACGGAATCTTGTTTTCTTCTGCAGTTTCTGTAATTAAATCTCTTAATTTTTGTTGTACCGCAGGAGCATAAGCAATCACAGGACCTTTTCCTAGCTCTAAATAGCCTGCTTTTTTAACATCAATCATTGGAGTAGTGGTGTCGTGTGTAACATCAGTAACAATTGCTACATTAGGTTTTATGCGTTGGGTAATCATTTCTGCACCACGCAAACCAATTTCCTCTTGTACAGAGTTTGTAATGTATAATCCAAAAGGCAATGTTTTTTTATTTTCTTTCAATAAACGAGCAACTTCTGCAATCATAAATCCGCCCATTCTATTATCTAATGCTCTACAAACAAATTTATCTCCGTTTAAAATATGAAACTCATCTGGATACGTAATTACACAACCAACATGAATTCCTAAAGCTTCCACTTCTTTTTTTGTTGCACAACCTGTGTCGATAAAAATATTTTCTGGTTTTGGTGCTTCTTCTTTTGCTTTGTCTCTTGTGTGAATTGCTGGCCAGCCAAAAACTCCTTTTACAATGCCGTTTTTAGTATGAATATTTACAATTTTACTTGGCGCAATTTGATGATCACTTCCACCATTTCTAATCACGTAGATTAATCCGTTATCAGAAATATAATTTACATACCAAGAAATTTCATCTGCATGACCTTCTATAACAACTTTAAATTTTGCTTTTGGATTGATAACGCCAACCGCAGTTCCGTAAGTATCCGTTATAAATTCATCAACATAGGGTTTTAGATAATCCATCCAAATTTTTTGACCTTCCCATTCATAGCCAGTTGGAGCAGCGTTATTTAAATATTTCTCTAAAAAATGTATTGATTTTTTATTTAAGATTGATTTTTTTGCCATTATATGAGTTTATAAAGTTTTAATTAAAAAAACATGCTAACTAACTTTGTGTTTGCTTTTGTAAAAATATCTATTTTTTTTGTGCTAATGAATGCTCATTTAATATTTATTTTAAAAATTTGTAACAAAAGTTGTAACTTTCACACTTATCTTTTATAATCAAGCTAAAAAAAATGAATCAAATGAAATTAAAAATTGAAAACTTAACCAAAACGTATAAAAATGGTGTAAAAGCAATTGACAACTTATCAATTGAGATTGGTACAGGAATGTTTGGTTTATTAGGTCCTAATGGAGCAGGGAAATCATCTTTAATGAGAACGATTGCTACATTACAACAACCAGATTCTGGGTCGATTATTTTTGGAGACATTAATGTTTTGCAAGACAATATGTCTTTGCGAAAAATTCTTGGTTATTTGCCACAAACATTTGGTGTGTATCCTAAAATGTCAGCAGAAGATTTGTTAGATTATTTTGCAACTCTTAAAGGAATTAGCTTAAAGTCTGAAAGAGAAAAATTGGTTAAAGAAGTGCTGGAAATAACTAACTTATATGAAGTAAGAAAAAAATATGTTGCTGGTTATTCTGGAGGAATGAAACAACGATTTGGAATTGCACAATTATTATTAAACAGCCCAAAATTAATTATTGTAGATGAACCTACTGCAGGATTAGATCCAGCAGAAAGACACCGTTTTTTAAATGTTTTACGAGAAGTTGGCACCAATTGTACAGTTATATTTTCAACTCATATTGTAGATGATGTTAAAGAATTGTGTAATGAAATGGCAATATTAAATGGTGGTAGAATTCTTAAACACACAACACCATTAGAAGCTACAAAAGAAATTGAAGGAACTATTTGGACAAAAATAATTAATAGAGATGATTTAGAAACGGTAGAATCAAATTTTAGTGTGCTTTCTTCAAATTACAATCAAGACAACACTTTAAATGTAAGAGTGTTTTCGGAAGACAAACCTTCAGAAGATTTTATAAACGCAACACCGCAATTAGATGATGTATATTTTATTGCTTTAAAACAAGATGAACCTGAATTGGCTGAAAAACTGGATTAGTAGATGCCTAGATTGTTAGATTATTTGAGGAAAACAAAAATCTATAAAAAAACAACCTGTAAGTCTAAAAACCCAATTGTCTAACTAAACAAACTGTCCAATCATCTAACAACTTTCTTAATTATGTTTTTTACAATATTTAAATACGAATTACAGTATTGGTTTAAAAAACCAGCATATTATGTGTATGCAATCATATTTTTTTTACTATCCATTTTTATAGCAGCAAGTTCTGCTGGTATTTTTGATGGATTAACAGTAACAACAGGTTCTTCTAAAATAGTTAATGCTCCAATTGCCGTAAATGGAATATTCAATTCTATGGCAATCTTTTTATTCTTTTTATTTCCTTCTATTATTGGTGCTTCTGTATTTAGAGATTACAAAAGTAATATGCACAGCATTTTATATTCTTATCCTTTTTCAAAATTTAATTATTTATCTGCAAAATTTTTAAGTTCATTTTTTGTAGTGTTATTAATTATCATTATTGCAGGAATTGGATTGTTTATAGGATTTAGATTACCTGGAACAAATCAAGAAATTGTAAGAGCTTTTAATTTTTCTGCCTATCTACATTCTTATTTAATTTACATTATACCGAATGTTTTACTCTTTGGCGCAATCATTTTTGGGGTTGTAACTTTTACAAGAAATATTGCAGCTGGTTTTATAACAGTAGTATTATTGCTTTTTATCCAAGCGATAGCAGAAAGTTTTTTATCAAATCCAGATAATAGATTTTTAGCTGCTTTATTTGACCCTTTTGGAGCTCAAGCAGCAAATTATTATACTAGATATTGGACGTTGTCTGACCAAAATGAATTGTTACTTCCTTTAAAAGGAGTTGTGATTTATAATAGATTGATGTGGTTATTAATTTCGTTCTTAATCCTTATTGGAGTTTATAAAAAGTTTTCATTTAGTCAAAATACAATTACTTTAAATTTTAGAAGAAATAAAGGAGAACGGGTAATTAAACAAAATTTTGGAGGAATAACAAGAGTTCATATCTCTAAAGTAAACTACGTTTTTTCTTTAAAGAACGATTTTAAAATAATGTGGAAACTATCTAACATAGATTTTAAATACATTGTTTCTAGTTGGCCATTTATAGCCATATTACTAGTAGGATTAATTTCTATTTTATTATTTGCAATTACTGCAGGAGAATTGTTTGGAACTAAAACACTTCCTACTACTTGGCAAATGTTATTATTACCAGGCGGAACTTTTACGTTTTTTATCAATTTGCTAACATTTTTATATGCTGGTATGCTAATCCGTAGAGGAGAAATGGCAAGAGTAAATCATTTGGTTGATATTACTCCAACTAAAAATTGGACACTTATGATGTCTAAATTTATTGCGATTATAAAAATGCAACTTGTTTTATTAGCGGTAATTGTTGTTGCAGGAATTATGTTTCAAATCTACAAAGGATATTACAATTTTGAAATAGGGCACTATTTGTACGAATTGTATGTGCTTATGTTTATCCATTTTGTAATCTGGGCTTTTTTAGCAATGTTGATACAAACTCTTATTAAAAATCAATATTTAGGATTATTTGTATTGTTAGTGCTCTTAATAGGTATTCCTTTATTATCACTTGCAGGAATAGAGCAATCAATATTTAAATACAACCAGTCACCAAATTATCAATATTCTGATATGGATGGTTATGGATCTTCATTTGGTGTCTATTTTATTTACAAAGCATATTGGTTTATTGGCGGTATAATTCTATTAGTTATTGCTAGTTTATTTTGGATGAGAGGAGTTACACATTCTTTTAAAGAAAGATGGAACTTGGCATCTAAAAGATTGACTAAAAGGAAGAGGTTTGTAATTTTACTATTAGCAATTGTTTTCTTTGGTTTAGGAGCAAGAATTTATTACGAAAACAATTTTTTAAATAAAAATTACTCTGCAATAGAAAGAGAGAAACAGCGTGTAAGTTGGGAAAAAGAGTATAAAAAATATGAAGACAAAGCCCAGCCAAGAATTGTTGCTGTTAAAGTTGATATGAATATCTATCCTAAAAAAAGAAATTTTAAGGCTTCTGCAACGTATAAAATGATTAATAAAACGAATCAAGTTATAGATAGTATATTCTTAAATTATAATAATTATCCAAGTTCATTTAATTTTGATAAACAAACTGAATTAGTACTAAAAGATTCTGTTAATAATTTTAATATTTATCAACTAAAAAAGGCATTACAGCCAGGAGATAGTTTAGAATTAAAGATCGATGTAAAAAATAAAGAAAATACTTTATTACGAAATCAATCTCCTGTTTTAGGAAACGGAACTTTTATTAATAATTTTCAAATATTTCCTTCCTTAGGATATTCATCACAAAATGAATTAACAGACAATAAAACTCGTGAAAAATACAATCTTTCGAAGAATGATTTACGTCCAGAGCCATCAGATTCTACAGCTTTAGGAAACACATATATTTCTAAAGATTCTGATTGGATCAATTTTGAAGCAACGGTATCAACATCAAAAGATCAAATTGCAATAGCTCCAGGATATTTACAAAAAGAATGGGAAAAAGAGGGTAGAAAGTATTTTCATTATAAAATGGATAGTAAAATTTTAAATTTTTACGCCTTTAATTCTGCTAGATATGAAGTTAAAAAAGAAATGTATAACGGAATTAGTTTAGAAATTTATTTTCACAAAGGACATGAGTTTAACTTAAGGCGAATGATGAAAGGAATGAAAGCGTCATTAGATTATAATTCAAAAAACTTTAGTCCTTATCAACATAAACAAGCAAGAATTATAGAATTTCCAAGAACATTAGGAACTTTTGCACAGTCATTTCCAAATACAATTCCATTTTCTGAAGCAGTTGGTTTTATTGCTGATGTAGATGATTCTGATACTGGTGGTGTAGATTATCCGTTTGCAATAACAGCACATGAAGTTGCACATCAATGGTGGGCGCATCAAGTAATTGGTGCAGACGTTTTAGGTGCAACCATGTTATCAGAAAGTATGTCAGAATATGTAGCATTAAAAGTATTAGAACATCAACATGGAAAAGAAAAAATGCGTACATTTTTAAAAGAAGCTTTAGATGGTTATTTATTGCAGAGAACTTTAGAAAGAAAACGTGAAAATGCATTGATGTATAATGATGGGCAAGGTTATATCCGTTATCAAAAAGGGTCTTTAGTATTTTATGCGTTAAGCGATTATATTGGTGAAGAAAACTTAAACGGAGCTTTAAAAAAGTATGTTGAAAAAGTACAATTTCAGGAATCACCTTATACAACTTCTATAGAAATGGTAGATTATATAAATAAAGTAACACCAGATTCTTTAAAATATGTAATTAAAGATATGTTCGAGACTATTACATTGTATAGAAATCGAATTGTTGATGTAAAATCGACAGTGTTAGAAAACGGAAAATATAAAGTAGATATTGAGTTTAATGTTTCAAAATACAGAAATGATAACAAAGGAAAGCGTTTTTATGGCGATAAAGTTGGAGATACTATTTCTTATAAATCAGTTAAGCAGAAAAAGCCAATTCTTTCAGTTCCGTTAGCAGATTATATAGATATCGGAATTTTTTCTGAAGAAGAAGTTGATGGTAAAAAAAATGAAGTTATTTTATATTTAAAGAAGCATAAAATTACAACCATTAATAATAAAATTACAATTATAGTAGATAAAAAACCTACGGAAGTTGGTGTAGATCCATTTAATAAACTTATTGATACACAATCTGACGACAATAGGAGGAAGCTTTAAGAAAAACAAGATAAAAAACTCATATACATTCTATATGAGTTTTTTTAAGGAACTATATAATTGATGTTTTTTTAATGTACACTATTTGTAATACCTTTACATTCTCTAAAAAAAATAAGTAATTGAAAACTATATTTTATATATATGTCTTTTTGTTTTCTTTTGTTTTCTTCGGGCAAAAGAAAGATTCTATTCCATTACAAGAAAAGTATATTTTAATTAAAATTGGAGATACATTGACAATTAATTTAGACGAAGTAAAGTTATTACCAAAAACTAAATTTAAAAATAGAGAAGATGTTAATTACTATTATTGGTTTCGAAAAAAAGTTTTTAAAGCATATCCTTATGCAGTTCTTGCTTCCAAAAGACTTGATACATTAAATTCTAGATTACTTAGAATAAAAAGTAATAGAAAAAAGAAGAAGTATATTAAAGTTGTTCAGAAATATTTAGAAGGTGAGTTTACCGAGCAATTAAAAAGCATGACAAGAACAGAAGGAAGAATCTTAATAAAATTAATTTATAGGCAAACAGGTAAAACAACATTTAATCAAATTAAAGATTTAAGAAGTGGTTGGAGAGCGTTTTGGTACAATACAACAGCAAATTTTTTTAAGATGTCATTGAGATCAGAATATCATCCAGAAAGTGTTAACGAAGATTTTTTAATTGAAGATATCTTACAACGAGCATTTATTCAAGAAAGATTAATTGAGCAAAAATCCAAATTAAAAATTGATTTAGATTTAATGTATAAAGAAAATAAAGGTTATATAGATATCGAGATATATAAAAAGATGTTTAAAAAGATAAAAAAGCAACAATCTAAATAGCTTCTTTAATTTAATATATAAAATTATTTTTTTATAAGTTGTTGAACTTTAGAATATTGATTTTTTGAGTAAAAAAAAGTAATATTTCTTAGCGTTTATTCTTGGTAAATAATTTATTTCTTGTATCTTTGCCGTCCGCTATTTCGGGCAAAGTTCATTCAAAGTAAGTGGTTCAAAAATAAATTAAAAAAAACTTTCAAAAAAGTTTTTGTGTTAAGAAAAGAGTTTATACATTTGCACCCGCTTTGAGAGATAAGTAAAGTTCAGTTAAAAA
>Ga0316205_10000091_pt1 | contig 205394 bp, 198 predicted proteins | sample 3monthpyrite_MG_FD_204941 | JGI IMG/M metagenome (GOLD analysis project Ga0316205, IMG submission 204941) | Microbial mat bacterial communities from mineral coupon in-situ incubated in ocean water Damariscotta River, Maine, United States -... | ecosystem: Environmental > Aquatic > Marine >... | reverse complement strand
AAGCGGGTGCAAATGTAAATACTATTCCTAATATACAAAAACTTTTTGCAACCTTTTTTTAAATCTTTTTCTAACCTAAAACCCAATCAAAACCCTTAAACCAAATTAAAGAACGCAAAGATAGTGATTTTAATATCTAACTTGCAATGTTATTTTTAATAAAAAACTAACTCTAATTTCATCTTGAATTTACTCATAACTATTAATGAATTTATTCATCTGTTAGCGGCTGCAAAGCTAGATACTATTTTGAATCTCACAAGACCTTTTTTGAATTATTTTTTTCAACTAAAAACAAAACCTGTTTTAATGAACTTTACTACTAAAATAAACCAACGTTTATCTCTTAGCGGCTGCAAATATACACCCTCTTTTTAATTCCAACCAAACTTTTTTAAACCTATTTTTAAAGTATTTTATAAAACCCTCATACATCAACATTTACAAACCAAATAAAAAACTTAAACTGTTTAAATTATGATTGGAAACCCTACTTAAGCATTAACCTAAACACTAAACTAACTAGTTAAGGATATAAACGACATTCTCTTACAGATACTAAAAAGCTTGTGGTATTTAAAGATATAATAAACCAACTTTATTTGTTTTTAAAAGAAAACAAACTACTTTCAAACAAGAAAAGAAACAAGAAAGAACTTAAAAAGAAATTACCTTATATATATTGTAGGAATTATAGTTTTCTAATATCTTTGCCTCTCATAAAAATTAGATTAATGATTCATATTACATTACCTGACGGAAGCGTTAGAGAGTACAACCAAAACAGTACTCCTATGGATGTTGCTAAAAGTATAAGCGAGGGTTTTTCGAGAAATGTTATTTCCGCAAACTTTAATGGTACAACTGTTGAGACCTCAACTCCTTTAACCACAAACGGTAATTTAATTCTATATACATTTAACGATGCTGGAGGAAAAAAAGCCTTTTGGCATTCTTCCGCACATGTATTAGCTCAGGCAATTTTAGAGTTTCATCCTAGCGCAAAGCTAACAATTGGCCCAGCTATTGATAATGGTTTTTATTATGATCTTGATTTAGGTGATGCTATCATTTCTGAAAAAGATTTTCAAAAAATAGAACAGAAATTTTTAGAATTAGCAAGAGGTAAGCATGAATTTAAATTACGTGCAGTTTCTAAAGAAGATGCCCTTGCTTATTATACAAACGAAAATAACGAATACAAAGTTGAGTTGATTGAAAATTTAATCGATGGAGATATTACTTTTTGTGATCACAGCAATTTTACAGACCTATGTCGTGGCGGGCACATTCCGAATACAGGAATCATAAAGGCTATAAAAATAATGAATACTGCTGGTGCTTATTGGCGCGGCGATGAAAAAAACAATCAACTAACTCGAGTGTACGGAATTTCTTTTCCGAAGCAAAAAATGCTTACCGAATATTTAATTTTATTAGAAGAAGCAAAAAAGCGTGACCACAGAAAACTTGGTAAAGAATTAGAATTGTTTACTTTTTCGACAAAAGTTGGTGCAGGATTACCTCTTTGGCTACCAAAAGGCGCTGCCTTACGTGGTAGATTAGAAGATTTTTTAAAGGCTGCACAAAAGAAAGCTGGTTACGAAATGGTAATGACACCTCACATTGGCCAAAAAGAATTGTATGTTACCTCTGGTCATTATGCAAAATATGGAGAAGACAGTTTTCAGCCAATTAAAACTCCCAAAATGGAAGAGGAGTTTTTATTAAAACCTATGAACTGTCCACACCATTGTGAAATTTATAATTTCAAACCTCATTCTTATAAAGATTTACCGAAACGATTTGCAGAATTTGGAACGGTCTATAGATATGAACAAAGTGGAGAATTGCACGGCTTAACAAGAGTTAGAGGCTTTACGCAAGATGATGCTCATATTTTTTGTACTCCAGAGCAATTAGATCAAGAATTTAAAAATGTTATTGACTTAGTACTTTATGTTTTTAACGCCTTAGGGTTCAAGGATTTTAAAACACAAGTTTCTATAAGAGACATGAGTAATCTTAATAAATACATTGGCGATATTGAAACTTGGGAAATTGCAGAAAAAGCAATCATTAGTGCTGCAACAGACAAAGGATTAGATTTTGTTATTGAAGAAGGAGAAGCTGCCTTTTACGGACCTAAATTAGACTTTATGGTTAAAGACGTTTTAGGCAGAAGTTGGCAGTTAGGAACCATACAAGTGGATTATAATTTACCGAAACGCTTTGACTTAACCTATAAAGGAGCTGACAATCAACTGCACAGACCCGTGATGATTCACAGAGCACCGTTTGGATCTATGGAGCGTTTTATTGCAGTGTTGTTAGAGCATACAGGCGGAAATTTTCCTCTTTGGTTAACGCCAGATCAAGTTATCTTATTACCTATCAGTTATAAATATCAGAAATATTCAGAAAAAGTTTTAGAATTGCTAGAAAATTCCGAAATTCGCGCCCTCGTAGATGATAGAAATGAGAAAACTGGCAGAAAGATTCGAGACGCAGAAGTAAGTAAGATTCCTTTTATGATTATCGTAGGGGAAAAAGAAGAAGCTGAAGGAACTGTTTCTGTTCGGAAACATGGAGAAGGTGATTTAGGAACATTTACAATAGAAGCATTTGTTTCTTTGATTAAAGAAGAAATTAGTGAAACATTGACGCAGTTTTAAAGGCAGAACCTTTATCATATTAATAGGTAGAAAGCTACCATTGTTTAATTTAAATTGATACATCATAGCAATTAGAAGAAACAGGTCTAGAAGACCTTCGAGAGTAATCAAAGAGGATTTACATAGAATTAATCATAAGATTCGTTTTGTTGAAGAAGTTCGTTTGGTGGGTGATAATGTTGAAGTTGGAGTATATCCAATAGAAAAAGCAAGACAATTATCTGAAGAGTTAGAATTAGATTTGGTAGAGATTTCTCCAAAAGCTGTTCCTCCTGTTTGTAAAATTATTGACTATAAAAAGTTTTTATACGAACAAAAGAAACGTGATAAAGCGTTAAAATCTAAAGCGACTAAAGTGACCATAAAAGAAATTCGATTTGGTCCTCAAACTGATGAGCATGATTATGAGTTTAAAAAGAAACATGCGATAAAGTTTTTAACGGATGGAGCTAAATTAAAAGCATTTGTATTCTTTAAAGGAAGGTCGATTATATTTAAAGAACAAGGTCAGATTTTATTATTAAAATTAGCCCAAGAATTAGAAGAGTATGGTAAGGTTGAGCAATTACCAAAATTAGAAGGTAAACGCATGATTATGTTTATTGCTCCAAAAAAAGTAAAATAATACTTCGAGAGACATCAGTAATATGAAATGTTGTTGTTTAAACGAAGAAAAACAAGATACAGATACTGAAATAAATTTAGTATAAAGATAATAAGCAAGTTAAAAACGAAGGAGAAATGCCTAAAATGAAAACCAAATCTAGTGCCAAAAAACGCTTTAAGCTAACTGGTTCTGGAAAAATCAAAAGAAAGCATGCGTTTAAGAGTCATATCTTAACAAAGAAGTCTAAAAAACGTAAGCTTAAATTGACGCACGCAACATTAGTACATAAGTCTGATGAAGCGAACATCAAACAACAATTAACTTTAAAATAGTTAATTAAAGGGAATTTAATTATTAACCATGGAGTTGGGCCAAAACATTGTAGATTTTTGATTTACATTAAAAAAAGATAAAGTGTCGATTAACAGACCGCCTACTACAAAAAACAATTTAGAATTATGCCAAGATCAGTAAATTCAGTAGCCTCAAGAAAAAGAAGAAAAAAAATCTTGAAGGCAGCAAAAGGTTACTTTGGACGTAGAAAAAACGTTTACACAGTAGCAAAAAACGCGGTAGAGAAAGCAATGACATATGCTTATCGTGACCGTAAAAACAATAAAAGAAACTTTCGTTCATTATGGATTCTGCGTATTAACGCTGGAGCTCGTCTTCACGGAATGTCTTATTCACAGTTTATGGGAAAAGTAAAAGCAAACAATATCGAGTTAAACCGTAAGGTTTTAGCAGATTTAGCAATGAACAATCCAGAAGCTTTTAAGGCAATTGTAGAAAAAGTAAAATAAAATTAATAATTCTTGCTTATAAAAAACCCAAACGTTTGTTTGGGTTTTTTTTGTTACTTTTAAATTCTTAAACTGCTAAAAATATATTTCTTATGAAATTTTACACCTTATTAATTGCCTTGCTTTTTACAGCTCAAAATTTTGCACAACAAATAACTGAAGCTGAAACTATTGAAAATCAATTTAACACGCTTTATAGAAAATCTAGTAGTTATCAAGTTTATAAAGTTATTTCAAAAGAGAAATATAAAAACTTACAAAAAAATGTTTCAGATACTATCAATATATTTAGCAATATTTTAGTTGAAAAGAATATCCTTATCAGAAGTCAAAAAAACAGCATCGAAACTCTTAATAATACAGTTAAAAAAACAAATATAGCATTAAATGAAGCTATTCGTAATGAAAATTCTATTTCGTTATTTGGCATTCTAATAACAAAAAAATGGTATACTTTTATTCTCTTTGGTATTATTTTTATACTCATTGGCTCATCATTATATTTTATATTTAAATTTAACAATAGCAACAGACATACTGTAAAAGCTAAAAATGACTTAGATAACATTGAAAATGAATTTAATATTTTTAAAAAGAAATCTATAGAAAGAGAGCAAAAACTTAGAAGAGAGCTTCAAGATGAGATCATTAAAAACAGAGATAACTAACGGTTTTCGGTGATGGTAATTTCCCTGTTTTCAGGGAGACAAAATACCCTACATATTGGTATTGTGCAGTCTCTTAATCTGCTATATATTTGGAGTATATTAATTAAACGAAAAACTTTAATTATATACCCCTAAATTATTTGAAAGTTTAAAGCGATTAAAATTATTCCCTCAACTTTTTAATCGCTTTTTATTAAAATCCCCCAACAAAAAAAGACGCTTCCCTAGAGCGTCTTTTTTTTCTATGCGTTTCAAAGAAGGTTAAAGAGCTTCTCCTAATTCTTTTAATTTTTCTGTATTTTCTGCCAATTTTAATTCATCAATAATTTTCTGAATATCTCCATTCATAATATTCGGTAAATCATATAATGACAAGCCAATTCTATGATCTGTAACTCGACCTTGCGCATAATTATACGTTCTAATCTTCGCCGATCTATCTCCACTAGAAACCATTGAACCACGTTTTAACGCATCTTCTGCTTGCTTTTTAGCCAATTCCATATCGTACAAACGAGAACGCAACACTTTAAATGCTTTCTCTTTATTTTTATGCTGACTTTTTTGATCTTGACATTGCGCAACCAAACCAGTTGGAATGTGGGTTAAACGAACTGCAGAATAGGTTGTATTTACAGATTGTCCTCCAGGACCAGACGAACAGAAAAAGTCAATTCTTACATCTTTTGGGTTTATTTCTACATCAAATTCTTCTGCTTCAGGAAAAACCATCATGGTTGCAGCAGAAGTATGAACTCTACCTTGTGTTTCTGTTTGTGGAACTCTTTGAACACGATGTACACCAGCTTCAAACTTCAACGTTCCGTAAACATCTTCTCCGTTTACTTCAAACTGAATTTCTTTAAACCCACCGTTTGTTCCTTCAGAAAAATCTACTGTAGAAACTTTCCATCCTTTACTCTCACAATATTTTGTGTACATTCTAAATAAATCTCCAGCAAAAATACTTGCTTCATCTCCACCCGTTCCAGCACGTAATTCAACAACTGCATTTTTAGAATCTTCTGGGTCTTTCGGAATCAATAAAAATTTAATTTCATCTTCTAATTCAGGAATTCTAGTATTGGCTTCATTCATTTCCATTTTTGCCATTTCTACCATTTCTGCATCAGAACCATCTGCAATAATCTCTTTTGCTTCTTCTATATTGTTTATTAAAGATTGATATTCCTCCCCTTTTTTAACAACATCGCCTAAATCTTTATATTCTTTGCTTAATTGTACATATCTTTTTTGGTCTGTAATCACATCTGGCTGGATGATTAAATCAGAAACCTCATCAAAACGTTGTTTAACAATTCTTAATTTATCTAACATCTTCTATTCTTTACTTGTGGTGCGAATTTACAATTTTCTCTGAACTTCTCTAAATTAGATTTCATGTATATTTGATTAAAATTATTTTGCTTACATGAAAAAAATAAATCTCTATTTTCGCTTTTATAAAAATAATTTTGCTTTTCCACTAGCTTTAAGTTTATTTACTTTATTTAGTTTAGGATTTATGCCCTTATCTGTAATGACATTAGCTGCAACTACTTTGTTAATTTGGTTTTATCAAAAATTTATTAATGATAAGAAAAACCAAACCCTCTATTTTTATTACAATTTAAGATTGACAGCACTAAAATTATATACCTTTTTGTTTTTTATAAATATGATTGTATTAATCAGCATTAATATCGGTATCAAATGGATGTTTTAGAAATTGATAATGTTGAGTTAAATTTTGGCATAAAAAAAGTTTTAAAAGCAATTTATTTTAACGCTGAAAAAGGAAAAATCACAGGAATATTAGGAAGAAATGGTTGTGGAAAAACATCTTTATTAAGGATTATTTTTGGAGAGTTAAAGCCAAACAACAAACTAATACGAATTGATAAGAAACCCTTATTAACTCCTTTATATAAAAAAGAGTTTATAAAATACTTGCCCCAGTTTCATATAATTCCAAATTCGGTTTCTTTACAAAGTGGATTTCATTATTTTAATGCTTCATTTACCGATTTTTTAATCGATTTTCCAAATTATAAAACAAAAGAAAAGCATCGTTTTTCTGATTTTTCTGGAGGAGAAAAAAGGTTGATAGAAACCTATATCATTCTAAAATCTGATGCTAAAATTGTATTATTAGACGAACCTTTTTCTCATTTAGCTCCATTATATATTCAAAAAATAAAAGAACTTTTAGAAATCGAAAAACAAAACAAGATCATTATCATTACCGATCATTTATACAAAGAAATTTTAGATGCTTCTGATACTTTATATTTGCTGAAAGATGGTTGGAGTAGGATCATAAAATCACCTGAAGAACTAATTCATCACAAATACATAAACTCATTATGAAAAAAATCATATTCCTAATAACCATCATTCTTATCTCCTCATGCAACACAGAAACAAAACCTCAAAAACCTGATTTTTTATTAGGAAAATGGATTAGAACAAACGACAAACCAGGAAGTACATCCTATGAAATTTGGAATAAAAACTTTACTGGATTAGGATTTACCTTGAAAGAAAAAGACACTACTTTTAAAGAAATTCTAAGTATTATTTCTATTAATGATACGTTAACTTTAAAAGTTGAAGGTGTAAATGAAACTCCGACTTTGTTTCAATTTACTTCGCAAACCGATTCTTCTTTTGTCGCAGAAAATCCAACACACGATTTTCCTAAAAAAATTAAATACTGGCTAGAAAACAAGCAATTAAAAGCGCATGTTTCTAACAAAGAATTCGGAATTGAGTTTGTTTTTGAAAAACTAAAAAAATAAACGAATGTCATTTCGAAATGAGCGTTTTTCAGCCTTTCGACTTCGCTCAAGATAAACTTATGAGAAATCTCATAGGACTTAGTACTAATTTCGTGAGATTCTTCTTCATTCCTCATTCGGAATGACATTCTTCTATTAAATTTAAACCTTGATGTCATTTCGAAATGAGCGTTTTTCAGCCTTTCGACTTCGCTCAAGATAAACTTATGAGAAATCTTATGAAACTCAGTACTACTTTCGTGAGATTCCTCCTCATACTTCGTTCGGAATGACATTCTTCTATTAAATTTAAACCTTAATGTCATCTAATAACAAAACCTCAACAAAACAAAAATCCCAAATTCATTTTGAATTTGGGATTTTTACTTTCTCTAAAATAATATTATCCGCATTTAGAAGAACCACAATCTTGACACGTTAAACAACCTTCTTGGTAAATTAAACTATCAGATTTACAGTTTTCACACGTGTGTCCTTTTGCTTTTGTACCATCTTCTACATAACGTTTTAATGCGCGTACAACTCCGTTTTTCCATGTATTAATTGATTCGCTATCTAATTGTAAACTCTGGATTAATTCTACAATCTTATCAATTGGCATTCCGTGACGTAAAGTTCCTGAAAACAATTTTGCATAATTCCAAAACTCAGGATTAAATTTATGTGACAATCCTTCAATGGTTGTTTTATAACCTCGTTTGTTCTTGTACTGAAAATCGTAACGTGATGTTCCGTCTTCGTTTCTGCTTTTTAGAATCAATCCGTTTTCTACCCAACGCGGAATTAAAATTCCGTCTTCATCATCAACCAAACCAGTAAAAACTTCATATGGTTTGTCATCAACCAAACCAATAAAAGCAATCCATTTTTCTTTTTTATTTTGAAAACGAACTACATCAGCTTCCAAAATTTCTGGTCTAATAATAGGAAAAGAAGTCAATACATTTTCTTGATTTTCTTCTTTCTTTTCGTTATTAGAAATTAAAACGCCAGCACGCGAACCATCTCTATAAACGGTTACACCTTTACAACCAACTTCCCACGCTTTTAAATACAACTCGCCCACCAAATCTTCGTTGGCGTCGTTTGGCAAATTAATAGTTACACTAATTGAATGATCTACCCATTTTTGAACAGCGCCTTGCATGGTTACTTTACTCATCCAATCTACATCATTAGAAGTTGCTTTATAATACGGCGATTTCAGAATCAATACATCCAGTTCTTCTTGCGAAAAGTTTTTAGAAGAGTCGATTCCGTTTACTTCCATCCATTGTTTAAATCGATGATGAAAAACCACATATTCTTCCCATGAATCTCCAACTTCGTCAATAAAATCTACTCGCGAACCTTTGTCATTTGGATTCACTTTTTTTCTACGTTTATAAACTGGCATAAAAACCGGTTCAATTCCTGATGAAGTTTGCGTCATTAAACTTGTTGTTCCCGTTGGAGCAATCGTTAACAAAGCAATGTTTCTACGTCCGTATTCTAACATTTCGTAATACAATTTGTTATCTGCTTCTTTTAAGCGCAAAATAAACGGATTGTTTTTTTCTCTTTCTGAATCAAAAATTGAAAATGCGCCACGTTCTTTTGCTAAATTTACAGATGCTCTGTATGTATCTATTCCTAATGTTTTATGCACTTTTACAGAAAAATCGTTTCCTTCTTCACTTCCGTATCTAATTCCTAGTGCAGCTAACATATCTCCTTCTGCGGTAATTCCAATTCCGGTTCTTCTTCCTTCGTGTGCTTTTTGTCTGATATTTAACCACAGATTTTTTTCTGTTGCTTTTACATCGCTAGCTTCTGGATCTGCATCAATTTTTTCTAATATTTTATCAATTTTCTCTAATTCTAAATCGATGATATCATCCATCATTCTTTGTGCAATTACAATGTGTTTTTTAAACAACTCAAAGTTAAATGCAGCTTCTTTTGTAAACGGGTTTTCTACATACGAAAACAAATTGATTGCCAACAAACGACAAGAATCGTACGGACATAAAGGAATTTCTCCACACGGATTTGTAGAAACTGTTTTGTACCCTAAATCTGCATAACAATCTGGCACTGATTCATTAATTATTGTATCCCAAAAAAGAATTCCTGGTTCGGCAGATTTCCATGCGTTGTGTACAATTTTCTTCCATAGTTTTTTAGCTTCTATCGTTTTTGAAACTTTTGGATCAGCACTAAAAATTGGATATTTCTGTGTGTATTTTTGATCATTTTTTACTGCTTTCATAAATGCATCGTCAATTCTAACAGATACATTTGCGCCAGTAACTTTTCCTTGCTCTAATTTTGCATCGATAAAATCTTCTGAATCTGGATGATTGATAGAAACTGATAACATTAATGCGCCACGACGACCATCTTGCGCAACTTCTCTGGTAGAATTTGAATAGCGTTCCATAAAAGGAACAATTCCTGTAGATGTTAATGCCGAATTTTTTACAGGAGAACTTTTTGGTCTAATGTGTGATAAATCGTGACCAACACCTCCACGACGTTTCATTAATTGTACTTGCTCTTGATCTATTTTCATGATTCCTCCATAAGAATCTGAATTTCCATCATTACCAATTACAAAACAATTAGAAAGTGATGCAACTTGAAATGGATTTCCAATTCCTGCCATTGGACTTCCTTGCGGAACAATATATTTAAAGTCTTTAATGGCTTCAAATATTTCTGATTCTGTTAACGGATTTGGGTATTTCTGCTCAACTCTTGCAATTTCTTTTGCTATTCTGGTATGCATCTCATTTGGCGTACTTTCATAAATATTTCCTTCAGAATCTTTTAATGCGTATTTATTTAACCAAACACTTGCAGCTAAATCGTCATTATTAAAATAGCTTAAAGCCGCATCTAGCGCTTCTTGCCTTGTGTGCGTTTTTTTAGGAGTGATTTGTGTTGTTGATTTCATTGTTTTTAATAGAGAATTAGAATATTAATTAACATCTCTAAAGTAAGAAAAATAAAACAATTAAAAACATGATTAAAATCATAAAGTTTACAAGAAAAAATAGCAAAACACTAACAAACAGTCATTTGTATTTTTATCAACATAAAAATGTTTACAAATATTTTATTTTTAACCCATAATTAAACACATAAAAACCTCTAAACAAGCGACTAACAGTAGTACTCTATCTTAAGAAAAAAATACACAGAAAAAAGCGAATTGTAATTATAAAAAAACAGTAATTATTTTGATGAAATAGTAGTTTTAAAAACCATTTATCAATACTCAAAAACCCCAAATTCACTTGTTATCGTTAACTTTTTAGTTTCAGAAGTTTCTACTCTACCAACAATTTGAGCATGTACATTATACGATTTAGAAATCGCAATAATGTCTTCTGCAATTTTTGGAGAAACATACAATTCCATTCTGTGTCCACAATTAAAAACCTGATACATTTCTTTCCAATCTGTTTTCGATTGTTCTTGTATCAATTTAAATAAAGGCGGAATCGGAAATAGATTGTCTTTAACAATATGTAATTCATCAACAAAATGTAAAATTTTTGTTTGTGCACCACCAGAACAATGAATCATTCCGTGGATAGTTTCTGAAGTAAATTTTGATAAAACTTCTTTGATAATTGGCGCATAGGTTCTTGTTGGAGACAACACTAATTTACCCGCATTAATTGGAGAATTTTCTACTTTATCTGTCAATTTTGTTTTTCCAGAATAGACTAAATCCGCAGGAACTGCCGCATCAAAACTTTCTGGATATTTTTTTGCTAAATAATTATCAAAAACATCATGTCTCGCAGACGTTAATCCGTTAGATCCCATTCCGCCATTGTATTCAGTTTCGTAAGTTGCTTGTCCGAAAGATTCTAAACCGACAATAACATCGCCCGCTTTTATATTTGCGTTATCAATTACATCGCTACGTTTCATTCTTGCTGTAACTGTAGAATCAACAATAATTGTTCGTACTAAATCTCCAACATCCGCAGTTTCTCCACCAGTTGAATGAATGGTAACTCCGAATTTTTTTAAATCCTCAATTAATTCTTCTGTTCCGTTGATAATTGCCGACAACACTTCGCCAGGGATTTTACTTTTATTTCTTCCAATTGTAGATGATAACATAATATTATCTGCTGCGCCAACACATAATAAATCGTCAATATTCATAATCAACGCATCTTGAGCAATTCCTTTCCAAACAGAAATATCACCAGTTTCTTTCCAATACATATACGCTAAAGAACTTTTTGTTCCTGCTCCATCAGCATGCATAATCAAACAATAATCATCATCATTTGTTAAATAATCTGGAACGATTTTACAAAATGCTTTCGGAAACAACCCTTTATCAATATTCTTAATTGCATTATGCACATCTTCTTTAGATGCAGAAACACCTCTTTGTGCATATCGTTTAGAAACTTCTTGACTCATTATTATATGATTGTGTGTTTTGGCAAATTTAAGAGAAAGCAAAATAGATTCCTATTTTTTTAGCTAAAGGATAAAACCTCCTATTTAGCGACATCAATTTTATATTTACCTAGTAAACAACAATTCTCTGTATTTTGCTAAAGGCCATAATTCATCATCCACCATCATTTCTAATTTATCACAATGATACCGAATTTCTTCAAAAAAGGGTTTTACTTTATTGCAATACATATCTGCTGCTTTTTGACCCATCAGCTTATTAGCCCTTTTACGTGCTTCTGTCATTTCTTCAACTTTTGAATTGATTTCTGCAATATGAAACGAAATCTTTTTAATCAAATCAATCTGTTCTATTGCGTGATTTTTAAAATCACTTCCAAAAATATTTTTTAAACCGCTTACATTTTCTATCAATGTGTTTTGATATTTTACTGCAGTCGGAATCACATGATTTCTAGCGATATCTCCCAAAGTTCTTCCTTCTATTTGAATTCGCAAGATATATTCTTCTAATTCAATTTCGTGGCGTGCACCAATTTCTACACTACTCATAACATCCATCTCTTCAAACAAAGCAATCGTTTTTTTGGTGATTTTGGCTTTTAAGGCTTCAGGAGTTGTTTTATGATTACTCAACCTTCGCTTTGCCGCTTCTTTTTCCCATTCTTTCCCATATCCATTTCCTTCAAATCGAATTTTCTTAGACGCTTTGATATACTCTCTTAACACATTAAAAATGGCTTCGTCTTTCTTTAACCCCTTACCATCGATCAATGCATCTACTTCTTTTTTAAACTCTTTTAATTGCTTTGCAACAACGGTATTCAATACCGTCATTGGTCCTGCACAATTAGACCATGAACCTACTGCTCTTAACTCAAACTTATTTCCCGTAAAAGCAAATGGTGATGTCCTATTTCTGTCTGTATTATCTAATAATATTTCTGGAATTTTACCTACAATATTCAGTTTCAAATCTGTTTTCTCTTCTGGAGATAGTTTTCCTTTTGTCACATTTTCCAACTCATCTAAAACCGCAGATAATTGCGAGCCAATAAACACCGAAATAATTGCTGGTGGGGCTTCATTTGCCCCTAATCTATGATCATTACTTGCGCTTGCAATAGAAGAACGAATCAAAGATTCATAATCATGAACTGCTTTTATGGTATTTACAAAAAAGGTTAAGAATTGTAAATTTTTCATAGGTGTTTTTCCTGGACTCAGTAAATTAACTCCAGTGCTTGTTGATAATGACCAATTGTTGTGTTTTCCAGATCCATTAATTCCTGCAAATGGTTTTTCGTGAAATAATACCTTAAAATGATGACGTCGCGAGATTTTTTCCATGACATCCATCAGCAAGGAATTATGATCTACAGCCAAGTTTGCTTCTTCAAAAATTGGCGCCAGTTCATATTGATTTGGAGCAACTTCGTTATGACGTGTCTTCACGGGGATTCCTAACAACATACATTCCTGTTCCAAATCACGCATATAACTCATAACTCTGTTCGGTATCGATCCAAAATAATGATCATCTAATTGTTGCCCTTTTGCAGGAGAATGCCCTAACAAAGTTCTTCCAGTCAATGTAATATCTGGTCTTGAGGCTACCAAAGCTGTATCTACCAAAAAATATTCTTGCTCCCAACCTAAAGAAGCATTAACTTTAGAAACATTTTTATCAAAATACTTACAAACAGCAGTTGCAGAATTATCAACTGCATGCAATGCTTTTAACAAAGGAGCCTTATTATCTAAAGACTCTCCCGTATATGCTACAAAAACAGTAGGAATACACAAGGTTGTCCCATAAATAAATGCTGGAGAAGTTGGATCCCATGCTGTATAACCACGAGCCTCAAAAGTATTTCTAATTCCTCCGTTAGGAAAACTAGAAGCATCTGGTTCTTGCTGTACTAATTGACCTCCATCAAATTTTTCCATTGCTCTACCATCTTCTATCGTTTCAAAAAACGCATCGTGTTTTTCTGCTGTGGCTCCTGTTAATGGCTGAAACCAATGTGTATAATGAGTGGCGCCTTTAGACAAAGCCCAGTCTTTCATTCCAGCTGCGACTTGATTGGCTATTTTTCTGTTTATTTTTAAACCATCAACAATGGCATTATTCACACTATCAAAAGCTTCTTTGGTCATAAATTGACGCATCGCATGCTTGTTAAAAACATTTTTAGCAAACATTTCAGATCGTCTACTAATTTCTTTTATATGAACAGGTTCTCTAGTTAACGCTCCTTTTAATGCATGAAATCTAATTGTAGGCATAAGTTATTTTTTATCAAAATTAATTAAAATTTTAATATAAAAATTTTTCAACCCCGTTATTTTTTCAAGTTTTAAAATAATAATGTTAACTATTAATGAATTAACCCTAAAAAAATTAGGGGTCATTGGAATTTTATCATATTTTTGTTTCGTTTTAATAAAAATATTTATGAGCAAGATTAAATTAGAGTACATTTGGTTGGATGGTTATACGCCAACACAAAACTTACGAAGCAAAACAAAAGTTGAAGAACACGAAAACTTTCAAGGAACGTTAGAAGAAATCGGAAATTGGAATTTTGATGGATCATCAACCAAGCAAGCTTCTGGATCTTCATCTGATTGCGTGTTAAAACCCATAGCTATCTATAATGATCCTACACGGATTAATGGTTATTTAGTGATGAATGAAGTTTTAAATGCAGATGGAACACCGCATAAATCAAACGCTCGTGCAACAATAGATGATTCTAATAATGATTTCTGGTTTGGCTTTGAACAAGAGTATTTTATTATGGACACTGCAACACAACTTCCATTAGGATTTCCTGTAGGAGGTTATCCCGGGCCACAAGGAATGTACTATTGTTCTGTAGGTGGAAAAAACACACATGGAAGAGATTTTGTAGAAGAGCACGCAGATATTTGCATTGAAGCTGGACTAAATTTTGAAGGCATCAATCAGGAAGTTGCTTCTGGTCAGTGGGAATTTCAATTATTTGCAAAAGGTGCAAAAAAAGCAGGTGATGAAATTTGGGTTGCTAGGTATTTATTAGATCGACTAACTGAGCAATATGGATATTATATTGATTACCATCCAAAACCAGTAAAAGGAGATTGGAATGGTTCTGGAATGCATGCTAACTTCTCTAACAAAACATTAAGAACCTGTGGTTCTAAAGAAGTTTTTCTAGCAGTTTGTGAAGCTTTTAGACCTTTTACCAAAGAACATATTGACATTTATGGAGAACACAACCACGAACGTTTAACAGGATTACATGAAACAGCTTCTATCACAGACTTTAGCTACGGTATTTCTGATAGAGGAGCATCAATTCGTATCCCTATTATCACAGTAGAAAAAGGATGGAAAGGCTATTTAGAAGACAGAAGACCGGCTTCAAATGGAGACCCTTACAAGATTGCTTCTAGAATTATCAAAACAGTAAAGCCTGTTTGTGAATCATTATAGCGACTTACTTAGCATAATAAAAGCATCTTGATTTTGGGATGCTTTTTTTATACAATTAATTCACTGTTGTATAAATAAATGCAGCATATATCGTTAATAATATAATTCCGTCTTTCCAATCCAATCGTAATTTCTTAGGAAAGAAAACCAATGGGAGAATCAAAAATGAGATTCCTAACATCCAATAAATATCATAGTTTAACAAACCAATATCTACTGCTTTAATTTGAATTGGTGTAATGATTGAAGTAATTCCTAAAACTGCTAAAATATTAAACACATTAGAGCCTATTAAATTGCCTAATGAAATTGCTTTTTCCTTTTTAAGAATTGCCACTATGGATGCTGATAATTCAGGAATACTGGTTCCAACAGAAACAATTGTAATTCCTATAATTCGCTCACTTACGTCGTAATATTCCGCTAACTTAACAGCTCCATTTATTAATAATTCAGAACCTGCCCAAAGACTAAAGCCTCCTAATGTAAAAAACAACACGATTTGAGATAACGGTAGCATAACATCATCTTCGGGCATTTCATTAGCTACTGCTTTCTTTTGAAACTTTAATAAATACACCAAAAAAGCAATTAAAAAAACAACTAAAATTACACCCTCATATGACTCTATCACTTTATCAAAAGCTACAAAATAAAACAACAATACTGAAGCAATCATCATTACTGGCCAATCTGTTTTGTAAAAACTTTTTTCTACATCTATTCTAGATAATAATACCGTAATTCCTAAAACCAATCCTAGGTTTGCGATATTAGAACCAATAACATTCCCAACAGCTAAGCCTGTTGCATTTATTAATGCAGATTTTATACTTACAATTAACTCGGGCGCAGAAGTTGCAAAAGAAACCACTGTCATACCGATTACAATCTTAGGAATGTTTAATTTTAGAGACAATCCTACTGCAGATTTTAACAACCAATTTCCTCCCAAAACCAACAAGAGCAACCCTAAAGCAATAAATAATAAATTCATTAATTTCTTTTTTGCGAAGATACTATAAAAACAGTTTTAATAACAATGCCTAAAACTAAAAAAAGAATAATATCTTTACAATTCAATCACCTAAAATGATTTTCAAAAGAACATATTCTAACTCCATTTTAAAAAGACATTGTTTTCTTTTTTCTGTGTTGATCTTTTCTTTTGTGTTTCAACCAAAAATTAGCGCTCAAGAAAAAGTACAGTACTTAAAACAACGGCTTGATGGAACTACAGAAATCATCACTAAAAATTTTACAAGAACAAAACTTAACATCCTAAAAAATAAATTTTTTAGACAAGGTATTATATTTAATTTTAGCAATTTAAAATACAATCCCAAAAAAGAAATTATTAAAATTACACTTATATTAAAAAACAAAAAAAGCAACTGTAAAATTACTTGGGAAGATGAAAACAACACAATTCCGATAATTAAAACTGGAGAATCTTTTGGGGTAGTATTTGCTTCTTCTGATGATGAACCTTTAGAGTTAAAAAATTAAACACGAATGAGAAAACAATTTTTTATCAGTATTGCCAAACTAAATAAAATGATACTTCCTTCATATACAAAAAGAAAATTAGACATTCTAAAAGCAGGCAAATTAAAATTGGCTATTATTGGATGGAGAGCTTTTGTTACGATAAATTCACTAGATTAAAAATAACTATTATGAACGAAGAACATGTAAAAGTATTTTCTGGATCACCTATTTTTGTTAGCAGGTTAAAATCTTTATTAAAAGAAAATAATATTTTATCAATTACAAAGTCAGACACCATTGTTGGCTATGAAATTTCAAACTATATTGACGACCTTTTTGTACTCAGTTCTGATTTAAATGAGGCCAACAAAATTATTGATTCATTTCAAAAAGAAATTTCAGAATAATCTTTAAGATTTAAAAAAAGCTACTATATTTGCACCCGCTTAACGGCCTCGTGGCGCAACTGAATAGCGCACTTGATTACGGCTCAAGAGGTTACTGGTTTGAATCCAGTCGAGGTCACAAAAACGCATCAATTTGATGCGTTTTTTCTTTTATAAAAAACAAAAAAACTTCAATCTTTTTTGTTTATTCAAAATATCTTCTGATCGCAATTCTGTGTTCTGGAATACTTTTATCGTAATTTTCAATCAGAAATTCAAGTATTTCTGGAGGATTAACTCCAATATCTTTTTTTGAAGTGTATTTAGAAACGTACAAATTGTAATTTTCTTTATTTTTTTCGAAGATTAAAAAGTGTGTTGCATTTAATTCGCTATAACAAATGTCATTGCCAGAAAATGCATCTGAAATATCTTTAAAAAAAGAGCTGAAATCGAAGTATAAAAAAACGTTTGTCATAATTATATGATTTCTGCAGAAAGCCCTAAACTTAACAATTTCGTGCAACGAGATTTTAAATCTTTGTATTCTCCCGTTCTTACTGTGCATTTCCCTTTATAATGCACCAATATTGTACATTGTTCTGCTTGCTCTGAAGTGTGTTCACAAACATCAATAAGGGAATCAATCACAAAATCGAACGTATTTACATCATCATTATGTAGCACAATCTCATGCTGGTTCACTTCCTTTTCCAGCACATCAACTTCTTCCTGTATTTTTTCTTTGCCCATTTCCTATTCTTCCAAAAAATAAATATACAATTATACTTTTATATATTTTAATGCTACCCAGTTATTCTTTTCGATTGTTTTTTCTAATTTCAAACCAAACTTAGAAACTTCTTTGTCAATAATTAAAATATCTTCTTTATAAAATCCACTCAATAACAAAACACCACCCACTTCTAAACAATTTGTATAAATCTGCATATCACTCAACAAAATATTTCTATTGATATTGGCAATTAACACCTCATATTTCTTATCAGCCAACAACGAAGAATCTCCTTCATATACTGATATCTTCTTACATTGATTTCGAGATGCATTTTCAATAGAATTCAAATAACACCAATTGTCAATATCAATTGCATCAATAGGATTAGCACCTTTCATTTCAGCAAAAATTGCCAAAATTCCTGTTCCACATCCCATATCTAGTGTTTTCTTTCCTTCTAAATCTAAAGCAATTAAATGCTGTATCATCATGTGAGTGGTTTCATGATGTCCAGTTCCAAAACTCATTTTTGGCTCGATTACAATATCGTATTTTAGGTTAATGTTTTCATGAAATGGCGCGCGAATACTTACCAAATTATCTACCTGAATTTGTTCAAAGTTTTTTTCCCATTCATGATTCCAGTTCGTCTGAGCTACTTCTTTTTCTTCAAAATTTATTATAAACTCCTCAGATTTTAACACAGAGACTTCATCTAAAATAGCACGATTCCAATCTTTTTTTTGAATATATGCGGTAACTCCATCTTTTGTTTCCACAAAGCTCTCAAAGCCAACAAATCCTAATTCAGCAATTAAAATCTCTGACCCAAGTTGTTTTGGAGAAACCTTAAAATCGTATTCTATATATATATTATCCATATTTCAGTCTATAATCAATTCTTCACTTCGCTAGTGAAAAAAAATTATGTATAGCAAGTTTTAAATAGCGTTGATAATGGCAATAAAATCTTCTGCATTCAATGCAGCACCACCAACTAAACCACCATCTACATCTTTTTTAGAAAAAATTTCTTCTGCATTGGAAGGTTTAACACTTCCTCCATATAAAATTGATGTATTATCTGCGACAACTGTTGTGTATTGTTTAGCGATTAAATTTCTTATAAATGCGTGCATTTCTTGCGCTTGTTCTGGTGATGCAGTTTCGCCGGTTCCTATCGCCCAAACTGGTTCATAGGCTAATACAATCTTATTCCAAGCAATCGACTCTAAATGAAACAATCCTCTTTTCAATTGTTCTTCAACTACTTTAAAATGATTTCCTGAATTTCTATCTTCTAGTAACTCTCCAAAACAGAAAATAATTTCTAACCCATTTGCAATAGCAACTTTTACTTTCTCTGCTAAAAGATTGTTTGTTTCTCCAAATATAGCACGTCTTTCAGAATGCCCTAAAATAACGGTATGTATTCCAATACCTTTTAACATATCCGCTGAAATCTCTCCAGTAAAAGCGCCATTTTTTGCTTGATGCATATTCTGAGACGCGACTTCTATTTTCGACTTTCTAGTTCTTCTAACAGCAGACTGTAAATTGACAAATGTTGGTGCAATAATTATGCGTTTGTCATTTAGAATCATTTTTTTAACTTTCTTTCTTAATTGCTTTATAAGTGCTTTTGTCTCTTGATTATCATTGTTCATTTTCCAATTACCTGCTACAATTTTTTTTCTCATTTTCTTAATTTTTGAAAAATTCACATTTCAGATGAAACATCTTATATAAGTAGCAAAAATACATTATTTTTTTAATGCATTTACTATCCTTTTACTTTTAGATTTAGTAGCTTTAAACATAGAAATTTTTCCTTCTTCATCAACAACTACATACCTCGGAATCCAATTTAAATTTAAGAAATCACCAAAATTACCATCCCAACCAGATTGCATAAAGTAGTGTTCTCCTTTAATATCAAAACGCTTAATTCCTCTTTTCCAGCTATCTACTGTTTTATCTAGAGACAAAAATAAAAATACGGTTTCAGGAAATTCTTTTTGAAGTTCTTTTGCTCTTGGCAATCCAACAATACAATCTTTACACCAAGATGCCCAAACATCAATCAGCACCTTTTTACCTTTGTATTTAAAAAGTATTTCTTTAAAAGTAATCGAATCATTATCTAACGTGATAAACATATCGTTTAAGGCTTTTTCAGAGAACTGTGTTGGGGTACTTAATGTACATCCAGTAAAAAGTAATGAAATAAAAAAAAGTTTTTTGATCATTTTTAAAAATATTTAAAAGTAAATAACTCATCAGACGTACAAACATAAATAAACTCTCAAAAATAAGTATCTTTGCTTTCTATATATTATCAACATTGATGACAACACAACAGTTAATTGAACAAATTCATCTAAAAAAATCATTTTTATGTATTGGTTTAGATGTCGATTTAGCTAAAATTCCGCAGCACTTATTAAAAGAAGAAGATCCTGTTTTTAGTTTTAACAAAGCAATTATTGATGCTACACATCATTTATGTGTTGCCTACAAACCCAATATCGCTTTTTATGAAGCTTACGGAATTAAAGGTTGGAAATCTCTTGAAAAAACCATTCAATATATTAATAATAAGTATCCGGAGATTTTCACAATTGCTGATGCAAAACGTGGTGATATTGGCAACACATCTAGCATGTATGCAAAAGCCTTTTTTGAAGATTTAGCGTTTGATTCAGTAACAGTAACTCCTTATATGGGGAAAGACTCTATAGAACCTTTTTTAGCTTTTAAAAACAAGCACACTATTTTATTAGCGTTGACTTCTAACGAAGGTGCTTTCGATTTTCAAACAAAAAAAAATGATGGAAAAGAATTGTATAAACATGTTTTAGAAACTTCTACAAAGTGGAAAAACGCAGAAAATTTGATGTATGTGGTTGGAGCTACCAAAACAGAATTCTTAGTTGATATTCGCAAAATAGTTCCGAATAGTTTTTTATTAGTTCCTGGAGTTGGTGCACAAGGTGGAAATTTACAAGATGTATGTAAACATGGAATGAATGATAATATCGGATTGTTAATTAACTCATCTCGCGGAATTATTTATGCTTCAAACGATCTTGACTTTGCAAATTCAGCCGCTAAAAAAGCTACTGAACTACAAGGACAAATGCAAGAAATTTTAAGAAACTAAGAACACTTAAAGCTATCTGTTTTTTTATCATATCCATACGGACAATGTTTACATCCACTTTTACAGCAATGCCCTCTTTTTAAGTGATATTTTTCTGTAAAAACTCGATACCCTTCTTTATTGATATAAAAATCTTCATCTGTAAAGTCTACTTGCTTTTTAAACATGCTGCAAAAGTATCATTTTTTAAGAACTCCGTATATTGTGCACGAAATTAAATTGAACACTATTTTTTATTGTTATTTAAAAAGAACTGGAATAATTTATTTAAAATTTCATATTGATTCTTTCTGATTTTTAAGAATTCCGTAAATTGCACTCACAAAAAACAAGATATATTACGAATGGGACAAATAGCACCTTATAAGCCAATACATAAAGTTAGAATTGTAACTGCTGCATCTTTATTTGATGGTCATGACGCGGCAATAAATATTATGCGCCGTATCATTCAATCAACTGGCGTAGAAGTTATTCATTTAGGACATGATAGAAGTGTTGAAGAAGTTGTAAACTGTGCCATACAAGAAGATGCAAATGCTATTGCAATGACATCTTATCAAGGTGGGCACAATGAGTATTTTAAATACATGTTCGATTTGTTAAAAGAAAAAGGCGCAGAACATATTAAGATTTTTGGCGGCGGTGGCGGTGTAATTCTTCCTGAAGAAATTAAAGATTTGATGGATTATGGAATTACTAGAATTTATTCTCCTGATGATGGGCGAGAATTAGGATTGCAAGGAATGATAAATGATTTGGTGAAAACTGCTGATTTTGCTATTGGAGATGTGTTGAATGTCAACCTAAACGATTTGGCAAAAAAAGAAGTTGGCAGCATTGCTAGAGTTATTTCTTCAGCAGAAAACTTTCCTGAAGTTGCAAAAGCAACCTTGGATAAAATTCATGAAAAAAATAAAGATTCTAAAACTCCAGTGTTGGGGATTACAGGAACTGGCGGAGCAGGAAAATCTTCTTTAGTCGATGAATTGGTACGTCGTTTTTTAATTGATTTTCCAAATAAAACTGTTGGTTTAGTTTCTGTTGATCCATCAAAAAGAAAAACTGGTGGCGCGCTTTTAGGTGATCGTATTCGCATGAATTCCATCAACAATTCTAGAGTTTATATGCGCTCATTGGCAACACGTCAATCTAATTTAGCCTTATCAAAATATGTAAATGAAGCTATTGAAGTTTTAAAAGCTGCTGAATTTGATTTAATTATTTTAGAAACTTCTGGAATCGGGCAATCGGACACAGAAATTATAGAACATTCTGATACTTCATTGTATGTAATGACGCCAGAATTTGGAGCTGCAACACAATTAGAGAAAATCGACATGCTTGATTTTGCTGATTTAGTTGCCATCAATAAATTTGATAAACGTGGCGCTTTAGATGCCATTCGCGATGTAAAAAAACAATACATGCGCAACAATAATTTATGGGATGTTCATATGGATGACATGCCAGTTTTTGGAACAATTGCATCGCAATTTAATGATCCAGGAATGAATACGTTGTACAAACGTATTATGGATAAGTTGGTAGAAAAAACTGGAGTTGATTTAAAAACAAGTATGGAAATCACCAAAGAAATGTCTGAAAAGATATTTGTGATTCCACCAAGTAGAGTTCGTTATTTATCTGAAATATCTGAAACCAATAGAGCGTACGATAAAAAAGTAGATGACCAAGTTACAGTTGCACAAAAATTATATGGAATTTATCAAACGATTTTATCGCTAACGGATGTCACTTCGAGCCTTTCGACTACGCTCAAGATAGACTCCGACGAGAAGTCCCTTTTAATAAAAACTGGTTTAAATGAAGATGAGATTCTTCGCGCTGCTCTGAATGACAAAACAAATGTCATTCCGACAAAAGGAGGAACGGCTGACGAGGAATCTCAAATATTTTTCTTGAAATTATTACTAGCACAATTCGAGAAAGTAAAACTAAACTTTGATCCATTAAACTGGGAAATCATTTTAAACTGGAAAGAGAAAGTACAGAGATACAAAAATCCTATGTACACGTTTAAAGTACGTGGAAAAGAAATCAATATAGAAACACACAGCGAATCGCTATCACACTCAAAAATACCTAAGATTAGTTTACCTAAATACCAAGCTTGGGGAGATTTATTGCGTTGGAATTTACAAGAAAATGTTCCTGGAGAATTTCCTTTTGCTTCTGGATTATACCCATTTAAAAGAACTGGCGAAGATCCAACAAGAATGTTTGCTGGCGAAGGTGGCCCAGAAAGAACGAACAGACGTTTTCATTATGTGAGTTTAGGAATGGACGCAAAACGTTTATCAACTGCTTTTGATTCGGTTACTTTATATGGAAATGATCCTGGAATTAGACCAGATATTTATGGTAAAATTGGTAATGCAGGAGTTTCAATTTGTTGTTTAGATGATGCTAAAAAATTATATTCTGGTTTTGATTTAAGTCATGCGATGACTTCTGTTTCTATGACTATTAACGGTCCAGCGCCGATGATACTTGGATTCTTTATGAATGCTGCCATCGATCAGAATTGCGAAAAATATATTAAAGAGCACAAATTAGAAAAGCAAGTTGAAGCAAAGTTCAAAGAAATTTATGATTCGAAAGGATTAGAAAGACCTTTATATCAAGGAAAACTACCTGAAGGAAATAACGGTTTAGGATTACTATTACTTGGATTAACTGGAGATTTAATTTTGCCTGCTGATGTGTATCAACAAATAAAAACAGAAACTTTATCACAAGTTCGTGGTACAGTTCAAGCAGATATTTTAAAAGAAGATCAAGCACAAAATACATGTATTTTCTCTACAGAATTTGCGCTTCGTTTAATGGGCGATGTGCAAGAATACTTTATCGAAAAACAAGTAAGAAACTTTTATTCGGTTTCTATTTCTGGATATCATATTGCAGAAGCTGGTGCTAATCCAATTACACAATTGGCATTGACTTTATCAAACGGATTCACCTATGTTGAATATTATCTTTCTAGAGGAATGGACATTAATAAATTCGGACCGAATTTATCGTTCTTTTTCTCAAACGGAATTGACCCTGAATATTCTGTAATTGGTAGAGTTGCTCGTAAGATTTGGGCAAAAGCCATGAAGTACAAATACGGTGCAAATCCGAGAGCGCAAATGTTAAAGTATCACATTCAGACTTCTGGACGTTCTTTACACGCACAGGAAATTGATTTTAACGATATCAGAACAACGCTTCAAGCCTTGTATGCAATCAACGATAATTGTAATTCTTTACATACAAATGCGTATGATGAAGCCATTACAACTCCAACTGAAGAATCTGTAAGAAGAGCAATGGCGATTCAATTAATCATCAACAAAGAATTGGGATTAACGAAGAATGAAAATCCGATTCAAGGTGCATTTATTATTGAAGAATTAACTGATTTAGTAGAAGAAGCGGTCTTAACAGAATTTGACAGAATCACAGAACGTGGTGGCGTTTTAGGCGCGATGGAAACGATGTATCAACGTTCTAAAATACAAGAAGAAAGTTTGTATTATGAAACCTTAAAACACAACGGAGAATTTCCAATTATTGGTGTAAATACATTCTTAAGTTCAAAAGGTTCTCCAACTGTGCAACCTGCGGAAGTCATTAGAGCTACGGAAGAAGAGAAGCAATATCAAATACAAACAAAAGAGTTATTGAATAAGGCAAATCCTGATAACGTTGCAGCGCAATTAGTCATTTTACAAGAAGCTGCCATCAATAATGAAAACTTATTTGACAAATTAATGGAGTCAACTAAATTCTGTTCTTTAGGGCAAATTACAGAAGCTTTGTTTAAAGTTGGTGGGCAATATAGAAGAAATATGTAAGTAGCTGAAGGATATTAATTATATATACTTTACTAAAAGCAGTTTTATTGTATTTTTATATCAATTGATTTAACTCTTTTCTATGAAACAATTATTTATGAAGTTTTCATACAGATATAAAAATAAAAAATATTTACTGAGTATCGTCTTGTTATTATCAGTAATTACTATTGTTTTTTCTCAAAAAAAACCAATTTCGACAGGGATTATAATTGACTCTATAGCAATTCTAAATTCAACAGAAACATACGCACTTTACCTTCCAAAGAAATTTGATGAAAAAAAACTCACATCCATTGTTTTTATTTTCGAACCAGCTGCAAGAGGAAAAACAGGAATTCGTCCCTTTATTAAATCCGCAGAAAAATACAATTATGTTTTAATTTGTTCTAATAATAGTAAAAATGGTCCAATGGAAATTAATTTTGAAATAACCAATAGGCTATTTAATTCTGTGTTTGAAACCTATAATATTGATAAAAACTTAATCTATGCCGCAGGTTTTTCTGGTGGATCAAGATTTGCCACTACTATTGCCGTTTTAACGAAACAAATACAGGGTGTTGTTGCATGTGGAGCTGGATTTTCTCCAAACAACAATCATATTCCAATGTCTAAAGAGTCTTTTTCGTATGCAGGTTTAGTTGGAGATCGAGATATGAATTATCAAGAAATGTTTACCGTAAAAGGATGGTTGGATCGTTTTCAAATAGCCAATGAAATTTTTATTTATGACGATAATCATCGTTGGCCTCCTCCAAATCAACTGTTAAAAGCGTTTGAATGGTTAGAACTCGAAGCTTACAAGAAGAACATTAAACAAGTAGATAAAATATTTTTGAAAGAATCATATCAAAACAGTTATAAAAATGCAAAAACCTTAGAAAACGATAATAAAATTGAGCAATCTGTTTGGGAATATGAAAGAATTCAAAAAAACTATTCTAGATATTACATATTGGATAGTATTAAAAAAAAGGTTTCAGAATTAAAAAGCAGAAAAAACTACAGAAAAACAAAAAAACATCAATTAGAAGTTAAAAATATTGAAGCCAAAATTAGAAAAAAAATTTCTAAAAGGTTTCGTAAAGAACTCACTGCCAAAAAAAAACCTAACAGCTATACATGGTGGAAAAAAGAGTTAAAAAAACTAAATGACACGTATCTAAAATCTAAAAATATTCTATTCAAAAAAATGGGAGAACGAATTATCTACGCCTCTTATGCTATGTCTATAGAAGCTGCTAATAATCAATTAAGAAATAGAAATATTGTAAATGCGCTTTATTGTCATAATTTGGTTGCTTTAATAATTCCTGAAAAACCATTTCCATATTTTCTTTTAGCAAAAGATTATGCTTTGCTAAATGATGATGAAAACGTTTTTAAGAACCTTGAGATTGCAATCTCAAAAGGATTGGTTTCTAAAAACTTGCTTTTAAAAACAACAGCGTTTCTTAAATACAAAAACTCAGAACAATTTCTAGCAATACTAAATCTTTTGAACAAATAGCCATATTAAAAACTAAAAATGTACATACAAGATGCATGGGTTTTTATTTTCTAAACTTATAAACGCAACTTCATTTTTCATTAAAAATATCTAAAAAAGACCGAACTCCAAGCACTAGTCCATTATGGTTACCCGTCATATTGGCATTCGTATGTGTTTTTTTATAGAGTTGTTTTTTTTGATTAGTTATGGATAAACTTAAGTAAAAATAAGTTTTAACCTAGGTTAATGAAATTTAAAAATAGGAACAACATATATAATCAATTACTAGTTCTGTATGTATTCTGAAAATTTTACGGATTTTCTCTAGTTTGTACCTTTTTACTAATTTAGTACTGGCCGATGCAACAAAACAGTTAGTAAAACAATAACTTATTGCCTTCTTTTCTTTTGTTTAGGTGCCCTATAATTTTTCTTTTTACGTTTGTTAAACGGCACGGCATCATCAAACGTATTTTTAGTTTCTGTTGCTTTTTTGTTCTTTTTCCAAGAGTTGTTATCTGGCAACAATACTTTTAATAAATCTTGTCTTCCAACTTTATTTAATGTATTTCTAATCCAATCTTTATTCTCTTTTTTATACCAAAAGAAAAATCGATGTTGATCTTCTCGTTCCTTTTTTGATTTCGGGGTTTTTGTTGGTTTTAATGTATATGGATGATAACCAGAATAATAAATTACCGTTGCAACCGTCATTGGCGTTGGCGTAAAACCTTGCACTTGTTCTAACTGAAAACCCATATCTTTTGTTTCTGCCGCCAAGTTTGCCATGTCTTCAACTTCACTTGCAGGATGACTTGAAATAAAATACGGAATCAATTGTAGGTTTAATTTCTTCTTGATGTTGATTCTATCAAAACGCTTTTTAAATAAATGAAAATATTTAAAAGACGGTTTACGCATCAACTTTAAAACAGGATCAGAAGTATGTTCTGGCGCCACTTTTAATCGACCAGAAACATGATTCGTCATTACCTCTTCTGTAAAATCATCCAATTCTTTTGGATCTGCATTTTTGTTAAATTCTGGCACCAACATATCGTGTCGAATTCCACTACTAACAAAAGATTTTTTTACTTTCGGATGTTTATCAACTGCTTGATACAATTCCGTTAAAGGTTTGTGCGAAGTATCTAAATTACTACAGATTACTGGCGAAATACAACTTGGTGCAACACATTTATCACAGATAGATTGTATTTTTCCTTTCATCTGATACATGTTTGCAGAAGGTCCGCCAATATCAGATAAATAGCCTTTAAAATCTGGCATATTTGCAACCGTATCAATTTCTTTTAAAATAGATTCTTGACTTCTACTAGCAATAAATTTTCCTTGATGTGCAGAAATCGTACAAAAACTACATCCACCAAAACAACCACGATGAATATTAATCGAAAACTTAATCATTTCAAACGCAGGAATTGGCCCACGCTTGTTATATTTTGGATGTGGTAAACGTGTAAAAGGCAAATCGAAAGAAGCATCAATTTCTGCTTCTTTCATTGTTGGAAAAGGTGGATTTATCACCAACGTATTTTCTCCAACTTCCTGAAAAATTCTTCGTGCTTTTAATTTATTTGATTCTTGCTCAATGACTTTAAAGTTAGATGCAAATGTTTTTTTATTACCCAAACAAGCCTCATGAGAATTGATTGTAACATCTATCCAATCGTTTACAACAGGAATTTTCTCTTCTTTTTGATTGACAAAAACTGCAGTTTGCTTGATGTTTTTTAAACTAGAAAACGGAACGCCTTTTTGTAATAATTCTACAATTTCTCGCAACGGTTGTTCTCCCATTCCATAAACCAACATATCTGCTTTAGACGTTTCTAAAATAGTTGGCAATAATTTATCTGACCAGTAATCGTAATGTGTTACTCGTCTTAATGAAGCTTCAATTCCGCCAATTAAAACAGGAATTTCAGGAAATTTTTCTTTTAATATTTTAGAATATACAGAAGTTGCATAATCTGGACGAAACCCTTTATCGCCATTTGGCGTATAAGCATCTTTATCTCTTCTTCTTTTACTTGCCGTATAATTAGAAACCATTGGATCCATACATCCGCCAGTAACAGCAAAAAACAATCGAGGTTTTCCTAATTTTTCAAAATCTTGTAAGTTATCGTTTACACTTGGTTGCGGAACAATAGCAACTCGCAAACCATAAGATTCTAAAATTCTACCAATTACTGCAGGACCAAAAGAGGGGTGATCTACATAAGCATCTCCACTAAAAAGAATGACATCTAATACTTCCCATCCTTTTAATTTTACCTCCTTATTTGTAGTTGGTAACCAATCTGTTAATCTTAATTCACTCATGCGCTGCAAAAATACCCCTTTTAAACTGATTCTACTAGTCTTAAATTTGTTTCGATTTTCACAGAATAGAATTACACTAAAATTTTGTTAAACAACTGTAACATATTCATAAAACCACCGTCTAGTTAGTATATTTGATCAAATTATAAAAATTATGAAGAAATTATTGTTAGCGGTTGTAAGCATCGCTTTTTTAGGTAGCTGTTCTACCTTAAATATTGGAAGAAGTAAAAAGAATTTAATTGAAGTTGGTATTGACTTAAACATTGTTGTAGATGATAAAGTTCAAGTAGAAGTGAATCCGAAAAAAATCAAAGAAGAAACCCTTATTTATAGCATTCCAGCAATAGTTCCAGGAACGTATGCTATGAGTAATTACGGAAGGTTTGTTTCCGGTTTTAAAGCTATTGATTATGACGGAAACGAAATGCCAATTCAAAAATTAGATGAAAATTCTTGGCAAATAAACAATGCAAAAAAAATGGATAAAGTTTCTTATTGGGTTGATGATACTTTTGACTCTGAATTGAAACATGGAATTTATGTAATGGCCGGAACCAATATTGAGGAAAGTAAAAACTTCTTTTTAAACCTTCCAGGTTTTGTAGGATATTTTAAAGGAAAGAAAGAATCTCCTTATACAATTACCGTTTCGCATCCAACAAACTTATATGAAACTTCTTCATTAATTAATAAGAACACAACAAAAACAGACAATTCTAAAGATGTATTTGTTGCTTCTCGTTATGATGAGATTTCTGACAATCCGATTATGTATGCTCCACTAAATAATGTGAGTTTTATTATAGATGGTATTGAAGTTACGTTGGCAGTTTATTCTCCTAATAATGTGCATTCCGCGAAAGATATGGAGGCAGATTTAAAGAAAATGGTGCAAGCACAATCTAATTTCTTAAAAGGATTTAAAACAACCAATGAATATAATATTTTATTATATCTTTTTGACCCTAAAGTATATAAATGGAGTAGTTTTGGAGCTTTAGAACATTTGTCTTCTACAACGGTTGTTTACCCAGAAAGTTTTTCGAAAAAACAATTGGCAAACGGAATGATAAATGGAACTGTTTCTCATGAGTTTTTCCATATAGTTTCTCCGCTTTCTGTACATTCAGAAGAAATTCATTCATTTGATTTTAACACCCCAAAAATGTCGAAACATTTATGGATGTATGAAGGAACAACAGAGTATTTTGCAAACTTATTTCAAGTAAACCAAGGTTTAATTACAGAGCAAGAGTTTGTCAATGAAATGAAAAATAAAATAGCTGCTTCATTACGTTATGATGACACGATGCCTTTTACTGAAATGAGTAAAAATATTTTAGAGAAAAAATATGCAGCAAACTATAATAATGTGTATCAAAAAGGGGCTTTGATCGGAATGTCTTTAGATATTATTTTAAGAGAAGAAAGTAAAGGTGCTTACGGTATTTTAAATTTAATGAAAGATTTATCTGAAAAATATGGCGCTAAAAAAGCATTTAAAGATGATGAAATTATTGCTGAAATTGTAAAAATGACGTATCCTTCAGTAGGAGAATTCTTTAAAAATCATGTTGAAGGAAAAACGCCAATAGATTACAATGCTTTATTTGCTAAAGCAGGAATTGCAAAAAAAGCTCAAACAGTTGACACAAGGTATTTTGTTGACAATAGCAACCAACCTTTTATTGGTGTAAATGCAACACGCGAAATTCACTTTTTAAAGAAAACTAATAGTGGATTAGCTGCTTTAGGTGTTCAAGAAAATGATGTTTTAAAAAAGATTAATGGAGAAGATTTTACTTTACAAACTGCCAATACAATTATTGTAAAAACATTTTCTTGGAAAATTGGTGATAAAATTACACTAGAAATTGTAAGAGGTGGAAAAACAATGACATTAGAAGGAACTGCTATTGTTCCTCAAACTGAACAAGTTGGTTTGGTAATTGAAGAATTGCCTACAGATAATCCTAAAGTTAAATTAAGAAAAGCTTGGTTAAAAGGATAATCTACTAATTATTTATGCATAAAAAAGGCTACGAAATCGTAGCCTTTTTTATGCAATTCTTTTTAGTTATTTCTTTATTCCTGGCTGTTTTAATTTCCAATTGGTTTTAGCTTTCTCTTTATCTACCATTGCTTTTACTTCAGCTAGTAAACGTTTAGCGTCGTATATAATTCCGTCTTTAATGGTATATTTTACACCACCAACACGAACAACTTTATTATCTTTTGTTAGTTTTATAGCTCCAGTTCCATACAATACTTTTAAGTTTACTAACGGGTTTTCTTCTACAATTACAAAATCTGCTAATTTTCCAATTTGTACAGAACCAATTTTATCATCCCAACCTAAAGCTTCAGCTCCATTTAAGGTAGCTGCTCTAATTACTTCTAGCGGATGAAATCCTGCTTCACGTAACAATTCGAGTTCTCTTGCATAGGCAAAACCATATAATTGATAAATAAATCCAGAATCTGTACCAACGGTTACTCTACCTCCTCTATTTTTATATTCATTTACAAAAGTCATCCATAATTGAAAGTTCTTTTTCCATTGTACTTCTTGCTCTGTTCCCCAATAATGCCAATAACTTCCATGACTTATTTTACTTGGTTCATAAAATTTCCATAGCGATGGTAATGTATAATCTTCGTGCCATTCTGCTCTACGTGCACGTTGTAAATCTCTACTTGCTTCGTAAATATTAAACGTTGGATCTAACGTAAAATCTAAACTCAATAATTCGTCCATAACTTTATTCCAATGTTCAGAATAGGGTTTTGCTGCTTGTTTCCAAAGTTTCCCTGCTTCTTCAAAACGATGTTGTTCATTTTGGTAATTATAATCTAACGGATAATTTTGAACGGTTCTATTATTAAACAAAGCTTCTGGTAAACCATACCAATGTTCCATAGAAGTCATTCCGGCTCTTGCAGAATGCAACACATTCCAACGTGCAACACTTAGTTGTGCATGATGTGCTGTAGAACGTAATCCTAATTTTTTATTTTCTTTGATTGCAGCATCCATAATTTTTGGTTCTGCACCAAAAAATTTAACTCCGTCTGCACCATTTTTCGCATTCATGCGTACCCAAGTTCTAGCTTCTTCTGGGGTTGTAATTGTTTTTTTACTTCCAGAACCAAAACCTGTATATTCAAAAATCCTAGGAGCTACAATTTTGTTGGCAGCACTTTGACGTTTTAGTTCGATTGCATTACGTCCGCTTGGTTGTCTAACAGAAGTAATTCCGTGAGCCATCCAAAGTCTAAATACGTAATCTGGATTTGCTCCTTGAGATGCACCTCCAATATGACCGTGCATATCTATAAAACCAGGTAATAAATACATACCATTTGCATCTAATTCTTTTCCTCCTCGTTTTAATTTTGGCCTTCTCTTTTTATTAATTTTTACACCAGGATATCCAACAATTTGCATGGTTACAATTTTGTTGTTTTCTACCACAATATCCATCGGTCCACGAGGTGGAGAACCATCTCCATTAATTAGTGTTACACCTCTAATAATTAATTGAGAAAATGGTCCATCGCCCAAATATTCTTTTTGTGAAAATCCTTGCAAACTAAAAATGAAAGCAAAAATTAAGATTAGTTTTTTAGTCATTATAAATGTTTTTAGTTAGTGATGATTAAAATTTATTTCCAAAAAACAATGCGTTTAAAAATAATTTATTGGTTCCGTACCAAGCACCTCTAAAATTTGGATTGTCTGCAAATAATACTGCTCTACCTCTACCAATTGGACTTACCAATAATGATGCAGATGGTTTGATAAAAGTATCTAAATTCTTTTTGGTTATAAATCCGTCTATGTGTGGAGTTTTAGAATATTTTGCAATCGTAGCATAGGCGTTTTTACTTGGCGCTAAAAACACCATATTATTTTTATATACTGGTAGTTTTGTTGAACGATATCCAAATCCTAAAGGATGTGTTATATCTAAATCTACTTCTAAAATGATTCCTCCAATTCGATCTCTACCTCTATTTTCACCTTGATCAATATACCGCAATCTTTTTATTGCTGTTTTCTCTTCAGTTTTTTCTTTTGATTTCGGTTTCTTGGTCAAACTTTCTTTGACCATTTTTTTATCAATCAACCATTTAGATCCTCCAGAAATTGTAACGATTGTATTTCCTTTAGATACCCAATTTTTTATTCTTTTTCTTTGTACAGAATCTAACACAGAATAGCTTCCAGAAACTAGCACCAATGTGTTGTATTTATCAAGATTTGCTCTTCTAAAACTATTCATTCTAATTTTTGTAATTGGCATATCAACTCGTGTATCTAACAAATGCCAAACTTCTCCTGCTTCTAAAGAATTTACACCTTCACCAATTAACATGGCAACTTTTGGTTTGCTCAAGGCTCTAAAATTATTAGAACCTAAATCAATTCCTTTAATGCTATAACCACTGTTTGTTCCAAAAACTGGAACCTTATATTTGGCTTGTGCATCTGAAACAATTTGATACACTTCTGCACTCGATTTTTTCTGTTTGCTAATCGGAATTAATAAACTTCCGTAGTTAAAATTTTTATTACCGTTGGATGTATGTATCGTAAAAGGTTTAAATGCAGATGCAACCTTTAATCCTTTAGATTGCATATAATACAACGCCGCTGGTGTATTATAATCGTCCCAATCAATAATATAAGCGTAATTTGCTCTTTGTATTTTTGGGTTGTTTACAATTCCGTTTTCGGATGTAATTTCTGTTCCTAATTTTACAGATTTTAATCCTTTGTATTTCATATTATAAAAATTGGCAACACTCCAGGCCGAAGCATCATAATAGACACTATCGCTATATTTAGAATAGGTTTCGAACATGGTTTGCACCATTCTGTGCTGAGGCTGTTTTAACGGAACCACAAACTTTTCTCCATTTTTATATACTTTAATTTTGTGTGATAATAATTGCGCTACAAATGCTTTAGTACGATTCATATCATAATCATCTCCAAATTCGTATCCAGCAAAACCAGTTTTTGCTTTTTGAGTTATTGCAGATTTAAAAAATGTTTGTTGATATTTTCTTAAAAACGCTTTGTTTTCTACAGCAGCTTTAATCGTTGCAAATCCTGATGTATATTGATTTCTAATAGTAAACGCAAAGGTCATTTTACCGTAATCTGTATCTTGAACATGACCTCTAGAACTTGCTTGTTCAAACAACAACGCCAATCCTCCTTGCAAATCTGGGTATGAAGAACCATAACCAGGATACGTTCCGTCAAACGATTCTTTGGTATAATAAAAGGAGCCTATTTTATCCAACGCTTTTGAAAAATATGGCGCAAATAAATTATTTAAATCCTCGTAATTTTCTTTTGGCATAATCGGATCTAAAGAACCAATTGGTTTCATTGGCTCAAAAAAGTGATTACTGTTTGTTCCCATTTCATGGAAATCTGTTACCACATTTGGATACCAATTGTGCATCCATTTTAATTTTCCTTGACTTTCTGGATGAACAGCCAATAACCAATCTCTGTTTAAATCGAACCAATAATGATTTGTTCTTCCTCTTGGCCAAGCTTCGTTGTGCTCTGCATCTGTATTGTCAGAAACTAATTGTTTTGCTTTGAACTGATTTGCCCATTGTGTATGTCTGTCTCTTCCGTCTGGATTGATCGCTGGATCAATAAAAATAACAGATTTATTTAAATAGTTTGTTACCTCGGCATTGTTAGATGCAACCAGCGTATATGCTGTTAACAATGCTGCTTCTGAACTCGATGGTTCGTTTCCATGAACATTATATCCTAATTGAATAAAAACAGGAACTTCATCGTAGTTTTTTGGGTTCAAATCTGGATTTACAAATTGTAAATGTTTTTCTTTTATGGCTGATAAATTGGATAGATTTTCTTTTGTAGAAATCGTTAGCATCACCAATTTTCTATTCTCGTGTGTTTTTCCGTAAATCTCTATAGTTGCTTTGTCAGATACTTCTGCTAGTCTATAAAAATAAGCAACTATTTGATCATGACGTGTATGTTGTTCTCCAATTGGATATCCTAAAAATTCTTCTGGAGTTGGAATGGTTTTATTAAACGGCGCTTTGTCTTTAAAAAAATAATCTTGCGCTGTTACTGATCCTACGATTATCAAAGACATGATCATTGCAGAAATAATTCTGTTGAAAGGTTTCATTTGGTTAGGTTTAAGAATAATACTGCTTAAAAGTAAACAAATAAAATTAGTCAATAATCAAATGTGGTACTTTTAACACATCCCAATCTATGACCAAACCGCCAGCTAGTGATTTAGCAATTTTTTTTCCATATAAAAACTCACATAAATACAATGCAGCTTCAAAAGATTTTGCACCACCAGATGATGTAATATATTTTCCATCATGCACAAAAAGCACTTTTTTACGAATATCTAAACCAGGAAACATTATTCTCATTTTATCAATATCACTCGGAAACGTTGTAGATACTTTTCCTTTTAACAAACCTGCTTTTGCTAACACAAAAGCTCCGTCGCAATGAGATGTAATAAACATAGCCTCTTTAGCTACACGTTTTACAAAATTAATCATTTCAGCATCTTCTAAATCTGAATCTAAATGATGTTCTGCACTTGGCACAACAAGAATATCAATTGTAGGTAAGCTATCTTTTAAATAATTAAAATCAGGTAGAATTCTCATTCCCTCAAATGTTGTAATCGCATTATTTGTATTTGCAACCGTAAATACATTCATTGATTTAATGCCTTTTCTAAAAATAGTATGCTGAAAAATATCGTATGGCGCTGTTAGTTCTGTATTAAAAGTTCCGTCCATAATTAAAAACGCCACATTATATCTTCCTTCTTCTAAAACCGGAAAATGTTTCTTTGCCGAAACCTTCTTTGTAAGAACATGCGAATTATTAATACTGTTTATCAATAGTAAAAAAACAACGATATATTTCATCTTATTTGAGGTTTTATAATTTCTGTTTTAAAAATAGTAAAAACAATTTAACAAGGTATGCAATTCATAGTTCTTTTTACTATATTGCTTTCTACTTATGATTCAATTTATATTAAACAACGAGCGAGTTCATACTATTGCACATGCAGGGATTACGCTCTTAGATTTCATTAGAGATTACCAACAACTTAAAGGTACTAAAACAGGTTGTAGAGAAGGTGACTGTGGCGCTTGTTCTGTTTTAGTAGGTGTTTTAAAAAATGACAAAATTACATACCAAACTATCACGGCATGTATTTCTCCTTTAGGAAATGCACACGGAAAACATATTGTAACGGTTGAAGGAATAAATTTAGACAAAAAACTAAATATCGTTCAGCAAGCACTAACAAACAATTTTGCAACTCAATGTGGATTTTGTACTCCTGGTTTTGCAGTTTCAATGACAGGTTTTTCTTTAAATTCTCAAAAAAACAAAAACAACACTTCTACGTGTAATGATGCCATTAGCGGAAATATTTGCCGATGTACAGGCTATAAATCTATTGAAAAAGCAGGATTTGAATTAGAAGAAAAACTATTAGAAAAAGATCAAAAAAATCCACTTACTTGGTTAATACAAGAAGCTTTTATTCCTACTTATTTTAAAGACATTCCGAAAAAATTAAAAAAACTACACACTCAAAGCGTAACATTAGAAAAATCTGAAGGAACAATTGTGGCGAACGGAACCGATTTATATGTACGATATGCAGATACATTATCTGAAGAAAAAGTACACCTAATTTCTGAAGAAAAAACATTAAAAGGAATCACATTTACAGAGACTATTTGTACCATTGGTGCAAATACTACTGTAACTGATCTGTTAGAAAACAAACAATTACAAACTGTTTTTCCTAAATTAAAATCTTATTTAAAATTAGTTTCTTCAGAACAAATTAGAAATATGGGAACTTTGGGTGGCAACTTTGTAAACGCATCACCTATTGGAGATATGTCTGTTTTCTTTTTGGCACTCAACTCATCCCTAACAATTAAAAACGAAACTGGAGAAGAAAGACAAATGCCTTTTCAAAAATTTCATCAAGATTATAAAAAATACAATCTAAATAAAGGCGAACTTATCAAAAGCATTTCATTTAATATTTTAAAAAAATCAGAAGTTTTTAATTTTGAAAAGGTTAGCAAGAGAACATATTTAGATATTGCTAGTGTAAATACAGCAGCAAGATTAACAACAATAAATAATATAATTATTGAGGCTCATATATCTGTTGGTGGCGTTGCTGCAATTCCTAAATATTTAAAAAAAACAAATCAATTTTTAAAAGGGAAATCAATAAACACAATAACATTAAAAAAAGCAGAAATCATTTTACAGTCAGAAATCACACCAATTAGTGATGTAAGAGGAACCAATATTTACAAACGATTATTGGCAAAGCAATTGTTTTTCGCCCATTTTATAGCATTATTTCCTAATCAATTAAATGTAAAAGAGTTACTATGAAAAATATAGATTCATACACACATGTTAGAGGTGAATCATTATTTGTAGATGATCTAATTCCTAGACAAGATACTTTATTTGGATTGGTGTTTGATGCACCAAAAGCACATGGAAAAATAAAAAAAATAGACTATTCAAAAGCTAAAAACGTAGAAGGCGTTGTTAAAATATTTACGCATAAAGATATTTTAGGAGAAAATCAAATTGGCGGAATTCTTCCAGATGAGCCACTTTGGGCAGAAAATGAAATACATTTTTGGGGACAACCGATTGCTTTTATTGTTGCAAAAAGTGATGCGATTGCTAAAAAAGCTAGAGCATTAATCTCAATTGAAATAGAAGAACTTCCTGTAATTACCACTGCTAAAGAAGCCAAGGAAAAAGGCAGTTTTATAAACGCACCTCGTTCATTTAGTTTAGGCGATGTAAACGATGCTTTTAACAATTGTGAATATATTTTTGATGGTGAAACGTTTTCTAACGGGCAAGAACATTTATATCTTGAAACGCAAGGTTGTTATGTAGAGCCTAAAGAAAATGGCACCATAAAAATTACATCATCTACACAAGGGCCAACACAAGTACAAAAAGCTGCTGCAAAAGTATTAGGAATCCCTATGCATAAAATAGAAGTTGATGTTATCCGTTTAGGTGGTGGTTTTGGTGGAAAAGAAGACCAAGCAACACCTTGGGCAGTTATGGCTGCGGTAGCTGTACAACATCTAAACAAACCTGTAAAGTTTGTACTGAACCGACATGATGATTTACGCATGACAGGAAAAAGACACCCGTATGAATCCACTTTTAAAATTGGATTATCAAAAGGCTTAAAAATTAAAGCCTTTGAAGTTGAGTTTTTACAAAATTCTGGAGCTGCAGCAGATTTATCTCCTGCCATTGCAGAACGCACACTTTTTCATGCTACCAATAGTTATTTTATTCCGAATGTGAGTACTACCGTTTTTAGTTGTAAAACCAATTTACCTCCAAACACAGCTTTTCGAGGTTTTGGTGGCCCACAAGGAATGTTTGTGATAGAATCTGCTATCGCAAAAGCTGCCAACGAGTTACATATTGATAAAAAAGAAATTCAAGAAGCCAATTTGTTTTCAGAAAACGATGTGTTTTCTTATGGACAAATTGCGACACAAGTAGAAGCAAAAAACTCTTGGTTTACAGCAAAAGAAACGTTCAAATTAAAAGAATTAGAAGAACAAGTTACTCATTTCAATTCAGAAAATCAGTTATTTAAAAAAGGGCTATCATTAATGCCAATTGCATTTGGAATTTCATTTACCAATACACCAATGAATCACGCAAGAGCCTTGATTCACATTTATCAAGACGGAAGTGTCGGTGTAAGTACTGGAGCTGTAGAAATGGGGCAAAGTGTAAATACGAAAATGCTTCAAGTTGCCTCTGAAACATTCGGGATAACATCAGAAAATGTAAAATTAGAAAGCACCAACACAACTAGAGTTGCCAATACATCACCAACAGCGGCAAGTGCGACTGCAGATTTAAATGGAAAAGCAGTTGAAATGGCTTGTAATTCTTTGGTAGAGAGGTTAACAAAAGTAGCTGTAAAAATGCTTTCTTCTGATAAAAAAAGCATCACTTTTAAAGAAAATTTTGTTTTCATAAACGATGTAAAATCTGAAGTGACTTGGAAAAAAGTAATTGCAGAAGCTATGCTACAACGTATTGCTTTATCAGAAAATGCTCATTATGCAACGCCAATTATTCATTTTGATAAAAAGATAGAGAAAGGACATCCATTTTCCTATCATGTATATGGAACGGCAATCACGACTGTTACTGTTGATTGCTTGCGAGGAACTTATAAAATTGATGCGGTAAAAATTGTTCATGATTTTGGAAAAAGCATCAATCTTGGTATTGATATTGGGCAAGTTGAAGGAGCATTGGTACAAGGAATTGGATGGATGACTATGGAAGAAATAGCTTACGGAAAAGATGGTCGTCTTTTATCAAATGCATTATCAACCTATAAAGTTCCTGATATTTTTTCTGCACCAAAAGAAATTAAAGTCATTGCCCTTCAAACAAAAGGTCATGAAATGGCTCTCAAAAAATCAAAAGCTGTTGGAGAGCCACCTTTGATGTACGGAATTGGCAGTTATTTTGCGATCCAAAATGCCGTAAAAGCGTTTAATAAAAAATATAAACCTACTTACCATTCACCTTTTACACCAGAAAAAGTATTGATGGGATTGTACGAAGGAAGTGAAAAATAAAAATCAACTAAAAATCAAACTACAATACACCAAACAACACATTTTAAAAGGCGCTATTATTTATAGTGCTGGAGATACGATTGCCGCATTTTTATTAAATGAATTCTCTCTATCAAGACTTATAGGAATGGTGCTAATTGGGGCTACTATCTATGCATTTGAAATTCCGAATTATTTTTCGTGGATAGAAAAAAAATCAAAAAATCTTACTGGAATCAAGCGAACGTTTCAAAAAACTGTTTTGGCAATTATCTATTTCAACCCTTTATGGATTGCGCGTCACCTTGTATTTATCAAGGTTTTTTCTGGAGGTTTAGATCAAATCAACATCTCTTTATTGTACATTGCAGGATGGTCTTTTTTAGTAAATATTCCCATTTCGTTTATAGCAAATTATGGAATTCAAAATAAAATACAACTAAAGTGGCGGTTTTTAGCAAGCGCTATTTTTTCTGCAATAATGGCAATTTATTATGCACTCAGTGAAACTATTTTTACATGAAATTCTGGAATCATCTTTTAACAAAATTACAAGAACATAAAAAGGTTTATGTTTTAACCGTTATCCAAAATTTTGGAAGTTCTCCTGGCAGAAAAGGATTTAAAATGTTGGTTGCAGAGGATGGATTTATTTTTGGATCTGTGGGCGGCGGTATTATGGAATTTACTTTAGTAGAAGAAGTTAAAAAATTACTTCAAAAAGACATACATCCAGTTTTTTTAAAAAAACAAATTCACCAAGGAAACGGAAAAGATAAATCTGGCATGATTTGTTCTGGAGAACAAACTGTGATTTTTCATCCATTACAAACTTCTGATATTCATCTAGTAGAAAATATTATAAACAGCATCAAAAATAATAAATCAAAAACCTTAAGCTTTACTCCAAACGGAATACAATTAATAACTGAGATTAATAACGACAAATACAAAACTATAATACAGTCTGAGAAAGATTGGTTGTTTAAAGAAAACATCGGTTTTAAAGAAACGCTGTATATTGTTGGTGGTGGACATGTTAGTTTAGCGGTTTCTAAATTGTTTCGATTCTTAAACTTTACTGTTGTGGTTTTTGATAATAGAGGTAATTTAAACACACTAGAATCAAATACTTTTGCACATCAAAAACACGTAACTGATTATACAAAAATTGCTGATTTCATTAAAAAAGGAAACGATAGTTATGTGGCTATTATGACCAATAAATATACCGATGACAAACTAGTGTTGAGCAAAATCTTACAAAATAACTATGCATATATTGGGGTTTTAGGTAGTAAAGCAAAACTAAAAACCATGTGGAAAGTTCTACTAAATGAAGGTTTTAAACAAAATGAACTTGATGCCATTTTTGCACCAATTGGAATCCATATTAAAAGTGAAACACCCGAAGAAATTGCCATAAGTATTGCTGCAGAAATTATACAAGTTAAAAATAAAGCGTTGTAGTTTAGCTTGTTTCTAAATGTATTTTTAGATAACTTCGCTAACTACTGATATAAAACATTGAAACGTTCGATATCATATAAGTTGGGTTTAATGCTGAAAGTCCGTTCCAAATCCAAAGTTTCGGCTGAAATTTAAGCTTGTAGAAAATCGGAATTTGACAAATATTTACGTGGAATTTAAGCTTTTTACGGAAAAACAAACTGCCGAATATTAGCAAGTTTGCGGAATCGAAATGTTGACAAATCACGTCGGACTTTTTAGCTCGCTTGCGGAATCGGAACCTGTTCCGAAACGTCGGAAGAAAACCAAAACTGAACTGAACGCTGAAAAATCACTCTTGCGGAATTGAAAACATTGCGAAATTGAGCAAGTTGCAGAAAAACAAGCTGACCGAAAAAGAAAATATGACAGAAAATTAAGCGGACAAAAAGCACTAAAACCCAACACCGTATAAAAATAATTGCTATTTTAGTGCTTAACCAAAGGTTGTTGCGCTTTTGCTGCGTCTGATTTTCCTATCGGAAAATCTGCCGCCCACAAAACCGCAACTATTCTTATACCAACACGTTAGCGAAACATTTGACCCGTCCTGAAATAAGGCTACATAATTCTAAACATTATGTACAAAAACGACAGAGTAACTAGACGTTACAGTGAACCCTTTAAATTAAAAATTTTAGCCGAACTTACAACTGGAAAACACAAAAAGTATATTTAAAAAAGTTATTAGACGTAAAAATTTTCAATGAAAACTATTATTTAATCACTAGTTTACGAGAAGGTTCTCTATAAAAACCATCAACAGTAATGGTATCTTTATCAAACTGAACTTTTGCAAATGCTGACGTATTTTCTGTATCAACCATTCCTTTAAAAGTTAAATAATGTACATTATCCTCTAACTGGTAAGCTCCTGCATGATTATGACCGTTAAAAAATATTTTCACATTTTTATATGGCTTTATAAGCGACAAAAATTGTTCTCTATTCCAGATATTATGCTGATCGATTGGAAAAACAGGGAAGTGACAATAAAAGCCAACTTTCTGATTATTTTTAACTGCTTTGTTTAACTCTTCTTTAACCCAAGTCAATTGGTCTAAACTTAAAGCTCCATTCCATTCTTTCAAATAAGGTAAATCTTTATCTTTTAATGCATTAAATAAAGAATCTGTTTGTTGCTTTTTAGTTTCAGTTAACGCACCATAAAAACTAAGGTCATTCCCATCTAAAACAATAAAACGCCAATCTTTTTCCACAAAACTATAATATCGATTCGTTAGATTAAGTTGTTTAATTACCTCTTTTTTTAAAGAATCTTTTACTTCAAAATCGTGATTTCCTAAAACATGAAACGATGAAGATTTTAATTTTTTCCAAGTAGGCAAAACACTATCTAAGCTTTTAAAATTTTTATCAATAAAATCTCCTAAATGAATGGTATAACGCAACGAATCTTTATTAAAAATAGCAACAGCTTCTTTTAACCTTTGTGGAGATTTTTTATAATATCGATCCCATTTAATTTCACAATCACAATATTGACAATCAGAAACAATACCAATTTTAAAAGAAGTGTCTTTTGTTTTTCCGCAAGAAACAATACACAATAAAGTTGCGAATAAGAAAACTATTTTTTTCATTTTCAAATGTGTTTTACAAACACAAATATACTGCATTCTATAAACAAAAAAACGCAACCAACTTAATGATTGCGTTTTACTTTATAAGAAAGTGAAATTTCTTTTTTTGAGATCCCGCTATTCAGCGGGATAAGCGATTCACACAATAACGCTAAAAAGCGTGATTGGTTCTCTGCTTACTTTACCTCTTCAAAATCTACATCTTCAACATTATCTCCCTGAGCATCATCTGCTTCTGGTTGATCTTGTTGTGCACCTGCTCCCGCACCAGCTTCTTGCTCTGCTTTATACATTTCTTCAGAAGCAGCTTTCCAAGCTTCATTAATCTTTTCCATTGCAGCATCAATTTGTGCAATATCTTTAGATTCGTGTGCAGCTTTCAACTCTACTAAAGCAGCTTCAATTGGTGCTTTTTTATCGTCAGATAATTTTTCTCCAAACTCTTTTAATTGCTTTTCTGTTTGAAAAATCATTCCGTCAGCTCCATTGATTTTTTCAGCAGTTTCTTTTGCAGCTTTATCTGAATCTGCATTTGCTTCTGCTTCTTGCTTCATTTTTTCGATTTCTTCTTCCGATAATCCAGATGAAGCTTCGATTCTAATCTCGTGAGATTTATTAGTCCCTTTATCTAAAGCAGATACTTTAATAATTCCGTTTGCATCAATATCAAAAGTTACTTCAACTTGAGGAACTCCTCTTTGTGCTGGTGGTAAACCATCTAAATGAAAACGTCCAATCGTATTGTTATCTGCCGCCATAGCTCTTTCACCTTGTAAAACATGAATCTCTACTGATGGTTGATTATCTACTGCTGTAGAAAATACTTGCGATTTCTTAGTTGGTATTGTTGTATTTGCATCGATTAACTTTGTAAATACATTCCCCATTGTTTCGATTCCTAATGATAAAGGTGTAACGTCTAATAACAATACATCTTTTACATCTCCAGATAAAACCCCTCCTTGAATTGCAGCTCCTAAAGCAACAACTTCATCAGGATTAACCCCTTTACTTGGCGATTTTCCAAAGAATTTCTCAACTGCTTCTTGTACAGCAGGGATTCTTGTAGAACCTCCAACTAAAATAACTTCATCAATATCAGAAGTTGATAAACCTGCATTTTTCAATGCTGTTGCACAAGGCTTGATTGTTCTCTTAACTAAATCATCAATTAATTGCTCAAACTTTGCTTTTGTTAATGACCTAACTAAGTGTTTTGGTCCACTTGCAGTTGCAGTAACATAAGGTAAATTAATTTCTGTAGTTGCAGAACTAGATAATTCAATTTTTGCTTTTTCTGCAGCTTCTTTTAAACGTTGTAAAGCCATTGGATCTTTACGTAAATCCATATTTTCTTCTGCTTTAAACTCTTCTGCTAACCAGTTGATAATTTTTTGATCAACATCATCTCCACCTAAATGCGTATCTCCATCTGTAGCTAATACTTCAAAAACTCCATCACCTAATTCTAAAATAGAAACATCATGTGTTCCTCCTCCAAAATCAAAAACAACGATTTTTTGGTCACCCCCTTTTTTGTCCATTCCGTAAGCTAAAGCAGCTGCAGTTGGCTCGTTGATAATTCTACGAACTTGTAATCCTGCAATCTCACCAGCTTCTTTTGTAGCCTGTCTTTGTGCATCATTAAAATATGCTGGCACAGTAATTACTGCTTCAGTAACATCTTGTCCTAAATAATCTTCAGCAGTTTTTTTCATTTTTTGCAATATCATTGCAGAAATTTCTTGTGGCGTATATAAACGTCCATCAATATCTACTCTTGGCGTATCGTTATCTCCTTTTACAACTTTATAAGGAACTCTTTCTGCTTCATTTTTTGATTCAGAATATTTGTTTCCCATAAAACGCTTAATAGAATAAACCGTTTTTGTTGGATTGGTAACCGCTTGTCTTTTTGCTGGATCACCAACTTTACGTTCTCCGTCTTCAACAAAACCAATAATAGAAGGTGTTGTTCTTTTTCCTTCTGCATTAGGAATTACAACTGGCTCATTCCCTTCCATCACAGAAACACATGAGTTGGTAGTTCCTAAATCAATTCCAATAATCTTACTCATAATATATAGTTATCTAATTAATATTTTTATTTCAATTTTACAATTCATTAATAGTCAATTTGTATGCCAATGGAAAATCATTAAAAAAAGTGTCAGTTTCTTTCTTCCTTTGGATAAAAAAATGACACTTTGGCATAACTTCTTTTTTTTATTCTGATAACAAAGACAACAAATCAATAAATAAAGATAGCGTGAAGAGAAGGGATTTTATATTTTAGCCAAAAATTAAAGTATGTCGCAATTTATTAGCGTTTTTGATATGTTAAAAATTGGTGTTGGACCATCAAGTTCTCATACTCTTGGACCTTGGCGCGCCGCTCAACTTTGGATAAAAAAATTGAATCTCGAAATTATCACTGATGCTATTACCCATATTCATGTTGATTTATACGGCTCACTTTCTTTAACAGGAAAAGGGCATGCAACAGATTTGGCAGTTTTATTGGGACTTAGTGGAACTGATCCAGAATATGTTCCAATTGATTCTATAAATTCTATTATTTCTAACATAAAAAATACTGGCATTTTAAAATTGAATGCTTTAGATGATGTTCCATATACAGAAAACACCATCACTTTTAATAGAGATTTTTTACCGTTTCATTCTAACGGAATGACATTTACCGCATATCATGATAATAAAGTGCTTTCTAAAGAAACCTATTATTCTATTGGAGGTGGTTTTATTGTACAAGAAGATGATAATTTAGAAGACGAAATAGAAATCTCTAAACAAAATTTTCCATATCCAATCAACAGAGCTAAACAACTAGAAGAATATTGCGAACGCGATAATAAATTAATTTCTGACATTGTTTTTGAAAATGAATTGGAGTTAAAATCTGCCGACGAAATTGATTTTGAATTGCGTAGAATTTGGGACACCATGTTAGAATGTATGTACATTGGTTGTCATACAGACGGAATTTTACCTGGCGGATTAAACGTAAAACGTAGAGCTTTAACCATTCATAATAAACTGATTAAAGATAGTTCTTATACAAATCCAAAAGAATGGATTACTGCCATTAGAAGTACAGAAGTTAAGTTTAGAGAAATTTTAAAATGGGTAAGTTGTTTTGCGTTGTCTGTAAATGAAGTAAACGCTTCTTTAGGACGAGTTGTTACTGCGCCAACGAATGGAAGTGCTGGAGTAATTCCTGCTGTTTTAATGTACTATTTGGTCATAGAAAATCACGATGCTGAATTTAGTGATATTAAAAAATTCTTATTAACTGCTGGAGAAATTGGTAGTATTTTTAAAAAAAACGCAACAATTTCTGCCGCAATGGGCGGATGTCAAGCAGAAATCGGCGTTTCTTCTGCAATGGCTGCTGCTGCTTTAACAGAAGTTTTAGGCGGAACGCCAGCGCAATGTTTGGTTGCTGCAGAAATAGCAATGGAACATCATTTAGGATTGACTTGTGACCCTATTGGTGGTTTGGTGCAAATTCCGTGTATAGAACGAAATGCTATGGGCGCAATTAAAGCAATTAATGCTGCTGAATTAGCGTTGGAAACCGATCCAAAAGAAGCGAAAGTTCCTTTAGATAAAGTAATTGACACGATGTGGGAAACTGCAAAAGACATGAATCGTAATTACAAAGAAACTTCTGAAGGTGGTTTAGCAATTACTGTTCGTTTGGCGGATTGCTAGATTCAGTTATCAGTTATCAGTTATCAGTTATCAAAAATAAAAAAGTAACAGAGTTGCAAAGTTGCAAAGTTGTAAAGTTCAATCATTGCGATTGTAACGAAGCAATCTTATTAAATTTTGTTACGGTTTATCATTTTGAAATGAGGAACGATTGAGAAATCTGTTTGTTAAAAAAATTACTTTGTTACGCTTCTTTTGTATTAATACTTGTATTTATTTTTTTATCTAAAAATAAAGAAAGAAACACACCAATTATATATGCCAGAATATCTAACCAATCAAAAGTAGCTCCCAAAATAATAGTTGCGAATTTATTATTTTCAAGTCCTACTATCTTTACAAATTCAACATATTGTAATATTTCAATTGTAAACGAAAACAATAAGACTCCAAATCCGAGATTTAAAGCATTTTTATTGTGAAAAATTCTTAAAAATGAAAAAACAAGCATTACAGCTAGAACATCTCCAACAAATGGACGTATAAATTGATCTCGAATATAACATGCAATAATCAACTCAAAAATTAATATTACAATAGTAATGTAAATATATTTTCTATTGATTGCCATATTAGCTCTTTAAACTTTTATTCATCGCCATAAATTCGAAATTGTATTTACCAATTTGGAATTCGTGTTCTCCAACTTTTACAAAACCATTCTTTAAATAGAAATTAATGGCTCTTTTATTTTCAATAAATACTGACAACCATATTTGTTCACTTCCTAAATCTTTAGCTTTATGCAATAACGTTTCTTGTAATTCTAACCCTATTTTCATAGACAAGAATTCTTTTAAAACATAAATTTTCTGCAATTGAGAAACACTATTTCCTTCAACAAATTCAGATGGAGAATGTGTTTTTAACTTTGCATAACCAACGGGGTTATTATCAACAAATGCCAACCAAAACACATTGTTTTCTTTCTGAATGCTATTTAGCATTTTTTCTTCAGAAAAAGTACGCTCAAAGTAATCTAACAAGACTTGCCTGTCTTCAAATAAATGTCCAAAAGTTTCATCAAAAGTTGTGGTTGCCAATTGAGAAATTAGAGCTGCATCAGGTGTTTTTGCTTCTCTAATTTGCATTAACGTGTAAATACGATTTCTGTTTCTGTAGATATATTTTCATCAAATCTATAACCTTCAATATTAAATTTTTTTAAAGCATCAATAGTTGTTATATTATTATCAATAATATAACGCACCATAAGTCCGCGTGCTTTTTTAGCAAAAGTCATGATGGTTTTGTACTGTCCGTTTTTAAAATCTTTAAATACTGGCGTAATCATAGGCACTTTTAATACTTTTTGATTGATCACTTTAAAATATTCTGAACTTGCTAAGTTGATTAAAAAATTCGCATCTTCTAATTCATCATTCAACGCATCGGCAATTTTATCGCCCCAAAATTTGTATAAGTTTTCTGCGCGCCCAACTTTTAACTTTTTCCCCATTTCTAATCGATAGGGTTGAATCAAATCTAATGGCTTTAATAAACCATACAGCCCAGAAAGAATTCGCAAACGATCTTGTAACAACGGAATTTTATCTGTCTCTAAAGAATTGACATCAATCCCCCTAAAAACTTCTCCTGTAAAAGCATAAATAGCTTGTTTAGAATTGTCTGGTGTAAAGGGTAAATTCCAATTTTGATTGCGTTCATAATTGAGTTCTGCCAACTCTTTTGAAATACTCATAAAATCAGCAATCTTTTTTCTGGATAAAGTTTTTAGCTTCTTATTCAGTTTTACCGAATCGTCTAAAAATTGTGGCCGCGAATGCAAACTTGTTGAAACTTTACTTTCAAAATCTAATGACTTAGCTGGAGAAATAATGATTTTCATAAATGTATTTTCTTATTGAAGTAAAAATACAATTAGAAACCAACACTTTCAAGTTTTTTAAAAAAAATATAACTTATCTTTGAAAAAGATATTTAGATTTGTTCATCTAAAGGCTAACTCCTGATATAAAACGTTGAAACATTCTTTACCTGTAAAGTTGTGCATCAGTTAAACAATATTCTTATATTGATAAGAATTATATAAAAATCTAAATTATGAAAACTTTAAGCTGGATCTTTGGGATATTGATTTTAATTATTGGGATATTGACTATTTTTCAGATTCATATAGTTCCTGGAATGATTTACTTTGTATTGTCATTATTTTTCTTTCCTATAACAAATACAATTCTGAAGAAAAGATTCGGCTTGTTTATACCATTTGTAATGAAGGTTATTTTATTCTTATTTATTATGTGGTTTACATTAGGTGTTAGTGACCTTGCTGAACTTTATGGATTATAATACATCAACTAATTTGTGTAATAAATTGCTGTTTTTAGTCAAACCAAAAGTCGTTGCATAACTTAAAAAATAATGAAAACACAAGTGCTTAATAAAACAAGAAGTAAACTATTAAATCCAAGTTTTAGAATATTAGTTGTGTTTTGTTTTGTTTTATATGGGTTGGCTATTTTTCAAGACTACATTTTCTCTAAAGTTAAACCCGCAGGATTTTATTGGGCAGATACCATGCTTTATAATATTTATTGGCTTTTATTTATCCCATTTATAAAAATTGCCAATTCTTTTTATAATAAGGTTCAACCCAAATCACTAATAAATAAAATTCTTTACGCTTCTAGTACAGGATTTGTATTTAGCATATTACATATATTTCTTTTTACTTCGATTTTTATTTTAGGAAGTCATATTATATTTCCAGAACCACACCGATTTTCAACTATATTTAAGAATGCTATTTCTAATCAGTTACAAATCACGATTATCGCCTACTTATTTAGTCCTTTTGTTGTTGATTTCCTTAAAAGGAAAAAACAGTTAAACAAACTCTTTCCAGACCAAAATGTTATTAAAACGTTAACAGTTAAAAATGGAATCAAAAGAATAAAGATTGATATTTCTACAGTATTTTTTATTAAAACAGATAGACCCTATACAATGATATATTCTAAAGATCAAAAATTCTTACATGATGAAAGTTTAAAAAAACTTGAAAAGTTGTTAGATTCTAAAACCTTTTTAAGAGTTCATCGTTCAGTAATTGTCAATAAAAACCATATAACAGAATTAACATCACGAAAGAATGGAGATTTTGATGCGGTTTTAACTAATGAACAATCAATCAGGTTTAGCAGACATTATCGTAAAAATTGGAGCGGTCTATTAAACCACTAAGCAATAAAAACACTCCTACTAACCTATTTGCTAATATTTCTCTTTTTCAAACACAAGATTTATCGGTCTTTTGGTGTTCAAAAAAAATTTAAAAAAATGAAAGGAACACTAAAGATTGGACTATTTCTTCTATTTCTAATATCAGTAACAAATTGTAAAAGTCAGACAAAGAAAACAGTAACAAGTAATAAAATTGTTGGTGGTGGATGTGATGGTTGCGAATTAATGTATGTTGGAATGCCAAAAAACATAAAGCCTATTGATACGAGTTCTGCTTGGAATCAAAATGGACAAAAGCTATTATTAACTGGAAAGGTATTAAAATTAGACGGAGTTACACCAGCACCAAATGTAATAGTATATTATTGGCAAACAGATAGCAAAGGATCTTATTCTGGTGGTAAAGGAAAAACTAAAAGACACGGAAATATTCGTGGTTGGGTAAAATCTGACCAACAAGGAAATTATTCAATTTATACAATTAGACCAGGAAATTATCCAAATTCTGATATACCAGCACACATTCATTTATCAATTAAAGAACCAGAAATTAAAGTTGAATATTATACTGATGGTTTAGTGTTTGATGATGATATTAAATTGACAAGCAACGAAAGAAAGAAATTAGAAAATCGTGGTGGAAGTGGTGTTTTAAGAGTATTAATTGATAAAGAAATGCAAATTGCCGAGCACAATATTATTTTAGGATTAAACATACCAAACTATCCAAATTCTATAAATAACAGGATTAAATCTGGATTAGAAATTGGTGAAGACAATCCTTCTTTTACTCCATTTCATGCATTCGGACCAGATAAAGGAACAAGAACATGTCCTGTTTGTAAATATGGACGTTATCACGGAATTGTCTTTTTTGTGGGAAACAATCCTAATTGGGATGAAATAAAAAAATGGCTCACATTTTTAGAACAAGAAAGTATCAAACGAGAAAAATATTTAAAAGCCTATTTTGTTTATGGAAATGAAAAAAGATACAGCAAATCAAATCGACAAATAGAATTAGAACAACTTGGATTAGAATTGAACTTAAAAAACACCGCTTTAACTTTTGTTCCTTCGCTTTCTGATACAGAATCTGAAGTTCATTTAAATAAGATAAACCCTGAAGTTGAAAACACAATAATCATTTATAGATATAGAAATATCATTGGAAAATTTATTAATCTAAAACCTTCAAGAATAAACCAAAATAAAGTATCGAATGTGTTAGATAAAACAATAAATGAATACTTTGAATTACTTGCACCAAAACACGATTGAAAACTATTGACTGTTAACAAGATGTATAATTTTAATTACCTAGTTCTAACTTACCGATTAAAAACCCTCTAAATATCTTCTTTAGAATTCACAGTATAGGTGCGCCATTTTTCTAAACAATCTGCAATATCTTTTGGAATTACAGAATTAAAACGCATAAACTCACCCGATGTTGGATGTGTAAATCCAAGAGTTTTTGCATGCAATGCTTGTCTTGGTAAAACCTTAAAACAATTCTGTACAAATTGCTTGTATTTGGTAAATGTAGTTCCTTTTAAAATATCATTTCCTCCATAACGTTCGTCATTAAATAATGTATGACCAATATGTTTAAAATGTGCTCTAATTTGATGCGTTCTCCCTGTTTCTAATTTACATTGCACTAAGGTTACATAAGTAAGACGTTCTAAAACTTTATAATGTGTAACGGCGTGTTTTCCAAAATCACCTTCAGGAAAAACATCCATTTGCAACCGATTTTTAAGACTACGTCCAATATTTCCTTCAATAGTTCCTTCATCTTCATTTACATCTCCCCAAACCAAGGCATAATATAATCTTTCTGTAGTTCTATCATAAAACTGCTTCGACAAATGTGCCATCGCAAATTCGGTTTTAGCAACTACTAATAATCCGCTTGTATCTTTATCAATTCGATGCACCAATCCTGGGCGTTCATTAGAATTGGTTGGTAAGTTTTCTATATGATGAATCAATCCGTTTACCAACGTACCAGAATAATTTCCGTGCCCGGGATGCACAACCATTCCTGAAGCTTTGTTCACCACAATTACGGTATCATCTTCATAGATAATATCTAACGGAATATCTTCTGCAACCAATAAGTTTTCTGGTGGTGGATACGCTAATACTACACGAACAATATCGTTTGGCTTTACTTTATAATTCGATTTTACGGCAACATCATTCACTAAAACATTACCTGCTTTTGCAGCTTGCTGTACTTTATTACGTGTAGCATTTTCCACAAAATTCATTAAAAACTTATCTACTCGTAGAGGTTCTTGACCTTCACTAGCAATAAATCTATGATGCTCGTATAATTCGTCGTTTTCTATATCTGTATTTTCTGTCTGCATAAAGGGTGTAAAATCGTATTTTTAGTGAAATTTTTCACTGATAATTGATAACTGAATCTACCGTTTTCCGTCGCCTAAAATTAAATCAATCACTGAGTTTTTTGGAAGTTTACTTCCTGGTTTTAATTTATTTCCCTTATGTTTCATTCCTCTCACAACATTTTTACCAATATCTCTTACAAAAGAGAGCTTTCCAATTCGAAACCCTATAGAAAGCAAGTGCGTAATTGCTTGCCTTTTTGTTCTACCATTTAAATCTGGCAATACAACATCATTATATTTAGATGGATTTACAGTCAAGTAAATCTTTCTTTTTTCTTTTACAAAATCTCCAGCTTCTGGGTTTTGCTCTATTACAGATTTATTTGGATACGAAGGATTGTATCTTGAAGAATCGATTACTATAAAATCTAAATTTAATTCCTTCAACTGATTAGAAACTTCTTCTAGAGGTAATTTTTCTAAATTCGGGACTTGAATTTTCTGATCATGATTGGTTGTAAATCCAAGCCACCATTTTAATCCAAAAACCAACACCAAAATCAAAAAAAAAGCGATGATTAGCTGCTTAAAAAAACTTTTACTTTTAATAAATTGAAAAATACTCATACTCATTTTTTAGTAATGACAAAGATATAAAACCAAACGTTAGTCTTTCTATTTATATTTTGATAAATTTGTTTGTCACATTTAACAGAAAATGAAAAAAAATATTGCAATTATTATGGGAGGGTTTTCCTCTGAAGTAAACATTTCTTTAACAAGCGGATCTGTTGTGTATGCGCATTTAGATCGTACAAAATACAATCCTTATAAAATTCACGTTTTAAAAGATAAATGGGTTTTGGTTGATGACAATGAGAAGGAATATCCAATCGATAAAAATGATTTTTCGGTGACAATACATAAAATTAAAATTACATTTGATTGTGTTTTTAATGCCATTCACGGTTCTCCAGGAGAAAATGGTGAATTACTTGCTTATTTTCAATTACTAGGAATAAAGCACACATCTGCTCCTTTTTATCAAATGGCATTAACGTTTAATAAAAGAGATTGTTTAAGCGTTGTCAAACAATACGGAGTTCTTACTGCAACATCTGTATATTTAAACAAAGGCGATATTGTAAATACTGATAAAATCATTAAAAAAGTGGGCTTACCTTGTTTTATTAAACCCAATAATGCAGGTTCTAGTTTCGGAATTTCAAAAGCATATTCTGCTGAAGAAATTATAGCAGGAATAAAAAAAGCGTACAAAGAAGATCATGAAATCTTAATAGAACGTTTTTTAGATGGTCCAGAAGTTTCAGTTGGTGTGATTCAATACAAAGGAGCAACCAAAGTATTACCAATTACAGAAATTACCACAGAAAATGATTTTTTTGATTATGAAGCAAAATATAATGGTAAATCTCACGAGATAACTCCTGCTAGATTACCTGAAGATGTTGCTAAAAAAGTCAGATTTCTAGCAAAAAAAGTGTATACAATTTTAAATATGAGTGGGTTTTCCCGTTCAGAATATATTTTAGTAAATGGAGAACCGCATTTCTTAGAAATGAATACGGTTCCAGGGTTCACTGAAGAGAGTTTGTTACCACAACAAGCAGAGTCTGCTGGCATTAGTTTATCGCAATTATTCGACAACGCTATAGAAATGGCTTCTAAAATTTAAATAATATGAAAAAAGCAGTTTTTCCAGGATCCTTTGATCCAATAACATTAGGTCATGTTGACATTATTAGGCGGAGTATTCCTCTATTTGATGAAATTATCATTGCTATCGGAATCAATGCCAAAAAAAACTATATGTTTTCTATAGAAGAGCGTAAAAAATTTATTCAGAATGCTTTTTTTGCAGAAGAAAAAATTACTGTTGAAACCTATTCGGGATTAACAGTAGATTATTGTAAATCCATTCAAGCAGATTTTATTCTTCGGGGATTACGAAATCCTGCAGATTTTGAGTTTGAAAAAGCCATTGCGCAAACCAACAGAAAACTATCAGGCATAGAAACAGTATTTCTATTAACAAGTGCAGAAACATCTTTTATCAGTTCATCAATAGTTAGAGATATTGTTAGAAATGGTGGTGACGCTTCAAGTTTGGTACCTAAAGCTGTTTCCAATACCATAAATCTTTAAAACAATGCAAACTTTTGATAACTATTAAAAATAATCAAGCCATCAATCATTAACTTTACATGAAAAAAATAGGATTATTTTTAGTGTCGTTTGCATTTCTTTTTGCGTGCCAAACTTCTCAAAAAAAAGAAACAGTTGATTTTTCAACCCTGTTCGAAACATCAAACGGAAGAGAAACTCCCGAATACAAAAATGTCATTTCTTATTATCAAAAATTAGCAAAATTGTACCCAGAAATTTCAATTTTTGAAGTTGGAGATACAGATTCTGGAGAACCGTTACATCTAGTTGTTTTTAATACAGATAAAAATAGTACGTTATCAACAATTAAAAACTCATCTAAAAATAGAATTCTCATTAATAATGGAATTCACCCTGGAGAGTCCGACGGAATTGATGCCTCTATGATGATGTTGCGTAATATTGTACAAAGTGATTCTTTAAAAAATAGTTATAGAAATAGTTTGATTGCTGTTATTCCTATTTACAATATCGGTGGTTCTTTGAATAGAAACTCACACACCAGAGCCAATCAAAATGGTCCCTCTGAATATGGTTTTAGAGGCAACGCGCGCAACTTTGATTTGAACCGAGATTTTATAAAGCAAGACACAAAAAACGCCGCTACTTTTGCGAAAATTTTTCATAGTGTAAACCCTGATGTATTTATAGATAACCATGTAAGTAATGGAGCAGATTACCAATATGCCATCACACATTTGTTTACACAGCATAATAAATTGGGTGGAGAACTAGGTTCTTTTATAGAAACTGAAATGCGGCCAGCTATTGAAAAATCATTAGCGTCAAAAGGAATTCCTATTACGCCTTATGTAAATGCTTGGGGAAGAACACCAAAGCAAGGTTGGTCACAGTTTTTTGATTCACCAAGATATTCTACAGGCTATACAACGTTATTTAACACCCTAGGAATGATGGTAGAAACACATATGCTAAAACCTTATAAAACAAGAGTAGAGCAAACTTATGAGCTCCTTTTTTCAGCTGTTGATTTTACCCAACAAAATAGTGCAAAAATCAAAGAGCTTAGAAGTAATGCTGTTGCAACAATATTAGCCAAAAAATCCTATCCGATTGCTTTTAAAGCAGCTTTAGATAGTCCTAGGTTTTTTCAATTCAAAGGATATGAAGGTACCTATATTAAGAGTATAGTAACATCAGGTAAACGATTGTTTTATGACCGCTCAAAACCTTTTACAGAATCCATAAAGTACTATACAAATTTTGTCCCAACAAAAGAAATAAATATTCCAACTGCATATATATTATCTCAAGGTTGGCATCGAATTATTGAACGATTAGAAAACAATCAGATTAAGTTTACACGATTTAAAAAAGATACTACACTAAAAGTTACCGTAAATCATATTGCTGATTTTAAAACAAGAAAATCGCCCTTTGAAGGACATTATTTACATTATAATACAAGCATTTCAGTTTCTACAAAAAGTATCTCTTTTAAAAAAGGTGATATTTATATCTCAACCCAACAAAAAGGGATTCGATATCTTTTAGAAACGTTAGAAGCTGAAGCTATTGACTCTTTTTTTAATTGGAATTTCTTTGATACTGTTTTACAACAAAAAGAAGGATACTCTTCTTATGTTTTTGAAGATATTGCTGCACAATTCTTAAAAGACAATCCAGAAATAAAAAAAGAATTTGACAAAAAACTAAAAATAAATAAATCGTTTTCAAAAAACGCACGAATGCAATTAAACTGGATCTATAAACAAACACCTCATTATGAAAAAGCTCACTTGAGATTGCCTGTATACAAAGTATATTAATTAACTTTGGGGTCAGCATATATTATTTATACTTCTTTCAATATTATTTTATGAAAACAGTACAATTTGAAGATCATTATGTAAACCGAAGTAACTGGTTACGAGCAGCTATTTTAGGAGCTAATGACGGAATTCTATCAACCGCAAGTATTATTATTGGTGTGGCTGCTGCAAGTCAGACTAGAGATCCAATTGTACTAGCTGGTGTTGCTGGATTAGTTGCAGGTGCGTTGTCTATGGCAGCTGGAGAATATGTTTCTGTGAGTTCACAAGCAGATATCGAAACGGCAGATTTAGAAAGAGAGACTCGTGAATTGGAAGATATGCCAGAAGAAGAATTATTAGAACTTGCTAAAATTTATGTCAAAAGAGGATTGGACAAAAAATTAGCACACGAAGTAGCTGTACAATTAACGGAACACGATGCCTTAGAAGCCCATGCAAGAGACGAACTAGGAATCAATGAAATTACACAAGCAAAACCTTTTGAAGCAGCCTTTGCTTCAGGCGCTGCTTTTATTTTTGGAGGTGCCTTACCGGTTTTAGTAGCCCTTTTTGGCTCCGTAGAAAAAATGGTGTATTTGCAATACATCTTTGCCATAGTATTTTTAATTTCATTAGGAACTGTTGCTGCAAAAGCTGGAGGTTCAAGTATTAAAAGAGCCATTATTAGAGTTACTTTTTGGGGAACTATTGCCATGGGAATCACCGCTTATATTGGATCTTTATTTGGTGTAAGTGGGGTTTAATCTCTTCTTTAACGTTAAAGCTTGTTAAAATTCCGAACGATTTAAAAAAAGTAGTAACTTAGGCATCACTAAATACTACTAATTTGAAAACACTAACTATCAACGGAAAAAAGCACACCGTAGAAGCACCAGATGAAATGCCTCTATTGTGGGCAATCAGAGATCTTATCGGACTTACAGGAACTAAATATGGCTGCGGAATCAGTCAATGTGGTGCATGTACTGTACTTATAAACGGAAACGTTGTTAAATCATGTAGCATTCCTCTTAGCTATGCCGATGGTAAAGAAATTTTAACTATCGAAGGAGAATCAGAAAATTTAAATCATTTACGGGAAGCTTGGGTAGAAGGTAATGTGCCACAATGTGGGTATTGCCAATCTGGACAATTAATTGCTGCTACAGCTTTGCTAGATAGCAATCCAACTCCCTCTGATGAAGATATAAATACTGCTATGAGCGGAAACATTTGTAGATGCGGAACGTATCCAAGGATAAAAAAGGCAATTCACAAAGCTGTAGAACTTAAAAATAACTAATTTATGGATGCTATTCAAAATATGAGTCGTAGAAATTTTGTAAAAGTTTTCGGCTTGGCTTCAGGTGGATTAATCATTGGATGTCAATTTTCAGGCACTGATAAAGTAGTTCGAATTGATGATGGAACCTCTTTCACTCCGAACCTATTTGTACAATTAAAAAAAGACGGGAAATTAGTATTAATGGCTTCTAGATCAGAAATGGGTCAAGGGGTAAGAACTTCTCTTACTTCTGTTATTGCTGATGAAATGGATGCTGATTGGAGCTTCGTCTCTGTCACACAAGCTACAGGAGATTCAAAATTCGGAAATCAAAATACCGATGGTTCTAGAAGTATCCGAACTATTTTTGAACCCATGCGTAAAATGGGAGCTACAGCTAGAGCAATGCTAGTATCTACAGCTGCTAAAAAATGGAATGTCTCTACGAGTGATTGTAAAACAAAAAATCATTATGTTATCAATTCCTTAACAAAGGACAAATTATTTTATGGCGATTTGGTAGAAGATGCGATGAACGTAGAAATTCCTACTGAAGTATCATTAAAAGACAAAAAAGATTTTACATATATAGGAAAAACTCTAAAAAGTGTTGACCTTAATGATTTTACACATGGTACAGCCGTGTATGGAATTGATGCGCGTTTACCAAATATGAAATTTGCTACCATCGCACGTAGCCCTTCAACATTTGGAACAGTAAAAAGTGTTGACAAAACTGCCACTATGAATATTACAGGTGTAGAGCAAGTTGTTGCATTAGAACGAGTAAAAAGACCTTTCGGAATGTTAGGTGGTGTTGCTGTGATTGCCACAAATACTTGGGCAGCCATTCAAGGAAAAAACAGCTTAAATATTGTTTGGGACAAAGGTTTAAACGGAGCTTATGATAGTGAAAAATTTATGCAAAAAATCACCAATCGTGTACATAATAAAGGGAAAATTGTTCCGCCAATTATTGGAAATACAACAACTGCATTTTCAGACGCTACACAAACAATTGAAGCAACTTATCAAATGCCTCACTTAGCACATGCTCCTTTAGAGGTGCCAAATGCACTGGCTTGGGTGCATGATGGAAAATGTGAAGTTTGGGCGCCTGTACAATCACCTCAAACAGCAAGAGCAGAAGTTGCAAATTATTTAGAAATGAAACCTGAAAACGTAACTATTCATGTAACTTTTTTAGGTGCTGGATTTGGTCGTAAATCAAAACCAGATTACGCAGTAGAAGCTGCTGCTTTATCAAAAAAAATCAATGCTCCAGTACAAGTTGTTTGGACTCGTGAAGATGATATTCAGCACAGTTATTACCATACAACAAGTGCACAATATTTAAAAGGTTCTTTAGATGAAAAAGGAAATGTAACTGGTTGGTTACACAGAACCGCATTTCCTTCTATTGTTTCAACTTTTAAACCTATGTCAGATTATGGTGCTGGATTTGAATTTGGACAAGGTTTTAATAACAATCAGTTCGATATTCCAAATATGCGCTTTGAAAACTCTAAGGCAGAAGCACATGTAAGAATTGGATGGCTGCGTTCAGTTTGCCATATTTATCACAGTTTTGGAATTAATTCATTTGTTGATGAGCTTGCTGCGAAAGCAGGAAAAGATCCTTTGCAGTTTAATCTTGATTTGATTGGAAAAGACAGAATTAGAGAAGACAAATCTCCATTTCCTCTCAACACAAAACGTTTAAAGAATGTATTGAAAACGGCAGCTAAAAAAGCTGGTTGGGGAAAAAAACTTCCAAAAGGGCACGGTCTTGGATTGTCTGTTCACTACAGTTTTTATACTTATGTAGCATCTGTTGTAGAAGTTTCTGTAATCAATGATGCACTAAAAGTTCACAATATTTACACTGCTGTAGATTGCGGAATGGTTGTAAATAAAGATACCGTTACAAATCAAGTAGAAGGAGCTGGAATTTTCGGGATGTCGGTAGCTTTATATGGAAAAATTACTGCTAAAAATGGCGCTATTGAACAAAGTAATTTCCATGATTATAAATTAACCAGAATGCATGAAACTCCAAATATTGATGTTACCATTATTAAAAGTGATGAAGTTCCTACAGGAATTGGAGAGCCCGGAGTTCCTCCAATTGCACCTGCAATTGCAAATGCAATTTTCAACGCAACAGGAAAACGATATCGTACTTTCCCATTATCTGAACATGGATTGGTGTAATCTAAACTCGAATATCATTCCCGCGAAATCGGGAATCTTTTTTCTTTTATATATTATGGATTCTTTCTTTCACAGGAATGAAAAATTTTTATGACTCAAAACAGAAAACCAATACTTATTATTCTTGCTGGAGGAAAATCAACCAGAATGGGGACTCCAAAAGGATTACTTCAGTATAAAAGTAACTATTGGGTTTTAGAACAAGTTGCTGCTTTTAAAACAGGGAATATGATTATGATTGGCTTGGGCTATGATTATCAATTATATTTTGATGCCATTCCGTGGTTAAGAAATGCTGCGAAAAAACCCCAATCTTATAAAGGTAAAAATGTGCAAGTGGTGATTAACTTAATGCCAAAATTTGGACTTTTTTCTACTTTACAAGCTGTTTTAAAAACTCTTTATTCAAAAAAATTAGATGGAAATCAAACAAACAAAGATGTTCTTGTTTTACCCATTGATGTCCCTTTATTTGATGAAATCTCATTAAAGAAATTTACGGCAAAAGAAAATACTGTAGTAATTCCAAATTCTCTTCAAAAAAATGGTCATCCAACAAAACTAGCTCCAAAATTTTGGAAACAATTATTGACTATTGCTGTTGATAGTTCAGAAGCTCGACTTGATGTACAGATAAAAAAACTTCCTTCAGAAAGTGTTTCTATCATTAATATTGTTGATGAAAATTGCATTAAAAACTTGAATACTCCTAAAAGCTGGGAACATTTCACCTCTCAATACCCAAAAGATTAATAATGAGTTTTTCTATTTTGGCTTTACGAAATAAACACAAAAAAATATTAGAACTTATACTCAGATAAAGAGTTTGGAAATTCTTCTGGGTTTGCTGCTAAATGATAACGAGGATCATCAATACTTTCTTCGATAATCTCAGCAAAAACAGGACTTGCTTTGTAAAGTAGTATTTTACAATCTTCACTTAAATGCTTTAATACAACTGTTTTTCCTTCTTTTTGATATTTTTCTACCAAGGTAAAAATAGCCTCAATGGCAGAATGATCGCTTATACGAGATTCTACAAAATCAATTTCAATTTTATCTGGATCATTTTTAATATCAAATTTATCATTAAAAGCAGAGATTGAACCGAAAAATAAAGGTCCCCAAATCTCGTACACTTTGGTTCCATCATCTTTTACACGTTTTCTAGCACGAATTTTTTTTGCATTTTCCCAAGAAAACACTAATGCACTCACAATAACTCCAGCAATAACAGCAATTGCTAAATCAAAAATAACTGTTAATGAAGAAACCAACACCAATACAAAGACATCGGTTTTTGGTATTTTATTTAAAATTCTAAAACTGGACCATGCAAAAGTTCCTACAACTACCATAAACATTACTCCAACTAAGGCTGCAATTGGCACTTGTTCAATATATGACGAAGCAAAGACAATAAATAAAAGCAACATCAGAGCAGCCACAATTCCAGATAAGCGTCCTCTTCCTCCTCCTTTAATGTTGATTATTGATTGTCCAATCATAGCACAACCTCCCATTCCGCCAAACAATCCAGTAACAATATTTGCACTTCCTTGTGCCAAACACTCTCTGTTAGAATTTCCTCTTGTTTCTGTTAAATCATCAATTAAATTTAACGTCATCAAAGATTCTATCAAACCAATAGCTGCTAAAATTAAGGCATAAGGAAAAATAAATTTAAAGTTTTCGAAATTCAATGGTATTTTAGAAAACGTTTCTAATTGTAAACTTGGCAATCCTCCTTTTAAACCTTCTCCTCCTCCATCTCTTATAAATGAACCTACTGTTGCTACTTCTAAATTTGAAAAAATGACGATTCCAGTTACCACTAATATTCCGATTAAAGCTTCTGGCAATTTTTTGGTAGCTTTTATTTTAGGCAACACAAACATAATTAGCATGGTTAATCCTACCAATCCTATCATATAAAATAAACTATTTCCTTCTAGCCAAACTTTTTCTCCATCAATAGTTTTTGTAAACATTCCTAATTGGGATAAAAAAATAACAATTGCCAATCCATTTACAAACCCCATCATTACTGAATGTGGAATTAACCGCACAAATTTTCCTAATTTTAAAACACCAGCCAATATCTGAATAATTCCCATCAAAATAACTGTTGCAAATAGGTAATACAACCCTAAATTCTCTCCCTCTGCACCCATGGCATTTCCTTCACTTACCAAAGAAACCATTACAACTGCTAAAGCACCTGTTGCTCCAGAAATCATTCCTGGTCTTCCGCCAAAAATTGAAGTAATTAATCCCACCATAAAAGCCGCATACAAACCAACTAAAGGGTCTACGCCAGCAACAAATGCAAAAGCAACTGCTTCAGGAACCAATGCCAAGGCAACTGTAATTCCAGATAACACATCATTTTTTACATTTTTTACTCTTTTTCTGATAAAATCTGTCATAGTTTCGGCCTTTTACAAGTCGGCAAAGATAGTTTTTATTTTGGACTGATAATGATTACTTAACTAGAAGTCTTTTGATAAGCATTTAGCACCAATTTGATATTCGCATAAGTATCTTCTAGGGCGATTTTAATTTGATTTTCATTTTTAAATACTGCCTCTGTAATTCCCTCTTCTAATTGTGGTGTCAACTTTCCATGATATATAGATTTCATCAAATACCAATGCGTTTCTTTCATTCTAAGTTTTCCTTTCTGATAAAAAACATGGTAGGTAATTATCAATAATTTTTGTAAGGTTAAATTCTCAATGCCACATTCTTCTTCAACTTCTCTTACTGCAGTTTCTTGAATAGACTCGTCTTTTTCAGCTCTTCCTTTCGGCAAATCCCAAATTCCATTTCTATAAATAAAAAGAATCTTGTTTGTGCTATTCACTACCAAGCCTCCTCCGGCAGTTATTACTTTAATTGATTTTTTAAAAGTTTTCCAATCCTTTTCTAAATCCTCACAAAACAAAATGATTCCTTTTATAGATTCACTTTTAATACGATGCAATAATTCATCAATTAAAAAATCCTTAAAAAGAAAAACAGGAAAATTATCTTTATTTTTTTGAGAATCAGTGACGATAATTAAGGCATCATTTACAAAAACTTTATACATTTGCAATATGATTTTACACAAAGATACAGCAAAAAAAACCGCTGAATTACTCCTTCAAATAAAAGCCATAAAATTAAGTCCAACTGAACCATTTCATTGGGCATCAGGTTGGAAATCTCCCATTTATTGTGACAATAGAATTACACTATCATTTCCTACCGTTCGAAATTTCTTAAAAGCAGAACTTGCTAAAATTGTTGAAACAAAATATGGCAAACCAGATGTTATTGCTGGAGTAGCAACTGGAGCAATAGCTATTGGTGTTTTAGTTGCTCAAGAATTAGGTGTTCCATTTATTTATGTACGTCCTGAGGCAAAAAAACATGGAAGAAAAAACCAAATAGAAGGACATCTTGAAAAAGGGCAAAATATAGTGGTTATTGAAGATTTAATTAGTACAGGAAAGAGTAGCTTGCAAGCTGTTGAAGCTTTAAAAGAAGCCGATGTTAATATTAAAGGAATGGTGGCGATTTTCACATATAATTTTACAATTGCTGATGAAAATTTTAAAGAAAAAAATGTTGAGCTTACCACTTTAAGCAGTTATAAATATTTAATTGAACAAGCTTTAGATAGCAAATACATCTCAGAAAAAGAACTTGAAACCTTACAAGATTGGAGAATGCACCCAAGTACTTGGAATCAATAAAGATAAAAAATAATGAATTTAGAAAGCACTAAAGTATCTGTAAAAAAATCATCTAATGAAGTGTTTGATTTTTTAATCAATTTAAACAATTTCGAACAATTAATGCCAGAAGAAACTAAAAAGTTTGAAGTGGATGGTGATTCGTTTTTATTTGGGTTAAAAGGAATGCCAGAAATTAGATTGATTTTAAAAGAAAAAACAGCATATTCTACTATTGTTTTTGGTGCTGCAAGTAGTAAACTACCTTTTACATTATCTGCAAATATTAATAAAGTTTCAGAAAACGAAAGTGAAGTACAATTGTTTTTTAATGGCGACTTTAATCCAATGATGGCAATGATGGTCAAAAAACCTCTAGCAAAATTTATTGACACCTTATCCGAAAAAATTTCTAAAATTTAAGCAAAAGAAACTTCTTTGACTTCAAACTCTTTTATCAACTCATTATCAAGTTGAATTTGTAATTTACCAACTGAAGAAATACCAATTATTTTTCCCATAAATAATGTGTTATCTGTTTCTTTAAACATCGAAGGAATATTTTTTTTATACAATAGACTTAGGTAGGTTGACTCTAGAATGGTTCGATCTTTAGAAGATACTATTTTTAAAGTGCCTTTGAGTTCTTGTATTAGTTTATTTAAAAATTCCTCAATATTAACTTCTTTTTTAGTGGTTCTTTTAACAGAAGTTACTTTTGATAAACTATTTGGAAAATCTAATTGATTTATATTAACACCCAAACCTATTACAGTAGATTTTATATGCTTCTTTTGCATGACATTTTCAATTAAAATACCACATATTTTATCATGGTCTGACATTATGTCGTTTGGCCATTTTACTTGTAATTTCGGAACTTCATATTCTTTTAAAACATTTAACACAGCAATAGAAACTGCATAGTTTAACAGTCTTTTTTCTGTAATCTTTAACGCATCAAAAGCCACAAAAACACTACACAACAAGTTTTTACTAGGTTCTGAAACCCATTCTTCCCCCATCTGTCCTCTTCCTTTTTTTTGAGATGCAGCAGTTACTACTGTAAAGTTTTCTAGATCCATTTTCTGTGCCATTTCTTTTAAAAAAGAATTGGTTGAATCGATGGCATCAAGTTTGATTATCTTCATATGTTAAATATTCTACAAACATGTCGAATATAGTACAAAATACTCACAAAAAAACAATAACTTTGTTCAAAATTTTAAAGATTTTTAATGGCTATAAAAAAAGTAAACACTGACAATTTAATTGCTGAAATTATAAAAGGAATTGACGATGTTAAAGGGGAAGATATTCAACTGTTAGATTTAAGAGAACTTGAAAATACGGTTTGTGATTATTTTATTATCTGTTCTGGAAATTCAAACACACAAGTAAAAGCAATTTCTGGCGCTGTGCAAAAGACCGTTAGTAAAAGTTTAAAAGACAAACCTTGGCATATTGAAGGAGAAATAAATGCAGAATGGATATTGATGGATTATGTAAATGTTGTTGTACATATTTTTCAAAAACAAATTAGAGAATATTACGACATTGAAAGTCTTTGGGGTGATGCAAAAATTACAGCAATCAACTCTTCAAATTAATAAATTTATCTTGACAAAAACACATGAGTGATTTAAATAAAAAAAATAACATTCCTAAATTTAAGTTTAACTTTTATTGGATATACGGCGCTATATTTGTGCTTTTAATTGGGTTCCAATTTTTAAATTCAGGAGATCTTTCTTCAAAAAACATTTCTAGAAATGAATTTTCTCAAACATTAAATGATAATGATATTGATAAAATTGTAATCATCAATAGAAGTTTCGCTAAAATTTATTTAACCAAAGAAGCATTAACCAAAGAAAAATACAAAAAACAAAGTAACACTGGTTTTCTTAAGAAAGCTTTAGTTCTTGAGTATGATTTTGGTGATTTACAAAATTTTGAAAAACAACTAGATTCTGCAAGAAAAACATACAATTTAAATTTTGATGAAAAACAAATTGAACAAACAAGCTTATTAGATCAATTTTTTAGCTTTTTACCTTTTATTCTATTGATTGCTATTTGGTTGTTTTTTATGAGAAGAATGTCTGGCGGAGGTGCTGGTGGAGGTGCTGGCGGCCAAATATTTAATATCGGAAAATCAAAGGCAAAATTATTTGATAAAGACACGAAAGTAAAAACTACATTTAAAGATGTTGCTGGTTTAGAAGGTGCAAAAGAAGAAGTTCAAGAAATTGTCGACTTTCTAAAAAACCCTGGAAAATATACTGCACTTGGAGGGAAAATACCAAAAGGAGCATTATTAGTAGGGTTGCCTGGAACAGGAAAAACGTTGTTAGCCAAAGCAGTTGCTGGAGAGGCTGATGTACCTTTTTTCTCTTTATCAGGATCTGATTTTGTGGAAATGTTTGTGGGTGTTGGAGCTTCTCGTGTAAGAGATTTATTTAAACAAGCCCAACAAAAATCACCATCAATTATATTTATTGATGAAATTGATGCTATTGGTAGAGCAAGAGGGAAAAATAGTATGACTGGTGGAAATGACGAAAGAGAAAACACCTTAAACCAGTTGCTAACAGAAATGGATGGTTTTGGCACAGATACCAATGTTATTGTTTTAGCCGCAACCAATAGAGCAGATGTTTTAGATAAAGCATTAATGCGAGCAGGCCGTTTTGACCGTCAAATTTATGTTGATTTACCAGATATCAATGAGCGAAAACAAATTTTTAAAGTACATATTAAACCATTAAAACTAGGAAAAGACGTTAAAATAGAATTTTTGGCGCAACAAACTCCTGGTTTTTCTGGAGCAGACATTGCTAATATGTGTAATGAAGCTGCTTTAATTGCTGCTAGACAAGATAAAAAATCTGTAAAACATCAAGATTTCTTAGATGCAGTTGATAGAATTGTTGGTGGTTTAGAGAAAAAGAACAAAGTTATCACACCAAAAGAAAAGAAAACGATTGCCTATCATGAAGCAGGACATGCAACTGTTAGTTGGATGCTTGAACATGCTGCGCCATTAGTAAAAGTAACTATTGTACCTAGAGGTCAATCTTTAGGTGCTGCCTGGTATTTACCTGCAGAGAGAATGATTGTACAAACAGAGCAAATGCTTGATGAAATGTGTGCCACCTTAGGAGGAAGAGCTGCAGAAAAAATCATCTTCGATAAAATATCAACAGGGGCATTAAACGATTTAGAAAAAGTAACTAAGCAAGCTAGAGCAATGGTTACTGTGTATGGATTAAATGACAAAATTGGAAATATCACTTATTATGATTCTTCCGGGAATGATGCTTTTGTAAAACCATATAGTGAAGAAACCGCAAAAAAAATTGATCAAGAAATTTCTAAAATGATTGAAGAGCAATATATAAGAGCAATTGCTTTATTAAAAACTCACAAAGAAAAACTAACAGTTCTTGCCGAATTATTATTAGAAAAAGAAGTTATCTTTAAAAATGATTTGGAAAAAATATTTGGCGAAAGACCTTTTAAAGAAGAAGAAAAAGAAATAAAAAAAGCAGTTACAGAATCTCAGATAGATGATTCTGAAACGAAAAAAGAAAAAACGGAAGCATAGTTTTATTTTTTATTGAAATGAATTTTTTTAAAAAAGTATTTAATTTTTCTCCAGAAAATCCCGAAGAAAAAATTGCAAAAAAGCAAAAAGTTAACTTGTCTTTAGATGATTCCTTTGTACATCATTTTATAGAAAAAGGGGGGAAGTTTTTATACTGTACCAAGAAGAAAGAAATTAATGAGCATATTCAAAAAATTATTGAAGAAAATAATTGGAAAGAAATTGCCTGTATAGATAAAAACTTAGCAAAACTCATTAAAAACAAAGAAATCTCTATTACAAAAAAACTTAACAACAAGATTCCTTTGTTAACATTTTGCGAGCATTTAATTGCAGACAATGGCGATATTCTTTTTTCATCAAACCAATTAAATAGCACAAAAATTTCTGATCTTTCTGACAACTTCATTGTATATGCAACAACTAGTCAATTGGTTAAAAATACTGGACAAGGATTAACGGGGATTAAAACCAATTTTAAAGAAAATATTCCAACAAATATTAGTTCGATAAAAAATTATACAATTAACAAAAACGAGGAAAACTTTTTAAATTACGGTAACAGTAATTCAAAAAACCTATATTTGCTTTTGTTTGAAAACTTATAGTATGAGTAACTTAATGACAAGAGCCATTTCTGGCGTTGTTTATGTTTTCCTTTTTATTGCCGCTATTCTCTTTAACGAAATAAGCTATACCATTTTGATAGTTGTTTTTGGGGGTATTTGTCTTTGGGAATTTTCTAGGCTGATTGATTCTAAAAACATTTTTTCATTCATACTATTTCCAGCTACTATTTATTATTTTACATATCACATAACAGAAAAACAGATTTTAATCGTTTCTGGGCTTACCTTTCTTTGTTATATCAGGTTGATGTATCATTTGTATTCTGGAGAAAAGAAAAAATACCCTGTTACTTTCTTTGGAAAATTAGACATGTCTATACGTTATATCATTTTTCCGTTTTCTTTTTTATCGTTAATCCCAGTAGCATCTGGAGAATATGAAAGTAAAATTATTATTTCAATTCTTGTTTTTATTTGGGTAAATGATAGCTTTGCTTATATCGTTGGTTCAAATTTTGGAAAAAATAAATTATTTGAACAAGTTTCCCCAAAAAAAACTACTGAAGGGTTTTTTGGAGGCTGGGCATTTACACTAATCGCTGCGTATATTGTTTCTGTATATTACTATACAGAATCTACCATAGAATTAATGGATTGGATGCTCATTGCTTCTGTGATTTCTATTTTTGGAACCGTTGGAGATTTAGTTGAGTCAAAATTTAAGCGACAAGCCAATAAAAAGGATAGTGGTACGATCATGCCTGGACATGGTGGATTATTAGATAGATTAGACAGTTTATATTATATCGCACCTTTTGTATATTTGTATTTTCATTACGTTATCTAAAACCAATGTTCCTAATGTTTCATAAAGAAGGATTTAAAATTATTAGTATTACTTCTATTTTAGTTGTTATCGGAATATTACTAGCCGATAAGCTTATAGAAACTGAATGGATTCTAAAATCTGTTCAAGTTATATGGATTTTACTCTTAATTATTGTTTTGCAATTTTTCAGGAATCCAAAGAGAACTACTCAACAAAACGAACATCATATCATTGCTCCTGTTGATGGAAAAGTGGTTGTTATTGAGGAAGTTTTTGAACCCGAATATTTTAAAGACAACCGATTGCAAGTTTCTATTTTCATGTCGCCTTTAAACGTACATGTTACAAGATATGCACTATCAGGATTGGTAAAATATAGTAAATATCATCCTGGAAAATACTTGGTTGCTTGGCATCCAAAAGCATCAACAGATAATGAACGAACAACCATTGTTATTGAAAACAACGAATTTGGAGAAGTTCTTTACCGTCAAATTGCTGGCGCATTAGCAAAACGTATTGTAAACTATGCAACCGAAGGAGAAAAAGTAGCACAAGGTGCTGATGCTGGTTTTATAAAATTTGGCTCTCGTGTTGATTTATACCTCCCTTTAAATACAAAAATTAATGTCAATATTGGTGATAAAGTAAAGGGTGGAGAACAAATAGTGGCTCGTAAATAATTTATGGATTCTGGTTTAAACATACAACTTCAAGAAGCTTATAAAAAGGCAAATAGTTTCAATGAAAAACTAGCTCCTGATGTGATGTTAAAATTATACGCCTATTATAAGCAAGCAACACAAGGCGATAATTATTTTTCTTCAGATTCGGAAACTAACTTAAGAAATGGTTTTAAATTTAATGCCTGGGTACAATTAAAAGGAATGTCTGTGGAAGAAGCTAAAATTGCTTATATTAATTTAGTTAAAACTCTTTAAAAAAAACACATCATGAAAAAAGTATGGATTTTTATTGTATTAATTTGCCTTTCATTGCAAATGACTTCTTGTAAAACAGAAACTAAAAAAGTAGTTACAAAAACTAAAAAATCAACAGCCTATTCTTTGAATACTGCCAAAAGCAATGTGCAATGGACTGCTTATAAAACTACTGATAAGATTCCTGTAAAAGGAACCTTTAAAACAGTAACCATTACAAAAAAGGGGAATGGTAACACCATTAAAGAAGCCATTAATAATGCTGAATTTTCAATACCTGTAAGCAGTATTTTTAGCAGTAATGCAGATAGAGATTCTAAGCTTGTAAGATTCTTTTTTGGAATGATGGATAATACAGAATTGCTTTCTGGAAAGCTTATCATTGAAAACGATTCTGTTGGATATGCCTCTTTAACAATGAATTCATTGACAGAAAAACTGCCTTTTAACTATTCAATCGTTGACAAAAAAATCACTTTAAATGCTGTTATGAATATGGATATTTGGAGAGCAAAAAAAGCTGTAGATTCATTGAATGCCGTTTGTAAAGATTTGCACAAAGCTGCAGACGGAATTAGTAAAACTTGGAGCGATGTGGCTATTAATATTACTTCCGTTTTCAAATAAACAGAAATTTATAACATAAAAAAAACCTCACAAAAAGTGAGGTTTTTTTTATGACAAAATCGTATTTACCAAATCTTGTTTTGCCTGTATATTGTCTCCAAAAAGCCAACGCAATGTATTGTCTTCCCAGATTTCGTCGTATTGCTTTTGGTTGATTAGATCTCTCTCAATTGCTAAATCCAATAATTTTCCTGGATACGAAGATTGCGCATCACTTTCCATTTCTCCTAAAGGATATGGATCATCTAACCCCATAAGTATCTGATTAGAACCTTGTCTTTCAATCATCAATTTTAACGAATCTGTATCGTGTACCAGCGTGTCAAAATAAATATTTGGGTGACCAACTGCTTTTCTTGGATGTGTTTTTCCTTTAAATAAATCTGGTCTTCCATCAAAACCTTGAATTCTTCTTCCCAAATTCATTTGTGCTAATTGCCCGCCATGAGCAAAACAAGTTCTAATATTAGGAAAACGTTCCTGCATTCCGTTCAACGTATAAAAATGATAAGCATCTCCACATTGAGCCAACATCCAAATTAAATGAAAACGCCAATTGGTATTTTCTAACTTAATCATTTTGTCACCATCATAAGGATGGATTTCAATCGCTAGTTTATAGGTGTCTGCTAATTCAAAAATTCGATCATTTTCTGAATCAAAAACACAACGCCATTGCCCAATAGAATCCATGAAATGTGTTGGTAAACACAATACTTTTAAACCTAATTCTTCTACACACCGTTTCATTTCATCTAACGCTCCATAAATAAAACCAGGATGCACTACAAACCCACAAGTAAATTTAGAAGGATGATTTTTTTGCACATTTGCATTAAAATCATTCTGAAAACGCAATGCTTTTTTCATCTCTTCTAAACGTAAACCATTTCCATATAACTGAGAAAGATTTAACACTACTGCATGATCTATTTTGTTTTTCTCCATCCACAATAATTTCTCATCTAAGAAAAAACTAGAATCTGTTACTGGTCGTTTCCAACCTTTTTGTAGCATATGTTTTCTCTCATCATCTACCCAAAAAATTTCCTTGTCTTTCATAAACTTCGGAATCTCTTCTGGATATGGTAATAAATGTGAATGTCCGTTTATACGTAATTTTCTTTTTTTCATTCTTTCTGTCATTGCGAGGCTTTAGCCGTGGCAATCTTTTTATTTTATAATGAGATTACTTCGTCATTACATCTTCGTAACCACGAACTATTTTTACTGCTTACTGCAACCTGTTAACTGCTTACTTTATTTGGTTTCTCCATTACAGTTCCACAATTGTCACAAGTACATTTTTGTGTATCAGAATAATAGTTGTCAAAAATAATTGGCATATCAGTTTCAATATTATCCAACGCAAATTCTTCTCTATATAATTGATTTCCACAATTTTCACAATACCACTCCAAAGCATCTAACATTCCTTCAGAACGTGGATATTCTATTACCAAACCAACAGTATTTTCTTTTCGTTGGGGCGAATGTGGTACTTTTGCTGGTAATAAATAAATATCACCTTCATTGATTTCTACATCTTGCGATTTTCCATCAATAATAATTTTTAACACCATATCTCCTTCAACTTGATAAAAGAATTCTGGAGTTTCATTATAATGATAATCTTTTCTATTATTTGGACCGCCAACAACCATCACAATAAATTCGCCATTATCCCAAACACATTTATTCCCAACAGGTGGTTTTAATAAATGACGATGTTCATCAATCCACTTTTTAAAATTTAAAGGTTGTACTAAATTCATTTTATAGATTTTTGGATGTTTAGATTGTTAGAATCAAAAGATAAGATTTCATTTAAAAAGATCTCACCTCTTTTTTCTCTATTTTTAATTCTTTTTTTTGGCGTTTCCTAAAGGTCGGGCTTTTCGCTATATCTTTTTATTTGTTCTCTATATACCACGCAAAAACGTGGCACTCGAACTGACATAAAAAGGATGCCGCTTCAATCCCTAACGCGAAATTTAGGTTTAAAAATACATTTTATTTATGAGACCTCACAGGTTTTAAAAACCTGTGAGGTCTTTTTATAAACTTTTCGTTCTTCCACCATCAACCGGAACATTAATTCCGTTGATAAAATTTGCTTTTTCACTTGCTAAAAACACTACTGCATTTGCAATTTCTTTTGGTTTTGCAAAACGTTTTGCTGGAGATGCATTTTTCATTGCTGCTGCAACCTCGTCAAAAGGCATTCCTGTCTTCGCTGATTTATTCTTGATAATTTCATTCAAACGCTCTGTTCCTGTTGCCCCTGGCAATACGTTGTTTACTGTAATTCCGAATTCTCCCAATTCGTTTGCCAATGTTTTTGACCAACTAGCCACTGCTCCACGAATCGTATTTGAAACTCCTAAACCATCTAAAGGCTGTTTTACAGAAGTAGAAATAATATTAATAATTCTACCAAAACATTTTGTTTTCATAAACGGAACAACTGCTTGTACCAACACATGATTACATTTTAAATGTTGTGTAAATGCGTTTTCAAATTCTTCTAATTTGGCATTAAAAATTGGTCCTCCAGCAGGTCCTCCAGTATTGTTTACCAAAATATGAAAATTCAAATTTGAAGCTTCCAATTTCTCTTTTAGTTCTTTCGGATTAGAAAAATTCGCCACAATATAAGAATGATTCTGATTGTTGTTTGGCAATTCTGAAAGTACTGCTTTCAACTTCTCTTCGTTACGTGCAATCAATGTTACATTAACTCCTTCTGCCGCCAAACCCATTGCTGATGCTTTTCCGATTCCTTGTGTGCTTCCGCAAACTAAAGCTTTTTTATTTTGTATTTCTAAGTTCATTTATTTTCTGTCTGGTCGAGCGCAGTCGAGACCTAATTAATGTCACAATAAATCAATAACCTCTCGACTGCGCTCGAGGGGACAAATTACTATTCGTATTTAATACATATATTTTTTGGTTCTGTAAAAAAGCGCAAAGCTTCAAAACCGCCTTCTCTACCAACTCCAGATGCTTTTGTTCCACCAAATGGCGTACGTAAATCACGTAACATCCAAGTATTTACCCAAACAATTCCTGTTTGTAATTGTTTCGAAAACTGCATCGTTCTATTTAAATTGTTTGTCCATAATGTTGCGGACAATCCATATTTTACATCGTTTGCTAGTGCCAACGCTTCTTTGTCTGTTTTAAAAGACATCAAAGTAACAACTGGACCAAATACTTCTTCTTGATTGATACGACAAAAATTATCCTCAACTTCAATTACGGTTGGTTGTAAATAATAGCCGTTTTCAAAACCAGGAACAGTTACTTCTAAACCTCCACACAAAACTTTTCCGCCTTCATCTTCAGCTATTTTTATATAGCTTTCTACTTTTTCTAAATGAGACCTTGATACTAAAGCTCCAATATTTGTAGTTTCATCCAATGGATGACCAACTTGTAATTGCTTTACTTTCTTTACAAAATCATTTTTAAATTTTTTATAGATTTTTTCTTCTACAAAAATTCTACTTCCGCATAAACAAATCTGACCTTGATTGGCAAATGAAGAACGAACCGTAGTTTCTAACATTTTATCATAATCACAATCTGCAAAAATGATATTTGGATTTTTTCCTCCTAATTCTAACGATAATTTTTTAAACATTGGCGCAGCAACTCTTACAATATGAGCTCCTGTTTGTGTTCCGCCAGTAAAAGAAATTGCTTTAATATTTGGATGTTCTACAATTGCTTGACCTGTTGTTGTTCCCAATCCGTGAACAATATTTAAAACACCATCTGGCAAACCAGCTTCTGTACAAATTTCGCCTAATAAATACGCCGTCATTGGTGTTACTTCACTTGGTTTTGCAATCACACAATTTCCAGCAGCAATTGCCGGAGCAATTTTCCATGTAAATAAATACAATGGTAAATTCCATGGAGAAATACATCCTACAACTCCTAAAGGTTGGCGTAACGTAAAATTCACAGCATTCAAGCCAATACTTTCATGAGATTCTGATGCAAACTGCGTAATAGCGTTTCCGAAAAAACGAAAATTACTTGCAGCTCTCGGAATATCAATTTGTCTTGCTAAACTTAACGGCTTTCCGTTGTCTTTAGATTCTGCCAATGCAAAACGTTCTAAGTTTACTTCTAATAGTTCAGCAATTTTGATTAAAATTCTACTTCGTTCTTCTAACGTAGAATTTGACCATGCAGGAAAAGCTTCTTTTGCTGATTGATAAGCAATAGCAACATCTTTTGTAGATGAATTCGGCAGTTGACCGTAGACTTCTCCATTTGACGGATTGTAATTGTCAATTGTATTTCCTTCTATAGAAGCAACAAACTCTCCGTTTATGTAGTTTTTTATATTCATTTCACTTTTCTCTATGTCTGGCCGAGCGCAGTCGAGGCCTTATTCATTGTTTGGATTATATTTTGAATGTGTTACATTTCTACATTCTGATAATATTTCTATCATATCAAAATCCTCACTAGCCAAAGCTAACTTTTTCTTTGCACTCCACTTTTTAATTTTCTTTTCAAAATAAATTGCTTGCTCAACATCATTAAAAACTTGATTAAAGATTAATTCTAATGGTCTTCTTTTATATGTAAAACAATTTTTATTTAATCCTTTTTCATGTTCCTCAAATCTTCTCTCAATATCATTTGTTATACCTGTATACAACAAATCATCTGAACATTTCAATATGTAAACATAATACGTTTTCATAAAAACCTCTCGACTGCGCTCGAGGAGACATTTCGATTTTTAATTAATTTTCCGTTTATGTAGTTTTGGATGTTCATTTATTCTAAAAAACCATTAATATTTAGTTCTATTTTTTCATTTTTATAATGAGTAGTTGCCCAAGCCATATCTTGGTTTCTGTTTTTCACATAATGCAACATTATTACCATTTCTGCATTGTAAAACAAGTTTTCTTTAATTGTTTCTGCCAACCACAATAGCTCTTTTTCATTAATTACTTGTTCTAACTCAATCTCAATATTTCCTTTTCCTCTTATAGCCCAATAATCTTGTTTACTTATTTTGAAGTTTACTGAAATGTTTCCTGTTACTTCTTTAGGGATTTGTCTTAAATAGGTAATTTCAGAGCCATTAATATCATCTATAGGTTTTGCTTTAAAATTATACGATTTTTTCACATGTTCAACTTGAAAATAATTTACACCTCTACCTTTTAAGGTATTCATTATAGTTCTTTTTTGTTTGTCATCCATTCTTAATCCAAAATAGATTGATTTCAAAGCTTTAAAATCATAATTATTTATTCCATAGTCATTAGTTATTAATCTATATTCTTGTTCAAATCTCCAACCTGTATATTTATAGCCAAATGCTTTTTTTACAATATCCTCTCTTTTTCTTTTATTAGCAATATCTGTAATACCTATTTCAGGAATATTTTTATTGTATTTAACATTAAAATTGTGATTATAATTTTTCGATAATATATCTAAATCATATTCAATACAAAATCCTTTATGTGAATTACCATAATTAGCCCATAGTAAAGCATCTTTATAAGTTTTAGATAAAGAATAAATTCCTATTTTCTCAATCTGTAATAATAGATTATCAAGAGCATTTCGCAAATTTTTAGACGCTTTTGTTTCTTTTTTTCCTAATAATTGAATTAAAATTGTTAATTGTTTTGTAAACCTATTTGATAAAACGAGTCCTTCACAAGGATCATTTAGTTTTTTATAGTAAGTTCCCCAAAAATAATTCTTTTCAATTGAGCGTAAATCTCTTTCAAAATTTGAAGTTTTTACACCCTCTAGCTTATTTATATTACCATCTCTATATTTATAAACTAACAAATCATAATTTTTTATAAGCCGTAACTTTAATCTCTACCACCAAATCTGGATGTGGCAATTGATGTACAGCAACGGTTGTTCTTGCTGGCCCAGTTTCTGCATTAAAAAACTCTGCATAAGCTTTATTATAGCCTGCAAAATCATTCATATTTACCAAGAAGGTAGAAACATCTACAACATCTTTAATACTCGATCCAACTTTTTGTAAGTTTTTATCGATATTATTTAAAACTTCTCTAGTTTGGGTTTCAATATTTAAAAACTTAGTTCCCATTTCGTCAATAATATCAACTCCAGCAATTGTATTGTCTGGTTTACGAGAACTTGTTCCTGACACAAAAATAAAATCTCCCACCACTTTTACGTGTGGATATGCGCCTCTTGGTGTTACTTTTTTTTCTTCCATTTTTGTATGTCTGGTCGAGCGCAGTCGAGACCTATTTATTATTTCTTACTTCTAAAAACCTCTCGACTGCGCTCGAGGGGACAATTAGTTGTCTTTCGCTAATTCTAATAACTTTAAAGTTGTTCTAAAATTACGAGAAGTTGCTGTTACTTTTAGTTTTCTTTCAAATAGATTATTTGTCAATTTTGTTCTCGCCATTCCAGTTGGGCAATAAATATACACAACATCTTCTATAATCGTATAAACATCTTCTTCTGTTCCATTTATTTCAAAACTTTTCTCTTTCGGAATTTCACTCAAAAACGCAAAACCCAAAATTTTATGATTCTCTGTTGGATATGGATTATTTGCAATCGCTTTTTCCCATTCTGATATTGTTCTAATCAAAACAGGAACATCATAGCCGAACTTCGAAGCAATTCCTTCTTTTATTTTTTGACAAACATTTGATTTTGTTTCATCAGAATCTAAAATAATATTTCCACTTTGAATGTACGTTTGCACATTTTGAAAATTTAGTGTAGATAATAATTCACGTAAATCTGCCATCGGAAGTTTATTTTTTCCTGAAACGTTAATTCCTCTTAATATGACAATGTATGTTTTCATTAATTAAATTCTATTCTATTGTCCGTTCGAGCGCAGTCGAGAACTCTTTATTCGTTATTTGGTTTATATTTATGATGCGTAGCATTTCTACATTCGGATAATATTTCTAACATATCATAATTTCCATTTGCCAGAGCTATCTTTTTCCCTTTACTCCATTTCTTAATTTTCTTCTCAAAATAAATTGCTTGTTCTACATCATTAAAAACTTGATTAAATATCAATTCTAAAGGTTTTCTTTTAAATGTAAAACAATTTCTATTCAATCCTTTTTGATGCTCTTCAAATCTCCTTTCAACGTTATTTGTTATTCCTGTATACAGAAAACCATCAGAACATTTCAATATGTAAACATAATACGTTTTCATAATAACCTCTCGACTGCGCTCGAGGAGACATTTTAATTAATCTTATAACCCAGCAATTTTATCTTCTTCTAAAATTTCACTTGTCTCATGCTGTACTTTTTCTAAAACGAATTGCAATTCTTCTTTTGTCATATCCAATGAAGTAGAAACTTCATCATCAGTAATTAAATTAAGTAATGCTTTATCTTGCGCACGTCCTTTTTTCATGGCTTCATCGTACGAGATGTTTTCATTAAAAGTTACCATAGAATATTTTGAAAAATATTTAGTCGGAAAATTCTTTTCTAAATCCATTTCTATTTTTCGCTTTTGCTTAAATAACGGATTTGCAACATGATCTTTCATCTCATGGAAATTATCAATCGCTAAATCTGCAATTGCATCTGTATCTTGTTTTCTTGCTTTTTCATAGGCTTTAAAAACACTTTTCCAATTTCCTACTTCTCGTCTGCGCTCGAAATTATTTAAAATTTCATCAAAAACAACCACATCTTCAAAAGAAGCGTTCATTCCTTGTCCGTAAAACGGAACAATTGCATGTGCTGCATCGCCCAATAAAATGGTGTTTTTCTGATAACTCCAAGGCGAACATTTTACGGTTCCTAAAGCTCCAACTGGATTATTTAAAAACTCATCTTTTATATTCGGAATAATCGCCAATGCATCTGGAAATTCATTTTCAAAAAAAGCTGTAATTTTTTCTTCTGAGGTTAAATTATTGAAATTATATTCGCCTTCATCATAACTTAAAAAAAGCGTTACGGTAAAGCTTCCGTCCATATTTGGTAAAGCAATTAACATGTACTCGCCACGTGGCCAAATATGCAAATGATCTTTACTCATAAGATGACTTCCGTTTTTATCTGCCGGAATTTCCAATTCTTTATATCCGTGTGTTAAGTAGTTTTGCGAATAACTAAACAAAAATTTCTTCTCTAAATAATAACTTTTACGCAAAATAGAACCTGCGCCATCTGTTCCGAAAATAACATCTGCGTCAACAGAGAATTCTACTTTGTTATTGTAATTTTCAAAACGAGCTTTCGTATTTTCAATATCTATCGAAATACATTTAGAGTTGAAATGTATGTTTACATTTTCGTGCTTTTCTGCTTCGGTTAATAAAATTCCATTTAAATCTCCACGAGAAATAGAATTGATATATTCTCCTTCTCTTCCCGAGTAATTAGAAGCAAAGGTATTTCCTTTTGTATCGTGCATTAAACGTCCGTACATCGGAATACAAATTTCTCGAGCTTTATCTTCTACTCCAGCCAAACGCAAGGCTTTAAATCCGCGATCTGATAATGCCAAATTGATAGACTTTCCCGCAGAAATATCTGTAATACGTAAATCTGGTCTACTTTCATATACTTCAACTTTAAAACCTCTTTGTGCTAAACGCAAAGCCAAAAGTGAACCGCATAATCCAGCACCAACTATTAGTATGTTTTCTTTATTTTTCATATTTTTTCCTTGTCAGGTCGAGCGCAGTCGAGAACTAAATATAACCTCTCGACTGCGCTCGAGGAGACATTTTTATTAATTTAACAACTCTTTTAAAACAGAAACCATTTTATACACATCTTCAAAACTATTATACATTGGTACTGGCGCACAACGAATCACATCTGGTTCTCGCCAATCTGTAATGATATTGTTTTCTGTTAATTTTGTATGTAAACTTTTATCTGCATTCTTTACTTGTATTGATAATTGACAACCTCTTTCTTTTGGATTTGATGGTGTAATAATTTTAATACTATCAGAATCAATTTGATTGATTAAAAACTCAAAATATCCAGTTAGTTTTTCTGATTTTTCGCGCAGTGCTTCCATGCCAACTTCTGCAAATATATCTAATGAAGCTTTAATGGCTGCCATTGATAATATTGGCGGATTTGACAATTGCCAGCCTTCTGCGCCTTTCATAACATCAAAAGGTTGACGCATATTAAAACGTGTTTCTTTGTTATGATTCCACCAACCAGCAAAGCGCGGTAAGTCTTTATTATCTGCATGTTTTTCGTGCACGAATAATCCACCTAAACTTCCTGGTCCAGAATTTAAATATTTGTATGTACACCAAGCAGCAAAATCGACTCCAGAATTATGTAAATCAGGAGAAATATTTCCTGCTCCATGCGCTAAATCAATTCCAACAAAACAGTTTTTTGAATGCCCGATTTCTGCAATTTTTTTGATATCTAAATATTGTCCGGTATAATAATTGACGCCGCCAATTAACAATAATGCAATTTCATCGCCTTGTTCAGCAACAATTTTTTCTAAATCTGCAATATTTAACAACTCTTCTCCTTCTCTGGGTTTCCATTCAATCAAACCTTCTTCTGCATCAAAACCATGAAATTTTAATTGAGATTGCACCGCATATCTATCAGAAGGAAAAGCATCCGATTCAATTACAATTTTATATTTCTTTTTTGTTGGTTGATAAAACGAAACCATTAACAAATGTAAGTTGGTTGTTAAGGTGTTCATAATAACAACTTCCAATGGTTTTGCACCCACAATTTTCGCCATATTCTCCGTTAAGAATTCATGATACGGCAACCAAGGATTTTTCGCTTCAAAATGTCCTTCCACGCCATATTTTGCCCAATCGTCTAATTCTTGCTGAATGTATTTCTGTGTGTTTTTTGGTTGTAATCCTAAAGAGTTTCCTGTAAAATACAACCAATCATTGCTGTTTTTATCTTTCGGTATGTGAAATTGTTCACGTAAATGTGAAAGTTTATCTTCTGTGTCTTGTTGTTTTGCGTATGCTAAAGTATTTTGGTAAATCATCAAAAAAAATGGTTATCCCCAAATATAAGATTATTCGAGAAATCAATTTGAATATTTTTGCGATTTTGTACATTAGCAAAAAATCATTCTTATGAAATCTTTTAAAGTTTTTTTTGCTTTGCTTTTTGCCGCTTTTATTTCTTGTAAAAACAGTTCAAATACAATTTCAGATTTAGAAACTATTCAAACAAACTTAAAGCAACAATTTGCTCCAGATAAACGTGTTAAAATCTATGACATTCAGTTTGAAAATAAAAACAACACACTGATTTTAAAAGGAGAAACTACCACAAAAAAAGCGTTTGATATTTTACTTGATAGCATAAAAAGAAGAAACATCTCTTTTAAAAATGAAGTGAGAATTTTACCAGATTCAGCTGTTGGAAATAGAACCTATGCACTAGGAAATAATTCGGTAATAAACATTAGATCTAAACCAAAGCATTCTGCTGAATTAGGTACGCAAGGTTTATTAGGAATGGAATTAAAAGTATTAGACAAAAAAGGAAGTTGGTACAGAGTACAAACTCCAGATAACTATATTTCTTGGGTTGATGGTGGCGGAATTAAAAGAATGACTGCTGAAGAATTACAAAGCTGGAATCAAAAAAATAAATTGATTTACACTCAAAACTTCGGATATGTGTACGAGCAGAAAAATGAAAAATCAACAAGAGTTTCTGATATTGTTTTTGGCGGAATTTTAGCCATAAAAAAAGAATACGATTCTTTTTACGAAGTTGAATATCCTGACGAAAGAAATGGTTTTGTAAAAAAATCGGAAGCTGTTTTATACAATTCTTGGTTGAAAAAAAATCCTGCAAATGCAGATTTTATTGAATTGTCAGCAAAAACAATGTTGGGCGTTCCTTATTTGTGGGGCGGTACTTCTACAAAAGGAAACGATTGTAGCGGTTTTACAAAAACGGTGTATTTAATGAACGGGTTTGTAATTCCGCGCGATGCTTCACAGCAAGCTACTGCAGGAAAAATTGTAGATAAAGACTTGAAGTTTGAAGGATTAGAAAAAGGCGATTTACTATTCTTTGGAACACCCGCAAAAGCTGGTAAAAAAATGCGCGTTACGCATGTCGGAATTTGGCTTGGAAATAACAAAGGAGAGTTTATCCATTCTTCTAGCAACGTTCATTTAAGTTCTATCAACAAAAATGAAAAAAATTACGATGAATTTAATAAGAACAGGTATTTGGGAAGCCGACGTTATTTAGGAATTATAGATGATAAAATTATTGACCTGAAAGAATCTTTAGTTATAAAACCTTAAACTAAAAAAATAGATTTCTCGACTTTGTTTACACTCCGCTCGAAATGACAATTAGATGTCATCTCGACTGCAATGGAGAGATCTAAAAGCCATAAATCAAAAAACAGATTTCTCAACTACACTACGTTTCGTTCGAAATGACAATTCTTTGGCTTTTTATATAGATTAATACAAAACCCGAAACTTTATTGTTCCTTCTATATTTTTTAATTTTTTAATTAACGCTGGATTGTATTCTTTGTCAATATCCGTCATTACGTAACCAATACTTTTATCAGTTGATAAATATTGAGCGGTAATATTGCGTTTTGAATTTGCCAATACTTTATTAATCGTCGCCATAACACCCGGAATGTTTTTGTGAATATGCAAAAAGCGATGTGTGCTTTTATCCGCTGGCAATTTTATTCTGGGAAAGTCAACCGCTCCGATTGTATCTCCCGAATTGATGAAATTCAAAATTGCTTTTGCTTTTTTCTTGATTGAACTCTTTACTTTAAAAACAACAATTCCTTTTTCTTTACAAATAGCTGAATCAATGTTGTTTTTTGTAGTGCTAAAATCGCCAATTACCAATAATTTATCTGCTGAATTTATAGTTGTATTTGTGATTTTTGTTGATTTAGTTATTAATACATGAATATGTTTCAACTTTTCTAAAATTATTTTTTCTGAACTATCTTTTGATATAACTTCTACTGAAAAACCTTCGTCATAAAATAGTGTTGCTACTTCCTTTTCAACATCATCAAATAATAAAATATTGATACGATTTTTTGGATACGAAATACTTCTCGGTAATTTATTGACAAATAAAAATTCATCTAAATTTGGAGCAATAAAATCGGCATTTTTTGTGGTTTTATCTCTAGAAATATTTTCTGTATAAGCAAAAAATTTATGTGCAATTCCTGCTTCTCTAGTTACATAATCGCTGTAACCATCACCAATTACTTGAATTTCTCCTTTTAAGTTTAAATCGCGTAAACATTGTATTTTTCCGTTATGTCTAGACAACGGATTTTTACGATCGAAACCAACTATAAAATTGTTTTTATCAAATTCAAAAGTATTTGCAAAAACTTTATCCTCAGAAATATTATATTTGGCAACAATGGGAACAATAAACTCTTTAAATCCGGCAGAAATCACATAAATATTATCTGCATATTTTTCAAAAAAGGCTTTGTTTCTTTCAATTGATGGAGAAACTTTTTTTCGCAATTCTTTAATTAATTTTGGTAAATCAGATTTTTTTGCTTGTAATAATTTGATGCGTTTTTCTAGAGATTCTGTAAACGAAATTTCGCCATCAATCCCCAAGTTTGTAATGTCAATTATTTCTTTAATAATTGCATTCTTTTTCGGGTTTTCTGCCAAGGTAATTTCTGCTAAAACATCTAATGCTTCTACACTTGTAAGTGTGCTATCAAAATCGAAAACGTAATTTCTGTTCATTCAATTTTAAATTATAGTATTAATAGTATCCACCAAAAAATTGGCAACCCTTCTACCCAAAAAGAGCTGTAATAGCTTGATTGGCTTTCTTTCGCGCGCATTAAAAACAGTAATGTAACAAGAGAAAAACCTAAAAAAATATTTTTTGATGTTGTTTGTGTAGAAATTAAAAACTCAATGACTAATGCTAAAAGCAGCAATAAAAATCCGAGTTTTTTGGTGTTTTTAATTCCAATTTTTTTTGGAATGGTTTGTAAAGAAATAGTGTCGTATTTTATGTCTCTAATATCAAAAGGTAAAATTAATACTGCCACAATTAAAAAACGTTGAACTGCATAAAAAACAATGCTACTATCAACTATTTTCTCTGCACTTAACAGTGGTAATAACACCGTTGTTCCTGCCCAAACAAAAGCTACAATTATAATTTTTAAATAACTAATTACTCGTAAACTTTTTTGGAATCCACTTAAAAAAGGAATCGCATATAAAACAGTTAAAAACCCAAACGGAATAAATAATGCAAGAATTTTTATTGGTAATTGATAGGCATAATAACACATCAATAAAAAGCACAACAATGAAAAAATTTGGATAATTTTTAAATCTTTCGTTAAACTTCTGTGATGAAATTTAGCAATCCCAAAATACTTTACAAAATTGTAGCCTGTTATGGTACTAAAAAACATAAAATAATTAAACACGCTATTGTTCTCGACACCAAAATAGAATTCTGTAATTCTAACAAAAGCATATACAGATAAAGCAACATGTATGCTTGAGTTGATATAGAAATTGAAAATTTTTTTTAGAATTAACATCTTACAAAAGTAGCATTTATGTTAACAACCTTATTATTTGGTCCATAAAATGTTTCTTTTAATTAATTTGGATAATAAAATATTCTCGAATTTTAATTACTTTTGGTTCGCAAAATTGAATTTTGTAAACACAATATAAAAGAACTACAACAATGAACACAAATTCATTTCAAGAAAGACATGTTGGTCCAAATACAACGGAGCAAAAAGATATGTTAGCCACAATTAAAGCTGATACTTTAGAGCAATTAATTTCAGAAACAATTCCAGATGATATTCGCTTAGAAAATAAGTTGGATTTAGAACCTGCAATGAGCGAATATGAATACTTAAATCATATTCAAGAATTAGCATCAAAAAATAAGGTTTTTAAAAGTTATATTGGTTTAGGATATCATGAAGCAATTGTGCCAAGTGTAATTCAACGTAACATTTTAGAAAATCCAAGTTGGTACACAGCGTACACACCATATCAAGCAGAAATTGCGCAAGGCAGATTAGAAGCATTGTTGAATTTTCAAACAATGGTTTGTGATTTAACAGGAATGGAATTAGCAAATGCTTCTTTATTGGATGAAGGAACTGCTGCTGCAGAAGCAATGGCGTTATTGTTTGATGTAAGAGAAAGAAATCAAAAGAAAAACAATATCAATAAGTTTTTTGTTTCTGAAGAAATATTACCACAAACATTATCAATTTTACAAACACGTTCTACTCCAATCGGAATAGAATTAGTGATTGGAAATCATGAAGAATTTAATTTTTCTGACGAATTTTTCGGAGCGATTTTACAATATCCTGGAAAACACGGACAAGTTTTTGATTATTCAAATTTTGTTGCAAAAGCAAACGAAAACAATATTAAAGTTGCAGTTGCAGCAGATATATTATCCTTAGTAAAATTAAAAGCACCTGCAGAATTTGGAGTTGATGTTGTTGTTGGAACGACACAACGTTTTGGAATTCCGTTAGGTTACGGTGGTCCACATGCTGGATATTTTGCTACTAAAGACGCATACAAAAGAAGTATGCCTGGTAGAATTATCGGAGTTACAAAAGATGCAAATGACGGACGTGCTTTGCGTATGGCTTTACAAACTCGTGAACAACATATTAAACGAGAAAAAGCAACTTCTAACATTTGTACCGCACAAGTTTTATTAGCAGTTATGGCAGGAATGTATGCGGTGTATCATGGAAAAGACGGAATGCAGTTTATTGCTAATTCTGTTCATGCTTCTACTGTAACAATTTCAAATGCTCTATCTGACTTAGGGTTTGAACAAACAAATTCTTCTTTTTTCGATACAATTGCCATAAAAGCTGATGCAAAAAAATTAAAAGCAGTTGCAGAATCAAACGGAATTAACTTTAATTATATTGATAACAATACCGTTTCTATTTCTGTAAATGAAACTGTTTCTTTAAAAGAAATAAATGATATTATTCGTTGTTTTACACAAGCTTTTAGTTTAAGTGAAACATCAGTTTTAGAACTTTCTGCTTCTTCTACTATTTCAAAAAATGTTCTAAGAAACACATCTTTCTTAGACAACGAAGTATTTAATACGTATCGCTCAGAAACAGACATGATGCGTTATATTAAAAAATTAGAACGTAAAGATTTAGCATTAAATCATTCTATGATTTCTTTAGGATCTTGCACAATGAAGTTAAATGCTGCTTCTGAAATGCTGCCATTAAGCAATCCTCAATGGGGAAATATTCATCCTTTTGTTCCTTTAAATCAAGCGGAAGGATATCAAGAAGTTTTAAAAAAATTAGAACATCAATTAAATATTATTACAGGATTTGCAGGAACTTCTTTACAACCAAATTCTGGCGCACAAGGAGAATTTACTGGCTTAATGACCATTAGAGCTTATCATCAAGCAAATGGAAATTCGCACAGAAATATTTGTTTAATCCCTGCTTCTGCTCACGGTACAAATCCTGCATCTGCAGTTATGGCGGGTATGAAAGTAGTTGTTACAAAAACTGCAGAAAACGGAAATATAGATGTGGAAGATTTACGTGAAAAAGCACTATTACACAAAGATAATTTAGCTGCTTTAATGGTAACATATCCTTCAACTCATGGAGTTTACGAAAAGGAAATTAGAGAAATCACACAAATTATTCATGATAATGGCGGACAAGTTTATATGGATGGTGCAAATATGAATGCTCAGGTTGGGCTAACAAACCCAGCAACAATTGGCGCAGATGTTTGTCACTTAAACTTACATAAAACATTTGCCATTCCGCACGGTGGTGGTGGACCAGGAGTTGGACCCATTTGTGTTGCTCCGCAATTAGTTCCGTTTTTACCAACAAATCCTGTTGTAAAAACTGGTGGAGATCATGCAATAACAGCTGTTTCATCAGCTCCTTGGGGTTCTGCTTTGGCTTGTCTAATTTCTTACGGATATATTACCATGTTGGGCGCTGACGGATTGACAAATTCTACCATGAATGCCATCTTAAATGCAAATTATATGAAAGACCGTTTGCATGGACATTATGAGACGTTATATACAGGAGAAATGAATAGAGCAGCACATGAAATGATTTTAGATTGTAGAGATTTTAAGCAAAACGGAATTGAAGTTGTAGATATCGCAAAACGCTTAATGGATTATGGTTTTCATGCACCAACCGTTTCTTTTCCTGTTGCAGGAACTATTATGGTTGAACCAACAGAATCTGAAAGTAAAGCTGAATTAGATCGTTTTTGTGATGCGTTAATTTCAATTAGAAAAGAAATTACCGAAACTACCAAAGACGATGCTAATAATCCTCTAAAAAATGCACCACATACACAAGAAATGTTAACTGCAGATGAATGGACGTTACCATATTCTAGAAAACAAGCGGCTTTTCCGTTAGAATATATTGCTGACAATAAATTCTGGCCAAATGTTAGACGTGTTGACGATGCTTTTGGTGATAGAAACTTAATTTGTTCTTGTAATCCTATTGAAGATTATATGTAGTAAAAAAGCCTCGACATTGTCGAGGCTTTTTTATATCGTTTAAATTCTAAAATATTATTTTTTGAATTTTGCGTATTTGCTTTTGAACTTGTCAATACGTCCTGCTGTATCAACTAATTTAGACTTACCAGTATAAAACGGGTGAGATGTTCTAGAAATTTCTAATTTGATTAATGGATATTCAACACCATCTACTTCTAACGTTTCTTTTGTGTTTGCAGTAGATTTTGTTAAAAACACATCACCATTAGACATATCTTTAAAAGCAATCATTCTATAATTTTCTGGATGTATTCCTTTTTGCATCTTAAATGAATTTAACTTTGTTTTTTACTTTATTCTTTCTTTACACAAAGTTGGTAAGGCTTTGTACTCAAAAATCAAGTTTTTGATGATTGAGGGTGCAAATTTAACCTAATTTTTCAATTTACAAACAAATAATTCGTTTTATTTGCATAAAAAAATACTCTTATGCGCATCTATAAATACCTTTCTATTCTTTTCTTTAGCACACTTATTTTTACCTCTTGTGATGGTGGATATCAATTTAAAATAACATCTGCGAAAAAAGTAAGTATCAATAAAAAAGCAACATTTACACTCACAGAAGTCACGAATAAACAGGTTGATTCGATTCATTTTTTTTTGAATGGAAAACGAATGAATTCAGTTAAAAACTCAGTAATTATTAATTCTACAGAAACTGGTGTTGGAAAACACGCCATAACTGCCTTGGTTTTTTATCCTCAGAAAACAAAAAAAATGAACAGTTCTTTAGAGGTACTTTCAAATACAAGTCCAGATATATATACTTATAAAATTATCAATACATATCCACACGACAAAGATGCTTACACGCAAGGGCTAGAATATTACAACGGTTTTTTATATGAAACTACAGGTGGAAGAGGAAAATCGTCTTTACGAAAAGTAGCTATTAAAACTGGTAAAGTGTTACAAAAAATTGATCTCGACAAACAATATTTTGGAGAAGGCATGACCATTTTTAATGACAAAATCTACTGGTTAACTTGGAAAGGCAGCAAAGGTTTTGTGTACGATTTGAAATCTTTTAAGCAAGAAAGAAAATTTAGTTATGCCAAAAGTATAGAAGGTTGGGGTTTAACACATAATGATACTGAATTGATAAAATCTGACGGAACACATAAAATCTGGTTCTTAGACGGAGAAACTCAAAAGGAAAAATATGCCATTCAAGTATATACAAACAAGTATTCTTTAGACAAACTAAATGAGATAGAATTGGTAAATGGAAAAATTTACGCCAATAAGTGGCAACAAAATGCAATTGTAATTATCAATTCTTCTACAGGAATTGTAGAAGGTGTTGCCAATTTAAAAGGATTGCAGAATGAGATTAAAAAAACCCAAACATTAGACGGACAAGATGAAGTTTTAAATGGTATTGCTTTTGATGCAAAAAACAACCGACTGTTTGTAACCGGAAAGCATTGGGGCAAATTGTTTGAAATTAAATTAGTAAAACAATAATTACAATATCCGTCTCAATTAAAAGTTCTATTTTTATACAAATTGTAGTATGAGATATTTTACAACTCTAATTATTTGTTTTGTTTTAATTTCTGTAAGTTCTTGCAGAAAGGATTTTAGTACCACACCTAGCTTTGGAGAGTTGTCATTTTCTAAAGACACGGTTTTTCTTGATACCGTTTTTACAAACATTGGCTCTAGCACATACAACCTAAAAGTTTACAATAAAAGCAATATAGCTATTACCATTCCATCCATAGGTTTGGAAAACGGAACCAGCTCTAATTATCGCTTAAATGTAGACGGAATTCCTGGAAGCTCTTTTCAAGATATTGATATATTAGCGAATGACAGTATATATGTTTTTATAGAAACCACCATAGATGTAAACTCAGTAACCAATCCGTTGTATGTTGATAAGATCTTGTTTGATACTGGCAACCAAGAGCAACAAGTAAATTTGGTTACCTTAGTACAAGATGCCACTTTTATTTATCCTGGGAAAGATCCTATTTCTATGAAAATAGATTCTTTGACGTTGGATGGTAAACCTACCACAATAAAAGGGCGTTTTTTATCGGACACCGAACTTACATTTACCAATATAAAGCCTTATGTTATCTACGGATATGCTGCGGTTCCAGAAAACAAAACATTGACAATTAATGCAGGAGCGAAAATCTTTTTTCATAACAATTCTGGATTGATTGTAGATTCAAAAGCTAGTTTAAAAGTTAACGGAACTTTGAACAACAAAGTTGTTTTTGAAAGTGACCGATTGGAATTTCGCTTTGAGGATGTGCCTGGACAATGGGGAACTATTTGGATGCGAGCTGGAAGCATAGAAAATGAAATTAATTATGCGACTATCAAAAATGGAATTATTGGATTGCTAGTAGATTCTATCGGATCTGTTGCTTCACCTACTTTACAAATAAGAAACTCACAACTATACAACAATTCTAATTATGGAATTTTAGGTAGAGAAACCAATATCTTAGGAGAAAATTTGGTTATTGGAAATACCGGACAAGCTGCTTTGGCCTGCACTATTGGTGGCACTTACAATTTTACGCATTGTACTTTTGCTAATTATTGGGACAATAGTTTACGTCAATTACCTGCCGTTTTAGTCAATAATTTCTTCACCTACGTTAATGCAAATAATCAAGAAATTACAGAAACTAGAGATTTACATGCCGCCAATTTTATCAATTGTATTATTGATGGAAATAATAATATTGAATTTGTTTTAGACAAAGTGGACGGAAGTCTTTTTAATTATTCTGTAAAAAACAGTTTGATTCAATTTAATGATATCAACAATGCATTTTCCAACAATACAGAACTCAATTTTGATGACACTACCTATTATCAGAATATTTTTTTAAATGGAACTCCACATTTTAAAGACCCTTCTTTAAATCAGTTTATTATTGGTCAAAATAGTGATGCGAATTCAAATGCAGACGGTGTTTTTTCTCAATTAATTCCTTTAGATATTTTAGGAATTATTAGAACTACAAGTCCAGATATTGGCGCATATCAGCATATCATTTTTAATTAATTTTTTCTAAATACTGTAAGGTTTAATTTTACACTCGCCCAAACTTGTGTAATAAAACTTAAACTATATATCCATGAAAAATATATTCTTATCAGCAGTATTTATTCTAATTACAATTACTTCTTATGGTCAAAAAAAACTATCAACAACCAGTGGTCATATCAATTTTTTTTCTACAACACCTGTAGAAGACATTGAAGCCAACAACTATAAGGTTATGAGTAACTTAACACCATCAACAGGAATCTTAGTGTTTTCTGTACCCATGCAAAGTTTTGAATTTCCTAAAGCAAAAATGCAACAGCACTACAATTCTAAAAAGTTTTTACATACTAAAAAATTTCCAAAAGGAAAATTTAAAGGAACCATCACAAATGTTTCAGATATAAAATTTTCAAGTAATGGAACTTATCAAGGTGCTGTTGTTGGAAAATTAACTATTCATGGAGTTACAAATGACGTTTCTGAAAAAATAACACTTACTGTTAAAGATGGCGATGTGATGGGAATGACTGAATTTAGTATTATTTTATCAGATGTAGAAAAAGCAAACGCAATGTACCTAGATAGTGAAGAAGGAGAATCTAAAGTATTAATTGTTACGGGAAATATTGCAACTATTTCAACAGATCAATTAGGGCAGCAAGTTGTTTTGTTAAAAAATAACGATGAAAAAATGGGAGTTTCTTGTACATTTACTTTAGAAACCAATAGCCAAGTAAGTACGCTTAAAATAGGTAATCATGTTTCTATAAAAGGAGTTATTCGTTCAGGAGCTGAATACGATATTGATTTAGATTTATCAGAAAATGTTATTATTGAGAAAAGCGCACTCATAAAAAAATACGATTAATTAATTTTCAGAAATTAATTAATCGTATTTTTTTATCTATTTGAGTTTAGTTTGTTTTCTTATATATTTTTCCGTTTTTCATTACAAAAATAACATTTTCCATTGTAGATATTTTTTTCGTTGGATCATCATTTACCGCAATAATATCTGCTAAAAAACCTTTTTCAATTTGACCCAATTCATTTTCCATCTTCAAAATTTTAGCATTGGTAATTGTAGCAGACTGAATTGCTTCCATTGCTGGCATACCAACTTCTACCATATATCTAAATTCTTTTCCATTTCTTCCATGAGGAAAAACACCTGCGTCGGTTCCAAAAGCAATTTTAACACCTGCTTTATATGCTTTCGCAAATGTGTTTTGAATTTTAGGGCCAATTTCTAAAGCCTTCGGCACAATAATATCAGGATAAAATCCTTTTATTTTAGCGTTATCTGCCACTTCTTTTCCAGCAGTAATTGTTGGTACATAAAAAGTGCCATGTTTTTTCATCAACTCCATGGTTTCAGCACTCATTAAAGTACCATGTTCTATGGTAGTTACTCCACCAATAATTGCTCTTCTCATTCCTTCATCACCATGTGCATGTGCAGCAATGGTCATTCCATAATCTTTAGCGGTTTCACAAATTGCTTTCACCTCTTCTATTGTAAATTGTGGGTTTTGACCATTTTTAGCGACACTTAACACGCCTCCAGTTGCTGTAATTTTAATCACATCAGCACCGTCTTTATAACGCTGCCTAACTGCTTTTCTAGCATCGGCTACACTATTAACAACTCCATCTTTTGGACCAGGGTTTCCCATCAAAGATTTTTTCATTCCATTTGTGGGATCTGCATGACCTCCAGTTGTTCCAATTGCTTTACCTGCTGTAAAAATTCTTGGCCCCAAAACATACCCTGCTTTAATAGCATTTCTTAAAGCAATATTAACACCGGTTCCTCCTAAATCTCTTACAGAAGTAAAACCAGCATTTAATGTTGTTTTTGCAAAAACTGTAGATCTAAAAGCAATATCTGCCTCGTTTTTTGTAAATCGGTCTATATATGCTTTTGGGTCATATTCTCCTTCTATATGAACATGTAAGTCTATTAAACCAGGCATTACTACTTTGTCTTTTAAGTTGACTACTTTATCTACATTGTTTCTAGGTTGTATATATCCATTATGGATTTTAATGATTTTATTTCCTTCAACAACAATTGTTTTTTTTGACACTATTTTTCCTGTTTTTGTATCAACTAATTTTCCACAGAGGATATATGTTTTTTGAGCAAACACAAAAGTGATGGAAAATAATAAAATAGCTACTAAAAATATTTTTTTCATAATCTGAGTTTTAAAGTCTATAAATGTACTATTTTTCATCAAACTAATTCTTCTTCGCCTTGTAAAAGACAAAATAAAATTGCATTTTTACAACACATCAACTTATTAAAACCAAACTATGGAAATCATCTCAGAAAACACCTCAAAAAAACGTATTAAATACTTTGGAAAAGGAACTGAATTTGCTCTTATTTATTTTAAAAACATCATTTTAACAATTTTAACTTTAGGTTTATATTATCCTTGGGCAAAAGTAGAAATCTTAAAGTATCATTACCAATCAGCAGAACTAGATAATTCTCGTTTTCAATTTCATGCAACCGGGATGGAAGTTTTTAGAGGTTTTATAAAAATTTACATTATTATAATCGCTTTATATGCATTCTTATTTTATGCAATGCAAACCCAGAGTGAAACGCTTATGTTATCCTCAGTCGGAGCTTTTTATTTATTTTTCATACTGATTATTCCGTTTGCAATTCATGGAGCTGTAAGATATCGCTCTTCAAGAAGTTCATGGAAAGGTATCCATTTTAAATATATTGGAAACAGAATGGATTTCTTTTGGCTTTTTTTAAAAGGGCTTTTACTTACCGTTGTTACTTTAGGAATTTATGGTGCTTGGTTTCAAGTTGACGTCCGCAAATATATATTTAGCCATTTGCGTTTTGGTGATTTATCTTTTGATTTTAAGGGAAAAGGAGGTGATTTATTTTGGATCAATTTAAAATTCATACTATTGGTATATATCACCTTGGGTATTTACTCTTTTTGGTTTTATAAAAATGTGATGCAATTTTACATAGATAATACAAGCATTTATCAAAACGGAAAAGAAGTGCGTTTTAAATTTAACATGAAAGCAGGAGATGTTTTTGAATTACTCGCAGTAAATTTTTTCTTAATCCTTTTTACACTGGGAATTGCTACTCCTTGGGTTGCCGTTAGAACAATGCAATTTTTCTTTCGTTTTACAGAAATTGAAGAAGGCTTAGATACAGATATCATTCAACAACTAAAACATGACGATTATGATGATGCAGCTGGTGATGATTACTTAGATTTTTTAGATTTTGATTTACTTTAAAAAATGCCTTTTAAGATAGATTTCTTTGACGGAAAATCCTCTAAAACAAACAAAGCTACAATTACAGTTAGTTCTTTGAATTGGAAGATTTCTTATTTAGATGAATTTGATAATTTAGTAACTGTTTCTTGGAAAGTTTCGGAAATAAAAAAATCTAATGTATACACAAAAGGTTGGGTTGCATTTACGTATGGCATAAGTTTTCCTTTTCAAAAAATTGAAAGTAATAATTCTGATTTCATCAACTACATCAGCAATTCTGAACTTAAAAACTTAAATAATAAAGTTTCAAATATATTGCATCGGTCAGTAAAAAAGTCATTAACAATTTTACTCCTTACTATAATTGGCATTGGTATTGGCATGTATTTCTTTGTCATTCCTACTGTTGCAACTAGTTTTGCAAGCAGTTTAAACAAAAAAAGTGTTGTGGGTTTTGGCGAGTATATTTTTCGCGTTTTATCTACCGATTTAGACATTAACGATAAAAAAACAGAAAAACTACAAGACTTTGTTGATGCCATGAAAATGAACACTACTTTTCCTATAAAAGCATATGTTGCAGATAGCAAAACATTTAATGCTTTTGCTTTATCTGGAGGAAAAATTATTGTTTTTTCTGCTTTGCTAGAAAAAATAGAAACCGAATCTCAACTAGCAGCATTAATTAGTCATGAAATTTCTCATATAGAAAACCGACACGTATTAAAAAATGTTTCTCGAAACTTATCTGGAGCAATATTTATTTCTATTCTATTTGGCGATATTAATAGTGTTACAGCAATTTTAGCTGATAATGCCCATTTATTTTCACAGCTTTCCTATACACGAAATTTAGAAAAAGAAGCCGATATTTTTGGGTTAGAAATGATGCGAAAAAATAAGTTAAATTTAAATGGAATGCCTCAATTATTTCAAATTTTAAAAAAAGAATCAAGCATTAATATTCCAACGTATTTCAGTAATCACCCAATGTTAGAGGATCGAATTGAATACACGCAAGAAATTGCTGACAAACAAAATAGTATCTTTGAAAACCCTCTTTTAAAAGAGAAATGGAAAACTTTGAAAGAAGCCAACAATCTTATTGAAGAAAAAAAGAATGAGTAAAAATGTCGTAATTACAGGAACTAGCAGAGGAATTGGCTTTGAATTGGCGCAATTATTTGCTGATGCAGATCATAATGTATTAGCGATTTCTAGAAATACAAAAACAATTTCGAGATTAAATCACCCAAAAATTACCGCTTTATCTGTTGATATTTCTGATGAAAAAGACATTAATAAGATAGTTGATTTTGTTGCATCAAACTGGAAAAATGTTGATGTTATTATTCATAATGCAGGAATGTTAATCAACAAACCATTTACAGAAATTACTCAGAAAGAGTATTTAGAAGTGTATAAAGTAAATGTTTTTGGCGTTGCCGAATTGACAAAAAATATGATTCCGTTTTTACAAAAAGGAAGTCATGTTGTTACAATTAGTAGCATGGGTGGAATTCAAGGAAGTTTAAAATTTCCAGGATTAGCTGCCTACAGCTCTGCAAAAGGAGCGGTAATTACTTTAACCGAAGTATTGTCAGAAGAATATAAAGAACAAGGTATTTCTTTTAATGTATTAGCACTTGGAGCTGTGCAAACAGAAATGTTAGAAGAGGCTTTTCCAGGCTATAAAGCACCAACATCAGCTACAGAAATGGCGAATTATATTTTTAATTTCTCTTTAACAGGAAATCAGTTTTATAACGGAAAAGTATTGCAAGTTTCTAGTACAAATCCTTAATGTAATTTTTTGCGAAATAGTTACCAAACATACATCCCAGAAAAAGCAATTCCGATAGTTCAATATTTAATTGAGCAGCATCATTTTACGTTAAAAATTGTAAATCAACGGCAAACAAAACATGGCGATTTTAGAAAATTACCAAATGGCGATTTTCAAATTACTGTAAACAATAACCTAAACCAATACCAGTTTTTACTCACCCTAATTCACGAAATTGCACATCATGTAACTCATCAAAAGTTTGGTAACGTACAACCACATGGTAAACGTTGGAAAGCAGTCTTTCAGCATTTAATGTTGCCATTCTTACAGCCAAAAATTTTTCCAAAACACATCTTACCTTTATTGGCTCATTATCTAAAAAATCCAAAGGCTAGTACAGATGCTGATGTAAAATTATCGTTAGCTTTTAAAGAATATAGCAAAGAAACCGGAAAGAATTTTATCTTTGAAGTTCCTAACGGAAGTTTTTTTGAGTTTAAAACATCTATTTATAAACGAGGAAATAAACGCAGAACAAGAATAGAGTGCTTAAATACACAAAACAACCAAGTGTATTTATTCAATCAAAATGTTGAAGTAACAATTTTATGAATAACAATTATTACGCAGTAATCATGGCAGGTGGGGTCGGTTCTAGATTCTGGCCAATGAGCACACAAGAATTTCCAAAACAGTTTCATGACATGTTAGGAACAGGTCAATCGTTAATTCAACGAACTTTTGAAAGGATTAATAGATTGGTTCCTTCAGAAAACATTTTAGTTGCGACCAATGAACGCTATGAGCAATTGGTTTTAGAACAGCTTCCAAAAGCAACAAAAAAGCAATTATTGTTAGAACCAGCAATGAGAAATACTGCTCCTTGTATTTTATATGCCGCCCTAAAAATTTACCATAAAAACCCGAAAGCGGTTTTGTTAATAGCTCCTTCTGATCATTGGATTGACGATGAAGACACGTTTATAAAAAACATTGAAACATCATTTAATACCTGTTCAAAAAATAATATTTTAATGACATTGGGTATCAAACCAGACGCACCAAATACAGGCTATGGTTATATTCAATTTGAACAAAATTCTTCTAAAATAAAAAAGGTTAAAACTTTTACAGAAAAACCCGATTTAGAAACTGCTACACAATTTTTAGCAAGTGGGAATTATTTATGGAATGCTGGAATTTTTGTTTGGAGTGCGAAAAGTATACTTGAGGCTTTTAAAACTTCTTTACCAGAAATGACAGCTTTATTTAAAGCTGGAAAAACTAGCTGGAACACAGATTCAGAAATTGATTTCATTAAACAAAATTACAAAAAAGCAGAAAATATTTCGATAGATTTTGGAATTATGGAGCGCGCCAATAATGTGCATGTATTACCTGTTGATTTTGGCTGGAACGACTTAGGTACTTGGGGTTCTCTGTATCAAAAATTAGAAAAAGACAATCATAAAAATGCTATTGTTGGGGCTGATGTGCTTTTAAAAAATGCCCAAGGAAATATGATAAAAACACAATCTGGCAAAAAAGTAATTATACAAGGATTGAGCAATTTTATCATCATAGAAAAAGATGATGTGCTTCTTATTTTCCCTAAAGAAGATGAACAAGACATCAAGAAAATTACTATTGAAGTAAAAGAAAAATTCGGAAAAAAATTCGTTTAAAACTATTGAATTATCCGTTTTACGAACAAGGTGTCTAATGATAGTTCTGCTTGCAACCAGCTTCTTAATTCAAGTTCTTTAATTTTTATAATACTATCAGACAAACTTTGATTCCACTTAACACTAATTGTAGGTATGGTGTCAATTTTAATAAAATCTTTGGATGACAATACGTTAGAATATTGAATCTGTTCAATCGTATTATATCGTATTTTGGCATCTTTTGAAATTCTACTAAAAGCAATTATCTTTTCGTGTTTATCTTCAGAATTCTGTTCTATTCTTCGATTTAAGTTTGTAATTGTTTCTTTTAAATCTTCAATTTGTTTTTGCAAACCTATAATACTATTTTTACTTTCTTGAAGCTCTTCTCTTTTTTCTTTATAAGCAGTTGTAATTAACTCAAAGCTTTTAGTGTCACTTCCTTTTATATTTAATTTAAACTCTTTTAAATTTGGATAATTTGAGTTGTTTGCTAACTCGTTTTTCAAGTCATTATATGTTGCTTCTGTAGTTTCATTGAAGAAATTTAAATAAAGTGTTTTATTTGATAAATCAGACTGAGATTCAATCAATTGCAAAGAAGAATTTCCTTTAATTTCATTTTTGATAAAGTTACTGATTTGGTTCTTCATTCTATTCTCGTTATACACGGTTAAAAAAGTAAAAATTGCCGGAATCATAACTATAATTGCCAATAAAGAAACCAACTTGGCAATGCGTTTTCTTTTTGCTGAATTGGCATATTTTAACATTGGAAAGCTTAAAAGTTTGAGAACCAAAAAAGTTGCTAATGCTATAAAAATGGTGTTGATTAAGAACAAATACATCGCTCCGAAGAAATACGAAAAATTACCAATTGCTAACCCATAACCAGCTGTACAAAGTGGCGGCATTAAAGCGGTAGCAATAGCAACACCAAAAATCACAGTTGTAACAGTTCCTTTTTTTGTTCTTGCAACCATTAGTGCTAATCCTCCAAAAAAAGCAATCAATACATCACGAATATCTGGACGAACACGACCTAGCAACTCAGAAGTGTCTTCACTTAAAGGAAACAATTTAAAGAACAAAAAAGAGGTTAATAAACTTAACACAATCATTATAGAAAGGTTTATCAACGATTTTTTAAGTGTATCAATATCATTAATTGCGATAGACATTCCTACACCTAAAATTGGTCCCATTAATGGAGAAATTAACATCGCCCCAATAACAACTGCTGTTGAGTTTGCATTCAGCCCAATTGAAGCCACAAATACGGCAAAAATTAAAATCCAAGCTGTAGCTCCTTTAAAAGGAATATCAGTTTTAATTTCATCTACAGTAGCTTCATGATCTGTGTCTTCACGAAAATCTAGCAATTCTATTAAAAATTTTTTACTGCTTTCTAGCAAGCCTTTAGCACCTTGCTTTACCTCTTGCTTAGATTGCTCTACTGCTTGGTCTTTATTTAATTTCTCCTCAATCATTAAACTGATTTTAAAAACTATGGAAATATACAAAAAAGAAAATTTAAAAATCTACAATAAATCCAAATCTTGGCAATACATTTCCGCTAGTTCTATCTAATTCTTCTAATATATATTTATCAGAATTTGTAACATCAATTATTTTATTTCCATTAACATCTAACATTGGCAAAAGAACAGATTGAACATCTGCCTGACTTGATAGTAAGTTTTGTATGTCTATATAAAAATTTAGTGATATTTTTTTCCAATACCACGTTTTATCTACTCTAACATCTAGTTGAGTATAGGTGTTAAATCTCTCTGAATTTATTCTATTATAGTCAAATATTCCTTTATTTTCGATATCATAATTGTTAATTATTGATGAAGCATTTAAATCGTAAGGAGTATATGGTTTTCCACCTACCAATCTAAATTTAGCTCCAAATTCCCAATTTTTTATGAGCTTTTTCCCTGCTGTAAATGTAAGTAAATGTTGATTATCCCAAGAAGACGGAACATAGTTATTCCGTTTATCCTGAAACTCACTTCTAACAAATGTATATGATAAAAGTCCGTACAAACCATTATACGATTTTTTCTGTGCAAACACTTCAAAACCATACGCTTTTCCTTTTGAAGTTGATGTTACTGCTTCGTTGCCAACCACTCCAAAATCTGCGCCTAAATTTGCTAAACTGATTTGATTTCTTAAAGAAAAAGGGTAGTTACTATACGATTTATAAAACCCTTCTAATGTAATTTTAGAGCTTGAATTTGGTTTAAATGCTACACCTGAAACTACATGATTTGATTTTATATATTTTAAAATTGGTTTATTTACCAACACGTTAAAATTATCTTTAAATCCTAATGTTGTATAAGATGGCAACTGATAATAGATACCTGCTGAAGAGTTTATAGTCCATTTATCATTTATAGCAACAGATACTGAAACCCGTGGTGAAAACTGATTAAACACGTTTTTCATTGATGTATTATAATTGTTACCATCTAATCTAAAACCAAAAGAAATCCCTAATGTTGAATTAAAATAATCTTTAGATACTTGACCAAATAAAGCATATTTAAACACATCTAATTCTGATGAAAAATCTCTAGTGTTAGTTCCTTGAGAATTTGCTATTTTTTTAAATGTTGAATTCGAATAATTTGCTTGCTCTAAACCAATACCAAAATTTATTTCATATTCATTTACGCTGGTATTATTCTCAAAACGAAACTTGTTTTCTATCTCTTTAGAGGTGTAATCCAACAACAAATCACTCTGTATTTCAGAGTTATTAAAATATTTAATCGAATTGTTATTTAATACACCTCGGCTAATAATATATAATTGATTTGAATTTTCTGCATAGTGCTTCAAACTTGTGCCCACAGTATAATTCCACTGATCTTGCTTTGGGATGTTACTTAAAGCATATCGATTTCTTTTAATGATTTCTTGATCAAAAATATTATCATTTACATTTTCATTTAAATTAAAATCATCAATGGCTCCAATTACTAAAAAAGAAAGTTCATTATTATCAGATAAATTTGAATTTAAATTCAGTTGAAAATCAGTATAAGTTGGTAAAAACGGGAGTTTTAAAAGCTTAAATAACATTTGTAAATAAGATTGACGTACCGAAGCCATAAATGTAGTATTCTTTCCCAATGGTCCTTCTAACGTAATTCCTGCATCAGAAGTTCCTAAAGTCGCTCTCGTATTTAAAGCCGTTGGATTTCCTTTTTTTTGTGTAAACTCAATTACAGAACTTAAGGTATTTCCTCTATTTGATGGAAAAGCACTAGTATAAAAATCTACATTTCTTATTAAATCTGCATTGATCAATCCAACTGGACCACCCGTTGCTCCTTGTGTTTGAAAATGATTAATTACTGGAACTTCAATTCCATCTACATAAAATTTATTCTCAGAAGTTGCTCCTCCTCTAATGATTATGTCATTTCTAAAACCTGGGTTTGAAGCCACACCAGGCAAAGATTGAATTACTTTTAGTATATCTCTATTTCCTCCTGGATTCTTTTCTATCTCAACGATACTTAACGTTTGTTTAGACAACGGACTAACAATAGATCTTTTAAACAATCTACTCTGAATCACAATTTCATCTAACTTAGAGCTAGTTTCTAACAATTCCACTAGTATATATGGCGATTTATCATTCGTCACAAAATAACTTTCAGAAATTATTGTTTTATATCCTATAGAAGAAGCTTGAATTTTAGCATATCCAACAGGAGAGTTTTCTAGCGTAAAAAATCCTTCTTCATTAGTAATAGCGCCTATTTTCGTACCAACAATCAGAACAGAAACAAAAGGCAATGCTTCTCTGCTTTTACTGTCTATTACTTTACCTGTAATAATTCCTTGAGAAAATAATGATAAAGAAGATATAAAAAACATGGTTAAAAGGATACCCTTTTTCATTTTGTTTAGTTTTTGATTATTTTTATTAAACAAAAGTATATGTATTTATTGATAAAAAAAAGCAGCTTACAAAAATGTAAGCTGCTTTTGGTAAAAATTTGTGGTGAGAGAAGGATTCGAACCTTCGAAGCTTGCGCAGCAGATTTACAGTCTGCCCTCGTTGGCCACTTGAGTATCTCACCAAAATTTCAAATAAAAAGCTTCTCATCTCGAAGAATAAATCGAAATAGAAGCTTTTTTAGTGACCGGGCTGGGGCTCGAACCCAGGACCCTCTCCTTAAAAGGGAGATGCTCTACCAACTGAGCTACCAGGTCGTTCCTTTTCTCTTAGCGGGTGCAAATATATATCCAAAATCTAAATAAACAAACATTTTTTTTAATTTGTTTCATTTAAATAAGCGGCTCTAACTTTCTTAAATAAATCAGAACTATATACAAAGTTTACAACAGCTTCATTATCAGTTCTAAAAATTTCTTTATTACTTCCTTCCCAAGCTTTTTTACCGTCTTTAAGAAATATAATTTTTTCGCCAATTTCCATTACAGAGTTCATATCATGTGTGTTAATTACTGTAGTTATTTTGTATTCTTCTGTAATTTCCTTAATTAAATTATCAATAATAATTGCTGTTTGAGGGTCTAAACCTGAATTTGGTTCATCACAAAACAAATATTTTGGTTTCATAACAATTGCTCTTGCTATGGCAACTCTTTTTTGCATTCCTCCAGACAATTCTGTAACAAATTTTTTTTTTGAATTTTCTAAATCAACTCTTTTTAACACAAAATTGCATCTTTCAAGCATTTCTCTATACGATTGTTTTGTAAACATTTTTAAAGGAAACATCACATTTTCTTCTACGGTTTGTGAATCAAACAATGCACTCCCTTGAAAAACCATTCCAATTTCTTGTCGTAATTGTCTTCTTTCTTCAATGGTCATACTTGTGTTTACACGTCCATCAAATTCTATAGTTCCTTTTTCTGGAGAGTGCAAACCGATCAATGATTTTAAAAAAACGGTTTTCCCTGAGCCACTTTGCCCAATAATCAAATTGGTTTTCCCTGCTTCAAAATTGGTTGAAATACCTTTCAATACTTTAACCTCTCCAAATCCTTTATGTAAATTTTTTACTTCTATCATTTTAAGTTAATAGCATTTGGGTTAACAAATAATTTGCAATTACAATAAGCACAATGGTCCAAACAACAGATTGGGTACTTGCTTTGCCAACACCCAAAGAACCTCCTTTTACATAATAGCCATGATACGATGGAACTGTTGCTATTAAAAAGGCAAATACCAATGTTTTAATTACAGCATATTGTATTAAAAAAGGATCAAAATCAGCTTGTATTCCTTCTATATAATCAACTCCAGAAAAAATTCCTGAAACATTCCCGGCAACCCAGCCTCCAAAAATCCCTAAAATCATTCCTAAAACAATTAAAAAAGGATAAAAGAAAACTGTTGCTATTATTTTTGGAAGCACTAAATAGTTTAACGAATTGATACCCATTACTTCTAATGCATCTATTTGCTCAGTAACCCTCATCGTTCCAATACTTGATGTAATATAAGAACCTACTTTTCCAGCTAAAATAATCGAACAAAAAGTTGGTGCAAATTCTAATATAATAGATCTTTTTGCTGCAAAACCTATTAAAGATTTTGGAATTAATGGGTTGTTTAGGTTTAATGCGGTTTGTAAGGCAATAACACCGCCTATAAAAAAAGAAATAAACATCACAATCCCAAGAGATTTAAGACCTAATTCTTCTATCTCTCTAGACATTGCTTCTCTAAATACTCGTGCGCGTTGAGGCCGTGTAAAAACCTGTTTTAGCATCATAAAATATTTACCAATATGCTCAAAATAATTCATGGGAGTTCTTTCTAGTTGCTAAAGTATTAAATTATCATTAACTCTGCATAAAATTGTAGGATTCATGATTAAAATAATTATTTTTGAAGGATAAATTTCGTTAAACAATGAAAAAATCTCTTTTAAGTATTCTTTTCGCATTTATTTTAACTACTGGTTGTAAATTAAAAGAAGAGCCTCAAAAAAAACCAACATTGGTTATTGGTATTGTAGTTGACCAAATGCGCTATGATTATCTTACTCGTTTTGCAAACAAATATGGCAACGGTGGTTTTAAAAGAATTTTAAGAGACGGTTTCTCTTTAGAGAATGCACATAACAATTATACTCCAACTACTACTGCTGTTGGTCATGCTTCAATTTATACTGGATCTACACCTTCCAGTCATGGAATTATCGGGAATTCTTGGTATGATAAAATTCTTAAAGAAAGCGTTTATTGTGTTGATGATAACACATATTATACGATAGGAAACAAAGGGAAATCGGGTCAGAAATCTCCACATAGATTGGTAACTACTACTCTTACAGATCAATTGCATTTAGCACAAAACATGAACGGAAAAACAATTGGAATTTCTATTAAAGACCGTTCGGCAATTTTACCAGCTGGACATACAGGAAATGCTGCTTATTGGTTTGATGGAGGTTCTGAAGGAAAATGGATTTCGAGCTCTTTTTATATGAATAAATTACCCAATTGGGTTCAAGAATTTAATGCTTCTGGAAAAGTAGATGATTATTTAAACGTTCCTTGGAAAACACTGCATAATATTTCTTCTTATACAGAAAGTATTGCTGATGACAATAATTTTGAACAATTATTTAAAGGCGAAAAAAAACCTACTTTTCCTCATGATATCCCTAATTTAAGGATGAAAAACGGTAATTATGACATCATTAAAGCAATTCCATCAGGAAATTCTCTAACCACAGACTTTGTAAAAGCGGCAATTATTGGAGAACAATTGGGACAGTCTGAATACACAGATTTTTTAGCTGTCAGCTTTTCATCAACTGATTATATTGGTCACCATTTTGGAGTAGCATCCAAAGAAGTTGAAGATGCGTATTTGCGTTTAGACAAAGATTTAGCAGACTTATTTATTTTTTTAGACACCAATGTTGGTGAGAAAAATTATACACTTTTTTTAACAGCAGATCATGCAGCTGTTCATGTTCCTTCTTATTTACAATCCCTAAAAATTCCTGCGGAATACTTAAACCCTAAAGACTTTAAACTTTTTGTAAATACCATCACAAAAAAATACTTTAATTCTGATAAATTGGTTGAAAATATTTCTAACTTTCAGATCTTCTTAAACAAAGAAAAAATAGAATCTTTACAATTGAATCTTAATGTGGTTGCACAAAAAATAGCAGATGAAGTTGTGAATTATAAAAGCATTTATAAAGCTGTTACAGCAAGAACATTACAAACAACTACTTTTAATGAAGGCATTTTAAACTCTTTACAAAACGGATACAACCAAAAAATATCTGGTGACATCTTTTTGGTAATAAACCCTTCTACACTTAATTCAAATTATACTAAAAAAGGAACAGGACATTCAACTGGATATAATTACGACACACATATTCCAGTTATTTTTTACGGAAACGGAATTAAATCTGGAACATCAAAAAAGAGATTTAATATTACAGACATTGCACCAACCATTTCTAATTTATTAAAAATAGAACCATCAAATGGTACAACGGGGAAAATAATTGAAGGGGTAATAAAATAATTATTATTTAAAGACAGATCTTTCTTGGTGTTTTTTAATTGCCCTTTTAGAAAGAACAATTCCAACAACAAGCGAAATAAAAGCGCCAATATAAACGCCAGGTATAAAATTGATAAACAAAAAGAAATCATATGCGCCATGAAATACTGTAGCAACTAAAAGACCAGTCATATTTAACTGAATTCTTTTATTTGAAAACTTTGCTTTTCCCATAAAATAGCCCATTAAAATTCCGAAAGTTGCATGTGCTGGAACTGCTGTAAAAGCCCTTAAAAAGCCATTTTCAACACCATATTGAAAAACATACAACACATTTTCTAATGCTGCAAAACCCATAGACACCATTACAGCATAAACAATTCCATCAAAAGGTTCATTAAAAGCCTTGTTTCTTTGAGCAACAAACCTTACAATTAAGTATTTAGAAAATTCTTCAACAAGGGCAACCACAATAAAGGCTTTAATAAATTGCTGAAAAACACTTAAAGAATCAGTTACTGTAAAGAATGATTTTGCTATAATACTAAAAACAAATGTTAACACAATACTTACCGTTGCTCCGAGAAAAAAGTTTTTGCTTAATAACCGCAGAGGTTCTTTTTCATAGATGTCTTTTATATAAATATAAACTATAATAATGGCTGTCGGGGCAAGTGCTAAAATAAGAAGTTTCATCAAAATTAATTGTTTTTGAGATTTTTAGGAAGCGAAACTTCTGCCATCATACACCGTACACTTCCACCTCCACAAGTTTCAATAGTATCAATCGAACTGTGTATAATTTCGTTGTGCTTTTCAATTTTTTTCAGTTGATTATTTTGTAATGAATTGTACGCAGAAGTGCTCATTACAAGATATTGTTCTTCGCTAGTATTTTTTACTTGCAACATATTTCCAGCAAAAGAATGAACTTGTGCTTCAGTAATATCTATAATTTCTTTATTATTCTCTTTTAAATGTTTAATGACATTTTTACGTTCTTTTTTATCATCTATTGCGGCTAAACAAATAACAACAAATTGTTCTGCAACACACATCATAACATTGGTATGATAGATTGCTTCTCTGTGACTATTTACGGTTTGATTTGCTTTAAAGATTACAGGCGTGTATTCGAAATCTTCGCAAAACTCAATAAATAATTCTTCGTCTGTTCTAGGAGACAATGCACAATATGCTTTTTTGTTTAGACGATCTAAAACAATGCTGCCAGTACCTTCTAAATAAATACCTTCTTCTTCAGCCTCTGTATAATCTACAATGTTTTCAATTAAAAACCCTTTTTTTTCTACACAATCTAAAATTGCTTCTCTTCTTTCTTGTCTCCTGTTTTTCGCAAACATAGGATATAAAGCAACATCTCCATTTTCATGAAAAGAAATCCAGTTATTTGGAAATAAAGCATCTGGTGTATCAGTCTCTAAAGTATCTTTAACTACAAGAACATCAATGTCTTTATTTACTAATTTCTGAACCAATTGGTCAAATTCTGTTTGTGCTTTTTTAGTAATGGTAGCAGGCAGCATATTTTCAATTTTTTGCTGATAGTAATTGTTTATTGCTGTTTGTAAATTCATTCTAAAATTTACAGGACGAATCATTAAAATTGAACTCAATATTTGTTGCATATTACTGTTTTAATAAAGAACCAAAACTAACAAATTTAAATTTGCTACCTTTAATTTCAAATCCTGTTTTTAGTTTTATGTTTAAAAAAAATCTTTATATTATTCTTCTTCTTATCTCAACAGCTTCCGTTTGCCAAGTTCAAAACCTTGTCGATAAATTTGATTTACCCTCTGAAGTCACAGAAACATCTGGATTATTATTTTTAAACGGAAAAATATTAACTCATAATGACTCTGGTGATGGACCAAAATTGTATGAAATTGACACTATTTCTGGAGCTATTACTAGAACTATAACTATTGCAAATGCAACACATATAGATTGGGAAGATATTGCACAAGATGATACGTATATTTATATTGGAGATATTGGGAATAACAATGGTACTCGAACCGATTTAAAAATTTATAGGATCTTAAAATCTGATGTTGTTTCTGAAAATTCTATTAATTCTGAAAGTATTACATTTTATTATGAAGACCAATCTGATTTTACATCAAAAGTAAACAACAATAATTTTGATGCTGAAGCTATTTCTATTTATAAAGATAAGATTGTTATTTTTACTAAAAATTGGGTAGACAATACCGTAAATGCTTACACCATTCCAAAAATTATCGGGAACCACACGGCAAAAAAGATGAGCACATACAATTCAGAAGGACTCATTACAGGATCTGCTTATAACGAAATGGATGATAGTTTTTTACTTTCTGGGTATACCAATGTAGGAAAACCATTTCTAGTTTTCATAAAAAACAACAACCCCATTAATGAAAATTTTTTTAGCGGAACAATTGAAAAAACAGACATTAATCCAATAATAGGAACTAGTCAAATTGAAGGAATAACATTAATAAATGGTAAAAAATATTTTCTATCTCGTGAAAAAGTAACTGCTATATTTAATGGATTTCCAATAGTATTAAATCAAAAATTATATCGATTTGATAACGGTTCTTTTGTATTAAATACTACTGATTTTTACAAAGAAAAACAGGTGCTTTTTCCAAATCCATCAGGAGATATGATTCATATCAAAAACATCAATTCTCAAAGCATAGAAAACATTAAAATTTTAGATATTGGTGGGAGATTGTATGTTTCACAAACTCTAATAAACAATAATCAAATATCTATTTCTCGTTTAAAATCAGGGTTATACTTTGTAAGAATACGTTTAAAAGATCAACGGTTAATTATAAAAAAATTTATAAAAAACTAGTTATTTTCTTTTACAGATTTTGTGATTTCATCAAGAATTTCGAAAGCAGTTTCTGCCATCTTATTTCCTTTAAAATCTAACAAAGGATTTACCTCTACAAATTCTACACAAACCACTTTTTTGGTCTCGATTATTTGATTCATGATTGCTGTAACTTCACGCTGATCAAACCCTTTTTGAACAGGGGTTCCAGTGCCGTAAGAAACCATATCGCAATCCATACTATCAACATCAAAAGAAATGTAAATCACATCACAATTAGATAATTTTTGCATCGCTTCATTCACACAAAACTGCAACCCTTTGTATCTAATTTCTGAAACTGTATAATTTTTAATTCCTAAATTTTCTATCTGTTTATCTTCTGGTTCTTCTGTATCTCTAACTCCAAAATAAACCACATTTTCAGCATTTACTTTTTTTCCAGAAACAGCAATATTTTTCATTCGTTCCCATAAATCAGAAGTTTCTCGAGTTATATCATTTATTTGAAAATCTAAATTATCCTCAGCAAGAACAGCTGCGAGTGGCATCCCATGAATATTACCTGATGGTGATGTATAAGGCGAATGAATATCAGCATGGGCATCAATCCAAATTACACCAACTGTTTGGTTCACAAAAGCAGCTTTTACGCCACTTATTGTTCCCAATGCAGAAGAATGATCTCCAGACAAAACAATCGGAAATGAATTTTCTTGTAAACTTACTTTCACATGATTACTCAATCTGGTGCATTGACTTAATACACTGTCTATTCTCTTAGCAAAAGAATTGTTTACTTTATTATAAATCGATTCATTTTCTGTAATAACGTCAACAGATTGAAATTGTTCAAAATAGCTGTTTTGTTTGTTAATTGCTGCAATTTCTATAGCGTCAATACCCATATCTGACCCACGAGTTCCGGCTCCGATATCTGATCTATTTTTTATAATTTTAATTGTTTTCATTATACTCTTATTCAAAAAAAATATCATTTAAGTTTAAATGATATTTTAATTTTTGTAAATTATCTTTTTTCTACAGAAACAAAAGGTCTCGCATTTTCTCCAACGTATACTTGACGAGGACGTCCAATTGGTTCTTTTCCTAAACGCATTTCTTTCCACTGAGCAATCCAGCCTGGCAATCTACCTAAAGCAAACATTACCGTAAACATTTCAACTGGAATTCCCATAGCTCTGTATATAATTCCTGAATAGAAATCGACATTTGGATATAATTTTCTTTCCACGAAATACGGATCATTTAACGCCTCTTGTTCTAGCCCTTTTGCAATGTCTAAAATTGGATCTTCTATTCCTAAATTATTTAACACCTCATCTGCAGCTTTTTTAATTATTTTAGCTCTTGGGTCAAAATTTTTATAAACTCTATGTCCAAATCCCATCAATCGGAAAGGGTCATTTTTATCTTTCGCTTTCGCCATGTATTTTTTAGTATCTCCTCCATCTTCTTTTATAGCTTCTAACATTTCTAAAACTGCTTGATTTGCACCACCATGTAATGGTCCCCAAAGTGCAGAAATTCCAGCAGATAAAGACGCAAATAATCCTGCATGAGAAGAACCAACTATTCTTACTGTAGATGTAGAACAATTTTGCTCATGATCTGCATGTAAAATTAATAACTTAGTTAACGCATCTTTAATAACTGGATTCACAATGTATTCTTCATTTGGTATTGAAAACATCATTTTCATAATATTTTCTTCATATCCTAAAGATTTACTTCCATAATTAACAGGTAATCCTTGAACTTTACGCATTGCCCATGACACTAAAACCGGAAATTTTGCCATTATCTTTACAATAGCATTATACATTTCCTCTTCAGAATCAACATTAACAGATGATGGATTAAAGGCTACTAATGCACTTGTTAAAGATGACAAAATTCCCATAGGGTGCGCATTCTTTGGAAATGCATCAATAATTTTTTTTACATCTTCATCAACAATACATTTGTCTTTAATATCTGTATGAAATTTTTCTAATTGATCTTTTGAAGGTAAATCGCCAAAAATCAATAAATATGCTACTTCCAAAAAGTTTGCTTTTTCAGCCAATTCTTCGATCGAATAACCTCTATATCTTAATACTCCTTTTTCTCCGTCTAAAAAAGTAATTGCACTTTCACAAGATCCTGTGTTTTTATATCCTGGATCAATTGTAATAACACCTCCTGTTACAGCTCTTAATGATTTAATATCTATAGCTGTTTCATTTTCAGTCCCAGTAGTCAATGGAAATTTATACGATTTTCCATGAATATTTAAAGTAGCTGTATCTGACATTTTATGTATGATTTAAGTATTGAAGTAAGTTACAAATATACCATTTTTTAGTAGGTTTTAAAAATGGTATACTGTGTATTTTAGCTACAAATGTTACACAAAAGTTAAATCTTTAGCAAAAAAACCTCATAAAAAATTTTATGAGGTAGGGCATCAATTTATATTGAAAACTTATTTACTAATTTTAAATGCTTTTTCTTGTGGATAATAACCCGTATTAGCCAATTCTTCTTCAATACGTAACAATTGATTGTATTTTGCCATTCTATCTGATCGAGAAGCTGAACCAGTCTTAATCTGACCTGTATTTAAGGCAACAGCCAAATCTGCAATCGTATTATCTTCTGTTTCTCCTGATCTGTGTGACATAACAGATGTATAACCGGCATTATGTGCCATATTTACCGCAGCAATTGTCTCTGTTAATGTACCTATCTGATTTACTTTAATTAAAATAGAATTCGCAATTCCGTTTTCAATTCCTCTTGATAAACGTTCTACGTTTGTTACAAATAAATCATCACCAACCAACTGAATTTTATCACCAATTTTATCCGTTAAATATTTCCAACCTTCCCAATCATTCTCGTCCATTCCATCTTCAATAGAAATAATTGGATATTTTCCAGCCAATTCTGCTAAGTAATCAGCCTGTTCTTCTGATGTTCTTACTATTCCTGTATCACCTTCAAATTTCGCGTAATTGTATTTTCCTTCTACATAAAATTCTGCAGCAGCACAATCTAATGCTAGCATTACTTCACTTCCTGCTTTGTAACCTGCTTTTTCTATTGCCAATAAAACAGTTTCTAATGCATCTTCTGTACCATCAAAAGTTGGTGCAAAACCACCTTCATCGCCAACAGCAGTACTTAAATTTCTGTTGTGTAATATTTTTTTCAAGTTGTGAAAAATTTCACTTCCTATTTGCATTGCGTGTGAAAAATTTTTAGCTCCAACTGGCATCACCATAAATTCTTGAAAAGCAATTGGCGCATCAGAATGCGAACCTCCATTAACAATATTCATCATCGGAACTGGCAATGTATTTGCAGAAACTCCTCCCACATACCGATATAAAGGCATCCCTAATTCATTTGAAGCAGCCTTTGCAACTGCTAAAGACACTCCTAAAATAGCGTTGGCACCTAAATTTGCTTTATTTGGAGTTCCATCTAAATCAATCATCAATTGATCAACGGTATTTTGTTCAAACACAGACGTACCTAACAACTCTTGAGCAATAATTCTATTTACATTTTCAACAGCATTTAAAACTCCTTTTCCCATATAAGAACTTCCTCCATCTCTTAATTCGACTGCCTCATGTTCTCCAGTTGATGCACCAGATGGAACTGCTGCTCTCCCTAAAATTCCGTTTTCTGTAATAACATCTACTTCTACCGTAGGGTTTCCTCTTGAATCAAAAATTTGTCGGGCGTGAATGTTAATTATAATACTCATTATTAAATTTTTTATATGGTTTATTCTTTATTAGAATTGTTCACTATTCTTTTGCTAAATTACAAAACGCAACATATTTACCTGAGTTTCTTTATAAATAGTTACGAAAACGATTTCCACGACAATGCTATTTTACACACTTAATATTTTCGATAAACTGATCAAATAAATATTCTGCATCGTGAGGGCCTGGGCTTGCTTCTGGATGGTATTGTACTGAAAAACAATTTTTATCCTTTATCTGTATTCCTGCAACCGTATGATCATTTAAATGAACATGTGTGATTTCTACTAATGGATGCGATTCTGTTTCTTCTCTATTGATAGCAAACCCATGGTTTTGAGAAGTAATTTCTCCTTTTCCTGTGATTAAATTTTTCACCGGATGATTAATACCTCTGTGCCCATTATGCATTTTATAGGTAGAAATTCCGTTTGCTAATGCAATAATCTGGTGTCCTAAACAGATTCCAAACAAAGGCAAGTTTCTTTTTATTATTTCTTTTGCTACATTTTGAGCATCTACTAAAGGTGCTGGATCTCCAGGTCCGTTAGAAATAAAATACCCGTCTGGATTCCATGCTATTAATTCTTCAAATTTCGAATTGTATGGAAACACTTTTACATAGGCATCTCTTTTAACTAAATGTCTTAAAATATTTTTTTTAATTCCTATATCTAAAGCAGCAACCTTATAAGTAGCGTTTTTATTCCCTACAAAATAAGGTTTTTTTGTAGATACTTTTGAAGCCAATTCTAAACCATCCATATCTGGAGTTTTAGACAATTGTATTTTTAACATTTCTATATCATCCACTTCTGTAGAAATAACAGCATTCATTGCTCCATTATCTCTAATATAAGCGACCAAAGCTCTTGTATCTACATCAGAAATTGCTATAGTATTATGTTTGATAAACCAATCTTTTAAATTCCCTTGAGAATCTACTCTAGAATGTGTGAAACTAAAATTTCTACAAATTAAACCAGCAATTTTTATTCCTTCAGATTCTATTTCGCTTTCATTTACACCGTAATTGCCAATATGTGCGTTAGTCGCTACCATTAATTGTCCAAAATAAGAAGGATCTGTAAAAATTTCTTGGTATCCTGTCATTCCAGTATTAAAACAAATTTCTCCAGTTGATGTACCTTCTATACCAATAGACTTTCCGTGAAAAACAGTTCCATCTGCTAGTAAAACAATTGCTTTTTTGTATTGCTGATAGTTCATTTTAGTTGTGCGCTTTTGTGTTATCTCTAAAATTGTTACAAAAATACTAAATATCTCGATTTTAATTAGAGAAAAAAATCTATAAAAAAAGGGATAAACTAAAATGTTTATCCCTTTGATATGATTGTCTTAACAATTCATCATTATTCTTCAGAAATTTTTGGTGTTTCAGTTTCTGAAACATCTGCAACAACTTCAGTAGTTACTTTCTTTCTACCTCTACGAGTTGTTTTCTTCGCTTTTTTACCATTAGGATTATAGATTTCATTGTAATCAACCAATTCTACCATTGCCATAGAAGCATTATCTCCTAGACGATTTCCTAATTTAATAATACGAATATATCCTCCTGGTCTATCAGCAACTTTTACAGAAATCTCTTTAAATAATTCTGCTACTGCAAACTTATCTCTAAGGTAACTAAACACAACACGACGATTATGTGTCGTATCGTTTTTAGATTTTGTAATTAAAGGTTCTACAAATTTACGCAATGCTTTCGCTTTTGCTTCTGTAGTGTTAATACGTTTGTGCTCTATTAAAGAACAAGACATATTTGCTAACATCGCCTTTCTGTGCGCTGTTTTTCTTCCTAAATGATTAAATTTCTTTCCGTGTCTCATGACATTTGTTGTTTACTTTCATCTTGCATCAACCCATTTTGGGGCGCAAAATATGAAAGGTTAATCTCTATCTAATTTGTATTTAATTAAGTCCATTCCGAAATTTAATCCTTTAACATTTACTAGCTCTTCTAGTTCTGTCAATGATTTTTTACCGAAGTTACGGAACTTCATCAAGTCGTTTTTATTGAAAGACACTAAGTCTCCTAAAGTATCTACTTCTGCTGCTTTTAAACAGTTTAAAGCTCTTACTGATAAATCCATATCTACCAATTTGGTCTTTAGTAACTGACGCATATGTAATGATTCTTCATCATATGTTTCAGTTTGTGCAATTTCATCAGCCTCTAACGTAATACGCTCATCTGAGAATAACATAAAGTGGTGAATTAAAATTCTAGCAGCATCTGTTAATGCGTCTTTAGGTGTTATAGAACCATCAGTATCAATATCGAAAATTAATTTTTCGTAATCTGTCTTTTGTTCTACACGAAAATTTTCAACAGCATATTTTACATTCTTTATTGGAGTGTAAATAGAATCTGTAAAAATAGTTCCTAAAGGTGCACTTGATCTTTTATTTTCTTCTGCTGGTACAAATCCTCTCCCTTTTTCTATGGTAATTTCCATGTTTAATTTCACAGACTTATCCATATTACAGATTACTAAATCTGGATTTAATACTTGAAACCCAGAAATAAAACGCTGTAAATCACCAGCAGTTAGTTGCTCTTGACCCGAAACTGCAATAATTACAGATTCTTTATCTGTTTCTTCTATTTGCTTTTTAAAACGTACTTGTTTTAAATTCAAAATCATTTCTGTTACATCTTCTACAATTCCTTTAATTGCAGAAAATTCATGCTCTACTCCATCTACTCTTAATGATGTGATTGCAAAACCTTCTAAAGAAGACAACAATACTCTTCTTAATGCATTTCCAACTGTTAAGCCGAAACCTGGTTCTAAAGGTCTAAATTCAAATCTTCCTGAAAAATCAGTAGATTCAATCATAATTACTTTGTCTGGTTTCTGAAAATTTAAAATTGCCATAGTGTCTTTATCAGGATTATTTAGAGTATAACTCTACAATTAATTGTTCTTTGATATTTTCTGGAATCTGTAATCTTTCTGGTGCTTTGATGAACGTTCCTGATTTTAAATCAGCATTCCAACTCAACCACTCATATACATTACTACTAGAAGCCAACGAGTTTTCAATAGCTTCTAAAGATTTCGATTTCTCTCTTACTGCGACAACATCTCCTTCTTTTAAAGAATATGAAGGGATATTTACAATTTCTCCATTCACAGTAATGTGACGGTGAGAAACCAATTGACGTGCTGCACTACGAGAATTAGCAATACCAAAACGGTATACTACATTATCTAAACGAGATTCACATAATTGTAATAAAACCTCACCAGTAATACCACCAGCTCTTTGGGCTCTTTTAAACAAATTACTAAATTGACGTTCTAAAATACCGTAAGAGTATTTTGCTTTTTGTTTTTCCATTAATTGGGTCGCGTATTCAGATTTTTTTCCTCTTCTACGTGTATTCCCATGTTGTCCTGGAGGATAATTTCTTTTTTCAAAGTTTTTATCGTCTCCAAAAATTGCCTCGCCAAATTTACGAGCAATTTTAGTTTTTGGTCCTGTATATCTTGCCATCTTTTAGTTATTAAAGCAGGGGTTATGAATTAAGGCGTGCTCCTTCGATAACCTCATTCCTACTTAGTTAAAATATTTAATTATACTCTTCTTCTTTTTGGAGGTCGACATCCATTGTGTGGCATTGGCGTAACATCAATAATTTCTGTTACTTCAATTCCGTTATTGTGTAATGTTCTTATTGCGCTTTCTCTACCATTACCTGGTCCTTTAACAAAAACCTTCACTTTTCTAAGTCCAGCTTCATGTGCAACTTTAGCACAATCTTCTGCTGCAGTTTGTGCAGCATATGGAGTATTCTTTTTAGAACCTCTAAATCCTTGCTTTCCTGCAGATGACCATGAAATTACATCACCTTTTTTGTTTGTTAAAGAAATAATAATGTTATTAAAAGATGCGGTGATGTGTGCTTCACCCACTGACTCAACAATAACTTTACGCTTTTTTGTACTCGCTTTAGCCATAATATCTAGTTATTATTTAGTAGCTTTCTTTTTGTTAGCTACCGTTTTTCTTCTACCTTTTCTTGTTCTAGAGTTGTTTTTAGTTCTTTGTCCTCTTAAAGGAAGTCCAACTCTATGACGAATACCTCTATAACATCCAATATCCATCAAACGTTTGATGTTTATTTGAATTTCAGAACGTAACTCACCTTCAATTGTGAAAGATCCAACTTGTTCTCTAATTGCTGCGATTTGATCATCTGTCCAATCTTGAACTTTGATACTTTCGTCAACCTTTGCATTTGCTAAAACTTCTTTAGCTCTGCTTCTTCCTACTCCAAAAATATAAGTCAACGCAATAACGCCTCTTTTGTTTTTTGGGATGTCAATACCTGCTATTCTTGCCATAACTATCCTTGTCTTTGTTTAAATCTAGGATTTTGTTTATTGATTACATATAATCTGCCTTTTCTTCGTACAATCTTGCACTCGGCACTTCTCTTTTTTACTGATGCTCTAACTTTCATTAGTTCTAATTTTTTAGTATCTATACGTTATTCTTGCCTTAGATAAATCATAAGGGCTCATTTCTAATTTTACCTTATCTCCAGGCAATAGTTTGATATAATGCATACGCATCTTACCAGATATATGGGCAGTAACAATATGTCCATTCTCTAATTCTACACGAAACATTGCATTTGATAATGCTTCTGTAATAGTTCCGTCTTGTTGAATTGCTGGTTGCTTAGCCATCTTAATTTAATGATTTTCTATTACTAGTTCCTTTCTTCATTAAACCGTCATAATGGCTGTTTAATAAATATGAATTTATTTGCTGAATAGTATCCATCGCTACACCAACCATAATGATTAATGAAGTTCCTCCATAAAACATTGCCCAACTCTGTTGTACCCCAAATTGAACTACAATTGCTGGCAATACAGATAAAGCTGCTAAAAACAAAGAGCCTGGAAATGTGATTCTAGACAACACAGAATCTAATCGTTCTGCAGTATCTGTGCCTGGCTTAATTCCAGGGATAAAACCACCACTTCTTTTTAAGTCGTCAGCCATTTTATTGGTTGGAATTGTGATTGCAGTATAAAAGAAACTAAATACGATAATCAATAAAGCAAATAGTATATTATATTGGTATCCATTAGGGTCTGTCAATCCAACCAACACTGGAAACTTTCTTCCTAAAGCTAGTGGTAAAAACATAATTGCTTGTGCAAAGATAATGGGCATTACTCCTGCAGCATTTAATTTCAATGGAATATACTGTCTCGCTCCTGCAACATCTTGAATATTTCCTACAACTGTTCTTCTTGCATACTGTACTGCAATTTTACGTACTGCTGTTACTAAAAGTACAGATAATAAAATCACAACAAACCAAACAATAACTTCAATTAATATCATCATCACTCCACCTGCTCCTGCATTAGTTGTTTTTGACACTAATTCTTGTACAAAAGCTCCCGGAAGGTTTGCAATAATACCAACTGTAATCAATAATGAAATTCCATTACCAACTCCTTTATCAGTTATACGTTCACCTAGCCACATTGCAAATACCGTTCCTGCTGTTAGCAAAATCATTGATGAAAAGAAGAACGTTGCTCCTCCAACCAAAAATGCTTCTTCTGGCAAACCAAAACTAGTAGTAATTGCTGTAATATATGCTGGTCCTTGAAACATTGTAATTACAATGGTTAACCATCTTGTGATTTGTGTAATCTTTTTACGTCCACTTTCTCCATCTTTTTGTAGTTTTTGTAAGTAAGGAATTGCAATTCCCATTAACTGTACTACAATCGATGCAGAAATATAAGGCATAATACCAAGCGCCATTACTGATGCTCTAGAAAATGCTCCTCCAGTAAATGCGTTTAACAATCCTAAAAGACCACTAGAGGTTTGATTTTTTAATGCCGTTAATTGTAATGGATCAATTCCTGGTAAAGGAACTTGTGCCATAAAACGATACACAGCTATTAAACCAATCGTTAAAAGAATCTTATTTTTAAGTTCTTCTATTTTCCAGATATCTTTAAGGGTATTTATCAACTTCATCATTTACTAATTATAAAGTAACTGCTTCTCCACCAGCAGCTTCAATAGCGGCTTTTGCAGTAGCAGTAAATTTGTGAACAGTAATATTTAATTTAGCTTTTAGTTCTCCACGACCTAGTATTTTAACTAGCTCTGTTTTACTAACTACTCCATTTTCGATTAAGATTTCTAAAGTTACTGTATCAGTAACTTTCCCTTCATCAACTAATGTTTGTAGTCGATCTAAATTTACTCCAACATATTCTTTACGGTTTATGTTTGTAAATCCAAATTTTGGGACACGTCTTTGAAGAGGCATTTGACCTCCTTCAAATCCAATTTTTCTAGAATAACCAGAACGAGATTTCTGACCGTTGTGACCTCTTGTAGAAGTACCACCTTTTCCAGAACCTTCTCCTCTTGCGATTCTTTTTTCTTTCTTTACAGATCCTTCTGCTGGTTGTAAGTTATGTAAGCTCATATTATATAAATGTCTTATTTAATTTCCTCGAAAGAAACTAAGTGTTTAACTGTATTTACCATACCAATAATTGCAGGAGTTGCCTCATGTTCTACAACTTGGTTCATTTTACGCAAACCTAATGCTTCTAAAGTTCTTTTTTGACTTTGAAGACGACCAATTTTGCTCTTTACTTGTTTTACTCTAATTTTTGTCATCGTTCTTAGGTTTAACCGTTAAATACTCTTTCTAAAGAAATACCTCTTTGTTTTGCAATGGTAGCTGCGCTACGCAATTGTAATAAAGCATCTAACGTTGCTTTTACAACATTATGACCATTAGAGGATCCTTGAGACTTTGATAATACATCATGTACTCCAACAGATTCTAATACCGCACGTACAGCACCACCAGCAATAACTCCAGTACCATGAGAAGCAGGTTTTAAAAACACTTTTGCGCCTCCAAACTTCCCTTTTTGCTCATGTGGCAATGTTCCATTTAAAATTGGTATTCTTACCAAATTTTTCTTAGCGTCTTCAATTGCTTTTGCAATAGCAGATGCTACATCTTTAGATTTACCTAAACCGTGACCAACAACTCCGTTTCCATCTCCTACAACAACAATTGCAGAAAATCCGAAAGCTCTACCTCCTTTTGTCACCTTTGTAACACGTTGTACACCTACTAAACGATCTACAAGTTCTAATCCGCTAGGTTTAACTCTTTCTACGTTTTTATAATTTTGATACATAATAATAACTTATTAAAATTTTAAACCAGCTTCTCTAGCAGCTTCTGCTAATACTTTTACTCTTCCGTGATATAAATACCCATTTCTATCAAAAGAAACAGTTTCTACACCAGCTTTTACAGCTTTCTCTGCGATTGCTTTTCCAACCAATCCAGCTGTTTCTCTTTTAGAACCCGAAGCGATTGCTTTATCTCTTGAAGATACAGCCACTAATGTTACTCCAGCAACGTCATCTACTAATTGAGCATAAATTTCTTTATTACTTCTAAATACAGATAACCTTGGTTTTGCTGCAGTTCCAGAAACAACTTTTCTGATTCTGTTCTTAATTCTTTGTCTTCTTTCAAGCTTTGATAATGCCATAATATCTTTAATTATGCAGATTTACCTGCTTTTCTTCTTAATACTTCTCCTACAAATTTAACTCCTTTTCCTTTGTATGGTTCTGGTGCACGAAAAGAACGAATCTTTGCAGCAATCTGACCCACCAATTGTTTATCATAAGAAGTTAATTTAACGATAGGATTTTTACCTTTTTCTGAAACAGTTTCAACTTTCACTTCTGGAGCTAATTGCAAAACTATATTGTGTGAAAAACCTAATGCCAAATCTAATTTTTGACCTTGGTTAGAAGCTCTATATCCAACTCCTACTAATTCCAACTCTTTTGTAAAACCTTTGCTAACACCTTCAACCATATTATTGATTAAAGCTCGGTAAAGACCATGACGTGATTTATGAGGTTTACTATCTGAAGGTCTATCTAAAACAACATTTCCTTCTTCTATTTTTACAGTAATATCACCCGTAACATCTTGAGATAATTCTCCTAACTTTCCTTTTACTGTAACAACACTTCCATTAATGCTTACTTCAACACCTTCTGGAATGGTTACTGGATTTTTTCCTATTCTTGACATCTTATCTATCTCTTATTAATAAACGTGACAAAGTACTTCTCCTCCAACATTCTCTTGAAGCGCTTTCTTGTTAGTCATCACGCCTTTTGATGTTGAAACGATTGCAATTCCAAGTCCATTTAATACTCTAGGCATTTCATTTGCACTAACGTATTTACGTAAACCGGGTGTACTGATTCGTTCTAGTTTTCTAATTACTGATTCTTTGGTTGATTTATCATACTTTAAAGCTATTTTGACAATTCCTTGTACAGAATCATCATTAAACTGATAGCTTAAAATATATCCTTGATCAAACAAAATTTTGGTCATTTCCTTCTTCAAGTTTGAAGCTGGAATTTCTACCACTCTGTGTCCTGCTAATATTGCATTTCTAACTCTAGTTAGATAATCTGCAATCGGATCTGTATACATATTCTATTAATTTTGCGGCTTTGGTTTTTAATCTCATCTATTTGAAATTAAACCTGAAACCAGTTTATAATTTTACCAACTTGCTTTTCTAACACCTGGTATCAAACCTTGATTTGCCATTTCACGGAAAGTAACACGTGATAATCCGAATTGACGCATATACCCTTTTGGTCTACCAGTAAGTTTACATCTATTGTGCATACGAATTGGCGAAGCGTTTTTTGGTAACTTTTGTAATGCATCGTAATCTCCAGCTTCTTTTAAAGCTTTTCTTTTCTCTGCATATTTAGCAACCGTTTTTGCTCTTTTTACCTCACGGGCTTTCATTGATTCTTTAGCCATGTCTTAATTTTTTTTAAATGGTAAACCTAATTCTCCTAATAATGATTTAGCTTCTTTATCAGTAGCTGCAGACGTAACAAATGCGATGTCCATACCACCAATTTTATTTACTTTATCAATATTTATTTCTGGATAAATAATTTGCTCTGTAATTCCTAAATTATAATTACCTCTTCCATCAAATCCATTTGCTTTGATTCCATTAAAATCTCTAACACGTGGTAAAGATGCGGTAACCAATCTATCTAAAAATTCATACATTTTTTCTCCTCTTAACGTAACTTTCACACCAATTGGCATTCCTTTACGTAATTTGAAGTTTGCAACATCTTTCTTAGATAATGTAGAAACAGCTTTCTGTCCAGTAATTGTTGTCAACTCTTCAAGAGCATAATCAATCAATTTTTTATCAGCTATAGCCGCACCAACACCTTTACTAATTACAATTTTTTGTAATTTAGGCACTTGCATTATATTACTATAACCAAACTCTTCAGTAAGAGCACTAACAATTCTGCTCTTATATTCTTCTTTTAATCTTGGTATATAAGTCATAACTATATAGCTTTATCTGATTTTTTTGAAAACCTAACTTTCTTATCACCTTCTGTTCTGTATCCTACTCTTGTAGCAATACCATTTTCAACAAGTGAAAGGTTAGAGATATGAATAGAAGCTTCTTTCTTTACAATTCCTCCTTGTGGACTTTGAGCACTTGGCTTTGTGTGCTTTGAAATCATATTCACACCTTCAACAATTGCTCTTTCTTTATCCTTAAGAATTTGTAAGACTTTTCCTTCTGATCCTTTACTTACTCCTGCTAATACTTTAACAGTATCTCCTGATTTTATTTTAAATTTCTTCATTACTTAATAATTTAAAGCACTTCAGGTGCTAATGACACTATTTTCATAAATTGTTTTTCGCGAAGTTCACGAGCTACAGGTCCAAATACACGTGTTCCTCTCATCTCCTCTGTAGGATTTAAAAGTACACAAGCATTATCATCAAATCTGATGTAAGATCCGTCTTTTCGTCTAACTTCTTTTTTTGTACGAACAACAACTGCTCTAGATACCTGACCTTTTTTTATACCACCATTTGGAGTTGCAGACTTTACGGTCACAACAATTTTATCTCCAACGCTAGCATAACGTCTTTTGGTTCCTCCTAAAACACGAATTACTAAAACTTCTTTAGCACCCGTATTATCTGCTACTTTTAATCTTGATTCTGTCTGTAACATAATTATTTAGCTCTTTCTAGGATTTCTACTAATCTCCAACGTTTAGATTTACTTAAAGGTCTTGTCTCCATGATCTTTACTGTATCTCCAATATTACAATCGTTTGTTTCATCGTGTGCAACATACTTTTTCGTTTTTAATACAAACTTTCCGTACATCGGGTGTTTTGTTCTCTTTACCTCAGAAACAACAATAGATTTCTCCATCTTGTTACTAGATACTACACCAATTCTTTCTTTTCTAAGATTTCTTTTTTCCATCTTTAAAACTGACTATAATTATTGTAAATCTCTTTTTGTTAACTCTGTAGCAATTCTTGCAACAGATTTTCTTAAGGCTCTCAATTGAACTGGGTTCTCTAAAGGAGAAATTGCGTGAGCCACTTTTAAATCAGTATAGTTTTTTTTCAACGTGTCAAGATTTTCTTGTAAATCTGCTGTTGATAATTCTTTAATTTCTGACTGTTTCATTTTCTTATAGAATTAAGCGTTATCAAAATCACGTGCAACAATAAACTTGGTTTTTACCGGAAGTTTCTGTGCTGCCAAACGCAATGCTTCTTTAGCAACATCAATAGAAACCCCTCCAATTTCAAACAATACTCTTCCCGGTTTCACAACTGCTACGAAATATTCTGGTGCTCCTTTACCTTTTCCCATACGTACTTCTAATGGTTTTTTAGTAATCGGCTTGTCTGGAAAAATTTTAATCCATAACTGACCTTCTCTTTTCATATGACGAGTTGCTGCGATACGAGCTGCTTCTATTTGACGAGATGTAAGTAAGTTCTGATCTAAAGACTTAATTCCAAACATACCGTTTGAAAGTAAAGTTCCTCTTCCAGAATTCCCTTTCATGTTCCCTTTACCTTTCTGTACCTTACGGTATTTTACTCTTTTAGGCTGTAACATTTTTAACTTCTAATTTTAAAAATTATTTTCTTCTGCGAGGTTGTTGTTTCTTATTAGGACCGCCTTGTTTTTTAGACAAACCAACTAATGGAGATAACTCACGTTTACCATAAACCTCACCTTTCATAATCCATACTTTAACACCTATTTTTCCATAAGTAGTATTAGATTCTACAAGTGCATAATCAATATCTGCTCTAAAAGTAGAAAGAGGAATTCTACCTTCTTTATAGCTTTCTGAACGTGCCATTTCTGCTCCGTTTAAACGACCTGAAATCTGTACTTTAATACCTTCAGAATTCATTCTCATCGCAGCTTGAATAGCCATCTTAATAGCTCGCTTGTACGAAATTCTGTTTTCAATTTGACGTGCAATACTAGAGCCAACTAATTTTGCATCTAACTCTGGGCGTTTAATCTCGAAAATATTAATTTGAACTTCTTTACCAGTAATTTTTTTAAGTTCTTCTTTTAACTTGTCTACCTCTTGGCCACCTTTACCGATAATAATACCAGGTCTAGCAGTAGTGATAGTAACGGTTACAAGTTTAAGCGTACGCTCAATAATTACTCTTGATACACTTGCTTTAAATAATCTAGCATTTACATACTTTCTTATTTTATCATCTTCAGCTAATTTATCTCCGTAGTCATTTCCACCATACCAGTTAGATTCCCATCCTCTGATAATTCCTAAACGATTTCCTATTGGATTAGTTTTTTGTCCCATTTCTACTTCAATTAATTACTTTGAATATTTTTACTTCCTAACTCTAAAGTAACGTGATTAGAACGCTTACGAATTCTATGAGCACGCCCTTGCGGTGCTGGTCTTAATCTTTTTAGCATCCCAGCGCTGTCTACACAAATAGACTTCACAAATAATCCAGCGTCTTCAATACTACCATCTTCGTTTTTTGCTTGCCAATTTGCAATTGCAGACATCAATAATTTCTCTAAATTACGAGATGCTTCTTTCGGACTGAATTTTAAAATTTGTAGTGCTTTTTCTACTTCAACACCTCTTACTAAATCTGCGACTAAACGCATTTTTCTTGGTGATGTAGGACAGTTAGTAAGCTTTGCGAAAGCTTTTTGCTTTCTCGCTTCTTTTAACTGTTCTGCCATGTTATGTTTACGAACTCCCATTTCCTACTATTTTTTACCTTTGTTTTTCGCACCTGCATGTCCTCTAAATGAACGTGTTGGTGAAAATTCGCCTAATTTATGACCTACCATGTTTTCTGTAACATAAACAGGTACAAACTGACGTCCGTTATGAACTGCAATTGTTTGTCCCACAAAATCAGGAGTAATCATTGTTGCTCTTGACCAAGTTTTTATTACTGATTTACTCTTTGATTCAACGTTAGCTAAAATTTTCTTTTCTAACTTATGAAATACGTAAGGTCCTTTCTTTAATGAACGTGCCATATCTAATTATTTTTTTCTACGTTCTAAAATATACTTATTACTCGCTTTGGTCTTAGATCTTGTTCTGAATCCTTTTGCAGGAATTCCGTTTCTAGATCTTGGATGTCCTCCAGAAGATTTTCCTTCTCCACCACCCATTGGATGATCTACAGGGTTCATCACTACTGGTCTCGTTCTTGGTCTTCTTCCTAACCATCTACTTCTACCAGCTTTTCCTGACACAAGTAATTGATGATCTGAATTAGATACCACTCCAATAGTAGCCATACATGTTAACAAAATCAATCTTGTTTCTCCAGAGGGCAACTTCACTGTAGCGTACTTGCCATCTCTTGCCATTAACTGCGCAAAAGATCCTGCAGAACGAGCCATAACAGCTCCTTGTCCAGGACGTAATTCTATACAAGAAATTGTAGTTCCTAAAGGAATTTCACTCAACAACATTGCATTTCCAATTTCTGGATTCACACCTGCTCCTGAGATTATAGTTTGACCTACTTGTAAACCGCTTTGTGCTATCACATAACGCTTTTCTCCATCAGCATAACTAATCAATGCAATAAATGCTGTACGATTTGGATCGTACTCGATAGTTTTTACTGTTGCGGGAATACCGGTCTTATCTCTTTTAAAGTCGATAATACGATACTTTTGTTTGTGACCACCTCCAATATTACGAGTAGTCATTTTCCCTTGATTGTTTCGACCTCCAGATCTTTTTTTCGGAGCTAATAAACTTTTCTCCGGCTTGTCAGTAGTAATGGCGTCGAATCCATTTACTACTCTAAAACGCTGACCTGGTGTTACTGGTTTTAATTTTCTAACTGACATTGTTGTCTTTTTACTTAAAGATTGTTATAAAAATCAATACTCTCTCCTTCTGCTAATTGGATAATTGCTTTTTTGTAAGCACCTTTCATTCCTGTGACCATACCTTTCTTTGTGAATTTGGTATTTCTTTCTACAGGATAATTCATGGTTCTTACATCTTTAATTGCAACTCCATAAGCTGCTTCAACAGCTCCTTTGATTTCCAACTTATTAGCTCTCTTATCAACAACAAATGTGTAGCGATTATACACCTCGCTATCATTGGTTGCTTTTTCTGTAATAATAGGTTTAATTAAAATATTCATATCTATTACTTGCTAAATTTTGACTCAATTCCCTCTAAAGAACCTTCCATAAACACAATTTTATTTGCATTTAAAATATTGTAAGTACTTAACTCTGAACTACTTACGGTTTTAGTTCTTTTTAAATTTCGTGATGACAAATATACATTATTATTTGACTCATCCAACACAAACAAAGATTTTTTGTTTTCTAGACCTAAAGCCTTTAACACATTAACGAAATTCTTCGTCTTAACTGTCTCAAAACTAAAGTTCTCTACCACAACTAAATTTTTGTCTTTTGCTTGAACACTTAAGGCAGATTTTCTTGCCAAACGCTTCAAGTTTTTATTCAATTTAAAAGAATAATCTCTAGGTCTTGGACCAAACATACGTCCACCACCTCTAAAAACTCCAGATTTGATACTTCCCGCACGAGCAGTACCTGTTCCTTTTTGTTTTTTAATTTTTCTTGTACTTCCAGTGATCTCAGCTCTTTCTTTAGCTTTATGAGTTCCCTGTCTTTTATTAGCCAAGTGCTGCTTTACATCTAAGTAAATAGCATGATTATTTGGCTCAATCCCGAATACTTCGCTAGAAAGTTCAACTTTTCTACCGGTATCTTTTCCTGTAATATCTAAAACTGCTACTTTCATTATTTCTGAATAGTTACGTAAGCATTTTTGTGTCCAGGAACTGCTCCTTTAACAACGATTAAATTCTTTTCTAGAACTACTTTTAAAACTTTTAAGTTTTGAACTTTGATAGTTTCTCCTCCCATTCTTCCTCCCATTCGCATTCCTTTGAATACTCTTGCTGGATAAGAAGCTGCTCCAATAGATCCTGGCGCTCTTAAACGGTTGTGTTGCCCATGTGTTGCTTGACCAACACCAGCAAATCCATGACGTTTTACAACCCCCTGAAAACCTTTTCCTTTAGAAGTACCCGATACATCTACAAATTCACCTTCTTCAAAGTGAGCTACTGTAATGGCATCTCCTAATTTATACTCTTCTTCAAATCCTTGGAATTCTATGACTTTTCTTTTAGCGGTGGTTCCAGCTTTTTTAAAGTGTCCATCTAAAGCTTTGTTAGAGCTTTTCGCCTTTTTGTCATCGAAACCAAGTTGTAACGCATTGTATCCGTCAACCTCTTCGGTTCTGACTTGGGTAACAACGCAAGGACCTGCTTCGATTACTGTACAAGGAATATTCTTCCCGTTTTCGTCGAATAAGCTGGTCATTCCTATTTTTTTTCCTATTAACCCAGACATATTTAATTAATTAAATTTATTAACTTACTTACTATTATTTTTCTTTCAGAATTCGTTTCAAAAAAAACAGCGTTAAAACATTTTCAACGCTGAATATGTTTTTACCGTTTTTCCTTCGCGAAACCCTCCGGACATGTTTATTCTGAAAATGTTTCAGAATTTTCACTTTTCTCTTTATGAGATTCCAATTTACATTGGAATAAAATCAACTAAATCCTTTCAATCTATAAAATAAGATGAAAGTCTTGTTTTATTTACTACACTTTTATCTCTACTTCAACACCACTTGGCAATTCTAATTTCATCAAAGCATCAATTGTTTTTGATGATGAACTGTAAATATCTAACAACCTTTTATAAGAGCTTAATTGAAACTGCTCTCTAGATTTTTTATTTACGTGAGGTGAACGTAACACAGTGAAAATTTTCTTGTGTGTTGGTAAAGGAATTGGTCCGTTCACAACAGCTCCAGTGCTTTTTACTGTTTTTACGATTTTCTCGGCAGATTTATCTACTAAGTTGTAATCGTAAGACTTTAATTTTATTCTAATTTTTTGGCTCATCTTAATATCTTATTAACCTTTAGCTTTTGCAATTACATCTTCAGAAACACTAGATGGTGTTTCTGCATAGTGAGAAAACTCCATTGTTGAAGTTGCTCTACCAGAAGACATCGTTCTTAACGCAGTAACATATCCAAACATTTCTGATAATGGCACAGTCGCTTTTACTACTTTAGCTCCTGCTCTATCACTCATATCTGATACTTGCCCTCTTCTTCTATTTAAGTCCCCTACAATATCTCCCATGTTTTCTTCAGGAGTAAGTACTTCCAACTTCATAATAGGTTCCATGATTTTAGCTTTTGCAGCTTTTGCAGCAGCTTTATATCCTAATTTAGCAGCAATCTCAAAAGATAATTGATCAGAATCCACTGCGTGGAAAGATCCATCTCTAAGAGTTACTTTTAAAGAATCCATTTCGTATCCTGCTAAAGGTCCGTTTTTCATTGCCATTTTGAATCCTTTCTCAATAGATGGAACAAATTCTTTTGGCACATTACCACCTTTAATTACAGATTCGAATACCAATCCTTGAACACCTTCATCTGCAGGCTCCATTGTAAATACGATGTCTGCAAATTTCCCACGTCCACCAGATTGTTTTTTATAAACTTCTCTATGATCAGCTGAAGCAGTAATAGCTTCTTTATATTCAACTTGAGGTTGACCTTCGTTCACTTCAACTTTGAATTCACGTTTTAAACGATCAACAATAATATCTAAGTGTAACTCACCCATTCCAGAAATAATAGTCTGTCCTGAAGCTTCATCTGTTCTTACTTGAAAAGTAGGATCTTCTTCAGCTAATTTTGCTAAAGACATTCCTAATTTATCTACATCTGCTTTCGTTTTAGGCTCAACCGCGATACCAATTACTGGATCTGGAAAATCCATTGATTCTAAAACAATTGGATGTTTTTCATCTGATAAAGTATCTCCTGTTTTGATAGATTTAAATCCTACAGCCGCACCAATATCTCCTGCTTCGATATAATCGATTGCATTTTGCTTATTAGCGTGCATTTGATAGATACGAGAAATACGCTCTTTTTTACCTGAACGGTTATTTAAAACATAAGATCCTGCATCTAATCTACCTGAATAAGATCTAAAGAATGCTAAACGACCAACAAAAGGGTCAGTAGCAATTTTAAAAGCTAAAGCAGCAAAAGGCTCCTTTACATCTGGCTTACGAATTTCTTCTTGATCTGTATCTGGATTTACACCAACAATTCCTTCTTTATCCATTGGAGAAGGTAAATAACGACATACAGCATCTAATAAGAACTGAACACCTTTATTTTTAAATGCAGATCCACAAATCATAGGAATAATAGCCATATCCATTACAGCAGCTCTTAATGCAGTATGCACTTCTTCTTCTGTAATAGAATCTTCATCTTCCATGAATTTCTCTAAAAGATTCTCGTCATAACTTGCTACTTCTTCAATTAAAAGTGCACGATATTTACGAGCTTCTTCTTTCATATCCTCAGGAATCTCAACAATATCAAATGTTGCTCCTTGAGTATGATCATGCCATACAATAGCACGGTTTTTTACTAAATCAATGATACCTTTAAATTCATCTTCGTCACCAATGTTTAAAACGATTGGCACCGCGTTTGATTTTAACATATCTTTTACTTGCTGACAAACTCCTAAAAAGTCTGATCCTTGACGATCCATTTTGTTAACAAAACCGATTCTAGGCACTTTATAGTTATCAGCTAACCTCCAGTTTGTTTCTGATTGTGGCTCAACACCATCAACTGCAGAAAACAAGAAAACCAAACCATCAAGAACTCTTAATGATCTATTTACCTCTACTGTAAAATCAACGTGACCTGGAGTATCAATAATATTAAAGTGGTATCCTTTTGTATCTGGAGTAGTTTCTCCATTTTCAATTGGGAATTTCCACTCACAAGTTGTAGCTGCAGAAGTAATTGTAATACCTCTTTCTTGCTCTTGTTCCATCCAGTCCATAGTTGCTGCACCATCATGAACTTCTCCAATTTTGTGAGAAACTCCTGTATAGTACAAAACACGTTCTGTAGTAGTAGTTTTTCCAGCATCAATATGTGCTGCAATACCAATATTTCTAGTGTATTTTAAATCTCTAGCCATCTAATTAAAATCTAAAGTGTGAGAATGCTTTATTCGCTTCTGCCATTTTATGAACATCAGTTCTTTTCTTAACAGCAGCTCCTTCTTCTTTAGATGCAGCCATTACTTCTGCAGCTAAACGTTGGGCCATTGTTTTTTCATTTCTCTTACGTGTGTGAGAAATCAACCACTTAATCGCTAAAGAAACTTTTCTATCTGGTCTAATTTGCATTGGAATTTGAAATGTTGCCCCACCAACACGTTTAGATCTAACTTCTACGTGTGGCATAACATTTGATAAACCTTCTTTCCAAATTTCTAATGCTGATTTTTCTTCTTCTTCACCTTTTCTTTCTTCTATAAGATCTAGTGCGTCATAGAAAACCTTAAAGGCTATTGATTTTTTACCATCCAACATCAAATTGTTCACAAACCGTGTTACCAATTGATCATTAAACTTTGGATCCGGTAAAAGGATTCTTTTTTTTGCTCTTCTTTTTCTCATGTCTTTACATTAAAAAAGTTAATTAATTACTTCTTTGGGCGTTTTGCACCATACTTTGATCTACGTTGAGTTCTTCCCTCAACTCCCGCTGTATCTAAAGCTCCACGCACTACGTGATACTTTACTCCTGGCAAATCTTTTACCCTTCCACCTCTAACTAATACTATCGAGTGCTCTTGTAAATTATGTCCTTCTCCTGGAATGTATGCATTTATCTCATTACCATTTGTTAACCTTACCCTTGCAACTTTACGCATTGCAGAATTTGGTTTTTTTGGCGTTGTGGTATAAACACGTGTACACACTCCTCTTCTTTGAGGACATGATTTCAAAGCAGCCGATTTACTCTTCTTAGTTATTTTGGTTCTTCCTTTACGTACTAATTGCTGTATCGTTGGCATACTAAATTGTTACTATTTACGTTTGTATTTATAGTTTATCTCTTTTTAAGAGTTTGCAAATGTACAATTATTTTCTAATTATTCAAGCTACAATAAACTATTTTTTTTAACTCCTGATTTGTAATGAATTTCTGATTTTTCACCATACTTTTAAAGCTTAATTAGACTCATATTTTGAAAAAAAAAATTACACCATATATATATATCTTATTTTTCTGTTCTTTTCTAAACAAAATCTACTCTCAAAATCCCAATATATTTTCACTTCAAATTACTAGTCTTGATAGTATAGAAAACGCACTAATTTTGAAAAAAAAATACACAAGAAAACTACAAACGAAAGACAAGGTGTTATTAGAGATCAACCAGTATATTTTATCATTAAAAAAAGAAGGATTTTACACCATTTCAAAAGACAGTATTGTATTAAAAAATCAAACTTATAAGGCATACATAAACCTCGGGAAGAAGACTGTCAAAGCACTCATTAAATTACCAAAAAAAAATAGCATTAAATTTCTTGATTTAAATTATGCAATAACAAAAAACCATATTGAATTACCCGTGAAAGAAATTGCTTACTTTTTAAAAAAAACAAGCAACAAAATGAGCAATTTAGGCATGCCTTTTTCACAAGTAAAACTACTGAATATTCACATAAAAAAAGATGTACTTTATGCAAATTTATCGATTGAAAAATCATCAACAAGAAGCATTGATTCTGTAATTGTAAAAGGGTATGAGAATTTTCCTAAAAATTATTTGAAATCCTTTTACAATTTTCAACAAAAAAAAACTTTCAATAAAAAGCAACTTTTACAAATCTCAAAACAAACTGAACTTATACCATTTGCTGAAGAACTAAAACCTCCTGAAGTATTATTCAGCAAAGATTCAACCATTCTCTATTTATACCTTCAAAAGAAAAAAGCAAACAGCTTTGACGGATTGATCAATTTTTCTTCTAACAAAAACAACAAAGGAATTTCTTTTAATGGATATCTAGATGTGATGCTTAATAATGTCTTTAATTTCGGAGAAAAACTTGCTGTCAACTGGAGAAATACTGGAGAAAACAAACTATTCTTTGAAATTAACACAAAAACTCCTTATATTTTTGGAACAAAAATGATTGCAGAAGCTTCTTTTAACATCTACAAACATGATTCTACATTTTTAAACACAACAGCAGCAATAAATCTTTCAATCCCCATAAATAATAAAATAGCTTTAGGTTTTTTTTACACAACCGAAAAATCGAATTATTTACCAAATCAAGGAAACAGTATTGACATTGAAAGCTTTAACAATACCTTTGGCGGAATAGAGTTGAATTATCAATCATACCTAGAAAATCAATTCAATTTTAAAATAAATATTTCTGCTGGAAACCGAGAAACATCTCTTGATAAAAGCTTTCAATACAAAATGCATTTCACATCTTCCATTCTACTAAAATTGAATCAAAGGGTTTCTTTATTTTTAAAAAACAACACAGGGTATTTGAATTCAAAAAACTACTTACAAAATGAGGTGTTTAGAATTGGAGGTGTTAATAGTATTCGAGGATTTAATGAACAATCTATTTTCAGCCCTATCTTTTCTTTCATTAACACTGAATTTAGGCTGTCTACTCAAAAAAAATCACATTTATATAGTGTTTTTGATCTTGGTCTTATAAACAATCAAAATACAACAAAAAACCTCTTTGGATTTGGGTTTGGATACGTTTTTAAAACAAATCGCAACTCATTAAACCTCAGCTATGTTATTGGGAAATCTTCTGACACTCCATTAGAGATCAATGCCTCTAGAATTTCTATTAAAATCTTAACATTATTTTAATATATAAACTCTTAACATTTAACATTTAACATATATTAATTAACATTTTTCTCTCTTTTTGTTGTGTAATTAACTTTTATTTAAGACTTTTGACTCAATTAATTCAAATAATTATACAATGAAAACAAAGTTTAATGGAATTTTAACGCTTTTATTAGCGTTGGTCGTGCAAATCTCTTTTGCACAAGAAAAAACTGTTTCGGGTACTGTGTCTGACAATTCAGGCTCTCTACCAGGGGTTAGTGTTCTTATCAAAGGTACCGCAACGGGTACTGAAACTGATTTTGATGGTAAGTATTCTATTAAAGCTAAAACAGGAGATGTTTTAAGCTTTAGTTATTTAGGATACAAAACTGTTGAAAAAACGATTGGATCTTCTAACACTGTTAATGTAACAATGGTTGAAGATGCAAATGTATTAGATGAGGTGGTTGTTACCGCTTTAGGGATGTCTAGAGAAAAGAAATCTTTAGGATATGCTGTATCTAAAATTAGTGCAGATCAAATTAATGATCGCCCTGAAGGGGATATTGCACGTGTATTAACAGGAAAAGCTTCTGGTGTAAACATACAACAACAAAGTGGTATGTCTGGATCTGGAACAAGTATTATCATTAGAGGATTTAATTCATTTAGCGGAAGTAATCAACCTTTATTTATTGTTGATGGTGTACCTTTTAGTAGTGACACAAACGCGCAAGGAGATTTTGTAGATGGTAATAATGGATCAAGTCGTTTTTTAGATATTGACCCGAATAATATTGAAAACGTAAACGTTTTAAAAGGATTAGCCGCTGCTACTTTATATGGTACGCAAGGACGTAATGGTGTAATTATCATTACTACTAAATCTGGTTCTTCTTCAAAAGGAGGAGCTAAGAAAACTGAAGTTACCATTTCAAGTTCTGTATTTGTAAATGAAATAGCTTCATTACCAGACTATCAAAATGAATATGGTGGAGGTTTTGATCAATCTTTTGGTTGGTTCTTCAGTAACTGGGGTCCATCGTTTTCAAAAGAAGGTCCAGGAGGATGGGGTAACAGTTCTTCTATTAATGGTACAAATTCTGGTAAAGCTGGATTTTTAGTTCACCCTTACTTAACTGCTAGTTCTTTATCACAAGGTGGAGCTGTTGATTGGGTTGGTTTAGGTTTAATTGATCCTTTATATGAATGGAAGCCTTATGATGGAGTAAAAGATTTTTTTAGAACAGGAATTGTTAAAGCATCAAACATTAACATCCGTTCTGCGTCAGATGATGGTAAAATGTCATTTAATGTAAATTACGGAAGTCTTAACGATGAAGGTTTTACACCTGGAAACAGACTTTTACGTAATAGTATTAGTATGGGAGGTAGAGCAGTGCTAAGTAACAAGTTTACTTTAGGTGGTACCTTAAACTTTACAAGAACAGACTTTAAATCTCCACCAGTATCTGCAAGTTTTGGTAGTAATGTAGGTGGAAATAATGCATCTATTTTTGGAAACTTATTTTATACACCAAGAAGTATTGACTTAATGAACTTGCCGTATGAGAATCCGGTAACTGGTGGTTCTGTATACTACAGACAAAACAATAGTATTCAACACCCTCTTTGGACAGTAAACAACGCAGGAACATCTCAGTTAACAAACAGAGTGTTTGGTGGATTGAATTTATCTTACGCAATAAACGACAACCTAAATATTGGTTATAAATACGGTATTGATGTATATAGTGAAAACAACGTTAACTACTCTAATAAAGGAGGTAAGACAGGTAGTCTTGCAAATCAATCTGGAGTTTATCAAACTTGGAATAACACAAATATAATTCAAGATCACAACCTATCTGTTACTGGTTCATATACCTTTAATGAAGATGTTGATATTTCTTATGTTGCTGGTGTAACTTCAAGAAGAGATGAATCTAATACTGTTGGGGTTTCAAGTAATGGGCAACAAGTGTATGGAGTTCTAAGACACTTCAACTTTGCTAATCAGAATGAAATTGAAGGAGTTAGTGAAAGAAACATTCTTGGTTTATATGGTCAAGCAGAAATTGGATATAAAAAATGGGGATACTTAACGTTAGCCGCTCGTAAAGATTGGGTATCTAACTTAGCAGAAGCAAATAGATCAATTACATATCCATCTGCTAGTATTTCTTTCTTACCAACACAAGCTATTGAAGCAATGCAAGGAAATTCAGTTCTTAACTTCTTAAAGGTAAGAGCAGGATATGGTACATCTGCCAACTTTCCTGGAGGATATCCAATTGCATCTACATTAGGTTTAAGCACTCAATTTTTCCAAGACGGAAATGGTGTTGATGTAGTAAGTAATTCAAGTGGTTCTACATTAGGTAACCCTAATTTAAAACCTGAAAGAATTGATGAATTAGAGTTTGGTGTAGAGGCAAGAATGTTTAAAAATCGTTTAAATCTTGAAGCATCTGTATACAGAAGAACTACTAAAGATTTAATTGTGTTTAGACCTTTAGATCCAGCTACTGGATTTACAGGAACTAATACAAATATTGGTAAGATTGCCAATGATGGTATTGAAATTGACATTGATTATGACATTTTTAAAAGTGATGATAACGGATTTAATTGGAATGCTAGTATTAACTGGGCAACTAGTGAAGCTATCGTTAAAGATTTAGGTCTTGATACAGACATTGTAGTATTTGCTGGGTTTTCAAATTTAGGAAATGCTGCACTAGTAGGCGAATCTTTAGGAACAATGATTGGAACCGCGGTTGATCGTGATGCTAATGGTAACCTTAAAGTAAATGCTGCTGGTAGTTATGTTACAAAAAATGGAAATAATATTATTGGAGATGCAAATCCAGATTTCACATTAAATTATGCAAACTCAATTTCTTATAAGAACTTTACATTATCTACTCTATTTAATTGGACTCAAGGTGGAGATATTTACTCTCAAACAATTCAAACATTGTTAGGTAGAGGGGTTGTTTCTCAAGATGGTGTTGATCGTGCAAATTCATTTATATTGCCAGGGGTAAATCCTGCAGGGCAACCTAATACAACGCAGATTAATAACTCTACATACTACTTTAGTAATGTATTGTATGGACCAGACGAATTGGGAGTATATGACGCTACCGTTTTTAGATTACAAGAAGTTTCTTTAAGTTATAACTTTCCAAAAGAAGTTTTAGACAAAACACCTTTCGGAGCTGTTAGTTTTACCTTATCTGGAAATAACTTGTGGTTTTACACACCAAACATGCCTTCAAACACTAATTTTGATCCAAATGTTGCTGGGTTGGGTGTTGGTAATGGTCGTGGTTTTGAATACTTAAACGGACCTAGTTCAAGAAGATTTGGTTTAAGCTTTAAAGCATCATTTTAACACTTTAATTAATAGATAAGTATATATCATGAAAAAAATAAATAATATTTTAAAAATAATGGTGTTGTTTGGAGTAATCTCGTTTACTTCATGTGAAACCACCGAACTGGATCTAACGGAAAATCCAAATGCGTTAAATCCAACACAAGCAAGCCCTGACTTTTTCCTTAACGGAATTCAGGTAAATTTTGCTTCTTTTGTTGAATCATTTGGACTTCTTGGAGGGCAATTGACCAGAATGGATCAAATGTCTGGTAGAGATTATCTAAACGCTTACGGACCAACTTCATTTGATGGTAGATGGCGTACTGCTTATAGTACATTAATGCAAGACATTAAATTAATGAATGTTATTGCTGCAGAAAAAAGTTTAAGCAATCATATTGCAATGGGGCAAGTGATGAAAGCTTATGTACTATTTACTTTGGTTGATTTCTTTGGAGATGTTCCTTATACTGAAGCAATTGATGGTAATAATTTGAATCCTGTTGCAGATAGTGGTGCAAGTGTTTATGCTGTTGCTCTTGACTTGTTAGACTCTGCAATTGCTGGTTTTGATACCAACGCTTCATCTCCACAATATGATTTCTTTTATGGAAATGATTGGAGTAAATGGATTAAAGCTGCAAATACATTGAAAATGAAAGCATACATGGCAACAAGATTGGTTGATGGTGCTGCTTTAGGTAACTTTAATGCGATTGTTGCAACTGGAAACTATATTTCAAGTACTGCTGATGACTTCCAATTTACTTGGGGAAATAATGAAATTCAGCCTGATACTCGTCACCCTCGTTACCGTTCAAGTTATACACCAACTGGTGCGAATAGTTACAGATCTAATTCTTTAATGGCATATATGACAGGTAAAAATGACGGCGCATACTCTGCTCCTTGGAATTTTGATATCCGTACATTATACTATTTTTACAGACAAGTAAGTGCTACACCTGGTATTGGTGGAGCTCCAGCTGATGAAGAAGTATTAGAATGTGGATTAATTGCAACTCCTGCTCATTATGCTGGTTATACCTATTGTGGTGTGCCAAAAGGATGGTGGGGAAGAGATCATGGAAATGCAGACGGTATTCCACCAGATGGTTTAAAAAGAACCCTAACTGGAGTTTATCCTGCAGGTGGTGTTCTTGATGATTTAACATACGATGCTCAAATAAATGGAGCTGGACAAAGTGGTAAAGGTATTACACCAGTTATGTTGGCATCTTGGACAAAGTTTATGATTGCTGAAACTCAAATGTTAGCGAATACACCTGGATTAGCAAAAACAACAATGTTTGAAGGGATTGATATGTCAATAGCAAAAGTAACAAATTTTGGTCCTTCTACTGACAGGTATGATTGGATTTTTGGAACTGCAAATGGTGGTCCTGCTCTTGCATTAGAAAGTTCTTATATCACATGGTTTAAAGCAGACCTTGATGCAGATTGGAATGCAGGTAGTATGGCAGATAAATGGGATGTTCTTGCAAATCAATATTTCGTAGCTTTATATGGTAATGGGATTGATGCTTATAACTTCTATAGAAGAACTGGGTATCCAACAACATTACAACCAAATATAGAACCAGTACCAGGCAACTTCCCAAAATCAATGTGGCTGCCTGCAGTACACGCGAATACGAACTCTAATATAACTCAAAAAGCTAATTTAGATGTTCAGGTGTTTTGGGACAATAACCCTGTAACAGGTTTTCCTGTAGCTAATTAATTCTTAAAATAATTTAAAATGAAAAAAATAATTAATAAAATAACGTTAGTAATCCTTACCGTTTCTATGATTGGATGTTCGGAACCTGACAACGTAATTTACGATGTTTTTGATGGAGTTTCTCACGGAGCTGTTGTAAGAACATTGGCCAGAACAAGTGTGAATTTTAATATTTTTGACTTGAATTCTACTTTTGACGTGACTATTGAAGCTCAAGATGAGCAAAATGGAAAGTTGTTATCAAAAATGAATGTCTATGTTAATTTTACTGACAATACACCTGGAGGAACTAATAACTCTAAAACAGAAGTATTAGTAAAAGCTATTGAAGCATCTGCATTTACAACTAGTGCTAATGGTTTGCCTACAACAGGTGTAAAAGCAACTTTAGCAGAAACGTTAACCGCTTTGGGGTTAGTTGCTGGTCAGTATGATGGAGGAGATACTTTCACGTATAGACTAGAATTAGTTTTAACAGATGGTAGAACCTTTAGTGCTGCTGATACTAGTGGAAGTTTACAAGGATCTTACTTTTCTTCACCTTATGCATACAATGCAGGTATTTTATGCATACCACCTGCTCCAATTGCTGGTAGTTATGTAATTAACATGGTTGATACTTATGGTGATGGATGGCAAGGTAGTGCTGTAGTTGTTACTGTTGATGGCACTGCAACAAGTCATTCAATTCCTAGTTATTGGGATGCTCCTGCTGCAACAAGAGGAAGTGTTGGAGATCCACAATGGTCTGCAGGAACTTCTACTGCTGTTGTACCTGTTGGTGCATCTACTTTAACCTTTGCGTTTGTTGCTGGAAGTTACCCTAGTGAAGTTGAATTCAAAGTTATAGGTCCAAATAGCGGAAATGTTATTGGAGACTTTGGTCCATCTCCTGTAGCTGGAGAAATTGCATTGAATTTATGTAATGAATAATAATTATTCTAAAATACATTATTAAAAAAAGCCACCTTTCGGGGTGGCTTTTTCATTTTTTACATTGTATTATACTTAATGAAAAACAAATTATATTTAATATATTTGCAGTTCTATTAACCTTAATTTTTATGAAACAAAAATACTCTAAATTAGCTCTAATTATAATATTCTTTTTTTCAGTTTCTCTATCGGGGCAAAACACAGTTGGAACCTTAATTAATTCAACAGAAGCACTCAATGGCTATACACTTTTTACTGTAAAAAAAGAAACCTATTTAATTAATAATTGTGGAGAAGTTGTAAAACAATGGACAAGTAATTTTCCGTCAGGAAAATCTGTTTATCTCCTAGAAAACGGAAATTTATTAAGGGCAGCACAAATAGCAAATCCAGGTAATATTATGATTCCAGGCGTTGGTGGAAGAATTGAACTATTTAACTGGGATGGAAACTTAATTTGGGAGTACGATTTTACAACAAATACTTCTATTCAACATCATGATGTTTTTCCAATGCCAAATGGTAATGTTTTAGTGCTAGGCGCAACGATAATGACCGATACAGAAGCAATACAATTAGGAAGAGACCCCGGAAAACTTTCTGACACACAACTATATAATGAACAAATTGTAGAACTAAAACCTATTGGTGCTAATGGTGCAGAAGTAGTTTGGCAATGGGATATTAAAGATCATTTAATCCAAGATTTCGATCCTACTAAAGATAATTTTGGTGTTATCTCACAAAACCCTCAACGTTTAGATATCAACCAAATTGGCATCTCTAATGGAGGCGCAAATTGGTTACATGCAAATTCTGTACAGTACAATGTCGATTTAGATCAAATAGCTATTAGCATACGACTTCTTAGTGAATTTTATTTTATAGATCACTCAACAACAACAGCACAAGCAGCTTCAACATCCGGTGGTACTTACCAAAAAGGTGGTGATCTTTTATATCGATGGGGAAATCCAGTAATATATGGACAAGGTACTACTGTCAATCAAAAGCTTTTTACACAGCATTATCCACACTGGATACAAAATGGCTACCCTGACGCTGGAAAAATAATACTCTTTAACAACGGTTTAGGCAGAACACCTAGTTTTTCTCAAGTAGATATTGTTACTCCTCCCACAAGTGCACCAGGAGTTTATACATACGCCCCCAATTCAGCTTATGGTCCACTAAATACAGATTACACCTATACCGCTCAAACAAATACAGAATTTTACTCTGCCATCTTATCAAGTGCGCAACGGTTATCTAACGGAAATACTTTAATTTGCGAAGGAACCTCTGGACATTTTTTTGAAATTGACACCAATGAAAATATTGTTTGGAAATATATTAATCCCGTTGGAATTACAGGAATAATGAGTCAGGGAGATGACCCAACTTCAAGTAATAATAAGAGTAATAATATTTTTAGAGTAAAAAAATACAACACTACTTATGCTGCATTTACTGGCAAGAATTTAACTCCCGGTCTTCCAATAGAAACCAATCCAGATTTATCACAGTGTACTGTGCTAAGTAATGAAAACATAGATCTCAACAGTAAAATTTCATTATACCCAAATCCAACTCAGAGACATATTTATTTAACTACTCAAAAACCAATTACAAAAGTTGAGGTTTTTAATACTTTAGGAGAATCTATAAAAGTAACGTATTCAAAAAATCAAATAGATTTGAAAGATGCTCCAACTGGCATATATTTTGCTAAAATTTATGTCTCTGGCATAGTATTTGTAAAAAGAATAGTCAAGTTATAGAAATTATTAAAAAATGTTAATTAATTACAAAAACAGATTGCATTTTTTTACTGATTTACAAAAAAGAGTTAATTTGCTTCCTTAAATTTTTAAACAAAATTATGAAAACTAAAATCACATTACTTACACCATTTTTATTTGCATTTTCTCTATATATGAATGCACAAATCTCTAATACTGCAATAGATAATAGAGCAGGGTTTGCGTTTGATAAAATTATTTCTAAATCTAGATTTTCAAACAAAAAAAATACCGTTAATTTAAATAATGTTGTCGGTCATCCATATGCTAATAAAATCTTTTTACCTGGTAAAATACTTTTTAAAAATGAAAAAGTAAATAAGCTTTTTTTGTTAAGATATAATGCCAATAAAGATGTGATTGAAGTTGAAGTTGAAAAAGGTGTTGTTGATAATGTTTTAATGAGTAAAAAAATAAGTTGCCAAATTGGTAATGATTTCTATGAATATGTTACTTATAAAAATGCTGAGGAAGATGAAAATGAAACTGGTTATATAAAAATATTACACAAATCTGAAAACTACATACTGTTTTCTAAACAGAAAAAAACTTTTTATCAAGAAAAAACATCTGTAGATCCACTTGTTCCTTCTCATAAAGCAAAATATGTAGGTAGCGAAAAATTCTATTTATTAGAAAAATCAACTAATACTGCTCACTCAATAAAAAAGAAAAAATATTTTTTAGCTAGAATTAATTCAAGTACTACTAAAAAAGCAATGAATAAGTTTATAAAGAAAGAAAGAATTTCTTTTAAAAAAGAAAATGATTTGATTCGAATGGTTAAACATTACAACAAAATAAAATAATAAAAAACGCTTCGAATTTCGAAGCGTTTTTTATTTTACATACATTTGCTCTATGGAACATCAAACATCAATAATATTTGGTATAAGAGCAATTATTGAAGCAATTGACAATGGAAATACAATTAGTAAAATTTATCTACAAAAAGAACTAAGAGGAAACTTATTTTCAGAACTAAATACCTTGGTTAAAAGGCATGGAATATCATCTAGTCAAGTTCCTGTAGAAAAATTAGACCGCCTTTCTAAATATAATAATCACCAAGGAGCTGTTGCGCAAATTTCTCCGATTGAGTTCTACGATTTGGAAGAATTGATTGAAAAGACATTTGCAGAAAGAAAAAACCCGTTGTTTTTACTTTTAGATCAAATTTCAGATGTTCGTAATTTTGGCGCTATAATTAGAACCGCAGAATGCACAGGTGTAAATGGTATTGTTATTCAAAAAAGCGGAAGCGCTCCTGTAAATGCAGAAACAATTAAGACTTCTGCTGGTGCAGCTTTTAAAGTTCCCATTTGCAAAGTAGATCATATTAAAGATGCTTTGTTTATTTTACAAGCATCTGATATAAAAACTGTGGCAGCTACAGAAAAAACAGAAGAGCAAATTTTTGATGTAGATTTTAACCAACCCATTGCAATTATTATGGGATCTGAGCATAGAGGTGTTAACCCTTCTATCTTAAAAATGGTAGATTATAAAGCTAAATTACCGCTATTAGGAGAAATTGGTTCTTTAAATGTCTCTGTTGCGTGTGGCGCATTTTTATATGAAACCGTACGACAAAGAACAATGGTTAATCATTAGAAAAACCTTCTTCTTTTTCAGCTTCATCTATAGTATTCTGAGGTTCTATAAAATTTCCGTTTTCATCAAACAGTAAATCAAATGCTGTTTCTTTAAATTGATAAGCCTCATTTACGATTCCTTTTTTTCTATAAAAGAACGCAAAAAATAACCCCACCAGAAAACCTGATAAATGTCCTTCCCAAGAAATTGATTCTTTTATTGGCAACACAAACCAAATTATACTACCATATAAAAAAATTACTATTAATGAAACAGCCACCAATTGAAATTGCCTTTTTATAATTCCACTAAAAAACACAAAACTAAATAGTAAGTAAACAATTCCACTTGCGCCAATATGATACGCATTTCTTGCAATTAACCAAGTTAATAAGCCCGAAAAAAAAGTGCCATAGACCAACACTTTTAAAAAAACATCCTTATAAAAATAAACAAGACTAGATAATAGAACAATTAAAGGAACCGAATTGTTAAATAGGTGACTTGTATTACTATGGATAAAAGGGGAAAGAAAAACTCCTTTAAAACCAGCAATATTTCTAGGGTAAATTCCGTATTTGGTAAAATTGAAAGAAAACTGAATCTCGATCCAGTAAACAAACCATATTAGAAATACAACTATAAAAGGAACAAGAAGTACATTTCTAGAAAATTGTAATTGCTGATTAGTATCCATCAAGTCAAAAATAACAAAAATAACACCAAAACTAGATTTACTGAAAATCTGTCATAAAACTTTCTTATTTTTACTTTATGAATGAACCGCTTGCAGAACGTATTAGACCAAAAACACTTGAAGATTATATTAGTCAACAACATTTAGTTGGAAAGGATGGTATTTTAACGCAACATATTACAAAAGGAATTATCCCATCTTTAATTTTATGGGGACCTCCAGGAATTGGAAAAACAACACTAGCTAATATTATTGCAAATACTTCTGAAAGGCCTTTTTATGCTTTAAGCGCAATAAACTCTGGAGTAAAAGATATTCGCGACATTATAGATAAAGCAAAACAAAGTGGTGGACTTTTTACTACAAAAAACCCTATTTTATTCATCGATGAAATTCACCGTTTTAGCAAATCACAGCAAGACTCTTTATTAGGAGCTGTAGAAAAAGGTTGGATAACTTTAATTGGAGCTACTACAGAAAATCCTAGTTTTGAAGTAATTCCCGCCCTACTTTCTCGCTGTCAAGTTTATATTTTAAACTCTTTTGACAAAGATGATTTAATTGCGTTGGTTGAACGTGCAATTGTAAAAGATAAATTTATTTCTAAAAGAAATATCCGTTTAAAAGAAACTGAAGCGTTGCTTCAAGTGTCTGGTGGAGACGCTCGTAAATTATTAAACATATTTGAGTTGTTGGTTAACTCTGTAGATGATCCTGTAGAAATCACAAATAAGTTGGTGCTAGAAAAAATTCAAAAAAACACTACTCGCTATGATAAAACTGGAGAACAACATTATGACATCATTTCAGCTTTTATTAAATCTATCAGAGGAAGCGATCCAAATGCAGCAGTGTATTGGTTGGCTAGAATGATTGAAGGCGGTGAAGATGTAAAATTTATAGCCAGAAGGTTGCTAATTCTAGCTTCCGAAGATATTGGAAATGCAAATCCAACCGCTTTAATTCTAGCCAACAATACATTTCAGGCGGTCTCTGTAATTGGGCATCCAGAATCTCGAATTATTTTAAGCCAATGTGCTATTTATTTAGCAAATTCTGCAAAAAGTAATGCTTCTTATGATGCTATTGGAAAAGCACAAGAGTTGGTTCGGAAAACTGGTGATTTATCTGTTCCGTTGCCATTAAGAAATGCTCCAACCAAATTGATGAAAGATTTAGATTATGGGAAAAACTATAAATATTCACATAGTTTTGAAAGTAATTTTGTGAATCAAGAATTTATGCCCGAAGAAATAAGCAATACTACACTTTATAATCCAGGGAACAATGCTCGTGAAAATAATTTTAGAGATGTTTTAAAAACTAGATGGAAAGACAAGTATAACTATTAAAATTTTATGTTATATCTTTTTTGCACTCACATATTATTCTTGTAAAACTCAGCAATCCAACTTGCTTCTTTCTTATATAAAACACCATTCGTATCTTTTAAAATAAAAACATTTTCAACTTCGGTTTTAAGAAGAGTAAACACAACTTTTGATGCATCATCCACTAACTGATATCCAAAAGTAGTAGGTGTAGCATACAATGTAATTGGTTTCATGGTCTTTTTTTTGTTTGATGAAGGAACTTTTTCTGTTTTTTTAATTACAGCTAAACGTGCAATTTTATTTTTTTTAATATTCTTTGGAATCACTAATGTTGGCTTCTTTACAACTTTTGGTTTAGTAGATACAGTATTGTTTTTTTTGCCAATAGTTGGTTTATAAATATAATTTAATTTTTTCACATCATCAAATGCTTGTCTTATTGCTTCTTGATATGATTTTTTAAAATCTTTCTCTTTACTTCTACCAAATTTACTTTTAAAAACAAGAACATTGTTACAATCTTTTAGCTCAATACTTATTTTTGTCCTTACCATTCCAGACTCATCTTTCAAATCCAAAAACAGTGCTAAACAGTTATTTTCAATAAAATCTTTAGGAAGGTTTACATTTTTAAAGTATGTAGTATATCCATATTTATCAAACAAAAATTTTGTAAGTGAGCTCGTTTGATATTTATCATTAGACTTAAAAAATTCAAATTTCTCTGGAATAATTACATATTTATAATTGTGAATACTTTTTTGAGCAAAGATTGAATTCGCAAAAAAGATAAAACTTAAAAAAACAATTATTCTTCTCATATTAATTAAATATTAAATTCAACCCAAACTGTAATGAAACATTATTCGTTGTTGCTATATCAGATAACTTTAAAACATTTCCAATAATTCCGTACGCATTAAATATACCTATTTGTGATGACACTCCTACTCCAATGTTAGAAAAAGAATAATCATCAATTGTATAAGTTACTTTAGTATGAAGATTTCTTCCAAAGCTTTTTTCAAAAAAAGTGGTAAATGCAAATTGGTTACTTAATGGTCTTGTAATCACATATAATTGAGCCCCTATTGAATTGTCATAATATTGCTTAATTGTTTCTGCATAACATTCTTTACTCCTTTTTTCTCTACCAAAACTATATTTTACAGCAGCATTGAATTTAACTGGTCGCCAAGAAATATATGAATTTGTATTTTCTTCTCTTGGTACTTTTTCGTTAAAATCATTCTCCAGCTCTTCCCAATAATCTCTTGGTCTATTAGAATCAAACTGTAATTCAATTCCGTCAAAAATATAACTTCCAGCTATTTCAGCATTCTTTATGTTTTTAGAATAATTAATAAACCCTACATCTAACAGGCTTCCTGTAAACTCCAATTTTGAAGAATGATGATATGTAAATCCAACATCAATTCCTGCACCCATATTTCCTCCAAAAAAGTACCCATTTGAGCCAACATCAACCAAATCATTTTTAAAAAACCCAGATGTATTAATGCCAACATTTGCATTGTTTAAATAATATCTATAAATATTTTCTCCTGCTTCTGTTGTCGTAAAAGAACCTGCATTATCTATCGTACTAAAGTTTAAACTACCAGAGTATAATTTTAATCTAGCTCCAATATTGAGCTTCCTATTTATTTTTCGTGAAAAACCAACATGAAGAACTCCAAAAAGCTCTCCTCTCATTTTTAATTGAGAAATATCAAACCTTGTATTTAAATATCCCGCATTTCCTTCGTATAATAACGTAACGATATCTTTCGGAAAGTATCCAATAAAATCGATTTCTTCATAAAATCCAAAGCTTAAATAGGTTTTGCTATCTAATCGGAATCCACCATTCAACACATCTACTTGAAAGTTTACACTTAAAAAATCCTTTTCGGTAAGCTGATTGATAACATTTCCTAACTTTGTATTGAAGTTAATTCCATCATCTAAAAACAACTCTGAAATCCTTGTACCTGTTCCTCCTAAATTCATAGAAAACCCAGAAAGAGTTGGAATGCCAATATGATATTTATAGTTTGTTTCTGCACCCGGATTGAGCATTAGTGTTTGGGGTGTTTCGGTAAATCCATACAGCACTTGCTTATTTTGTGAAAAAAGTGAAGTTCCCATAAAAACTCCAAGAACAAAAAAAGCTGTTTTCTTTATCATATTTTTACTTTCAAGTAATAGGTACCTGCAGATCTAATCTTTATCGTTTGGTTTATTGCTGGATCTAACAAAGAACCATCTAAACTTGGCAATAAGTTTACTATGATTCGTATTTTTTTTGATGTCAAAAACTGAGTATTCCCAGAAACAAGTATGGTTTCTTTTCTAACAAAATTTAAATTGTTACTTGCAATATTAAATGTAGAAAAACTTAATGTTGCAACATTGTTCTCATCTAAAAACTCAAAATCTACAGTAAAATCTCTATTAAATTGATTGTTTATTCTAAACTCTATCTCAGCACTTTCAAGATTGTCAATTAAATACGGGTTGTCTAAAAATGAAAAAGGCAAAACATCTGTTATAACACGATCTTCTACGTTGTTTGTTAAAAAATGAAACTGGTTCAACGTAAAAAAAACTATTGAAGATTTTACTACTTGTTCTGCAGAAAGGTCTTCAATTTGATTAAAATTAACATTGTTTAAACAAGATGTAAACAAAAATAGAAAAAGTGTTCCTACTGCTAAATTTCGAGAAGTTTTCATCCTAATTGTTTTTCTAGTTATTTTAACGAATCTCATTTACAGATATTGCTTTATTTCTACAAGGTTAGACACCGTTCTATACTTAGTATTATCGGTTAAGTTTCCTTCTAAATCAAAATGTATTGCTGGAATTCCACAATCTAACGCGCCAATAATATCTGCTTCTAAATTATCTCCAATCATAATACTATTTTGAGGTGTTGCCTTTACTAATTTTAATGAATAGGCAAAAACTTTAGAATTAGGCTTTTTAACACCAACTGTCTCTGAAGTTATAATTTCATCAAAATATTTTTTAATTCCAGATTTCTCTAATTTCAAGCTTTGAACTTCCTCAAAACCATTTGTAATAATATGCATTTTATACTTCGGATATAAATAATCTAAAAGTTCAATAGCGCCATCAAAAAGATAATTATGGCTGGGAAGTACTCTAATATATTCCTCTGAAAGTAAATGTATCATCGAGTCATCAACTTGATGGTTCAACGCTTCAAAAGAATCTTTTAACCTTCTGTAGCGCAAATCTTCTTTACTTACTTTATCTTCTCTATACAATTTCCAATAGCTAAAATTAATTGGAGAATATACTGCCAAGAAATCAATCACGTTTAATTGTAAACCTTGTTCTTTAAAAATTTGGAGAAACGTCAAATTTGAATTTTTTTCAAAATCCCAAAGTGTATGATCTAAATCAAAAAAAATGTGTTCTATTTCCATTTGATAAAAATATACATATAAACTAAACTATAAAACTATTTTAAGTCTTTATATTTGTTAACTAAATACTGCTTTTTGAATCAAAAATTGCACATCTTATTTTTATGTAGTTGGTATCCATCAAAAGTGTTACCAACAAACGGAGATTTTATACAAAGGCATGCTGAAGCAGTTTGCTCACAACACAATGTTTCTGTTTTACATATAATTTCTGACAAGAATACTCAAAAAAATAGAATTGATTTTCAAACAATCAACAACGTAAAAACGTATATTGGATATCTAAAATTTACCAAAAACTCCCTTCTTAAACTTTTAAGGTATTTCAAAATTTATAAGGATATTCTAAGAAAGATAGGAGCTTTTGATGTCATTCATGTTAATACATTATTTCCTTTCGGATTATTTGCAATACATCAGAAAGTAATCTATAAAAAACCCTTTATAATTTCTGAACATTGGACCGGATATCAAAAACCACAATCAAAACAGGTTTCTTTTATTGAAAAACATATTTCAAAAATAATTGTAAAAAAAGCATCCTTTGTTTGTCCTGTTAGTAACAATTTAAAAAAATCTATGTGTGATTTTGGTTTAAAAGGAAATTATGTTCTTGTACCAAATGTTGTTGACACGAGCATCTTTAAACCTTCCAAAAAAAAAGAAAATAACTTTACAATTGTACATGTTTCTAGTTTAAAAGACAAGCATAAAAACATTTCTGGGATGATCAAAGTAGCAAAAGAACTAGAAACTACTATAAAAAATTTTACATGGTATTTTATTGGCGGAACATCAGAAAACTATGAAAAATTAATTTCTGATTTACAGTTTAAAACTGCTAAAATTAAGTTTATCAATCATCTATCACAAAAAGAATTAGCAACACATTTACAAGAAGCAACTATTTGTGTTTCATTTAGTAATTATGAAACATTTGGTGTTGTAATGCCAGAAGCTATTGCTTGTGGCACTTATGTAACATCTACAAAAACGGGAATATTAACTGAGTTAACCCCTCAAGATTTTTTTTCTATAATTCCTTTAAAAGACAAAGTCAGTTTGGCAAAAGAAATTATTAAACAACATAAAAACCCTACAATACTTTATCCAGAAAAAATGCATTTGTATATAAAAAAAGCGTTTAGTCAAGAAGTTATTTCTGATGCATTTTCTAATTTGTACTTTAAATCATTAAATAATAATTCTTGAGCTTATTAAAAAGTTACATACAAAACTTTGTTTCTAGATCTGGTAATTACATCTTATCAGCTTCCATAATTTCTAGACTTTTATCTTTTTTTGCTTCTTGGATTGCCATACAATTAATCCCGAACAAAGAACTCGGAATTGTGCTTTTTGCATATAATATCATTCTATTTATTATTCCAATTGGCGGTTTTGGACTGCATCAAAGCTTACTACGATATGGAGCATTATTAAAAACCAACGAAGAAAAAAATAGTTTATTTAGATATACTTTTTTCAAAGGAATTTGGGTAACATTCATCTTAATTTTTATAATTCTTCTAGGAAGTTTTTTTATAGATTTTAAATTCGAAAACACAAAATATTATTTAGCTTTTTTATCAATACAATTAATTCCGACTTATGTATTTGAATTGATAAAAATTCAGTTTAGGTTAAAACATAAAAACAAATTATTTGCGTTTACAGAAATCATTTTTACAACTACATTAACTATTTCTGTACTGATTTTAAGCTATTATTTTGAAGAAAAAGGATATGCAATTGCCCTTCTCTTAACACCTACTCTTTCTGTATTATTTTTTATTAAAAAGTTTAAATCTGATTTGCTTTTCAAAGAAAAACCAAGTATTATAAATCGTGCATTTTGGAAATATGGTGTTTTCGCCAGCTTATCAAATGTTGTAACTCAATTATTATTTGTAATCGATATTCTATTAATCGGGCTGTTATTAAATAATGCCGAAATGGTCACAAACTATAAGTATATTTCTCTAATTCCTTTAAGCCTGTTGTTTTTACCCAGAGCGTTTATCAATGCAGATTTTGTTGCGTTTACAGAAAACATCTACAACAAAAAATACATTGTAAAATATAGCAAAAGTTACATGTTGCTGTTTACTATTTTAAGCAGTTGTTTTTTTGTTTTCTTTGGGCTATCTGCTGAATTTATTTTAAATCTATTTGATGCAAGTTTTACACAGTACAAAACTTCATTTTTGATTTTAATAGTTGGTGTTTCTGGAATTTTAATTTTTAGAGGATTGTTTGGCAATCTACTTTCGTCAATTGGCAAAGCGCATATTAATTTTTATATCACAGGTATTGCGTTACTAATAAATATAGTTAGCAATTACTATTTAATTCCTAAATACGGAATTATAGGTGCAGCAATAACTTCTGCTTCTCTAATGTGGTTTACAGGGATTGTTTCTGCAATTGTATTTTGGCGGCTTTACAATACTCGTTTTTTAAGTAGTGAATAAGTTTTTGTTTCTGCTCCAAAACTTTTAAAGTAATTAGCAATTGAGACTATTGAAGAACCTCCAAAATTAAATTTTTCGAAACCATTCTGATACCTAGAAATAGCTTTGTCTATTAAAAATGTATTGGCTCCATTTTTTCGGTTTTTAAAATCTGTAGATGACACTAAAATTGTTATTTCTTCTTGATGTTTTAAAAAAAAAGCACAAGCTACTAATTCTTTTCTATCGTCATAAACAGACAAGGTCTCTCCTACTTTTTTTTCAATACAAGTTTTCATGATTTTTTCTAAATCATCATAATTTTTTTTCTTAATATTTTGAGTTCTTTTTCCAACATTATTCTTAAAAAGTTCAATCAATTGACTTGTGTCTCCTCCCCATTTTTCCGATAAATTTAACTTAGCAGCTTTTCTCAAGTCTTTTTTTCTATCTTTTTGATAGTTTAAAAAAACAGTATCATAACCACCTTTTAAAGAAAGATATTGTAATTGCTTTTCAATATTAATTGACATCTTTTTAAATTGATTTACGGTATTCATTCTCAATTCTATAAAGCAATGTTTTTTAAATAGCACTTTTAAAAACGCGTCTATATCGATTTTTTCTTCTGAAGAAAAAACACCCAATTCTAACAACCAAAAAGGAGGATATACATATTTTATAAAATATTTTTTTCGCCAAGGTAATGGCATTACAGCTTCATAATCTCCCAAAACCAACACATCCCAATTGTCTGAAACAACATCTAAATACCACGAATATGCATACATTCTACTTTGAATAGAATTCGTAATGCAAGCATTGTATTTAACAACATCAAGTTTTTTTCTAGTTAAGTGTTTGATCATTTTCTGCTGTTGCTATTTTCAACATCGATTCATATACTTTCTTCCATCCTCTCCATCGCTTATAATCACTTAAACTTTCATTATGAAACAATGTTACAAAGGTTCCGTTTACTGTTGCTACTTCGTTTTTCAAATCTCCTATTTTACCTAATGATTGCTTTGGTGTTAAGTTCATATAATCATTTAAAGTAGTATCCATCAAAGCAAAAGGGACGATTTTTAATGGCGTTTGAATCTCAAAATCTAAGTCATAAAAATAAAAAGGCGTACACGAACTTGCTCTAAAACCTACATGACTCGCATATCCCATAGAATGGTCTTCTTTAACTTCTAAATCAATTAGGTTTTGGTAAGTTTCTGGCAAACTAAAACGTAAATAATGCTGTCTAGATTTTTCCATAGGTGTATTGGTAATTTCTTCTAAACGTTCTTTTTCTTTTTTTAGTAATGCTTCTTTCTTCATAGAAAAATATGACGGATGCAAACCTACTGTAGCATAATCTGTCATGTTTTTTATTAATAATCTAAATTTATTTTTAGATGGAGAAACATTTGTGTCAAAAGTGGTGTAATCTGCAACTAAAAAAAAGAATATTGTTTGTGCTTTAAACTTTTTGCCTAAACCTAAAATTGTATCAAAAGTATTATATGGATCTTTTTTGATATTTGTTATAATCGCAAATCTATCCCAAACATTTTTGAGCCTTAAACTAAACAAGTCTTTTATAAATCCTCCCGCAGTTCTAACTAAGCTTTTATATTTATATGCATAAGCATTGTCAATATCAATCGTAGAAATAAATGTGTATGTTCTTTTTTTATAGGCATAATCCGGGAATTTTTCTCGTACTTTTTTCAACAATTTATACGCCCAAATATCTACCAACGGTTTTTCTAAAAAACGAGATTTATATGCCAAACTTTGTTCAGCAGTAAAACGTTCATAGTTGTCTTTAACATGTGGTAAATATTCTTCATATCTAGTAATTAAAAAAAAGCTAGCAGCAAAAACATCAAAAGGAATTATAGATTTTGGCCCAGCATTAAAAAAACAAGGAGTTTTCTCCCAATGAAAAACACTAATTTCTATGTCATTTACGCCTTGTTCAAATAACAATTCATGACTTTTAATGAAAAACTCATTTCCAAGCGGTGCTTTTGAGTACGTCATTTTGGGTCCATTATGAGCGACAAATTCTTCAATCACAGAAGTAAAACTTACCGGAATCTGTAATATTCTAGTAAATATATGCTTAAAAATATAGCGTATTCTTGGTGTAATTTTATGTGTATAAACAAGTATCAATATCGTATAAAATAGTTTTATTAAAGCACTCCTCTATCTGCAAAGCTAAAGTACTCTTTTTGGGTAATAATTAAATGATCTAACAATTTAATATCTAACAACTCTCCAGCTTTTTTAATTTTCAAAGTAAGTTCTCTATCAGAATTACTTGGGTTTAGTTTTCCTGACGGATGATTATGGCAAACAATAATTGCAACCGAAGAAATTTCAATAGCAATTTTAAACACCAATCTAACATCTATCATTGTTGCAGTAATTCCACCTTTACTTAATTGTTGTTTTTGCATAACTTTGTTAGAATTGTCTAAATACAAAACCCAAAACTCCTCATGTTCCAATTCTCCAATCAGAGGCTGAATCATTTCATAAGCGTCTTTGCTGCTCTTAATTACTGGTTTTTTTAGTACAGGTTCTACATGCTTTCTTTTTCCTAGTTCTAACGCAGTAACAATGCTTATTGCTTTAGCTTCGCCAATTCCTTTAAATTGCATTAATTGCTCTACAGATAATTTAGCCAATTGATTAATACTATTTTTTACAGATAAAAGTATTCGCATACTTAAAGCTACCGCACTTTCCTCTCTATTACCCGAGCCAATCAAAATGGCAACCAACTCTGCATCAGTTAATACAGCCTTTCCTTTTGCCAATAATTTTTCTCTAGGTCGGTCATCTAGAGCCCAAGATTTAATCGTTATTCTATTCATAGCTTTCTTTTTTTATTAAAGATAGTCTTATTTTAAAAGAGGTGCTTGAAATAGAATTGCTTTTTTTTGCAGATACAAGTTTAAACAATACCTTTGCATCTTATATTTCATTCTTTATATATGAAGATTATCATAGCAGGAGCCGGTGATGTTGGGTTTCATTTAGCCAAATTATTATCTTACGAAGCACAGGATACGTATGTTATTGATTTTGATGGTAACAAGTTAGATTATATAAACAACCATTTAGATGTTTACACTAAAAAAGGTGATGCAACATCTATTTGTCTTTTAAAAGAAATTGGCATAGAATCTGCAGATTTATTATTAGCTGTAACAGAATCTCAAAATACAAATTTCACAATTTCTGTCATTGGAAAAGCATTGGGTGTTAAAAAGACAATTGCTCGGATTGACAATCCAGAGTTTATAAATAACCCTATGATTGATTTTAAGGATTTTGGTTTAGATTTTATGATTTCTCCGCAAGAATTAGCAGCAAATGAAATTAAAATGCTCTTAAATCAATCTTCCTTTAATGATACCGTAGAATTCGAAAAAGGCTTGTTTAATGTAATGGGAACTGTACTTACTTACAAATCTCCAATTTTAGATTTGACTGTAAAAGAAGCGAAAGAAACGTTTCCAATGGTAGACTTTATTACCATTGCTGTGAAAAGAGAAGGAATTGCTCAAACAATTATTCCTCGTGGTGATACAGTATTTAAAATCAAAGATCAAGTCTATTTTTCAGTAACCAAAGATAGTATCAATAAGTTGCCAAAAATAATTGGAACTGAGCAGTTAAAAATAAAAAATGTAATGATTCTTGGAGGTAGTAGCATTGGCTATAAAACAGCTAGAAACTTATGTGAAGATAAATTTGAGGTTAAATTAATCGAAAAAGAAAAAGAAAAAGCATTAAACCTAGCAGAAAAACTACCAGACACTTTGGTTATTCATGCAGATGGCAGAAATTTAGAACTACTTGAAGAAGAGAATATTCGAGGAATGGATGCTTTTATTGCCGTAACTGGAGATTCTGAAACAAACATTATGTCTTGTTTAGTTGCCAAATCTAAAGGAGTTAAAAAAACCATTGCTTTGGTTGAAAACATGGATTATATTAATATTTCTCAAACCATAGGAATTGATACTCTTATTAACAAAAAGTTATTGGCTGCAAGTAGTATTTTTAAACATATTCGAAAAGGAGAAATTCTTGCGTTGGCAAACCTACACAATATAGATGCCGAAGTTTTTGAATTTGAAGTTCAAAAAAATGCCAAAGTAACTCGAAAACCTATAAGTGAATTAAAATTTCCAAGAGAAGCTGTTTTTGGCGGAATTATTAGAGACGGAAAAGCATTGATGTCTTTTGGAAATTTTCAAATACAACAAGGAGATAAAGCGATTGTTTTTTGTCTTCCAGAAGCCATATCAATAGTAGAGGATCTGTTTAAACATAATTAAATGAGCACTCTTAATTTAAAAATCATTTATCGCTTTTTAGGACTAACCGCAGTTTTAAATGGTTTTTTTATGTTGCTGTCTGCACCTTTTAGTATCTACTATCAAGAAGAAGCAAAATGGGGCATTATAAATGCTGGTATTATTACCATTTTAATAGGAATACTGCTATACATTTTTAACAAACCCAAAACATCTAATATTCAAAAAAAAGAAGGGTATCTAATTGTAACCTTAGGTTGGTTAATCCTTTCAATTACGGGGATGCTCCCTTACCTCTTGTCTGGTGCTATCCCAAATATTACCAATGCTTTTTTTGAAACACTCTCTGGATATTCTACAACAGGATCTTCAATTTTAACTGATATTGAATCTATGCCCAAAGGAATCTTATTCTGGAGAAGTGCTACTCATTGGATAGGTGGAATGGGAATTATTGTGTTAACAGTTGCTATTTTACCTTTGCTTGGAATTGGAGGTATGCAGCTCTTTATGGCAGAAGCACCTGGGCCATCAACAGATAAATTACATCCTAGAATTTCTGATACTGCAAAGAGATTGTGGCTTATATATGTAGCACTGACACTCACTCAGTTTTTACTTTTAAAAGTTGCTGGAATGACATGGTTCGATGCTATTAATCATGCAATGGCAACCATGAGCACTGGAGGTTTTTCTACAAAAAATGCAAGTTTAGCATATTATAACGGAATGCCTTTTGTACAATATATTGTTATTGCATTTATGTTTATAGCGGGTACAAATTTTGTGTTAACCTATTTTGCGTTAAAAGGAAAGGTTTCTAGAATATTTCAAAGTGAAGAATTTAAGTATTACTTTTTTGGTGTAATTGGTTTAACAGCTGTTGTTTCTATTTTAATTTTATTTTTTCAAGATCCTAACTTACAAACAACCATTTCACATCCTATGGTTTTAGGAAGAGCAGAAAGTGCTATTAGACATGCATTATTTCAAGTGATCTCTGTAATTACAACTACAGGTTTTGTGACTGCAGATTTTACGATGTGGAGTTTCTTTGCAACTGCGCTGTTCTTTTCTATGTTCTTTTTAGGAGGATCAGCAGGTTCAACTAGTGGTGGAATTAAAATTGTTCGTCATGTTACCATGCTAAAAAGCAGTCTTTTAGAATTTAAAAAAGCAATCCACCCAAATGCTATTATTCCTGTTCGGTATGATGGAAAAACGGTAAGTCAAAGCATTCTTTTTAATATTATTTCTTTCTTTATTATTTATATGTTCATATTTGTTGTTTCATCAACAATATTAACTTTTTTTGGTTTAGACTTTATATCTGCACTTGGTGCTGCAGCTTCTTCTTTAGGCAATATTGGTCCAGCTATTGGTTCTGTAAGTCCTGTAGATAATTACCAACACTTGTCTGATAGTGCAAAATGGTTTTGTGCTTTTCTAATGCTAATTGGAAGACTAGAATTATTTACTGTACTTATTTTATTTACACCTTTCTTTTGGAGAAAAAATTGACAAATAAGTTTTTTTTTGTAAAACAGGGTTTTCTTCTTTTTTTTTTCTCTTCTTTTTTTTATCTTTAAATTCTTAAATAATTTTGATTATGAAAAAAAAATACTTTTTAACTATATGTCTATCATTTATCTTTTCTTTTTCTTTTTTTCCCCAATCTGCAGGAGACATAGTATTTACAGGTTATAATACTGATGGCGATAAAGATTTTGCTATTGTTGTTTTAGCTGATATCGCAGCAAATACAACTATTTATTTTACAGATGATGAAACTACTGGTGTTGGATCTCCTAGTGCTTTAGCAGGAAGTGAAGGGACAATTACCTGGAATACAGGAGCAGTTATAATTAAAGCAGGAACTATAGTTGTTTTTACAGACATTGATAGTGCTACAAATCCTAGTTTTGGTTCTTCATTAGGCACAATAACCAGAAGTGGCTCTTTTAATTTATCGGGCAGTAAAGATGGAATAATTGCATTTATAGGTACTGATTCTAATACTCCAACTACTTATATAGCTGCTATACAAATAGGAAATGACAACGCTTTTTTAGGTCCTTTTGATGGAGATGCTATTACCTTAACAAATACTGGTTTGGTTATTGGAACATCTATAATTATATCTGACAATACTGCTTCTCCAGACGGAGGGAAATATACAGGATCTAGATCAGATCAAACTTCATTCGCTGCTTATTATGCTCAAATAAATACTAATGGAAATTGGGCAACTGAAAGTACAAATGGTGAATTATCCCTTGAATTTTCACAGGAAGCATTCACAACAAACACAACTATTTGGGATGGATCAGCAAGTGCTGTATGGAATTTAGCCGACAACTGGAGTAATGGTATCCCAACAAATTCTTCATTAGTTTCAATACCAAATGTTACAACATCACCAATAATCAGCTCAGGAACTACTGCTTTTGCTGGAAATGTAACAATTGATGCAAGTGAAATTTTAACAATAAATTCAGATAATTCACTTACTGTTAGTGGCTTATTAACCATCACTGGTGATTTAACTATAAATGCCGGAGGTTCTTTAATTTTAAATGGAACTTCTACTGGTAATCTAACGTACAATGTAAACGTCACTGACACAAATTGGCATTTAATTTCCTCTCCTGTTGTAGGAGAACAATATGATGATGCTTGGAATACAGCAAATTCTATTAATGTTTCTGGAGCTGGATTGAATGATGCAGTAAGTACATATAATAATAATACATCAACAAATGGAGTTTGGGAATATTTTCAAACTGGCAACCCTTCAACTGCTTTTAATCAAGGACAAGGGTATTCTTTAAAAAGAACAAGCGCAGGTAACTATGGCTTTATTGGTACTTTTCCTACAAGTAATGTTCAATTAACAATTACTCAAGGTTTTGGAGCAGTAAACAAATGGAATTTTATTGGAAATCCATTTCCGTCGTATATCAAAGTAAGTGAGTTGATTGCTGCTAATACAGCAAATCTTACAGACGTTCGCGAGTTTGTGTATGTCTGGAATGGTGCTAATTATGCTGTTCTCGCTGGGACAGATTATATTCATCCTGGTCAAGGGTTTTTTGTAAATGCAGATAATTCAACCGCAAATAACTTTACAATAGCAAAATCTTTACAAAGTCATCAAACAGGAATTACTTTTTATAAAACGGCAAGTGATCCAACAATAAAAGTATTTGTAAATGATCAAGACAATAATCAAAAATTTACAGAAATTAGATATGTAGAAAATACTACAAAATCTTTAGATCCAGGATTTGATGCTGGAACATTTACAGGGCAATCTACCAGTTTTAGTTTATTTTCTCATTTAGTTTCTAATAGTAATGGAGTTGATTTTATGTTGCAATCTTTACCAAAAGATGATTATGAAAACACAATTATTCCTTTAGGGTTAAATGCTGATACTGGAAAAGAAATTATCTTTTCTATCAATCATCAAAATTTACCAAGCGGTTTGATGGTTTTTATTGAAGATACAGAAATGAAAACAATTACTCGTTTAGATGAAAGTAGCAGCAATTATAAAATTACTTTAGATGCTAACAGTAACGGAATTGGAAGATTTTTTCTAAGAACATCAACAACAGACATAGGAAAAACTTTAGATGTTGATGATCTTAATTTAGAACAGGTAAATATGTTTTTAAGCTCTGATCGTAATTTAAGAATTGCTGGATTAAGAAGCGACAAAGCCACACTTACAATATATAATATTTTAGGAAAAAAAGTATATCACGAGAGTTTAACATCAAACATCACTATTGATGTTACTTTATCAAATGCTCTAAAACAAGGCATTTATATTGTAAAGCTTGAAACTGATAAAAGAACTATTAATAAGAAAATATTCTTAAAATAATTTAAAATCCCATTTTTGAGATGAAGAAGCAACCAAAAAACACAGAAGAGAATATTACTCGAAAAGATGCTATTAAAAAAATTGGCAGCTATGGTAAATATGCTGCTTTAACAGCAATAGGAACCTATATTTTATTAAACCCAAAAACTGCACAAGCTAGAAGCCCAACAAACCCTGGAGATGGCGGTGGATTTTAACCCATATATAAATTAAAAAAACCTCTAAATTTTGAGGTTTTTTTAATTGAAGTATTTTTCAAAAAATGTATTTTAGTACATAATGAACAAACTTGTAGTAAAAAAAATTGAACACAAAAATATCGTTTGGTTTAAAAACTCAAATTCATATTTAGTTTTAGAGCAGATTGCAGCTGATATTCTATTAAAAATAGATAAAAAAAATTCTTTTGAAGAGATTGAAACTTGGGCTTTAAAAAAAATTGCTGCTTCAAAAAATATCATTAAAAAATTTATTGAAGATGTTTTTTTACTGTATTCAACAAATAATGAAATAAAAAGAGAAAATCAAACTGATGTTAAAGCCAATAAAATTCCAACAAAATATTTTTTAGAAAAATATTACGCTATAAATAACTACATTTTCAAAATCCAATTTGAAACTGAATTTCATCTGTTAAAAATTCACCCAACATTTGCTCATTTAGAAATTAAAGAACCACCTAATTACAGTTTTAAATACACAGTTTTTAATAACAAAAACTTAATTGTATTTTTTAAAGACGGTACTTTTATCGGCAAATGGAATAAAAATGAAGCTCATGTTTTTGAAGGAAAACTTTCGATGCAAATCTTAATCGATATCTATAAAAAACCTGAAACAAATTGGATGGGAGTTTTTCATGCATCAGCAATTAGTAACGGAAAAGAATCAATGCTTTTTTTAGGAGATTCTGGAAACGGAAAAAGTACTTCTTTGGCATTGTTAAATGCAAACGGTTTTGATTGTATTGCAGATGATTTTGTGCCTATTGACAACGGAAAAAACATTTATACGTATCCGGCAGCAATATCCATAAAAAAGAAAAGTGTAAAAACATTACTTTCCTTTTATCCTGAACTGGAAAACTCTGCCGAATATCATTTTAAAAAATTGAATAAAACAGTTCGTTATTTACCACCTAAGAATATTAATTTTGACATAAAATTAAAATGCAAAGCGTTGGTATTTATAAAATACAATCCTAAAATCGAATTAGAAATAAATTCCATCTCAAAAATTGATGCTTTTCAGCAATTGATTCCAGATTCTTGGATTTCTCCATTAGAAAAAAATGTAACTGTTTTTTTAAAATGGTTTTTAGATTTACCTTGTTACGAATTAACCTATTCCAACAATACAAAAATGATTGCTACCGTTTCTAAAATTTTTAATGATGAATTATAAAGAAACAATCCTTTTTATTGCTAAATGCTTGACTATTTCTTTAGAAGAAAACAATAAAAAAATTATTGAAGAGCAAATAAAATCTACCAATATTGATTGGGATAGTGTGGTTAGATTGAGTACAGAACATTATGTGTTTCCTGCATTGTATTGCAATTTGAAAAGAGCAAAATTACTTTCTTACTTACCTGAAGAATTGGTGAATTATATGATACATATTACCGATTTAAACAGAGAACGCAATTTTCAAATCATTGAGCAAGCTACAAAAATTAATAGGTTACTATTAGCTCACAATATTACTCCCATTTTCTTAAAAGGCACAGCTTTTTTATTAGAAAACTTATATCAAGATATTGCTGAACGCATGGTTGGAGATATTGATTTTTTAGTTTCTAAAAAAGACTACAAAAAAGTAATTCATGTATTAAAAAATGATGAATATTATTTATTATTCCCAGACTCAGAAGATCCAAAGCATTCAAAACACTATCCAAGAATGGTTAAAAATGGATGTATAAATGCCATAGAAATTCATAGAGAAATGACTACAAAAAAACACTGTACTCTTTTCAATTATGAATTTGTAAAGCCTTCATTAATCACTAAAAAAAACATCTCATACCTGTCTTACAAACACCAAATTATTCATACCATTATCAACAAACAGTTAAATGATTTTGGGTATCTTTATAAAAACATTGCTTTGAGAAATTATTACGATGTTTTTTTATTATCCTACAAAGCGAATACGCTACAGAGTATTCTTACATTTCCATCAATTAGCAAACAATTAAATTCGTTTTTGAGCAATGCTTCTTACATTTTTAACACGCCAAGCAAAATACTCTTTGATAAAAACAACCACACAATTAAGCACACTTCATCAGCTATAAATTTTTTGAACACAACATGGTTTACAAAACTTAGAAAAAGTTTCATCCATTTTAAAATAAATACAAAAGTTAGAATAATTATTTTAGCTAAAGCAGTTTACCAACGAGAATATTTCTGGTTTGTATTGGATAGAATAACAGATATCAATTGGTATAAAAGGCGTTTTATGAAAAACTAAATCCAATGTTTAACCTCTTCAAAATCTAATCCACCATAATTTCCTGAACTCATTAAAAGAAGTGCTGTTTCTTCTAAATTTTGATTGAATAAGAAATCTTTAAATTCAGTTGGATTCGTATAAATAATTAAATCTTCTCTCTCAAAAGCAGTTGCTATTTGTTCTTTAGAAACTTCTTTTAATTTTTTAATTTCTACAGCATCTGGCGAATAAAACACTACTGCTTTATCGGCATGGTCTAAAGCACCATTATATTCTGACAAAAATTCTACATTCAAACTAGAATACGTATGCAATTCTAAACAAGCCAAAACTGATCTTTCAGAATATTGTTCTTTCACTGCTTTTGTTGTTGCAGCAACTTTACTAGGACTGTGCGCAAAATCTTTAAAAATAACGGTTGATGCATTTTCTGTAATTTTCTCTAAACGCTTACTTGCTCCTTTAAAAGTTAGAATTGCTTCGTGAAAATCACCTTCATCAATTCCCATGTGCTGACAAATCCATTTTGCTCCAGCTAAGTTTTGTAAATTATGTTTTCCAAAAATTTCTAACGGTAAATCTCCTTCTGAAGTTTGCAAATAGGTAATTCCGTTTTTAATAAAATAATCTGGAGTTTTATACGGGTATTTTTTAATGGCATTTTCAGAATTCTCTACAACTTCTTTTACAATTTCATCTTCTTTATTGTAAACTAGAATTCCGCCGTTGGTTAATGAATCTACAAAAATTTTAAATTGCTCAACATAATTCTCAAATGTAGGAAACACGTTAATATGATCCCACGCAATTCCGCTTAACAAAGCAATATTAGGTTTGTATAAATGAAATTTCGGACGCATATCAATTGGTGAACTCAAATATTCATCTCCTTCTAACACCGTAAAATCATTTTCTTCTGTTAAATGCACCATGGTTTCAAAACCATCTAATTGAGCGCCAACCATATAATCTACTTCTTTTTCATGATAATGCATTACGTGCAAAATCATTGAGGTTATTGTTGTTTTTCCATGTGAACCACCAATTACAACACGTGTTTTATTTTTAGATTGCTCAAATAAAAACTCTGGATACGAATATATTTTCAGCCCTAATTCTTGAGCTTTCATCAATTCTGGATTGTCTTTTTTAGCATGCATACCAAGAATAACAGCGTCTATTTTTGTTGTAACTTTTTCTGGAAACCAACCAAACGTTTCTGGCAATAATCCTCTTTTTTCTAACCGAGATTTCGAAGGCTCATAAATGGTATCATCACTTCCAGAAACTTGATATTTTTTTTGAAATAACGCAATGGCTAAGTTGTGCATGGCGCTTCCACCAATTGCTATAAAATGTATATTCATGAAAATTTATTCAAAAGTACAATTGAGAAACAAAAATACGAAAGGTCAATTTAATTACTAATCTTTTTCTGCTTCTTTTTACTCGCTTTTGCTAACGGATTAAAATCCAAGGCTAGTTGTAACCAATAATCTAAATCATCATCTAAATCTATGGCATCACCCGTTAAGAATACAAAACCTTTCATAGGTCTTCCGGTAAAGTTCATCTCTTTACATCCTTCTTTTTTTAAAGAATTTTCATATATATCTGGATGTATTCTAGCCATTATTTCATCACGAATTACACCAACACACATTTTATTGTCTATCATAAAACATAAACCTCCCATCATCTTCCTAAGTTCAAAAGGAATGCTTTTATCTCTAAAAAAATGAGAAATTCTATCAGCCAAAAACTCGTTATATGCCATTAGTTCTTACGGTTTCCTATTTCCTTTTCACTCAATTGCACTCTCGTTGGCGTATCTTTACCATTAATAATACTTTCAGTTCCTAATGCTATGGCTCTAATTGTTTCAGTAACTACAGAAACCTTTAACGTTGTTGCTTCATCTGAAGCTTTGTGATAGTGTTTATCTGTAGGCAACGGAACAGTAGAAAATGTATGAGAAGGAATTCCTAAACGTGCTAAAGATGCATTGTCTGATCTAAAAAATAAATTTTGTTTATCATACGGATCTGGATGCAAAACATAACCTGTTCCTTTTAAATTTTTTTGAATTATTTTTCCAAAATTAGAACGATCAAACCCCGTTAACCATGCTGTTTTGGAACCAAATTCAGAATTTTTTCCAATCATTTCAATATTAATTCCAGCTACAAATTTACTCGCATCAACATCCTTTCCGAAATGTCTAGAGCCTAATAAACCCATTTCTTCAGCCGTAAACGCAACAAAAATAATTGTTCTCTCATTTATGTTTTTCCCTTTAAAATACTCTGCTAAAGCTAAAACTGCTGTTGTCCCAGAAGCATCATCATCTGCACCGTTATAAATACTATCTAACTGACCTGCTTTCTTTCCAATACCAAGATGATCGTAATGTCCAGAAATAACTACATATTCGTCTTTTTTACTTTTCCCTTCTAAAACTCCGATAATATTAAAAGCTTTTATTTCTTTTTTACTTCTTCTACCGATAAATGAAAAATTTTGTCTATAATTTTTTAAAGTATCATAGGTTTTCAATCCAATTCTTTTGAATTCTCCCTCAATATATTGAGCTGCTTTTTCAATGCCTGGTGTCCCAGTTCTTCTTCCTTCAAACTCATCAGACGCCAATGTGTATAAATGATTTCTAACAGTAGTGGTATCAATACTATTTACTGTAATTTTTTGGATGGTGTTTTTCTTTTCTGTTTTACAAGAATAGAACAATACAAAAGCAACAAGAAGCGTTATTATTTTTTTCATGATCATAAATTTAATGGCTAAAGATATGAATTCAAAAGCAATATATATTTTGTATTTTTGCTAAAAATATTTTTTGATGGACTTATCTCTTATTCCCAATATAAAACATACCAATTCTAATAACTTTTTTTTACTTGCCGGACCTTGTTCTATTGAAGGTGAAGATATGGCAATGCACATTGCAGAAAAAGTGTTAACCATTACTAATAAACTAGAAATTCCATTTGTTTTTAAAGGAAGTTTTAAAAAAGCAAACAGAAGTAGAGTAGATAGTTTTACAGGAATTGGAGATGAGAAAGCATTAAAAATTTTACGCAAAGTTTCAGAAACGTTTAACGTGCCAACTGTTACAGATATTCATGAAGCATCAGATGCCGAAAGAGCTGCGCAATATGTTGATGTATTGCAAATTCCTGCTTTTTTAGTTCGTCAAACAGAGTTGGTGGTTGCAGCTGCTAAAACAGGAAAAGTTGTCAATTTAAAAAAAGGACAATTTATGAGTCCGTCTGCAATGAAACATGCAGTTCAAAAAGTAATTGATTCTGGCAATACTCAAGTACTAATTACCGATAGAGGAACCATGTTTGGCTATCAAGATATGATCGTTGATTTTAGAGGAATTCCAGAAATGAGAGCCTTTGCTCCTACTGTTTTAGATGTAACACATTCTTTACAACAACCCAATCAAGATTCTGGTGTAACTGGCGGAAGACCTGAAATGATTGAAACAATTGCACGTGCAGGTATTGTAAATAATGTAGACGGATTGTTTATCGAAACTCATTTTGACCCTGCAAATGCAAAAAGCGATGGTGCAAACATGTTACATTTGGATCATTTAGAAGGGCTGTTAACTAATTTAGTGGCAATCCGAAAAACGGTAAATACTTTATAATTACCGCTTCCAGAATCCTTTATAGCTAACTTTTTTTGCTTCTTCTAAAACCAAGAACAATATTTCTTCGTTAATTTCATTTAGTGAAAAATAGCGTAAAGATTGCACTATTTTTCGTCCATCAGTAATCATAAAATGAGTGCATTCACTTAAATGAGCAGAGGCCCAAAAGCCAACATCTACATATCCTTTTGTAACATTCAAATAACAAAATGGCGTATTGTTATAATAGTAGTAAGGGACTTTCCATTTATATTTTAATTCAATTTTTGGGATTCTAGACTCAATTAAAATTTGTAGGTGCATTAACATAGAACGAAAAGGTTCGGGTTGCTGTAAAATATAATTTTCTGCTGGTTTCATTTTTTGTATATTAGCACGACTACCTATGGCTAAAAATAATATATTAATTGCGAATCGGTCTTTTAATTTTAAATTAAAAGGAATTTCGAGCATCCTTATAGGGATTTATATTCTTATTGGTTCTGCCTTTATTAAAATGTCTTTAACCGGTTTTATTACAGATGATTCTCCTCTTGGGTTTCTTTCTATTCAAAATCTTGGTACTCTTATTGGATTTATTGTTTTTATTATTTTTTTATTTTCTATTCTTGCACTGTTCTTTGGTTCTAGAAGAACAGCTAGAAAAATAAATTATAAAGTATGGAGTACACCTTCAAAAAAATCTTTTAGCCAGTTGGTTATTCTTTTTGTTTTTGGGTATATTATATCGTATAGCTTACTTAACAATGGCTATTACAATTTTATTGTCCCTACTTTTATCATTTGCTATGGATTTCTTTTAAGCCTTTTAAACTATAGTAAATACACTTCTTTGTATGTGTTTACAATAATCTGTATTTTTATCGGGCTTATTTCTCTTTTTTTTCCTGCTTATTGGTTATACTCATTAATGGCTTTAGGAGTAACACATATTGGATTTGGAATTTTAGTGAAATAATAATCGCTACCGAATTTTCCTTAAAATATCTTCCAACCCGTTAAGCTGTAATTCGTAAACCAACCCTAACTGCAATCCTAATTTTCCTTTTGGAAAACCCTTGTTACGATACCAAACAACATACTGTTCAGGCAAATCAATTAAATAGCGGCCTTTGTATTTCCCAAAAGGCATTTTTGATTTTGAGGTATCTATCAAAAATTGTTTGTCTTGTAGCATTATTCTTTTCCTTCTATATATGCTTGCAGATATGAATAGCGTTTTGTCAATTTCCCGTTTTCGGTCATTTTTGCTCTCGATAAAACGCCATCTTTATCATTATTATAAAAAGCTGGAATGACATGCTCTAAAAATAAATCTCCAAATCCTTCACTTGCATCTTTTGGCAATTCACAAGGCAAATTATCAACTGCCATTACAACAATGGCGTCTTTATCTTTATAATCAATTTCTAATTCTGATTGAGGATGATATCCATAAATTGGATCTGAAATTGTTGACGCTCTTAATGTTGATGCAACAGGACCATCGATGTCGCAAGAAACATCCGCTACAAATTGAATATTAAAACCGTTGGATTTCGCATCTTCTCTTGTAAATAAATACGGCGAGCCATCTCCAAAAAAATGTCCAGCTATAAAATAATCAGTCACGTAAGCAAAACGCATAAAATCAGAGGTATACTCTTCTGGATGCTTATAAAAATCTCTTCTATTAATAATTTGTCCGTCTTTACGTTTATTATAATCCAACACATCTGCCAAGCAATAAACTGGTTCATTAAATGCGTCTTTTAAATAGGACTCAACAGACACTTTTTTAATGTGCATTGCATCTAACATTTCTTTGGCACCAAAAGCAACTTTTCCGCTTCCTGTCAACAAAATTTTAATATTTGGTAAATTGATTTTATTCAATTCTTTAATCAATGCTTTTTGATCAAGTACACTTTCTGCTTTAGGTAAATTAAACGTTTCCAGTTTTAGTCCAATAGTTCTAAAACCATTATACGCACCAACAATTCCGGCATAACGTCCAAAACCGATTAAACGAGCACCATTTTCTTTAACAATGGTTTCATGATCGTATAACTCAATTTTTTTATTCAGAATAGCTTTTAGTAATTTGCGATTATAAGGTTGCTTTTTGATTGTATGACTAAAGAAAAAATACTTTTTATTCGGAATTAAAAATTCAACCGGAACTTCTTTTACTCCTAACAACACTTCACAATCAGAAATATCTTTTACAACTTCAAATCCTGCCTTTTTATAATCTGAATCAGAAAAGACACGAATGTCTGAACTCTCAACTTTTATAGATGCTTTTGGATATGTATTTTTAAATTCTTGTAATTTTTCTGGTGAAAAAACTACGCGTCTATCTGGCGGATTTTTACGTTCTTTTATAATTCCAAACTTCATAATCGATACTTAACTAATTTTTGCTCGAAGATATTCCATTTTATAAAGATGTACAAACACTATTTTTATCATTTTTATTATTAAATTTGCCAACTGCTCTTTGGAATAGATTTTGAAGAGATTCTAAAACAAGTTCAGAATAAACGGGGACGACTGGTTTTGACAGCAAGATCAGCGAAAATGTAAGCATACCGAGGAATGAAATTAAAACTCGAAAAACTTATTTCAACACTTTTAAACGGCGAAGATAACTACGCTTTAGCTGCTTAATCCGAATTATAGTAGGATTAGCCTCGGCACACTAGGTGTGCAAGCTTTATGTCCACGAACAGCCTTGGTTTACGGCGTTTCACTTTTGGGCATCGTAAAAGTAAACATAGAAATTTTGGATCTTCGACAAAATTTTGAAACTAAAGAAGATAAGCTTTTAGTGGATTGTTTTTAATCAGCTAGTAGACAAAAATTAAGTAAAAACTAAGTATGTAGAAAGCCTTTTAACTGCTTGTTTGGACCCGAGTTCGATTCTCGGCGTCTCCACAAAAAAATGGAGAACTAAATAATTTAGTTCTCCATTTTTTAATTTTCAACTTATTTATTAATTTAAAGCAATCTGGTTTTTCATATCTGTATATGAAAGCACTTCTTCATTCCTCAAAGCGAACCTAAATTCTTTTAATAATTTTTTATATGAATTAACTCCACTTTTAAATATTTGGACTCTTATTAATCTTAATAAGAATAAAACAAAGTCTGGTTTATAAAAGCTTAATTTTATAATCTTATCTGAATAAGAATTAAATTTTATAAATAAACTATTAAACTCTTTTGGCAGACTTTCTAAAGTTTCATTAAACCATTTCGAGTTATTTTTAAACTTACTTGATTCTGTTTTCATCTTAATTAAAAGAAGGATTTGTATGTCTAAATAACTAGGGTTTATCGAAAGGTTTTTAAAAACTTTTAGAAACTCAATATAATCATTCTTTAAAATTATATTTTTCCTTACGAAAATCATCTCCATCTCTTCATATATAGAGTTTAAGTTATTAATATAACTCAATCTTCTATATCTAATAATTTTACCAACTATGAATAAAGACAAAACTGTAATTGAAATTAAAACAAGTAATAAATTCATTATTTCTTAATTTTAAATTGTTTTTTGAAATACTTTCTCACTCTTTTAAAAAAGGATTTGTTTTGCTCGTCTACAACAACTTTACTAAGTCTATCATGAACAATACAATTTAATTCAGCAATTCTTAAATCCTTTTCTTGAATTCTAACCTTTAATTGTCCGATAAATTTTTTATCTGCTAACCAAAGTTTTATATACCATCCTAAAATTATACCTACTACTAATGCTACAACTATAATGCCATACTCTTCAAAAAATTGAGTAGAATATTTTTTGAAAAGTTCTTTTATTCCTTCTTCTTTCATGCAATTTAACAAATTTATTAAAGCAAAAGTATTAAAATTCTCATAAATAGCGTTTTAAATAAAATTATAAATTTTCAAACCACCATTATTATTGTAATTTAAACCCCTATTTCACGACCAACTATTGAATTTAAAATTTAAAGAATGACTTGGAAAGATGTAATTCATTACGCTACAAAAGGAAATCCAACACCAGATAAAAGGGTTGTAAAAACAGCAACAGAATGGCAACAATTATTAACTCCAGAACAATATCAAATAACACGTTTAAAAGGAACTGAACGTGCTTTTTCTGGAGAACATTGTTCTACGTATGAAACTGGAAAATATTCTTGTACGTGTTGTGATACTGAATTGTTTGATTCGAGTATTCAATTTAATTCGAGTAGCGGTTGGCCAAGTTTTACAGAACCTATCAAAGAAAATGCTGTTAAATATTTTAAAGACACAACGCATGGAATGATTCGTGTAGAAATTTTGTGTAATACGTGCGATGCACATTTAGGTCACGTTTTCCCTGACGGACCAACTCCAAGCGGATTGCGTTTTTGTGTAAATTCTATTTCAATACAATTAAAAAATGAACAATAATTTTGAAACTGCCATTCTTGGCGGAGGGTGTTTTTGGTGCACAGAAGCAGTTTTTCAAGAAGTAAAAGGCGTAGAAGAAGTAGTTTCTGGTTATTCTGGCGGAACAGTTCCAGGAAAACCAACCTATAGAGAAATTTGCTCTGGATTAACTGGTCATGCAGAAGTAATTCAAATTACTTTTAATCCAAAAATTATTTCTTTTGAGGATATTCTAATCATTTTTATGACAACACACGATCCAACAACATTAAACCGACAAGGAGCTGATCGAGGAACACAATATCGTTCTGTGATATTTTATCAAAATAAAAAACAAAAAGAAATTTCAAAAAAAGTGATTACCCAATTATCTGAAATTTATGAGGATAAAATTGTTACAGAAATTAGCCCGCTTACTGTTTTTTATGAAGCAGAAATTGAGCATCAAAATTATTATAAAAAAAACTCAGAACAAGGCTATTGTAGTTTTGTGATTACACCAAAACTAAATAAATTGAGAAGTTTACATGCTAATAAATTAAAATATTCTTAGTCAAATACTTAAAGGTATGTTAAAATTTTAAAATCTTGTAATCACTTCTAATAAATAACGACTAACTTTTTGATAAGAGTTTCTTATCATTCTTTTTCATAGCAAATTCCTGCTTCATCTTTTTGAAGCAGGTTTTTTTATATGCCTTTTTTTATCATATATTTTAATGCTGCAATGGTAAAAAATAATGGTTGTAGTAGTTTTGAAGAAAGCGCCGTTTTTAATTGTATTTCTTCTTGGTATAATTCCCAACCATAGCTTTTAGAAACTCCTGTAGTTTTACAAGAAGCAATTATTATTGAAGTTGTTTTTACAGTTATTTTCTTTTTAAAAAGCTTTAAATTTAATGCATAATCTGCTAGTATGCTTAAGTGTGTTGCGTACTTATTTTTATCAAAAACTCTACGGTTATAAAATATTGACTGGTGATGAGTTGTGTTTTTAATCCACATTATAAAAGACCATTTACTTATAAAAACTCCTTTATTTTTTTTTACAAACGCAGAATCTGATGTTTTAATATCATACTGAATTGCACCCAAAAGTATATCAGCGGTTTCTTCTAATGCGCCTGAAATTAAATTCAATGAATTAGAACTAAACAAGCAATCGTCTGCACCTAAAAAATACAACCACTCTCCTTTAGACAAAGCAACACCTTTATTCATAGCATCGTAAATTCCCTGATCAGGCTCAGAAATCCAGAAAAATGGAGCTGATAATTTCTTTAAAAAATCTTTTGTACCATCGGTAGAATTTCCATCTACAATCCAAACTTCATAATTTATTTTTGTCTGATTTTGAATACTAGAAATACACCTTTGAAGGTTTTCAAGGTTATTAAACGTGGGTATTATGATGGCTATTTTTTTGATGCTCTTTATCTAAAATAATTGTCTAATAAATGACGCTCTTTTTCCCAACACAATTCCTTGGCTGCTTTTTGTTGGTTTTCTATAATGTATTCTTCTAAAGCGTTATTCTGAGTAATTTCTTTTATGGCTTTTGCAATATTTTCTGGTGTTGGGTTTTCAATAATCTCTCCTACTTTATACGCACGAACAATATTGCTAATTTCTGGAAGATTTCCGCAAATAATTGGCAATCCAGCATGAATATAATCAAACAATTTATTGGGCAAAGAAAATTCAAAACTTTTGCCCAAAGGCATTTCCAATACCATTCCTATATCAGCTAGTGTTGTATAATTTTTTAATGCATTATGAGGAATTCTTCCTAAAAAATGCACTCGGAATTTTAATTTTTCTTTTTTTGCAAACGCTTTCAACTCCTCTTCTACTTTTCCAAAACCAATAATCACTAAATCTATTTTGTCTAAAAAATGTAACGCCTTAATCATCGATTTAATTCCCCTTCCAGGATTTAAAACACCTTGATATAAAACTACTTTATTTTTTGTCGGGAAACTCACTTTTATAGGTGCAAATTCTTTTTCTAAAAGCGGAACATTCCGAATAACACCCATTTCTATTTGGTGTTTTTCTTTGTAAAAATCAGCAATAGAATTGCTAACGGTATAGGCATTTTTGAGTTTTGGCAAAAAATAATTCTCTAATCTTCTCCAAAACCCTTGTACAAATTTTCTTCCTTGTAGTTCTGGTCCTTCAGAAAAAAGTTCATGACTATCATAAACTAATGAAGTTTTTTTTAGTTTACTTCCAAAAAAACAAGCTGGCAATGTGTCTAAATCATTCGATAAAATATAATCGTATTTATGCACTAACAGGTATAAAAAAAGTTTGATATTATATTCAGCATAAAACATAAAATTATGATGAAACCAATGTTTTTTTCTCTTAATGGTATAGCTTCTATCTATCAAAAAAGTATCTGGCAACACTCTACCATACACTAAAACTTCAAAACCATTACGCACCAAGTAGTCGCAAACTTTGTGCACGCGTTGATCTGTAGAAACATCGTTTGTTACAGCAACAAAAATTGTCTTTTTTTGGATCAAAATAAAAGTATGTTATATCAATATTTCTTTAAACGGTAGCCTGTTGTACAACTTCAAACAGCTCTCCTCCTTCGCATTTAATTGTTTTCTGCTTAAACTTTACAATCAAAGCATAATCATGAGTTGCCATTAAAATGGTTTTTCCACTTTGATGAATTTCATTCAGTAATTCCATAACTTCTAACGATGTTTTTGGGTCTAAATTACCTGTAGGTTCATCTGCCAAAATTAACTCTGGATCATTTAATAACGCCCTTGCAATTGCTACACGTTGTTGTTCTCCGCCAGAAAGTTCGAAAGGCTTTTTAAAATCTTTGGTTCTCATTCCTACTTTTTCTAGAACAGAAATAATTTTATCTGTCATTTCTTTTTTATCCGTCCAGCCTGTTGCTTTTAAGACAAAAAGCAAATTATCAAAAATAGTTCTATCATTTAATAGTTTAAAATCTTGAAAAACAATACCAATTTTTCTACGTAAAAACGGGATGTCTTTTTCTTTGAGCTTTTTTAAATCGAAACCTACAATAGTACCAAGTCCTTTTTTTAGTAATAAATCTCCGTATAAGGTTTTCATTAAACTACTTTTTCCGCTTCCTGTTTTTCCTATCAAATAAAAAAAATCTCCTTGATGTATGGTTAGGTTTATATTAGACAAGACCAAACTATCTCTCTGATAAATATCTGCGGCTTCTAAATGTAAAACTGAACTGTCCATAAAAGTTGTTTCTACAAATTTATCATTTTCTGATGAGTTTAATGCCATAACAACGGGTTTAATCTCTATCAATTAATATCTTTGAATTTTAAAATGCAATTCCTTTTTCAAATTTCATCCAACAAATCAAAAAAACCTGCGTTATAGTTTTCAAACAGTAAAAAATCTATCAAAAATGAATGTTCGCTTTTTTATAAAATTCTCTTTTTTACTTTTATATGTAGTTACTATTACGGGGCTATTTTCACAACAATCTGAATTCAATGTAAATTATTTATCTACATATAATCATGCGCTTAAACTATACAACAATAAAGCGTATGCTGCTGCTCAAAAAACATTTAGCCAAATTGCTTTAAAAGATAACAATACATCTAATTTAAAATCTAATGCTGACTATTACGTGGCAATGAGCGCGGTAAAGCTAAATCAATCAGAAGCTGAAAACTTGGTGTTGAATTTTGTAAAAAATCATCCAAATAGTAATAAAAAAGAAAAGGCTTTTTTGAATATTGGGAATTATTATTTTTCTAACAAAAAAGTTGCTTATGCATTAAAGTGGTATTCAAAAGTAAATTTTAAACTATTAACAATTGATGAACAACATGAAGTGAATTTTAAAATTGGATATGCTTTATTAATCTCTGGTAATTTACATTTAGCTAAAAAACGATTTTCTCTTTTGATTAACAATCCTACTTACGGAAATCAGTCTAAGTATTACTATGGATTTATCTCTTACAAACAAGGAGATTACGATACCGCAGAAACTCATTTATCAGAAATTGCAAACAACCAAGCTTATAAAAATGATGTTTCTTATTTTTTATTAGACATCAGTTTTAAAGCTGGTAAGTTTGACAAATGCATAACGGAAGGAAAAAAAATACTTAAAAAAGCTTCTAGAAAGGAAAAATCTGAAATTTCTAAAATAATTGGAGAGAGTTATTTTAACCTGAAAAAATATGCAGAAGCAATTGCTTATTTACAAGCTTATAAAGGAAAAAATGGAAAATGGAATAATACCGATTATTATCAATTAGGATATGCTTTTTACAAGGAAAATGATTTTGAAAATGCTGTTAAGAATTTCAATAAAATATTAGGAGAGAAAAACAACGTATCACAAAATGCGTATTATCACTTGGCAGAATCGTATTTGTATTTAGAAAAAAAAGCTGAAGCTTTAAATGCTTTTAAAAGTGCAAGCGAAATGGATTTTGATTTAAAAATTAAAGAAGACGCTAGTTTAAATTATGCCAAATTAAGTTATGAAGAAGGCAATCCGTATAAGAGTGTTGCTGTAATTTTACAAGAATTTTTAAGTACATATCCGAAATCTCCTCATTATCAAGAAATCAATAAATTAATAATTACTTCTTACTTATACCAACAAGATTATCAGGGAGCTTTGGCATATTTATCTAAAAAAAGAACTCGTGAAAATAACGATTTTTCTAACAAAATTTCTTTTTATAGAGGTGTGCAATTGTTCAATCAACACAAATTACAAGATTCGTATTCGTTTTTCACAAATGCTCAGCAATCTTCTGATGCAACTATAAAGGCGTCTGCACTATTTTGGAAAGCTGAAACCGATTTTCAATTGTCAAATTTTCAAAAAGCATTGGATGGTTTTATTCAATTTAAAAAATCACAAAACGCTTCAAAAGTAAGTGTTTATAAACAAATTGATTATGCTATTGCTTACGCATATTTTAAATTAAAAAAACACACAAAAGCTGCTTATTTTTTCAATTTGTTTTTGTCAAAAAAAGGAAACGAAGCTACCTTAAATGCAGATGCAACTATTAGATTGGCAGATTGTTACTTTGTAACAAAAAAATATAACAACGCCATTTTAGCGTATAATATAATTATTAAAAACAAAAGTATCGGTGCAGATTATGCATACTATCAAAAAGCAATTAGTCATGGTTTTCTTGGGCAAAATGATCGAAAAATTTCAACCTTACAAACCTTAATTAACAAGTTTGAAATTACCAACTTACAAGATGATGCTTTATTTCAGTTGGGCAATACCTATGTTGCTATTAAAGACACCCAAAAAGCACATGAAATTTATAACAATTTAGTAAGTAAGCATACAAAAAGTGCATACGTTCCAAAAACTTTATTGAGACAAGGATTGCTCTATTACAACAGTAATCAAAACAAACAGGCTCTAGAAAAATTTAAAAAAATAGTTCAAGTTTACCCAAATACAAATGAGGCTAGAGAAGCTGTTAACAACGCGCGAAATGTATATATTGATATTGGAGATGTTGAGAGTTATGCTACCTGGGTAAAAAACATTTCATTTGTAAACGTGACCGATGCAGATTTAGATAACACTATGTATGAAGCTGCTGAAAACAAATTTTTAGAAAACAATATCGAGAAAGCAATTGATGGTTTTGAAAAATATCTATCTCGTTTTCCTGAAGGAAACCACGTTTTAAAGGTTCATTTTTATTTAGCTCAATTGTTGTCAAAAACCAATCAATTAGAAAAAGCAACAACACATTATCAATTTGTGGCTGAAAAAAGTCAAAGTGAATTTAGTGAAGAATCTTTAAATAAATTAGCTCAGATTTATTTAGAAAAAGAAGATTGGAATTCGGCAATGCTGCTATTAATCCGTTTAGAACAAGAAGCTAGTTCTTCGCTAAACATCTTATTTGCACAAAGTAATTTAATGAAAGGGTATTATCAAAAAAATGAGTATGAAAATGCTGTTTTATACGCAAAAAAAATATTACCAAAAAGTAAATTAAATACTTCTTTGGCTTCTGATGCTCAACTAATTATTGCTCGTTCTGCTTTTAAAACAACTGATTTAGTAACAGCAGAAAAGTACTATAAAACAGTAGAAAATACTGCAAATGGAATCGAAAAAGCGGAAGCGTTATATTACAGTGCTTTTTTTAAAAATGTACATAAAAAACACCCAGAATCAAATAAAGTAGTGCAACGCTTAATTGCAGATTATTCTACTTATAAATATTGGGGCGTAAAGAGTTATATTATAATGGCTAAAAATTATTATGAATTAAAAGATGCTTATCAAGCAACTTTTATTTTAGAAAATATTATCAAAAACTTTACTCAATTCGAAGATATAATTATCGAGGCAAAAAAAGAGTTAAAAGAGATTCAAATTAAAGAGGCAAAAACTAACGATTCTGTAACTCCAAAAAATTAATTTAAGAAACCAATGCGAAAAATTATTTACATATTTTCTTTTTTAATCATCAGTAAAACTGTTTTTTCTCAGGAAAAAACTACTGTAAAAAAAGAAAAAGATTCTATAAAAACTGAAATTATTAATGTAATAACCTCGTACACTCCTACGATTTCGGATGCTTTTAAAATCAAAAAAAATCCAAGGATTAAGCTCGGGTCTAAAATGCAGAAAAGAAAACTACAATATCAAATTTTTTCTGCTCCAGTAGCTTCTTCTTTTGTTCCTAAAACAGGTATGGTAAAAGGAATGAACATGGGTAAAAAAGAACGCGTTTATAACAATTATTTAGCGGCCGGGTTTGGAAATAATACCACTCCTTTTTTGGAAACATTTTTACATCATTCAACTCGTGTTGAAAATGATTTTGGATTGTATGCAAAATATCTATCCTCAAAAAACAACATTAATACAACACCTTTAAATACAGATTTTTCTAATTTAACAGTTGGTATATATTACAAACAAACTGAACGCTCTTACCGGTGGGAAATTGGTGGCGATTATACACAAAACTCATACAATTGGTACGGGTTACCTGCAAGCTCTTTCACTTTTTTTACTCCTACAACAACAATTAATGAGCAACAAATTTATAGCAATTTTGACACCCATGGAAAAATTACTTTTGAAAATTCAATTCTTAACACTACCACATTAAATTTAGCGTTCTTTTCTGACAGCAGTAACAGCAAAGAACTTCGATTTATTATACAGCCACAATTTCAATTTTCTCTAAAAGGATTCGGCAGAAATTTTAATGATTTAATTATTGACACTTCAATAGATTATTTAAATGGGGAGTTCCCTAAAACTTACACAAATAGCAATTCTGCAAAATTAGAACATAGTTTTTTCACGATTGAAGTGGCTCCAAAATACAGTTTTAAATATAATGATTTTAGTATTAAACTTGGAACTAAAATTGTGTATAATTCTGACTTAGAAAATCAGATTTACCAGTTTTATATCTATCCAGATATCAACATAAGTTATCCGATAATAACTAATATTATGAATTTGTATTTAGGAGCAAACGGCGGATTAAAAACAAATTCTTATAAAGATTTTGTTTCAGAAAACCCTTTTATTTCTCCAACCCAATTTATTACTCAAACAAATGAAAAATATAATGTATTTGGTGGTTTTAATGGCAAAATAACTTCGAATGTAAATTATGATATCAAAGCAAGTTATAAAAGCGAAGATGACAAAGCACTTTTCATTCGAAACAATTCTAAGTTCGATGGATCAAATTCAGCGACTATATCTGGATATGAATTTGGCAACTCTTTTTCTGTTTTTTATGATGCGGTAAAGACTTTTTCTCTTTTTGCTGAATTTACCATAGATGTTTCTAAAAACCTAACTATTGGAGCAAATGGACAATTTAATTCTTTTACATTAACCAAATACACTGAAGCATGGAATATTCCTAAAACGAGGGCAGAAATTTTAGGAAATTACAAATTCGAAAAATGGTATGCTGGAGCCAATTTACTTTTTGTTGGCGAACGAAAAGATATTTTTTATAGTGGCACATTTCCATCAACAATTGCAGGAGTACAAAATTTAAAATCGTATTTTGATGTAAACATACATGGTGGTTATCATATTAATAATCAGTTTACGGCATTTTTAAAAATAAACAATCTCTTAAATTCTCAATACCAACGATTTTCAAACTTTTATGTTCAAGGGTTTCAAATTCTTGGAGGGGTTAGCTATAAATTTGATTTCTAGACAAGGTGTTTAATTCATTTTGTGTAGTTTTATAAACTTATAAAACTACAATTCATGAAAAAAATATCCATTCTTTTCCTTTTCGCCATTTTAGCATTTGCCTGTAAAGAAAAAAAAGAAACTACAACAAATTCAAACGAATTAACAGCAGCAGAAAAAGTTGATGCTGCAACCATTAAAAAGATATTTGATACCGCATTGTTAAACGGTAAATCATACGAATGGCTTCGTGATTTAACAACAAATGTTGGCGGAAGATTATCTGGTTCTCCAGAAGCAGCTCTTGCTGTAAAATGGGGAGAACGCGTCATGAAAGAAGCTGGTTTAGATTCGGTTTGGTTACAACCTGCAACGGTTCCACATTGGGTTAGAGGAGAAAAAGAAGTTGCTTATTATATTTCTAACGGAAAGAAAACAGACATGGCGGTTTGCGCTTTAGGCGGTTCAGTTTCAACTCCAAAAAACGGAGTTTCAGCAGAAGTTATCGAAGTTTTTAGTTTAAAAGAAGCAGAAGATTTAGGAACAAAAGCCAAAGGGAAAATCATCTTTTTTAACAGACCTTTTGACAATACATTAATCAATACGTTTAGAGCATATGGTGGTTGTGTAGATCAAAGAGGAAGTGGAGCTGCAACTGTTGGTAAATTTGGCGCATTAGCAGTAATTGTTCGTTCTATGACAAATAATATTGATAATTACCCTCATACAGGAACGATGCGCTATGGAAATATTCCAGAAAACGAATACATTCCTGCTGCTGCAATTAGTACGTTGGCTGCAGAAAATTTAAGTAAAAGCTTAAAAGAGAATCCAAACTTAAAAGTGTACTTAAAACAAAGTAGCAAAAACTTACCAAAAGAAAAATCATTTAATGTAATTGGCGAAATTAGAGGTTCAGAAAATCCTGAAAAAATAATTGTTGTTGGTGGGCATTTAGATTCTTGGGATTTAGGTGATGGAGCTCATGATGATGGAACAGGAATTGTACAATCTTTAGAAGTGTTGCATATTTTTAAAACAAATAATATCAAACCAAAAAATACCATTCGTGTGGTTTTCTTTATGGATGAAGAGCAAGGTGGTGGAGGTGCAAATGCGTATGCAGATGCAGTGAAAACAACTAAAGAAATACATATTGGGGGTTTAGAATCTGACGCTGGTGGACATACACCTAGAGGATTTACAATCGATGCAAATTCATCAAACACCAGCCTGTTAAAAAGTTGGAGAAAATTATTAGCTCCGTATGGATTACACGACATCAATAAAGGTGGAAGCGGCGCAGATATTAGTCCATTAAAATCAGAAGGAGTAACATTGGTTGGTTATCGTCCAGATTCGCAACGTTATTTTGATTACCATCATGCAGCTACTGACACATTTGATAAAGTAAACAAACGTGAGCTCGAATTAGGAAGTGCTTCTATGGCAAGTATGATCTATTTAATGGATAAATATTTATACAACAACACGCCTGTAAAACAATAAATCAATGAAAAAATTTATCTTATCACTCGTAATTTTAAGTTCGTTTTTTGCTTGCCAACAACAAGAAAAAGCAGATTTAATTGTCATCAATGCTAATGCATATACCGTAAATACTAATTTTGATAAAGCAGAAAGTTTTGCGATTAAAGATGGAAAATTTATTGCTGTTGGGACTAATGAAGAAATTCAAAATAAATTTGTTGCTACAGAAACTTTAGATGTAAAAAATCAAACAATTGTCCCAGGATTGATTGATGCTCATTGTCATTTTTTCGGATTAGGATTAAGTCTCCAAAATGTAGATTTAAGAGGCACAAAAAGTTATGATGAAATTTTAGAGAAATTAGCTGCTTTTAAAAAAGAAAAAAATGCAGATTATATTACTGGTCGTGGTTGGGATCAAAACGATTGGGAGATAAAAGGATTTCCTACAAAAGAAAAATTAGACAAATTATTTCCTGATACACCAGTTGCTATTAGAAGAGTTGATGGTCATGCATTGCTTGTAAATGAGGCTGCTTTAAAATATTCTAATTTGTCTAGTTCAAAGTTTCCTAAGAAAATATCTGGTGGAGAATTTATTCAAAAAAACGGAAAATTGACTGGAGTTTTAGTTGATGGAGCTATGAGTTACATCAAAACTCCAAACACAACAAAAAAAGAAGAAATTCAAGGTTTGCTAGATGCACAAAAAGTAGCTTTCAGTTACGGTTTAACAACAGTTAATGACGCTGGAGTTGAAAAATCTACCATCGACTTAATGGATAGTTTGCAAAAATATGGAGATTTAAAAATGCGTATTTACGCAATGATTTCTGTAAGTCAGAAAAATTTAGATTACTTTATTCCGAAAGGAATTATTAAAACAGATCGTTTAAATGTGCGTTCTTTTAAAGTATATGGAGATGGAGCTTTAGGTTCTCGTGGAGCTGCAATGCGTAAATCATATAGCGATAGAGATCATCATTTTGGTGCAATGATTTTTAAACCAACTAGATATACAGAAATTGCAAATCAAATTGCAAAATCAGATTATCAAATGAATACACATGCTATTGGAGATTCTGCAAATACTCATATTTTAAAAACCTATAAAAAAGCTTTAAAAGGTCAAAAAGACAGACGTTGGAAAATTGAACATGCTCAAATTATTTCTCCAGAAGATTTTGATTTGTTTGATAATATTGTTCCTTCTATCCAACCAACACATGCAACTTCTGATATGTATTGGGCTATTGACAGGGTTGGAAAAGACAGAATGAAGGGTGCATATGCGTTTAAAGATTTATTAAACAAATACGGAAGCGTAGCACTGGGAACTGATTTTCCAGTTGAAAAAGTAAGTCCGTTTTTAACATTTTCTGCTGCTGTAACACGTCAAGACACTGATGGTTTTCCAAAAGATGGATTTCAAATGGAAAATGCATTAACCAGAGAAGAAACTTTACGTGGAATGACCATTTGGGCAGCGCATTCTAACTTTGAAGAAAACGAAAAAGGAAGTATAGAAGTTGGTAAATTTGCTGATTTTGTGATTCTGAATCAAAATATTATGGAAGTCAAAGGTAGTAACATCCATAAAACGAAAGTTGTAGCGACGTATGTTAATGGAGAAAAGGTGTATTAATTTCTTTGCCATTTTCATGGAAATAGGAATCCAAAAAAAATAGATTTCGCATCAAATTCAGAACGATAAAAAAAGCGAACCAGAAGTTCGCTTTTTTTATAAATTTTCAATTTATTGAATGGCAATTATTTCATGTCTTGTAATAAAACCTCAACGGCTTTTTTTAACTGATCATCTTCCCCTCTAGCTTTCCATCCAGGTTTGTTGGCTACTACAAAATCTGGAACTGCCGGTCCGTTCTCCATATTCAATCCCGATTCTTTTACATACCAAGCTCTAAAAGGCATTCTAATAAATCCGTTTTGCAAACGATGACCGCCTGTAGAAATCACAGCGCCAAAGGTTGGTTGTCCTACCAATTTACCTAGTTTAAAACTTTTAAATGCATGCGCAAAAATTTCTGCATTCGAATAACTATTCTCATTTGCCAAAGCCACTAAAGGCTTTCTGTTTACTGATAAAATTGCTCTTTCATTAAACGGGTAATTATTTTTAAACTTTTGATTGTCTCTTTTCAAATTACTACTTGCTCCTCTTGGCACAGTATAAGAATGTTGCTGCACAGTCAACACAGCCATCAAGCGATCAGTAGTCCAACCTCCACCATTATAGCGTACATCAATTACAATGCCTTTTTTACCATAACCGCTTGCCTTCAATTCGCGTTCAAAACGTTCAAAGCTTGGTAAATTCATTCCTTGAATATGTATATATCCTAGTTTTCCATTTGAATATTGATCGACTAATTTTTTTCGAGAATTGATCCATTCTTCATAACGCAATTGGCTTATTTTTCTAGTTATTTCAGTTCTAACTACCACTTCATTACCAGTGCTTAAAGCAAGTAAAATTTCTTTTCCTGAAGTATTTTTTAGCAAACTATAAAAGTTTGTGTTTTTTTCTATTTTTTTACCGTTAATTGCAGTAATAACGTCTCCCACTTTTAATGCAACATTTGTTTTTGCTGCTGCAGAATTTGGTAACACATAATTAATACGAACCCCGTCTTGCACATTGGTAACATCCAATCCTAAAAGTCCAACTTTATCGCTTGAAACCTTTTCAGGATTTCCTCCTCTATATCCCATATGGCTTGCATTTAATTGCCCTAACATATTGTTAAACACAAAAGAATAATCTTGTTGTGTTGTTGCAGCTAATACCCAAGGTCTGTATCTTTTAACAATACTTTTCCAATTATAACCATGAAATTGAGGGTCATAAAACCCCGCTGTGATTGCTCTTACTCCTTCATCAAAAACTTGAGCAGCCTGCTTTCTAAAATTGGTAGTATAGGTAGCAACATGTGAAAAAGAGGTTACTTTGTCATTTTTAGTGTTCAAGCTTTTTAACTTTCCTCTAGAAGTAAAATACAAGGTTTCTTTATAAATATCAAAACTACCAACATTAGCAACACCTTTTACTTGTTTTGGTGTTTCTCCAGTTAATTTTACTTTATACAACCCGCTTTTATTTGTAGCTGGATTTGTAGCAGAAATATAGATGCTTTTACTATCTGAACTAAATAAAGCTCCAAATTCATTTCCTGCCCAATTAGTAACCTGAACAAGTCTATCAAAAATTCTTTCTTGATCTATCTGTACTTTTACTTTTTTACTCTCCTTTTTATCCTTTTTTTCTTTTTTGGGTTGATAATAATCTCCTTCTTTAAAATCTGTTTTTGTTTTTTCCCAATCAGATTTTTGCAGCCAAACCATCCAAGTATCGTAGTTGATTCCATTTCGATCTCCAGCTCTGTTAGAAATAAAAGAAAGCTTTTTCCCATCTGAACTCCATGTTGGTCTAATATCGCTTCTCGGATGCATCGAAACATTCATTTTTATTACTTTATTTGCTACAGATTGAATGTATATTTCACTGTCAAAATTTAAATCTTCTTGAGAATACGCGATGTATTTACTATCTGGACTCCAAGCTACACCTTCTGCCTCTGCCCAAGTATTTGAATACGAAGTTCCTTTTTCTATTTTTCCATTTACAACCTCAGAAATCATTAATTGACTTCTACCAACTCGATACGAAATTTTCTTTTTATCAGGAGACATCAATGGACTAAACACATCAATTTTATTCGTTGTTAATTTGCTGACTTTGGTTTTTAAGCTTCTACTCAAATTTACTTTATCATCCTCAGAAACAACACTATACAACTCATTTTGTCCATCTCTATCAGAAACAAAGCCTAGAGTATTATTATCAATCCAAAAAGGGCTATCATCTCTAAAAGGGTGATTACTGACATTGTTTGTTCTTGATTTTTCCTTGTTATTTTCTTTAACAAAAATTTCTCCATTAATACTTAATGCAATTAATTTTCCATCGGGTGAAACACTTACATCACTAATATTGGCTCTAACTGTTTTCGTTTCCTCTAAATTAAAACGATTATCTGTTGCGAGGGTTAAATTCAATTTTCTTGTTGATCCATTTTCTATTTTAAAAACAGAAATTTCGCTATTATAAACAATAGTTCCATTATTACTTACTGAATATGCTAACACACCGTTTTTATTTAACTTTGTCAATTGTTTTGGAGAGCCCTTAGAAGAACCATCATCATTCAACATCATTTTATAGATGTTGTACCGCCCACTTTGAGCTCCTACAAAATATAAGTTTCCTTTCTCGTCCCAACGTGGAGTGTGGTCATTTTTTTTACTAGTGGTAATTTGGTGGTATTTTTTAGTTTTTACATTATAAATCCAAACATCTCTTTGTGCAGGTCCATTATAATCTTCTCTAGAAATACGACACGCTCCTTTAACATAAGCCACTAAATTTCCGTTTGGTGAAATTGATGCCTGACTTCCTAAAGCCGTCAAGTATCGCTGCGGAGTACTTCCATTTTCATTTACCTTATATATGGCTCCATCCCACTCAGGTCCTTTGTAAACTCTGTTGGTTGAAAATATAATCGTTCCTTTTCTCCAATCTGTTGGGGCATCTGTTGTTGGATATTGTGTAATTTGAGTTGGAACGCCACCATTTAAATTAGTCGTAAAAATATTTACACTTCCTTTTCTGTTTGATGTAAATGCAATTTTAGTTCCTTTATCATTCCAAATAGGATCACTTTCATATGCCTGATTAACCGTTAATCTATTGGTTTGCTGGTTAGAAAAATGGTATACCCAAATATCTCCATGGTAACTAAAAGCCATTTTTGATGCATCTGGACTAATTGACGGTTTTCTAATTAATGCATTTTGCGAAATTAACAAATTACTATTCAGTACAATTGCTAGAAGAATTACGATTTTCTTGGTCATTTTATTGATTTTTAGACCTCTAATTTAACTCTTTTCTTTTTCTAAAAAGAAAACTAACTTAAAATGTTGACTTACTTTATGATTTTATTAACTTTTCTTAACCAATAATCTTTTGAATAAAATTCCCAATAGCATTAACACCCTTTGCATCTAATTCTTTTATAAAAGCAGAACCTATAATCGCTCCATTCACATAATTACTAGCTCTTTTAAATGTTTCTTTATCTGAAATTCCAAAACCAATAATTAAATTACTATTTAAATTCATAGATTTAATTCGCTCAAAATAATTAATTTGTTCCGAAGAAATACAACCTTTTACACCCGTAATTGAAGCCGAAGCAACAACATAAATAAAAGCATCTGTTAGCGAATCTATTTTTTTGATTCGTTCTTCAGAAGTATGCGGTGTTATTAAAAACACATTTGTTAATCCATATTTATTGAATAATTGTTGATAATGATTCTCATATTCTATTGTTGGTAAATCTGGAAGAATTAAAGTTTCTATCCCACAATCCACACAAGATTGACAAAATTTATCTTCACCATATTTTAATAATTGATTCAAATATCCCATCAAAACTAACGGAGTTGCATTTGATTCTTTGATAGCTTTCAATTGTTCAAAAACTATATCTAAATTCATTCCGTTATTCAAGGCAACTTGACTGCTATATTGTATCGTTGGCCCATCTGCTAAAGGGTCAGAATAGGGCAAACCTACTTCAATAAAATCTACATTGTTATTACTTAGCTCTGAAATTATTTTTGTTGTATCATTTAAATTTGGGAATCCTGCGGTAAAAAAAATCGATAGCAAGTTTTCTTTTTCTTGAAATAATTGATTTAGTTTTTTCATTTCTTTATTTGTCAGTTCGAGCGCAGTCGAGAACTATTTATCATAATTGCCATAACCTTTCGGCTGCGTTCAAGGTGACAAACTATATTTACTTTTCTAAATGATTGATATATGTTTCTAAATCTTTATCTCCTCTTCCGGATAAATTCACGACAACAACTTGCTCTTTCCTCAACTTCATTTTTGGCAAAACAGCCAATGCATGAGCGCTTTCTAAAGCAGGAATAATTCCTTCAATTTTAGTCAATTCAAAAGCAGCATCTAACGCTTCTTGATCTGTAACATTCATGAATTTTGCTCGCTTGGTCTCATGTAAATATGCATGCAAAGGACCAACTCCCGGATAATCTAATCCTGCAGAAATAGAGTACGGTTCTGTAATTTGTCCGTATTCATCTTGCATTAATATGGTTTTACTTCCATGAATTACACCAACATCTCCTAACTGAGAAGTTGCTGCACTTTCGCCAGAATCTACTCCCAAACCAGCAGCTTCCACTGCAATTAGCTCAACATCTTCATCATCTAAATAATGATAAAATGCTCCTGCTGCATTAGATCCGCCTCCAACACAAGCAATAATTGTATCAGGGTTCTCATTTCCTGTTTGCTTTTTTAATTGCACTTTCATTTCTTCAGAAATAACCGCTTGCAAACGTGCAACCATATCAGGATATGGATGTGGACCAACAACCGAACCGATTAAATAATACGTTTCTGGATGTTGAATCCAATATCTAATCGCTTCATTTGTTGCATCTTTTAAGGTTTTACTTCCACTTGTTGCCGGAATAACTGTTGCTCCTAGCATTTTCATTCTTGCAACATTTGGCGCTTGTCGTTTGATGTCTGTTTCTCCCATAAAAACAATACATTCAAGATTCATTAGCGCACAAACTGTTGCTGTTGCAACGCCATGCTGCCCCGCTCCTGTTTCAGCAATAATTTTGGTTTTACCTAAATGTTTTGCAACTAAAACCTGTCCTATAGTATTGTTTATTTTATGAGCACCAGTATGATTTAAATCTTCGCGTTTTAAATAAATAGTAGTACCATATTTTTCTGATAAACGTTTTGCCAAATACAACGAACTTGGACGACCAACATAATGTTGCAACAAGTCTTTGTATTCTTTTTGAAAAGCATCAGAAGATAAAATATCTAAATAACTATCTTCTAATTCTTTTACATTTGGATATAACAACTCAGGGATAAATGCGCCGCCAAATTGTCCGTAATATCCTTCTTTAGTGGGTTGAAATTTTGATTTCATATTCTTCTTTTTTGTCATTGCGAATGTAATGAGGCAATCTCTTTAATTATAAACAGATTACTTCGCTTTACTCGTAATGACGTTTCTTTTAAACTCTTTTATACTCTCTACTGATTTTAAACCAGCTTCTATTTCAAATTTGCTATTTACATCTAATGCATAAATTGGCAAATCTATTTTTCTAATTTGATGTATTTCTTCTAGTTGATCTAAACCAATTCCTCCACTTAAAAAGAATGGTTTTGTAAATGAATATTTTTCTAAAATATTCCAATCAAAAGCAACACCATTTCCTCCTTTTTCTTTTCCTTTGGTATCAAATAAAAAATAATCAACAACTTTTAAATAAGGTTTTAAAACATCAAAGTTAAAAGATTCTTTAATTCCAAATACTTTAATAATTTCTACCGAGCTGTCACCTCGAGCGGAGTCGATAGGTTGCTTCTGTTTCTCATCATGAGATTTCTCAGTCATTCTTTCTTCGAAATGACATCTCAATTCTTTTATATAGGATACACTTTCATCTCCATGTAATTGAACAGCTTGCAAATCATAAAGATTAATTTTTGCTATAACTTCATCAATACTTGCATTGACAAATACACCTGTTTTTTTGATAGACTTTGAAATAACCGGAATGACACCATCAAAATTACGTTTTGATTTTTCATAGAAAATAAAACCTAAATAATCAGGTTGCAATGCTGCAACTTCCTGAATATTTTCTAGGTATTTCATTCCGCAAATTTTCAGTTTCATTCTTTCTGTTTTTATCACTTCGAGTAATTTTCTGTCATATCGAGCGGAGTCGAGATAAAAGAAAATTGTACCTACCTGCGGCAGGCAGATCGAGAAGCCTCATGTGTTCTCGATACAAATTTTTCGTTCCTCAAAATTCACTCGAACTGACATTTATATACTATCTAATTTGGCTAATAAATTCTTGACAAGCAGCTCCGGGATCTTCTTCTTTCATAAAGTTTTCTCCAATTAAAAACCCATGAAAACCATATTCTTTTAATCCTGTAATAATTTTCGGATCTGAAATTCCACTTTCTGAAACTTTTACACAAGTATCCGGAATTTGATTTGCCAAAAGAATTGAATTCTCTAAATCAACTTTAAATGTGTTTAGGTTTCTATTATTAATTCCGATGATTTTATTATCCAATTCAATCTTATCCAAATCTTCTTGATTATGTACTTCGTACAAAACTTCCAATCCTAAATCAGTTGCTAATTGTCCGTAATTTTTCAATTCTTGCTTAGTTAAACAAGCTGTAATTAACAAGATTACATCTGCGCCAATTGCTTTGGCTTCTACAATTTGAAATCCGTCTACAATAAAATCTTTACGTAAAATTGGCTTTATTTGATTGATAACTCTTGCTTCCATTAAATCAGCCATTGTTCCTCCAAAAAATGAAGTATCCGTTAAGATAGATTGCGCTGCAACATTGGCATCTAAATACCCGTTAGTTACATCCGCAATTGTTGCTTTATCATTGATAATTCCTTTAGATGGCGATTGACGTTTAAACTCTGCAATGATTCCAGTAGAACCAACCTTTAACAACGATTTTTTTAATGAAAGTGGTTGTCTTTGAAAATTTGGGCTTGCTACCAATTTCTTCACTGGAACTTCTGCTTTTATTTTAGCAACTTCCTTTTTTTTAAATGCTATTATTTTATCTAAAATTGTCATATAAATAATTACTAATTTTGTCAGGTCGAGCGCAGTCGAGACCCAATGATTAACCTCTCGACTGCGCTCGAGGAGACAACTCTCTTAATTTACTAATTTTGTTAAACTTTCTTTTGCTTTCAATCCAAAAAGCGACTCTTTTGCTTCTGCAAAGGTATCTTGAAAAGATTTATTTTCATCAACAATTTTCAATGCAAAAGCCGCATTTGTTAACACTACATTATTTTGTGCTTCTGTTCCTTTTCCTTCAATAATGGTTTTAAATATTTTTGCTGCATCTGAAACAGAGCTTCCTCCAAAAATATCTGATTGATTTAAATTTTTAAATCCTAACTCTTCTGGAGTAATTAATTGTTCTCCATGTTTGGTAAACAATTTAAAAGCGCCAGTTAACGATATTTCGTCATAACCATCTAGGGCATGAACAATTCCGTAATTGCTTCCTTCTTCTTGTAAGATATAATTGTACAAACGTGCTACTTCTAAATTAAAAGTTCCCAACATTTGATTTTGAGGTGAACTTGGATTCACCAACGGACCTAACATATTAAAAAATGTTTTCATCGCCAATGCTTTTCGAGTTGGTCTAACAGCTTTCATTGCTGGATGAAACTTTGGCGCATGTAAAAAACAAATATTTGCTGCTTCTAACTGCTGTTTTAATACGCTTTCATTATTTGTGAATTCATATCCAAAACTGGCTAACATATCAGAAGAACCAGATTGAGAAGAGACAGAATAATTTCCATGTTTTGCTACTTTTTGCCCTGTTCCTGCGACTATAAAAGAGGTTAATGTAGAAATATTAAACGTGTCTTTTCCGTCTCCTCCAGTTCCAACAATATCAATCGTATTAAAATCAGATAAATCTACTTTTATTGCCAATTCTTTTAATGCGTCTCTAAAACCAGAAAGTTCATCAACAGTAATTGGACGCATCATAAAAACAGTCATAAAAGAAGCCAAATGTGCATCGTTATATTTTTCAGCTGCAATATTTATCAATATCTCTTTTGCTTGGTATTTTGATAATTTTTTTTGCTGATATAAATCGTTTAGTATTTTTTTCATTTTATGCTGAATTTATTTCAGTATCTTTTTGTCAGGTCGAGCGCAGTCGAGACCTAATTAAAACCTCTCGACTGCGCTCGAGAAGACAATTTACTTTCAACGTTTTCTAAAAAATTTCGAATGATTTGTTCTCCAACTTCTGTTAAAATAGATTCAGGATGAAACTGAACTGCAGAAACATTAAATTCCTTATGCTCAATTGCCTGAATTCCACCATCTTCATCTACCGCTGTAATTGCAATTGTTCTAGGGAAATTTTCATTTGATGCAATCCAAGAATGATATCTAGCTGCTTCAAATTTCTCTGGAATTCCTTTAAAAATAATTGCTTCCTTTTTTATGATTTCCATTTCAGTTGCAACTCCATGAAATACTTCTCCCATATTTTCAATCTTTCCACCAAAAACTTCTGTAATCGCTTGCAATCCTAAACAAACTCCGAATATTGGAATTCTTCCAGCATACGTTGCAATTACTTCTTTTAAAATTCCTGCTTCATCAGGTATTCCTGGACCAGGAGATAAAATAATAACATCGTATCTAGTAATTTCTTCTACTGTAATTTCATCGTTACGAAAAACATCTGGTAAATTTCCTGTAATATCTTCTACCATGTGAACCAAATTGTAAGTAAACGAATCGTAATTGTCTAATATTAATATCTTCATCTTTTTTTCTAATTGTCATTGCGAAGCAAATATTTTCATTTGCTATGGCAATCTGTTTATTAATTAAGAGATTACTTCGTCGTAAAAACTTCTCGTAATGACTTAATATATGTTTTTTGCGTTAGGGATTGAAACGGCATCCTTTTTACTTTTCGTAAAAAGATATAGAGGAAAGCCCATTAAAACGCCCTAAATATTTTCTGCTAAAAACAACGCCTTTGTCAACGCTGCTAATTTATTATTTACTTCTTGTAATTCTTTTTCTTCATCAGAATGGATTACAATTCCTGCGCCAGCTTGATAATACAATACATTATTTTTACTCACAAAAGAACGGATTGCAATTGCCAAATTTACAGAACCATCTAAGCCGATAATTCCGACTGCTCCGCCATAAAATCCACGAGATTGGTTTTCGTATGTATCAATTAATTGCATGGCTTTATATTTTGGTGCGCCGCTCAAAGTTCCGGCAGGAAAAGTATCTCCAATAATGTTAATTGGGTTTCCTTTTATTTTGCCTTGAACTGTAGAAACTAAATGAATTACATGACTAAAATACTGAACTTCTTTAAACACCTCTACTTTTACATTTTCGGCATGCTTACTTAAGTCGTTTCTAGCCAAGTCAACTAACATTACATGCTCTGCAGTTTCTTTTTTATCTTCAGTTAATTTTTTCCCTAGTTTGATATCTTCTGCCATATCTCCCGTTCTTCTAAAAGTTCCTGCAATCGGATTGATCACTGCTTTACCTGCATTGATTTTAATTTGTGCTTCTGGTGAAGAACCCATCAATTTAAAAGAGCCATAATCAAAATAGAATAAATAAGGTGACGGATTTATAGACCGCAATGCTCTATACACATTAAATTCATCTCCTTTAAATTCTTGTTGAAATTGTCGTGACAACACCAATTGAAAAACATCACCCCGTTTACAATGCGCTTTTGCTTTAACAACGTATTCTTTAAAATCTTCGTCTGTACAATTTGAAGTTTCATTTCCTTTTATTTCGAACTGCTGTGTGTTGAAATTCTGTGCTTCAATAATCGTTTCGATTTCAGAAATTCTAGATTCCGTTCCTGCTTCTACATTTTCTATCAATGTCATTTCATCATTAAAATGGTTAATTGCAATGATAAATCGATAAAAACTATATTGCATTAACGGAATCTTAGACGGAGCATCTTTAACGTTCAGCTTAATGTTTTCGAAATACTGAACAGCATCATACGTTGTGTAACCATACAAACCATTAAATGATTTTAAAGTTGGAGCACAATCTAAATCAATCGACTTTGAAAAGTTATCAAACAACTCATAAAAATTCTTATCAATAGAGTATTTTTCTAAAGTTTTTCCTTTTTGTGAAACCACAAAGTTGTGATTTTCAACCTTCATAGTTACGATTGGTTCAATACATATAAAAGAAAAACTCTCTTCTTTACTATGATAATCTGAACTTTCTAACAGTAAAGAGTTAGCATATGCATCTCTAAACCTCAAATACAAACCGACAGGAGTTACTGTATCAGAAATTCGAGCTGAACTTGTAGTTTTTAATTTTATTTCTTTCATCTTCACATTCTTGTCATTGCGAAGCAAATCTTATTTGCTGTGGCAATCTGTTTATTAATTAAGAGATTACTTCGTCGTAAGCTCCTCGTAATGACCTGTTCTTAAAACACAAAAAAGGCTTATCGTGAGATAAGCCTTTTAAATTATGTTATAAATACATATAGGATTTTCCTCACTTAACTTTTAAGAGAGTTCCACCACCATATGTTTTGTGTATTCATCATTGTGCTACAAATGTATAATAGATTTTTAAATGACCAAATAAATAGTTTAATAAATTTAGTTGAACTAACAATTTATAAGATTCTTCTTTAAAATTTAATAGTATACTTACATATTTATTTAAAACACAATATAAATATTAAATATTTCAATCAAAAAACCTATTTCTATTTACAATTAACAATTAACAACCTTTATTTGCATCATAAAAAGAAGTAATAATGTAATTCTGAGATAAATTCAGGATAAAATAGAAAGAGTATGTGTGGAATTGTATGTGCATTTGATTTAAAAGAAAAAACGGCAATCTTAAGGCCTCAAATCTTAGAAATGTCTAAAAAAATTAGACATCGCGGTCCAGATTGGAGTGGAATTTATAGTAACGAAAAAGCTATTTTATCTCATGAACGGTTGGCTATTGTAGATCCAGCTTCTGGACAACAACCTTTGTTTAGTGAAGATAAAAAATTAATTTTAGCGGCAAACGGAGAAATTTACAATCATAGAGAATTAAAAAAACAATTTAACGGTTTTTATAATTTTCAAACAGAATCTGACTGTGAAGTTATTCTAGCTTTATACAAAAAGAAAGGTGTTGATTTTCTTGATGACATGAACGGGATTTTTGGGTTTGCTTTGTACGATGCAGAAAAAGACGAATATTTTATCGCCCGTGATCATATGGGAATTATTCCATTATATATCGGTTGGGATAAAAACGGAACATTTTATGTGGCTTCAGAATTAAAAGCTCTAGAAGGTGTTTGTCCAAAAATAGAGTTATTTCCTCCGGGACATTATTTATCGAGTAAAGATGGAAAGTTTGTACAATGGTACAAAAGAGATTGGTCTGAATTCGATGCAGTTAAAGAAAACGAAACTAACATTGCGAAAGTAAAAGAAGCATTGGAAGCTGCCGTTCACAGACAATTAATGTCTGATGTTCCTTATGGAGTTTTACTTTCTGGCGGATTGGATTCTTCAGTAATTTCTGCAATCGCTAAAAAATATGCTCAAAAAAGAATTGAATCTAATGACAAATCAGAAGCTTGGTATCCTCAGCTACATTCTTTTGCTGTTGGCTTAGAAGGCTCTCCAGATTTGATTGCAGCACAAAAAGTTGCAGATCATATTGGTACAATTCATCATGAAATTAAATTTACAATTCAAGAAGGATTGGATGCTATTAAAGATGTAATTTACAATATTGAGACCTATGATATAACTACGATTCGTTCTTCTACTCCAATGTATTTAATGGCTCGTGTTATTAAATCAATGGGAATTAAAATGGTATTATCTGGCGAAGGTGCTGATGAAATTTTTGGTGGATATTTATATTTTCATAAAGCGCCAAACGCTAAAGAATTTCATGAAGAAACTGTTCGTAAATTAGAAAAATTACATATGTACGATTGCTTGAGAGCTAATAAAAGTTTAATGGCTTGGGGAATTGAAGGTCGTGTTCCATTTTTAGACAAAGAATTTATTGATGTTGCGATGCGAATCAATCCGAAAGACAAAATGATCAATGGCGAACGCATGGAAAAATGGATTATCAGAAAAGCTTTTGAAGATATGTTACCAGAAAGTGTTGCTTGGAGGCAAAAAGAACAATTTTCTGACGGAGTTGGTTATGATTGGATTGACATGTTGAAAGAAGTTGTAAATGCAGCAATTACTGACGAACAATTGGCAAATGCTAAATTCAGGTTTCCGATTCAAACTCCACAAAACAAAGAAGAACTTTATTATAGAACTATTTTTGAAGAACATTTTCCAAGCGAAACTGCAGCATTAAGTGTTCCGCAAGAACCAAGTGTAGCTTGTAGCACAAAAATTGCCTTAGAATGGGATGAGAGTTTTAAAAATAGGAACGAACCTTCTGGAAGAGCTGTTGGCAATGTTCATGACGATGCTTATTAAAGAAGAAAATTATTTTAGTCAAATCCTGCTTTTGCAGGGTTTTTTAATTTATATTAGCTGTCAAAGCCTGTAAATACTATAACTGACAGAAAAATGACATTTTAATGGCGTAAGAAAAACAGCAAGTTCTCCATACATTTGTATCATCAAAACAAGAAAATGGAAAATCAATCTTTAGGAAAAAAATTAAAATACCAACGACTACAAAAAGGGTTCACTCAAGAAGAACTTTCAGATGCATCTACTGTTGGAATTAGAACGATACAACGTATAGAGAAAGAAGAAGTAACGCCACATTTGCAAACTGTAAAATTATTAGCAGAAGGGTTAACGGTTGATTTAAAAGATTTAATAATTCTTGAAAACCCAAATGAAGAAGTGATCCAAAAAAAATGGATGCTCTTATTACATGCATCGCCTTTTTTAGGGTTGGTCATTCCTTTTGCAAGCATCATATTTCCGCTATTTCTTTGGATTCATAAAGCAAATGATAATAAAGCATACGATGCTCACGGAAGAGCTGTTGTCAATTTTCATGCTTCGATACTATTGTACTTTGTCATTTCTCTACTCTTATTTTTCCCTTTCCCCGGAATGAACTTTTTTGGAACTGCTGCTGTAGTCTTATTTGGGTTCATAACCACATTTTTAAACATAATGTCTGCTCTAAGTAAAGGAACTTATAACTACCCACTTTCCATTCCTTTTTTAAAATCAAAGTCCACTTAATTTATTAAAATTTCACATTTGATGTTCAGAGTAATAATGATTGGTTTCTCGTTTCTAAATTAACAAGGAAAAGAATAATTTAGTTGTTTTCTCACAATAAATAAGATGCTGAAATTTAGCTTTTACAGGACTTTTTATATTTTCGATAAAATAAGCAATCTCTAAAAGTCTAAAACTTGAAATAAGATGGATTTTAAGCGATATAAACCACTTTTTAATAATTAACAAATGTTGATAAATACGACAATCAATCGTCAAAAATTTAAAAAAACGTTGTTTAAAATAGTACATTTGTTAGAGTAAATCTCGTCTTTTTATAAGGCGGTTTTTCTTAGTATTCTCGATGTCATTTTCTTTTATCTCGACTCCGATCGATATGACAGAAAACCAATTGAAAGAACAACCTTATTAATTTTAAAAATTTACTTAGAATGAGCGAAGAAAAAAAACAAAATTATGATGCTTCCAGTATTCAGGCATTAGAAGGAATGGAGCATGTAAGAATGCGTCCATCAATGTATATTGGAGATGTTGGAACACGTGGCTTACACCATTTGGTGTATGAAGTAGTAGACAATTCTATTGATGAAGCCATGGGTGGTTATTGTGATACTATCGATGTGACGATTAACGAGGATAACTCGATTACAACCAAAGATAACGGTCGTGGAATTCCAGTTGGAATTCATGAAAAAGAAGGTGTTTCTGCCTTGGAAGTTGTGATGACTAAAATTGGTGCTGGTGGAAAATTTGACAAAGATTCTTATAAAGTTTCTGGAGGTTTACACGGTGTAGGTGTTTCTTGTGTGAACGCACTTTCTGAGCACTTAACGGCTACCGTTCATAAAGAGGGTAAAGTTTGGCAACAAGAATATTCTAAAGGGAAAACCTTATACCCCGTAAAAACTGTTGGCGAAACCGATTTTAATGGAACTATCGTAACTTTTTTGGCTGATAAGTCTATTTTTAAAATAACAACAGAATACAATTACGACACCTTAGCTGCTCGTTTGCGTGAATTGTCATACTTAAACAAAGGGATTACTATCACCTTAACAGACAAACGAAACCAAGATGATGAAGGAAATGATATTTTCGAAACTTTTCATAGCAAAGAAGGATTGCCAGAATTTATTAAATACTTAGACAATACTCGCGAGCAGTTAACCGCAAATATCATCTCTATGGAAGGTGAAAAAAATGGTGTGCCCGTAGAAGTTGCGATGGTGTATAATACGTCGTATTCTGAAAACTTACATTCGTATGTAAACAATATTAACACCCATGAAGGAGGAACGCATTTAGCCGGATTTAGAAGAGGATTGACAGGTACTTTGAAAAAATACGCTGAAAACTCTGGATTGTTGAAGAATGTTAAATTTGAGATAGCTGGAGATGATTTCCGTGAAGGATTAACAGCTATAATTTCTGTTAAAGTTGCAGAACCTCAATTTGAAGGGCAAACAAAAACAAAGTTAGGAAACAGAGATGTAACCTCGGCAGTTTCTCAAGCAGTTTCAGAAATGTTAACCGATTATTTAGAAGAGAATCCAAATGATGCTAAAATCATTGTTCAAAAAGTAATATTAGCCGCACAAGCAAGACATGCAGCAAGGAAAGCTCGTGAAATGGTACAACGTAAAACCGTAATGACCATGGGCGGTTTGCCTGGAAAATTATCTGATTGTTCTGAAACTGATCCATCTTTATGTGAAATTTTCCTAGTTGAGGGAGACTCGGCAGGTGGAACAGCTAAACAAGGTAGAGACCGTAACTTTCAAGCAATTTTACCTTTACGTGGAAAAATATTGAATGTTGAAAAAGCAATGCAACACAAAGTTTTTGAAAACGAAGAAATCAAAAACATGTTTACGGCGTTAGGTGTTTCTATTGGAACAGAAGAAGATCCAAGAGCGTTGAATTTATCAAAAGTACGTTATCATAAAGTAGTTATTATGTGTGATGCCGATGTAGATGGATCGCATATTGCTACCTTAATTTTAACATTCTTCTTTAGATATATGAGAGAAATGGTTGAGCAAGGATATATTTATATTGCAACACCACCTTTATATTTAGTAAAGAAAGGACAAAAGAAAGCATATGCTTGGGACGATAACCAACGTGATTTAATTGCGCAACAAATGGGTGGTTCAGTTTCTATACAACGTTATAAAGGTCTTGGAGAGATGAATGCTAGCCAATTATGGGACACAACGATGAACCCAGAATTCAGAACCTTAAGACAAGTGGTTATTGACAGTCCTACCGAAGCAGATAGAGTATTTTCTATGTTAATGGGAGATGAAGTACCACCTCGTAGAGAGTTTATAGAAAAGAATGCAAAATATGCTAATATAGATGTATAATCTCATTCTTTAAAACAACAAAAAAGCGAAAGAGTTAAACTCTTTCGCTTTTTTTATTTCCAAAAATACTGTTTTTTATAATTCTACTTCAACTTCAGTTGCAACAGATAAATCAAATGAAAATGAAGCATCATTAAATTCTGTTGATGTTGCACTATTATCTTTCGTTCTATACAATAATATACTTAATGAAAGTTTTCCATCAACTATATGATCTTTCATTTCAAAAGGTTCTGATAGTTCAAAATTAACAAATTCTCTATTGGCTGAATCAAATACAGCAGAACCAGTTAATTGAACACTTCCAAATTCAGATCCTTGCAATAAAACATCTTCTTCCCCAACAACAGTTTTAACCCCACTGTCATCATAAGTATCCATGCCTCCTTTTACTACACGAACAATAAAAAATATCTGTAATTCTGTTGAATTAGTTTTTGTATCCTTAAAATCTTCACCAATTTTTAATTTAAATGATTTAATTTTTGCTTTTGTAATACTTTTAATCTGATTAGTTGCCTTAGTTAAATCTAATGTCTGTGCATTTTGATACCATGCTTTATCTTGCAAGAAGGAAACAGTAACTTTTGCTAAGGTGATATCTTTTGTAATTAATGTAGGTATCACATTAATACCACAACCAACCAACATACTTATTACGGTAAATAATAAAATTCCTTTTTTTAAATTTATTTTTGCTTTCATAATTTTATTTTTAATGTTTTTAATTCTATTATCTAAATGTAAAACCAACAGTTGCTGTTAAGGTATTGTATTCTTGTATGGCATAATCTGCACTAATGTTTAAGAACAATAATTTTACGTTTAAACCAACATTTGCTCTAAACTCACTACCATTATATTTTAACGCAATCGGGTCTGTATAAGTTTGGTTGGTATTTGTAGTTTTATAAACACCTAGCATATTTATATTAGTAGTTGCAGTAGAAGTACCAACACCACCAAATACAGTTAAAAATAACAACTTCTTAGAAGCTACCAATTGAAACATAGTTGTCTTCGTATTTAATTCTAATGCTTGAGATGGCTCGTTTTTATGATCTAAAAATATTTTTGCTTTTACATCGTTCCAAGCTGCAACAACAGATAAATCAAATGGTAATCTTTTTACAAAAGGTATCCATTGTTTAATATCGTGTTTTACACCTATACCAAATGTGGAAAACTCAAATTCATCTTGCTTTTGTTCTGGCACAAATCTTATCATTAAATCTGTGTTTTTAAACAATCCTAAACTAGCCTGAACCATTGCAGACGGCACAATGTTTTGTCCTATTTCTTCTTTAAGTCCAATTCCAGGTAATGCCGAAATAGAGATGCTATTACCTCCGTTTGTAAATTCTAATAGAGGTCTGTCTCCTAATTTTTGAGAACCTAATATTGTTGGTATTTGAGCAGAAGATTTACTCGTATCATCTATTTTTATACTTGTAAAATCTGCGTTGTTAAATGTAAAAGATTCTCCTGCAGTAGGTACAAAAGCTGCATTAGCAATAACTTTAATGTCAAACCCTAAAAATTTGTGAGCTTTGGCAGTATGATACCAACCTCCGTTTATTCCAGATCCAAAACCCGTTGCTATTGGACTCAAATATCCTTTTAAATACGCATTAGCGTCTCCTGTACCACCTTCTAAGATGGTCCCTAAATCTATTTGCCCAAAAGATAGCATAGAGCAAAATAGAAATACTATTGTTGTAATTTTTTTCATAAAAATAATTTTTGGTTAATTGAAATGGTTTTTACTATCGCTAAAGTACTAAAAAAAAACGAACCTAAAGAAATGACAAAACTTATACAGAAAAACACTCCCGTACTTTACAGAAACACAAAGCAGCATTTTAAAATATTTAACTTACTTTTGTAGCACGCTATTTTATCAACACAATTAAATAAAAAAATCATGAAAATAACAGTTGTAGGAGCAGGTGCCGTAGGCGCAAGCTGTGCAGAATACATTGCCATTAAAAACTTTGCATCCGAAGTTGTAATTCTTGACATTAAAGAAGGCTTTGCTGAAGGAAAAGCCATGGACTTAATGCAAACCGCCTCTTTAAACGGTTTTGATACAAAAATTACTGGAACTACCGGAGACTATTCTAAGACCGCAGATTCAAACATTTGTGTGATTACTTCTGGAATTCCAAGAAAGCCAGGAATGACTCGTGAAGAATTAATAGGCATTAATGCTGGGATTGTAAAAATGGTTTCTTCTAGCTTAATAGCACATTCTCCGAATACAATTATCATTGTGGTTTCTAATCCGATGGACACCATGACGTATTTAGTTCACAAAACAACTGGTTTACCTAAAAATAGAGTTATTGGAATGGGCGGCGCTTTAGATTCTGCACGTTTTAAATACAGATTAGCAGAAGCATTAGACGCTCCAATTTCTGATGTTGACGGAATGGTGATTGGTGGTCATTCTGATAAAGGAATGGTTCCATTAACGCGTTTGGCAACAAGGAATTCAGTTCCTGTTTCAGAATTTATTTCTGAAGAAAGATTACAACAAGTTTTAGAAGATACTAAAGTTGGTGGTGCAACATTAACTGGTTTGCTAGGAACTTCAGCTTGGTATGCTCCAGGCGCAGCAGTTTCTGGATTGGTACAAGCGATTGCTTGTGATCAGAAAAAAATATTTCCTTGTTCTACTTTATTAGAAGGAGAATATGGCTTAAACGATTTATGTATTGGAGTTCCTGTTGTTTTAGGTAAAAACGGAATCGAAAAAGTTGTAGAAATTAATTTAAGTGATGCTGAAAAAGCGCATTTAGTTGAATCTGCTGCTGGTGTTAAAAAAACAAACGGATTATTAGAATTGTAATTCTATCCTTTTAAAATAAATAAAATCCAGCCAATTGGCTGGATTTTTTCTTTTCTCTATTTTCTTGCTTCTCTTTTCTAAAACTAAGACAAGCCAGAAATAACACCATCATTGTCAATACTCATTCCTTCAGAAGCTGGGATTCCAGGTAAACCTGGCATGCGCATCATTTTTCCTAAAATTGGAATGATAAATTGTGCGCCCGCAGCAATTTCAATTTCACGAACGGTTACAGAAAACCCTGTTGGTCTTCCAATTAATTTATCATCATCAGAAAAAGATTTTTGTGTTTTTGCCATACAAATCGCAAAATCATTAAATCCCAAACGATCGATTCTTCGCAAATTCAATTCCGCTTTTTTATCATAAATCACACTATCTGCACCATATACTTCTCTCGCAATGGTTGCTATTTTTTCTTTCACCGGACTTTTCCAATCATATAAAGGCTTGAACTGAGTTGCTTTGTTTTCTACCACATCAACGACTGCTTTTGCAAGCTCTTTTGTTCCATTTCCACCTTTTTCCCAACCTTCAGACAACACCGCTTGCACTCCTAATTCAGCACATTTCTCTTTAATAAAGTTTGATTCTTCAACAGAATCAGAAGTAAAAGAATTAATTGCCACAACTGGTTCTATATTAAATTTCCGGATGTTTTCTATATGTTTTTCTAAATTTTTAAATCCTTCTTCTACTCGTGTTAAGCTTGGTGTATTATACTCTTCTTTCTTTGCACCACCATGATGACGTAAGGCTCTAATTGTTGCTACCAACACCACACATTTCGGGTTTAATCCTGCGAATGCAGATTTGATATTTAAAAATTTCTCTGCTCCTAAATCAGCTCCAAAACCTGCTTCCGTTACCACATAATTAGACAAAGACAAGCCCATTTTAGTAGCGATAATCGTATTTGTTCCTTGTGCAATATTCGCAAAAGGGCCACCGTGAATAATTGCAGGGTTCTCTTCTAAAGTTTGTACTAAGTTTGGCTTAATAGCATCTCTTAATAAAATAGCCATGGCGCTTTCTGCTTTTAAATCACGTGCAAAAATCGGTTTTTTATCAAACGTAAATCCGATAAAAATATCTCCCAAACGCTTTTTAAGATTGTCAAAATCAGTTGCCATACACAAAATAGCCATCACTTCGGATGCCGGTGTAATATTAAACCCATCTTCTCGAGGAATTCCGTTTGCGGTTCCTCCCAAACCAATTGTAATTTGTCGCAAAGCCCTATCATTCATATCGATGACACGTTTCCACAAAATAGTACGTGCATCAATGTTTAAGTTATTAACCTTACTTTGTAAATTATTATCTATCAACGCAGATAATAAATTGTTTGCTTTTTCAATGGCATTGAAATCTCCCGTAAAGTGCAAATTGATATCTTCCATTGGTACAACTTGTGAATATCCTCCTCCGGCAGCGCCTCCTTTAATTCCGAATACTGGTCCTAATGATGGCTCTCTTAAAACAACGGTTGCTTGTTCTCCTATTTTATTTAGCCCTTCTGTTAACCCAATAGAAACCGTTGTTTTTCCTTCTCCTGCAGGAGTTGGCGTTAATGCAGTTACTAATATTAAATTATTCTGGGTTACTTTTTCATCATCAATTAAACTCAGAGGAAGTTTCGCTTTGTACTTTCCGTACATTTCAATATCATCTTCTTGAACATCTAATTTTAGAGCAATTTCTTTGATGTGAGCCATTGTGTTTGCCTGAGCAATCTCTATATCTGATAAGTGGGACATTTATTTGTTTTTAAAATTATAAATTGTATTATTTTATTTCTCAAAACTATTAAAAATAGCATGTAAATATAGAAAATAAATACACTTTGGAGTTCTTAAAAAAATGAAAGGTTTGAAAAACAATTATTTGACACTACAAATATGACAAAACTATTGCTTACTCCTTTTTGAAATACTATATTTGCACGTTTTTTACAAAGAAGTCGATTAAAATAAAGAGAAGATGCAAAACAAAGGACTTATTAGATTATTCGCTATCCTTTTTGGGTTAGTGAGCTTATACCAATTATCATTTACTTATTTCGCAGGAAATGTAGAAAATGATGCAAAAGTATATGCAAAAAAGCATGTACCCAGTAATGATGGTAAAGAACTTGCTAAATTTGAAGAAAAATATTTAGACAGTGTAGGGAATATCAACATTATAAACTTAGGATTTTCTGAGTATAGTTATAATGATATTAGAGACAAAGAAATGAATCTTGGTCTTGATTTAAAAGGTGGAATTAACGCCATTTTACAAGTTTCTGTAAAAGACATCCTATTCGGATTGTCTAATGAATCAAAAAATGTAGTTTTCAACCAAGCCTTGGCTGCCGCAGATATTGCACAAAGAAATAGTTCTGATACGTATTTAAATTCCTTTTTTGCTGAGTTTGAAAGAATCAGCAATGGAACAATAAAATTAAGTGATCCTACCATTTTTGGAAACAAATCTTTACGTGAAAAAATAAACTTCAAGAATACCAATGATGAAGTTAAACCTGTCATTCAAGAAGAAATAAACAGTTCTATCAATACTGCTTTTGAAGTATTGCGTAGTAGAATTGACAAGTTTGGTGTTGCACAACCAAATATTCAACGTATTGGAAACTCTGGAAGAATTCAAATTGAGTTGCCAGGCGCAAAAGATATTGCTCGTGTAAAGAGATTATTAACAAGTACTGCAAAACTGCAGTTCTGGGAAGTATATACAAACTCAGAAGTTTTAAACTACTTTATTACTGCAAACACAAAAGTAACAGAGATTTTAGAAGAAGAAAATCCTACAGAAGTTAAAGATTCTATCAAAAAAGATAATATCGATGATTTATTAGGTGGAAAAGATTCTACCGCAACCAAAGAGCAGAAATCGTTATTTACCTATTTATATCCAAACGTTCCACAAAATCAGAATCAATTAAGCTCTTTAATTGCAAGTGCAAAAGTTTCTGATACTGCAACTGTAAATAGATTATTAGCCATGAAAGAAGTTCGTTCTTTAGTGCCTAACGAACTAAAATATGTAAAATTTTTGTGGGATTACAAATCTCAACCAAACGCAGATAAAACAGCTGAAATTATAAGCTTATACGCTATCAAGTCAAACAGAAATGATATCGCTCCAATTGAAGGAGATGTAATTGCTGATGCAAGACAAGATTTTAATCAGTTAGGAAACAAGCCTGAAGTTAGTATGACTATGAATAGTAGTGGAACTAAAAAATGGGCAAAAATGACCACTGAAAATGCGGGAAAATTTGTTGCGGTTGTTTTAGATGATTATGTATATACTGCACCCTCAGTAAACAATCCAATAACAGGAGGTAGAACTTCTATTTCTGGAGGAGAAATGACGGTTACAGAAGCGCAAGATATTGCGACCGTTTTAAAAGCTGGTAAATTACCTGCTGCTGCAAGAATTATTCAAGCAGAAGTAGTTGGACCATCATTAGGGCAAGAAGCTATTGATAGAAGTTTTAGTTCTTTCGGATTGGCAATTATTATTGTATTGTTATGGATGTTTTTCTATTATGGAAAAGCAGGTGCTTATGCAGATATTGCCTTGTTTGTGAATATTTTATTCCTTTTTGGGATACTTGCTTCATTTGGAGCTGTATTAACTTTGCCAGGAATTGCAGGAATTATCTTAACGATTGGAATGTCTGTAGATGCAAACGTTATTATCTTTGAAAGAATTAAAGAAGGACTCTCTAAAGGTCAAGGATTAAAACTAGCTGTAGAAAACGGGTTTAGTGTAAAAGGAGCTTTGTCTGCAATTATTGATGCAAACATCACAACTTTATTAACTGGTATTATTTTATATGTTTTTGGAACAGGACCTATTAAAGGATTTGCGTTAACATTAATGATTGGTATTGCTACCTCATTATTTACTGCCATCTTTATTACTCGTATGCTTGTTGATGTTGCTGTTAACAAAAATAGCAACTTAACATTTAACACTTCTATTACTAAGAACTGGTTTCAAAACATCAATATTGAGTTTTTACGTAAACGTAAAATTGCATATTTCATTTCTGGAGCAATAATCTTAGGAGGAATTGTTTCTATGTTTACCTTAGGATTAAAGCAAGGTGTAGATTTTAAAGGAGGTCGTTCTTATGTCGTTCGTTTTGATAAGCCTATGAATGCCACTCAAGTTGCTACCGATTTAAAAGAAGTATTTGGTACTGCACCTGAAGTAAAAACATACGGATCGAGCAATCAATTAAAAATAACAACCGTTTTTAAAATAGAAGATGAAGGTACTAAAGTTGATGACGAAGTACAATTAGCCTTATTTACAGGATTAAAAACGTATGTAGGAACTACTACTTATGAAAACTTTAAACCTGGATTTGAAAAAGCAGAAAACTCAAACGGAATTATGAGTTATATGAAAGTAGATCCTACCATTGCAGATGATATTAAAACATCAGCACTTTGGGCAGTATTTGGTTCTTTATTAGTCGTTTTCTTATACATTTTACTTCGTTTCAGAAAAATGTCTTTTAGTATTGGAGCTGTCGTTGCAGTTTTCCACGATGTATTAATTGTGCTAGGAATCTTTTCTATCTTACATAGCGTAATGCCTTTTGATATGGAGATTGGACAATCGTTTATTGCGGCAATTCTAACCGTAGTTGGATATTCTCTAAATGATACCGTGGTTATTTTTGACAGAATTAGAGAATTTGCTGGAATCCATACGAAATGGAAATATACAGAAGTTGTAGACAAAGCGTTAAGCAGCACTTTAGGAAGAACTATTAATACCTCCTTAACAACTTTATTAGTAATGTTGGCTATCTTCTTATTTGGTGGAGATTCAATTAAAGGATTTATGTTTGCTTTAATTATTGGAGTATTGGTTGGTACTTACTCTTCATTATTTATTGCAACACCTGTAATGTTTGATACCTCTAAGAAAGTAGAGAAATAATTAAAAAGAAAATATAAAAAAATAAAACCGTTTTGCCTTACTGAAAATGACTTCAGCGTTTGCAAAACGGTTTTATTTTTTATTAATAACAGTGTATCTTAATATGACTAAATGAAAAAATTAATCAAATTACACGACCTCTACTTTAAACCATTTATCCAAAAAAAAGAAATCGACACAATTGTTGAGACTCTTGCAGAGCAGGTAAAAAAAGAGTGTAAAGAAGAAATTCCTTTGTTTATTGGAATTCTTAATGGATCTTTTATGTTTGCCGCAGATTTTATAAGAGCCTATAAAGGAGATTGTGAAATTTCTTTTGTAAAATTAGCCTCTTACCAAGGTACTTCATCCACAGAAAAAGTAAGGCAGTTAGTTGGTATCAACGAAGATTTAGAAAACAGGACTGTTGTTATTTTAGAAGATATTATTGACACAGGAAACACCTTACAAGAAATTTACGAAATCTTTGAAGACAAAAAATTAAAGCAGCTTAAAATCGCAACACTTTTCTTTAAGCCAGATGTCTTTAAAAAAGAATTACCTATTGATTATATCGGAAAAAATATTCCTGATAAATTTATCGTAGGCTACGGATTAGATTACAACGGCTTAGGAAGAAACAATCCTGCCATATATCAACTAACAGCACAACCAACTATGAAAAACATTGTTTTATTTGGCCCTCCAGGTGCAGGAAAAGGAACGCAAGCAGATTTATTAAAAGATAAATATAATTTGGTACACATTTCTACTGGAGAAGTTTTTAGATTCAATATTAAAAATAAAACAGCATTAGGTTTATTGGCAAAAAAATACATGGATGAAGGAGATTTAGTTCCGGATGAAGTAACGATCGAGATGCTAAAAGAAGAAGTTAATAAAAATAAAGGAGCCAACGGAATTATCTTTGACGGTTTTCCAAGAACACAATCACAAGCAGAAGCATTGGATGCTTTTTTAGCTGAAAAAGGAGAACAAATTAATGGAATGATTGCTTTAGAAGTTTCTGAAGATTTATTGGTAGCACGTTTACTCGAAAGAGGAAAAACCAGCGGAAGATCTGATGACACTGATGAAAGTAAAATCATAAATCGTTTTAACGAGTACAACACAAAAACAGCAATTTTAAAAGAGTATTACAACACACAAGGAAACTATTTTGGTGTAAACGGCGTGGGATCAATTGATGAAATCACCACTCGTTTAGCTCAGGTATTTGATAAGCTATAAACAAGGTTCCTGCTTTTGTAGGAGTGACAAGTAGAAAATATGACTGAAGGAAATTTTGTTGATTATGTTAAAGTATATGCTTCTTCTGGAAACGGCGGCGGCGGATCTGTGCATTTACATAGAGAAAAATATATTACCAAAGGTGGCCCTGATGGTGGTGATGGTGGTAGAGGTGGTCATATCATTCTTCGTGGTGATAAAAACATGTGGACACTCTTTCATTTAAAATTTAGAAAACACTTTAGAGCAGAGCATGGTGGTCATGGTAGCAAAAGTAGAAGTACAGGTGCTGACGGTGCTGACGTTATAGTTCCTGTTCCTTTAGGAACACTCGTTAGAGATGGAGACACCAACGAAATATTGTTTGAAATTACAGAAGACGGAGAAGAAAAAACCTTATTAAGTGGCGGAAAAGGTGGTTTAGGAAACTGGAATTTCAAATCATCTACAAATCAAACTCCTAGGTATGCACAACCAGGAATTGAAGGCCTTGAAGGTTGGTTTCTTCTCGAATTAAAGTTATTAGCTGATGTTGGTTTGGTTGGGTTCCCAAATGCTGGAAAATCTACTTTATTATCAGTAATTACCTCAGCAAAACCAAAAATTGCTGATTATGCATTTACTACCTTAAAGCCCAATTTAGGAATTGTAGAATACCGAGATTATAAGAGTTTTGTGATTGCTGATATTCCTGGAATTATAGAAGGTGCTGCTGAAGGAAAAGGATTAGGGCATCGGTTTTTACGTCATATAGAACGTAATTCAACCTTGTTATTTTTAATTCCTGCAGATAGTGAGGACATCCATAAAGAATATGAAATTTTATTGAATGAGCTAAGAACTCATAATCCTGAATTGTTAGATAAAAACAGGTTGTTGGCAATTTCTAAAGATGATATGTTAGATGATGAGTTAAGAACAGAAATTACCAAAGAATTGCCTGATGGTGTTCCGCATATTTTCTTTTCTTCATTAGCACATACCGGACTTACACAGTTAAAGGACAAGTTGTGGCAGATGCTAAACTAATCTTTTAAAGAGTATACTATAATTCTAATAATGTCAGGTCGAGTGCAGTCGAGACCTTATTTTTACAATAGTTCTCGACTGCGCTCGAACAGACAAACAATACTATCTACTGACTTCAAAAGAAATCTATTTTTAGTTTACAGTAATCTTTATAGGAAGTTGATATTGTGTCGTTATGGGCACTCCACGTTTGGAAGCTGGAAACAATTTAGGAAGTTTTTTTAAGCTCAACGCAATGATACTATCTAAACTCGGAATCAACACTTTAAGAGATTCTGATGACACAATCTCTTTTACAGAAACAATTCCTTTTTTATCAATGAGCAAATGGACTTGAATGATTTCATTCAGCGGTTTTTTCACGATGAAAGACTGAGCTGACAAACTTTCAGAAATTTGGGTGTGAATTGTGGTTCTAAAGCAAGTTGTTTTTGCTTGTTTTTCTAACAAATCTTTGCACGATTTAAATATTGGAGAAACATCTACAGAAGAAAAATCGATAATGGTATCTATTTCTTGTAATTGCGATTTCTTTTTTAGATTAAAATACTCGCAAGAAGTACCAACTAAAATGATTAAGAAAAGAGAAATTACTCGGAACCGCATGTTGTAAATTTACTAGGTAAAAGTACAATTTAAAAATTGTTTTAAAAAACGAATGGTTATTCCACTTTTTCTCCCTTTAAGAACAATTCTTTTTTAATTTCTTTCATTCTTTTTTTTACGAATGCTGTAAAATCTTTATCCTTATCTTCAAAACGAAAAATATAATCCTCATAATATTTATACGCTATCTTTTTATCTTTATAATAAGAATCAGAAGTCAAAGCCAATTGATATAAAACTTTATATTGCCTGTTACTTTCTTTAACAGAAGCTTTAAACATTGCAATAGCCAACTTTGGTTTATTCATATCTAAATACAATAGTGCAAAACTATAATATTCTTCATGTCTGGGTTTTTTACCAATTGTTGTTGCTCTGATATAACTTATCATTGCTTTACCATATTCTTTTTTAGCTTTATAAATATGTCCTAAATACGTGTAAATTTTAAAATCTTCTTTATCGAGCGTACTTGCTGCTTTAAAGAAAGACTTTGCTAAATCTAACGAATCGATATTAAAATAAGATCTTCCTAACATTTTTTTATTATAAAGGTTATTAGGTAGTATTGAATCCAATTTTTTTAAACGAACTATTGCCAAATTGTATTTTTTATTTCTAAAAAGTTCGTTAATTTTTAACCTATTTAAGTTAACATCTAAGCTATCTAATTGCAAACCGATATCAGTAAAAATCCTAGATGAATCTCTTATTCTTAATGCCGAAAATGTTTTCGCTAATTGATAAACTGACTTTATATGTGTGCTATCACTTTTATACGCTCTTAAAA